>Ga0209274_10000001_pt1 | contig 464482 bp, 377 predicted proteins | sample HubBroMetageREF1_FD_188343 | JGI IMG/M metagenome (GOLD analysis project Ga0209274, IMG submission 188343) | Reference soil microbial communities from the Hubbard Brook experimental Forest, New Hampshire, USA - Hubbard Brook CCASE Soil... | ecosystem: Environmental > Terrestrial > Soil >...
CGAGAACGTGCGCGACTTTGTCGTGCTGGAAAACGAAGGCCGCATCATTGGATGCGGTGCGTTGCATCTTTATGGCACGCACCTTGCCGAGATTCGTTCGATCACAGTGGGTCCACGGGCGCAGGGCCAAGGCGGCGGTAGCCGGCTGATGAAGGCTTTGATGGCCGAAGCCAAGCGGCACCGGGTGGATTGCATCTGCCTGTTCACGCGGGCTCCCGAGTTTTTTTCGCGCCAGGGATTTGCGATCGCGCGACGCGAAGATCTTCCTGACAAGATTTACAAGGACTGCCATGTTTGCCCCAGGTTTCACAACTGCGATGAAGTTGCCATGGTGCGGGGCAAGCTGCCTACGTTCGCGATTCTGCCGGAGCCGGCGAACTGGCTGGTGAAGATTCAGGGCGCAACGGCGACAGCTTGAGCAACGAAATACGCCGCGCCTGAGTCTGTGTAGTCGTGGTCCATTTCATTCACACCCATCGCTGAATTGGAGCGCCGATCCCTATTCTCGGGTCCGCGATGCTATCATGCAAAAACGATTCGGCTGGCTGAATTTGGGTGAAAGGATGATTCTCCATGGCAATCGTCACTCCGGGAACTTCCACCGCGGCTGCTGCGCCTGAGACTTCTTCTTACGGGGCCCCGCTGGCAGTAGTGACCACGTTGTTCTTCATGTGGGGCTTCCTTACTTGTCTCAATGACATTCTAATCCCTCATCTGAAGCCGGTTTTTGATCTCAATTACAAGCAGATCCTGCTCATTCAGTTTGCTTTCTTTGGGGCATATGCGCTTTTCTCCATACCTTCGGCCAAGGTTATTGACTGGATTGGGTATCAGCGGTCGATGGTGGTGGGCCTGCTCACCATGGGATTGGGCGCCTTCCTGTTTGTGCCCGCCGCCAGCGTCCCGTCGTACCCGCTGTTCCTGGCCGCGTTGATTGTCCTGGCTGCGGGCATCACGTGCCTCCAGGTGGCGGCTAATCCGTACGTGACGGTTCTGGGTAAACCAGAGACGGCGTCGAGCCGGCTGAACCTTACACAGGCGTTCAACTCCCTGGGAACTTTTCTAGCTCCTTTTTTCGGCGGTCTGCTGATTCTGAGTGCAGCACCCAAGTCCATGGACGAGATACGAGCGATGGCTCCTGATGCTCTGCAGGCTTATCGTCTGCATGAAGCCGCCACCGTCAAGACACCCTATGTGGGGTTGGGAATTGCGCTGGTGCTGTTGGCAATTGCAATCGGGTCTTTCAAGCTGCCGAAAATTCCGCATGCTCAGCACCAGATTGGCGAGAAGGTGAACGACTCCATCTGGAAACACCCGAACCTGATCTTTGGGGCGATCGGGATTTTTGTTTATGTCGGTGCGGAGGTCTCTATCGGTAGCTTTCTTGTGAACTATTTTGGTCAACCCGAAATCGGCGGACTTACGGAAAAGGTCGCTGCCAGCTTCGTCGCCTTCTATTGGGGCGGTGCTATGGTCGGGCGCTTTATTGGGTCGGGCCTGCTGCAGAAGATGAGTACCAGACAGCTGCTGGGTATTTGTTCGGTCTGCGCAGCGTCGCTGGTTGCAATTTCGATGCTAAGTACCGGGCACGCCGCCATGTGGAGCATCATCCTGGTCGGGTTCTTCAACTCCATCATGTTCCCCAGTATTTTCACCTTGGGCGTGGCGGAGCTTGGTCCCTTGACCGGGGACGGATCGGGAATCATGATTATGGCGATTGTTGGCGGGGCGATTATTCCTTTAGCGCAGGGTGCGATCGCCGACCGGATCGGTATTCATCACGCCTTTTTCTTACCAGTTATCTGCTATCTGTATATCCTGTTCTTCGCGCTGAGCGGTTCGAAGCCGAATAGCGAACGGTACGCGCGAACGTAGCGAACTGGGACGCGCGATGGAATAAGTTCAAGATGTTGCGAGGCCGGACTTTTTGCTTGCGCCCTCAAAGTGCGCCTCGATCTCTTCCAGTGTCTTCCCTTTCGTTTCCGGCAGGAATACAGCGGCTGTGATGAAGTAAATTACGGTACACGCCGCGAAGCCCCAGAACATGGTCGAGTAGCCATACTTGCCGACCGTCGGAAGAAAAATTCCAGCGATGCCGGTGGCAACCGCCTGATTGAGCAGCAGAGCGATGCTCATGCCGTTGGAGCGGATGCGGGTGGGCATCAGTTCTGACAGCGCCAGCCACACGCATACGCCCGGCCCGACGGCGTAGAACGCCATGAAGACAAAAAGAGTGAGGGCGACCTTCCATCCGCTGCTCTCGCTAGGCAGAGGAGTGATCAGTGCGTTGTCGATTCTTAACGGAGCCTGGCGCGCGGCATCGAGATCGCCCAAGGGATTTGAAAAAAATGCCACTACCTTATTGGCAGGCAGGCTCTCGCGCGTGATTTCGATCGGGGTCGCGGCAGTGTCGTCGGAACGCGCGGCCTTGGTGGCGGCGCGGAAATCTCCATAGGAATAGATTACGACCAAGGAAGTGGGGCGGCTGGCGATCTGCTGGGCGGCGTCTCCGCCGGCGCCTAGAAGAGTCCCGGCCAGCTTCTGATCATAAGTAAGAGTGATCTTCTGATCCGGCGTGACCATGGATTGAACCGGGCTTCTGGAGTCCACGCGCAGGCGTTCGGTCTGGCGGAAGAGCAGACCAGTGCAGATGAGCGAAACAATGATCCCGGCTGTTCCTACTGAAAGCAGAAACTTGCGTCCCTTGCGATCGACCAGCATGACGCCGCCGATGGTTACCAGAAAGTTTATGACGGTGAAAAGAACGTAACCCCAATGAGCTTGAACATCGGAGAGTCCGCTCTGCAACAGGATGTTGGTGTTATACCCGATGATGGAGTTGATGCCGGTGGCCTGGTTGCAGGCGAGGATCACGCACGCCAGGACAAACGGAATCACGTATTTCCGGCGCAAGAGCGACTCTTTGATCTTTGCCCCAGTGGAGGTGAGGGCTTTCTCCGCAGCGGCAGCTTGTTCCATTTCCGCGAGTTCGAGATCGGCCTGCTCGTTGCTGCGGGAGCGGAGGAGCGCGCTATAGGCGGCATCCCGCTTGCCACGGCGAAATAGCCAGCGCGGGGACTCCGCTACCATGAGGCTGCCGATCACGAACAAGATGCCGGGAGGCAGCGAAACCCAGAAGATGCTGCGCCAGGCTATGTCTTTGAAAGCGATGAGCATGGCGGCGTTGCCGAGTTTGGCGACCTCAGCTACACGAAAACTAAAATACATTCCAACAAAGGCGGCGGCAGTGATGCCGAGGGTGAGTAGCCACTGAAAGATGCCCGTACCCTTGCCACGACTCGACGCTGATAGACACTCCGCCAGATAGAGCGGAACTACCACACCGATCAGGCCGGCGCTGATCCCTTGGAGGAGGCGGCCAAGAATTAGCGGCTCATAACCATGGGAGAGCGCAATCACCGGAATGCTGATGACAAACAGAACGCCGCTAAGGGTCATCAGGAGCTTGCGTCCCATCCAGTCCGCCAGCATGCCGGCAAACAGAGTCGAGATGACGCTGCCGAGAAGAACGGCTGCGACCACGCTTGAGAGCTGGCCGGCATTCAACTTGGAAGTAGCTTCCAGGTAGGGATACGCGCCTGCGATGATGCCGACATCCACTCCGTAAAGCAAGCCGCCGAGCCCTGCTACGAGCAGGAGGAAGCGGTTGTAACTGGCTTTTTCGTTGTGGGCCACAGGGGGCAGTCCTTTCGCCGATCGAAGAAGCTGGAAATCTGTTCTTCGGGAGAATACTACGGCGGAATCCAGGACTGAATTTTTCTTTGTCGGAAGGAAAGACGCGGGTGGGGGTGGGAGGAGACTTTGCCTCAGCCCAGCGGGCTGAGGCAACACTTCAGAAGCCGAAAACTACTAGGCGCTAACTTGGACGGAGATTAACTCAGGGTTGCAGCGGGAATTCTGAATGGATTTGACCGCGTCTTCTGCCGTGAATCGTCCCATAACCAGGGCCAGCTTGAGGTTGGTTGTGGTCTGGATGGGAGTCCGGTCGATTCGCTGGACGTATTCAGGCGCGCGCGTGCCGCTACGGTTCACTTTCACAAGAAACTTGGTGTTCTTCATGGTTTTCTCCTCCAGATGTCAGGATGCTAAATACGGATCAAACAACATCGCCCCGAGACGAGAATCCCTAATCCGCTGGCAATGTCATAACGCCATTACTCTGCAGGGGCACATTCAACAGAAAATCTTCAGATGGGCTAATTGGTTCCGAAAGGCCGAAAGAATGAAAGAAGATATATTTCCCTCAGCTATAATACTAGGCTGGTTTTCTGCTGTTGTCAACTTGTAAACGGCTTGTGTTGCGCTTTGGAAACGGGTACTGATGCCGGAAGACCCCGGCATGAACGAGTGCACTCATCAGGGCCGCAGGGCCTGGCTGGCCTGCGGATGAACTTGCTCGCCTTTGATCTGGCTGGCATCCCAGCCGCCGCCCAGCGCTTTTACGAGATAGACGGAGCTGACCATCTGCTGGCCGAGTAATTGCGTCTCCAGACGTTCGCTGTTGAGAAGAGTAGTCTGGGCAGTGATGACGTCGAGGTAGCTGGTCACGCCGCCGATATAGCGATTATTGGCGATCTCCAGCGCGCGGCGCGCATCGTCGACCGCTGCCGCCTGCGTGGAGAGTGCTTGCGAGAGCGTGCTCAGATTGCTGATGCCGTCTTCGACTTCCTGGAATGCGGTGAGCACAGACTCCCGGTAGTTGGCGACGGACTGGTCATACGCAGCTTGAGCGGCAGCGAGATTCGCGCGGTTTCGTCCACCCTCGAAGATGGGTTGCAGGGCGTCCGCACCCAGCGACCAGAAGAGGCTGGGCGCGTTGAAGAGCGGTGTAAGGTCCCGGCTCTGCCATCCGCCGGAACCGCTCAGGGTGATGTGTGGATAGAAGGCCGTGCGCGCGATGCCGACCTGCGCATTTTGATAAGCCATTTGCCGTTCGGCAGTGGAAATGTCGGGCCGTCGCTCCAGCACATCGGAGGGCACTCCGAGCGGGACCGGCGGAGGCATGGCTTGCAGGGGCGCGACAGGAACGCTGAGGCTGGAGGCCGATTGGCCCACCAGCACTGCGATGGCGTGCTCGTACTGCGATCGAGACTGCTGCACCAACGCAAGCTGCGATACCGTGGAATCGAGCAGAGCGGACTGTTGCGCAACTTCGAGTCCGCTGGCAATTCCACCGTCATGGCGGTGATTCACCAGATCCAGTCCCTTGCGCTGGTAGCCCACGGATTCCTGCACCACTCCCATCTCGGCGTCCAACTCACGCAGGGTGAAGTAATCGGCGGCAAGTTCGGCGCTGAGGACCAACTGCACGTTCTGGAGATCGGCAGCGGTGGATTGCAGGGACGCGTTAGCTGCTTCCACGTTGTGCCGCACGCGTCCGAATAGATCGACCTCGTAGCTCAGCGAGAACGGAACCGTGTAGACGTTCTGCGTGTACGGAGGAACCGGTTGGGCCACGCCATTCACATAGGTCTGCGCCTGGCCGTTGAGAGGACGATTACCGGAACCGCGCTGTCGCGCGGCGCTGGGGTCCGCCGAAAGTTGCGGAAACATGTCTGCGGTCGCTACGGTAGCCAAGGAGCGCGCCTGATTTAAACGATCGCGCGCCGCCACGAGAGACTGGTTAGCCTGAAGCAATTGTTGTTCGTAGGCGTCGAGCGCTGGATCGTTAAAGACCTGCCACCATGCACCTTTCGGGATTGCATCTTTAGGCGCGGCTTGTTGCCATGGCGGCTGCGTCTTCCACGCATCCGGCGCCGGAGCTGGAGCCGCGGGCCGGCTGTAACGCGGACCGACCGTGCATCCCGCTGCCAGAGCGAGCAACGCGAGAGCGGCCGAAATGGCGACTCGCTTCACGGCGTACCTTTCTGTGGGGATTTTTTCTGGTCCGGTTGTGCCACGTTCACCTGTTGCCCATCTTCAAGGGAATCCGCGGGGTTGATTACCACCTGGTCGGTGGGAGAGACGCCGCCTAGAACCTCCAACGTGGCACCGTAGTCGCGTCCAATGTTGATGGGGCGCAACTGTATCTTGCCTCCGGGACCGATGACCGCGACGCGCGCGCCTTCCGCGCGGAACAGCATCGCGTTCACCGGGATCGTCACCTTGTTCACGCCCGAGCCGACCGCAAAATGCACCTCGCCGAAAGATCCGGGCAAAAGGCGGCCGTCTTTGTTGGGCACGTCGACCTCCGTCAGCAGAGTGCGCGTCGCTGGATCAATGGCTTCTGCCGTGCGCGCGACCTTGCCGAAAAACTTCTGGCCGGGGAATTCTTGCAGGGTAACGGCGGTCTTGGCACCCACCTTTATATACGGGGCATAGGCCTGCGGGACGCTGGTATAAACCCGCAGCGGATCGACCCGCGCGAGATCAAACAGTTCGCGGCCGGCGACACCGGCACCAACGCCGGCGCCAGCGTTGATGAGCGCGCCGGGATCGACGTTGCGGCGGGTGAGTACGCCGGAGAACGGCGCGTAAACGTCCTTGAAGCCCTCAAGCTGTTCGAGGCGGCGGACGTTGGCGTCGGCGGCGGCGAGGTTGGCCTGGCTCTGCTTGTATCCGCTCTCGTATTGGTCGGCTTCTTGCGCGGAAACGGAGTCGGTCTTGCGCAGATTCTCCCAGCGGTCGGCGCTGATTTTAGCCAGATCCATCTGCGCCAGGATTTGCAGACGCGCGGCCCGGGTCTGGTTCAGTTCCTGATCAACTTCAGGAGTATCAATCTTCGCCAGCAATTCGCCTTTCGTGACTCGGCTGCCAATATCTTTGTACCAGCGGACAAGATAGCCGCTAGTGCGGGCGTAAATTGGAGACTCCTCGTAGGCTTGCAAGGAGCCGGGCAACACAAGGTCCTCGTCGGGCTTTTCCGACAAGGGGTAAACCACGGCGACCGTGGGCACGGTTTCGATCTCGGTCTCCTTGGCCAGTGCGCGCTCGTGACTCACGTGGTCCCACAGGGTGAGAGCGCCGGCAATCAGCAGCACCAGCAGCAACACGCCGACGATGGTCAGAGCCTTGCCCGGGGGTGCGGGCGGCACGTCGGGCGGCTTCTGGATCCCAGGAGGCTGGTGCTTGGCATGCAGCTGGATCGCCTCGATCTCCTCATCACGCTGGGCCTGCGCACTGCGTCCGTGAGGCTCCTCGTTCTGGCTCGGCTGCGGCGGATGAGCGGGGTTGCTTTGCTCGATCCGCTTTGCATCCTCCGCGTTTTGTCTGGATTCGTTCTCTGCACTCATGCTCAACTCCGATTTCCTGCGGAAAATTTGTTTACGCCTGCTCCTTCAGTGCTCGTTTAGCCTCCCGGCGGCTGTGGAACATGGCGAACACGCTTGGCACAAAAAACAGGGTGGCGACCGTGGCAAACAGCAATCCACCAATGACGGCACGGCCGAGCGGCGCGTTCTGCTCGCCGCCTTCGCCAAAGCCCAGCGCCATCGGAACCATTCCGATGATCATGGCCAGTGCAGTCATCAACACGGGGCGCATGCGCGTGTATCCGGCGGCAACGGCAGCCCGCACGGCGGGAATGCCTTCGTCCATCTGTTCGCGCGCGAAGCTGACCATCAGAATGGAATTTGCCGTGGCCACGCCCATGCACATGACCGCGCCGGTAAGCGAGGGCACATTCAGCGTAGTGCGCGTCAGGAGCAGGAACCAGCAGATTCCGGCGAGCGCGCCCGGCAACGCGGCGATGATGATGAACGGATCAAGCCACGACTGGAAGTTGATGACGATCAGCAAGTAAACCAGCAGAATGGCGCCGACCAATCCCACGCCGAGTCCGAAGAACGACGAGCGCATGGTCGCTACCTGTCCGCGGACAACGATGTGAGTGCCGCGCGGCAATTGGCCGTCGAAAGTCTTGAGCACTTTGAAGGTATCGGCAGCGACCGCGCCCAGATCGCGATCCTGTGTGCTGGCGTATACGTCGATGACCGGCTGCACATTCCAATGGTTCACCGTAGCCGGCCGGGCGACCGGAGATACCTGCACCAGATTACTCAGCAACTGCGGGCCCTGCTGCGAGGTCACAGGTATGGTCATCAGGTCTTGCATACTCGTCATACGGTATTGCGGCGACTGCACGGCGACCTGATAGGTGACCTCGTTGCGCGGGTTGAGCCAGAAATTCGGCGAGGTCTGGAAGCTGCCGCTCAGCGAAACCAGCACGCTCTGCGCCACGTCGCGGGCAGTGAGCCCAACCTGCGTCACGCGGGTGCGATCAATATCCATGTAGAGCGTGGGGAGGGAAAGCAACTGCTGCACGTGGACATCGGCGGCTCCGGGGATGTGCCGCATTTTGTTGGCGATCTGCTGCGCAATGAGGTAACTGCTTCCCATGTCGGTGCCGACGATCTGCACATCGATGGGCGCGGGCAGACCGAAGTTCAGAATCTGCGTAACGATGTCGGCGGGCTGGAAGAAGAACTCCACTCCGGGAAAGCGCCGCGGCAGCACCTCGCGCAGATGCCGAATAAGGCCCGCGGTGGGATGATGATGCTCGGGATCGAGTGCAATCAAGATCTCGACATCGCTGGTGCCAATGGTTCCGTTGGAGCTGTAGGACTGATTGATGCCGGAGTTGGGCAGTCCGATGTTGTCGAGAACGGTCTGCAATTCACCCTGCGGAATTTCCTCGTGGAGCGCGGCTTCGATCTCATCGGTGAGCCGGGCAGTTTCTTCCACGCGCAAGCCGGGACGCGCCCGCACATGCAGGCGCAGCAGCCCGGCATCCACTTGCGGGAAGAAGTCTTGTCCCAGGAACATGTACAACCCCAATGACAGCAGGCAGAAGGCCATGAAGCAAAGCACGAAGACGCCGCGATGCTCCAGTGTGGTTTCGAGCAATTGTTCGTAGCTACGGCGGAAGTCTTCAAACTTGCGCTCGAAGCCGCGCTGGAAGCGGCCCAGAAATGACTTGGGCGCCTCCGCGCGATGTTCGTGCCCACGCATGATGTACATGACCAGCGTGGGGATGAGAGTTCGGGAGAGCAGGTAACTGGCCAGCATGGCGAAGCTCACTGCCTCCGCCAGCGGCACGAACAGGAATTTTGCCACACCCGTAAGAAAGAACATGGGCACGAACACGATGCAGATGCTGAGCGTGGAGACGAAGGCAGGCACGGCAATCTGTTGTGCGCCATCAAGAATGGCCTGCCGCATTTCCTTGCCCATGGCCAGGTTGCGCTCGATGTTTTCGATCTCCACCGTCGCGTCATCCACCAGGATGCCGACGGCGAGGGCCAATCCTCCCAGGGTCATGATGTTGATGGTCTCGCCGATCGCGCCCAGCACGATGATCGAAACAAAAATGGAGAGCGGGATGGAAATCAAGATGACGATCGTGGGCCGCCAATCGCCAAGGAAGATGAGGATCATGGTCGCGGTGAGGGCTGCCGCGATCAACCCCTCGCGTACTACACCATTGATCGACGCGCGTACAAACAAAGACTGGTCAAATAGTGGAGCGATTTTCAACTCCGGCGGCAGGGCTTGTGCCGCCTGCCGCACAATGTTCTTGACTCCAGCGACAATCTCCAGGGTGGAGGCGTTGCCGTTCTTGTAGATCGACATCAGCGCGCCGCGGTTACCATCCTGGCGCACAATGTTGGTCTGCGGCGCGAAGCCGTCACGGATGTGAGCAACATCGCGCATGTAAAGCGTGGAGCCGTTGGAGGTCTTGACCGGCAGGTCGTTCAGTTCCGCGATGGTCTGCGGCGTTCCATTCATCTCAACGTTGTATTCCAGAGGGCCGAGCTTGACGGTGCCGGTGGGAAGGATCAGATTCTGCGCGTTGACCGCATTCACGATGTCATTCGGTGCAAGCCCATAAGCCTGAAGCTTCGGCAAATCGAGGTCCACTTGAATCTGGCGAATCTTTCCGCCATAAGGAAAGGGCGTCGCGGCTCCCGGCACAGTGGCCAGATAGTTGCGCAGAAAGTTCTGACCCAGATCAAAGAGTTGCTGCTCGGGCAGAGTTTTGCTGCTCAGTCCAAGCTGGATGATGGGCGTGGTGGAGGCGCTGTAGGAAATGATCAGCGGGGGCGTGGTGCCCGGTGGCAGGCTGCGCACGCTAGTTTGCCCGATGGCTGTGATTTGCGCGATGGCCCCTTGTACGTTGGTGCCCGGCCGGAAAAAGATCTTGATGACTCCCAGTCCGTTTACGGACTGAGACTCCATGTGCTCGATGTCGTTGACCGTGGTGGTGATGCCACGCTCGGAATTGGCCACGATGCGGTCGGCCATGTCTTGCGGTGACATGCCGGCATAGAACCAGACCACCGACACTACGGGGATGTCGATATTGGGGAAGATGTCAACCGCAGTGCGGGAAACGGTAACGAAAAACAGGATTATGATGACGATCGCCATCACAACAAACGTATAGGGACGTCGGAGAGCTAACGCAACAATCCACATCGGTTAGGCACCACTCCAGAGTCTCGAACGAACTCGAACGAATAAGAAAGGTGACATCCGCGAATGCGGTAAATACTCCGCGGACTCGGGGCTTAGATTCGATACTGCGCGTATTGGATTCTAAACCACTGCCATGATTATATGGTAGGGTACGGATATGCGCCAGAAGTCTCCGGCTCATGGCAAACCCGGTACAGGCCGCCGCAAGCGGCCTCCAGGGCGTCCGCGCAGCGAACAGGCCCGCGTGGCCATCCTGCGCAGCACGCTAAAACTGCTAGGAGAGAACGGTTTTTCCGATTTGACCATTGAAGATGTGGCAGCTCATGCCCGCGTGGGCAAGGCAACGGTTTACCGCTGGTGGCCTGATAAGGCCGTACTTATCGCGGACGCGTTTGCCAACAGCACGACGCGAAAACTGCACTTCCCTGATACGGGCTCCGTTCACGCTGACATGAGCCAGCAGATGAGTCAGTTGGTCAAGATCTTTCGCAGCCGGCGGGGACGCATTGTTTCCGCCATTCTTAGCGGGGGGCAGAGCGACCGGGCACTCATCGCCGCGTTCCGCGAGCGCTTTCTCTGGCCGCGCCGGCGCGAAGCCTACGCTACGCTCCGGCGCGGGATTCAACGCGGCGAACTGCGCAAGAATATCGATCTGGACCTGCTTCTCGATTCACTCTACGGCCCCATTTATATGCGATTCCTTATACGGCACGACAAGTTGAGTGCGGAGTTTGTCGACCGTCTTTGCAAATTGGTGTTAGGCGGAGCCCGACCCTAAGCTCTCAGGCGTCTGGTTCGAGATCCTCGAAGCGTTGCCACTTGTAGACTGCGACAGAAATCACCCAGCTCATGGCGAAAAGACCCACGATGAAATAACCAAGCGTGCCGAAGTTGTCGTTGAGCCTGGCTACTCCTTCCCAGAACCATCCTCTTAAGTGAAAGTGTGCGGCCAGTAATCCAAGGGCCTCGATCCCTCCGACGACCAGCGCGACAACTACAGAAACGCACGTGATGGTGATGTTGTAATAAAGTTTGCGGATCGGTTTTACGAAAGCCCAGCCGTAGGCGCCCAGCATAAGAATGTTGTCGGTGGTGTCGATGAGCGACATCCCCGCGGCAAAAAGCACCGGGAAAACGAGAACCGCCCCGAACGACAAGCCCCTGGCGGCCTCCGCGGCGGAGATACCCAGGAGGCCGATCTCGGTTGCAGTGTCGAATCCCAGGCCAAACAGGAAGCCCAGCGGATACATGTGCCAACTGCGGGTGATCATGCGAAACATCGGACGAAATATTCGCGACAGGAACCCCCGACCGCCGAGGAGCAGATCGAAGTCCTCTGCCACGTAAGGCTCGCCGCGACGGACCCTTACGAAGGTTCGGTAAATCGATCGCAAAACAATTAGATTGATGATCGCGATGGCGAACAGAAAAAAAGCTGAGACCAGAGTGCCGACAACGCCCGCGATATTCCTAAAGACCTCCATGCGGTGTTGCAGAGTCAGTGCCGCTCCGGCAATGGCCGCGGAACCCAGCAGGACAACGGTGGAGTGTCCTAGCGAAAACATGAAGCCGACCGCGACTGGGCGCTTCCCATCCTGCATCAACTTTCGTGTGACATTGTCGATCGCGGCAATGTGGTCCGCATCGACGGCATGACGCAGTCCGAAGCTGTAAGCAAGAAGCGCCGTTCCCAGAAGCACCGGGTAATGGTGGAATGCGATACTGGCCCAGATCCACGCGCCGCAATTGAAAACGAGCAGAATGCCATAGATTCCAGCGATCCGGCCGCGGAGGTTATCGGCAGCATCGTTGAATAATGCCGCCAGCGTGGGCTGCACCGGTGGACTGACGTTGGCGGAACCATCAGAGGCCGCGTCGGATTTGTACTGCGGGTTATTTTTCGGCACGAGTTCGATAGGGGAGCGAGCCGTCGTTAATTCAGAGTTTGGCTAATAGGAGAATCTCAATCGATTCGGACCAGACGTGGAGCGGCTGCGCTAACGATCTGTCCAAAGTTTGGGTGTCATTTACTTCGGCGTCCAGATTTTCCAAGGTAACGCCGAGAAATTAAGCACCTCGCCGATCATATATGCTGGCGATCTAAGGAGTGAAGCACGGCAAATTCTTTCTAACGAGCATGGGAAAAGATCTAGAGTAAGAGGCTTCGGCGTTGCGGTCGTGCTCGTGGTGGGTCAGGATACGCCCGGACACGAACTGTTCGATTCCGGACATCCCCTTCTGAATGTGAACAGTCTAAGGTGCTCTTGAACCGGCTTCAGGTTCATTTTCAGAGAGTTATGGCCGGTAGAGTTGGCGACCTCGTTGCTCCGAGTGAAGGGGAGAGCGGGCTCGAAGAGGGAATCGAATGCGGACCTTGCTGCGAGACTTTCATTACGCGCTGCGGCAGTTGCGAAAGAACCTGGGCTTCGCCTGCACGGCTGTCGTGATCCTTGGTCTGGGCATCGGCGCCACTACGGCGATCTTCAGTGCGGTAAACCCCATCCTTTTCGAGCCATTGCCGTACCCGCATGCGGGGCGGATCATGATGATCTGGTACGCCGGAGATGACGGATCCCGCTACCCCCAAACCTTCCACACTTATCGTGAGTTGGCGGAACGAAGTCGTTCCTTCGAGACAATTGCAGTCATGAAGACGTGGCTGCCGACCCTCAATGGCGCGGATCAACCGGAACGGTTCGACGGCCAGCAGGTGAGCGCCGGCTACTTCCACGCGCTTGGCGTGTCGCCGGCGATGGGGCGAGACTTCCAGGCTTCGGACGATGTGCTCAACGGACCCAAAGCGGTGATCCTTAGTGATGGGTTATGGCGCCGGCATTTCGGTGGCGACAGCACCATCCTCGGGCAGCAGTTGCGGCTCGACGACGGCAGCTATACCGTCATCGGAGTAATGCCGCGTGCATTCGACGACGTCTTGGCTCCCGCAGCGCAGGTGTGGTCGCCTTTGCAGTACGACGCGGGGAATATCACCTCTGTCGACACCAAGGAGTGGGGACATCACCTGCGAATGGTAGGACGGCTTCGAGCGGGGGTGAGCATGGATCAAGCGCGGAGCGAGCTCAGTTGGATCGCGCACACCCCCTTGCCGGAATTCCCCCGGCCCCATTGGGGGTCCGCTGAGCACGGGTTCATCATGAATTCTCTGCAGGAGGACGTCACGCGCGGGGTCAAGCCGGCGCTGCTCGCTGTTCTGGGCGCGGTGATCCTGGTGCTACTGATTGCCTGCGTGAATGTGACGAACCTGCTGCTCGCCCGCGGCGCGCAGCGGCGCGGGGAATTCGCCGTGCGAGCCGCCCTTGGCGCCGGACGAACACGCTTGATCCGGCAACTACTCACCGAGAGTTTACTGCTGGCCACGATCGGCGGCGCTTTCGGAATGTTGGTGGCGCAGTTGGGCGTACGCGCGCTGGTGGCGCTCAGTCCGCCTGGGCTGCCGCGAGTGGACGCGATCCGCCTCGACGGCACGGTATTCGCCTTTGCGCTCGGCATCACAGCGCTCATCGGTCTGGTGATGGGGGTGATTCCGGGAGGGCACGCCTCACGCGGCGATCTGCACATCGCAGTGCAGCAAAGTTCAAGGCGTACGGCTGGTGGTCAGCAAATAACACGCCGCACGCTAGTCGTCGCCGAAGTCGGGCTCGCTCTGGTTGTGCTGGTGAGCGCGGGATTGATGTTCCACAGTCTGCGGCGCCTGTTTGCCGTTCCTCCAGGTTTCGATTCTTCAAACCTGCTCACCTTGCAGGTGCAGACCTACGGGCGCCGCTATGACGACGACCGTGTCTGCCACCAGTTCTTCGAGCAGGCGCTCGACGCGGTGCGCCAGGTTCCAGGCATCAGTGCGGCGGCATTCACCAGCCAGTTGCCGCTGAGCGGCGATTCTGACGTCTACGGAGCACGAGTCGAGAATGACGATCCCGAGGCTCTCGATTCTGTGTTTCGATACGCGGTGACTCCGGGCTACTTCGAAATGATGGGGATTCCGCTGCGTCGCGGCCGCCTGCTTGACGCTCGCGATTCGGCGGGCGCTCCTGAAGCCATGGTCATCAGCGAGTCGTGGGCGAGGCGCAGGTTCCCTGGCCAGGACCCGATTGGGAAGCGGGTTCACGTTGGTGGTCTAATCGGCTCACCGATGTACACGATTGTTGGCGTAGTCGGTGACGTGAAGCAGATGTCGCTGGCCACGAGCGAAACGGACGCGGTCTACACCACGAATACGCAGTGGCATTGGGCGGACGGAACGCTGTCGCTGTTGGTTCGGGCGCATGGCGACGCGACCGCGCTTCTCCCCGCGATTAGAAAGGCGATCTGGTCGGTGGACAGGGATCAGCCGATTGTGCGGGTCGCCAGTATGGACAGCTTGCTGGCCACTTCGGAAGCCGAACGGCGTTTTGTGCTCATCGTGTTTGAGGCGTTTGGCCTGGTAGCGCTGGTGCTCGCCGCGACGGGCATTTATGGCGTACTATCCGGCGGTGTCAGCGAGCGAACCCGCGAAATTGGGGTGCGGGCGGCGCTGGGTGCAACTCGCGGCGACATCGTCGCGCTGGTGGTTCGCCAGGGGATGACTCTCGCCGGGTTAGGTATCGTCATCGGGTTGGCCGGGGCTGCGGTGGCAAGTCAGGCGCTCCTCACCCTGCTGTTTGGGATTTCGCGTCTTGACCCGGTTACTTATCTGGGTGTGATTGCTTTGTTAGGAGCCGTTTCTGCTGTGGCGTGCGGCATTCCGGCATGGCGTGCGGCGCAAGTAGATCCGTCGATCACGTTGCGGGCGGAATAGTGGTCATTTGCGGTCCGCCGAGTTGCCCGTTATTGGACACCTCAGTTCAGCAACGGACAATCCGCGCGCAGCCGAACATAGTGAACAAACTGTATCCTGTCTTATTTCCATCACTTAGCCTCCGGGTGAAGTTGGTGGATCAGTTGCTTAGAAAAGCTCAGGAAATTAAGAGATGGATATCGCCCGCCCAGAATTCAAGCAACAAAAACGCCGCCGCCAGGTCGCCCTGGCCGGTGCCGCCGTAATCGTCGTTGCACTCGCAACGGTTGGAGTGTCGCGTCTAAAACCGGCCGCTCCTTCGGTCGAACGCGGAACGGTTTGGCCCGACACCGTGAAACGCGGATCCATGTTGCGGCAGGTCCGTGGGTTGGGTTCGCTCATTCCCAGCCAGGAATCAGTTCGCCAAATTCCAGCGGAGACTGAAGCCACGGTGGTTCGCATTCGAATATTACCTGGCACCCAGGTGAAGGCCGACTCAATCCTGCTCGAAATGAGCAATCCGCAAACCGAGCAGGCCGCTCTGGACGCCGAACTCCAATTGAAAGCGGCCGAGGCCGAGTACCAGAGCCAGCGGGTAACACTCGAAAGCAATCTCATGAACGAGAAAGCGGGCGCAGCTACGGTCAATGCGGATTACAGCCAGGCGCAACGGCAGGCCGATACTGACAAAGCTCTTTATGACCTCGGCGTGATCTCAGGCCTTGCTTACAAGGCTTCCAAAGGAAAATCCGAGGAGCTGACCACCAGAAATGATATAGAGACGCAGAGGCTCGTCATTGGGCAGAAAGCGATTGAATCTCAGCTCGCCGAACAGCAGGCCAAGGTCGAGCAAATGCGGGCTCTGGCGGCGTTGAAGCGGAAACAACTCGATGCCTTGCAGGTGCGTGCCGGCATCGACGGCGTGCTGGTGGACCTGCCGCTGCAAGTTGGCCAGCACGTTATGCCGGGAACAATGCTGGCGAAGGTGGTGCAGCCCAATCATCTGATGGCGGAATTGAAGGTCGCCGAAACCCAGGCGCGCGACGTGCAGTTCGGAGAGCCGGCATCGATCGATACGCACAACGGCATCATCAGCGGCACCGTGATGAGGGTCGATCCCGGGGTACAAAACGGAACCGTGACCGTGGACGTCAAACTAACGGGCGAACTTCCCAAGGGCGCTCGTCCTGATTTGAGTGTCGATGGAACGATCGACCTGGAGCGCCTTGACAATGTTCTTTATGTGGGGCGCCCTGCATTCGAGCAGGAAAACAGCACCATCAGTCTGTTCAAGCTAGATGCTGACGGCAAAGAGGCATCGCGTGTCCAGGTAAAGGTAGGCCGTGAGTCGGTGAACTCGATTCAGATTCTCGAAGGGCTGCATGAAGGCGACACGGTGATTCTTTCCGACATGTCGCGTTGGGACAAGACGGACCGCATTCGGCTTGAGTAAACTCGCAATCCAAAAAGATTTTCGAGGCCAAAACACTATGACCGAAGCAGGACAGCCGTTGATCCAGATTCAGGATATGAAGAAGATCTTTTACACCGACGAGATCGAAACCCACGCTCTCTCCGGCGTGCACCTCTCCATCAGCCGCGGCGAGTATCTGGCGATGTCGGGGCCTTCGGGATGTGGCAAGTCCACATTGCTCTCCATCATCGGGCTGCTGGATACGCCCACCGAGGGCAGCTACACGCTGAACGGGAAGCCCGTGCAGAACCTTGATTTCGCCGAGCGGTCGCGCATTCGCAACCAGGAAATCGGGTTCATCTTCCAGAGCTTCAATCTGATCGGCGATCTCACGGTTTACGAGAATGTCGAATTGCCTTTGACCTACCGGCAAAAGATGCCGGCGGCGGATCGCAAGAGCCGCGTCATGGAGGCGCTGGAACGCGTGGGCATGGCGCACCGCGTCCGGCATTATCCTTCGCAGCTCTCGGGCGGCCAGCAACAGCGTGTGGCCGTGGCCCGTGCTCTGGGCGGAAAGCCTTCCATCCTGCTGGCGGACGAACCGACCGGCAACCTCGACTCACGCAACGGCGAAGCCGTGATGGAGTTGCTGCAGAACCTGCACCGCGAGGGAGCGACCATCTGCATGGTGACGCACGATCCGCGCTTCGCCAAGCACGCCCAGCGTGAAGTGCATTTGTTCGACGGCAAAGTAGTTGCGGAAGAAGAGCTGAAAAAGCTGATGGCGGATGTGCATGCATGAGTGGGCTGATTCAGGATTTCCGCTATGCTCTGCGCCAACTGCGCAAGAGCCCCGGCTTCACGGCGGTCGCTGTATTCACGCTGGCTCTCGGCATCGGCGCGAACACCGCCATCTTCAGTCTGCTCGATCAGGCGCTGTTACGCGCCCTGCCGGTGAAGGAACCCGACCGCCTGGTGCTGCTGCGCTATTCCGGTAGCAATACCGGGCACCTCAGTTCACGTTCCGATGGGAAGCTTTACTTTTCTTATCCCATGTACCGTGATCTCCGCGACCGCAATTCTGTGTTCAGTGGGGTCATCGCAACCGATTGGACGCAAGCCGGCTTGCAGTGGCACAACCAGCCGGAACTTGTCGCCACCGAATTGGTCTCGGGCAATTACTTCGACGTGCTCGGCGTGCAGCCAGCACTGGGACGTCTCTTGGTGGCTTCCGATGACACCGTGGCCAACGCCAATCCAGTGGCCGTGTTGAGTTTCAGTTATTGGCAGCGCCGCTTCGGCACGGATCCAGCGATTCTGAACCAGACTGTTTTAGTGAACGGCCACCCGTTCACCATCATCGGCGTAGCCCAGCCGGGCTTTCATAGCGTGGTGATGGGCGATACCCCCGACCTGTTCACGCCGATGACGATGAAATCCCAGGTCATGCCGGGAGATGACGACCTCGAGAACCGCCGCTCCAGCTGGCTCAACATTATTGCCCGGCTCAAACCGGGAATCAGTCGAGAGCAGGCCGAGGCCGGCATCAATCCGGTATGGTCTGCAATCCGAGCCGACGAATTACAACAGATCGGGCACGGCACAGAGAGTTTTCGCGAGAACTTTGTGGCCAAGTCCCACCTGTCACTGCTCGATGGCGCAAAAGGGTATTCTCCCTTGCGCCATGACGTGCAAACGCCGTTGCTCATTGTGATGGCGATGGTGGGACTGGTGGCGCTGATGGCTTGCGCCAACGTGGGCAGCCTGTTACTGGTGCGCGCGGCGGGCCGGCTACGGGAAATGTCGGTGCGCTATGCGCTGGGTGCGAAGCGGAAACGGGTGGTTCAGCAACTTCTGGTGGAAGGGCTGCTGCTGGGATTAACGGGCGGCATCGTGGGGATCATTCTGGCTCCTCCGATTTCTGCGGTGCTCATCACCATGATCTGGGGCGGCAGCGGCATGGAGCTGCCACTCTCGTCGCACATCGATTTACGAATTCTCGCTTTCAATTTTGCTCTGGCAGTCCTGGTAAGTCTGCTTTTTAGCCTGGCGCCAGCCGTGCAATTCTGGCGACCCAATCTCGCGCCCGCGCTCAAACAACAAGTGATCACCGGTGGAGGCCCGCTGCGCTTCCGCCGCATTGCCGTCGGTGTGCAAGTTGGACTGAGTCTCTTGCTGCTCGTAGGCGCCGGCCTTTTCACCCGCACGCTGCATAATCTCAAGTCGCTCGACGTTGGGTTCGCCACCGATCATCTGGTGACCTTCAACATCGATCCTTCTCTAGCTGGATATCCTCCTACACAGAATCTTGAAGTCGACACCCGAGTGTTGCACACCCTGGCGGCTCTTCCGGGAGTCCGTTCGGTCGGCGGTACAGATGACTCAGAGTTGGCAAACGATAATCGACAGAGAAACATCACGCTTGCGGGCTATCCGGCAAAAGAGGATGAGGATATGGACGTCGAACGACCCAAGGTAAGTCCCGGCTACTTCTCCGCCATGGGGACGGCGCTGCTCGCTGGCCGCGAATTTACCGATGCCGATCGGGCCGGAACGCAACGGGTCGCGGTGGTGAACGAGAGTTTTGCGCGCCACTTTCTGGGTGACCCGCAGCATGCGATCGGACATTACCTGGCCGACGGTGGTGGAAACGTGAAACCGGACATCGAGATTGTCGGCGTCGTCAAAGATGCGAAGCATACTGGGGTTCGCGAGGAAATCACACGCACGGTTTTTACTCCATACCTGCAAGAAGCCGATCCCGGCGGAATGACCTTCTACATTCGCACGTGGCAGACGCCGGAAAGCGCGGAAACGACCGTGCGCCGCGGCATGCAGGCGCTGGACTCGAAGCTGGTGCTGAACACTTTCCGCACCATGGACGAGCAAATCGACGACAACCTGACTGCCGAGCGTGTGGTTGCGCTTCTGGCCGCGAGCTTCGGAGTGCTGGCCGCTCTTATGGCTGCTATCGGCTTGTACGGCGTCCTGGCATATTCCACAGCGCAGCGAACTTCGGAGATCGGCATTCGGATGGCGCTGGGTGCGAGCCGGGCTTCGGTTGTGCGCGTGGTTCTGGTTGAGGTGCTTTGGCTGACGGGAATCGCTATTGCCGTGGCTTTGCCAGCCTCGTTCTTGCTGGGTATGGGGGTGCGCAGCCAGCTGTTCGGTATTTCGAGCAGCGATCCGCTTACGTTGTGTCTGGCCACGCTGGTGATCCTTCTGGTCGCGATCGCTTCCGCGCTGCTGCCCGCTCGCCGCGCCGCGCAAGTCGATCCTATACGCGCGCTGCGTTACGAGTAGGAAACGAGTAAGTGATGAACAGACTTCTCCAGGATCTTCGCCACGCGCTGCGGCAGTTGCGAAAGAACGCGGGATTCACGGCAGTTGCCGTTATCACCCTCGCGCTGGGGATTGGCGCCAACACAACCATCTTCCGCGCGGTCGATGCCGTCCTATTGAAGCCGCTTCCCTATAAGGACGCGAACCGCCTGGTGGTGGTGTGGGAACAGAATCCGCATCGCGGCTGGTTTGAGAACATCGCTTCGGTGTCCAACTATCTCGATTGGCGGCAGCAGAACCATGTGTTCAGCGATCTGGCGGCATTCGACGACATCTCTTTCAACCTTGCGGGAAGCGGAACGCCGGAGGAGATTCCCGCCGAGCGAGTCACCAGCAGCTTATTCCCCCTATTCGGTGTTCAGCCGCTGCTAGGGCGCGTTTTCTTGCCCGAGGAAGACAGGCCGGGAAGCTCCCCCGAAGCTGTCCTGAGTTACGGACTTTGGCAGCAGCACTACGGAGGCGATCCCGCATTGGTGGGAAAACAGATTTCGCTGAATGGAGAGAGCTACACCGTCGTCGGCATCATGCCCGCAAGCTTCTCTGACGATTACGCCGCACCGTACACGGCGAACGTTCGAGTGTGGGCGTCAGGCTTGGATCTTCAGCCGGCGGAACGCACCCGTCATGCGTATCACGTCCTGGCCCGGCTTAAACCCGGCGTAACCCTGGCCCAGGCACAGGCGGAAATGGATACGATCGCCAAGGGTATCGAGCAGCAATTCCCCGAGTCCAAAGGCTGGGGGGTAGCGCTGGTTAGCTTGAACGACCAGGTTGTGGAGTATGCGCGGCCAGCGCTGTTAGTTCTGTTTGGTGCGGTAGGGCTGGTGTTGTTGATTGCTTGTGCCAACGTAGCCAATCTGCAACTGGTGCGGGCAACGGGCCGTCAAAAAGAGGTCGCCATTCGCACTGCGCTGGGCGCAACTCGCGCCGGAATTGCGCGGCAGTTCCTTATCGAAAGCACACTTCTCTCGCTTCTGGGCGCGGGGCTGGGACTTCCGCTTGCTGGCTGGGGCTCGGAGATCCTGATGAAGCTGTCTCCGCCGGGAGCGCCAGACATTGGAGGCGGTGGAATCAACAGCGTAGTCCTGTTCTTCTGTTTTCTCGTCGCGCTGGGAACCGGAATTGCATTTGGTTTGGTCCCCGCTCTGACCGCCTCAAAGCCCAATGTTAACGACACGCTGAAGGAGTCTGGCAGAGGTCCAACCCGGAGCGCCCGGAGCCGGCGACTGCGCGATGCGCTTGTCGTTTCCGAATTTGCACTGGCGCTGGCACTGCTGGTTGGAGCTGGGCTCATGATTAAGACCCTGGCGCATCTCCGCCACGTCGACATCGGATTTAGTGCAGATAACCTCCTGACGCTGAGAGTGCCGCTGGAAGGCCCACAGTATCGAGACCAGCAGCGGCAAGCGGAGTTCTTGCAGGAGCTCCTGGCTAGGATTGAGTCGCTGCCGGGAGTAGAGGCAGGGAGCGTCTCCCGTGGCGTGCCAATGAATGATTGGGCTGGCTGGGGTTTCGTAACCGCTGACCAGCCCCATCCGCCGGCCGGCGAAATACCCGACGCGAACTATGTCGTGATTGCTCCTCACTACTTTCGCACCATGGGCATTCCGTTGCGCGAGGGACGAGTCTTTACGGATGCCGATACGACCAGCTCCGAGCCGGTTGTTATCGTGAGCGAGGAGTTGGCGCACGAGTACTGGCCGGGTCAAGATCCCATCGGGAAGCGCCTGAAAACCGATACTGAAAATCCGAAGGCTCCTTGGCTCTCCGTGGTTGGAGTTGCAGGCAACGTCAGGAGCCGGGGTCAATACGATGGCCCCATGGCCGAGCTCTATGTTCCGTTCACCCAATACCCGTGGCAGATCGAGCCACGAAACATCATGATCCGAACCAAGTCGGACCCCACTACGGTTTTCGACGCCGTCCGCCGCGAAGTTTCGGCTCTGGACAAGGACTTGCCCCTGGCCGACCTCAGCACGATGAAGGACGTTGTCGCGGGGCCAATACTTCAGGGGCAGACTGTCATGTTGTTGCTCGGAGCGTTTGCCGCTCTGGCCCTGGTGCTGGCCTCAGTGGGCATCTACAGCGTCATCTCTTATGCGGTGACCCAGAGAACGCAGGAGATCGGAATTCGTATGGCTTTGGGAGCGAACGGCCGAGATGTGATGACTCTTGTGGTCCGGCATGGGTTGATCCTGGCCGCGGCGGGAGTGGCGCTGGGTTGCGCCGGCGGGCTCGGCATCACACGTTTTCTGTCGAGCCAGCTGTTTGAAGTCAATCCCACTGATCCGGTAACGTTCGGCGCCGTTTCCGCGCTGCTGGCCGCCGTGGCGCTGCTGGCTTGTTACATTCCGGCGCGCCGTGCGACGAAGGTCGATCCCATGGTGGCACTGCGTAACGAATGAAGATTGTGAGACTGAATATGGAAACTCTGATTCAGGATGTGCGCTACGGGTTTCGTATGCTGATGAAGAGTCCCGGCTTCACGGTGGTGGCCATCGTGACTCTGGCGCTTGGCATCGCCGCCAACACAGCACTGTTCTCCGTGATCGACGGCGTGTTGTTGAGCCCGCTGTCTTTCCCTCAACCGGACCAGCTCGTGACGGTGCACGAGAACAAGCCCAACTTCGAGGGTGGATCGGTCTCCTATCCCAATTTTCGTGACTGGCAGAGGGATAATCACACCTTCGCATCTCTTGCCGTCGCTCGCAATTATGCCTTCAGCCTTACTGGCATCGGTGAGGCCGAACAAGTAAACGGAGAGTTCCTCTCCTCCGATTTTTTCCCGCTGCTGGGCGTTAATCCCGTTGCCGGCCGTACCTTTGCTCAAGATGAAGACCAGGTCGGCGCTGGCCCGGTCGCACTCATCAGCGAGGGATTGTGGCAGCGCAAGTTCAGTTCCGCACCCGATGTCCTGGGAAAAACCATCACGCTTGACGCGAAGGGCTACAGCATTGTCGGCGTGATTCCGGCAAATTTTCATCTGAACATACCCGGCTTTATCGAAGCCCAGGTGTATGTACCGATTGGCCAGTATGGCAATCCACTGTTGCAGCAGCGCAGCGCCGGCCTGGGAATCCATGGCGTGGGCCGTCTCAAGCCCGGTGTGACCATCGAACAAGCCCGGGCCGACATGGATGGAGTGACCCGCAATCTCGCCAACGCATTTCCGGACGCCGATAAAGGTATCACCGCGAAGCTCACCCCGCTCAAAGAGCAGATGATTGGTCACGTAAAGCCTCTGCTGCTCGTGCTGCTGGCTGCGGTCGGCTTCGTGCTCTTGATTGCTTGTGTGAATGTCGCCAATTTATTGCTGGCTCGCTCGACCAGCCGTACCCGCGAATTCGCGGTCCGCGCGGCACTGGGCGCAAGCCAGTTGCGTGTGGTTCGCCAGTTGCTCACGGAAAGCATTCTGCTCGCCCTGCTGGGCGGTGGACTGGGTTTGCTTCTGGCCGCATGGGGAACGCGCGCTGCGCTTAGCGTGCTGCCCGCTGCTCTGCCTCGCGCTGAGCAAGTCGGAATTGATTATCGCGTGCTGATCTTTACCGCCGCCATTTCGTTGCTCGCAGGAATCTTTTTTGGCCTTACGCCGGCGCTGAAAACATCGCAACCCGATCTGCACGAGACGCTGAAGCAAAGTGGCCGCGGAGCGAGCGGAGCCCGCCACCGCGCGCAAGGTGTATTCGTCGTCGTCGAAATGGCGCTGGCTCTCGTGCTGCTGACCGGAGCGGGCCTGACCATCCGCAGTCTGGCAAAGCTGTGGAGTGTCGATCCAGGGTTCAATCCGCATCACGTGCTGACGTTCGGCCTCTCTCTTCCACCCGCGATGATGAATGCGAAGCCGGATGCGATCCGCGCCGCGTTCCGCGAGTTCGACGGCAAGCTCGCCGCCGTCCCCGGCGTTGAGGCGGTTTCTCAAACCTGGGGCGCCGTCCCGCTCAGCGGCGACGACGAGCAACTTTTCTGGCTTGAGGGCCAGCCCAAGCCCGCAAACAAAAACGACATGAACTGGGCTATCGACTACATCGTTGAACCCGACTATCTGAAGGCCCTCGAGATTCCTCTGTTGCGCGGCCGGTTCTTCACTGCCCAGGACAATGAGCGCTCCCCGGTGGTCGCGGTGGTCGATGAAGTCTTTGCCCAGAAATATTTCCCTGGCCAGAATCCCATCGGCAAGCGCTTCAACATGGAAATGTTCATCCAGCCGGTGGAGATCGTCGGCGAAGTCGGTCATGTCAAGCAGTGGGGGTTGGCCAACGATGATCTGCAGTCCCTCCGCTCCGGTCTTTATCTCTCGTGCATGCAGATGCCGAACGATTTCGTTGCCATGGCGCCATCCGGATCGTTCGTCGTGGTCCGCGCCAGCGACGCTTCAACCGGGCTTCTCGATTCCGTCCGGCACATCAGCGCACAAATGAGCAATGAGCAGGTTATCTTCGGCCCGCAAACCATGGACTCTCTTATTTCCGATTCCATGGCCTCGCGGCGATTCTCCATGATCCTGCTGGTGATTTTCGCGACGCTGGCGCTTGTGCTCGCCAGCGTGGGAATCTACGGCGTCATCTCTTATGTCGTCGGCCAGCGCTCGCACGAGATCGGCGTACGCATGGCTCTTGGGGCAGGGCGACAAGACATCCTGCGACTGATTCTGGGCCGGGGAGGAAAGCTGGCCGGGATCGGAGTTGCAGTTGGATTGGCCGCTGCTTTGGGTCTTACCCGGTTGATGGCCAGCCTGCTCTACGGAGTTGGTGCCACCGATCCACTCACGTTCGTCGGTGTTGCAGTACTGCTGACTCTGGTCGCGCTCGCTGCCTGCTATATCCCAGCCCGCCGCGCCGCCAAAGTCGATCCAAATGTGGCATTGAGATACGAGTGAAGCTTATGGAGACTTGGCTGCAAGACGTTCGGTATGGATTGAGGGCCCTGAGGAAATCCCCGGGGCTGACGATCATTGTTGCCACCGCTATCGCGCTGGGTGTCGGCGCGAACACAGCGACGTTCAGTCTCATCAACGGTTTCCTCATCCGCCCGTTGCCCGTTCCATTTCCCGGCCAACTTACAGCTTTGGCGATTCAAGAAAAAAACTCACCGCTGGGTGCCCGTGGATTTTCCTATCCGGAGTTTAACGCCTTCCGGCAGCAGGCCGCAGCTTCCTGCGAGGTATTTGGACAAGCCCTGGCGCGTGGTTCGCTGGGATTGTCCGCCGACGGCCGGACGGATCGAGTTGCAATCACTGCCGTGAGCAAGAATTATTTCTCAGGTCTAGAAGTCAAGCCTGCGCTTGGCAGGTTGATTCTTCCAAGTGAGGGCGAGGTGCCGGGAGAGCAACCTGTCCTGGTCCTCGGATATTCCTTCTGGCAGAAGCGGTTCGGCGGCGACCCCAGCGTTATCGGCAAACAGGTTCGGATCGACGGCAAGCCCGCGGAAATCGTCGGCGTCGTGCCGAAGGAGTTCCATGGCTCGTTCTCGATTTTTGAAATGGACGGGTACGTACCATTCAGTACGCTCTTTCCCACCGGCCCCGTAAGCAACTTCTGGTCGGATCGCAACATGCGCCTGATACTCGCGATGGGACGTCTCAAGCCCGGCGTGAGCCTGGCGAAAGCCCAGAGCTTGTTCGATGTGATCTCGCAACGCCAGGCTGAACAGTATCCCGCCTCGGACAAAGGATTCAGCGTGCGCGTGCTCCCGGAGAGGCAGTCGCGGCCGATCCCCTACGCGAACAATTCGTTTCTCTTGATTTCTGCGTTATTTCTGGCACTTTCGGCAATTATCCTTTTGCTGGCATGCACGAACGTCATCAACCTCTTGATGGCCCGGGCGTCATCTCGGATGAATGAGCTGGCCATTCGCACCGCACTCGGCGGCAGCCGGGCAAGGCTGGTGCGTCAGATGCTCACCGAAACCATGCTGCTGGCAGGCCTCGGCGGCGTATTGGGAGTGCTGCTGGGGATGTGGGCCAGCGGGCTCAGTGGTTCGATTCATCCCTCAGGCTGGCCCTTGCAACTCGACTTCGGTTTTGACTGGGCGGTCTTTGCCTATGCCTTTGCAGTAGTCCTTTTCACTGGGATTTTCGTCGGCTTGACGCCTGCGCTCAATGCAACCAGGGCAGACGTAAATGTCGTGCTCCGGGGAAATCGCAACGATGTCAGCGGTTCAGGCCGTCATCGGGTCGGCAGAGACCTGATGGTATTGCAAGTCGCTGGGTCTCTGACGCTGCTGATCGTCGCCGCCTTGTTCGTCCGCAGCTTACAAAGTGCCGAGCACATCGATCTCGGCTTCAATCGCGACCAGGTCCTGAACGTAACGCTGGATCCACAGGAGAATGACTACAACGAAGCGCAGACCAGGCAGTTCTATCGAGAGCTTGCATCCAAGGTGAAGGCGATGCCCGGGGTCCGGTCGGCGAGTTTGGCGTCGTCTGTGCCGATTAGCTCTTTTCCGAGCGCGCAAAGAGTATATGTCGAGAATCGGCCTCTTCAACCCGGTAGTCCGCCTCCGAATACACTCTTCAACCGTATCGATTCGGGGTATTTCGAAACGATGGGTATCCCAATTTTGCTCGGCCGTGGATTCCTGGAGTCCGACAACGAAGCAGCGCCGCTAGTAACCGTGATCAATCAGACCATGGCTAATCGGCTGTGGCCGGGAGAAGAACCGATCGGCAGGCGTTTCAGCATCAAAGGCGAGTCAGGCCCATTCTTGGAGGTGGTTGGGGTCGTGCGCGACAGCAAGTATCAGAGCATCGCAGAAGATTCGCAACCATACTTTTATGTCCCTCTCGAACAAGACTACACGCCGTTCCGGGTCCTGCAGGTTCGTTCTTCCGTTGCGTCTGCGGTGCTGACAGGCCAGATCCAACGGGAAATCCGGGAACTTAATCCTGCGATCAGCGTCGTGGACATACAGACAATGGAAGAATCGCTCAAAGGAGCCACTGGATTTTTTATCTTCCGTCTTGGAGCATCTCTGGCCGCGTTCATGGGAACGCTGGGCCTGATCCTGGCGGTCATTGGAGTGTATGGCATGGTTTCGTACACGGCGTCGCGACGTACACAAGAGATCGGAATCCGCATAGCACTCGGCGCAAACCCTCGCCAGATCCTCAGGCTGGTCGTGGGCCAGGGAATGAGGACTGTGGTCATCGGTGTAATCGCCGGCCTTCTTGGCGCATGGGCACTCACACGGACGATGGCTCACATGTTGGTAGGGGTCAGCCCCAACGACCCTGCTGTTTACATAGGAGTCTCGCTCTCGCTGTCGGTGATCGCGCTGCTAGCGTGCTACATCCCGGCGCGCCGCGCGACCAAAGTCGATCCAAATGTGGCATTGAGATACGAGTAAGGAGGCTCTTATGACAGGACTAATTCAAGACATTCGTTTTGCCATACGCCAGTTGCTGCGCAAGAGCCCCGGCTTCACTGCGGTTGCCGTGATTACGCTCGCGCTCGGCATCGGCGCCAACACCACGGTTTTCAGCGTGGTGAATGGAGTGCTGCTCCGGCCGCTGGCATTCAGGGACCCCGACCGGCTAGTGCAGGTTTACCATGTTCCGCCGCCCAAGAGTTTTCCCGGCATGACCACGTTTGCCGTCTCTGCGGCGAACTACGTGGACTGGGAAAAGCAGAACCAGGTATTCGACCGCATGTCGATTATTACCTACCGCAGCTTCGACATAACCGGCGGCGACAAACCTGAACAAGTGGATGCGGGGGCGGTATCTCCCGGTTTTTTCTCTACGTTAGGCGTTCAACCGATGTTGGGCCGCGCCCTTTCTCCGGATGAAGATGAGCCGGGCCGCTCGCACGTTGTCGTTCTGAGCCACCGCTTGTGGCAAGAACACTTCGGAGCGAAACCTGACATCGTGGGCCACACCATCAACCTCGATGGCCAAGGCTACCTCGTGGCCGGCGTCATGCCGGCGAGCTTCCGGTTTCCTGATTTTGCCCAGATGTGGACTCCGATGGCCTGGACTGATAAAGAACGCGTGGTGCGCGGCGAGCATCACTATGGAGTCATCGCTCGCCTCAAGCCTGGGGTCGAATTGAAGCAAGCCCAGGCTGAGATGAACACGATCTCTGCGCGGCTTGAGCAACTGTATCCCGAGGATGACAAGGGATGGGGTGCCGTAGTCATTCCCTTGCATGACGATATGGTCTCCGATGTGCGGCCTGCGCTGTTGGTCCTGCTGGGAGCAGTAGCGTTCGTTCTTCTGATTGCATGCGTCAACGTGGCCAACCTGGCATTGGCCAAAACCTTCAGCCGCCAGAAGGAGATCGCCATTCGCACCGCGTTGGGAGCGACTCCTGCCCGCGTGCTTCGGCAGATTCTCACCGAGACCGTCCTGCTCGCATTCGCCGGAGGCGCGCTCGGCCTGGCCGAAGCTCATTATGCGCTGCGTCTGATCGTTTCCTTCTTGGTGGACAAGGTGCCCGGCTCAATTGAGGTTGGGCTGGACTCGCGGGTTCTTGCTTTCACTGCAGTCGTTTCCGTGGCCACCGGCATTTTCGCGGGAGTCCTGCCGGCCTGGCGCTTGACCCGCCGTAGCACAAATCAGGCGCTGAAACAGGGATTGGGCCGCACCGATGTGGATTCCAGCGGACACCGCACGCGCAGCATTCTCGTAGTATCGGAGGTCGCTCTTTCTCTTGTCCTTCTGATCGGCGCGGGGCTGATGATTCGCAGCTTCCAGAAACTCCAGGGTGTGAATCCTGGGTTTGATGCTCACAGCGTGCTGACCATGGACGCAGCCGTCTCCCGGGCGAAATTTCCTTCGCCCGCTCTGGAGATCAGTTTCTTCGAGCGCGTGCTGCAGCGGGTGCGGGCATTACCTGGCGTCGAATCCGCAGCGGTGGTCGACAACCTTCCTCTCGACAACGGGGGTTCGCATCAGCCCATTGCCATTGAGGGCCGTCCTGCCGTGCCCATGTCGGAACAGCCCGAAGTCGATGTGCGCCTGATCAGCTCGGGGTACATGACGGCATTGCACATCCCGATCCTGCACGGCCGTGACATCAGCGACACCGATGTCGCGGGAAGGCCGGCGGTGGTCCTGATCAGCGAATCCATGGCGCGGCAGTTTTGGCCGGGCGAAAACCCGCTAGGCAAGCGCCTTACGCTGACCTTCTTTCCTGACGCTGTCCGCGAAGTGGTTGGCGTTGTGGGCGACGTGAACCTTGACAGCCTGGACCAGTCACGTCCGAATGCAGCTCTGTATTTTCCTCTCGACCAGGTTTCCGTACCGGCTACCGGGGGATGGAGCTCAGGTCCGATGACGCTGGTGGTGCGCTCGGCCTCCGCTCCCACGGGAATGGTCTCCGCCGTGTCGAATGCCGTGCACGAGATCGATCGTGAGATTCCCTTGCGCGACATTTTCACCATGGACGAGCTGGCCACGAACTCCTTATCCCGGCAGCGTTTCAATATGCTGCTCCTGGGGGCATTTGCGGGGCTCGCTTTATTGCTGGCCGCAGTGGGCATCTACAGCGTGCTGTCGTACACCGTGAAACGGAGTGTGCCAGAAATCGGAATCCGCCTGGCTCTGGGCGCCAGGCTCGGCGATGTGTTGCGCATGGTGGTGTTCGAAGGCATGAAACCAACCTTGCTGGGAGTTGCGCTGGGAACGGCAGGCGCATTGGCGCTGGGACGCGTGGTGTCGGGCCTGATCTACGGAGTAAAGGCGGCGGATCCAGTTACATTCCTTGCGGTTGCAGCGCTGTTGGCCGCCGTCGCGCTCTTGGCGAGCATAGTCCCGGCCTATCGGGCAACGAAAGTCGATCCCATAGTGGCCCTGAGGTATGAGTGATGAGGGTCGAACAGAAATGATTACGCTATTCCAGGATCTTCGTTTCGGGCTGCGTCAGCTGCGCAAGAGCCTTGGCTTCACCGCGGTGGCTGTTTTTACACTTGCGCTGGGGATCGGCGCCAACACCGCGATCTTCAGCCTGGTGAATGGCATTCTGCTCCAGCCCCTGCCTTATCCCAAGCCCGCAGAATTGGTTAGCGTCACCGGCGCAAATGTCACATATCCCAAGGGCGCGTTTGTGGCGATGCGCGAACAGATAAAGACAATGGACGTAGCCGCTTATGCCGAGGGGCATGAGTTCAACCTTACTCATGCAGGCGAGCCAGTCCGTCTCACCGGTACCGCAGTGTCGGCCGAGTTGTTCTCCGTTCTGGGAGAGCGTCCTGAGCTGGGTCGCGCGTTCTCTTCCGGTGACGATGCAGCAGGAGGAGACAACTATGTCGTCTTAAGCCATGACCTCTGGGAGCAGCGCTTTGGAGGAGACCCGGCGATCATCGGACGATCCATCGAACTGGAAGGTGTAAGCCGGCAAGTCGTGGGCGTAATGCCCCTCGACTTCCGCTTTCCGTCAGCGAGGACGCAGCTCTGGGTCCCCTTGCACAACGATCCGCGGAATCCCTCCACGTATTGGGCCGGAGATTTTATGCCCGTCATTGGGCGGCTGCGTCCGGGCTCGAGCATGCAACAGGCGGGCGCTGAAATTCGGCTGTTTCAATCGCGCGTGTTCGCTCTGTTTCCCTGGACCATGCCTGCAAGCTGGAACGCGGATGTGAGCGTGATCGAGTTGCAGCTGGGCATGGTCGCCGATGTGCGGATGCGATTAATGCTGCTGCTCGGCGCTGTTGCTCTCGTGCTCATGATTGCCTGCGCTAACGTCGCGAATCTTACTCTTTCGCGCGCCGCCACCCGTGAAAAGGAAATGGGTATTCGCTCCGCGCTGGGCGCGGCGCCAGGGCGGATCGCCCGCCAACTTCTTACAGAAAGCGTTCTGCTTGCGCTGTTGGGCGCCGTGTTGGGCCTGGTGCTGGCGAGAATGGGGCTTTCTTTGCTCAAACACGCCCTGCCTGCAGATACTCCCCGCTTGCTCGAGGTCCATCTCGATTGGCGCGTACTCCTGTTCACTGGCGCGCTTGCCGTGTTGACTGGCCTGGCATTCGGTCTGGCTCCGGCTCTACAATCCTCGCGCTCGGCTCTTGCGGATTCCCTCAATTCGGCCGGGCGCGGCGCTTCGATGTTCGTGTCTCAACGCCTTCGCAGTTCTCTGGCGGTTGCTGAAGTTGGCCTGGCAGTACTCCTCGTGATTTCCGCGGGTCTTCTAATCCGGAGTTTTTGGGCGCTCTCGCATGTTGACCCAGGCTTTAGCTCCGACCAGATTTTGACTGCGCGAATCACACCCAACGAATCGTTTTGCAATGACCCAGCGCGTTGCCTCGCGTTCTATCAAAACTTGCTGGAACGCACCAGATCGTCTCCTGGAATCGGCGGCGCGGCGCTGGTGAACACGCTTCCGCTCGGAGGCCGGGAAGCCAAGCGTTCCTTCGACATCGAAGATTTTGTGGTTCCGCCCTCCGAGACCTCGCCACTTTTCTGGCTCGACGTGGTTACTCCCGACTACTTCCGCGTGATGGGCATCCCTCTGCTCTCCGGCCGGTGGTTCAGCGAGGCCGACGCATCCGGAGGACCCCCGGTGGTCGTCGTGACTGCTGAGACGGCGAGGCGGTTTTGGGCCGGACAAAACGCAGTGGGGAAGCACGTGCGATTCGTTGGGGAAAAAGATTGGCGTACGGTTGTCGGGGTCGCCGCTGACGTGCGCGCCTATGATCTCCAAAACAGTGAGCCGGACTGGGCCCAGGGCACAGCCTACGTGCCCTACGGCCTGAGAGCCACTCTGGAAGATGGTCGACTGCCCGCGGAGATGACGATAGCCGTCCGCTCAACTTCGAGCAGCCCGGAAGCAGCGATGCTCTTCCGCGACACTCTCACGTCGATCGTCCCGGAAGTCCCGGTCAGCGAAGTCAAGAGCATGCGTGCGGTCATCTCGGAAGCAGCTTCCACTCCAGCCTCCACGACATTCCTGTTCGCAACCTTCGCCGCTGTAGCCCTCGTGCTCGGAGTGGTCGGGGTCTATGGCGTCCTCGCTTTTCTCGTAACCAAACGCAGGCGGGAGATGGGGATTCGGATGGCGCTGGGCGCCCAGCGCAGCGATGTCTTGTTGTTAGTGATGAAGGAGGGCGCCAAGTTTGCATTGGCCGGCATTGCGTTTGGCTTGGCGGGCGCTTTCACCGTCACGCGTCTGTTGTCGAGTCAACTCTACGGCGTTCGACCAATGGATCCGCTCACGTACGTAAGCGTGGCGATCGTGGTGGCGGTAGTCACACTTTTTGCATGTTACGTTCCCGCCCGCCGTGCGATGAATATCGATCCGATGGTGGCGCTGCGCAACGACTAGATCTTCGGAGAATGAATCGACAACAACCATGATCCAATTGAAAAATATCGACCGCAGCTACAAGACCGGCGCAGGCCAAACCTGGGTGCTGCGCCGCGTGAATCTCGACATTCGCGAAGGCGAGTTCATCACTGTGATGGGGCCGTCCGGGGCGGGAAAGTCGTCGCTCCTCAACGTGCTCGCACTCCTCGACGACCAGTGGCAAGGCGAATACTGGTTCCGCGAGCAACCGGTCCACGAGATGAAGCGCAAGCAGCGCAGCGAACTGGCCAAGCTCAATGTCGGAGTGGTCTTCCAAAGCTATCACCTGCTCGACGACCTTACGGTGCAGGAGAATATCGATCTCCCCCTTTCTTATAAGGACATTCCCCGAGCCCGCCGGCAGAGCCTTGTCGCCGATACCCTCGATCGTTTCCAGATTGTCGCCAAGAAAGATTTGTATCCCAGCCAGCTTTCCGGCGGGCAGCAGCAACTGGTGGGCGTGGCGCGCGCCGTGATTCATAAGCCTCCGCTTCTGCTCGCCGACGAGCCCACCGGCAATCTGCATTCCGGGCAAGCCAAAGAGATTATGGAACTCTTCCGAGAACTCAATCAGCAGGGAACGACGATCGTGCAGGTTACACACTCGGAGGCGAACGCGGCCTACGGGAGCCGCACCATTCAATTGCGCGACGGGTGGCTGGTCGCAGATACCGCCAATCCGGCTCTTACTCATTCCGCGGAGGCAGCGACGCAAACATGAGCGGATTATGGCAGGACTTCCGGTACGCAGCGCGGGTGCTCGGCAACAACCCCGGCGTTACCGCCATCATGGTGTTCACGCTCGCGCTGGCGATCGGTGCTACGACGGCCATCTTCAGCGTTGTATATGGGGTCTTGCTGCGCCCGCTGCCCTATCCCGGCCCTGAGCGCATCATGGCAGTCTCCGAAGTGAACTCAAACGGCAGGCCCTCACGCCTCGCGGATCCGAATTTTGACGACTTCCGCGATCAAAGCCATAGCTTTCAATCCATCGCGAAATATACGGCCGAAGAGGTTTCTGTTTCCGGGGCATCGCAGCCGACGCGCACAACCGTAGCAGCGGTAACGCCGGAGTTTCTCACGGTGTTCGGGGTCGAGCCGATCGCCGGCCGCGATTTCACGGCTAGCGATGACCAGAAGGGAGCGGCGCCGGTCGCGCTAGTAAGTTACGGTTATTGGACGCAATACCTGGGGTCGCCGCAGGATCTCTCGCAGTCGCACCTGAACATTAACAACGCGGTCTACTCCGTGATTGGGGTGCTTCCTGCCGGATTTCGATTTCCAGATGACGTTGAAGTGTGGCTCGCCGCGGATCGAGAGGGCGAGAATCTGAGTCGCACCGCTCACAATTATTCTGGCGTCGGCCGGTTGAAAGATGGCGTAAGCGTCGAGCAGGCGCGGGGAGACATCAGCACAATTGCGCGGCGGATCTACCAGTCGTCGAATGAGAAGAACGACTATTTGCTCAGAGACGGTAGAGTTGTTCCGCTGCAGAACTCCATTACAGGTGGGGTGCGATCGCCGCTTCTAATCCTGTTGGGCACAGTGGGATTCCTGTTGCTGGTGGCATGCGCGAATGTCGCGAACCTGCTGCTGGCGCAAGCCGCGGCGCGTGAACGCGAGCTTTCGATTCGCATCGCGCTCGGCGCAGCGCGCGGCCGCCTGGTGCGCCAATTCTTGACCGAGGCATTCTTGCTTTCGCTGATCGGCGGGGTTCTTGGAGTGCTCGCCGCGCAATGGGGCGTCGCCGGATTGTTAGCGTTGGCTCCGGAGACTTTGCCGCGGCTCGATAGCGTCTCGGTAAGCGTGCCGGTGCTGCTCTTTGCGTGCTTGCTGTCTACTGCGGTGGCCGTTGGGCTCGGAGCGTTTACAGCCGCGCGAGCGACACGAGGCGAGTTAAGAAATGGCCTTGTCGAAGGGGGACGCGGGCAGGCGGGATCGCAAAGCAGCCAGCGCGTGGGCAGGGCGATTGTCGCGGCGCAGATCGCCATCACGCTAGTGCTGGTGATCGGCGCGGGTTTGCTGGGACGCAGCTTGCTGAAGGTCCTCGAGGTAGATCCGGGGTTCCGCGTGGACAAGATCGTGGCGATGGATGTCTCACTGCCGTGGTCGGACGATCCAAAAGCGAAGCCGGCCCAAGGAGTTTTCTTTTCAAATCTGATTGACCGGCTCAAACAAATCCCCGGCGTGCGCAGTGTGGGGGCGTCAAGCGCGCTGCCCATGACCGGCGGACTGCCCGACGGAATGTTCCTGTTGATGACGCAGAACGAAGTTCCCAAAACAATTGACGGCTTCGGTGTGTTGTTCCAGCAGAAGGAACGGATCGGGAATGCGGACTTTTGTGTTGCCACGGACGGATATTTCCGGGTGCTGGGGATTCCGCTGATCCGCGGACGAATGTTCGACGAGCGTGACGGAGCGAACGCGCCGCATGTAGCGGTGATAAGCGAATCGCTCGCGCAGGACCGCTGGCCGCACAAGGACCCGATCGGACACACCATTGAATTCGGAAATATGGATGGCGATTTGCGCCTGCTGACGATTGTGGGAGTCGTGGGCGACACGCATGAATACGGCCTCGATGAAGCCCCGCGGCCGACCGTCTATGTGAATTTGTTCCAGCGGCCGAGCGCGGTGATGACGGTGGCGATGCTGAGCGACGCTGACACGCGCTCGGTAAGCTCGGCTGCGCGGGGAATTTTGCGAGATCTCAATCCGGAGATTCCGACCAGGTTCCGGACATTCCAGCAAGTGTATTCCGCGTCGCTTGGGTCGCGAACATTCAACGTGATGCTGATCGGATTCTTCGGAATCACTGCGCTGCTGCTGGCGACTGCCGGAGTGTTTGGCGTGATGGCATATTCGGTGAGCCGGCGCACGCGCGAATTCGGCGTACGCGTCGCGCTGGGTGCGACATCGGGGGATGTGCTGCGCATGGTTTTAGGGCAAGGAATGCGCACGATCCTGATCGGCGTGGCGATTGGAATCGTGGGATCGTTCGCGCTGACGCAGACGGTGTCGTCGCTGCTGTTCGGCGTGACGGCGACAGATCCAGTCACATTCGCAGGAGTGACGCTTCTGTTGATCGCAGTGGCGCTTCTGGCTTGCTACATTCCGGCGAGGCGCGCGACGAAAGTGGATCCGACGGTGGCCTTGCGGTACGAGTAGCGGGCAATTGGGTTCATGAACGCATCCATATTCAAAGTTAAAACCAAAAGGACGGGCATGGATATTCTCTGGAACTACAGTCGTTACGGCATACCTACGATTACGAAGAGTCATTGTTTGGTGAAGCTGGGGGTCGCGATCCTCTTCGCGTATGGACTCATGGGCGCGACCATGCAGGCACAAACCGGCACCGTTCCTGCCGCAAGCGGAACCGGGCAGTCAGCCCCACAGGCGACCATCTCGACTCGATTTGACATGCCGAAGTCCCGCAACCCGTGGAAAGCCTATGCACCCGAGGATGTTCCCGAGCCGGTACTGGCGAATTCGGCGCGTCTTGACCGTTCGATTCGCGATGGCAAGCTTTATCTGTCATTGAAAGACGCCATCGACCTCGCGCTCGAGAATAACCTCGATTTGGCCATCGCGCGTTACAACCTGCCGATTGCTGATACCGACATTCTACGCACTCAAGCGGGCGGGTTTTTCCGCGGAGTCAACACTGGAGTTGTTCAGGGAACTCCGGGCGGGGGCGTGGGAGGTTTTGGCACAGGGGCTCCCGGCGCCGGCGCGGGCGGTACCACAAGCGGAGCCGGGGGCGCGGGTGCTGGTGCGTCCGGACTGGTGCAATCCACACTGGGCGCGGGAACCGCGGTCTCGTCCTATGATCCGTCGATCACCGGTTCCGTGGGAGTGGAGCATCAGACCACGCCTCTCGCCAACTTGCAGATCTACGATGTCCCTTCACTCCAGTTGAATACCGCACAGGCGAGTTTCAACTATGCGCAGGCCTTCGCCACCGGTACGAGCATTTCGTTTCAGTTCAATAACAGCCGCCAGACGGCGAACAGTCCTGACATCCTTCTTTCTCCGGCCCTAAGCTCGATGTTCCGTTTCACCATTCAGCAGGAGTTGCTCGCCGGATTTGGTTTCGGCCCCAATCTGCGCTATCTCCGCATCGCCAAGAACAACAAGAGGATTTCCGACATCGCGTTCAAAGATCAAATCGTTGCCACCGTCACCCAGATCGAAAATATTTACTGGGATTTGGTCAGCGCCTACGAGCAGACAAAAGTGAACGAACAGTCTTCCGCCTTCGCTCAGCAGACCTTCGAAAATGCAAAAAAACAATTCCAGTTGCAAAGCATCCCTGAGATGGATGTGATGCGCGCCGAGGCCGAAGTCTCCAAGCGCGACCAGGATCTAACCGTTGCCCGCACCAGTCTCCAGTTCCAGGAGACGCTAATGAAAAACGCGGTCACAAAGAGCCTGGAAGATCCAGTACTGGAGGCCATGCCGGTAATTCCCACGGACACCATGCAGGAAGAAGTGGCCGAAATCGTTCCGTCGATTCAGAACCTGACTTCATCCGCCTTGCAGGGCCGGCCAGAGCTTGCCGAGTCTGACATCGACCTGGCAAATCGCCGGATTAGCCGGCAGGCGGCGCGCAATGCGCTGCTGCCATCACTCTCGTTGGTCGGTTTCTGGGGCAGCTCGGGCCTGGCTGGCCCGCTGAATCCCGCCTGCGTCGCCAGCGGCATTTGTCCCGGCACCACGGCCCCCTCCGATTTCGGGGGAGCGTTGCAAAACGCGTTCAACGACTCTTCTCCCGACTACTATGTCGGGCTGAACCTGAACATTCCTATCCGGAATCGGGTCGCCAAGGCCGATCAGTACCGCTCTGAACTTGAATACCGTCAAGCGGAATTACGCATGGAACAACTGAAGAAACAAGTCCGCATCGAGGTTCGCAACGCGCAGTACGCGTTGGAACAAACCGCTGCGCGGGTGCAGGCCGCTCGCAAGGCCCGGGACCTGGCCAAACGCACATTCGAGATCACACAGAAAGAGCAAGACCTGGGAGCGGGATCGAGTTATCAAACGCTCTCGGCCCAAAGGGATCTCGCACTGGCGGAATTGGACCTCGTCAGTGCCATGACGACATTCGAAAAGGCAAAGGTTGAGCTTGATCGCGCCACCGGCACGACTTTGGAACATAATGGCATCCGCGTGCAAGACGCGGTGAGCGGTACAATCAACGCTGCGAGCCCCTAGATCAGCCCATGCAAACTTCGGCCAAACCGGGAGACCCGCTGGCGGCGTCCACCAATAGCGGTCACGACCGGCCACGCGTTTTGGCAGCCGATGACCAGCAGCACGTTCTGGAAGCGCTCGAGCTTCTGTTGCGCCCGCAAGGGTATGAGGTAGAAACGGCGAAGTCACCGGCTCTGGTTCGCGAGGCGCTGGCGACTGGTTCCTACGATGCTCTCCTCATCGACCTGAACTACACGCGGGATACGACTTCCGGCCGGGAGGGTCTCGACCTTCTCTCTGACGTCGTCTCCTTCGACAGCAGCACCCCGGTCATCGTAATGACCGCGTGGGCCAACATTGAACTGGCCGTAGAGGCCATTCGCCGCGGCGCGCGGGACTTCATCCAAAAGCCCTGGGAGAACCAGCGCCTGCTCACGATTTTGCGAACTCAGGTCGAATTGCGGCGGGCCCTGCAACAAGCGGACCGCTTGGCGGCTCAGAATCGCCTGCTGCAGGCTGATGGCCGCCCCGAGTTCATCGCGTCGGCAGCGTCAATGCACCCCGTCCTCGAAGCGATTACCCGAGTCGGCCCCTCCGACGCCAACATCCTGATCACCGGAGAGCATGGTTCTGGTAAAGAAGTCGTAGCGCGCACACTCCACGCGCTCTCTCCTCGCGCCTCGCGTCCCATGATCGCGGTAAACACTGGCGCCATACCCGACGGAGTTTTTGAGACCGAACTCTTTGGCCACGTAAAAGGCGCATTCACGGATGCTCGCACCGACCGCATCGGGCGCTTCGAACTTGCCGACGGCGGGACCATTTTCCTCGACGAGATTGGCAACGTACCCTATCGTCAGCAAGCCAAATTATTGCGGGTTATTGAAACGAGCGAGATCGAGCGCGTAGGCTCATCCCGCACCCGCCACGTTGACGTGCGCGTGATCTCCGCCACCAACGCCGACCTTCGCGCCGCCTGCTCTTCCGGAGAGTTTCGAGAAGATCTGCTGTTTCGCCTGAATACGGTCGAGATTCACGTCCCGGCGCTGCGCGACCGTCGAGAAGACATTCCAGCCCTTGCGGTACATTTTCTCGCGCGTTACGCATCGCGCTACCGCCGTGCAGTCCAGGGTTTCGAGGCCTCGGCTTTGCAACTGCTCATGCAATACCCCTGGCCGGGCAACGTACGCGAACTGGAACACACGCTGGAGCGCGCAGTCCTCATGTGCCGGGGCAACGAGATTCAGCGCGCCGATCTTGGCCTGGACCTGTCCCGCCAGCAGAGTCAGAACCTGGAAGAACTCAGCCTGGAAACGGTGGAAGCTATTTTGATCCGCAAGGCTTTACAGCGCTCTCAGGGGAACGTGAGCCAGGCCGCGGAAACTCTGGGATTGAGCCGTGGCGCTCTTTACCGCCGGATGGAGAAATATGGCCTCTAGCTCGCGCGGGAGCTCCAGTCCCGACGTGCGCAAGTCTCCCCGCAAGCGAGTTCGCCTCCTCTACGAGCGCCGCATTAATCTTTTCTCTCTGTTTGTCGCACTGCCCGGAATGATCGTTGGCGGCATTCTGATCTGGTTTCAACCCTGGTCTGCGGAATCAAAGTGGTTGCTGCTTCTTGCTGAGTTGTTTATTTGGTGGCTGCTGGCGATGGCTTTGCAGGAACAGACCTCGCGACCGCTGCAAACTCTCGCCAACGTGATCGCTGCTTTGCGCGAAGAAGACTATTCTTTTCGGGCGCGTGGTGCCGCCGCAGACGATGTACTTGGCGAGCTCTCCCTGGAAGTAAATGCCTTGGCCGACCTGCTCTCGGACCAGCGCATTCGAGCCATCGAAGCCACCGCTCTATTGCGCCGCGTTGTGGAAGAGATCGATGTACCATTGTTCACCTTCGACCCTGACCAGATTCTGCGGCTGGTGAACTCCGCTGGAGAACGGCTGCTGCAACAGCCCTCGGTCAGACTTCTCGGTCGCACCGCGGAAGAAATCGGATTAGCTGGCTGCCTCGCTGCGGAAAACGAAACTTTGGTTCCGCTGCCTTTCCAGAGCCCTAGTGCGCGTTGGCTGGTTCGGCGAAGTTCCTTCCGCCAGCGCGGCGTGCCCCACTCCCTGATCGTGCTCTCCGATGTGAGCCGCGCCTTGCGCGAAGAAGAACGTACGGCCTGGCAACGACTGATTCGCGTTCTGGGTCATGAACTCAACAATTCACTCACGCCCATCAAGTCAATTGCGGGAAGCCTGAGCACTCAAATCACGAACGCAGTGCCCGACTCCAGCCAGCGGCAGGATTTTGAACGCGGGCTCGCCATTATCGAAACCCGCGCGGACAATCTTAATCGTTTCCTGCAGGCATATCGTCAACTCGCCCAGATGCCGCCGCCGGTGCTGCACAAGACTTCGCTGCCGCTGATCGTCGAGCGCGTTGCCGGCTTGGAGACAAGACTCCACGTGCAAATAATTCCAGGCCCGGTGACTGAGTTAGAGGTTGATCCCGATCAGCTCGAGCAGATGCTGATCAACCTCGTGCGCAATGCGGTCGAGGCTGCTCTTGAGGCAAGACACTCCATAGGTCCTCCCGTTGATGGAGCAACTTCCTTGTCAGCGGCAGAGCCGCTGGTAGTCATGCGTTGGGACGTCTCCGAGAAGGATTTGTCTCTCACCGTCGAAGACAACGGACCTGGTCTGCTCAACCCGAGCAACGCGTTTGTACCTTTTTATACAACCAAGCCGTCGGGCAGCGGGATCGGCCTGGTGCTGTCACGCCAGATCGCAGAGGCCCACGGAGGATCGATCGAGCTTGTAAACCGTCCTGATAAGAAGGGATGCCGGGCAAGGGTCACACTGCCACGCCAGCACTCTTCTCAAGCGGCTAAACGTGAGTGACAGACCCAAAGGGTGATTACCGCGCCGCAGCGGGGCCAGCTATGGCTGTAGCTTTGGGCTCTTGGCGCGCGTTCTCAACTTCGGCTTTCGAGGCTGCTCTTGTGATCTTGTAATCCCGGTACTCGATGGAAAGGGTCGCTATTCCCCCGAGCCGTATGACGCTTTCCGTGTGGTTCACCGCCGGGAGCCAAAAGTCATTTACCTTGACGTACTGGTGCTCAATTTCTGTCTTCTTGATCCAGAAGGATGGATTCTTCCCCGGCTCTCCTTCGATGCGCACCACGGCGAAATCGCTGGCATCAACCCAGATTTTTCCGCTATAGAGAAACCGGTTCTTAGTCTTGGGCAGCAGATCGAGGATGTATCGGCCTCCATCAGGAGAGTTTTCGTAACCTGCCAGAGAGAAATCGTAGTTCTCGGTGCTCAGCGCCGTTCGGCGCCGGTTCTCTTCGCTCGCGGCTTCCTGCTCGCCCTCCAGCAGTTTCTTGAAAACGTGGTCGATGATGAACTTCGATCCTTTTTCCGAAACTACGTTGAACTGCTTCGCATCAGGAGCATGGTAGGTGACGTCGACCACCATTTCGGCATCGTGATCGCTGGGGAACCCGCGATACTGCATGCGATAGACGCGCGTCCCGACAAACCCTCCAAGGGCCGCCGCCCGTTGAGCGTTTTTCTGCTGAAGATTTCTTACCACTTGCTCCACTGGCAGGGCAGCGCCTTTGACGGAAGATGCGGATTCCCGCGCCGGCTGTACCTGCGCTGTTGAGTGGATCAGAAGACACCCAAACAGCAGCGGCAGCCATACCGCAAAAATGCGCCGAACGTGAGATCTACTCATAGTCCTCTTTATCTTGCGGTCAAGCCGTTCATTATTCTTGCTATCTAGGATGCATCGCAGCCACTCAGGGTGGGTCTCATTCTGATTTTCTTATCAACTCCAACGCTCTCCCGCAGGCCGCGCTCATATCCGGCATAAACCGATTCGAACACCGCATCCCACGACGCCGTCATGGCACGAGCCCGGGCGGCCGCGCGCATGGTTTCACGTTGTGCCGGGCGCGTTGCAAGGCTCTGGACACGGCCTGCGAAGTCCTTAAGGTCCCGCGCCACAAAACCGGTCTCGCCGTCCCGCACGATGAACCGCGGGCCTCCACAGTCTGTGACTACTGCGGGTACCCCCGAGGCCAAAGCCTCAAGCACCACGTTCCCGTAGGTGTCGGTTCGCGACGGAAACGCGAACACATCCATGTTGGCGTAGGCGCGGGCCAAAAATTCTCCTCGCAAGACTCCGGTGAAATCAGCCTTCTGCATTCTACTCCGGAGCCAGGATTCCTCCGCACCCTGGCCGACAATCAGGAAGCGAAAATTCGTAAGACCTTCCCGAATCAGGAGGTCTTCCACGTCTACGAGATCCCGAATGTTCTTCTCGACGGTCAAACGGCCCACGTATCCGATGACAAAAGTGTCGTTGTCCCGATCTCTTCGCCGGGGATCGAACAGGTCCGTATCGACTCCACGATGCATGGAGTAACACGCCTTGCCAGTGCCCTTCTCGATCACATCAATCAGTTCCTGATTGGGAGCAAACAGAACCTGGGCAGCGTGGTAGAAGCGGAGCGTCGCCAGCAGGCTGCCCTGGCGGAACGCGGCACCCACACCCTTGTTCAACCCAGCAGGAAGAAAAGACAGCCACGCCGAACCGCGCTGTTCCGCGTATTGATGAACGTTGGTGTGCCATGAAGCGGCCAATGGAACGCGCAAGCGGTGCGCGATAGCAAGGCCGAGTTGTCCCACATCGCTAGGCCCGGTGATGTGCAAAATATCGGGGTCGAACTCGCGAACAACAGCTTCCACCGCGTTCAAATGTCGCCAAAACGCGAGGTCGAAATCATGTTTCTGGTCTAGCGGAAATCCAATGCGCCCGCGGCGGCGAGTCATTCGAGATACCGAACCATTTGTTCGCAGATCGTTTGCGGTCCCGCCATGAACGGTAAGAAAGGGCAATCCACGGCGCGTGGCAAACGATTCGAACTGACGGCTGGTGTGCGCAACGCCATCGATTTCGTCGTAGGCGTCGGGAAAGAACGCAACTCGCAATGCGGGATCGGTCATGGCGCAACCTCCGGGCGACCGCTGATGACCAACGGTACCTCCTGCCTTGGTCTGGCGAGCGCCAATTGCATCGCTCTTCTGACCGGAGCCAATTCCAGCAGACGGACGATCGAGAAAAAGTGCCGAACATAAAATGGCGGCTGGATCCAGAGTGCGGATAGCGGGCGAATTACCCCTGCGCGATCAGGATGAAACACGCGCTCGTCCCAGTGACGCGAACCGCTCGAATAATCGGGATATTCGCGGATCACGTCGAGCAGCGTCTCCAGAACCCGGAGGGTATAGGGCTCGGCGTATTGAGGCATGAACAGAACGTGGCTGCGGCGCTCTTGCCGAACCTCGTGGACAAATTCCGTGAAGCTCTCGGCACTGGTCAGGTTGAGCACCGCATTCGGTTCGCAGCCATGCCGGTCGCCGCCAGAAATTACGAGCTGATTACAAGCTTCCGACAGATGCAACACGGCCTGGTTCTCCTCCCAACTCCGAATGCCGCTCAGCTCAAGGGCGTGAAGGTACTCGCCGTGTTCGCATAAAAGTGACCGGAGCATGCGCTCATGTGGCTCGCGGCCAATTCCAGCCAAGTCCCACATCGGATGGTTTAAGACAATCAGTACATCCGGGTTCTGATGCAACATCTCCAGCAATTCAGTGAGCTTCGCATCAACCGGTTGCAGAGTGAATTCGCGCAGGCGTCCCATGATCGATTCCGCGCCGCCGCTGGGAAGGTTATGCACTCCCAAATGGAAGGTCGCGTCCTTGAAGGGCACTGTCCACTCCACCGACACCGGAACCCGGCGAGCCTCAGGAACCACCCTCAGCAACATGGGAGCTTCAATATTGTCGTGGTCGGTAATTGAAACCATGCCGGCAAGTCCGAGCTCCCGTTCGATTTGATTTTTTTCGAGGGTAAAGGCAGCGAGTGGCGGGAGCGGCGGAGTCCAGTACGCTCTCAGAAATCCACGGTGGTTGACTGGCTCACGGATTGCGCGTCTCTCCTCCGCTGCCAAAGCTCGCCGCAGAAAGGAATGGCGGGCGGCGTACTCCAGGATGAAATACACGCCCTCCTTTGAATGGTTGGTGTGGCTGTGCAAGGAAACGCCTGTGCGGTAAGCGTCGGAGACTCCGGGTTCTTTCCAAAGGCAGGTTACTTTGCGTTGCAAATAGCCTCCTTGTTGACTTGCCCGGTCGATTTAGTGGTGATGTTGAAAAAGTGGCATAAACACATTAAAGGAGCATTACGTTTTAAACATTTCTACGTTAATTTGTTTTTTAACAAGGAATTAATCATAGTTAGCGGCAGGCTGCTCCTATACTTGCTGGTAGATCGAGTCCCATGACAAAACATCGTGCGCCGCTTCAGGCAGCTGCAGTCCCAACCGGGCCGCGTTTAGTGAACCTCCTGTTCGGGATGCTGCGGCACCCGCAGCAGCTTCTCTTGCTCTGGAACTGGAAAAATGCGCTGTTGAGCATTGTTTTGCGCGGGCCAATCTTCTTTGTCGCAGGTGCGCGCCAGGGACGGGAGGCCGCAATAGCGGCCTTGTTTACCGAGTCGATCTTCTGCGCTTTGAGCGCCGGATTCTACGGCGCTGTGGTGCAGATGCTCAAGGATGCCGAGCCGCAGTGGCTGACCGGCGTTTTCCTAACCATCGCTGTGCCCGTTACCTTTCAGATACTCGAGTATGTACTCCATTGGTTCAGAGGCACGCCCCATCTCCGGATTGCGGCGATCGTTTCTCTGGTGGTCAGCGCTATTTCCGCGCTGTTTAATTGGTACGCGATGCGCCGCGGAACCTTGTTGGTGGGCAAGGAAGGCGGTGGCTTTGGAGGCGACCTCCGCCGGCTGCCTCGGCTTCTCTTTGGATTTTTCGCGGTTGTACCACGCAAAATCGCGGGGAAACTGCAATCACAGTCGTCCAAACTTCAGAGCAGGATCATGTGCGCCGATCTTTCCGATGGGAGATAGCGCAGCGCGTTCACGCCGCCGTCGGCATGTAACCGCAAGTCCGATTGGTTCATCTTAAAGAAGTAAGCAATAAAACTCGGGTGCACTGATTAGGTTGGGCGCACGCGGTTGCCTTTGGGAGAGAAGAGATGTCAATTGTGCCAAGCTTCACCAATTTTATCGGATACTTCGCGGCCTGCTGCACGACGTTGTCATTCCTTCCTCAACTTGCGAAGATTCGAAAACAGGGGGGCGCCGGACTTTCCTACGCCATGCTGTCGATTTATCTGGCGGGTCTGCTGATGTGGCTTATTTACGGAATTCTGCTGAAAGCCACTGCGGTGGTAGTCGCAAATGCCGCCTCGGCCGCGTTAGTGGCGATTGCAATCGCAATGAAAGCAATGATCAGAAGCCAGAGCACGGGAGAATCGAGTGAAGAGTTGCCTAAGATCGCCATCCGCGGTGAAGTCACAACTTCCTCTTGATTCGTCCGTTGTTGTCGCCCTCCTTGTGTTCCGGCTTCTGAGGCTTACATTCCGAGCAGGTTGGGATGGAGTTTGGCATACCCGTGCTCTTGCGCCCAAATGTTTAGGGGGACCGAAGCGAGTTCGTCGACGAGGGGATCGGCGAGGCCGTTCTTGGTAAGGTCAATCGATTTGATGTAGGTGTGGCACTCGTCACAGCACTCCACGCGGATATGAGGGAGTTCCTCAGCGGTGTAAACGGGAAGCTTGGCATGGTCCTCATGGCCGCAGCCGGGGCAGACCACACGGCGGAACTCCCATTCCGTAAGGCAGACCCCGCAGAGCAGGCTGCGGCGGCCCCCGTCACCCTGCTGGCGGAGGACGCCGACGGCGGGCTTGCGATTGCAGAACGGGCACAGCAACGACGTGTAACCCTCTAGTTGCAGCGTAGCGCGCGAGCGAACGAATTCGGCGTACGGCTGGAAAAAAGCGAGCACGAGGAATTCCTTGGGATCAGTGGGCGGGTCGATATGGGCCCAGCATTCAGTGAACAGGTCCGTCCACGAACTAGAGTTGGAACCGCGCAGATCGTGCGCGACCTGGGCAAGGCGCGCCGGACCATGCTCTTCGACCAGCGAGAGGAACGAAGGGAAGCTGGCGATGAGCTCGTTCGAATCTGGGTCAGACAAGGAGACTGGATTCTTGCTCGACGCACGTTCCAGGCGTTGATAAAGGCCTTCCTGGTAGCGAGCCACGTGAATGTAAAAGCCGAGGATCTCCTGAGCAAAGGGATGCTCGGCGGCGAGGTACTCCGCACGTCGAATGCGCCGGTGCCAGGGGGTGTTGGCCACGGCCCGATTATGGGGCTTCGACGGGCCGCAGGCAAGGTCGCACCAAAGGCTGCCATCGGAAATTAGGGCTTCCCCAGGATTGACTGAAATACACGGTGGGAATATAGTTCTGGGAAAGTTTGGGGTGCAGTCCGGCTGGTCAGCGATCGAAATAGTCGGAGGATGCGCAATGGAACTCTCCCGCAGAACCTTCCTGAAAGGCGCGCTCGTTGGCGGAGCGGGCGTTTCTCTCCTGGGATTTGATCTGACTCCCGCAGTGGCGCAGCTTAAAGAACTCAAGATTGCGCGTGCGACAGAGACGCGATCGACATGTCCTTATTGTGCGGTGGGTTGCGGCGTCCTTATCTACACGATCGGTGACCGGGCGAAGAACGTCACGCCGCAGGTGATCCACGTGGAAGGCGACCCCGACCATCCCACGAATCGCGGAACGCTATGTCCCAAGGGCTCTTCGCTCGAGCAGGATATGCTCAACCCGCGCCGACTCACGAAACCTCAAGTCCGGCGCCCCGGCGCGACCGGCTGGCAGGATATTTCCTGGGATGAAGCCCTGAATGAGATCGCGCACTGGACCAAGAAGACACGCGACGATACTTTCGTTGAGAAGGACGCGAACGGCCATACCGTCAACCGGTGCGAAGGCATCTCTTTCATCGGCGGCTGCACAGATACCAATGAGTTCAATTATTTGGTCGTCAAGGCCATGAGGGGGTTGGGCTTGGTCTATTTAGAAAACCAAGCCCGTGTTTGACACGGCCCCACGGTCTCAAGTTTGGGACCAACATTTGGACGCGGGGCCATGACCAATGGCTGGATCGACATCAAGAACACCGACATGATGTTGATCATGGGGGGCAATCCCGCCGAAAACCACCCCTGCGGCTTCAAGTGGGCGATGGAGGCCAAGCGCAACCGCAATGCCAAGCTGATCTCTGTAGACCCACGATTCACCCGAACCTCGTCCACCGCAGATCTCTTTTGTCAGATCCGCGCGGGTACCGACATCGCATTCCTCGGCGGCCTGATCCGCTACGCCGTCGAGAACAACCGAATCGCTAAAGAATATCTTGTCAACTACACCAACGCGGCCTTCATCGTGAAGGAGGGATTCAAGCTTCCCGAGGACGGCTTGTACTCCGGATTTAATGAAGCCTCGAGCAGCTACGACAAGACCACGTGGAATTATGAAGAGGGCGGAGACTTCAGTGGCAAAACGGACGGCGCCACTCCCGCACATGCGACTCCGGCATCTTCGAACCCGGCAACGCCCGCACCTCCGCCCGCATTGCCCCCGAATATTGCCTACGACCTCACGCTTCAGCATCCGCGCTGCGTCTTCCAATTGATGAAGCAGCAGTATTCCCGTTACACCCCTGAAACCGTCGAACGGATTACCGGCATTCCGAAGGACCAGTACCTGAAGGCGGTCGATCTATTTACCTCAGTCCGCAAAGATGGCGACATGAAGAAAGTCGCAACCATCATCTACGCGGTGGGTTGGACGCAGCATACTTTCGGAACGCAGATCATCCGCACCGCCGCCATGATTCAACTGCTTCTTGGCAACGTCGGAAGGGCGGGCGGTGGCGTGAACGCGCTTCGCGGACATTCGAATATTCAGGGCGCCACCGACATGGCCGGGCTGTATGACTCTTTGCCCGGATATCTCAAGGGTCCAATTCCCGCTGACACGGATTTGGCTGCGTTTCTGAAACGCACGACGCCGGCATCATCCAAGCCCACCCCGTGGGATTCCTTTAACTACTACGCGAACACGCCGAAATTCATGGTCTCGCTGCTCAAGTCGATGTATGGAGACGCTGCGACAAAGGAAAACGGATTTGCCTTCGACTACTTGCCCAAGCCTGGGCAGGATTGCTCTTGGACACACATTTGGAACGACATGTACAACGGCAAGATCAAGGGCATGATGGCCTTCGGAATGAACGGTGTGATGATCGGCCCGGACACGAACAAGAACATTAACGCGCTCAAGAAGGCCGACTGGTTGGTGGTGGGCGAGATTTATCAGGACGAGACCAGCGAGTTCTGGAAAGCTCCGGGCATTACAACCGACGAACAGAAAACCATCAACACTACGGTGTACCGTTTGCCCTGCGCAGGTTTCGCGGAAAAAGACGGCAGCATGACCAACTCGGCGCGCTGGGTGACGTGGAAGTATGCGGCGGTGCCGCCTCCGGGCCAGGCGCGACTCGACCAGGACATCATCGCGCAGATTTTCCTGCGCGTCCGGGATCTTTACAAGAAAGAGGGCGGAAAGTTCCCTGACCCCATTCTGAATCTGAGCTGGGCCTACGCAGACGCAGCTCATCCTCCGCTCTCTCAAGTAGCCATGGAGCTTAACGGCAAGGCCTTAGCGGACCTGACCGATCCAGGCACAAACCAAGTGATCAAAGCTGGGCAGCAGTTGCCCGGATTTGCCTGGTTGAAAGATGACGGAACAACCGCCTGCGGCAACTGGATCTACTCCGGCATGTGGACCGAGGCCGGATCGCAGGTCCAGCGGCGGGGCACAGAGGATCCGTCGGGGATGGGCGTTTATCCGAATTGGGCGTGGTCGTGGCCGGCCAACCGGCGTGTGCTCTATAACCGGGCTTCCTGCACTCCCGATGGGAAGCCATGGGATCCTGAGCGGAAACAAGTGTGGTGGAACGAAGCGGCGGGAAAATGGGCCGGCAACGATGTCCCGGACTTCAAGCCTGATTCGCATCCTAAAGATCACATGGGCCCGTTCATCATGAACCCGGAAGGCGTGGGACGGCTCTTTGCGCCCATCGGAGTGCTTGCGGACGGGCCGTTCCCGGAACATTACGAGCCGATCGAAAGCCCGATCAAGAACCCGCTGCATCCCGACCGGTCAAATAATCCACTGGTGACGAAATTTACGACGCCCTTCGACAAGTTTGGAACCCCGGAGGAGTACAGCATCGTCTGCACGACGTATCGATTGACCGAGCAGTATCACTATTGGACGAAAAATAATCCCATGAACGTCCAATTGATCCCGGAACCGTTCGTGGAGATACCGGTCGAGCTAGCGGACGAAAAAGGAATTCGCGGAACGGACAAGATCAAGGTCATCAGTGCACGCGGTACCTACATCGCGAAAGCCTTCGTTACGCGCCGGTTGAAGCCGATGATGATCGACGGCAAGAAGGTCTACCAGATAGGACTGCCAATTCATCAGGGCTTCCGCGGAATCACTGAAGATGCGGGAAGAGACGCACGGACGCCGGCCAATTTGTTGACGCCATCGGTGACCGATCCGAATGCACACACGCCGGAATCCAAGGGGTTCCTCGTGAAGATCGAGAAAGCGTAGAGAACGACAATGAGCCAGGCTACATTAGCAGTACGAAGAATTTCCGGCCACCCTGGACCCGCTCCCGGCGATGACGTCGAACGCGATTTTCAGGTTTGCAAGCTGGTCGATACGACGACGTGCATCGGCTGCAAGGCCTGTGAAGTCGCCTGTCTCGAGTGGAACGGATATTCGTTTACCGACACCGTGTTCGACAACAGCTACCAGACCATGCCGGAGACGACGTGGAATTACTGGAATCTGATCAAGTTCAACGAGCACGAGCGCGAAGACGGCAGCATCACGCTGCTCATGCGCAAGGATCAGTGCATGCACTGCGCCGACCCAGGCTGTCTGACGGCCTGTCCCGCGGATGGTGCAATCGTGCAATACACGAATGGCATCGTCGATTTCCAGCAACAGAATTGCATTGGGTGCGGCTATTGCGTGAGCGGCTGCCCGTTCGATATTCCGAAGTTCAATCCGACGACCAAGAAGATGTTCAAGTGCACGCTCTGCGTCGACCGGGTGAGCGTGGGACTGGAGCCGGCTTGCATCAAGACGTGCCCCACGGGATGCCTCCACTTTGGGACCAAGGACGACATGCTGGATCTGGCGGAGACTCGCGCCAAGCAGCTCCGCGAGAACTACGGGATTGAGAAGGCGGGAGTTTACGATCCGGCGGGCGTGGGCGGAACCGGCGTCATCTACGTGCTCCACGACGTAACCAACCCTGAAGCCTATGGTGGATTACCGAAAGATCCTCACATTCCGTGGGTGGTGCGTTTCTGGAAAGGGCCGGCGAAGTGGATCGGAAACCTTGCCATGCTTGGAGGACTTCTCGGGGTGACGCTGCACTACTTGCGTTATGGTCCGAAGCAAGTGGATGAGGCGAAAGATGGAAACGGAGGAAAGCCATGAGCGCTTCGCCGGTAATCTCCTCCGGACGAACCGCGGGCGACGCTGGGGGCGAGATTCTTCGCTACACGCTCAGCGAGCGGGTTCACCATTGGTTCGCCGCTCTCACATATGTTTATTGCCTGATAACTGGCCTCGCTTTCTGGTCGCCTTACATGTATTGGTTGGCTGCGCTGGTGGGTGGGGGCCCGACAGCGCGCCTCTGGCATCCGTGGTTTGGCCTGGGGTTCACGGTGTCCGTGGTATGGATGTACAAGATATGGCAACCCGACCTGGCGATGACCGACGCGGACCGGCGCTGGTCGAAGGCGATCAAGTATTACATTGAGAACGAGGATGAGAAGCTGCCACCCGTCCCCCGCTTCAATTACGGCCAGAAGATATTCTTTTGGCTCATGTTTTTCGGCGTGGCGCTGCTGCTGATTTCGGGCTTGGGGCTGTGGTTTGTCGAGTCCATCCCGTGGAGCCTTCGCTGGCTTCGCTATCTAGCGGTGACCGTACACGTGGTCGCAGCGCTGGCAACCATCGGTGCCCTTATCATTCACGTTTACATGAGCGTATTCATGGAGCCCGAATCGTTTTACGCTATGATCCACGGGCGTGTCTCTAGAGCCTGGGCGCGAACCTATCACCGCCTCTGGTACGAGCAGATAACGAAAGGGAAGTCGGCTCAGAATTGAAGCGATCCGACTGAGCGGCCCGTAGAAACTGCGTGTGCACCCCCCATCGGGACCCATCCAGTTACGTATTTCGCATTGCACATGGCAAGCTCCAAAAGGCAAGCTCTTTCCCAAACACCCGTTTTGTGTGACACTTGGAGCCCGAAGAAAACCAATCGAAAATGAGGGGAAATGACCCGTTCTAAACTGGCCCTGATCCTTGTCTGTTGCGCCTGCTCCGCCAGCTCGCCGCTGCTTTCCCAGGAGTTGAACTCAACTTTTGCGCGCGATCCCGGCCAGCCGATCGATCAGCAGTACACCGACCAGATTCACAAATACACCACGGATCCATCCTTCATCTCGCCCTTGGTGGACTACCTTCCGGCCTCGAAAACCGTTCCCACCCCCGCCAAGGTGCTCGGCGACGTTTCCGGCGCACCCGACATGCTTCCCTACGCTGAAGATGTGTACAAGTACTTCCGTTTGCTCGAGGCGAGCAGTCCGCGGGTGAAGGTCTTCACCATCGGCCACTCCGAAGAGGGGCGAGAGATGATCGCCGCGGCCATCGCCGACCCCAAGCTGCTTGCCGACGCGAAAACGAATGACGCGCGCCTGGCCCAGCTTGCGGACCCCCGCACCATCGGTCTCGATGACGCCAAAGCCCGCCAGATCGTCGATCAATCCTGGCCCATTTACTACATCACGGGTACCATCCACTCTCCCGAAACCGGGGCTCCCACGGCGCTGATGGAACTCGCCTATCGTCTTGCAGTCGACGATGCGCCCTATATCAAGTACATCCGCTCGCACATGATCGTGCTCATCACTCCCGTGGTCGAAGTCGACGGCCGCGACCGCATGGTCGATATATATAAATGGCACAAAGCCCATCCTGGCCAGGATTGGCCTCGCCTTCTTTATTGGGGCCACTATGTTGCTCACGACAACAACCGCGACGCCATGGCTATGACTCTCAACCTGACCCGGAACGTCCTCGACACTTATCTGGGCTGGCATGCGCAGGTGTTGCACGACTTGCACGAGTCGGTTCCCTTTCTCTACGACAACACGGTGGGCGATGGACCTTACAACGCATGGGTGGATCCCATGCTGGCCGACGAGTGGGCGGAATTGGGCTGGAACAATGTGGCCGAGATGCAGAGCTTCGGCATGCCCGGAGTCTTTACCCACGGCGACTTCGATACCTGGAGCCCCGGCTACCTGATGTTCCTGGCCAGCATGCACAACGGCATTAGCCGGCTCTATGAAACCTTTGGCAACGGCGGCGCCGATACCGAGAAGCGCATCCTGCGTCCTGAAGAATACTCGCGCACCTGGTTCCGTCAGAATCCGCCGCTTCCGGTGGTGAACTGGTCGCAGCGCGATAACAACAACTACGAAGAAAGCGCTTTGCTTTCGACGATCTCTTACTTCTCGCATAACACTCATCATTTCCTCGAAAATTACTACCTCAAAGGCAAGCGCTCGGTCGAGAAACCAACGCTTGAGGGACCGGCCGCCTATGTGATCGCTGCCGACCCAGCCGATACCAATCGCCAGGTCGAGTTACTCAAGGTGTTGAAGCGCCAGCACGTCGAGGTAGAGGAACTATCGGATGCGACCACCGCCACTCTCCCCGGGGAGAAACGCGGAGACAAACCGAAGCAGGAAACCTTCCCTGCGGGCAGCATTGTCATCCGCATGGATCAGCCCTACTCCCGCGTTGCCGATGCTTTGCTTGACCGGCAGTTCTGGGCCGCCGACGATCCGCAGAAGCATCCCTACGACGACACTGGATGGTCTTTCAGCCACCTCTTCAATCTGAAAGTTGTTCGGGTCAGCGATGCTTCGATCCTCAAGGCGAAGATGACGCCGATTGATGATCCGGCGAAGCTTGCCGGCAAGGTCTCCGGCTCCGGCGCGGTACTTGCAGTGGCCAACAGCGGCCAGGTTTCGCTCCTGTCCCTGGCCTACAAACTCAAAGGCGCAACGATCCAGGTCGCTGAAAAATCTTTCGACGCCGAGGGCAAACACTTCGCGGCCGGTTCGCTGCTGATCACTGGCGCCTCTGACGACGGCGTCGCCGGCGCTCTGCACGATCTGTCCCTCGACGCATCTCGGCTGGGCACAGCGCCTTCCGTTCCTGCGCATACGGTCACCATCCCGCGAATAGCCTTCATGCACACCTGGCTTGGCACTCAGACTGAAGGCTGGTGGCGTTATGCCTTCGATACAGCGGGTGTGCCCTACGATTACATCAGCACGCAGACGGTAGCCGGCGAAGCAGAGCTCCGCACAAAGTACGATGTCATCATCTTCGCTCCCGTCGGGCGTTCGTCGCTGGAAATTCTGAACGGCATTCCTATGTGGAACAATCCGATGCCGTGGCAGAAATCCGAGCTAACGCCCAACCTCGGCGCCATCGACAGCACTCCCGACATGCGCCCCGGTCTGGGTTACGACGGCCTTGCTCACCTGAAGCAGTTCGTGGAGCAAGGCGGACTGCTCATCACGTGCGAAGATACCGCTAAGTTCGCCATTGATACGGGTCTAGCCCCCGGCGTCAGCGTCGCTCCCCAAGGCGACGCCCGAGTCGTCGGCACAGTGCTCAACACCGTGTTCGTGGCGCCCGAAAATCCAGTCTCGTTCGGCTACGGACCCGGTGTGCCCGTTATCAGCGCTGACGGCATGGCCTTCAACGTCAGCAATACTCTCCGTGGAGGCAGTGCTTCGAAGGATGCATTCAAAGACCCGTACGAGCAGCGCCCCACCGGCCGCGGCAACGTCGACGACAGCGACGAGCCACAAGGCAGGAAGGTCGCCCAGGCCGAGCCGTTGGTAAAACAGCAACCCTGGGAGGCAAAGCAGTTGGATGAGGAACAGACGCGCAACAACCCGCAGGTGATTCCGGCTCAGAGCCGGCCCGATGTCATCCTGCGCTTCTCCGACGGCAAGAACCTTTTGCTGGACGGACTACTCGACAAGGCTTCGTCGATTGCCGAGCATGCCGTAGTGGTGAACGCGCACCTGGGCCAGGGAAACGTCCTGCTGTTCGGCAACAACCCAATCTATCGCGGCGAGACCATCGGCACCTACGCTTTGGTGTTCAACGCAATCCTCAACTACCAACACCTCGCGCACGAATCCGCACCGGCGGACAAGCATTAACTCGTGCGAAGCCTTTAATGTGTCGGGTAGATTGCTGCTCTCATTGCGGCGGAACCTGATTTTGTCCGGTAGCCAGATGGAATCGGAGCATCATTGGCAGGACTGAAGACCAATACTTCCAGGTGTGCCCACCGGGTGCAGTCGACCATTCGTGTGGTATACCGAGTTGCGTGAATTCCTCGTGCAAGCCAAGCATGGTAGAGAAAAGACGATCATTCGATCCACAGGCGAGGAAGAGTCGGGGGATGGCGCCGGGCACGACGATTGTGTGCTTGCCCCTGCCCTGGGAATCGAGCAGCCCCGGCGGCGGCGGTTGCGATGGCCAGAAGCTCCACTCTTTATCGACCAATCCACTGACCACGCTGACGCTTGAAAACCGGCCGGGATACCGCCGTCCCACATCCAGCGACAGATAGCCGCCGAAAGAGAAGCCGCCGATCGACCAACGCTGGCGTTCGAAGGGGATGCGGTAGTGGCTTGAAACGGTTCCCGCCACCTCCTCCGCCACCAAGGTCAGATAATTGGGGAAGGGGAAGCGATCCGAATACTCCCGGTAAAAATTGCTGAAGCGAACGTCGGGCATGACCACGATGGCGGGCCGCACCTCGCCCCGGCCCAGCATCTCGTCGTAAACCTGATCCACTTTGAGATCTTTCAGCAGGTCCTCCGGCCGGTCCCACCAGCCGTGGTTCAGGATGAATACTTCGGAGGGCGCAGCCTGCGTCTTGGGGACCAGAGCCAGGAAAAACCGCGGCTCGTTCATCTCCTTGGACCAGAAACGAATACGGTCCACGACGAGGTTCGTGCGCTCCAAGAGGCGCGCCACCTCGATCTGGCCGGGAGAGAGCGGCGCCTTTTCAAACGCCTCCTTATGCCGGCAGCTGGGTAGGAGCGCGATTGCAATCAGCGCCAGTCCCCGTATTCTCCAACGGTTCCACACCGCGCCACCTCACGGAATCTGCTGTGCGCCACCGGCGGCGGTCTCCCGGCCGGCCAGTTTCTTCCGGATCAGACCTTCGATCCGCTCCAGGCTGTCCATGCTATGCGCGTCGATTTCTCTCGGCATGAATTCGACTGCGAAGTGCTTTTCGAGAAAAGCGACGAGGCCGACCATGCCGATCGAGTCGATCAGACCACCAGTGACGAGGGGCGTTGTGTCTTCGATAGTGGTCTGGTGCACACCGAGAAAAACATTTTCAGCGATGAACTGCCGGACTTCTGCCTTGATCTCCATGGTCTGGTACCTCTTCGATTCTGCCCTTTCAGGCTCGGGCAAGCGTCACCCCCCAGGTGAAGCCGATCCCAGCGGAAGCGAATAACAATAACTGCCCAGGATGAATTCGTGCCTCACGCTGCATATGCACATAGTTGATGACCAGATCGCTGGCAAAGGTGTGACCATATTCTGCCATGGGAGTTGGCGGCAGGCCGCCCTCGGGCAGTCCCACCATCCTGCGGAAGCCATCGCGGTCCCGCTGGCTGATGTTCGAATAGATGAAATGGTCAACATCATTCAAGGTCAGCGAGGACGCCGCCAGAACTTTTTGCACCAGCCGGAGCAGGTTTAGGTAGTAGATCGGCATCACTTCGTTTTCAATGCATACCGCGTCGACTTTAATCTCGAGGTGCCCGTTCGTCTTCACTAAGGCAATAGCATCGTGCAGATGGCTGAGTGTGATGGCTTCGACGCCCAGCAGCAACGGGCCTTTGGAGCCTTGGCGGCGCAGAATAACCGCGCTTCCGGCGTCGCCTTGCACTGTAACCGGAAGCAGTGAGCGGTTGCCATGGGGCGCGGTGTCGCCCGTCACTAGGAGAGCCGTTTGAATGCTTTCATCAGTACTCATCCAACCCATTGCGGTCTTGATGGCGAGGTGAAGCGCTCCACAACCACCGGTTTTGAAACTCAAGTTCAGAGAGGTCTCAGCTCCGAGTTCGGCGCTGAGCTTGTGAGCGAAAGAGAGATGCTGCGAGTTCTCGCCGGGGAACGTGCTGTAGTCGAGGATGAGATTAATGTCCTGCGCCGTGATGCATGCTTCCGCGATCGCGGTTGAAGCGGCTTCGAGAACTAAGCCATACGGTTGCTTGCTGCCGCAGACGCGAACGCGACTTAGTCCGAGGCCTTCCGTGGCTTTTTGTCTCGCCTTCGCATTTAGCGGAGCAAGGGTTGTCTCCACTCGGTCTCGTTCCCGCGCCAAGATAGCTTCCACGGCTTCATCGCCGGTCGGAACGGCATATGCCGCTGATGCAATTCGCACATTCATCTTCACGGCAACTCCAGCACGAGCGCCGCAAAACCACTTTCGCCGGATGTTCCTAATAAGAGAGCCTGTCCGCTGCGGGGCCGGCTGCTCAAGGCCAGGAGTAAGTGGAGCAGGGCACTGCTATCGGCAAGACCCGCGGCTACGGCCTTCGGGGGGATGATGGCCGCGTTGTCTCCAACAATCTCGCGGGCTAGAGCACTTGTAGAACTGGTTGCGCAGGGCGCGCCATTACCGGCACAAATGGTGAGACTCGGGACGGAACCGCCGAGCATCTGGCGGATCGTCTCGACTGGCTGCCCTCCAGCTGCCCAGCGACCCGAGCTGAGATGGGCATAGTAGCGCGCTTCCCGGCGGCCCGCAGGTTCTAACACCAAGGCGACTACTCCTTCGCTGGGCACGAAACCACCGCCTTCCGGTAGAGGCTCCGAATTGTAGCAGGCCGGCGACAAGAAACCTGCCGCCTCGTACCATTCGTAAACGGCGCGCGTGAGCGTATCGCCCGCTAGGACAATGGCCAGATCAGCTTGTCCGTGACGAAGCAGCGAGGCCGCTTGCAGCAGCGCGCTCTCGCCGGCAAAGGTCGTGCTTCCGACCGTGATATTCGGCCCGCGCAGGTTGTGAAACACAGCCACATGACTGGCCGGAGCGTTGGCTAGTCCTTCCGGGAAGGTACTGGGGTCAGTCCCAGACCAGCCGTTTGCGGCAGCACTTTGGAAGAAGGCTTCCGTGAGCTCCGCGCAGCCGAAGCCGGTGCCGAAGACCACGGCAACCCGCGACCGATCGAACTGGCTCAGGTCGATCCCAGCATCCTGAATGGCCAGGGAAGAAGCCACCAGGGCCCATGCCGAAAGGCGATCCAGACGCCGCGTCTTCAGGCCGGGCACCACGCTGGCGGGGCGAAACGGTTTTACCAGAAACGCTCGCCGCAGTCCGGCGGTGGTCCATGCCGTGATGGATCCTGGTTCCAGAGAACTCTGTGGGATTAGTCCGGCAAGCGGGCCATAAGGACTCACCGAACCCAGGCCGGTTATAGTTGGCAAATCCGGAGTCATGAGCCGCCGCCCCCGAATATGAGCGCCGTGTTGCTGCCACCAAACCCCGCGGAAACCGACATGGCGAGCGGCAGCGGGCGGCGTTGGACTTCTCCCCGCAGAAAGTCAACACCGGGGCTCTCGATAGGGTCCGTCAGCCGCAGCGTTGGGAAGAGTACGCTGCAACAAACCGCCGTGATCGCGATGGCCGCCTCCAGCGCTCCTGCGGCGCCCAGGCAGTGTCCGAAATAAGACTTTGTCGAAGATATGGGAATGGGATGGCTGCGTCCGCGGAACGCGGTCTCGTAGGCATTGGTCTCAGCAATATCGTTCAAGGGCGTGCCCGTGCCGTGAGCGTTCACATAGCCGATCTCATCGCAGCTGACCTCCGCCATTTCCATGGAAAGGCGCATGCAGGCCGCCAAGCCTTCTCCCCGTTCTTGCGGCGCGGTAGTGTGAAAAGCGTCGTTCGTCATTGCCCATCCGCGCAGCACCGCCAAAACGCTGGCATTACGCGCCAGGGCGCTATCGAGTGTTTCCAGCACGAGCACTGCGGCTCCTTCGCCTAGGTTCAGACCTTTGCGATTCTGATCAAAAGGTCGGCAGGGCTCTGGGTCCATCGCCTGCAGGGAGTTGAATCCGCTCAGCGTGAACGGGCACAGTGCATCGCTGCCCCCAGCCAACATCATGGGCGCAGCTCCATCGAGCAGCATGCCCGCGGCCATCGCGATCGCCATCGCCCCCGAAGCGCACGCGGCAGACACAGCACAGCGTGGCCCGCGAATGCCCAAATGCTCACCCACGGCGTCGGCAACGCACGCCGCGGGATAGGAGGCGGCTCGTGCCAAACCGCCTTGTCGATACCAAGCGGCCGGACTCTCAGCGATTGCGGGATCAATCTCGGACAAGCCCGCAACCGTGCTGGCCATGACCACACCGCTCTCGCGGAAGGCGATGCTCTCGCAATCGAGATTCGCGACTGCGTCTTGAGCCGTCACCATCGCCATTCGATCGCTCCGCGAATGCCGGGGACTGAAACCTTTGGCCGGGGCTGGCAATGCGCCGACGGGAGCAGTCGTCCCTTCGAAGCCCGGATACAAATCCTTTGCTGGCGCCAGACAGCACTTGCCCGATAACATGCCTGCCTGCATGCTGTCGATGCCGATGCCATAGGGGCTGACCACGCCGGCACCAGTAACAACGATGGTTTTACGGGTATCAGTCACGGGAGGATGCCGGCCAAAACTCAAAAAAATTCAACCACTGATCAGGATAGGTCGCCAACGTCTTTTCCAGGGACTGGACGGCCTGGCACAAAGGGCTCTGCAGTCCGGCGTCGCCATCATTAGATGGAACCGGCGGGATCGGATCACCCATGAGAGCATGGTACCGCAGCCAACCTTGGCGAATCACGAAGCCGGGCAGCACCGGGGCCCCCGAGACCTGCGAAAGCAGGAAGGGACCAAGCGGGAAGGCAGTGGGTTGTGAAAAAAAGGGAACCTCGGCATTATGACGCTGGTAGACGCGGTCCCCTTGCATCGCGACAATCTCGTTTCGACGCAAGGCCTGTAAGAGTTCGAGCGTGGCCTGTACACCGCCTTTGAGATCCACAATCTTGAGCCTTTCACTGGCCATCAAGTTTCGCAGCATGATTTCCGCCGGTTTGTCCTCGACCACTCGCGCCACGTTGACGGGCCGGCCATGCATTTCGAGCAGGCGCGAGGCAAATTCCCAATTCCCCACATGTGCCGTCCAGACGATCAATCCATTACCTGCGGCCAGGCATCGATCGACCTTGGCGGCGCCGCGCTCCGGGTCGACCAGCATGGAGAGCAGTTGGGAATGCGTGGCCTGGGGGACAAAGCAATAGGAAACCATGAGGTCGCAAAACGAATAGAAGACCCAATAAACCTTCCATTGCAGTGCCAACCCGCGCTTGCCCGAGACCTGGCGCAGATTGCCGGCTACCGCTCGCCGTTCCTGCTTCAACATGAGGAAGAAGATCAGCGCCGTTACGGCCGCGACGGGGGGATGGAGGAAGCGTGGCAACCACGGCATGATCCAGAAAATCATCCGCTGAGCCGGAACGTTATGAAAACGGTGCTCGTACCAGCGCGTCAATTTCCGCCTGCCCTGATGAAGTCGCCCACGTTGTGAATCCCGTTCCTCTTTGACAGCGGATACATGGGAGCGACCTCCATGTCGCTCTGCCCAATGGGGCGGAGGGTGCAGGTGCTCCGTAACGGCGTCGAGCCTAGTTGCAGCCTGCCGAGGTTTGGGCGCTGGTAGAGGAGTTGGTCTCGCTGCCGGACTTAGTCTCCGTCTGAGACTCGTTCTGCTTTACCGACACAGCTTCCTTGGTGGTAACGATGATCTTCACTCCCCGGCTCTCTAGCTTCTCAAGGTCTTTCTTCTTGTAGTGACCCTGAATGTCTTTGACAGGGAGATCCTTTGACTCAAGGTAGTAAAAGAAAGTTCGAAACGGACCCTCGCCCGAGAACCCCTCAGGACTAGTGGTAGAAACAGCCAGACACGGGTGCGTTTGCTTGGCCTCCGATTGTGGCTTGGGGTCCTGTGCAAGCAGGAGACCGCACAGCCCAAATCCCAGGAGGATAGCGGCGCTGGTTTTCATGTTCCTCCCGCGTAGCTGTGGATCGTAGGTGTCAGGTCCTTGCGGCCTCTACTTTGGATTCGATGATGGCTGCCAAAGTGTCCAGACTTTCCAGGTGGCTCTTATCGAACTTGGCTTGCACCAGTTTGATGCCGAAGTGCCGCTCAATCTCAAGCACGAGTTGCAGTATATCGATGGAATCGATTTCCAGGTCGCCACCGAGCAGTGGCTGATCGTCGCGCAGATCCTCCGGGGTTAAGTCGGTGATCCGTAAGCTCTTCAATATAATCGGCTTGAGTTGTTCCTTAACACTGGCCATGTGGTTTATTTACGGTTTTGTAGCATAGCACAAAGCTCACTAATTATGATGCCACAAGCGGGGCTTAAACTATAGCAGTCCGCCATCGACTGCAATCACCTGTCCGGTGATATAGCTCGCCTCCGGAGACCCCAGAAACACTGCCAGTGGAGCCACTTCTTCGGGCTTGCCAAAGCGTCCAAGGGGAATTTCGGCCAGCAGTCGCTCTTCCTCTTTCTCGATGTATTTGGCCGACATGGGGCTGGGGATTACGCCCGGGCAGATGGCATTGACGCGGATATTGAACGATCCCACTTCGCGAGCCAGCGCCTTGGTGAACGCGATAATGCCTCCCTTCGAAGCCGAGTAATTGCACTGGCCAGCCTGGCCACGAACTCCGCTGGGCGAGACGATATTGCAAATCGCTCCGCTGCCCCGGCGCATCATACCCGGCAAGGCCAGCCGCGAACATAGATACGTGCCGCGCAGATTGGTGTCGATCACTTCATCCCACTGCTCCTCCGACATAAAGGCCAACAGGGCATCGCGGTTGATGCCCGCGTTATTTACCAGGTAATCGACTGGACCATATTGTTGTTCGATGCGCTCGAACAACTGCGCCACACTCTCTTGGTGGGAGAGATCGGCCTCCACGGCCAGCGCCTGCCCGCCGCCGGCGACGATGCGCTCGACCACCTTGGCCGCAGACTCTTTTCCATGACGATAGTGCGCGGCTACGCGGAACCCCGCGCTTCCCAGAGCCTGCGCGATGGCAGCGCCAATGATCCCCGAGCCGCCCGTTACTAATGCGGTTTGCCGATCTTCAGCAGGCATTTCAGGCATAGGTTCGAATTAGTGCAACGGCTTGAAGATCAGAACATAAAACGCCCAACGGGAGTTATAACGTTCAATATTCCCGTCCAGCGCATAGGAAACTGTGCCTTGCAACAGGGTGCCCAAGGGACCGGGAGTGTTGAAGTTAACTTCCAAGCCGTCGAACTTGCGGAATTGGAATGATTCCTCAAGGTTGCGCGCGCGTGCATAGCTGTACATCGCATCAATCTTCAAGAAGTCCATCACGTGGAAACCGTAATGAAAGTCGGCCATGGCGATGGCGTCAAAAGAATCCGTGCCGGGGGGAATGCCATGGAGGCGCGGCGAGGAAAGAAACGAGGGAAAATAACGGGAGAAGCGATCCAGCTGATCTCCGCCCCAGTAGGAGAGATCCCATCCTCCCTTAGTGAACTTTCCTATGTAGTAATCCTTGTTGAGATCGGCGTTGTAGAGCGTAAATGCATTTTGTGTAGGCTGAACCAACAAGGTGTTTTGCGGCGGCGAATTCGGCGATGTAGAACCGCATCCCGTCGGCGGCTGGGCCAGCGAAGTGCATCCGAACGGCCTCCAGTCGATGCGCAAGCCGCGTGTCCCCTGCGCATCGAAAACATAACCTTTGCGGTTGTACTTTACTTCGATGCCCGGAAGCACGGTGAGGCCGTTGCGCGGCAGCTCGTATTGCTCGTCCGCGGAGCTGGTTCTGAGGAAGTTGTCATAGGCGAAGTAATTGGACGCCGTCAGGCTGAGATGGGTGGTGGCTTGCCACGAAGCTCGCAGCCCGGTGGTTTGCTCCCATGTCCACACTTCGCCTTGCACCAATTCCGTGTTACCGCTGTAGATGCGGTTTTCGCCGGGCAGCCCGGTAAGCGCCAAATCCAGTGCCAGGCGGAACTTTGGCCGGTACTGCTTCGAAAGATCGGACACCAGGATGGGCCCGGCAAAGAAAGTGGAAAACTGCGCGCCGGTGTGGTGAAAATCGAAGTCGGCAATGCTGATGCCGAGAAACGGAATGGGAAAGTTGAACGTGCCTCCGTACATGGCCCCGCCAATCAGAGACCTGATGCGTTTCGGGTTGTTTTCCACCAAAACGCGCTCGTTGCCTTTCTTTTCGAGCGGCCGCAGTCCTTCGTCGGTGTCGCGGAACATGGGGTCTTGCGAATTATGCTCGGCGACAAGAGCGCCGCTGAATTGCGGAGAGTTGATAGCGTAGTCCGAGAACTGCACCGTTCGCTGAAGCACAAAGTCGCGTCCTGCCGCATTCAACAGCTGTTGTGCCGAGATCGACCGCAGCAAGTTGAACTGATTGCCTTTGCCGTCAGGAACTAACCCGAAATTCTGCGTCTCCACGTTCACCAGGACGTTGCTCTTGGCGCCGCGCTGGCTCAGATACTGTTTCACCTCGCGAAAGGTGGTGCCGTCGATCCATACCTTGCCGCTGTAAAGAGCCTCGTCCTGCACCTTGGGCTCGACTCCGACCACATAACACAAGGCGCCGTTGACTTGTTCCGTACCCAGCAGCTTGTAGTCATAGCGCTCGTTGAGCTTCAATTCGAGGGGCTGGGTCAAAACTTTTTCCGGCTCGATTTGTGGCAGCGGGAACTCGTGGTTCTTGCCCAACTTCACGCCGTTGATGTAAAACTCGGTTTGGGCGACTTCCGTCGGCGCGCCGCGGCTGAAAAACTGCTTAAGACGCATAGACACGTCGAACCCCGGCCCCAGATTGGTGCCTTCAAAGTGCAGATTCATGAAACTGGATGCCTGATAGTTTTCCAGCTCCTGCGTCTGCGTTTCACGGTACTGTTGCCATCGGGCAATGATTTCCTCGATTTTAAGCTCGACCCCGCCCTTAACTTCCACCGTGCTAAACAGTGTCTGATCGCCGTCGCTCTGTCTGTGGACGTAAATCAGCGCGTACTCGCCGGTGCAAGCGTAGGTCTGCACCACGCCCTTCTCAGTTTTCTCCGGTTCACCCGCTGGGAGCCGGTCCCCGGTCGCGGGGTCGTACCACTGGATCTCGAATTGCCCTGAGATAACTCCATGGATCCTGACCGTCTTCGGGTGGTCGGGGCTGCCGTTTGCGCGCGCCATCATCACAAGATCTGTCGACTGCCCACTGCCGAACCACCGGTGCTGATCGTTCGCTACGCCATCCACTTCGATAGTGAAACGCGAGGCTGCGGCATCGGTCGGCAACATGTTCGGAGTGATGTAATGCGTGAGGAATCTGTTCACGGTGCAGACGACGCCTGCGGCCTGGGCGTCTGCGGGCTCCGACCAGACGATTTCTACAGAGGTGCCGCTGGTCGCGAGCGTCGCAGTCAAGAACGGCGCGGCTGAAGCGGACGTTGCGGCGTCCAACCTGAGGATCAGAGGCTTATTCAGCGCCTGCTCGGCGATCCAGGCGGCATCCTGGCGCCAGCCTTCGGAGTAGGTCGTCCCCAGCAGATCCGAATAGGTGGCAAGCCGCTTTACGATATCGCCGTGCCGGCCGACAAATCCAGGCTGGAAAACAAATGCAAGCCGCAAACCCGCGTTACCGGCCTTGGCCATTAACGCCAGCCGCACCAGCCCGAACGCCAGCAGATCGGGAGCCGTCACCGGTTCCTTGATTTCTACGATAAGTCCGCGCACCGCGGCCGCCGAAAGCGGCGCTGCTTTGAGGAACGCGTCAACCTTCTCAGTAATTTCTCTCTCGGACTCATTGCCAGAAAGAGATCCGGCCCCCACGACCACATGCAGCCAGACCTCGGATTCCTGGGGCATGTTCTGGACAGCTTGTACTTGCTCTTCGAAAAAGCTGGCGGGAGTTTGGTCACCGGCGAACTGGAAAGACAGCGGCGGCAGCACGATCAATCTGCCTGGGAACTCGCACCCTTCGGCGGCCTTCAAACCCGCCGCAAGATTCTGGTCCGTGGGAATGGAAACAGCAGCCCGGGGCAGACCAGCTTCCGCTGGCAGTGGCAAAAGCAGAAAACCAGAAAACAGAAAAGCTGCTGAGACTCGCCCCCAACTTGCCACGCGGAAGGAGAACAGTGTTGCCGAGCCAAGCGACGATTTCATGAAAATTAAGTCCGATAACTTTGAGAGTTAGCCAGAACCAGTCGTCTTGCCCTAACTGCTTCTGTGGAGTCTGACGCCCAGGTTGAAACTGCGGATAGGATTCGGCAAAAGTACTGCCTTCACTTATGAATTTTCACGAATAACGGCTTAACGTTCAAAGTATATACGAATACTTGCAGGCGACCCGTACCATGCCCAGCACTGATAGGCCCAAATCCGATCGCTTTTAGTTGTTCGCTCCCTTGTTCGAGGGCTCGTTCAGCCGGGTCGCTCGTGTACCCTCGCCCAAGAGAATGACAGCGGGAACCAACCAGAGACCGCCTGCCAATGCGAGAGCGACGCCCAGTGAGGTTACGAGACCCATTTCGGCCAGCGGCGCGAAACTGGAAGCCATGAGGGCACCGAACCCCACGATCGTGGTCAGATTCGACTGAATCAGCGCTGCACCCGAAGCCTTCGCGATCACGAGAATCCCGTTGCGCTCGTTCTCCAGGTAGCGCCGGACTAAATGGATGCCGTTATCAATCCCGATGCCGATGATGAGCGGAATCGCCGTAATCGACATGAAACTGAAGCGGTGCCTCACCAGCAGCAACAGCCCGAAAGTTACGACGATGGCGAATACGATCGGCATCAGCACGAGGAGTGACACGCGGAGGTTGCGGAAACTGAGATACACAATCACGGCGATCGCAGCCGCAGTCCACACCAAAGCCCTACGGCTATCATGAAGGACCTGGCTCTGCATGTCGCGGTTCAATTTGTCGAAGGAGAACTCCACGAAGGGCCCAAACTGTTTCTGCCACGACTCGATGACGCTCTCCGGAATCACCTGAGTTGCATCGGGATCGGCGTTATAGAAGGCAACAGCTGCAACATAGCTGCCGTCCTGCGTCTGGCGAATGCTGTTGTCGAGTAATCCCGGCGGCAGAAACTTGGCAGCTTTTTCCAGGGTAATTGGGTCAGGGCCTTGTGCGAGCTGTCGCAGCCGGTCGATAAAGGGCTGGTGCGGCTCGATTCGAAAACCGTTTTGTCGGAGCGAATCCTCAAGGGCCCGGGCCGAGGCCTCCAGATTTACTCCCGCCAGCGACCCGGTTCTTTCGTTCTGCGTTTGCACTGAGGGCAATAGTGTCGTGGGGGAGAAGATGGACTTGAGAACGCCGCGTTGCCGATAAGTTTCCAGCCCAGCCGTCAGTTCTTCAGCCCTGCGTAGTACTTCCTCCTCGCCGCCCGCGATCAAAAGCACGTTGGGACTGCCCTCAATGCCGAACCTTGCGGATAGCTGGTTCTGAGCGGCCACGGCGGGATTGGCGGTATCACTCGCGCTGATTTCGAAGCGCCCTCCCATCTTGATGGCGGGCAGAAAAAACAATGACAGCAGAAACATCCCCGACGCGAAGGCGACGACCAAGCGGGCGTGCCTGCCCACAAAATCCACGGACTTGCGCGCCAGCAAGGGAAGCAAGCGGAAGGTGATAGTCTCCGGCGCGCGCGGCTTGGAGAAGCGCCACCACAGCTGCATCAGCGATGGAACCGTCAGGAGAGTGTGAAACATCATCATGAACATTCCGACGGTGAGAATGAACCCGAATTCCGCGAGCGCCTTGAAACCGGAGAAGGCCAGTGACGCAGTGGCTGTTGCGGCCGTTACGATGCAGAAGACGACGCTCAGCCCGGTGGTCTCGAAGGTCTGCAGCACGGCTTCATTCAGCGTCCCGCCCTTGGCCCATTCCTGGGGCACACGGTTGAAGAAATGTACGACCTGGTCGTCTCCCAGGCCCGCCAGGATCGCAATAAAGGAGAGGCTGATCAGATTCACTTCTCCCGGATAGAAACTTGCTACACCTGTGGTCCAAAGAATCCCCAGGCCGGTCGGCAGCAGCGATAAAAGCAGCAGCGGAATCCTCGGATAGATCAGCAGGCACAAGAGCAGATTCCCGGCGATCGAAATCAAAGAGATCCGGCGAATATTCTGTTCGATGAACTTGTGCTGCTGCTCCGCATAGACATAAGCGCCCGCTGCGATGGCCCGCACGCCGGAGTCCCGGAAGTCTGGCTCTGTGCTCAGCGACTGGATATGCTCCCGTGTCCACTGCACGACTTGCTCGGCGAACTTATAATCCACGGCCTGCTGGCGAGGCTCGGCGATGATGAGCAGGGCCTTGTGATCCTTGCTGAAGAACCGGTTTCCGGCTCCCCATGTCAGATCGAAATTTGCAAACTGCGAGAAGCCCTGGCTGCTGTGCGCCGCCACTTCCATCAGGCCCAGAGGATCGGCGACGAAATAATTTGTTCCAAAAGATGAAAACGGCGTGACCAGTTCGGTGGCAGCGTGGCGAACAGTTTGATGAATCTGTTGCGGACTCAGCCGCCGCTTCAGCTCTTCCGTCTGCTCCGGCGGGGCGAATGACGGAAAGTTCCAGGTAAAGTACCGCACCATGTTGAGCAGTTCATCTTCCTGTAACCCGCAGCGCGCATGCCGGAACAACCCGCTGCCTACCATGTCGGCGGTGAGACGGTCGGCCATTTCCTCCATGTCGCTGGTAGTGTCCGTTCCTCCCTCTGGGGCCTCAACCAGCACGAAGAGCTGGTTGCCATAACCGAGCTCTTTGCCGATCTGGCTCGCGGCTCGCCATTGTGGGTCGCGATTCCCAAACAAGTCCGTCAGGTCGGTACCGGTGCGCAGGTTGTGGATGTTGGCATACAACAACAAGGTCAGGACTAGGCTAAGGGCCGTCACCAACCCCGGATGATCGACTACCAGGCGGCCCACCATGCGCATGAAACGGACCATCATGGCGCGGCCTCAGCCAATGGTTTTTTCGCGATGAACAGAATATGAGCCAGGGGCAGACGATTCCGGAACCGGCGCTCTTCCACCTGCATGCGAGCGCTATTCAGCGCGCCAAGATATTCCGCGGCTGGTAGCGTCAAGGGCTGCACACCAGCGCGCCCGCAGGCGAATATCAGCCAATCGAAAGCCATCGTGATGGTGGACCACAGGCCGCGCTCGCGATCATGGACCCGGAAGATCAGTATTCCCTGCGGCGTGAGCGCCGAACAGCACCGTTTCAGCAAGGCCAGTTGCTCATGGGCCGGTAGATACTGCAAGACATCCAGAATAAGAATCAAGCCGGTGGGCGGAAGATCGAAAACACGAACGTCCGCGACCCTCAGATCCGTGTTCAGCGCGCTAAGGGCTTCGCGAGCAACTGCGATGCGATGCGCATCCAGGTCGCAACCCACTAGCCGCCGGCTTCTGTCACCAAATGCCGCGAGGCTCAGAGCCACGCCGTAGCCGCAGCCCAGATCGACGGCTGTCCCCGATCCCAGATCTTCGGCGGCGAGCAATTCAAAGATCCGATCAAGCCGCAGCTTCGACTGGACGAACCGGCGGTCAGCGCTCGCGCATCCGGCAAACATCTGCTTCACAAAACGAATGCGGTCCCGCAGTGCTGGATTCGCGGGCTTGCTAAGCCGCACGACAACTGCCGCAATCGCGGCGCCAACCCCGCCGGCGAGTACCCCCAGCGCCACGCTGCCAACCACCCAGGCCAGGATCTCTTGTTTCACGTGCGTCCCAGACAGGGCGGACAGATGAAATGGCCGAAATGAACCGTTACAGAGAAGATAGCCGAGTTCCACGGAGGACACGACAATCAGAGGCTGGAGCAGCGGATTATTTATGAAAGTGCTGGCTACGGTCAACGGCTTGTTAAGCCGGAACACGAAAGCCAGACCGACTGCAGCGAGGAGTTGAAACCCGTAGATGGGCACAATGCCGATGAAGATGCCCAGGAACACGGCCGCAGCAGCTCCGCCCGGGTCAAGCCGCTCCTTCAGCAAAATGGTTGCGAAATGCCGCACGCGCGTCTGAAAGTTTCTGATCATCTGGTGGCCTTTGCCTTCGTCCGCCCAGTCCGTTGTTCGAGCATCAGGCTGACACCACCGACAACTCCCCGCTCGCTACCATCTCCCCATCCACCCAAATTGTGCCGCCGATATAAGCCATCTGCCCCACTTCGGTCAACTTTCTGGTTTCGATGCGCAGTTCCTGCCCCGGAGTTACCGGCTTCAGAAACTTGAAGCGGTTTACTGCCGCCAGCAGCGCCAGTCCTCCTCCGGTCCCGGCAGCAACGGGTGGGGCAGCCGATCCCAGCATCACTCCCGCGGTCTGGGCCACCGCTTCGATCAGAAGAACGCCAGGCAGAATCGCCTTGGCGGGAAAATGTCCGGCAAAAATCGGGTCCGCCGGATCGACGAACTTAACGGCTACGCACCGGACTCCCGGCTCCAGTTCCTCCACCCGGTCGATCCACAAGAATGGAGGGCGATGAGGAATCATCCTCTCGATTTCACTTCGCTCCATCACCTTGGTTTGTATACCTCAAACGTTTCGGCTGGTATCTTCGGGTTCAACGAACTTACGTCGACGGCGAATACGCTGTTGACACCGTTCGTGCCGTCCACTTCCAGCGAGCGCAGCAGGAAGTCCTGTTTGTCCAGCTTCACCACAAGATAATTCAGCCTGCGCCGAAAAGTGTCCGTTCGGGGAACCAGCTTCATTTCAAAATCCTGGCTGTCCTCTTGCACGGTGATGGTGAAGTTCTTCTTCAGGTTCGCGATGGAGTTCTCCCGGCTGAAATAGGACTGGGCGCGTCGAACACTGCTCCCGACCTCCATGACCTCGGTCCTGCCACCGATCGTAATGTTGAGGTAGTCCTCGTTGAAGCGAAGGCGCAACGGAGTCGGTTCGAAGTACTCCAGCTCAAATCGAGCAGTGCCCTCGGCACAAAACTTGCCGCGGAGCACCATGGGCTTCACCAGCAGGCTGGAGGTGCGGGTCTCCGTGATAGTCCCGCAGCTGCTCGTGAACTTCTTCTGCGCTTGCTGAACCCCGTCCCAGATACGTGTTAGCAGATCGTCGGACTGGCCAGCCAGCACTGCTGGAACAATCAAAAACGGAAGGAAGGCGAGAGCGCACACTCTGAACCGCCGGACCATGTCACGCTCCCAGAAAACGAAATGCGACCGACCAGAGGCAGACCCACACCGTGTCTCTCACCGGCTTCATCTTGGAGCGCGCCTGGCCTTCGTTGTAGACCGTGTGGATGGGAGCGTGCGCAATAGTGCAGCCCGACCGCGCCATCTTGATCAGGACTTCCATCTCTAATTCGTAGAACCGGCTCCGCAGCTTGGTACCGTTGAGCTTATCCAACCGGAACATCCGGAATCCGCTCTGGCTGTCGCGAATCTCGCGGCCCACCAGCAACGATGCTAGCCGGCTGCCAATCGTGTTGGAATAATAACGGGCCAGCGGCACGAGGTCGCGGTCGAAGAAACGCGTCCCAATGATCAGATCGGCTCCACTCTCTTCTGCGACCCGAAGCACGACAGGGATATCTTCGGGCAAATGCTGGCCGTCGCCATCCAAGGTGATCACGTGCGTAAAGTTCTGCGCGCGCGCGAACTCTATGCCCGCCCGCAAGGCCGACGCTTTGCCGCAATTCCTTGGCGATTGCAAACAAATAGCTCCAGCAGCCCGGGCAAGTTGCGCGGTTTGGTCGCGGGAACCATCATCAATCACGACGACGGTTTCAACATGCTGTTTTGCCCCCTCAACCACACGGGAGATGTAAGGGGCTTCGTCGAATGCCGGAATCAGCGCGCAGGTTCGCATGCCGCAGGTTCCAGTGTTCCGCCGCTCGACATACTGATGCGTGCAAGAACACTGGAATTCGCAGTCAGTGTAACACGCATCTGAATCCTTCAGATATTCTCCAGTCCCGCTGGTGGCCGATTTAAGCCACACTTGTTACAATCGCATCGCCGCAAACGCATGAGCGATCCATCGCCAGTTGTTGAATTTTCGCAAGTATGCGTCAGGGCGGGACTGATGCCGGCACGGACTGGGAGGTAGGCGGTGCGAATCCTGCTGGTGAGGCCTTGCCCGGACACTGCTCAGTTCGGCCTGGGCCCTTTCTTTCAAACCGAGCCGTTGGGTCTCATGTACCTGGCCGCGGCGTTGCGTCCGGCGGGTCATTCCGTCATGTTGGCCGATATGCGCTTCGAGCGCCGTGGGATCGCCGGGATTCTGCGCCAGTTTCAGCCCGACCTCGTAGCCATCTCCTGCCTGCATATACTCGAAGCCCCGGCCGCGCTCGATCTGGCCGATCAAGTCAAAGCTCACGACGCGGGAATTTTTGTCGCACTCGGTGGCCACGCAATTTCTGCGTACCCCAAAGCTGTGGATCTGAACCGTTCCGTGGACGCGATTTGCATCGGCGAGGGTGAGACCCTAATGCCGGCTCTGTGCGACGCCATCGCCAGCGGCCGGTCGCTGGATACGGTTCCGTCGCTGCTGCTCCCCAAGGGAGACGGGCGGTTTCAGGCCACCACGGTCAAGCCGCCACCGTGGCTGGATTTGGCCCAGATGCCCCTGCCCGACCGGTCCGTCGTAGCCCGCTACCAGAAGCGCTACGCCTGCCTGAATTACATGCCCATGTGGACCATGGAAACCGCCCGCGGCTGCTCCTATCGGTGCAACTTTTGTTCCGTGTGGCAACTCTACAAGCGAACCTATCGCTGTTATTCGCCCGATCAGGTGCGAACCGACTTCGAGGCTACAGGACGCAACCTGTTCATGGTCGATGATCTCTTCTGGGCCGACCGCCAGCGTAGCGAAGAATTAGGCCGCACCCTGCTCCGTTCCAAAGAGCGCAAAAACCTGCTGCTGGTGCAAACCCGCGCCGATCTGGTAACGGAAAATGCGGATCTGCTAAAGCTCTGGCGTCCGCTGGCGAAGTCTTTCGACATTTTCTTCGGCCTGGAGTCCCACACCAGCCCGGGACTCAACTCATTGGTCAAGGACGCTGACATCAACAAGACCGTCGAGGCGGTCCGCATTGCCCGCGAACTCGGATTCGGTGTCACCGGGAATTTCATCATCGATCCGGATTTTACCGAGGCGGATTTTCAGGGCCTGTGGGATTTCCTCGACGAGCACCAACTGTATCGCGTGGGATTTACGATTCTGACGCCCTTGCCGGGTACTTACTACTTTGAAAAAAGCAAGAAGAAGATCGAGGTCTTCGACTGGAACCAATACGATCTGCATCACCTGCTTTGGCAGCCGCGTCTGCCGGTGGAGCGCTTCTTCGAGCTCTATTGTGAGTCGTGGCGGCGCAGCGTTCTCAACATCGCAGGAAAGAAGAAGTGGTGGCATTGGCTCAGACAGGTCCGGCTTCGCGACATTCCCCGTCTGACAAGGATTCTAGCGCGCACCCAATTATTGATGGATCCCCAAGCCTATTTGAGAGAAACCAAAATCATGGAGTCGAAAGGATTGACGACCGTTTCCCAGCCGGCCAGCGAGACCGACCCCACAGGCGCACTGCAGGCTCCGTAATCCAAGATCGAACTAGTCTCCTCCCACCGGCTCCAGGTCGGTCGCAGCGGGTGGCCTTGCAGCTTGCATCCCGATCTGTATCAGTGTAGGAGCGGGTTTTTCTTTCAATACGAACTCGCGGTAGAGCTTGGCCATGCGGACGTTCTCTTCCTCAAGCTTAAGCCGCTCGGCCCGCGCCCGCAGCTTTTCCTCGCGGGCATTTTTGGCGATGCCCAGTTGCTCCAGGTCATGCTGCGCCTCGTTGCTGACGATCTCGTCCTTCAGGACCAGATGATGTTCGGTGCTGCTGAGTTTCACGCTCTTGCCACCGGCAAAAATCTCATGCCGGCCATGTTCCTCGTACCACTTGGTCAAGGTGGCAGTTATGTGCATTTTCTCGATGATGTTCCGCCAACCCATCCCCGTGTTGTACGCGCAAAATGAGATCTCGCCTTCTTGCGTGGCGTAGGGAATGATGCACTGCTCGGTCCTGCGGAAATCGTAGTTGAAAAGATCCTGGAACCACATGCCCGCGACGAACAACAGGTTCCACCGGTCGCGCCGCCGCTGGAGGATATCGTCCATCGTCCGGCTGCCCGAAACGTTGCCGTAGTTGCGTCCGGTCGCGCCCAGGCCCTTGTCGAGTTTCCGCAACATGTCAATACCGCGAAAATGGGTGGGCGTCTGGAATGCGTCGTAATTCCGCATCAGCGCCAGCGCCATCCCAGCTACTGATATCCACTTGCTGCGGGCCCAATCGTTGATCCTGGCAATGTCCTTCGCGAACTGGTCGCCATTCAGGAAAGCGGTGACTGGGACTGCCTCGCGCGTGTCCTTGTCCACCATAATTGCCATCCCAACGCCACAGTTCGGGTGGCAACTACAGGTTACCTGGCCCCAAGGGGTCTCGGGGCCGTGCACCAGATCTGCCCAGTCCGAAAACGTACTCAGGAAAGAGAGTGGGAACCAGTCCCGAGTGGGCTCGCCAATGCTCAGCTGTGTCTTCACATCGTGAGCCAGGTGCGAGAGCGTGTAGCGCTGCGCCTTGCGGCGCTCGTCGGTCACGGCCTCGTCGCGCCCGGTGAAAGAGACGGGCTGGAACGACACCATCGCGACTTTATCCGGATTGTCGAGCGCGAATTGCACGACGCGCCCCACCTGCTCGTTGTTGATGCCGTTGACCACCGTGGTCACCAGCACGATTTCCACGCCATTGGAGTGCAGGTTCTCGATCGCCCGCAGCTTTACGTCAAACAGATTCCCGACGTTACGATGGGAATTGGCGGGGTTGCCGATGCCGTCGAACTGGAGATACGCGAAGCGTAGCCCTGCTTCCGCAGCCTGCCGCGCAAATTCCGGACTCTTCGCGAACTCGATGCCGTTGGTGGCCGCCTGCACGCTGTCGTAGCCGAGTTGGCGCGCGTAGCGAATGGCGTCCAGAAAATAAGGAGACATTGTCGGCTCGCCGCCGGAGAACTGCACGGACATCTGGCGCCGCGGTTTGATGGAGAACGCGTTGTCGAGCAGCGTCTTGATGTCGTCCCAGGTGAGCTCGTGCACGAACCCCACCTGGTTGGCGTCCATGAAACAGGGATCGCACATCATATTGCACCGGTTGGTCAGGTCGACGGTGAGCACCGACCCGCGCCCGTGCTTGATGGTGCTGGTACCGTGGTTGTGCAGCTTTTCGTCGTTATGAGCACGGATGTCCCGGCCGGGGAACATCTCCTCCAGATGCCGGAAGAAAGCCGTATCAATGGATATGACATCTTCGAAATGCCCATGCACCGGGCAGTCCTTCACCATCAGGATTCTGCCGTCGCGCTCGATAATTTGCGCCTTGATTTCGCCCGGCCTCTCTGTTAGCAGGACGTGGTAATCCTGTTTGCCGTCGACAATTTGCCGGCGGATCTCCGGCACGCAGCGGGGGCATAAAGAATCGGTTTCCCGGGGCCAACCCAGGGGCGGCTTCGACTTTTCACGGGACTTCAGCAGCGGTTTATCCGACCACTTCGGTGTGAAAGACGGATTCTCGGGGACGAGGTCGTTAATGAAACAAAACGTCCGCCACAACCCATTGGCAGCGATGGACGCCGCCTTTTCGAGATATTTAATGGGTTTATGCATTTCCCAAATTCCCTCTAGCCGCTTGTCCCTGCAGCTTCATCAACAGAACTTTGTAACACGCACCGGAGAATCCGCAGCTACAAGTTTAGTGCTCAACAGTGATTACTTTTGCACCGCGAAAATAGGCAGCTTAACTAAAGCCCGTGGTTTGCCGAAACAGCTGGATAAGCAAGTTCCGCCTTGGCACCCGGCGTTGAGCCGGCCACAATTTCGTCCACATGTTGGAAAGGGCGATTTTGGAGAACGCTGTACATATCCACCAGATCACAATCGGTGTATCCGTTTTCTTTTAGAACGTCGATTGACCGGCGCAGATGCTGCTTGTTATGCATGCCGAACCGTTTGTGATAGTCGACTATGTGGTTCATCATCTCACTCTTCGGGAAAGTGGCGGTTCCTCTGGGCATGTCGTGATAAGACAGACCACCATCGGCAAGGAAGGCGCTGGTGTCCCAGCCGGCTTCGGCCGCCTGGTCGACGATTTCGCATCCATCGTATCCTCGCAGACAAAAGTGGTAAGGAAGGAGCGATGGCATGTGCAACCGGGCCAAATAATCAATTGTCTCTTGGGCTTCGGCGCCGGTCTCCGTCGGAAAGCCGTACATCGTGTTCACGTTGACGACTAGGCCGCGGTCCTGGGAGTAGTTAATAATTTCTGCGGCCTTCTCCAGGCGCATATTCTTCTTAACCAGCTTTTGGATGCGAGGACTTCCGGATTCGACCGCGTAGGTAACCCAGACCGTCCCAGCATCGGCCATCAGGTCCACGAGTTCGCGCGTCATAATGTCCGCCCGCAATCCATTCACGAAATAGAGGCGCCAATTCCGGTGGAGGCCGATGATCATGCGAAACACGTCTTCAGTGCGCTTGCGGTCCATATTGAAGATGTCGTCGACCACGTAGAAGTCCTCTATGGCATGGTCGCGCCACATCTTATCCATCTCAGCGACGACATTCTCGGCGGAACGCAGCCTGGCCGTCTTACCGGCAAATGTATTGCAGTAAGTGCACAGGAACGGACAACCCCGGCTCGTCAGCAAGACGCCTTGCCGCCGGTGGTTATAGGCATAACTCAGGTGCTCTTCGTAGCGGCCCAGATCGACGAGGCTGTAGTCGGGAAACGGTAGTTCGTCCAGATTGTCGACCACATCGCCGTCACCCAGGTCAACGATCTGGTCCCCATCCCGCAGCACCAGCCCGTTGGTCGCAGTTCCCGAGAGGAGACGCGAGAACGTCAACTCACCCTCGCCCACCACCAGCAGATCGATCGCGGGGATGGCTTTGAGAACGGCTCCACGCCTGGCGGTGGCAATCGGGCCGCCGCCTACGATGGGAACGTCCAGCACACTTCGCGCCAACCCGGCAACACGCTTGAGCTCATCCTCGAACAAGCTGATACTGCGTATTCCAACGGCATCGGGACGATACTCCAGGAGCTTCGTCACCAGGTCCTCGTCCGATCGCCCGTCCAACGACGTTTCCAGGATTTCAATGTGTACGTCCGGATTGTGCAGCCGAGCGCTGCTGGCCACGTACATGAGGCCGACGGGAGGGATGTGAACCTCGGGCGCTACGAGGCTGCCCACCCAGCGCCGCTGATCGTTGGCCTCAATCAACAGGACGCGGCGGCACTTCGACAACCTAGTCAGGATGTCGGCTTGTGGCTGTTGCGTAGACGAACCGATGCTGTACAGCACCCCAAATCCCCCTTGGGTTCGAAGGTTGCCGGCGCCATCGAGAGCACCCCTAGCCCGTTCCCCGGATGGTCCGAAGAGTATCAGATCAGATTCTACCCCGACAACGTCTTTCTCGGCGTTGAGGTTGCACGATTGGAGCACCCCGGGGCTGAAGGATTTTTGGTGGCATTGTTCTTAACGTCTATGTATCCTAGGCTTCCCTCCGGCGAGAAACAGGCCTCGCAGCCGGGAATTCCAAGGGGATCAAGGATAGATTGGGATGATACTCATCGAACCTCAAGGTGTTCCGCGGGGATGAGGCGCCGGTCCGCATGGGTGATTGAGAACTATGCCTACCGCGAGTGTCCGCGCCCAGCCCGCGAATTCGGTTATGCGGTTTCCATGCACAACCACTCGCACCACTCAGTGGAGAAACTGGCGGCGCTGAACCAGGTTGTGAAGCTGGACTTCATGCGCCCTTTGAGTGGAGTGCTGCAGAGTTCATTCGGTCTCGGTGGTATCTCCGGCTTGAATTACGCGGAGATAACATTCAACCCGCCGTACACGCCCGCAGACGTATACGAGATGGAGTCTGCGGCGGCTGCTCGTTGGGGGTTCAACGGAGTTCACCTGGCGATCACCGATCACGACGAATTCGCCGGTAGCCTTGACCTCCTGCACAGTCGTCCCGACCTTAATGGCCGAATCGCAATCAGCGAAGAATTGTCGGTCTGGTTCGAGGGACACCTATTCCATCTTGGAGTAAGCGGCATGCCCGAGATTGCAATCGACGAAACCCACATTCGATTGCAATCCGCTGCGCGTGGTGGACGATACGACGAATTGTTCGAAACGCTCGCATCTAGCGGTGCCCTGGTCGTTTTGAACCATCCGCTCGTCTCCTGGGGGCCAGGACCAGAGAACATCCCCGTCAGGAACCTGCTCACACGTTACGGCTGGGCGATTCATGCGTTCGAAATCAACGGGATGCGGCAAGAAGAGGAGAACGAGCGCGTTCTGAAACTCGCCCGCGAGTGGCGCAAGCCCGTGGTGGGCGGAGGGGACAGCCATCTCCTGGTAGCCAGTTCCGTCATTTCGCTGTCGCAGGCCGCATCTTTCACGGACTTTATAGCCGAAGTGAAGGAAGGCCGTTCCGTGCCCTTCGTGACGCCCGAATATTTTGCACCGCTCAATTGGAAGTTGTTCTTGCGGGTGCTATTTTTCATCTCCCGCTATCGCCGGATTGCGAGTTTCAGGGGAGAGCCGGTGGCCGACATGCTGAAAGACCGCACAATCATGCTCGACCCGATCGGATGGGCCAGCCGGGCCTTTCTGGCGTTGGTCTCGACGATGGGATTAGCTCGCTGACCTGACCTGTCCTTCGCCCTCGACATCCTCACGCGGACCGGCTAGGACGAATGTGAATCCCCGAGCCTTGAGCTCATCAATCACCTGCGGCAAGGCTTCCAGCATGGCATCGGCTCCCGACGGCAAATGATCGTGGAGCAGGATGATGTCTCCGCTGGCGGCATTGTCCAGGATGCGCCGGGCAAGAATGCTGGAATTGCTAGTGAAAGTATCACGCGTGCGAATTGTCCAGGAAACGTATTCCAGTCCTGCATCCTTGAGATAAGGCCCCAGAAGGGGGTGACGTAGGCCCACCGGGGAGCGGAAAAAGCGTGGACGGAAACCACAGCTGCGGCGAACGCTCTCCTCGCCCCGTTCAATCTCATCCCGCAAACGCCGGGGCGTGAGAAAACAAAATAGAGGATAGTGCGACCACGTGTGGTTCGCAACCAGATGGCCTTCAGCCCAGGCGCGGCGCACAATTTCCGGATACTGGTCGGCGCGCTTCCCCACCACGAAGAACGTTGCCTTCACACCTTTCTCCCGCAGAAGATCCAGTAACTTGGGCGTATCCACGGGGTTGGGGCCGTCGTCGAAGGTCAAGGCTACGCAGCCGGCGCCATCCACGCGCGAGCGGTTGGCGACCAGCCACTGGTTACGGGGATGAAACAACAGGTAGAGCATGAGCGCGGTGCCCGCCGAGTAAATCAAAAGCGCGAGCAGGAAGCGCGAAAAGGTGAAAGGATACATCAGGGCCAATGAGGCGTTGGTCGCAAGAAACAGCAGCAGAAAGATTACGGACCTCGCCATAGGTTGTCCCGGACCTGAGCGCGCCAGGAAAATCGGAGAGTCATTCTAACATCGGCTCAAGGCGCGGCAGAACGCCGAAGCGCCCTTTCTGGCGGGACAATTTGGGAAATGCCTTGACAAGTTTTTAGCGAGCCATTAGATTTTGCCCGTTCCTGCTTGAGCAGAACTGGACCCTGGATTTCCGAGGACGACCGCTATGACACGCCGATTTTGGGCCCCGCTGCTTCTTGTGACTCTGTTAGGAACGTGCCTGCCGGCTTTGACCCAGGACTTAGTATCGCCAAAGCTGTTGCCTCCCGCGTCCGAGTTGCGAGCGGGCATTGCTACCCGAAATCTTGCGTTCGATATGGGGAACGATCAAGCGAATCAGCCGGCCGTACCCCAAAGGCACTGGAGCAAGACGGGAAAGATTTTGACGATCGTGGGCGCAGGCTTGATAGGTGCGGGCGCGGCGGCGCTGGTGCACGGTCAGAACACCCGGGTGGTTTGCAATTCCAACGGCGCCGTCGAAACTTGCGCGGATATTGCCTGGAGGGCCACCGGAGCAGTTTGGACTGCTGGTGGTGCGGCCTTGGTGATCGTAGGGCTCACCCGGCATACTGACGACTAGCTGCCAGCGCCGGGTGGTGTATTCATCTGCTACTTCTTCTTTTTCCCTTGCGATTCTCCCGTAACCTCCACTTGCAGCTTCGTGCCTACTTCGTCCAGTGCCGCTTTCAGGTAGTTCTTGAGGCCCCAATCGTTTCCGTAATACGGTCTTGTGGGAATCGACCCAATTTCGGCGTTGGTCTTTGGGTCGATGAAGTGTATGGAAAGAATCAGGTGATAGTTGTCGTAGTCGACCCGCACATCTGAAAACTTGATGTAAAGGTCGTTGCCTGCCGTGTTTTCCTCCAGCTTATTCTTGGCCGCGGTAATGGTTCGGCCAGGCAAGTACGTTACTTGCAAACTCCGTGCAAACTCGGCGTTGAGAGAATCGATTACGTTGACCCACTCGTCTTTGGTGCTATAGCCGCGGTATGCCCACTCGTCGGCGCCTAGATCGACCCAGCCAAGAAAGACGTGGTTCATGTCCTTCATGTCAACCGTCGTTTCCTTGGTCAGGTAGCGCGGTACCTTGTGCCGCGCCGCTAGGGAAGGCGGCGGGAAGGAAATGCAGAGCAATAGAAGTGCCGCCACCACAACGAGTCGTTTTATACCAGACATCTCATCACCTATTTCCCGCCGGCAAACTCCTTCTGCAATTCTTCGTTCACCTTTTCCAACTCCTTGTCCAAGCAGCCCTCAAGGCCGCAGACATGCGCCGTGTAAATCTTTAGTGGAATCGATCCAATTTCCGTATTGGTTTTAAGGTCGATGAAATGTACCGAGATGTGAAGGCGATATTGGTGGTCATAAACCACATCGGAAAATTTGACGTAAAGGTCGTTTCCAGCGGTACTTTCGTCGCTCCGGTCTTTAGCCGCGGTCATGGTGCGTCCGGCAAAGGCTGTCGACTGGCACCTTGTCTGAAACCACACGTTCGCATGGTTGATCACCGCAAGATACTCTTCCCGTGAGGAATAACCTTGGCGATGATACTCGTCGGCACTTATGTCGACCCATCCCAGAAAAATCCGGTTCATGCCCCTCAGGTCCAGAGGGGCGGCCTTTTGTTTGGCTATCAGCGATGCCGGCAGAGCTACGCTAAACAGGCAGACTGCGATAAGAATTGTGCGTTTCATAAAGGCTCCCCGGTCCTAAGGCTATGGCGCTCAAGATCAATTTCCCGAGGCCTTGTTTGCTCAACAACTGCGGGAGCATTCTATCACTCCAGACCATCGACACCGGAACTAACCGCAATGAGACCAACCCCTCTTGGAGGGCCCAATAAAAACGCAGGGGAGAAGTTGGGCTGCAGACGCGTCGCGATTTCGGAGTATTAGCTGCCGACGGCGATTCAAGTAGCAATGTTCACTTCGAATGCAACCGCGCTGATGGCACCGTCCGGGCTCGGAGCTGGCAAACCTATTACGAAACATATAAAAATGTTTAGCAACAGCTATAGCAACGGAACGAAACCGCATCAAACATCGACATGAGAAGGGCGGGTGCCGTCGTCCGGACGACGTGGATCTCGGCACTAGCTAGGCGAGCGTGACACCAACTCCAGATTTCTTTAGCGCGCTGAGGGCTGCCTTGGGAATGCTCGAGTCGGTGATTACGTGGTGGAGCGAGGTAGTGGGGGCAATCAACGAAAGACTGCGCTTTCCAAATTTACTGGAATCGCAAACCGCGACCGCCGTTTTTGAAATCTCGATCATCGCGCGGTTCACCTTCGACTCCAGAAGGTTGGGCGTGCTGAGTCCATACTGAACATCGAAACCGTCGACCCCCAGAAAAAGGATGTCGGCGTGCAATTTGTGGAGCGTTTCCTCAGCGATGGGCCCCACCAGAGAAAACGAGTTTTTCCTTAGACTTCCCCCGGTCAGAATCACTTCCAGCGCCGACCCGGAGAGTTCCGCCGCGATGTTCACGGCATTGGTAATGATTGTCAGATGCTGAAAATTTCGCAGGGCGCGAGCGATGGCGGTAGTAGTGGTGCCGGAATCAAGAATTACCACTTGTCCTTCCGTCACCATGCGCACGGCGGCCGCGGCAATCTGGAGCTTCTCTTTGCGATGCAGCTTTTCCTTTTCTCGCAGCGTAGGGTCTTCCAGAGCGCCGTCGCCCGCGGGCAGAGCACCGCCATGTGTCCGATGGACGCGGCCTTTTACGTGGAGGGTCTCCAAGTCCTTGCGGATGGTGACTTGGGAAGTGTGGAACTGCCTGGCCAGGTCTATAACCAAGACCCGGCCGTCGCGATGCAGAATCTCGAGAATTGCTCTTTGCCGTTCTTCGCTTAACATTCAAAGGCTTCGGCTTCACGCCCCGCCCGCGGAAGTTGCTGTTGAGCACTTCTCTTTTATCCCGCACAACCTTCTGTTGTCTAGCGGAAAGTTACGATCTGGCCCGGAATGTCAGGCTGGTTGCGACGGGCGCGGTCGATATACCTTCATTGCCCCTGGTTCTCACCGGTGGATGGGCCGAAGCCAAAGCGTTCGCGCATGCGTTGCCGAAATCTTTCCCGGTCTTCCGGCGTCCTGCGCTCGCAGCCCCCTTCCATCCGACGGCGGAAATTGGAGCGACCGGAGCCATGGCGTCCCAATCCCCCGAAGAGGATCCGGCACAGCGCCAGAAGCCCAACCGCCTGCCAGAAGGTGATCTGGCGCCAGCCGAAGAGCGGCGGCAGCAACCAATTCCACAGGTGCAGTACCAGTTCGCCGCCGATAGCGATAAATAGCAGGATTCCCAGGATCGCCGCCGGAACAATGAAAATCAGTTTCCATCCTCTGCTCATATTGAGTTCCTCACCCTTTCGTAAATTCGTCGTAGATGCTCTGCAATCGCTCGCGCAGGTGCAGCACTGCATAGCGTTTGCGCGAGAGCAAGGTATTCACGCTGACGCCGGTCTCTGCGGCCATCTGCTTGAAGCTGCGGCCTTCCAGTTCGTGGGCGACAAACACGTCGCGCTGTTCTTCCGGCAATTCGGCGAGCGCAAGTTCCAGCTCATCAAAAAGCGCGTTACGGACATAAAGCGCTTCCGGCCCAGCATCGGGCGATGGCAAGAGATCTTCGATTTGTAGCAGCTGACCTTCTTCGTCCTCGACCGCTGCGTCGCTAAAGGTCTCAGGCTTCTTCTTGCGGAAAAGGTCCGTGATCCGGTTACGCGCAACCCGAAAAAGCCAGCCCGTCACGTGCTCGATCGGCATCAGCAGACGATTGGCTTCCACCAGTTCGTAGAAGACCTCCTGCACGATGTCCTCGGCGTCGGAGGGATCGGGCACACGCCGGCGGATGAAATTTCGCAGCCGGGATCGTTCTTGCGTGATGATCTCGGAGATTTGACGGTCTTGCTCGGTCATCCCCGCGATCCTCCACGGCTCATCCGTTCCTGTAGACGAACGGCGGCCGCAAATATTGTAGAGTTTTGCGCAGGCGAATCAGTGAGTAGGCGACAAAGCCGCCGCGGGCAATCAGTTCTCGACCGGAGTCCCGAGCAGCTATTGCGTGAAACAAGAAAGCCCGTCGCAGGCTGCACACATTGCGGCGGGTCGGGCACTCGCCCCGGCTATTCTGGCTGAGCCCCGATAAGCAGATGTTTACTGAACTCGGCCGAAATTCTTGCCTTCGGGCCCTGCACTTTTCCGAGGTCTTTATTGTTCACATAGTCGACGATACGATAGGCGCGGTCCGCGAGACCGCGCAGCTCAATCGGACCGCTCCATTGCGGGGCGAAAAACGCATAGTAAAGTTCCTGGTTCTTGCGGATGACATGAGCCTCGGGACGATCGAACCCTATGTCGTAGAGATCCCCGAGATACTCCCCTCGCGACAGCATCTTGTCTTTGTAGATGTGCAGCCACTGCTCAAATATCTTCTCTCGCTGCGGGGTCAGGTCTGACGTGCTGCGTTTCTTAACCAGATCCGGCAGCACGAACTGCGTTCCGACAACTCCACCCACGCCCACGGTAGAGGCGAAATCAATCGCCCCGTCGCTCAACTCGACGTGGTCGCCAAAGTAGGGAATATTGTCGCCCATGAGCGCCTTTAACGTCTTTCCCTTCGAGCGAATCTGGAAGGAACTCTCTGGGTCGGATGCGACCGACATATTGAAATGCGGCATGGTGAAGAACGAGTAGGCGGTGCCGCAGGGACAAAACTCCACCAGTGCGTCCGGCTTAACGCTGCGCGCGGTTTCGTAAATCTCGCGAAAGAAATCGGGCAGCGCCTCCACCGAGTCTTCGGGCCGTTTGTGGTGATGCGCAGGATTGAAACAAGGAGGGACCGCGTTCATGTGCTGACCATCGAGTTTCAGGCCGTCGTATCCCCACTCCCCCAGAATTTTGCGAACCAGCGTTTTGTGGTACTCCACAACCTCTCTGTCGGCGGGACACAGATAAAACGAGTTCCACCAGGAAATCTTCCGCTTCGATCCATCGCGATTCAGAAGAAGGAAGTCGGGATGGTTCTTGAGCAGCTGCGAATCCGTGACAGCGCTCAACGGCGACCACCACAGCTGCGCTTTGAAATCTTCCTTGTGAATGTGATCCACAAGGGCTTTCATGTCCGTGTCGCCGTGAGGAAATTTCTTCGAGTCAAGATCCCAATCACCGTAGTTGTTCTGCCAGCCATCGTCTAACGTGACCCAGGAGAAGCCCATTTTCTTGACCGTGGGCAGGGTGTCGTAGACCTGCTTGAGTTGCACCGAGCGACCATAACCCCAGGCACACCAAATCGGGCCAAACGCGCCGTCAGGCGCCTCGGCCATTTGAAATCCCTGCCGCACCATCAGGCGGCGATATTCGGTGAGCGTGCGAAAGTAATCGCCCTGATGCACCGACACAAAGGTGCGGAGAGTATGGAAGCTCTCTCCCGGCTCCAGTGTTCGCTCCCGGGTGGAGCGTACGGCCACGTGTGCATGACTTGCGTCGGGCATGGAAACGGGGAGCGAGATGAGCCGTGGTCCAGGCTCTACGTGACCTACCGCGAGTCCGAGGTCTCTGCGCCAGACGTCGACAATGGGAGTACCACCACCGTAGTCGCTGGCGTTCATGCCGAGAAAGTTTTCCTGCTTGAACCCTGCGCGCAACGGAACCACCCAATCCGGCCGCTTCTCGTAGGAGCCGCTTTGGTAAGACCAGAACGCGGGGCCGTGTTCCACGGGCGTCGCGCTCAGTGAAAATTGATGGTTCGCCCAGCCACGGATTGCGAGTCGGGCAGCCCCTTCGTTCGTGTAAGTAACGTCAAAGATGGCGAGGGATGGAAACTCAGAATAAATCGTGACCGAGACGTCCTTGCGCAAATCGCCAGACTTGCCAGTTAGCGACAGCCGCTCGCCCGCGCCGAAGGCGTCAGACACGCGCTCCCGGCGGCTCGCGCTCAGGGAAAAATCGCTCCAGGCCCGGACGCCAGCGCCGATGACGGTCTCCGAGGCGGAAAACGGCGCCAGAAGTTTTGGTTTCGGCCCAAGCAACGCCACGACACGACTGCGGAGGTGCCGGTCGAACTCAATCCGCAAAACCGAGCTCTCGATCTGAAGGCCGGCGTCGGAAATGCCACTGGGTGCAGAGGCAGGAGCAGAGTCGTGGGCTGAACTATTCTGGCCCGAGTTCCAGCGAGGCAGGGCAAGGCCGAGCAAAGCACAGCAGGTCTGAGCGAGGGCTTGCCGTCGCGTGATCATCGAAGGTTTCCAAGGAGCATTTTCATGATCTCATGCCGATAAACTTCGCCGCTCACATTGCGATATGTTACGAATCAATTCCTTTTACTTCCTATTCAGGCGTATTGTCAACCAGCAACATTGAACTCGTGCGTCGTTATTCGTAAGATCAGAAAAGTTTATGCCTGATGGAACCAACCCTCGCCGCCGCCAATCCAGCGCCACTCTGCAGGATCTCGTGCTTCGCAATCGCGTCTCGGGAAAAGGGGGCGTGTATGCCGTCTGCTCCGCGCATCCTTCGGTCATCGAGGCCGCCATCCACCAAGCTCTGGAAGACGATTCTGTGCTCCTCGTGGAGTCCACTTCCAGTCAGGTCAATCAACTGGGCGGCTACATCGGACAAACGCCGGCGCAGTTCGCCGATTTTGTCAGCTCCGCGGCCCGGCGACTGGGGCTTCCAGGAGATCGAATACTACTAGGCGGAGACCATCTCGGGCCATTTCCGTGGAGGACCACGGCATCGAATCGCGCTCTAAAAAAGGCTTACGAACTGGTCCGCTCCTGTGTGCTGGCGGGATACGGCAAAATCCATCTTGATGCGAGCATGGCGTGTGCTGACGACCCAAAGGTCCTCCCTGAATACATCGTCGCTCAGCGGGCAGCCTTGCTCTGCAAAGCTGCTGAAGATGCCGTAAAAGACTTGCCGCAAGCCGCCGTTCATCCCCTGTATGTTATCGGGACTGAAGTGCCCGCCCCAGGCGGCGAATCGGCTTCAGGAACGCCTCCCGTAGTGACTACCGTCGAGAGCCTGCATCAGACTCTGCAAGTTTTTCAACAAGCCTTTGAAGAGAGAGGCTTGTCGGCAGCGTGGCAAAGAGTGATCGGTGTGGTGGTGCAGCCCGGGGTGGAGTTCGGTGACGACGTGGTATTTGAATACGATCGCCGCAAGGCGCGCTCACTGTCATCAGGGTTGCCCGGCAGCCCTGCGTTGGTATATGAAGCCCACTCCACGGATTACCAGCCTTCCGGCGCTCTGACGCAAATGGTCGAAGACCACTTCGCGATTCTGAAAGTGGGCCCATGGTTGACCTTCGCGTTCCGCGAAGCGGTATTTGCCTTAAGCGCGATCGAAAGAGAGCTACTCGCCGGGAGAAAAAGCCAGAAGCTGTCGCGGGTGCGGGAAGTCCTCGATCTGGCTATGCTGCGCAAACCCGTCTACTGGCGCTCCTACTATCACGGGGATGAAAGCCAACTACGCCTCTCGCGAGCCTACAGTTACAGCGACCGCTGCCGGTACTACTGGCACGAGCCTGCCGTCCAGGCAGAGATTGAGCGCCTGCTCCATAACCTCAAGACACGCTCGTTTCCCCTGACGCTTGTCAGCCAGTATCTTCCGCAGGAATACGAAGCGATTAGACGAGGACAAATCAAAGGACAGCCAGAGACAATCATTCGCTATCACATTCAGCTAGTACTGCGGATTTATGCGGCAGCCTGTGGAGAGTGAGCAGAACGGGCTTGCCTGCGCCAGTGCTGGAACGCCGCAGACCGGGGCGCTCCGCGCGTGAAGGTGTTTTTCTCAAATGCCTCCGAACGAAATATCCCGGTTGACAAACTCCCTCAAACGCAAGTAAAAGTAATAGTTCGTAATATTACACAGCAACGCTCCGCTAGTTTTCAATAAACGGACGTTCGCCGGGGCGCTGCGCCCTTAGGCGAATCGTTAGACATTTAGCGCTCTCGGACTCAGCTCAGGAGGCTCGCTATGGCTGTTCCTTTCCAAGCCCGACAGATTCTCGGGGTCCTCTTTCTTCTCGTAGCCATTAGTTTTGCCCTGCCTCTGTGGGCACAAAAGGATGCCGGAGCCATCGTAGGTCTGGTGCGCGACCCGAGCGGAGCGGTGGTCGCGGGCGCTAAAGTCACCGTTACCGACCTCGATCGCGGCACCCTGCTGACGCTCTCCACGAATGGTGCTGGAGAATATGTCGCCAGCCCGCTCCGGATCGGCCGTTACACCGTCACCGTCGAGAAACAGGGATTCAAGAAAGCCGTTGCCGGCCCGGTTCAAGTCGACATTCAGGATCGCGCCAGCGTTGACCTGAAGCTTGAGCCTGGCATGGCGACCGAATCCGTGACGGTCACCGGCGAGCATGTACAACTCGAAACCGAGACCTCCGAACTGGGCCAGGTCGTGGATAGCCGGCGCATCAATGCGCTTCCCTTAAACGGACGCAACTATGCGCAGCTCGCCCTGCTCGGAGTTGGGGTCGCGGCCGCCGAGCCCGGATCGCGCGTCGAAACCACTTACGGCTTCAGTGCCAATGGTGCCCGCTCTCTGCAAAACAACTTTCTGCTCGACGGCATCGATAACAATGCGAATCTGGGCGACGTGCTCAACGGCGCCGCCTACGTGGTGCAACCTGCGGTGGATGCGATCTCTGAGTTCAAGGTTGAGACCAATGCCTACAGCGCTGAGTTCGGCCGCGGTAATGGCGCGATTATGAACGCGGTCATCAAATCTGGCACCAACCAGTTCCACGGCGATCTGTGGGAGTTTCTGCGCAACGATAAATTCGATGCCATTAACGCCTTCGACATCTTCGGTCAGCAGCCCTATAAGCAAAACCAGTTCGGCTTTACGCTGGGCGGGCCCGTCGTCAAGAACAAACTGTTCTTTTTCGGGGATTACGAAGGGCTGCGCATTCGCCAGGCACTGCCGCAGTTGTCCACGGTTCCTACGCCCGCTGAAGTCACCGGCGATTTCTCCGCCTTTCTCCAGCCGAGCAATCCGATTCCCGGTGTGGTCGACTGCAGTGGCAACCCCACTTACCAGGGAGAGATATTCAATCCAGTCCTGGCGCAAACCAACGCAGCAAACGACGGAGCAGGTTGCAGCGTGCCCGTTGGGACCACCGCGGCCGGAGTACCCACCAACATCTTCCAGGGAAACAGTGGCACCAATACCGCAATCGATCCGGTGGCCCAGGAGCTGGCTAATTTATTTCCCGCGCCGAACGTCAACGTTAGTACGCTGCTGGCTGCTGGAAATTACTTGTCTGATCCCGAACGCAGTGAAACGGAAAACAAGTTCGACCTTCGCATCGATCAGACCATTAGCGGCAAGGATAATTTTTTTGCCCGCTTCAGCTACGGCAACGACAGTAATTTCCTTCCCTCCCCCTTCAACAACGTGCTCGATGGTGGCAGCTTTCAGGATGGCTACAGCAACAACACAGCCCAGGGCTTGGCGGCCAGTGAGATCCACACTTTTCACAACAACCTGATCAACGAATTTCGCTTTGGATTCAATCACCTCAGCTCTCATCGTTACAACCTGTATTCCAACCAAAACGTATCGGCGCAGCTCGCCGTTCCTATTCCCGGAGTTCCGTTCGAAGCGGGCGAGAACATCGGCGGCCTGCCTGCGATAGGCTTCGGCGATGGCACTGCGGCCATTGGCGCTTCGGGGTACCTGCCCGCGGTCGAACACCAGCACAGCTACGTTCTTACCGACAACCTGAGCTGGACCCGCGGACGCCACGCTGTGAAGTTCGGCGGCGAACTTCGCTTCGAACAGTTCACCATACTCGAGCCGGCCGCCGCGCGTGGCTCAATGGACTTTGGTGGCGGCTTCCTCATTAACGACAATCTCGGGTCGCCCGGCACCGGCGGCGAGGCCTTCGCCAGTTTCATGCAGGGCATTAGCGACGGCGGATCAATTACCAGCGTAAGCCCCAACATCATCTATAACCGCCAGATTTACGCGGTCTATGCTCTCGACGACTTCAAAGCAACTCCGCGGCTCACGCTGAACCTTGGCCTCCGCTACGAACTCTTTACCACCATCAAAGAAGCCAATAACCAGCAGGTCACGTTCAATTTCAATTCGCTTTCGCTCATCGCTCCCAAGGGCCAGAACACGCCATTGACGCCCACGCTCGGCACCGAACTCACCATACAGGACGCCGGTTCTCCGGGACTGATCAGCCCCGATCTAAATAATTTCGCGCCCCGGATTGGACTGGCTTACCAAATTTCCAACAAACTCGTCCTCCGCAGCGGTTACGGCATCTTCTATGGCGGGCAGGAAAACGGGCCCTTCTCCAACCCAAGCCCCGGATTCAATCCTCCTTTCTTGTCTTCGGAGGCATTCAGCACTCCTTGTACCGCGCCAACCGCAAATCCTGCGCAGACGGATTGCTCGATCTCGGCCGCGAACAACGGCGGCTTGCCACTCAACGTCCTGTCGCAAGGATTTCCATCCCAGTCGCTCAGCGACCCGAACGCACCGGAACTCTACTCGCTCGATCCGCGCCTGGTCACACCCTATACCCAGCAGTGGCATCTCGGTCTCGAGTACCAATTACCCGCTGACACCGTTTTGGAAGTCTCCTACGCTGGCTCCCGCGGATTGAAGCTGTTCGCTTTCTACAACGGCAATCAGGCCGTCCCTGTCTTGGGGACTGACTCGCTTCCCACGGCGCCGCGGCGTCCCGCCAACGATGAAGCACCGGGCGGTTCCGGCCCATGCACTCTTGCCGACGGAGGAGCAAACTGCAATGCCGCGCTGGATGTCGCCATTGATACCTTCCGCTCGAATGCGCTCTCGAATTACAACTCGCTGCAGGTTCGCCTGGAAAAGCGCTACTCCCACGGACTCCAATACGAACTGGCTTACACCTTCGCGCACGCCCTTGACGATGCGTCAAGCGCGAGCCTGGGATCGGTAAACAACGGAGATTTTCAGGACCAGCGATTCCCTTACAAGAACTACGGCAATGCCGACTTTGACGTGCGTCAGCGGTTTGTTTTCAGCTATATCTACGACTTACCCTTCGGCCGCGGACGCAAGTTTGCCGGAGGCGCTTCCGGTGTGGCGAATCAGATTATTGGCAACTGGCAAATAGCCGGTGTCGCTTCCGCCGCCACGGGCAATTACTACACCGCTACGGACATCAACGATGTTTCCGGCGGCGATTGCGGCGGCACGGTTGGCTACTATTGCTCACGCCCCAATATCGTGGGTAATCCCAATGCCAAGCCGTGCATCCCCGGAACGCTATTCAATACCTGCGCGTTTGCTGACAACACGAATCTTGGAACGTTTGGCGATGCCGGCCGCAACATCATCGAGGGCCCGGGATACAAAACCTGGGACACCTCGATCGTGAAACAATTTCCGATCAGCGAACAAAAACATTTCGAATTCCGCGCGGAATTCTTCAACATCCTCAACCATGTGAATTATCTGTTTGGGCAGTTTGGCGCGATCAGTGCCGAGCCCACTCCCCTGGAGCTTGGCCAGCCCGGCTTCGGATATCCCCTGGCCGCGCGCCCGCCTCGACAGATTCAGTTTGCGTTGAAGTTTTACTTCTGAACCCGCGTACAGGTCGATGCCCGAGGCCGAGAAACCGGGCCGAGTAATCCTAGAGCTGAGGAAGCGCCCATGCGAACAGTATGCCGCCACTACTGGTCAGCAAGTATTGGCGGCCGTCGAGTTCGTAGGTGATGGGAGAACTCACGATATGCGAGCCTGAGCCCGCGTGCCAAAGCGTCTTACCATCGCTCGAATCGAGCGCCAGGAAGTTGCCCTGAGCGTCGCCAGTGAAGGTGAGACCTGAATCCGTGGTCAGCACTCCAGCCCCCGACCCCTCAGGCCCAACTTCATGGCTCCAACGGATTTTGCCGGTTTGGTAGTCGATGGCCTCGATCACACCTTTTCCCCAAACGCCGTAATCCGCACCTGCCCACCCGTAGACTCCATCGGCTGGCTTGGCGAAATAGATGCCGTAGCTGGGATGCGCGTCGACGATAAACAATCCGTTCCTGGTATCGAAACTCGGGGAACGATAATTGGTCATGCCGCCCTCGTCGGGCGCAATCAGGCGTCCATCGGGCGCGGGCTCCTTGTCAGTATTTGGAATCGGACGGCCCTGCTCATCGACGCCAAGCGACCAGTTCACGGGCCCGAATGGAGCGGTCAAAAGGTTCTTTCCGTTAGTGCGGTCGAGAACAAAGAAGTAGCCGTTGCGCGAGGTCTGCATCAGCATTTTCTTCGGCTCGCCATGGAAATCTCCGTCGACCAGCACCGGAGTCTCGACCGCATCCCAGTCGTGCGTGTCATGCGGAGAGACCTGGAAAGACCACACCAGCATGCCCGTATCCGGATTTAGGGCGACGATGCTGCACGTGTATAGATCATCACCGGGCCGCGTCGACCCCTTCAGCACGGGAGTCGGGTTCCCCGTTCCCCAGTAGACAAGGTTGAGATCGGGATCATAAGTTCCCGTCATCCACGTCATTCCTCCAGTCGTCTGGTTCGGGGTTCCTGCCGGGGGCGTGGAATTCCATTGCCATTGGGTTGCGCCGGTCTCGGGATCGATCGCACGGATATAGCCGGTCAGGTTGTCAAAATCGCCGGAGACACCAACGAGCACGCGACTCCCGACCACGAGAGGCGCCATGCTGGTCCAATAACCTTTGGTGGCATCTGCAACCTCGACCTTCCAGCGCACGGTTCCGTCTTTGGCGTTGAGGGACACAAGGTGCGCATCGGGAGATACGAAGAAAAGGTATCCTTTGTAGATAGCCACGCCCCGATGCCCAATGTGCTCCCCCTGGCTTCGCGGGTAGGTGTAATGCCAGATCTGGTGACCGGACCGCGCATCGACAGCCCAAATGTTTTCCGGAACGGTGAAGTACAAAATGCCATCCACCAGCAACGGTGAGGACTTGATCTGCGCGAGCTGATCGGTCTGAAAGACCCAGGCAAGGGCCAGATTCTTCACGTTCTGCGGCGTGATCTGGGTGAGCGAACTGTGCCGTCTGCCGGAATAATCGCCGTGATATCCCGGCCAACTGTCGGCCGGCGGATGCACAAGCATCTGCTCATCCGCGCCTTGTGCCAGCATCAGGCCGGGAATTGCGATCGCGAGCATCAGTGCGCTCACGGCAAGAAGAAATGCAGCCTTCAGAAGATCCATATCGATTGGCCTCTCCAACTTGCGGAGCCGAGACAGAAACTCAGTGCCTAGCGCAAAGTCTGCAAATACGCCATCAGGTTGTGAATGTCAGCGTCCGTGTACTTAGCTAGCAAATCAACATGCGCGTTCACTGGCGCATCAACTTTGTACTGCACATCCCCCGTCCTCCAGGAACGATAGGTACCGGTTGGATCAATGAGCCCCACCGTAAACTCATCGAGATATTCCAGCCTGCCGGTGATGGTTTGACCGGAAGCAAGTGTCACCGCGACTTTGGATTTCGCGTGTCTGGGAAACAGCATCTGCTCTTCGAGTTCGAGGCCGCGGTAACGCGATGCGATTCCGGCAAGATCCCCGGTTGGCGAGTGGCAGGTTGCGCATCCTCCCGCGCCGTTGAAGTACTGCTGCCCAGCTTCGACGTTTCCGGTTTGGAGATCGGACGCATCTACCCCCTTGCGTCCCCCTTTTCTTCTAAGAGCGTTGTTCTGTTGAGTGTGGATAAAGGCCACCAGGCCGGCAATCTGCTGCTCCGAAAAGTCAAAGCTGCGCATGCCCTTCGCGGGACGGCCATTGCGCACCACCGCGCCGATCTTGTCTCCGTCGACATCCTGAGCCACGAGCTTGGATCGCGTGAGATCAGGCCCGCTTTCTCCGCCGCCAGCGTCACGGCCGTGACAAAAGGAGCAATTTTGCCGGAACAGGGACCCTCCGCTCTGCACCAGAGCCAGTGGGTACGCTACCGGTATGGTCGTGCTGTTTGGTTTGACATTGCTTGTGGCTGGTGCGCTCTGAGTTGGCGTTTGTGCCAAAGAAATGGCGAGGCTCACCACCAAACCAGCCGCCATTCGTAGGCTCACATGCAAGATCGAACGAAGAAAATTCATCCCTGAGATATTCCTCCGCACTTCCTCCGCACTTCAGTGCTCATCGTCGCGCGTTTACGACCGCGGATGAGAAGCCGTGCTGCCTTCCGTCATACCCAGCACCCACTTGATGGCTTCAAAATACATTGTGCGGATGTCGGGATCGCTCCAGGCCTCTTCAGTGTGGCCGAGGGTCGAATAGAAAACGCGTCCCTTTCCATACATCTTGTCCCAAGCCACGGCGAAGTCATGATCGGTTCGGTGGACGCGCGGGTTGTTTTCGTAGTTGAGTTTTGTGGGATCGAGACTGAGCAGAACGTTGACCTTATCGCGCGACCACTCCTTGGGCTGGTAGATCTCGTCGTACTTAACAAACGCCCTTGGAAAGTGACGGACCGCAGGAAAGCTCGGGTCTTCATTGACGATCGGCGCGTTGAACGTGGACCAAGGATGCTGGTCGAACCAGCCGCCGATCATCTCGCCATATTCCGGCCATTTGTAATTGGTGTCGAGGGCGGCGTGAACGCCTACAAAGCCCTTGCCATCGTCCTTGATGAACGACATCATATCTTTCTTCTGGCTGTCGTCCAGATCGAGCTCGCCAGTCGTGCTCACGAACACGATGGCATCGAAATAGTCGAGATTCTTTGCGTTCTTGTCGAGGGACTTCTTGGTGATGGGCCCGACGTCGGTGCGCAGCATAGCGTCCCACAGACCGCTGTCGCGGCCCATTTCATAAATGGCAACCATACCGTCAGAAACCGAGTCGTGTTCCCATCCCTTGGTTTGCCCGATCACCAGAATGTGCTTGAGATGAATTTTCTTTTCGTGTGGCGGGGGTGGGACCGCAGGATTTACGGCCTGCTGATCCTGAGCGCAAGTGAAACCAGCCAAGATCGGCAACGACAGAAGGAAGAATAGAACTTTTCGAGTGTGGCGCAAGCTGTCCCCCTCAAAAGCATAAAGGTAACATAAGGCGGCTGCGATAGAATGACCCGTTTCGTACTAGGATAGGATTCCGAGGAGACAGAAAGCTTTATGCGCGTTGGAGTCTTCACTCCCCTGTTGTCGCAACTTCCGCTTGCCGCGGTGCTCAAGAAACTCGCGGCCCTCCAAATCAATACCGTCGAACTTGCCACGGGAAACTATCCGGGCGATGCGCACTGCAAACTTTCGATGCTCGAGGATGCCGCGGCCCTCGCCGAGTTTCAGAAAGTTCTGGCCCACCACGGCGTCAGTGTCAGTGCATTGAGTTGTCACGGCAACGCGCTGCACCCAGATAAAGCCCGCGCCAAGCAGGATCGGGAAGTAAGCCGCAAGACCATCCTGCTCGCGGAAAAACTTGGGATCCCTGTGATGGTTGACTTCTCGGGGTGCCCCGGCGATTCGCCCCATGCCACGGCTCCCAACTGGGTCACGTGCCCCTGGCCTCCGGATTATCTGAAGGTGCTCGACTGGCAATGGAACGAAGTGGTCGCGCCTTACTGGATCGAGCACGCGAAATTCGCCGCCGATCACGGAGTGAAGGTCGCGATCGAAATGCATCCGGGATTCGTGGTCTATAGCCCGGAGACACTCCTCAGACTACGTTCTATCGCGGGGCCGAACGTGGGTTGCAATTTCGATCCCAGCCATCTCTTCTGGCAGAGTATCGATCCCATCGCCGCCGTGCGCATACTGGAAGGCGCTATCTTTCACGTACATGCCAAGGACACGCAACTCTACGCCGTGAATCTGCCGCGCACCGGCGTGCTCGATACCAAGCCATATACCCAGGAGCGGGACCGCAGCTGGATCTTCCGTACCTGCGGCTACGGTCACGGCGCCGAGTGGTGGAGAGAACTGGTTTCTACCCTGCGTATGTTTGGCTATGATTACGTGCTCTCGATCGAGCATGAAGACAGTCTGCTCTCGCCGGAAGAAGGACTGACCAAGGCTGCGAACTTCCTCAACAGCATCGTTATTCGTGAGCAACCTACGGCCGCTTGGTGGACCTAACGCGCACGGCATAAGAAAACGGAAGAAGAAAATGAAAGCGATCAGAACGGCAATTTTCGGCACCGGCTTCATGGGCCGCGCGCACCTGGAAGCGGTGCGGCGTGTGGAGTCCGTGGAAGCGGTTGCAATCGCAGGCAGAAACGCCGAAGCGGCGCGAAGCCTGGGTGCAGGCTTCTCCATCCCTACGATTACGACTGACTACCGCGATATCCTGCGCGATCCGGCGATCGACGCCGTGCACATTTGCACGCCCAACGCGCAACACTTTCCCATGGCCAAAGATGCGCTCCAGGCGGGCAAGCACGTACTTTGCGAAAAGCCGCTGGCCACAAGCGTCGCAGAAGGCGAAGAGCTCGTCGCGTTGGCGACTCGGCACGGACTGCGCAATTGCGTCTGCCACAATTTGCGCTATTACCCGATGGTGCAGCAAATGCGCAGCATGCGCGAAGCCGGCGACCTGGGTGAAGTTCTGGTCGTCCAAGGTACGTATTCGCAGGACTGGCTTCTATACGACACCGACTGGAACTGGCGCGTGGATGCCAAGGCCGGCGGCCCTTCGCGTTGCATGGCAGATATTGGCTCGCACTGGTTTGATATGGCTGAGCACATCACGGGATTGCGCGTGAGTTCGCTCTGTGCCGATCTCCAGACGTTCCATCCAGCGCGCAAGCAGCCAAAGCGCTCGGTTGAGACCTTTGCCAATAAGTTGCTCGGTCCGGAGGACTACATCGAAACAACCGTAGATACGGAAGACTTCGGCGCTGTTATTTTTCGTATGGGCACGCACACGCGCGGAAGCATGACTGCCAGCCAGGTTTCTGCCGGACGCAAGAACCGGCTGAGCATCGAAGTCTATGGCACACGATCTTCCGTGGCATGGGATCAAGAGCGTCCCGACGAACTCTGGGCAGGTCACCGCGATGCTGCGAATCAGATATTCATCAAAGATCCGTCTTTGCTGAAACCAGCGGCGCGCAGCTATGCCGACCTGCCGGGCGGGCACAGCGAAGGCTACGACGACACCTTCAAGCAGGTATTCCGGCGATTCTATGCCTCGATCGCCACACCGGGCGAGGCGCCCGAATACCCACAGTTCGTCGATGGACTGCGACAGCTAAAGATCCTCGACTCGGTGCTGCAGAGCCATCGGGCGCGAGGCTGGGTCAATCCTCCGCCCGCTTGAAGCTGGAAAGGGAAAGGAGGGCTGAGGAATTCTAGTCCGACGAATCCCGCAACCGAATGCAATTCTATGTATCTAACCCGACGAGAGAATAGAGAAGTCTGTAATGATCTCTTTGCCCGGAACCGGGATCGAGCATGGCCAAACCAATTTTGCTAAGCGTGGATGACGACTCTGATGTTTTGCGGGCGATCGAGCGCGACCTTCGCTCGCAGTACGGGGCTGAATATCGTGTGATCGGGAGCGATTCTCCGGAAGGCGCCCTCGACCTCTTAAAGCAGTTGAAGCTGCGCAACGACAGTGTGGCTTTGCTGCTTGCCGACCAGCGCATGCCGCGGATGGACGGGGTGGAATTTTTGCAGCAGGCGATGGGAATCTTCCCCAGTGCGAAGCGCGCATTGCTCACCGCTTACGCCGACACTAACGCCGCGATCAGCGCCATCAACCACGCCAGCATCAACTATTTCTTCCTGAAGCCCTGGGATCCTCCCACGGAACACCTGTATCCCCAACTGGATGATCTGCTCGACGACTGGCAAGCTTCCTTCCGTCCAGCATTCCAGGGGATCAGGTTGCTGGGCACCCGCTGGTCGCCGCGATCCTACGAGTTGCGGGACTTCCTGGCACGCAACCACGTTCCGTATCAGTGGATCGATGTCGAGCTTTCCGCCAATGATCCGGAAACCAAACGTCTTTTGGAAGCTCTGGGTCCAGAGGCGGCCAGTCTTCCAGTGGTGCTTTTCCCCGATGGGACGAAGCTTCTCGAGAGCGTTCCGGCGGACGTTGCGCAAAAGGTGGGGCTGCGCACCCGCGCTCAAACCAGCTTCTATGACTTGGCGATAGTAGGCGGAGGGCCCGCCGGTTTGGCCGCTGCGGTTTATGGCGCCTCTGAAGGTCTGCATACGGTGATGATTGAGCGCGAAGCGCCCGGCGGTCAGGCTGGTATGAGCTCCCGCATCGAGAACTATCTTGGATTTCCAACCGGCCTCAGTGGCGCCGATCTGGCCCGGCGGGCGGTGGTGCAAGCGCAGCGTTTCGGAGTGGAAATCCTGTCGCAGGAGGCGGTTGGCGCCCGAACTGAAGGTCCTTACAGGATCATCAAGCTGGCCGACGCGAGCGAGCTCTCTTGTCACGCCCTGATGATCGCGACTGGGGTGCAGTGGAGGCGGCTGGAGGTTCCGGGCATAGACAGATTGCAGGGAGCGGGGATCTACTATGGCGGCGGGGCTACGGAGGCTCTCTCCTGCAACGGTGAGATCGTCTACGTTGTGGGGGGCGCGAACTCAGCGGGTCAGGCAGCAATGAACTTTGCGAGATACGCCGACCGCGTCATTATTCTTGTGCGCGGCGAATCCCTCTCCAGCACCATGTCGCAATACCTGATCGACCAGATTAAAGAGACGCCTAACATTCAGCTGTGGACACACGCCGGCGTGGTCGAGGCACACGGAGAAATCCACCTGGAAGAGATTTCTGTGCTTTGTTCCGACACCAGCAAGATTGAGCGCGTGCCGGCAAGTGCGATGTTTATCTTTATTGGAGCCTCGCCGCGGACGGATTGGCTTGCAAATATCGTCGAGCGCGACGATCGGGGCTTCCTGTTGACCGGTCCTGACCTCATCCGTGACGGGCAACGTCCGAAAGGCTGGACGCTCGACCGGGATCCATTCTTGCTCGAAACCAACGTTCCCGGCATTTTTGCCGTAGGCGATGTGCGCCATGGTTCTATAAAGCGCGTAGCTTCCGGAGTTGGGGAAGGATCGGTAGCCGTGCAGTTCATCCATCAGTATCTGAGCAAGGTGTAAATGGTCGAAAAATCAGAACTACGTCGCGTTACGGAATTCGCTGATCTGCCAGACGATCAGATGGACTGGTTCATCAGCCAATCGCAAGAAATGAATCCCAAGGCGGGTGATGTCTACTCGCGCCAGGGCGATCCAGCCGATGCAATGTTCGTGATCCTTGAGGGGAGACTTCAAGGGCGGGCTGATCTTGCGGGCGAAACTGTCATTTTTGACCTCGAGCCGGGCGATGTTACCGGAGTGTTGCCGTTTTCCAGAATGAAGCAGTTTAAGGTGAGCTTGCGAGCCGAGACTGACGGCCGTGCCCTCCGATTTCCGGCCTCGCTGTTTCCAGATCTTATACAGAAAATGCCGGTGCTGACCCAGCGTCTCGTGGGCCTGATGTCGGACCGGATCCGTGAAACCACCCGCCGCGAACAACAGCAAGACCGGCTGGCTTCTTTGGGAAAGCTTTCGGCGGGACTTGCGCATGAACTCAACAATCCTGCCTCGGCTGCAAAGCGCGCTGCCAGCCAGTTGCGCCATATGCTGAAGAAAATCAGGGATGCGAGTGTCGAGCTGGGAAAGCGTGACCTCTCGCCCGCACAGAAATCGGAAATCGAAAAACTGGAGGCTTCATTCACTCAGCAGGACGTGGTTCCGCCCGACGCACTGACCCAGAGCGACCTGGAGGATCAGATTGATTCTCTACTGCGTAGCCACGGGCAGAACGACTTGTGGATGCTGGCCGCGGGGCTTGCGCGAAGGAGCATCAAGCCCGAGGTGGTTGAATCGCTGTTCGCAAACCTCGAGGGCGACACGGCCCGAGCCGCTCTGGTCAGGATCGCCGCTTCAGTGGAGATCGCCAGCCTAGTCCACGAAATTGAGAGCAGCACCTCGCGGATATCGGATTTGGTCGGCGCCATCAAGGAATACACACACATGGACCAGGCACCGGTTCTAAACGTAGACGTTGTAAAGAGCCTCGAGACGACGCTCACGATTCTGAACCACAAGCTGAAACAGGGGGTGGTGGTGCAGCGCGATTACCGAGGTGTCCCCCTCCTGGTCAATTCGTTCGGGAGCGAGCTCAACCAAGTCTGGACCAACCTCATTGATAACGCGATTGACGCGATGCACGGGAACGGCGAGCTTCGCATCCGAACTTACCGCGACGATGCTTGCGTTGTGGTTGAAATTAGCGACAACGGTCCAGGAATTCCCGACGAGGTGCAGCCTCACATCTTCGAGCCTTTTTTCACCACCAAAGGAGTTGGGGAAGGTACCGGCCTCGGCCTCGACACAGTCCAGCGAATTGTGAAGAAACATCGGGGAAGTATTCAGGTTAGTTCCAAACCCGGAGACACGCGTTTTCAAGTCTGGCTCCCATTAGCCGAGCCCTCGGCTTAGCCATGACCACCCAGGAAGTTGTCAACAGCAGCGGGCGAATAGTAAGCGCCTTCGCCCTCGGCGACTTCCGGGGTACCTATCCTCGCGACCCCTGGCTTACTTCCAGCTCACAAAGAGTTCCGCAAATCATTTGCCCTGGCTCGTGACCACCTGCTGCGCCGGTTTGTCTTGCTTTCTCAGAATCTCACCCGCCAGAAACAAGTCAGTGAGAAGAGCGCGGAGATGGATGGAAGCATTCAAATTGTCAATCAACTGGGAACTAATCGCCGGTTGGGCCAGAACCAACTGAATGGCAGCGAGAGAATCGCGAGCATCGCGATCAAGCACGGCAAAGAACGCCAGGTACTTGTCGGCTGGCTCAAGACCTTCCTTTTTGACGGCAAGCACGCAAGTCTCCGCCAGTCCAGTTAACGCGTTCACGGCGTTCTGCAGGAACTCACGTACTTGTGCACCCGATTTGCTGGCTTGGTCACTGGGAAGTCCCTGAGCCGCGTAAGCCAGCAGGAACTCGTAGCACTCTTCCACTGTGTCGCAACGATTCGAAATCTCATCCAGCATGTTTCAGCCCTCGGTCGTCTACCCTACTTGGATGAAGATGTCGAAGATGTCTCAACCGGCCAACGTTCGGGATCATGTTCCTCCAGATAAAAGTCGCGGTCCATCCAGCCGAAGATCATCGATTTCGTGATTGGCTGCTTCTCCGGACGCAGGCCGAAGTAGACATGCATCATGACAAGCGCAATCAGTCCGACTCCCGCCAGGCCGTGCAACACATACATCAAGCCCCAGGTCATATCGCTGAAGAGATACGGATTCCGGGGAAAGAAAATGGTACGCACGCGAGACATCATGAAAACGCCGGTAACGATTGCCGACAGACCGCACAGGATAATGACGCCGTGAAAAAGTTTGTTCTCGAGCGGATATTTTGCGAACCTTCGCGGCGGCGGCGCGGACAATCCGAAGAACCGGCGAACCCTTCTCTGGGCATCTTGCACGTCGGTCTTATCAGGCCAGATTGACCAAAAATCCAACCAGAAGGATGCGTGAACAATGTGGAAAAGAATGGAAATCGTCAGTACGGTGCCGGCGATCCAATGATAGGTCACCCAATTAAACTGGACTCCCACCTTGGGCAGGAAAGCCGTAAACAACAGCGTGAACATGGAAGCTGCCATGACCCAGTGAAACAGCCGCGCCACCGGCGAATGCCGCGGAACGTGTTTGGGGATACTCGCCACGACTGGGGGAGAAGCATCGCTTGCGAACTGCCGTGATTTGGCGAAAAACCTCAGCCAGGTAGCGTGGACGATCAGGAACAACAATCCCGCGATGACCGAAACCCAGATCAGGAACCATGCAATATGGATCGGAACGCTCTGCCCCCAAGGATTTGTCGCCCACTCTAGGATGCCCATGTTGCCTCCTGCACTCCGCCGATGGCGCGCTTCACCAGATTTCTCATCAACGGGATTTTGTAGGCGTTGAACTGCAATGGAACCGCGCCTTGCACAGCCAGCTTTCCCGCCATCTCTCCGGTCGCCGCGCTGCGCGGCCTGCCGCGAACGGCATCCTCGACCGACCTAAGCCGTAACGGACGCGCAGCGGCGCCGTTCACGGCGATTCGGATGCGCTCGATCTGGTCACCTGACGCGACCATGGCTGAGGCAACGTTCATAAGCGGGAAGTCCCAAACATTCCGGTCGCGTATTTTCTCAAAATAAAATTGCGCGCCCGCCCATGTGGAAGGAATACGAATCGCCGCGAGCAGATCCCCGGGCTGCAAGATGTGCAGGCGGGTAATGTCGATGTCAGGACCGATAAAGTAATCCTCGGCATCCACCACGCGCTCTCCCTTTCGAGTGCGCAAGACGAACGTGGCATCCAGTGCAATCAGGGCCGGGGCCGTATCTGAGGGATTCACCGCAACACAGCGCTCCGCGTGCAGAATGGCGTGCTCGCGGTTGCGGCCCTCCGGCGTATCGGCGTAGCAAATGTTGCCGCCGGCGCGGTAACATGGCCAACCTCCGCGGTAATACCAGCAGCGGGTGTCCTGCGAAACATTGCCGCCAATCGTTCCCTGGTTGCGGATTTGCGGTGACGCCACCAGTTCCGCGGCTTGCGCCAGCAGATCATACTTCTGCTTAATAATTGGATGATTCACTACTTCCGTGAGCGTGGTCATCGCGCCGATCTCAATTCCATCGGCGGTCGAGCGAACTCCGCGCAACTCCTCGATTCCGCTGAGATCGACAACGGCCTTGGGCTTTTTAATTCGATCCTTGAGCCAGTCGAGGCTGTCGAGCCCTCCGGCCAGAACCCAGGCGTCGCTTCCGTGCTGTTCGAGAAGCGTCTGAGCATCGGCAACGGAGCTCGGCTGATACAGCTCGAAAGCAGCCATTACATCTCGTATGACAGCCATAAGCCTCCTTCCAGTCTCATTCCAATCTCAAATATGGGCCATTAGAGGATGCTGCATCGGTCGGCCTGCTTCGAGCGACGTCAGAATTGTGTCGACGTTCACCGGAGCGCGCTGAAAAATCTGGTCTCCGAGTGCATCCGAGAGCGCGTTCAAAATGGAAGCGCAGCCGCCCGCTACGGGCGGTTCTCCCACGCCCCGGGCGCCCACCGGCGTCTCCGGGTCAGGAATATCGAGGGCGCTCCATTGCATGTCGACGGGAACATCCAGAATCGTCGGCGGTTTGTTCTGGTAGAAGCGTTTGGAAACCATCTGCCCATAATGCGGATCGAACACCCACTTCTGACCGATGGCATGTCCGATGCCCAAGACCGAACGACCGAGCACCTGACCACCCAGCGCCCGGGGATGAATCACGGTTCCCACATCAGCGGAGGCGAGAAAATCCACGATGTAGTACTTGCCGGTTTCGACATCCACTTCAACCTCGGCGAAGCTCGCAACGTAAGAAAATGTCGAGCCGTCCCGTGGATAGTTGTCCTTGGCCGCTGCCACCAAGCCTTGGCCTGCCAACGCCGCGACCGACGCCTTGGTCAATTTGTGCAGGTCGGCGGGCGCCTCGTGACCATCGTAGATGCCGCCCAGTTGAATCGCGTATTTCGCCGCCTGCGCCAAAGTCATGCTTGCGCCGCCCTTGCGGAAGACGCGCTCGTTGCCAACCTCATATTGCTCCGGCTTGCCGCCAAGCTTTTTCGCGGCGATTTCCTGGAGCTGCTTCTTCGCTTGCATCGCCGCAGCATGAGCCGCGCGCGTCATTGCATGAGTGGTCTGGCTGCCGCCGGAGACACAAGTAAAAGGAAGGTTCTTGGTCGTGTTCCCCCACACCACCTCGCATTTTTCCCACGGCACACCGAGAACTTCCGCGCCTGCGCGGTGAACGTCGATTACCGACTCCGTTCCCAGATTGCCAATTCCCGACTGAAAGATGACACGGCCTTCTGGCGTGATAACCAGAAGCCCGTCGAATCCGATAGTGCCGCCAACGTAACAGCTCAGCGCCACGCCAACGCCGCGCACTTTTGTACCAATCCTTTTCGGAGTGCGTGCAACCCGCTCGCTCCACCGGAATTGTTCTGCGCCGCGGTCGAGTGCCTCTTTTAGGAAGGCGCTGGTCGCATAGCCCCGTTTCCCTTGCACCGCGGGCCCGAACGGCGCTTTGCCTTCGGGACAATTGATGCGGCGAATCGCGACCTGATCAACTCCGAGCCTGCGCGCAGCTTTCGCAATGATGGGCTCGAGGATAACAATCCCCTGCAACCCGCCCGGAGAACTTTGCGCACTGCGTGGAGGCGTATTTGTGAGCACCGTCACGCCGCGCCAGCGCATGGCCTGCGGTTGATACAACAGAGAAACGATCCGCCCCGATGACGGGGCGTCACCCACGGCGTCGTATGGGCCGTTGTCGCAAATCACGAACATGTCGAGAGCCGTGATACGCCCTTCTTTCGAAAACCCGACCTTCATCCTTCCTTGAAAGCTGGGGCGCGCGCGTCCGATGAAAGTTTCTTCTTCGCGGCTGATGCGCATCATCACCGGGCCATTCGTTTTCTTGGCCAGGAGCGCGGGAATGATCATCGACACACCGCCGGTGATCTTGCTGCCGAACCCGCCTCCGGTGTATTCGCTGATGAAAACAACGTTGTCAGGACTAATGTTCAGCCAGCGCGCGATCGCGGGCAGCGTTTGCGCGGTGCTTTGCGTGCCGGTGTAAATGTAGACCTTGCCATTTTGCCAATAGGCGAAGGCGCTGCGGGTTTCCAGAGTCTGATGGCTGGTGTCGGGAGTCACGAATGTCTCGTCGAGAACGAGCGCCGCATTCTTGAAGCCGGAATCGAGGTCGCCATAGGTCCATTCATCGGGCGCCTTGCCCATGGGAAGGCGGCCTTGGTCCAGCTCTGCGAAGTCAGCCTTCGTCCACTTGAGTTCTGTAACCACCGGCGGACCCGGAGTCTGCCCCGCGGGCCGAGTCCAGACATTGCCATCCGTCCGCGGGTTCGGCCCGCCCGGCCGCAAAGTGTTGAGCGGATCGGTCACGAACGGAAGCGGTTCGAGATCGAGTTCAATTTTCTCGATCGCTTCGGCGGCCGTAAGTTCGTCCACGGCGGCCACGGCGAGAATCGGCTCGCCCTGATAGACCGGCTCATTCGTAAGGCCGCGCTCGCCCCACTTGCTGGCCTTGATCACCGTTCCATTGTCAGTAAGCGTGTCGGCCGGCGCAGGAAGATCGTCCGCTGTGAGAATGCCTTTCACGCCGGGCAGGGCGAGGGCCGCGTTCGTATCGATGCGATTTACCCGTGCGTGCGGCATGGGGCTGAGCAACAACTTGCAGAACAGCATGCCTTCCGCGCGAAAATCCTCGGCATATTTCGCCTGGCCGGTAACCTTTGCATATAGATCTGGGGTCGCATAATTCTTGCCGATCAGCTTGTAGCCTTTTCCGTATTCGCGCTCAGAGCCGGGCGTAGTCGCACCAACTTGTTTGTCCAAACTTTTGTTATCCAGATTCTTGTTATCCATGATTCGACCTCCGCAGATTCTCGGCGCCGCGCACCATCGCGGTCAGAATCTTGTCATAGTCCTGGCAACGGCACAGATTGCCTGAGATACCCTGCGCCAACTCCTGCCGAGTGGGGTTGGGCTTGGTTTTCAGAAACCCCACGGTAGCCATGATGAAGCCAGGCATGCAGAACGCACACTGAAACCCCTGTGCGTCAATAACGCCTTGCTGAACCGGATGTAGCGTTCCGTCAGGATTGGCCAGGCCTTCGATGGTCAAGACCTTTCGTCCGCGCACCGTGTGGGTGAGCACGGAACACGCATAGTACGGAATATCGTCGATGAGGACCGTGCAGGATCCGCATTCCGCGCGGTCGCATCCCAGCTTGGTGCCAGTCAGGCCTAACTTGTAACGAAGAGTCGAGGCCAACGTCTCCTGCTTCATGACATCGACGCGCCGCTGCTGGCCGTTGACGTCGAGGGTAATGAGGCGCTCGCCCACGCCGGCAGCCACCTGCTGGCCATTCAGCAGAGTGGAGGCACGAAACAGATAGCTCGCAGAAGACACTGCCACGCCGCTGGTGATGACCCCTTTAATGAAGTTGCGCCTCGATACAGCCTTCGGCACGTCTTCACCTGTATCGAAGTCGGGTTTGTCTGCCATGCTCAGTTACCTCTCAGCCGTTGCGGGTCTTTTTAGCACTCTCGCAGGAAGAAGTCCATGGGCGGGTTCCGGGTATAGGCGTTTGGATTACCCAAAATAATTCTCGGATTCGGAAATTTCCGAGGTAGCCGATGCCCCATGGCATGAGAACTTCCCCGAGGGAAGGCGACAGCCAAGGCCTGCCATCGTGCGGGTAACGTGCGTCTGGGAGCTACTTCATGTCGAGCAGCGCAGCCATCGTTTCCACCCCGTCCCACAGATTCTGCAAGCGCAGATTCTCGTTGGCAGCGTGCTGATTGTCATCGTAGTTGGCGATCGGTACCGTGATGGTGCGAGTCTGCGCGGCGCGCTCCATCGCTCCCAGCGGCACGCTCCCTCCCATGGTGGGGAGCAGTACCACATCTCCGCGCGCGCTCTCCACTGCTTTAATAACCTCCCGTGCAACGGGCAGATCCATTGGCGTGCGCACGGCGTTATAGCTCGCCTCATCGCGCACAACCATCGCAACGCGGGGATGCTCCAGTAGGATTTGCTGCGAGGGTTCGCTATCCACGATGAAGTAGCCGCGGGAGCGAATGTAGTCTTCGACCCGTTGCTGCTGGGCACGCCAGTCGATCCCAACTACCAGGCGCAGGTCCAAATCGGCAGTCGCGGTGGGCGGAATGACGTTGGCGGCGCTGGCTCCGGTTTGCCCCGATGAGAAGCCGTTGATGTTCAGCGAAGGCTGGTTGATCAGCTCCAGCAGATGCGAGCCTGCGCCGTCGACGTGTCCCAGCCAAAAGGCATTCATCAGCATCCGGTCGTTCACCGGCGCACGGGCCAGCGCATCTTTTTCAGCCGCAGAGAGCGGCTCAATTCCGTCATAGAAATGCGGCACCAGAACGCGGCCGTCTTCATCTTTCATCCCGGCGAGCAACTGCGCCAGCATCATCGCCGGGTTCGGCGCCCAGTTTCCGTAGTGGCCGCTGTGCAACCCGTGGTGCGGTCCATAAACCGTGATCTCCAAATGCGCATCTCCTCGGGCTCCAAAGACGACTGTCTGTCGTCCACTCTGATCGACCGGCCCGTCACAAACCAGCCACACATCGCCGTGGACCAAGTCGCGGTTGGCATTGAGGATCTGCTCCAGATGCGGTGATCCGGCTTCCTCCTCACCCTCCCACACAAAGCGAAGATTCGCCCGCAATGGGATCGCGGCCGCCTTTAGCGCATCGGGCGCCGTCAACTGCGCGAAGATAGCCGCCTTATCGTCGCCGGCCGATCGCGAGTAAATGCGCTGCTCGCCGTTTACCTCACGCAGCATCGGCGTGAAGGGTGAGCCGCCATCCCATTCCGAGGGAGTGACCGGCTGGCCGTCGTAGTGCGCATAGAAGACAATCGTATGTTGAGCGCCCGGCACATCGATCTGCCCGAAGACTACCGACGGCGCACCGGGGAGAGAGAGCAGCCGGGAATCGATACCGCGTTGCCGGAGCTTTTCGAGGAGCACGTCGGCATTGCGCTTCAGGTTTGCCGGATCGGCGGCAACGTTTGGTATCGACAGCAATTCGCTAAACTGCTGCACCAGTTCTGCCCGATGTGCAGTGGTGTATTCGCGGGCCGCCTCCGGCGGCGTCTGCGCCACGATCGCGGTTGCCAGACCAAGGAGGAAGGCAACAAGGCAGGGAAGTTTCATAGGCTCACTATACAAGTCGCTCAAGTGGTATTCGAACTGAGCACTGCACCAGCCGCTATGTTTCCTTCAGATACGCATAGATTAGGTGATGCACTTTCGGCTCGCCGTTAATGTAACTGTACAAACGCTCCTCAAGTGTACGGTCGGCCAGCGTTTGGCGATCGTGTTGGCGCAAATGCTCTGCCCACGAGTTCACCAGGAAAATCTCCACATAGCGGTCCGCGATTTCAGTATCGCGATAGATTCCCCACCGGTACGCACCGTCGCGGCGTCGTATGCGGCCATATTTATGCATCACCTCCACGAACTCGGCTTCCCGTTCTCGACTTACAGAATATTCGATCGTAACCAGGACCGGTCCCGGGTCGATCTCCGATTCAACCTCCTTGGTGACGGCCGGCATGCGCCAGTGGTTCCACGGAGTCAGATCCGCGGTGGAATCAGGTAGTTTTGCGAAGATCGCGAACAAGATACTTCCGGCTGTTCCAAGTCCGGCACAGACGAGAGCGACCCGGATGCTTCTTCCCTCGGCTAGTGCGCCCCAGGCGGCGCTACCCAGAGCAAAGCATCCTTGATAAACGAGGATGAAGACAGCAAGTACTCGTGCACGGACCCAATCCGGCGCCAGGTTCTGAATCAAAGCGCTGATAAGAGAAATGATATTGACCCATGCCGCACCGCCGAGCAGAATGACGGGCGCGAGGGTGCGCAAACTGTGCAGGGCACCGATCGCTACAATCACCAACCCCAAAATCGCCGAGGCAGCCGACACAATAATTTCGTTGGACCATCTGGCGCGGGCCGCTTGCATGATCAAAGCCCCGACAATTGCACCGGCCCCAAAGCTTCCCAGCAACAGACCGTAGCCGATCGCGCTCTCATGCACGCTCCGGGCAATCGTCGGCAGTAACGCAAACAGTGCACTGGAGAAGAACATGACTATGCCTGTGCGAACTACCACAGTGAGAATTGCGGGGGAGTGACGGACGTAGCGAACGGCAGCGACCGTTGCTCCTGCCAGCGTTTCCGGAGGCGTGGACCGCTTGCGCACCGGCCTCTTCCATCTCGCAACGACAAAAATGACGCCGCCAAACGACACAACGTTCGCGACAAAGGCAGCGGCAACGCCGGCAGCGGCAATTACGACGCCTGCGAGTGCAGGTCCCACCGCCCTGGCAAGATTGAATTCGATCCCGTTTAGCGCAGAAGCCGGCGCAAGATCCTCCTTAGACACCAATTCAGGCAGAATTGCACGCCAGGTCGGTGTTTCGAACGCGTCTCCGGCAGAGAGTGCAAATGTGAGCACCAGCAGCAACCAGGGGGACATCAAGCCGCAGATGGTCAGGACCGCAAGAAGCAGAGCCACTCCCATCATCCACGACTCAGTGAACAGAACGAGCTTGCGGCGGTCGACGATATCGCCAGCGGAGCCAGCGGGAAGAGCCAACAGAAAATATGGTAGCGAAGCAGCGGTTTGCGTCAGCGCGACATAAATCGGTCCGGCGCCGAGTGACACCATCAACCATGCAGCGCCGACGTTCTGCATGAAAGCGCCGATATCGGAGACAACATCGGCGAACAGGAGATTGCGGAATATTGGCACGCGCAGCGGTCGCCACAGGCTCGCTGAGCCCCGCACCTTCAGGTTCTTATCAGTGGTATCAGTCAATCGACCACCAACTGCTTTTCTGACTACTCACGACTGGAGATCAAGACCTCTGAAAACAACGGACTTATCCGTTCCGCTGGCGACACCATGATACATAAGGTCGCCGAACGAACTCCCGGTGACCCCGGCACGGGGGACTATCCACGCTGCGACCGATCCGGTGATCGCGACGATTCCATCGTTGATGCAGTGTTAAACTCGGTTTGTGGTTGCAGGATTTTCGTGAGTACAAGGCGCCTAATAATCCTTCTCGCGATGGCGTGTCTGGTTGCCTATGCGATTTATCGGCAAGTCCAAAGAGGCGGCCGAGCACACGGACTTTTGCATCCTGCCTCGTTGCCTGTCACGAAGCGCCCGCAGGACACTAAAAGCGACCTGGCACAACTCTTCCCCGAAAGAGCGCCCTCTCAGGTTGCTATCCTTCTGACAAACTCGGACGAAAGCGCAGAGTCGCCGGTGCGATGTCTGACGGCGATGGGAATTCCTTTCTTTGTGACGCACGATCTGCGCATGGCCTTGCGTCACAAACTGATTCTGCTGTATCCCGCAGTCGACGGTACGACTTTCGATGCAGATCAGGCTCAGGCCGTCACTAAGTTCGTGGAGCACGGGGGCGTGGTTTTTGCGCAGGATGTTTTCTGGGGCGGCTTCAAACCACTGTTTGGTTTTGAGAGCGTCACTCCCCTCCGTACACGTCACAAGATCATCTTCGATGCGCCCGATCATGCAACAGATCCGCTGTTCCGGTATTTGAACCGTCCTGAAGAAAAGGAAGTCCCGCTCGGCTCTCCAGCGATCAAGGAAGTCATCTGGACCAATGGCTACACGGCAGCGGCAGGCACAGAAATTCTCGGACGATTCGAGGACGGTTCGGTGGCAGTTCTCAGGCATGACGTGGGGCGAGGTCACGTGTACCTGATCGGGGTTGCGCTGAATGACGTGGTGCGGCGGAATCAGCAGAACCGCGACTACGAAGCCCAGCGGATCTATGTAAATGGTTTCGAACCGGGAACGGACGTCTGGCTTCTTCTATTGCGCGCCTGGTACGAGGCTTACTCCGAGAGTGGGGTTCGCCTGGGCACGATTCCGCAGGGCAAGCGGTCGCTCTTGATGCTCTCGCACGATGTCGATTGGGAATATTCGTTCAAGCCCATGCTCGACTTCGCGGCTTTCGAAAAAAGCGCAGGCGCCTCCAGTACGTTTTTTGTCCAGACTAAGTATCTGGACGACGTCAACAGCCATGCTTTTTTCTTCGGGCAATCCCTGGAGGTTTTGCGCCAGTTGAAAGCTCAGGACGTCGACATCGAAAGCCACAGCGTGATTCATACGAAACTGTTCAACATAGTGCCCTTGGGAACGGGACAGGAAAAGTATCCCGAGTATCACGCTCGCGCCACACGGGACAATGCAGCGCAGGATGCAACCGCGCTCGGGGAAATTTGCGTGAGCAAGAGCCTGCTGGACGGTGAACTGGGACAGCACACCATCTTCTTTCGTGCCGGGCATTTGCGCGTGCCTCCTTTCCTTCCCGAGGCGCTGGTGCGCTGCGGATATGAGTTCGACTCGTCGTTTACGGCTGGGGATGTGCTCTCCAACTTTCCCTATGAATTGGACTTAGATTTGGGGATGAGCGAGCCCGCAACGATTTTCGAATTTCCCGTAACCTTTGAAGACGAGCAACTGCCTCCGCTTCTGGACCGCATCCCCGCCATATTGGAGACGATCGAGGCCAATGCGGAGAACGGAGCCGCATCCGTTATCTTGATTCACAGCAACAACTCGCAAGACAAGCTGGAGGCGGAGCGTAGGATTCTCTCCCGCCTTCCCAAGGACATTTTGGTCGAGAACATGACGGAATACGCCCGCTTCTGGAAGGCGCGCAGCCAATTGCATTGGTTTTCGCGGCCGGTCGCAGGTGGAGAGCAGATTGAAATCAATTCCGAGCTTCCCATCGCCGGGCTCACTCTCGTTTCGCTCCCCAAGATTCAAAATGCCTCGGGGATGCCCGGAATTCGATGGACCGATCACGAAGTGATTCTTCCCGATCTCGCGGGCAATGCGCGAGTCCTGGTACAGATCACCTACTTCCCGAACCAGGCGCTGCCGGTCTTATCGCCTCGCTAGTACCTTTCCGACCGCCCCAATTCGACCAGTCCCGCAAAACGAACCGCCCGCCGGGGTAACTTCGGTCACCTGTTTGCGGCGTCCCTGCCTGCCGATGTTCTAAGTGCTGCTCAGCAGGTGGGAGGAGTGTCGCTCGCGGCACCCGCCTAGATCCGGAGTCGATGCAGAAGCTGGCGAGGAGCGTCTTGAACCTGGTTAACAGATTGCGGTTTCACCACTGGCAGACGACCTTTGCCTTGGTGGCGGTTTGTCTGTTGCTGTCTTCCACGCGCGTGGTTGCGGCGGACGATTGGCAGACGCAAGTGCGTACTGCCCTGGACCAGCACCAGATTCCCGCGGCGCTGTCCGTGGTAGATCACCATCTCTCGGAAACACCGGGTGATATGGAGGCTCACACCTGGCGAGGACGGTTGCTGGCGTGGAGCGGCCGTTGGCAGGAAGCTGAAGCCGAGTACCACATCGTGCTCGACAAGTTTCCAAACGATGTGGACGTGCTCACTGGCCTCGCGGATGTTCTTCTGTGGCAGAAGGAATATCCGGAGGCGCTGACTGTTCTCGAACAGGCCCGCATCGCTGCTCCCAATGACCCGGAAGTTCTGGTTCGACGGGCCAGAGTTCTTACTCTCTTACAACGCAAGTCTGAAGCGCGAGCCCAGTTTCAAGCAGTCCTGAGCTTCGATCCTGCAAACCGCGATGCCATAAACGGATTAGCCGATCTCACCGGCACTGCCCGGTACGAGCTCCGCATCGGCGACGAAACTGACTTCTTCAACTATACGGAAAATGCCCAAGTCGAAACTGCAACCCTGACGGCGCACTGGAACGAGAGGTGGACCACCAGTTTTGGCATCAGCCCGTACTACCTCTTCGGCGAGAACGCCGTGAAGGTCTGGGCTGACGCGTCCTATCGCTTCCACCAAAACAATTGGGTGCGGGTTCTGGGCGCGGCGGCGAATCCCCAGGATGTCGTACCGGAGAGCGAAGCGCTGATTGAGTACGGACACGGCTTCCGATTTTCCAATCCCTTTTTTCAGGGCCTGGAGAGTTCCTATCAGGAACATTCTCTTTGGTATCGCGGGGCAAAGGTCCTCACACTCAACACGACGCAGATTGTTTATCTACCCAAGGAATGGACGTGGGCGCTCTCGATCACCGGGTCGCGCACCCAGTTCGTCGGGGAGGGATCGAGTTGGGTTCCCTCCGGCTCGACCAAGGTTGGATTCCCCATTGTTCGAAGAATTTCTGGCAACGTGCTGTTTGCCGTGGGCGCGGAGAACTTCGCCCAGGTGGATCAAATCGGGCGCTTGTCGGCTCGCACCTACGGCGGTGGCCTGCGCTATCGCTTTGCCGAGAGTCAAGACGTAACCGGTTTCGTCGCCCGGCAAGATCGCGAATACGGCCAGAGACAGACCAGCATGGGGTTGAGCTATGGCATTCGCTTCTAGCCAGATTCCGGACCTGGGCCTGGCCTGGCTGGTGGCCAGAGCAATCCTGTTTTCCCTGTTGGGAATCTTGCTGCTCGTCGGCTTCATCGTGTTTCGGCGCTGGTACCGCGGACGTTATTTCAACCGCTTAAACCAGCGCACCGTTGCCCTTCGCGAGCAATGGCCTGACATTCTGTCGGGAAAGATTCCGGGCTCGGCCTGGCGTTTGAACGTTCTCGACTGCCAGATTGTGGAGGACATACTCCTCGACAACATCGAAATTTGCGATCGAGATCAGCTGCCGAAGTTTCTGGCCTGCCTGCGCAATAGTGGATTGCTCGACCTGCGCATCCGCGAGGCTCGCACCTCGGAGGGTTGGAAGAAGCGGCTGGTGCTGCTCGCCCTGGGCCGAACCCGTGCGCCCGAGGCGGTGCCGGCGTTGGTGGAGGCGCTGGAGTCTCCTTCAGAAGAAACCCGTATAGCAGCGGTTCGCGGGCTGGGAAAAATGTCGTCGCCCCGGGCCGCCTTGCCTCTTCTGAATCTCATCGTCGCTCAGGAACTGGATGTTCCCGAACATACTTTGAAGAATGCTCTGCTGAATTGCTGCCGCGATACGCCGGAGGTTCTCATTCCTTTTCTGAGTCGTGCCAGCGGACACACTCGGGAACTGGTTGCCCGCATTCTCGGAGAGCTCGCCAGTCCCGCTCTTGGCGAAGAACTACTGATTCTGGCGGCGGACCCGCTTCCCGAGGTTCGCGCTTCGGCGGCTCGCGCGCTGGCGAACGTCCAGCCGGAAGTCTCCTTCCCCGTTCTCTCAACCCTGGCTGTGGACAAGGAGTGGTTCGTCCGGCTGCGCGCCGTGATCGCGCTGGGTGCGCTGGCTCATACCGGGAAGATTTACGTGCTGCTGCGGGCATTGTGTGACTCAAATCGCCACGTGCGGCAGAGGGCGGCGTGGACGCTCGCTCGCATGCACCAGGGAAAAGAGGAAATCCTGGAAAAGGTGGTAGCCACCGAGGACAACTACGCTCTGCAAGCCTTCTTGTCGGAACTGGAGCGGTGCGGTTCGTTGGATTCAGCTCTCGATGGGCTGGGAGACATTGTCGATCGCATTTCCGGAGGCGGGGATGTGGAGAATGTCGCTGCCGTGGTGCGGGAACACTTTACCGCGCCCGGCAAGATTGCGGCAGCGGCGGCGGGAAAACGGTAATGCTGCGCTTTCTCGAAATCTCGAACGACAGCTTGTTCATTTATTACCTGGTTGCCAACCTGATCAACCTGGCCATGCTGGTCGTGGCCATTTACAAGAACTCGCTTCATCGACATCGCCTGGCCGGTCTGCGGCTGGAAGGTCTGCGAACGTCTCCTTTTACTCCGCCGATCACCCTGGTTGTACCCGCCCGCAACGAAGAGTTGTGCATTGTGGCAAACGTAAGTTCGTTGCTCCTGCTGGACTACCCGGAACTCGAAGTGATTGTGGTCAACGACCAGTCCAGCGACCAAACCATGCAAACTCTGCGGGAAAGCTTCGGCCTGCGTCGGGCATCCATCCTTTATGTGGCTGAGATTAAGACCGCACCGGTGATCGCAATTTACCGCAGCCCTGAGCATCCCAGGCTGCTGGTACTGGATAAGCAATCCGCCGGGTGCAAGGCCGATGCTATCAATGCTGGAATCAACGCCGCCAGCAGCCCCTACGTTTGTGTCGTGGATGCCGATTCGATTCTGGAAAAATCCTCGCTATCCCACATCATGGCTGGCATCATTTCTGATCCCGAACGAGTGGTCGCGGTGGGAGGGATCGTTCGAATCTTGAATGGATCGAAAGTCGAGGGAGCCGAGTTGAAGGAGGTCCACCTGCCCCGCACCCATATCGAGATGCTGCAAATCATCGAGTATTTGCGTGCGTTCCTGGTGGGTCGCGAGGCGTGGGCCGCATTCAATCTGCTGCCCATCATCTCCGGCGCGTTTGGCATCTTCCGCCGGGATCTTCTATTGAAAATCGGCGGTTTTCGCGCCGACGCCGTGGGCGAAGACTTTGACCTGATCGTTCGTCTCCACCGCTATCTGCTTGAGCACAAGATTGATTACCACATCAACTTTATTCCCGACCCGACCTGTTGGACGGAAGCGCCCTCGGACTATAAATCGCTGGCCCGGCAAAGGGCACGATGGCATAAGGGACTACTGGACACGCTCTGGTCCACCCGCGACATGCTCTTCCGGAGAAAATACGGCCGCGTGGGCTGGGTCATCCTGCCGTATATGTGGCTGTTCGAGTGCCTCTCGCCAGTGCTTGAACTGCTGGGATACATCACGATCGCGCTTGCGCTCGTATTAGGTTGTCTGAGCCAGCATTTCTTCCTGCAGTTCCTTTTGTTCGGATACGCATTTGCTACGCTCATCTCAGTCGGCTCGGTGCTGCTCGAGGAAATGAACTACCGGCGCTACAGCAGCTCGCGCGAGGTAGCCTGGTTACTGATTTACTGCCTGTTTGAGCACATCCCTTACCGTCAAATGACCATGTTCTGGCGATTGCGGGGAATCTGGGAGTATCTGCGCGGGGACTTACGCTGGCACGAGGTGAAGCGAACCGGTGCATCTACCGCTCCCTCCGCGCCGATTGCAGAATGAGCGCTGGGCGCAATTTTTCCGGAACCTGACCGCTCGCATCCTTTGAGGGCGGCCGTTCGATCGCTGCAGAATGGGCCTCTGGCAAAATTCTCCTCGTTGTCAGATCATGGTCGGTGACAGTTTGCGTGTGGCGATTTCCGATGGCCACGCTACAGCATCCACGCTAGGTTCGCGCCATGTCCCAGTCTCCAAACCCAGCCGCGCCGCAGCAGGTGGCGCGGTTGCTTGCATTGGCCACTAAGTTCCTCAGGGCCGGGCGACCAGCCGATGCGATCGCGCCCTTGCGCGATGCAACGCTGCTGCAGCCGTCCAATCCCATCATCCAGCACGATCTCGGCCTCGCCTGCCTTGAGGTCGGCCTCGTACCCGATGCCATCGCGGCATTGCAGCTGGCCGTCGCCAGCAACCCGCGCTACGCCGATGCCCATTTCCGCCTTGGTATCGCCTTCGAGAAGCTGGGCAACGCCGGCGGGGCAATCGCTGCCTACGACCGCGCCACCAAGCTGCTCCCATCCCTGACCGAGGCGTGGTTCCGCGCTGGAGCCCTGGTCTACGTAATGGGCCATCTCGACGAGGCGATCAGCTGTTTCCGGCGGGCAGCAGCGACCGGAGGCAGGACCAACTTCGGCCGCCTCGGCAAGGCGCGGGCGCTGCTGATCGAGAATCGCAATCAGGAAGCCGAACAGATGCTGCGAGAGACGCTGGTGGCCGATCCGACCAACGCTATGGCGTATGATTTGCTGGGCAATCTGCTCTCTGAGTTCGGCCGTTTCGACGAGGCCCGTGCATGCTTTGAACGTTCGATCGCGATCGCGCCGATGCTGGCGGGAAGCTACTACGATCTGGTCCGGTGCCGCCCGGTCACGAGCGATGACGACGGTCTGCTTCAAGGTATGCAGGCCGCCCTGGCCACGCCGGGACTGGAAGCGGGGCAATGCCTGCGGCTTCACCTCGCGATTGGCAAGGCGGCGGAGGACCTTGGCGACTACCGCTTGGCCATGCAGCATTTCGACGCCGCCGACGCTGTGCGCCGGAGCTGTGCGTCGTTTGACTCGGCCGCGTTCTCCATCGAGATCGACCGCCTGATTACCCGCTCCACACCCGAATGGATCGCGCGTGCGCCCGAACTCGGCAGCCGCGATGCAACGCCGGTGATGATCATCGGCATGCCGCGCTCCGGCACAACCCTCGTCGAGCAGATCGTCTCCATGCATCCCGAGGTCGCAGCCGGGGGCGAGTTGAATTTCTGGAACGAGCGCGGGGCGGCGTGGCACCGCAGCGCAGCCGGTAACGAGAAGCCGTTCGTTGTCTCGGAGTTCCTGGCCAAGGCGGCGGCAGACTATCGTCGCGTGCTGCGCACGATCGCGCCCACGGCGGCGCGAGTGACTGACAAGATGCCGTTCAACTTCCTCTGGGCCGGGCTGATCCACATGGCATTCCCGCGCGCAATCATCATCCATTGCCGCCGTGCTGCAATCGACACGGCGCTGTCGATCCATCAAACTCATTTCCTGCCGGGCTTGGCGTTTCCGACTGGAGGCGCCGAACTGGTCGCGTATTTCCACAGCTACCAGCGGCTCATCGAACATTGGCGGAGCGTGCTACCGGCGGATCGCTTCATCGAGGTCGATTACGAAGACCTGACCCGCGCGCCCGAACCAGTCATCCGGCGGATCATCGCGGCCTGCGGCCTGGCGTGGGACCACGCGTGTTTGCGCCCCGAATCCAATCCGCGGGCGGTGAAGACCCCCAGCAAGTGGCAGACCCGGCAGCCGATCTATCGCAGCTCCGTCGAGCGCTGGCGACGCTACGAACCATGGCTCGGGCCCTTGCGCGCACTCGTCGATGTTAAACAGAATGATGTTAAGCAGAATCACGACGGGTCAGAACTGAATGCGGGTATCGCCCAATCATGATTGGTAGTGAAAGAAGCCTTCTCGTCGGAAAATACGGCGCGCGGGCAGATGAGTGTAATGGGACTTATCAACAACTGGCTCGCTCCCCGGCGCGATGGCAGCCACCGAAAACTGATCCGAACGATTCTAAGAAAACTGATGCGTCGGTCTTTGATGTTTTTGCTGTCTGTTCCTCTTAAGTCCTGCAGGAGTCGGCGGTTGCAACATTTTGCGCCGAAGGTGCATGACGCTGCCGCTAGAAAAATCGTGTTGACATTGCCTCAGTCTTGGATTTAGCGTTGGCTGCCCCGGCTCAGTTTGGTAACCCTTTCACGCTAGAGAATTCAGTAAACAAACTTAAGGATATTCAACGAGGCCAAGAAACCGATGACGCAAACTCTGACGTTCTCGGTATTTCTTTCTCTGCATCGTTTGACCCTGGTGGGCTTAAGGAGAACGCTAACGGCTTTCGTGGGCTCGCTAACGCTGGCCGGACTGCTTGCTCTCACGTGCGCTTCCGCTCAGGCCCAGACAGTAACGGCCACGGTGTCTGTTGGGGGGTTCCGGCCTCCGTTGCCGTGAACGCGGCGACGAACCAGATCTACGTGGCAAATTATGGCAACAATACGGTTTCGGTGATTAGCACGCCGGCAAACGAGGTCATCGCCACTGTGCAGGTTGGCTCGCGTCCGGTCTCCGTTGCGGTTAACCCCACGACGGGCTTCGTCTACGCGGCGAATAATGGCGGCAATTCGGTTTCGGTGATTGACCCGTCAACGAACACGGTCACTGCGACTTTGGCCGTTGGGACAGCCCCGTATTCGGTCGCCTTTAGCCCCGTGACGGGCGACATCTACGTGGCAAATTCTGGCAGCAATACGGTATCGGTGCTCGACGGGTCTTCCTACGGGCTCATTGCCACTGTAAACGTTGGGTCAGAGCCGTACTCGGTTGCCGTTAACACCACGACGGGCGTCGTCTACGTGGCAAATTCTGGCAGCAATACGGTGTCGGTGCTCAGCCCGGCGAACGCCGTGATTGCCACTGTAGGCGTTGGGTCCGAGTGCGGAGTATGGCAGCAGCTTCACGGTGGCGGCTTCGGGTTTGGGGACGGGCGCGATCACTTATACCAGTGACGGCGTGGTTTGAACGAACGCGGGCGCGACCTACACGATGATCGCGAGCAGCGGGACGTGCACGGTGACGGCGACGCAGGCGGCGGATACGAACTATCAGTCGGCCAGCGCGTCGGAGTATGTGACGGCGGCGCAAGCGAACTCGAGCCTGAGCGTAGCGTCAGGCACCAATCCGTCGAACTATGGGGAGGCGGTGACGTTCACGGCGACGATCACGAGCAACACCGGCATGGTGAGGGGGCGCAACCAAACGCGCCGGAACGCTAGTGTCGAGGCGAACGCTGTGGGCGGGACGGTGACGTGGAGCTCGGAACGGCGACTTGTACGACGTCGGTCCTGACGGTCGGTTGTGACACCATCGAAGCGACCTACTCGGGTGATGCCAACCACAACGGGAGCACGGGGACGCTGAGCCAGACAGTCAATCCGGCGTCGTCGGTTACGCTTTCGCCGACTTCGCTGAGTTTCGGCAGCATAACTGTCGGCAGCACCACTACTGCCAAGACAGTGACGCTAAAGAACACCGGCACATCCACGCTCGACATCAGCAGCGCTACCACGAGCGGGGACTTCGCGATCTCAGCCAGCACCTGCGCCATAGTGCCCGTCGGCAAAGAGTGCAAGGTTCAGGTTAACTTCTCGCCAACTCAGCTGGGCGCACTAACGGGAACACTGAGCATTTCCGATAACGCCCCTGACAGCCCGCAGACGGTTTCGCTCTCGGGCACAGGCATCGCGGATGCAACGTTAACTCCGGTCAGTGAGACTTATCCAACGCTAGCGGTGGGCGAAAGCAGCCCGCCCAGGACGTTCACGCTAACCAACAAAGAAGCGGTACCCCTGGATAACATCCAGATCACGACCAGCGGAGATTTTGCGGTGGTGGCAACAAGCTGCACAGGAAGCTTGGCAGCCAAAAGCAATTGCTGGATCAGCGTGACGTTTACGCCGACGGCAGCAGGAACGAGGACGGGGCAGTTGAGCGTCAGCGACAGTGGCAGCGGCAGCCCGCAAACCTCGAATCTCACCGGCACGGGCAAGTAGGATCTGCGCTTAAGCTAAGGGAGCCAAGGCCAGGAGCCCGCCCCTCAGTAATGCGGGCTTTTCTTGGCGCTGTCCCTGAGGACTCAAATTGCCGGCATAACTCGTCGACGAAAGAGACTCTGCCTGACGAGGAGTTGCGCGCTGAACGATCCGCCGCCGAAGATCATCCTATAACCGAAACTTCACCTGATCGTCATAAAGGCGTCACGGTCGTCTGTTAGGCTCGCAGACCGCAATCCGTCTAGAGCCGTCACTTTGAGGGCCAAGATTACAAAATTGTAATCTTGCCGTCATGCCCGCGTCTCTTTCTCAACGCTAGGCTGGTCGCTTTGGTGCACGGAATACCTGCGCTAAGCCCTGTTGGAGCTTGGGGAACAACATGAGAACCGCCACGAAGTCCCTTTTTGCCAATGTTGCTTGAGGAAAAATCTTAAGAAGGAGAACGGAACATGTCCCAAAAAAGGATTCGAAATAGCTCTCGAAGTAATTCTCGTAATAACCGGCTGCGTCCGCTCACCGGCCTGCTGGCAGCGGGGCTGAGCTTCCCGGGGCTCGCCGCCGCTCAGTCCAATCTGTACCCGACCTACGTCGCCGGCCCGCAGCCGAATGGCTCGTGGGTCGTCAGCAGTGGCCAAATCATCAACCCGGCCGGCACCCAAGTGAACCTCGGCATCCAGGTTCGGGCGAAGGCCGTTGCGCTGAATCCCAACACCAAGACTCACACGGCCGCCGTGCTCACCATGGGTACGTATGCGTCCAATGGCAACGGAGCCGTCGAGGTGTTCGACACCAGCACCGGCGTTGTCCTGCAGAACTACATCCCGTTAGGAGGACTGGATCCGAGCGGCAGCTATAGCGGCATAACCTATACGGCGGATGGCCAGTACCTGGTATTCAGCCAGGACAGCAGCAATGTCACCGTCGCAAAGGTCAACGCACAGGGGTTGCTGTCAGATGACGCCCAGATCAGCGTGCCGCCGTTGCAACCGGTCGATCCCTTCATCGCCTGTTTTCCGAACAGCCCTGCGGGCGCTTATGCGGTACCCTGCGGCACGTTCTATAGTCCCTGGACTTCTTATCCTGGCGGCGTGGCGGTCTCACAGGATGGCACCAGCGCGTATGCCCTACTGAACCAGAACGATACGCTGACACAGCTCAACCTGATCACCAACCTGCAGGGTACGCAGATCCGAGTCGGCAACGCTCCGCACAGCATCGTGATCAACAACGCTGGCACGACCGCCTACGTCAGCAATGAGGGTGGCCGGGCCGCTACGGAGGCGGATTTCCAGATCTGGTCCGCCGGCACTGAAATCGTCGCCGACCCGGTGGTTGGCGCCGCGATCACCGGCACCGTTTCTGTGGTTGATCTGGGTTCAATGACGGTCACCGATACCATCTCGACTGGTGGTTTCCACCCCACCGGGATGGCGTTCTACGAAGGGAATCTGTTAGTCGCCAATACCTATAGCGACACAATTTCAGTTATCAACACGGCCACCAACGTTGTGGAGCGAACCATCAGCCTTGGGCTGCCGATCGGAGTGCCCGGCGCAGGCGAACCGGCTTATGGCGCCGCGCCCAACTCGATCGCCGTCGACGCCAAGAACGGCATTGCCTACGTCGCGCTTTACAATGCCAACGCGATCGCCGTGGTCAACCTGACCAACGGCGCGCAGAATCCCGTCGAGGGCATGATTCCGGTAGCCTATGCGCCGGCCTCGGTGGTGCTGGACGCGGCTAGTAACCTGCTCCTCGTTGCCAACGACAAGGGCATCGGCACGCGTGACTCGTTCGAGTGCGACTACGGCGTCTGTGACTACAATACCCACCAGGACAATGGCACCGTCAGCATCGTCCCTGTGCCGAATAGCGAAACTTTGGCGACGATGACGACCCACGTTTACGAGTACAACCACTGGAATCGGACGCAAAATATCGAGTCTGCCTCCGGTGGCAGCCCGCACGCCAAGCCGGCCGTAATCCCGGAGAAGATCGGCTCTCCGTCGCTGATCAAGCATGTGTTCCTGATCATCCGTGAAAACCGCACCTATGATCAGATGCTAGGTGATGTGGCCGCCGGTAATGGCGACCCCTCGCTGGCAGTGTTCGGCGATGGCTCCGCAGCCGGAGGCACCCCGGTCACGCCGAATGCGCACACGCTGGTGACGCGCTTCCCTCTACTGGACAATTTCTACGACCCGAGCCGCCAGTCGGCTGACGGTCACCAGTGGATCCAGGAGGGCATGGCTCCCTACGCCGACGACATCCAATCGCCGGACTGGGTTCGCAGCTACCCCGGCGGGAACGCCGGCGATGCACTCGCCTATCAGAACAAGGGCTTCCTGTTCTCGGAAGCGGCAGCCGCCGGTCTACCAGTGAAGATCTACGGCGAATACGTCGAGAACGATACGTTCCTACAGCCGAACGGGTCGACCAGCGAGCCGAGCTGGAGCCAGTTTTACGCCGACTCGCAGTGCTTCGAGGGAGGGCCTGATTGCGGACCTCCTGGGACTGCGGGCGAGACGACGCTCTACTATCAGAACACGGTCCAGGCCGAGTCCTCTATCCCGGCCGTGTATCAGCACCTCATCACGAACTTCCCGCAGTTCGATCTCGGCATCCCCGACCAGTTCCGCGTCGATGTGTGGGTGCAGGATTTCAACAAGGACGTCGCGGCCGGTACGGTGCCCGCGTTGAGCATCCTGTGGGTAATGGACGACCACACCGGCGGCCCGCCGGTCCCGATCGCCGAAGAGGCCGATAACGACTTGGCTGTTGGCCGCATTATCGACTGCATCAGCCACAGCAACGTGTGGTCCACCTCGGCGATCTTCATCGAGGAAGACGATGCGCAGAACGGCGTCGACCACGTCGACGGTCATCGCAGCCCAGGCTACATCGTCAGCCCCTACGCCGTGCAGCACGGAGCCACCGACAACACCTACTACACGCAGGTCAACATGACGCGGACGATCGAGCAGATCCTCGGTCTGCCGCCCATGAACCAGTTCGACCTCACGGCGACGCCGATGAGGACGGACTTTACCAACACTCCGCCCCCGGACAACTTCCTGCCGTGGACGCACGTGCCGAACCAGGTTCCGCTGACCGAGGGCGTTTCAGACAGCGTAGCCGACACAACGGGCAGCCCTGCGGTCAAGACCCTGAGGGAGGGTTGGCTCCAGAAGAAGGCGCAGATCTTCGCCGGCAAACTGACCAAGCCCGACTCAGAAGACCCGGATACCGTGAACCATCTGAACTGGTACATGTCCACCGGGTTTACGCGGCCCTATCCCGGCGAGAAGACGGTTCGCCCCGCCAGCGAGTTCAACAACCCGGCACCCGCCACCTCTGACTCGGACGACTAAAACACGCGTTCCGACTGCAACGGCCCTCTCCCCGATGACCGGGGAGAGGGTTTCTTGTTCACCTCCTCAAACGAAAAGTCCCCGCCTCAACCCGCCCCATTGCCTGACAAAGACGGCGACCAGGACGCAATCGATCTACAATTAAAGCGGCAGGCATTCAGCCTGCTACTACCGGCCTCTAGTAATGCGAGAACGTTATTTATCTGAAATTCATATGCGGTTAAACTTCCGGTAACTATATGTGCGTAAAAATTGTCGTTTCCATGTCATTTGGGTTCCTTCGAAGGTCTCGCCAGATCCTGTCAGCAGAAGACAAAAGGTCGGTTCGATGAAGATCAACTCGAAAACGAAGACGTGCCGCCGATTTGCTGCGAACTCAAGCCGGTTCACAACCCGCCTGCTCCTCGCCACATTGTTCGCCCTGACGTGCTCGCTCCAGCTACCCGCTCAGAACGTTGTACTAACCGGCGCAATCGGCGGTCGCGTCACTGACAAAACGGGAGCAGTGGTCCCCGGGGTAGCGGTCACTGTGCGGAACCTCGCGACCGGGGTAGAGGAATCTGCTGAGAGCAACCATGCCGGGCTCTACCGATTTCCGGTGGTCCTGCCCGGCACCTATTCCATTACGGCGAGTCGCAAAGGCTTTCGCGATGTCCAGGCCTTGGTACGAGTGCTGGTGGGAAGCACGACGTCCCTCGACGTCACGCTGCAGGTGGGAGCCGGCGGAGACACAGTGAAAGTGACCGGCACGACGCCGCTGCTGCGGCCGGAGGAATCCTCCGCCAGCACGGTAATCGATCGGTCCCTGATTGAGGAGTTGCCGCTCAACGGACGTAAATACACCAATTTTATGGTGCTCACACCGAATACCAGCTACGACGGCGATACTGGCCTGGTGAGCATTGCCGGGCAGCAGGGTGGTGAGGATTCGGGATACGCCAACGGAAATGGTTCCAACGCTTTTACCGTGGACGGAAGCAACGCTACCAACAGCTACTTCGCGGATATTGTGGGCCGTAATCGCATCCCGTACCTATATGGCGAGGACTCGATTGAGGAGTTTCAGGTGGCCGTCAGTCCGTACACGGCAGTCTATGGCGGTGGAGCGGGTTTCGTAAATGCGGTGACCCGGTCGGGTAGCAACATGTTTCACGGCAGTGCGTTTTATTACAACCGGAACTCCGCGACCGGGGCCAATGACGCCCTAGATGAAGCCGCCGGCAATCCGAAACCCGAAGATGATCTGCAGCAATTCGGCGGCGGGATAGGTGGTCCAATCCGGCACGACCGTTTATGGTTCTTCGTGGATTATGAACAGCAACTGCGGAACAATCCGATTCCCGTGATCAACTCGGCGTTGGCCCCGACGCCCGCGAATTTGCCTTCATTGTTCAACGGCCCCGGCGGTTTCAATATCGCGGCTGGAACGCCACTGCCGGCGCCAAATGGTCCCTTGCCTGTCCCGAATGTCGACACCGACGCCGACGTTACGGCGGGACCCGGAGATCCCTTGTATCCCCTGTACCTGCAGCAAGTGTCGAACACGCTCAACGCGCTGAATTCCAATCTCGGCACCAAAGCCAGAAAAGGCAACGATTGGGTGATTACGCCCCGCCTCGACTACGGGGCCAGTTCCCGAGATAGCCTGTTCCTCAGCTTGAATTTCAACCGCTTCAACTCACCTGGAGGCGTCATCCTTGATCCTACGGTGGGTAACTATGGGACGCAGACACTTGCGAACGCCTACGTGCGCACCTTTCAGGCCAGCCTGGGATGGACGCACGCGTTCTCTTCAAGACTGCTCAACGAATTTCACGTGAGCACTTCGCAAGACAACGAGCTCTCGACTGCGACCGGGTTGGCTTCGAACACCCCCACGATAATATTAGATAGCCCGGCCGCCTTCGTTCTAGGCAACGCTCCGTTCTCGATTGGAAAGGTGTTTGAAAGGCAGTACTCTCTGTCCGACCGGATCGACTACGTCATAGGCAAGCACACGCTGCAATTCGGTTTCGATTTTAACCGAGCCCGGGACGCGGACACCGATGACGGTGGCGCGGATCCGAACGAGGCCGTAGAGTTCGGGTCCCCCCTGGGCAGTTATGAATTTCCGAATCTGGAAGCATTTGCGCTCGGCGAATACAGCACTTTCAGTCAGGCTGCGGGAAGCCCGACTTTTTCGTTTGCCGTGCCTTACTATGGATTCTACGTGCAGGACACGTTCCGCGCCTTGCCGCAGTTGACGCTGGAAATGGGCTTGCGCGAGGACTTCCAGGTCTACCCGCAACCGGCGCAAAATCCTGCCTTCCCGCTCACCGGCCAGTATCCAAACCAATTTCAACGTCTGGCGCCCCGCCTCGGATTTGCCTGGCAGCCCGCATCGAAGACGGTGGTGCGCGGAGGATTCGGCCTGTTCTATACCAACATGAACGGGCTGAACTACCGCAACGCAGTGATCTCGAACGGATTGGTGTCCCAGCAATCTGAGGTAAGTGCGAGTTACGCCTCAGGTCCGCCGAGCCAACAAGAGCCAACATTTCCGGATATCCTCCCGGCTAGTTCCCCTCTGTTCGCGGCCTCCCCGGATATTTCCCTGGTTTCTCCGCAGTTCAGGGTGCCTTATATTTTGCAGGCGAGCTTGCAGATAGAGCGCGAGATTTTCGAGAACACAACTCTAAGTATCGGCACCATGTGGAATCACGGGGTGCACATTATTTCGGGCAGCGCCTATGACGTGAACCTGGAGCCCTTGCAGGGCACAACCACGTACATCGTTTGTCCTCCCAGCGCCACCACGCCGTCCTCCTGCAATGGGCCGACTTACACTCTACCGACTATGGACAACGGTCTGCTGACCGATGGCCTCATCCCCAGCCCAAATCTGGGCCAGGTCCAGGAACTCATCAGCCCGGCGCAAAACTATTACAACTCGTTTTTCCTGCAGTTGCAGCGCCGCATGTCGCGAGGCCTTTCGCTGCAATTCTCTTACACGTTCGCCAAGAGCATCATGCTCGATGGCATGGACTTTAGCAATCAGTTCGATTTCAGCAATACCCACGCCCCCTCGTTGCTCGACCAGCGACACCGAATTAGTCTTGCGGCCGTTTACCGGCCTGGGCTGGAAAGACTGACGAGTTCCGGCTCTGGGCGCGCGCTTCTCTCGGGCTGGACGCTGAGCAGCGTTATGGAGTTCTCCTCCGGCCGTCCCTACGCCGGTTTGTTGAGTCCTGCCTGCACTAGTGAAGTCTTGCCAAACACGCAGTTCAGTGCGGCGTTCAGCAATTGCGGCCCCATCGCCGCTGGCAACCCTCCAGGCAATGACAACCTGAACGATACCGCCTTTAATCAGGACACTGCGGCCACCGCGGGGGGCATTAATGGAGCTGGCCCCACTCCGGGCATCGGCCTGAATTCTTTCTACGGCCCGTGGCTGGAGCGCATTGATCTCGGGCTGGCCCGCAGTTTCGTGATCCGCGAGGGCAAGGAACTGCAGTTTCAAGCACAGGCGTTCAATTTGTTCAACCATGCCAACTACTACGTGCAGAATGGCGATGGGATCAACCAACTGCAATACAACCCCGTCGGAAGCACCTGCGGCGACGGCATGACGTCAAACCAGACCTGTTACTTGGTGCCCAACTCGGGGCCTGGCAATTTCGGAACCCTGCAGGAAATCAGCCCCGATGGCCTTCCTCGTGTGTTGCAGTTTTCCGTGAGATTCACGTTCTAAGGCGGCTCGTCGTGCGAATTCTGGTCATCGAAGATGAAGCCAAGACGGCCAAGTTCCTCAAGAAGGGACTTGGGGAGGCGGGCTTTGTAGTCGATGTCGCTGGAGATGGATTGGATGGATTGCACCTGGCGCAGGAACTTCAGTTTGATCTGGTGATTCTCGACGTCATGCTCCCAGGGCTGGATGGCTGGCAGGTTCTGACCCGCTTGCGTCAAGAAGGCCGGAGCGCGCTGGTGCTCTTTCTGACGGCTCGCGATGCCGTACACGAGCGGGTGCGAGGGTTCGAACTGGGTGCGGACGACTATCTGGTAAAGCCGTTTGCCTTTTCCGAATTGCTGGCACGCGTGCGCTCGCTGCTGCGCCGTGGGCCTCCGCACGCCCATGAGAGGCTTCGCTTCGCCGACCTTGAAATCGACTTGTTGCGCCAGCGTGCCACGCGCGCCGGCCAGCGGTTGGAGCTGACTTCCAAAGAGTTCCTTCTTTTATCCCTCCTGGCGCGACGCGCGGGCGAAGTACTGTCGCGAACCCTGATCGCCGAATCCGTCTGGGACATGAACTTCGACAGCGACACCAATGTCGTAGACGTCAATGTGCGAAGGCTGCGCAGCAAGGTGGACGATCCTTTCTCGCTCAAATTGATCCATACCATCCGAGGCGCCGGCTATGTCATGGAATCCGAGCAGTAGCCTCGCGCCGGTCTCCCGCTTGCGGGGAACTTTGGCCTTCCGGCTAACGGCTAGCTACGCGCTTGCCGGCCTGTTTCTGGTTTTCCTCGCCACCGCCAGTCTTTATTTAGTGCTGGTGAGCGAACTCGAAAAAAGCACGGACTTGTTCCTGGCGGATAAGGTGCACGTGCTAGGCACGATGTTGCGCGAGAGACCCGACGACTGGGACGCACTGCGGGAGGAAGTTGAGCTGGAATCGGCCGCACGTCGATACGAGCAATTCTATATTCGTCTGCTGGATGAACGGAACAAACCACTGCTGATGACGCCGGGCATGGCCGATTTATTGGACCTGGCTCAATTAGCCAGTCAAACCCAAAGCCGTCCCGACCGTCCCATTCGAATGAGGGGCAGGAATGGCCGAGCCTTTCGCGTGACCAGTGTATCGGCTCAGGTCGGTTCCCCCGCAACTCAAACTGACACCATTCAGATTGCGATTGACGTCTCACAAAAACAGGAATTGCTGGCACGTTATCGGCTTTGGGCCTGGATCATCCTGCTGGCCACCTTTGGCATTTTTCCATTGATTGGGTACCAGATTGCACGGCGCGGCATTCGTCCGGTGGAGGAAATGGCAACCACCGCGCGCCACATCAGTTCAACGAACCTGCGGGAACGCATCCTTCCAGAGGGATATCCGTTCGAACTGGCATCCCTGGCCGGTACCTTCAACCAGATGCTGGACCGCCTGGAAGAGTCTTTCGAGCGCATTTCGAGATTCTCAGCAGACATTGCGCACGACCTGCGCACGCCGGTGAACAATATTCGCGGCGAAGCCGAAGTCGCCCTGGCCCGGGCGCGAAGTGCCGACGAATATCGCGATGTAATCGAGTCCAGCCTCGAAGAAGCCGTGCGACTGTCGGATCTCATCGGCGACCTCCTGTTCCTAGCGCGTGCCGAGAGCCCATTGACCCACTTGCGCCGCGAGCGCGTGGATGTGGGCGAATTGCTGAACGGAGTGCGGGAATACTACGAAGCCTCGGCTGCGGATGGCGGAGTCTCGCTCACCACTGCGGTCGCCGAGGAGCCGGTCATGGCAGAACTGGACCGCACGCTCTTGCAGAGAGCAGTGGGCAATCTAGTCTCGAATGCCTTGGCACACACGCCACCTGGCGGTGAAGTTGTGTTGGGGACGGGCATTGATTTTTCAAGCGTCGATTCTTCGAATAAGGATTTTTCGAATACGGATTTTTCCGCGATCCGCATCGAAGTCTCCGATACCGGAGTCGGCATTCCCCCCGAAGCCCTGCCCAGGGTTTTTGATCGCTTCTTCCGGGTCGATTCGTCGCGTTCCCAGGCTTCGGGCGGTACTGGCTTGGGGCTGGCCATCGTGCAGAGCATCGCACTGCTTCACGGCGGTAACGTGGAGATCGCGAGCCAACCGGGACAGGGAACCCGGGTTACGCTCCACATGCCGGTTTTTTCCTCTTCATCCTGCACAAGATGACAAAAATGTAATCCCCACGTCATCCTGCCGTCAGCGCTTCGCTCCGAGGATGGTATTCCCTGGCTTAGAACCAGGAGGAGGAAGCATAATGTCCCGAAAGTCTAGCGATATGTCTTGCATGAGGCGTCTGCCTGTGCTGGTCGGCCTGCTGGCAGCGGCTCTAAGCGTTTCGGCGCTCGCGCAGTCCACAGAGTTCCCAACCTACACACCTGGCCAGAACACAAGCGCGAGCACGGGCCCGACCTACACGGCACCCTTATCCAACCCATGGGTCGTCAGTGATGGCACAATCATTACCCCCGCCGGCACCCAGGTTTATCTCGGCATTACGACCCGGGCCAAGGCCATCGCACTGAATCCCACGGGCAATGGAACCGCCGCCGTCCTTCAGATGGGCGCCCCACAGTCCGTTTCGATCGTCTGCGTCGCCGCCTCGGGTTGCGACAGCGGGACCTACACCCAAGGCGAGGTCATGCAGAACTACATTCCGTCCAAGACCAACAGCGGTAGCTCGATGGGCATCACCTATACGCCCAATGGCCAGTATCTGCTCTTTAGCCAGGACGGCGACTACGGACCAGCGTATGTTGCCATCGCCAGTGTCAGTCCGACGACCGGCTTGCTCTCCAATTACGCTGAGGTCAGCGTTCCTCTGGACGTCGACGGCGGCGGCTTTCTGACCAACGTTACCTGCTATCCATGGGTAGCTCCGTTCAACACTGCTTCGGCACCCCCGTCCGGCAGCCCTCCGGGGACCACCGGCAGCATTGAAATCCCCTGCGGCCAGACCGTCTCGCTTGTATCAGATGGTGCGCCCACTTCCTACCCGATGGGCATCGCCGTCACGCCGAATGGCAGTACTGCTTACGTGGTGCTCGACAACAACGACACGATCACCAGCATCAACTTGGCCGGAACGCCGGTCCAGGGTCCCGAGCTCCGCGTTGGTCAGGTCCCGAACAACATCGTGATCAACAGCGCCGGCACTTACGCCTATGTTGCCAACGAGGCCGGAAAGGCTCCTGCCGCGAGCAACTTCCAGGGATACTCGAACGGCACGCCGGTCGTCGCCGTTTATCCCACCGGCGCGACGGGCGATGGCACCATTTCCGTCGTGAACCTGTCCACGTTTAAAGTCACCAAGACCATCACGGTCGGTCTGCACCCGACGGGTATGACCTTCTGGGGCAATAACCTGTTGGTTGCTAATGCCTATGACGACACCATCTCGGTGATCGACACGACCACCAATACGGTCTCGTCGACGATTAAGCTTGATCCCTTTTTCGCTGGTCTGGGGGTCACAGTGCCCAAAAACCTCGTCACTCTCGTGGGGCCAAACTCGATCGCCGTCGACAATTCAAACAATGCATACGTGGCGCTCTACAATGCCAATGCGGTTGCCGTAATAGACTTGAACATCTCCGTTGTTCAGGGACTGATTCCGGTCGGCTATGCGCCGAGCTCGGTCGTGTTCGACGCGACGGATGGTGAGCTGCTCGTTGCCAACGACAAGGGCCTTGGCACCACGGGCTACGGCGTATCGCCTCCTCCGACGAATACGTTCGAAAATTCGTATGGAAAAGAATTCGGTGTGTACGACTTTAACACCCACCAGGACCTCGGCACCGTGAGCATCATTCCCATTGCGAGCTTGAACCTGTCGGCGATGACGACGCAGGTTCTATACAACAACCACTGGGATCTCACGGCAAATATCGAATCTGCCTCCGGTGGCAGCAAGACCGTTGCGCCAGTCGCGATCCCGGCTAAGATCGGCTCGCCTTCGCTGATCAAGCACGTCTTCTTGATCATCCGTGAAAACCGCACCTACGATCAGATCCTGGGCGACGTGACTGCCGGCAACGGCGACGCCTCTCTGGCAACCTTCGGCGACAACTCGACCTACACAAGTTACCCCGTCGTGACACCTAACGCGCACGCGATCGTGCAGCGCTTCCCGCTGCTGGACAACTACTACAACCCAAGCCGCCAGTCGGCTGACGGTCACAACTGGATCACGCAGGCCATCGCTCCTTACTCCGACGACATCCAGTCGCCGGACTGGCTACGCGATTATCCCTCCAACGGCGGCGAGGCGCTTGCCTACCAGAAGGCCGGCCATCTGTGGGACCAGGCTGCAAAGTACGGGGTTTCGTTTAAGAACTACGGCGAATACATCGAGTACAACTCGTTCCTACAACCGACTGGGTCGACCGCCGAGCCACTGTGGATCGACTTCTACAACGATATCACCTGTTACGAGGGCGGCAACGAGCCCCAGCTCTACAACTACACCACGGTCGCCTCACACTCCCCGCTGCCGAACCTGATTAACAACACGTTCCAGACCTACCCACAATTCGACTTGGGCATCCCCGACCAGTTCCGCTTCGATATCTGGAATGAGGACTTCCAGAGCGACGTCGCCGCAGGTACGGTGCCCCAGTTGGAGATGATGTGGATCAGCTCCGACCACACCGGCGGCCCGCCGAACGCGGCAGCCATGCAGGCCGACAACGATCTGGCTCTTGGCCGCTTTGTCGACGCCATCAGCCACAGCTCGATTTGGTCCTCTTCGGCGATCTTCGTCACCGAAGACGACGCGCAGACCGGCGTCGACCACGTCGATGGTCACCGCAGCCCTGGCTATATCATCAGCCCCTACGTCATCCAGAGCAGCGGGGACGCGCCCTACGTTGACAGCACCTTCTACACGCAGGTCAACATGACTCGCACGATTGAGCAGATTCTCGGCATCGAGCCCATGAACCAGAACGACCTTGTGGCCTCGCCGATGGCGACGGTCTTCCTCGATTACCCAGCGGCGGACAATTTCCTGCCCTGGACACACGTGGCACCGGGAGTGCCGCTGACCTATGGTGTTAGCCAGACTCCGACCCAGACCCTGCCTCCCTCGTGTTCAGTGGCGGTCAAGAAAGCTCCGTCCGCCAAAAAGGCTCTGTCCACCACGAAGAAAGAGAGCTCTGCGGTTAAGGCTCTGCGGGCTGGCTGGATGCAGAAGAAGGCGGAGATCTTCGCTGGCAATTATCACCGGCCAGACGTCGAAGACTCCGACACCGTCAACCACCTGAACTGGTACGAATCCACCAACTTTACTCGCCCGTATCCGGGTGAGAACAAGGTACGCCCCGCGAGCGACTTCAACCGGGCGGCACCGGACAAAGCTGACGACGACGACTAAAACACGTTCCAATTGCAGAGGCCCTCTCCCCGGTGGGAGAGGGCCTTTTTTCACGCCTCAAACGCAGAGCTCCCACCGACCTCGCAGGTCAGAATCCGCTCGACACTTACTGCAGCCTTTGTGACGTGTTTCAGTATGCGACTGGAATCATGACCAGTCCGGCCGATTCCGAATCATCAGCCAGGCTACTGCAGCGCTTGCCAGAGAGAGCCCCGCGCAAGCCAACATGACAGTTCGAAATCCGAATACGAATGATTCCTTGACGGATTCCATGATTGCAGCACGGGTGTCGGGATTGAGACCAAGGGGGACCTGCAAGCCCGCGAGTTTAATCTGGTCGGCACGGAGCTCCCCCAAAATCGCAGGGGATAGCGAAAGATGAGCCAGGCTGTGGTTCAGTTCAGAACCAAAGGCTCTGACCATCACGATCCCGAATATCGCAATCGCGAGTACCCCGGCTACGCGCGCTACCGCGTTGTTGATTCCAGAAGCCGAGCCGACTCGGTCTTTACTTACCGAGTCCATAACGACGGTGGTGAGAGGAGCGACCGTGACCGCCATTCCAAACCCGAGCACTATGATCGCCGGGAAGAATGTTCTCCAGTAGCTCTCTCCAACGGATGGAACTGCGAACAGAGCAAACCCAAAAGTGACAATCAGTGGACCAGCGATCAACGGGATTCTTGGACCATAGCGGGCGACAAGTCCTCCGGACCAGCGAGAGAGAAAGAAGATGAGCAAAATGAACGGAAGCACAGCAGCACCGGCGACTGTGGCGGAATAGCCTTGGACTTGGATCAGATTTAGTGGGAATAAAAAAAAGAAGGTCCCAATTGCCGCGTATAGGAAAAGCGAAAGCAGGTTTGCACCAGTGAAGCTGCGGGACTTGAACAGTGCCAGCGGCAGCATCGGTGAAGTCACGGTACCTTCGATAGCCACCAAGGCGATAAGACAAACAACGCCTAGGATCAAGCTTCCGAAGACCAGAGGATTTCGCCAACCCAGGTTGACCGACTCCATGAACCCGGCAACCAACCCGCCTAACCCAACGGTTGCAAGCAGAGCCCCTGACCAATCTATGTGGCCAGCACGGGCCATACGGCTCTCCGGAACATGCCGAAGCGAAATGGTTATCACCGCTGCCGCGAGCGGGAGATTGATGAAAAACACCCACCGCCAGGAGCCATGTTCAACCAACCAACCGCCGAGAACCGGTCCAACGGCAGTAGTGATCGCTGTAAAGCCCGACCAGGTGCCAATCGCTCGGCCACGACTCTTCTCGTCAAACGCCGCGCTGATAATCGCCAGACTGCCGGGCACCAGGAGTGCAGCGCCGATACCTTGAATACTCCTCGCGATAATTAACTGATGAATGTTCAAGGCCGCGCCGCAAACTGCCGATGCAATGGCAAAAATCGCAATACCGGCTACAAATATGAGACGGCGCCCGAACAGGTCCCCGAGCGAACCTCCGACAAGAATCAGCGCGCCTAGAAACAGGCCGTAAGACTCGACCACCCATTGCACATCGACTACGGTTGCCTGAAACTTGGCTTGAACTGCTGGTAGAGCGACGTTGACGACCGTCCCATCGATAAAAGCCATGCTGGAGCCAAGAATAGTCGCGACGAGTATCCAGACCCTTGCCTCCTTTCCACAAGGGACTTCGGCAATTCTCGATCGCATTACGGCTTCATCGCAAGGCGTTCTCATGAAGGCTCTGGATGCCCTCCCAGGTGATCAGGTTCTGGAGATCGTCGGCAGTGGTGAGGGACACTGGCGTGCCATCCCGCTCCACACCTGGGCAAACCACCATCGACAAACAACTCGGCACCAGTAATAAAGTGCTATCGTCCGACCCAGGAATCCGACCGCTTTCGCGAGCTCGTCGGGCTTACCCATCTGCCCGAGCAGCACGGTGGAAACGAAGCATTTGTGGATTAAGGTAGACATCCTTCGCTTTTCCACTGCCTGTAAAGGGTCAACTGCTCATCGCTCCAGTAAGGGCCACCGGGAGGCATGGATTGTTTTGTCAGACTGTCCTCGACAGCTTTGGCATTGCCGTGATCGTTGGAAGCATCAGACATATACGCGTAGTTATCGAGCAGAACCTTATATTTCTTCATGTGTTCGATATCGATCTGCCTGAACAGCGGTCGAATGTCTCTTTCGAAGGAAACCGGCATTTTCTCTCTCCCTTCTGGAATCGTTCATCTTAACCTAGGCGCTTTTCGCCTTTCCCATGGCCTGGTGAATCGCTGAAACCAGCGTTTCAAAGTCGAAGGAACCATCATGACGATGCCCGTTGATGAAGAACGTCGGCGTTCCGTTCACTCCACTCCGGACACCCCCCTTGAAGTCGGCGCGGACACGGGCTTCGAACGTTCGCTGCTCCAACGCCTGACGCAATGCGGTGGTCGATAGCTTGAGCTTTGCGGCGAGTTCCAAATAGAGTGCTTCGCCCAAGCGCTCCTGATTTTCGTACAACTTATCATGCATCTCCCAGAACTTGCCGTGCGCAGCGGCAAACTCCGCCACCTCGGCGGCAGCCTCGGCGTGAGGATGCATTTCGCCGAGGGGAAAATTGCGAAACACAAGCCGAAGGCGCTTTCCGAACTGCTTCTGAACTTGTTGGACTATCGGATAGGCTTGTCCGCAATACGGACACTCGTAGTCACCGTACTCCACCAGGGTCACCTCCGCGTTTTCCGGGCCCTGGGCATGGTCTTCTGCAGTGATGGGTACAAAGTACTGCAAGTGGCCGACCCGACTGGCACCTACGGCTTCGCCTACGACAACATGGGCCGGCTGATCTCGACCTCGACGAGTTACACATTCCTGTCCAGCCCGCCCTTCACGAGCAGCTATACCTACGATGCGGCATCGAACCGTACATCGCTGACCTCGCCCGACGGAAGCATCAGCACTTATGGCTACGACACACTGAACCGGCTAAACCAGGTGGCCAACTCGTGGGCGGGCTCCTTCCGCTTTAGCTACGATGCACTGAGCCGAAGAACACAGTTGACGCGCCCGAACGGCGTGAACACGAATTACAGCTACGATTTGCTGTGGCACCCGTTGAGCGTGTTGCATCAGGCGGGCGTGAGCACACTCGACGGAGCCAGCTACACCTACGACCCTGCCGGTAACCGCACCAGCAAGGGGAACTACTTGAACGGGATCACGTCGAACTACACGTACGACGCACTGTACGAGCTGATGCAAGTGACCCAAGGGGCGAGCACAACCGAGAGCTACAGCTATGACGCCGTGGGAAACAGACTGTCATCATCCGGTGTGCCGACCTATAGCTACAACGTGTCGAACGAGCTAACCTCGAACTCGCTAGGTGGCTACACCTACGACGCAAACGGCAATACCCTAACCGAAGCCAACGGCAACAGCTACACCTGGGACTTCGAGAACTGGCTGACGCAGGCGGTCGTGCAAGGCACGAATGGCGGAACAACGACCTTCAAGTACGATCCGTTCGGGCGCCGCATTCAGAAATCCGGTCCGCTTGGAACGACGAACTACCTCTATGACGGGGAGCGGTCCATTCAGGAGATCGATCAGAGTGGCAATGTGTTGGCACGATATACCCAGGCACGGGGCATAGACCAGCCTCTTGCTGAATTGCGCTCTGGTACCACGGGTTACTACGAGCCGGACGCGTTGGGAACCGTGACATCGTTGACCAACCCTGCGGGGGCGTTGGCCAACACTTACACTTACGACTCATTCGGGAAGTCGACTGCTTCCTCAGGTACTCTCACCAATCCATTCCAGTACACCGCCCGCGAGCTCGACCCAGAAACCGGAGTCTACTTCTACCGTGCCCGGTACTTCGACCCTAGCGTCGGACGTTTCCTCAGCGAAGACCCAGTCCGGTTCAGGTCAGGTCCAAATTTCTATTCATATGTGTTCAACGGCCCCATACAGTGGCGAGATCCTAACGGCAAGGGAGTAGATTGGGGCGGGATATTGGACTCGTATGAGCACGCAAGGAACACACAGGATTGGTTGAACTGTTTCGCCCAGATGGGATACTGCATGAAGGGGCTTCAGTATACAAGACAATCCCTGGACGGCATGCCAGACATAGCGATCTTTAATAATCAGGCTGCTGATGTGGAACGAGGTAATCCAAACAATAACGTCAGCAGCCAGAGAGTCAATCAATGTCTGCGTTTCGACGAGAACTGCGCGAAAGGCATCGACGCGTGCCTGGAACAAATCCCGATTGTTCCGGTTTCACCACCGTCTTGGATCAGTGACTCTTGGAACTGGGTAGTCAACAAGTTTTCAGGCTCCGCGCCGGCCCAATAAGAGGACGGGCGGCGCGGCGAAGGGGCGGCCCCAAGCCGCTGACTGCGGAACTCGGCTGGAGCCGTGAGGCCATCTCAGTGATCGTCACGCCCGGGCACGCACAGGACCGTCCGAACCACCACTACTCGATGAGTCCTTGAATCGCCGGCAAAATTGATAGAAAGCCCATGCGCTGCAGCGAAAGAGGCCGATCACGGAATTGAAGAGAAAGGTGGAAATTACACCTCGCGGTCTGAGGCGGTTATAAACCAGATTCATCGTCCACGCTGGGCTCGTGTAGACCGTTCCCGCCTGTCTTACCCCGATGCGATTTCTCACGCTTGGCTCGTAAACGATTTTCTCGATTCCACTGTTGAAGAATTTCGCGAGTTGCAGGATTCGGCTGCTGTACAAGGCTCTGGACAGAGCGGGCACTTCGCCTTGCTTTCGAAATTTCAGGATCAGCGCTGCTGCGTCCGCCGCATGCCTTAACGCGGCCGTGACTCCATTCGCCGTGATGGGATCGACCATCGACGCGGCTTCACCTGTGATGAACCAGTTGGGCCCAGCCACTCCTTCATGCGCCCGGCATCGAAACGAAGTTACGTTCAACGAGCCAATCGGCCCTGCTGTCAACATTGGCGCAAAGTGCGGATGTTTCTTCAATTGCTCCTGGAAAATCTCATCGACGGAGAGTCCCTGTTCCCGTTTAACTTTAGTCGCTGCTCCGGTAGTCACATAGCCCACACTCACGGTGTCCGGGTTGATTGGAATTTCCCACACCCAGTCCAGGTACTCCGCCGGGACGGGATCCATGTACAGCGTGGTTCCTTCCACGGCTTGCGGCACTGTGAAGTACGTCCACAAAGCGACCTTTGGCGGCCCAAACTCGATCTCCCGCAGTTTGAATTCGCGAGCCAGGACGGGCGCTGCAAATCCTGATGAATCGATGAACCACTGAGCAGCTAAGGTCGAGCCCCCAACGGTTTTGACGGAAAGAATTCTGTTTCCTTCCCGTTCCACACCGGCAACCTTGTCGCGGACCAACTTGACACCCTGCGCTGTGGCCAGATCCGACAATTCCTCGTCCAGCCGCTCTCGATCTACATGCAGAGTCCGTAGTTCGACTCGGAAAGGCGCGCGGGCCAGCCAGGCAGATGGCATGTACTGCTCAGAACGGCCGTCGCGGAGGTGCAGAGTCACGTGGCGCTTCCACGTAGCGATGCGCCCGCTCACCAATTGCTCCATCGGCAACCCCAGCGACTTCAGCAGGTCGGGAGCGGACCAGTCCAGCGATTCTCCAACTGCCTGGCGGGTGATATCTGCCGGTTCCATGCAAGTGACGCTTAGTCCGGCTCGCGCGAGATGAAGGGACGCTGCCTTCCCTGCCAAACCTCCGCCGATAACAATTACGTCACAAGCGCTGGCGGGTCCTTGAGGGGCCATTCGTTCAGTCCTGACCAAGCTGGTTGGAATATTGTCGCAGGAATTGACTCGCGCCTAGCCGCTGGATTCCGGTCTGCGCCTGGCCGCCCTACGCCGCAGTCTCTGGCTGCCGTCTTCGGTCGAGCGCTCTAAGAATCTGTTGAACCTGCCACAGGTGACGGCGTTGGTGGGCGGCGAGCATGCGGAAAGCCCCATAAGCGTTGTAGGTTACGTGCGCGCACACCGGACACGGGACCTTCACCTTGTCGATGGCGAGCCCGGTCGCTGAGCATACGGTTTCCGAGAGCCGCAATTGTGACTCCTCAAAAGCTGACCACGCGGTTTCAAAATCCGTCTCCTGCGGCACCAGTTGGGCGATGACTTTGTATCGGAGACGATAAGGCGGCTCCAGATTGCGAATCAACAGCGAAGCAATCGTCCCTGTCCGAAGGGGGCGCTTCGTTGTGAGTTTGGGAGCGGTCGCAACCGCTTTCGATATGGCCGGGAGAAACGAAGCCGTCGTCCGCGTGAGATGGTCCAGGCACTCCGCGGTGGACCATGAGTCCCGCTCCAACCTCCTCGTGAGTTCGTCTGCCGAGCGCCCGAGCACGAGTTTCTTGGCTTCACGAGTCGAACATTGAAACTGTTCGAGCAGGCTGCCAAGCTGGAAACAAGACGCGCCGGATTTAGATTCGGCGATTACGGGTTGGAGCGGGTTCAACGACGGGGGAATATTTTCAGACAATCCCTCTAGCAGTCTCATGATCACGGCTCCCGCCGATTGCCTGACCTGTCTGAAACCCCATGAGTTGCTGCATCACAGACGACGGGGGCTTCAAGGATTCGACTTGAGACGTTAACGGCGAACGATTTAGGAAGCAATAGTGTAAATCTACTATTGAACCTCCCTTTCCAGCCGTGGGATCATGCTGTCCTTCGTTGTAGCAACTCCCACAATGGGGGTGGGAATCCTATGACAGCCAGTCGCACTATGCCGAACGTTGCCACGGCCTCGGCCGGAGGTGAGAGCTTTCTCGAAAAGCTCAACTCCCAATGGCACGAACGCGCGCTTCAGGTATTCATGTTAATCGTGCTCGCTCACTGGGCAGAACACCTCTTTCAGGCCTATCAGATTTATGTACTAGGATGGCCGCGCCCGAAGGCCAACGGCCTGCTCGGCCTGTGGTACCCGTGGCTGATCAAATCAGAGACCCTGCACTATGGCTATGCTTTGGTGATGCTTATTTGTCTCTGGTTCCTGCGCAAAGGTTTTACGGGAGTTTCCTATACCTGGTGGATGGTGGCGTTTTGGATTCAGTTCTGGCATCACATCGAGCACTTCCTTTTGATTTACCAGGCGACCACGCACCACAATTTCTGGGGAAGGCCCGTTCCTTGCAGCGTTTTGCAATTGATCTTTCCCAGGGTTGAACTCCACCTGTTCTACAACTCGATCGTGTTCATTCCCATGGTGATTGCAATGTACTACCACATGTTCCCGCCCTTCGATGAAAAGGAGCGGGCAACGTGCACTTGCGCCTGGCACCGGAATGAATTGCCCAGCGCAGCATGATTTGTGGCTGATGGGGATCGGGCGAGCCGGGCGCTGTCGCCTCGTTTTGGTGGTTATCGCGGTTGTCTTCGCTGTTGTCATCGGGATTGGTTGTCATAGGCCGCCCAATGCCACGAGCGGCATAATGGTCGAGTTTCAGATCAAGCCGAAGCCGGTACGGGTCGGTCCTGTCGTTATCAGCTTCGCGTTGACTGATGCAGGCAACCATCCAGTGATCGGAGCTCAAATCGCGGTCGAGGCTGATATGTCGCACGCCGGCATGAGTCCCATACTTGCTCAAGCCAACGAAGTGCAGGCGGCACGCTATGAGTCCCATCTTTCCCTCGGGATGGCTGGAGACTGGGTCATCCTGTTGCACGGCACGCTGCCCAATGGAGAAAAGTTGGAACGGCAATTCGATGTAAGAGATGTCCGGCCCAACTAGGCGAGTTGTGAATCAAGCATCCATCCCGTCCGACGAAAATCTAGACTCGCCGCCCTTTGATCTGATGCAGGTTCCGGTACTGGGCCCTCTATTCCGCTGGCGCTATGCCCGCCCTTTTCTTCAAGCTCCTCTGCTGGTGATCAGTGTGGCCATGATCCTGCACGGATTGTTCGGCCCATCTCTGGCCCCGAAGAACCTGGCGACCACGCTGAGCTGGCTGCATTTTCGCGGCATTCTTGTGTTGGTCCTGCTGTGCGCCGGAAACTTTTTCTGTCTGGCTTGTCCCTTCATGCTGGTGCGTCAGGTGGCGCGTCGCTTCTCCCGGCCCAGGTTCACCTGGCCCCGAGCGCTGCGAAACAAATGGGTTTCGGTCGCGTTGTTCGTTCTCATCCTGTTCACCTACGAACTGTTCGACCTCTGGTCTTCGCCGTGGTGGACCGCATGGCTCATCATCGGCTACTTCCTGAGCGTGCTCGTGGTGGACGGGCTATTCAAACACGCATCCTTCTGCAAATTTGTTTGCCCGATCGGCCAGTTCAACTTCGTCGCCTCCACTCTTTCGCCATTCGAAGTGAAGGTGCGGAATCAGGACGTGTGCACCCGATGCTTCACCAAAGACTGCATCCGCGGCAGGCGCGAGGCAACTTCCGATCTGATTGTGATCCGCGGCTGCGAACTCGCGTTATTTCAGCCGCGGAAGGTCGGCAACATGGATTGCACCTTCTGTCTCGACTGCATCCATGCCTGCCCTCACGACAACGTCGGGATATTGAGCCGCTTGCCCGGGAGCGAACTTCTGGACGATTCCTTGCGCTCCGGGATCGGTTATTTCTCCCGCCGCAAGGATCTCGCCGCGCTGGCGATGGTTTTTACCTTTGGCGCTCTGTTGAATGCTTTCGGCATGGTCAGTCCGGTCTATGCCGTCGAAAACTGGCTCGGGAAGATGTTGCACGTACGCCATGAGGCGCCAGTGCTTGCAGTGATTTTCGCAGCCTTTCTGATTATGGAACCAGTGCTGCTCCTGGGTGGCGCCGCCTGGATGACGCGCGCTTGGGGTCGCGTCCAGCGCGCGTTCGTGCCGCTCGTCGTTCGTTATTCCTACGGGCTTGTTCCGATGGGCTTTGGCATGTGGCTCGCACACTACGGTTTTCATTTTCTGACCGGACTCTATACCATCATTCCTGTGACCCAGAACGCGTTTGCGAGCCTCGGCTGGCCATTGCTGGGAGAGCCTCATTGGACCTTGACCGGCATACCCGCGAGCGCCGTGCAAGTCATCGAGATCGGATTCCTCATCCTTGGCTTCGCAGGATCGCTGGCAGTGACTCACGGTCTGGCCGAAGAGGATTCCCCGGCCAAGCCGCTGCGAGCATTCATTCCCTGGGCAGTGGTTTGTGCAGTACTCTTCGGTGCGTCACTGTGGCTGATCTTCCAGCCCATGGAAATGCGGGCCACGCTCATGAGCGGTTAGCAGCACGCGGAAAACACCGAGAGAGAGCGGCGACTCTTTAGAGTCGCGAAAAGTTGGATTAAATCGGGGCTTTGAACCCGAGCATGTTCTTCGAATGCCGAATTGTTCCATCTCGATTGCACGGCTGGTGGCCGCGGCCGCGCTGGCGCTGCTGCTCGCACTGCCCGCGAGCGCGCACAATGGGCCTCCGTTCCCGATCATCGAGAACCGCAGGATGGCAGGCTGTGTCATCTCTCTCTGGACCCATCCCGATATTGGCACGGGGACGTTCTTTGTTCTCGTCGATCCAGTTGCGGGAGGCAAGATTCCAGACGGCTTGAAGGTGGAAATCGGCATTCAACCGGAAAGTGGCCGCCTCGCTGAAGTGCTCTACCCTGCGCTTCGCCAGGATGGCCGCGGGCAGGTAGAATACTTCGCTTCGGCTCAATTTGATCGGGATGAGTTCTATCGCGTGCGGCTCGTCTTGCGCAGCTCACAAGGAACGGAAGAAGCGCTTTCGCGCGTCGAAGCAACTCCTCCTGGATACGGGCGCTGGGATCTTTTGCTCTACCTTTTGCCGTTTCTGGCTGTGGCATTCTTGTGGTTTCGGGGCATGTCGCGGCGTCGCCGCTACAAAAAACAAGAAAAGAACAGGAGCTTGCAGGCCGCGTGATGTCTGCGCGCCGCGTCTAAACATGCGCTTCGGTCGATGGTTCGGTTTTAAAACCGCGATTCTTTTTCTCCTCGCCGGAGCGCTGATCGCGCTTGCTCCCGGATGCCATTCGGCGCCCAAATTTCCCGAGAAGAATTCAAAGGCCTACGCAGATGTGGTTTCGGCATTTTATGTCGGCCTCTCGGCGTTGCAAGTGGGTGACGATATCCGCGCGGAGAGCAAATTGTCGGAAGTTACACACTTGGTGCCCGGAGAGCCCGCAGGCTGGGCCAACTGGGGCATCCTAGCCCTGCGCCAGAGAAACTACGATGCGGCGGCACAGCGATTTCAGCAGGCTCATGATCTGGCTCCGAAGAACGACCAGATTTACAGCCTCATGGGATTGCTTGAGAGCCAGCGCGGCAATTCGACCCAGGCGCTGGGCGACTTGCGGCAGGCCGTCGCGCTGAATCCGCAAAATCTGCGTGCTCTTTATCAACTGGCCGAAGAAACCGAGCGCCAGGGGGCGGGTAACAGCGAAGCTGAATTGCAGCAGCTCGTGCAAAAGATCCTTGCGGTGCAGCCAAACAATCTTGCGGCCTTGCTCGAGTTGAGCCGCATCGCTGCGAAACGAGGCGACGTCGCCACTGTGAGATCGGCGGTTGCGCAGATCAGCGCGCAGTCTTCGAACTGGCCCCCTGAAGTGCAGCGCCAGTTGGCCGCGGTGCAGGCAGCAGTTTCCAGCGGCGATCTTCGCTCTGCCGCCACGCAGACGACTTTTCTCCGCAACGTCCTCATGCGCGTGCCGGATTATCGTCTGAGCCTCAGGGCCATCAAAGCCGCTCCGGGGGAAGAGGCCGAGCCTTTTACTCAGTTTCTGTTGCTTGCGACTCCGGTCTTCCGGCCTGCGCCGCCGGACCTGGCCCTGTCGTTTAATGCGCAGGCGCTGCCGAATCCCGATGGCGCTCACTGGAATTGGATCGGAGCCATCCCACTCGGAAGTGCGGGCGTCCCGGTCGTCGCAGAGGCCAACGGGCGCGTGGTGCAGTTATCGAGCGGAGCGAAATTTCCGTTTCCCGGAGGTCCGTCCGCGGCCCCGCCACAAGCTGACGCAGTTGTACCCATCGATTTCAACTACGATTTCAAAACTGACTTAGTCCTCGCTGGAGCAGGCGGAGTGCGCCTGATGCGCCAGGACAGTCCGACCGCTTTCACCGATGTGACGGCGCAGAGCAAGTTGCCCAAGTCCGTGATCAACGCCGCTTACACCGGTGCATGGGCCGTTGACATTGAAGCGGACGGCGACCTCGACATCGTGCTCGGATCCAAAGATGGCGTTCCGACCGTCCTGCGAAACAACGGCGACGACACGTTCCTCGCGATCCATCCCTTCAGCGGAATCGCTGGTCTGAGCGGCTTCGCCTGGGCCGATTTCGATGGCGACGGCAATCCCGACGCCGCCATCATCGACGGCGCGGGTCATCTTCACGTCTTCATGAATGAACGCCAGGGACAGTTTCGTGAACGGCCGTTGCCGGCGAGCATTTCCTCCGTGAAAGCGATCGCTGTAGCGGACGCAAACAGTGACGGCATTCTCGATCTGCTGGCCGTCGAGTCGGATGGCGCCGTCCTGCGAATCTCCGACAAGAACGAAGGCGAAAGCTGGGAGACGTTTGAAATCGCGCGAGTCCCGGACGTTGCCAACAATCTTGCGGGTGAGGTGCGCTTGCAGGTGGCGGATCTGGACAACAATGGCGCGCTCGATTTGCTCCTCTCACCCGCGTCGCTACCCTCGGCCAAGAGTTCGAACGGTTCGTTGATTTGGCTCGGGGATGAACAAGGGAAGTTCGTGTTACTGAAGCGGACGCCCGCGCCGGGACTGGTGTTTGATGTCGCTGATCTGAACGGCGATGGCAAGCTTGATCTGGTCGGTCTTTCCCCCGACGGCGCGCCGGTGCTGGGAGTCAATCAGAGTTCAAAAAATTATCACTGGGAAATCGTACGACCCCATGCGGTGCAGGCGGTCGGGGACCAGCGCATTAATCCCTTCGGCGTGGGCGGAGAAATCGAAGTCCGCTCCGGTTTGCTGGTGCAGAAGCAGCCAATCACCGGGCCCCAGCTCCATTTCGGTTTAGGGGAACAGACCGAGGCCGAGGTCGTGCGCGTGGTGTGGCCGAACGGTACGGTTCGCGCTGAGTTCGGTGTGAAGGCGGACACGGACGTCGTGACCGAACAGCGCCTCAAAGCCTCCTGCCCGTTCCTGTTTGCTTACAACGGAAAGCAAATGGATTTTGTGAAAGACGCGGTTCCGTGGGGCTCGGCAATTGGTCTGCGCATCAACACGCTCGGCTCCGCGCAAATCGCGGCTACGGGAGAGTGGTACAAAATTGGCCGCGAGCAACTCGTACCCCACGATGGCTACTACGACATCCGTGTTACAGCAGAACTTTGGGAAGTCTACTATTACGACTATCTGGCACTCACTGCCGTCGATCATCCAGCAGGCACGGAGATTTACGTCGACGAGCGCTTCGTGATTCCGCCGGCTAAGCTCGGCATAGCGGTAGTCTCAACTCCACGCAATATCGCCCGCGCCACGGATGACACCGGCCAGGACGTGACTGACCTCGTCCGCGATCTCGATGGCAAGGCGGTGAGCAGCTTTGGTCGCGGCCAGTACCAAGGCGTAACCAGAGATCACTATCTGGAAGTCGATCTCGGCGATGACGCGCCGAAAAGTGGCCCGCTCTACCTGATTGCGCAAGGCTCCATCCACGACACGGAATCCTCCGTGAACGTCGCCATCACGCAAGGCAGCCGCTGGCGCGCCCACGGGCTGAGCGTTGAGGTGCCGGATGGCCACGGCGGTTGGGTCACCGCACAGGACAATCTCGGTTTTCCTGCCGGCCGCAAGAAGACGATTCTCTTCAATCTCACAAATGTTTTCCGTCCTGAAACGCCTCACCGCGTGCGCCTGCGCACGAATCTCGAAATATACTGGGATGCGATCCATTGGGCGCAAGGAGCACCAGACACTCCTCTAAAAGAGGTCACGCTCGATCCAACCGTCGCCGACCTGCACTATCGCGGCTATTCTGTGATGCATATGCCGGTGGGAGCCGGCGCTCCCGAAGTCCCCGACTACAATGTAATCGAAGGAACCAAGCAACGCTGGCGCGATTTGATTGGCTATTACACCCGCTACGGCGATGTCCGCGAGCTCTTGAAGACCATCGACGACCGCTACGTTATCGTGAACTCCGGCGATGAACTTTCCATGCGCTTTGCCGAACAGCCGCCTCCTCCGCCAGGCTGGGTGCGCGATTTCGTCATCAAAGGTGACGGGTGGATCAAAGACGGCGATTACAACTCAACATTCTCGAAAACGGTATTGCCCTTGCCCTACCACGCCAAGAACGAGTACACCGTGCGTCCCGGCGCTTTGGAAGATGAGTGGGTGTATCGTCAGCATCCGGAAGACTGGAAAAACTACCACACGCGATACGTGACTCCAGAAGTCTTCAAGAACGCGCTGCGCGAGCGCAGTTCGAGCGCACCCGTCAGGAGTGCGCAGGCCCAATGACAATGACGGGCAACCGCATTGCAAGAGTCCTTCTCGCGGTTGTTTTTGTCGGCCTGATGCTCATGCCGCTCGCGATCAAGCGGATCTCGGCACGGCGCGATCTCAACCGGTCGACCGCCGATGCGGCGACGGCCCTGGCTCGTCACGGCTTCTACTTGCAGGAAGTTTCTCACGCAGCCGGGATTAATTTTCTTCACCGGGCCCCGGCGCTTGATCCCAAACTCGAACCCATCATGCCAGAAGTGGCGTCGATGGGCGCTTCCGTGTCGATCGTCGATTTCGACCGCGACGGCTGGCCCGACATCTATGTCGTCAACAGCGCGATCGGCAGCAAGAACGCGCTTTACCGGAACATGCACGACGGAACGTTCAAAGATGTGGCAGGCGAGCTCGGCATAGCCGAGGTTAACCAGCCTGGCACTGGCGTCTCCACCGGAGCGGTGTGGGGAGATTACGACAACGACGGATACGAAGATTTATTCCTGATCAAATGGGGACGTCCAGAGCTTTATCACAACGATCAGGGTCACGGGTTCACACGGGTCACCGAACAAGCCGGCCTTCCCCGCTGGATCAACGCCAATACCGCGATATGGTTTGACTACGATGGCGATGGCCTTCTCGATCTTTTCGTCGGGGGTTACTACTCTGAGGACATCGACCTCTGGCATCTCACTACCACGCGCATCATGCCCGACAGCTTCGAGTACGCGAAGAACGGCGGCCGGAAATACCTGTTTCACAATCTCGGCAATGGAAAATTCGAGGACGTCAGCGCCAAGGTCGGCATCGACAGCCACCGCTGGGCGCTGGCTGCTTCAGCCGTAGACCTGCGCGGCACAGGGCATCCCGATCTGTTTGTCGCCAACGATTACGGAGTCTCCGAACTTTATTTCAACGACGGCAAACGATTCCACGAAGTCGGCAAACAGACCGGCATCGGTTTCGCCCCTAAGAGCGGCATGAATGCCGCGTTCGGCGATATTCTGAATCAGGGCCAATATGCCGTGTACGTTTCGAACATCTCCGAAGAGGGCGTTCTGATCCAGGGCAACAATCTGTGGGTGCCGAAACCTGGAACTTCCGGCGACATCATTCAATACGAAAACCTCGCACGCGACTTCGGCGTGGAACTCGGCGGCTGGAGCTTCGGCGCCCAGTTTGGAGACTTGAACAACGACGGCACGCTCGATCTCTATCTGGCGAACGGCTACATTTCACTCGACCGCGATCGCAGCTACTGGTACGACTTCTCCAAAGTGGCCGGCGGCAACAGCACGATCATCGGAGACGCCAAGAACTGGCCCGCGTTCGACGGCCGCAGCTTATCGGGATATCAGAACAAGCGCGTCTGGCTGAACGACGGCGCCGGCAAGTTCATCGATGTCGCTCAAGCCGTGGGCGTTACCGACACCTACGACGGTCGTGCCGTGGCTCTGGTCGACCTGTGGAACCGCGGAGTGCTCGACGTGGTCGTCGCCAATCAGAATGGACCGCTGCTGGTTTACAAAAATACTGTGACGCCCGCGAACCAGTGGATCGAGTTTCAGTTGGAAGGAACGGCCAGCAATCGCAGCGCGATCGGCGCGAAGGTCACACTGTACTGGAATGGCCAGATGCAGGCTCAGGAAGTTTCCGGTGGCACCGGCTTCGCCGCACAGAACGATCGACGCCTGCATTTCGGGCTGGGCAAGAATCCGAAGATCGAAAAGGCGGTCATCCGCTGGCCCTCCGGCAAAATTCAGACAATCGACCAGCCAGCTCCGAACCAGTTGCATAAAATCGAGGAGCCTGCATGAGTCCAACCAGCGAAACCATCGCGCCGGCGAATGCGCCCATTTACAGAAAACCGCTGATAGGTCTCGACAATCGCTACATCGCGCCCGCATTCATCACCTGCATACTGCTCGTGGGACACCTGTCGTTCGGAATCCTTGAAAGCTATCCGAAGACGCTGCTCGCGATCGTCACCAGTATTGCGCTGGAGCTGGCGCTCGGACGAATTTTCCTGCACAAGTGGTTGAATCCCGCCAGCGCCTACATCACCGGCATTAGCGTCGGCATTCTCGTCCGCTCACCTGCCTACTGGCCGTACGCCCTGTGCGCAGCGATCTCCATCATGTCGAAGTACGTGCTGCGCGTGAAGGGTCGCCACATCTGGAATCCGTCGAATTTTGGTATCTCGGTCATGCTGTTCCTAGCCGCCGACACGGTGGCGAGCCTGAGCATTCAGTGGGGCAACTACCTGTTGCCTATGCTGGTTATCTGGGCGCTGGGATCGGTCATCATCGCGCGCCTGCATCGTTTTCACATTACGGGCATTTACGTCGCATCGTTTCTCGCGTTCGCGTTCCTGCGCAGTTGGATGACCGGCAGTCCGTGGCAGTCCGAGGTCGCGCCGATCACCGGGCCAATGTATCAGCTGTTCATTTTTTTCATGATCACGGATCCTAAAACGACAGTTCGATCCAAGCGCGGACAATGCATTGTGGTGTTCCTGGTAGCCTTGCTGGAAATGGTGCTGCGCCTGCGGCAAGTGGTCTATGCCCCGTTCTACGCGCTTTTCATCGTTGGACCGGCGGCCATGCTGGTCGAGATTTGGTTGGACTCGCGGCGTGAAAATTCGGCAAAGGCGGTCGCCGCGTAGTGAGCACAGGTTGCTTCAACGGAAATCCCGGACCTGCTCGCTGCTGGGTGCTGTGCCTGATTGCCGGCATTGCGCTGGTGGCGGGATGTAAAAAAGCGCCGACGACCGAGCCGACAGCCGCACCGGTCGGCACCGCTCACCCAGCGCCTTCGCCTCCCGATTCCGAGCATGCCCCTGCCCCGATGCCAGTTGAGTCCAGCGCAAACGCCGTTGCTCCGGCGCGTCCCTCCGGGCCGATCGAGTTCACCGACATCACCGCTCAAGCCGGTATTCGCTTCAAACACAACTCCGGCGCCTTCGGAAAGAAGTATCTGCCAGAAACCATGGGCAGTGGCGTCTGCTTCATCGATTACGATAACGACGGTTGGCAGGACATCCTTCTGGTCAATTCCATGGACTGGCCGGGACATAAATCCGGCAACTCATATCCCGCCCTATATCACAACAATAAAGATGGCACGTTTACTGACGTGACCCGGCAGGCTGGACTGGCGGTCGAAATGTACGGCCTCGGTTGCGCCGTCGGCGACTATGACAATGACGGATACGATGACATTTACATCACCACCGTTGGCTCCAATCACCTTTTTCGCAATCTTCACAACGGCAAGTTCGCCGACGTCACCGCCAAGGCAGGTGTAGCCGATCCTGGATTTTCTTCCAGCGCCGTTTGGTTCGACTACGATAATGACGGCAAGCTCGATCTCTTCGTGGCCCATTACGTCGAGTGGTCCATCGATACCGATCAATATTGTTCTCTCGACAACAAAAACAAGTCCTACTGCACGCCACAGAGATTTAAGGGACAAAGCTCCACGCTGTTCCACAACAAAGGCGATGGAACGTTTGAGAACGTGACGAAGAAGGCGGGCCTCTACGACCCGACCAGCAAAGCGCTCGGTGTCGCACTCCTCGACTACGACAACGACGGCTCGCTGGACCTCTTCGTCTCCAACGACACCGAACCCAACAAGCTCTACCACAACAACCGCGACGGCACCTTCACTGACGTCGCAGTCGCCGCTGGGCTAGCCTACGGCGAGGCGGGGACGGCTCGCGCCGGCATGGGGACCGACGCCGCCGACTACGACAACTCCGGCTGGCAGAGCCTGGTTCTCGGCAACTTCACGAACGAGAGCATGTCGCTCTATCACAACGACGGCTCCGGACTCTTCACCGACGAAGCGCCCAGAACGGGCATCGCGACTCTGTCCAACAAGTCGCTCACCTTCGGCACATTTTTCTTTGATTACGACCTCGACGGACTTCCCGATATTCTCGCCGTGAATGGCCATGTCTCCGACGACATCAGCGTCGTCCAACCGAATGTAAAGTACGCGCAGCCGCCGCATCTGTTTCGCAATCTCGGCAACAACAAATTTGAGGAAGTGACGACCAAGGTAGGAGACGCCTTGCCGCATCCAGTCGTCGGCCGGGGTGCGGCCTACGCCGATATCGACAACGACGGGGATCTCGATCTGGTGATCACCGCCAACAACGGCTCTGCTCGATTGCTGCGCAACGATAATGGGAACAAGAACGACAAGCTGCGCGTCAAGACAATCGGCACGCGCTCGAATCGTGACGGTATCGGCGCCAAAGTCACGGTGAAGACCGCCAACGGCACCCGTCTGTTTGCCATGGTGAAAACGGGATCGAGCTATTTATCGCAGAGCGAACTTCCCGTGACCTTCGGCCTGGGCAAGCCAGAAGCCGGCAAGACGGTAAGTGTGGAAATTGTTTGGCCGAGCGGCCACAAAGACTCCATCTCCAATGTCAAAGCGAACCAATTCATCACCGTTCAGGAAGGCAAAGGGATTATTGCGGCACATTCTCTGCCGTTCACGCGCTGAGGTTACTTTACGTGTAACTGGCTGCCGTCACCGAACCACGTGGAGGGATTCAGGTCTTGGTTATGGTCCAGGCGAGTTTGACTCCTCATGTTACCGCCTCTGCTGGAAGTCAGTACGGTTTGCACGAGATCCCCCAATTGGTTCGCCGTGAATTGATTGCCTTCAATATTGGCCACCAATTTTCCCTGGCAGTCGATGACCGCGGTATGCAGAGAATGGTCCATGAACCCTTCATCCGGGAAATAGTCCACTCCGAACATATTAGTAACGTGTTGAATCTCGGGTACGGAGCCGCTAAGAAAGTGCCATGTCGCGGAGTCGGCTTTCCAGGTGCTGGCGTACCGCGCCAGAGCGTCCGGCCCATCCCTTTGGGGATCAAATGTGACCGTGAGCAATACTAACGCTCGGCCCATTTTTTCCTTGAAACGCCTCTGCAGAACTCCAAAAGTGTTGGAGCTGCGGAAGCAGTAGTTTGGCAGGGCGCAGTTTGTATAAATGAAATTAATGGCGACGACCTTGCCGGCGAATTGCGAGAGCGCGACGAGATGGCGATCCTGATCAGTCAACGCGAAATCCGGCACAACTTGTCCGATGCCCACGGCCTTCGCCGAAGTTGAGGCAGGATCAGAAAGCCGGTTCAAAAGTTTCAACCGGCGGGCGGTCAGCGGATCCTGCTCCACGCTTTCGTAGCGGCGAATCTGCAGGTGTTCGGCGTAGTTCGACTCTTTCTCCACAACCAATGTGAAATCCACCGTCATGCCCGGCGTCAAGCCCTCGAGCTCTTTGGCTTCGCGAACCTGAAATGGCATGATCATCGCTTCCATGTACCCGGCAATGCTCTCGCAGGAGACGATAAGACTCTTGCGCGGACGGTTCACACGCAGCACCAGGCCGGTCACGGGAAATTGCTGGGCCGCCCAGCCGGAACCTGCGCTGACGAGTAGCCATGCCGCTAACGCGACGAAACGTTTCATAAAGCTTTGTTCTCCATTCCTACCCAAGGCACTCTCATCTGCTCTTTGCCGCGCTCGGTTCAGACTGCCTGGCAAGCGCCGGAGCATCGCGTTGTGCTCCTCCGAGCCTGTATGGAAGCCGGACCAGCTTCGCGTATTCCTGAGAAAATTCCTTGATTTCCAGAAACTGGTTCTTATCCACGTTGGAGAAGTGCTGGTGGGTGTTGCTGGTGGGCCACCAGATTTCCAGATCGACGATCCTGGCATCCTTGCCCAGGCCAAGGTGCTGCTGAAGTGGGGATGATCCGAACGATCCTCCGCTCCCGACCGTGCGATAAATTGACCGCGTCCCTTGCCCCTTGTTCTCAACGGTCACTTTGATCCTGGCTCCAATGGCTGCCCGGTTGGTTTTCACGCCGATGAGCTTCAGGCTGATCCAGTCGTTGCCATGGCCGGGGTTCTCAAACACTCGCAGGGTATGCATGTCTCCTGGAGTGGCCCCTCCGATTTCCGCGATGATGTCTTCGTCGCCGTGATTCTCCAGATCGGCGAACGCGATGCCGTGGCCTTTGTGCCATTCGCCAGTGCCCGACGATGCCGTGACATCGATGAAATACTTTCCATCGTGATTCCGAAGAAGCACGTTTGGCACTAACGAAGCGTAGGAGGGGTTCCCGGTTCCCAGATAGATATCGAGAAAGCCGTCGTTGTCGATGTCGCCGAAGGTAGCGCCCATCGGCATGAACACTTTGTCCAGCCCAACTTCTGCCGTCACATCGCGGAAGGTTCCGTTTTTCATATTCTTGTATAGCTTGAGTGTCGTGGCGTTGTGTGGAAGCCCAAGATAGGTGCGCGCGGTTTCATCCACCGACGTGAAATAGCTGGTAACGAACAGGTCGGGCCAGCCATCGTTGTCGTAATCGAAGAACCAGGTGGCAAAGCCAAGACCCGGACCGGGCACTCCTGCCTGCGCCGCAACCTCGGTGAAAGTATTGTCGTGGTTGTTGTGGTAGAGGAAATTGTGGCCGCTCATATTGGAAACGTAGAGATCGGGGTAGCCATCGTTGTCATAATCCGCCGCTGCCACACCCTTGCTGAAGGCAACCCGGTCAATGCCCGCCGAGTGAGAGATATCCTCAAACGTTCCGTCTCCCTTGTTCAGGAAGAGTTGGGCAGGCCCGTTCTCGTTGCCGATAAACAGATCCAGAAGACCATCATTGTTAATGTCCGCCCATACTCCCGCTTGGGAACTTGTGGCGGGAGCGGCTAATCCACTGGAGGCGGTGACATCGGTGAATGTTCCGTCACAATTGTTGCGCAACAGAGACCGGCGCTGTGGGAGTTCCCAGGCGCCGCGCAACACGAGAATGTCCATGCAGCCGTCGTTGTTGTAATCGGCTTGCAGGATATTGAGGCCGCCAAGTTGGTCTGCCAGTCCCGCTTTCGCTGCCTGCTCGGTGAAGGTTCCGTCGCCGTTGTTGTGGTAGTAGTGCATGGGCGCGCAAGTGTCGAAGCTTGATGTCACCACATCCAAACGCCCATTATTTTCGAAGTCATCTACGATCACGCCCCCGGCCTCGGAGAACGAGTTCAGTCCAGATTGGGGACCCACATCGCGAAAACGTCCCACGTCCTCCGCTGATTCGAAGGCCGAAGGTGGAATCAGATATTGCGGCGGCACTTTTTGTGGATACTCGCCCAACGTCATATAGGCGAGGTTGAGCAGCCACTTCACTTCAAGGTCGTCGGGCTTTCGCTCCAGAAAGTTCAGGAAGAACGATATTGCCTTTTCAGAGTCTCCGCGTTTCGCGTAAGCATGACTGGGAAGCATTGGTTCCAGGCACCTGTCGCCAGGGGCGCGGTAGATGTCGTTTTCCATTTCAGACCGGTGCAAGTACGCGATTCCGAGGGCTTCATTCAGCGGGTGGGTTTCCGCTGGAAACTTCGACGAGGCAATCTCATACGCACCCAGGTATTGCTCGATGGCGCGATCCATATTGCCGTCGAAGGAATTGAGCTCGCCCAAAGTGAAATGCGCGTTTACCAAATCCATCTCCGATTGGGAGACGCGCCTGCCCTCATTTTCGGGAGCCAGGAAGTCTTCCAGTGATTGCTTCCCAGCAGAAAGAGATTTCTGGTGAGTTTCGCAAATCAGGCGAAGATCCTGGGCCCAATCTGTCGGCCTCGGAGATCTCGCGACACCCAACTCAACTTCGTTCAACCCGCCAACGCTAAACGTGAATTTCACGCTTCCTGTGGCCAGTGCAGCGGCGTTTGCCCCGGTATTGGCCCGAGCGCCGCTCACCGGCATCGTATTGTCTACAACTTTCAGGATGGTGTATCCCAGCGGAGTTTTCGCTACCGGACTGACCCCTCCAGGACCAACCCCGCGCAAGGCATCCCTCAACTCGGGACGCAGCATTGCCGGGTCAATCTTTCCCATGAGGCCGCCTTCCTCGGCAGTTGAGTCGATGGACTCCTGCTTTGCGAGCTGGGCAAAGTCTTTTCCCTGCTTCAGTTGGTCGAGCACGTGCTCAGCCTCCTGCGAAGAACTCACGACAATGATTCTCAACGTGACTTCGCCGGAAGGCCCACTAGATGCGGGCGTGGAGGTCTGCGAAACAAGAGGCGGCAAACAGAAGACGGCACACAGGACCAAGGACAGCGCCGGGCTCCGCACTTTCGACAACAACATTGAACCCCACCCGACCACTCTTCTGAGCATGTCCAGATAGAAATGACGGGATTCTATGTTCGGTCGAGGTTCCGCACCATATTGCAAAGCCGCTAATGAAAACGCGTTAGCGGAAACGCACTATAGACCCCAGGACTTGCCACCCGCTCGAGTCAGGCGCCGTAGGCCTTGAAGCTAACAGCCAGTAGCGCTTTCAAGTTATGGTGCTGGAGAGAGACACACTTCTAATATTGAGCTCCTCTGCGCTCGCTCGTGGAATAGATGGCGGGCCGGAGAATGGTCACTCAACCCACGACACTCTGGCAACCTTGCTGAAGGCCATGAGGCGGACCAATCAGGCACATGGCTCAAAAGATCACAGTTCTACTAGTCGATGATCACGCTCTGGTTCGGCGAGGTTTTCGCCGAATCCTCGAGGACGAGGCGCATATTGCGGTTATTGGAGAGGCGGGGGATGGTGCGGAAGCGGTCCGAATGGCCTGCGAGCTGAAGCCGAGAGTTGTCCTTATGGACTTCTCCATGCCGGACATGAACGGCGTAGAAGCTATGAGAGAGATTCTCGCAATCTGTCCTAAGTCTGCAATCCTGATGTTAAGTATGCATTCCGAAGATCGCTGCGTGAGGCAAGCCGTTGAGGCTGGCGCCCGTGGATACATTCTGAAGAACGCGGTGGACCTGGAACTGGGTTCGGCGATCAGGCGAGCAGCCGCCGGTGAGCTGGTGCTTGATCCTAAACTGTCTGATCCCGCGCCAAAGAGCAGGCCAGACTGCGAACTGAGTCCGCGGGAGCTTGAGATCCTGCAATTGATTGTAGACGGCAAATCGAATAAAGAAATTGCCGCCCTGCTTCGTCTCAGCGAACACACCGTAGCCGCACACCGCGCCAACATAATGCGCGAACTCCGCGTTCATAAGACCGCCGAACTGGTAGCGCACGCGATCCGCAAGAGGCTGGTGAATATTTCTTGACATGCAGCTGCGGAGAACGGTGTTTGCCGATAAACCATGATCGAGGACACATGCTCGAGAAACTATGACGGGTTTGTTTCTGGAGCAGATTTAGATGCCCGGCAAAACTGCGGGTGTTTATTTCGCTCAGTCGCTCACTTCCGGGGAGGTGTGACATGCGGCAGAATCGTTTGTCGCTCGGAGTCTTGTTTCTAGCTTTGTCTTTCTGCATGCCCGCGATGTGTGCAGCGAGTGAAAACTGTCCCTGGCTCAATGCTGCGACAGCCGCTGGCGTGCTGAAGGGATCTGTGACTTTTACCGTGACTCATTCCGCTGGAGACAAACAGGACGCCACCTGTGAATTCCTCCACCAGGAAGGTGCTGTGCTCACCAGCGTGCGGATCGAAGTGGAGACCATGAAGGACCCAAGTCGCGAGTTTGCATCGTACTGGGCTAGATGCGGGCGAGATGCCGCTCCGCTCCGCGCCATCGGCAACGAGGCCCAAGGTCTGCAGCCTAGGCGGCAACAAGAAGCTGATCTCAGAGCAGGTGGTCAGTCGAGTCCGCGATCGCGCTTTCATTGTGGGAGTTAGTTCGACTGGGCCTTCGCCTGATCGAGCTGCGCTTCGCGAAAAAGCTCAGCAGATTGCTGAGCAGGTGGCGGGTTTCCTGTTTTGAAGATGGACAGCCGGTGCCGACCGCATCGGAGGCGTTGTCGGAATTACCAGGCTAAAGGTTTCTGAACCGTGAGCAACACACTTACAGCGGACCAAGCCGCCGCAGGATGTACCGCCTAGTGCGCATCGTCACGAATCACTCTTACCGGCCCAAGCAAACCAGAATGCAGCAGCGGCGAGCTCGCTTTATAGGGCTTCACGTCCGCAAAGGTCAACTTCGTGGCTCCCGGTTGGTCGTCTCCGATCAACCGATTCACCCACGCGTTGACAACCTCTATGGTGATCTGGTTCGCACCGGGTTTGAGAGCGGCCGTCGCGTCCACGCGATAAGGCGGGTGCCAGGTCTCTCCCAGTCTCTTACCATTGACGGTTACAGCTGCCAGGTTCTTTACATCGCCCAGATCGATCCATAGCCGCGATCCCTTCCTGAACCAGTTGGGCGAGGCCTGTACGGTTTTCGTGTAGGTTCCCACACCAGAAAAGTACTTGACTCCCGAATCATCACTACGGCTCCAATCCAAAAGTTCATTCATCGTGATCGAATCAGGAGCTCCACGACCGGACTGAAAACTGACACTCCACGGACCGTCGATCGTCGCGACGTTCGTCTCTACCACTTCCCCAATGGTGTGCGAACTTCGCGAGGTTGAGTTGCGGAACACCACGAACACCGCACCCCACGCTTCCAGATGAAGCGGCACAGTGGTGCGCCCGTCCGCCATCTTGAACGATACCGGTTCTGTATCCCCTGTTTCGGCGTGCCATAATTCCGGCTCCTTACCGGTCACTCGGAATGTGGCCTCGGTCGTTTCATCGTGATCGCTGCGGTTATCCACGAGATAGATATCGCTGTCTTTGAGCTTGCGATGCGCGAATTGTACGTCGGAATCACTACTCTGCTTCAAATACTCAAAGTCCTGCTTTACATTCAGAGCCCGGAAAACTTCACCCAAGCTCTGGCCCACGTACACAGCACCTTTGCCTAGCGTGTGCATACCGCTGCCGTCCCCGAACATCTCCGACGAAAGCTTCTCGAACTCGGCCTGATCATCCGCCAGACTCGGATCGTCCGTGGGTTTCGGACCCGCTACTACCGCGCCGTTTTCCACGAGCGCATGCACTGCACGCAAAACCGCAAGGGACATATGTCGGCTATAGGGATCCAGCCCAAGCACCTTGTACTGCATGCCGCTCTTGGTCACGATCTGGCCATCAGCTACGCTCAACTCGTGGATCAGCGCGTCCGCGTTGATATAATCGAAGGCGTACCCGGCTGGGATCTCCGGAGCCGTATGCGCGAAGATCGCCGTCAGGTTGGAGTCTTCGCCGTAGAAGTACACCAGGTCAGCGGCGAATTGCCCCTGCTGCAGCATGTAGCTCGACCGAGCCAGGTAATCGATCCACGGACCAGCCTGCTCGGCCCATGTCTCGTTGCGATTGAACCATTGCCCGAATGGCCCAAGCGTCAGACCTGGAGCCTTCCCAACCAGAGGCTGGTGCGTCGATTCATGAATTACAAAGCGATTGATTCCGTTCAACAATTCCTGATCGGCCGTGGGCTTTAGAGTTACGGGCGACCAAGCCCAAGGCGCGGCTGCTGCCGTCATCGACTCCGCCGCCGCGATGTTCTGGCCGTAGATATGTGCCACGGACGCCGATTCGCGGTCATCCGCGTTGTAGCCGTATTGCGGATTGTTGACTCCGGGGCTCTGCGTCCACATCGCGCTCATGGGCACTTCGTTAAACTTCTTTACCTCCATGCCGTCGGCGATAAGGGCTCGCCCTGATTCGTGGGACTCTCCGTAGTGGCCCATCCCGCGTTCATGAAGAGTTTCTTCCAGCTGTTTGTAGTGCTCGTTGGCAATCAGATCGGCAATGGTCTTGCGAAAGTCCCAGAGAAACCGGTCGCTGGCCGCCGCGCTTTCGACGATGCGGCCGCTCAGCACAGGAAGCCATGGAGTCGCATCATATCCGCGCAGCTTCTTGAACTGCGCCAGCATGTTGTCAGTCCAGTTTTGAGCTCCAGCTTCCCAGCTGTCGTTAATCACATAGCGGATGCCCTTTTTGCCCATCTCATCCGCACCCACGGTGTCTTTGTAGCTGTCGAGATACTTCTCGAAGTAGTCCTTTACGAAGCGGTGATCGAGCTTGTCCACTTCGAGTCCAGTTGCCTCGGGCGTGGCAGGATGATTCGTGATCCCCTTCAGCGAGTAGCCGAAGCGCAGCACAACCCACTTGCCCTCCGGGGGCGTCCAGTCCAAGCTACCGTCGGGATGCATCTTCGACGTCAAATCAATGACATCGGACTTCTTGATTGCACTCGAAGCATCGACCTGAGGAGTCGCATACTGGTAAAGATCTCCCTCGGGTATAAACGCCGCTTTCTCTTCAAAGTGGTTTACCCGCGGACTCGAGTGAAGAACCAACTCGGCAACCTCATACGATGTCGGCGGAGTCGGCAATGGGCCAAACGACGCTGGATCGATTCCCTCCGCCCACACCGGGAGCGGAGGCGGTGGGTTGTGTTTGAAGGTCACGTGGAAATATTTAGCCGTCACTGGCGAAAACGAGATGGTCTGTTCAGGCGAGACGGTCTGTACAGGCCCTCCGCCCCCGCCGCCCAGGCTCACCACGTTGCGGAAGTTCTTCCCATCATCGCTCGCCTCCAGAGTCTTCTCGGGAGCGGAGATTCCGGTGGCCAGTCGCTCAATGAATCCCGGGTCCTGGGTCACATACGTAATCGCGTGAATGGTGTGTGGGGATGGGTATTCGAACTGGATCCACGACGCTGAACCCAGCTCGGGAATCGGCACTTTCGTGGTTTTCTCCAGGTCTCCATCACTCAACATCGCCGGATCCAGTCCCTCGCCACTGGAGGTAATCTTGGCCTGGGTTGCGTATTCCCCCAATTCGGCCGAAGGGACTCGGAACGCTACGACTACGGCATCCGCATAAAATTCTGAAGGGGAGGGCGCGGGTTGCCCGAACTGTTCGCGTATACCGATGTTCTGAAAGGCGCCGGTATTGCTCGGCGGATGAGCAATCTGTCCCGTGAAGGGCTTCCCGCCATCGACGACTGTTTCGCTCCAGACATACTTCTTCATCCCCTGAGATGGAGGCACCCACGGTCCGCCGGATTCGCTCCAACCCGGCGAGCCAGCAATCGCCATCTCCATACCGTACTGGTCGCCAATGGTGATGGCGGACTTGAAAGCATCTTTCCACTCGGGGGTCATGTATACCAGTCGTTTCTCAACAACCTGTGGCGTTTGCAAAGCCGCATCGAAGTTCTGGAAGCCGGCAATACCCACGCGATGCATCCACTCAAGATCGAGTTTGATGCCTTCTTGGGTGATGTTGCCATTCATCCAGTGCCACCACACCCGTGGTCGTGCCGTGCTGGGCGGATCTTCAAAGCCTTTTTTCAGCGGGTCCGGGGCATTCTGGGCAAGGGCAGCACTCGCAATGCAAAAAAGGACAATCGCGGCCATTGAAAATCGCATACATGCTCGTGTCATAGATTCACCTGTCTCCAAGACGAACAATCACGACGAGGGTTGTTGCTTAGGCAACAACTTGGTCCCACTTAAGAGCGCGGTCAGCATAAAGTCAATCGAGATTCCGCGCAACGATGTGACGTCGGCAACATATGTTGCGCATTGCGAAACGCGTTCGGTTTATCGTGAGTAGGAGCGGCACCAATCAGATCCATGGCACTGCCTTCGAATTCGCCAGAAACGTGCTCCCAGAAAGTCCGAGGACAGCCCATAAAGTCCACATCGGTCGAATGGGTACAGTAAGGCGAGGGGCACGTAAATGCATGTGACTGAAGTGGTCAGAGCTCTAACCTCGAACGTGGTAAAATGTAGCTCCGCAGGCCGGAGAGGTGGCAGAGTGGCCGAATGCGGCGGTTTGCTAAACCGTTGTACGGGCTAACACCTGTACCCAGGGTTCGAATCCCTGCCTCTCCGCCAGCCAGTCTGAACTGCAGAGAAATTCCGCCCCGCTTTCCCCCGAAATATGCGAAAGATGCCCATTTGTCGCGATAAACCCCCAACAAACCGGACTGCAGAGAACGGACTGCGCAGCAGCGAAGGGGTCACTATCCCGGCTGTTCTCTGGACCGCACATCCGCAGTCCCTTTTTGGGGAGGACATCCAGCGAATGAAATGCGATCATAAGCCGGGGATTCTGTCACAGCAGGTTGACTTTTGTCCTCACCTTCAAAACCCTGTTCGGCGCTTCCCATAAGCCCGTTTCTGGACCGTGAGGAGCATTTAATGGGGCAGGTCCATACGGCGCATCACCTCTCCATAGCGCCGGTCGGAACGAATGCTGTCGAACCTCGGACCGCATTTCAGCCAGCTCACCCAGTGAGAATGATCCGCAAGAGACTTCTAAAACCATTCGAACGTCTGATCTTTGTCTCCAAGACCGACGTGAACGACCGCCACGTCAAATGGCGCGACGTACCGCTGCTTTGCCAACTCCTTCACCGCAAGTGTTCGGAGCGCCTCGCTCTTGCGACCCGATGCTGCATAGGTGTGACCGAGCGATCCCAGGATTACGGGATCGCCGCCGGAAATACAGACTACATTTTGCAGCGCTGGCAATCGCCTCGGTGTACATGGATTTCTGCTCATGGGCCCAGCCTATGTACTACAATGCCGAAACGAAGTTCGAGTCCATGTCGAGTTTTTTTCGCAGATCGTTGATGGCCTGATCGTACTGGCGCGAGTAGTAGAGAGCTCCCCCCACGGGTGAGTTGATGATGAGCGACGTTGGCTCTAGCACGCGGGCGGGCTCGATCTCTGCAAGGTACTCGTCCAACCGGCCGGCGTGTGCTGCCGTTCCGGTTCTCTGGGATCGATGCGTTGCCTCCGAGCGTCCCAGTTATGTAGCAAAAACAGCCTTGATATCTCCGACTTCGATTACGTCCCCTGCTTCGAGTTGTTTTTGGCCGCCTTCGACAACGGTATCATTCACTTTGATCTTCACCTTGCTTTCGGAAGCGGCGATGAAGTAGCCATCCTCGGCTCGGTAAATCATGGCTGCGACGCGGGGAGCGAACCATCGCTTTAGCCGAATGCCGGCCATCTTTGATTTTCCTATCACGGTCAGCCTACTGGTCAAAACGTACCGCTGCTGGTCAGTTCTGCCTTTCACGATTGTCAGCGTGCCGATGATTTGATGTACCAGTGGCGTGGCCTTGACCGGCGGCTGGCTTTGAGCACTGCCGATTCTCCCGACCACAACCGGGCCAGCGGAGGCTGCTGCTGCTGCTTTTGCGGCGGCGGCTTTAGTGAGCATTTCTTTCGCTTTTGCCGTGTCCAAGACCATAGTGGCTTCAAGTTGTGGGGGGTTCGGCAATTGCCCGCCAACGACGCCATTGACAGTTCCATACGGCGCGACGAGCTGACGTACCTCGTCACGAAATTCGATCGTGTGCTTGCCGATGGTAGCGTTGTCTCCGTCCTTCAGTACCACCTTGCTGATGCGTTGACCATTGACAAAAGTACCATTAAAGCTTTCGGAGTCCTCGATCACATAGTGATCGCCCTCCACGTAGACTTTGGCATGATGTCCGGAGACGGCAGGATTGTCTATACGGAAGACGTTGTCAGGCTGACGGCCAATGGTGACTATGCCGCCGGAAAGCAAGATCTCTTGTAAGATCCGGTCTTCAAATTTGAGAAACAACTCGGCCATGGCAAGCTCCAAAATGCGTGATCTGCGAAAGCAACCGTGGTAGGGCAGAGCGAGCTTTCCTTGGCGCTACCACTCGACGATCCACCTTCTGACGATCACCTTCCATTGTGCGTCCAAAAAAACGTAAGGGAAGAGTACCAAGGTACCCGAGATCAACTCGGATTTCACGGCACCGTGTCACCTGCAAAGATCAGTGGGGGAAAAGCTTTTCTAAACGCTCGTCAAGCGTACGCACGGCCTCGTTGAGTGCAGGAAGGCCGGGGGTGTCGTAGTCTACGTCGATGCTTTCGAGGTCAATTGTGACGTCCTTGATCAGCTGAGTGGCCATTTCAACGCGCTGTCTGATTACCTGCTCCAACAGCTTGTAAGGGTCGCCGCCTTTTCCTTGTGCGTCGAGCCATTGCTGTACAGCTGCACTGGCCTGGCGAGCTCGTTCGGTAGCGGCCCGGAAATCCATCAGAACCTTCACATTGATCATTCCGGTTTTTACCGAGCTTTGCAGGTTCTTAAGCTCTTCGTTGGTCTTCCTCAGACGAGACGAAAGCCCGGGATCCTTTTTGAGACTGTCCTCCATAAGGTTCTATACTCCGTTCCACCAGCAAAGCCTGCGATCTACATGGGCTTTTCCTGGAAAGTTCCGCTAGGCGCCGAATATGTCGAGCCGCCCCTTTATTGATAAACTGCCATCGATTCACTGGTCACAGTTTGGTATCCGCCGACACCGCTAAATTGAACCGATCGCGCAGAAACTTGACTGCCTCGTCTCGCCCCGGAGATGCGCCCTGAGGAGTTGCATTCAAGTACAGCACATACAATTCCGCGGCTCCGTCTTGGTCGCCCTGTTTTGCCAGTATTCCCGCTGTCTGCAGGATTGCTGCCGGCAGCTCCGCCGCTTTTTCTCGCACCGCTTTGACCAAGGCGTTCCGGGAATCGATTTCCAGATCTGTCAGAAACTGTGCCCCGTCCGGTTCCACGCCCTGGTTGGTGATTCCTTCGGTATCTTCCGCTTTGACGTCTTGCAAGACGACCGTAGTGGTGTGTTGTCCCTTATGTACATCGACAGGCTGCCCGATAAAATTGCCGGCCCGGTCGCGAAACTGGAATTCGATCTCCGCCGATGCCGTCAGATCAATGGTCTTCTTTGTGTAGTGATAAGACTCAACGACGGTCTCCACGCGGCTCTGCTCCGTCGTCTCCAACTTATGTCGCAACTCGTCGACGATCTTCTGTGCCTGCTGCACCGAGTCAGTGGCATCCGCGATCACTTGCTTCTTCTCGTGTTGCGCTTGGGTGTCTGCCAGCGCATGTTGCGCCGAGCTGAGCTGCCGTTGAGCGGATTCATAATCGCTTTCGATTTGCAGCCAAGCCGGATTTTTCGTCTCGCGCGCGCCCTCCCGGTATTTCGATTCCGGAGCTTCCAGGTGTGCGTTCTTGACCACGCGATGTTCCAGAACCTGTCCGACGAGCGTGAAATTGGGGTGTTGAGCCTCCTCAACCTCCGAGGAATTACGGGCGACCGCAATCGGCATCCCGGAGGAATCGAGTCCGCTGGTTATCGCGTCTGCAAGCTGGTCGGCGAAACCATGGCTGTCGCCACGTGAAGTTTGATCGCGAAACACGATGCCGACCGAGAGTTGAGATTGCCGTTGATAAAGTGGTTCGTAGCGGGCCATCTCATCCTTCAGACTGTCGAGATTGGTGATCCCGTAACGCACGGCTTGTTTCAGGTAAAGCCACCCAACACCGGCTCCGGATCCCGACGCCTTCTGCAGATATCGATTGGCTTGGTCGAGGTAGTAAGCACTGATCTTGGCGGAAAGGAAATCGCGTTTGAGGGTGATCGCCGGGCTATCCCCCAGAGAGCTGGCGCGATCCCACAGAATATAGGCCTCCAGCGCTGCATTCTCATCAGTCGGGTTTTTGATCGGAACGTGCGACTCCTGGATTTTCTGTGCGCGCTGCACGGCGGCGCCGATATAGTCGTGCGACAAGGCTGCGAGCTGCGCTGTTACCAGGGCGCGCTGTTTCTCAGGTAAGTCGGCGAGTACGTTATAAGCCTCGACAAACTGGTTCTGCCGCGCGTACTCGTCGCTCTCGAGAATAGCGGTGTTGACTGCCTGCTGATTGCGTTGGGCCTCGATTCGAGCGGCCGCGACGGCGGCGGCGGCCTGGACATCCTTGCGGTCGGGCCGGATAGCCGCCGCGTTACCAAACTCCGGAATTGCTTTTTCCCAGTCCTGATGAGCCGCCAGTCTTTGTCCGTTATCGTAGTGGTATTGGAACGCTGCATTGAGCACGGCATCCAACCGGGGCATTTCGGAAGCGAATGCGACATAGGGACCCAGCGAGTTGACGGCCTGGTCGTAATGCGACTCTGCTATCAGCACCTGCGCTTTCACGATGGTCGTTTCCAGTTTTCGCTGCTCGGCGGCAAGCTGGAGCTGGAGACTAAGCAGCGGAGCATAGTCTGGCCGGACTTCCAACAGGCGTTCTACGTGCAGCTTGGCGGCAGACAGTTGCGAATACCCAGGCGTGTGGTCTTGCAGGGCTTTGCGGTACGCCTGCAGGCGTGCCTGATCAGGTTGCGCCAGGTTGTCCAATTCTCGCGCTATGTTGTCCATTAACCGCGCAGCGGGTTTGTAGCCGGGAGACGACTGGCTGGCGGTTTGTGCCTCCAGGCATGCCTGCCGCAGCATCGCGATGTCTTGTGTTTTGGTGCTGCTAGAACTTTGATATCGCGCGAAAGCAGTTTCGGCTGCCATCTGATGAAATCCCGCAATGGTATCTTGAGCGGAAGCCCGGCGTGCGGAGGATGGATAACGTGTTAAGAAATCTTCCCAGTCTCTTATCGTGTTCGCTCGTTGCGCCCGCAGGAAGTCAGCAAGTTCAGCGTCCGGAGCAGCGATAAACACCAGCTTCACACCGGGCTTGAACTCTGGGATCACTGCATCACGAGGCGATGAAGAGACAGGCGTGCCGCGAATCACGGCTTGATCAGCTCCCTCGGCTGGCGTGAGTTCAACGCTCCGTTCGAATTTCAGATTGCTGGGGACGACACAGATGGACTTGCCGTTTGCCGTTAGCGTGAGAACGCCGTCCGCGCCGCGCTGCAGTGAGCTAGCGCCCGCCAGGGACATGCGTGGAAGCCCGTTGTAAGTATTCTTGTCGAGCCTCGAAACCCCGTCACAGCTGCGAACTTCGATCTTTCCATTCAGTGCTGCTTCCGTGATCTGCACATACGCAGCACCCTGGGGGCCGTCGAACAAAACCACCGCGGTCAGGGAGGCATCTTTGGCGTCAGTCGTGATCGATGCTCCCAGGACGAGAACAACGGCGACAAAGCAGCGTTCGAGACGAGAGATCTCGCTCGGCCGCTTCGAACGGCAGGGGACAGAAATGGGCTTCCACGACTTCATAAAAGTCCGCAAACATATATTTTCTCGCGGAAAGGAACGAGTGGAATGAAGATAGATAGCCCAACCAAAACTAAAGTAAGTAGGAAGCGAAACTTGGGGGAGCTATGATTGAAGATGCGGGACACAGGCTCGATAACCTGTCCATTTGCGCATATTTGCGATGGCAGCGTTTTAGAGATTTCCCATGGAATCGGCAAAACCACCCAACCACCAGTTTGAGCAGCCGGGATCCGCTGACGAGCCCACCTCTGGGCACCTGAGTACGGCGAGTCAGGCGCCCACCACCGCATTGGGGCGTTACGAGATTCAGGAAGAGTTAGGGCGCGGTGCCATGGGAGCCGTCTATAAAGCATTCGATCCCGTAATTGCCCGTACCGTCGCGCTCAAGACTATTCTGATCGACAGCAATGCTCCCGGCCGCGCCCAGATGATCGACAGGCTCAAACAGGAAGCCAAGGCGGCCGGCGGACTAGATCATCCCAATATCATCACCATCTACGACGTAGGCGAGGAAAATGGCGCGATTTACTTGAGCATGCAGTTCGTCAAAGGAACCACCCTGGCCGAGCTGTTGGCGGATGTTGGCGTGCCTTCCCTCCCCACGCTCCTCTCTTGGGCTGACCAGATTTCCACCGCTGTCGGTTTTGCGCACGCTCGCGGTGTCATTCATCGTGACCTGAAACCGGCCAACCTCATGGTGACCGACGAAGGCGCCATCAAAGTACTCGACTTCGGAATTGCCAAAATCGAAAACACCTCGCTCACGCAAACCGGGCTGGTCATCGGTACGCCCGGCTACATGGCTCCTGAGCAGATCACCGGCAAGAAAGTGGATCATCGCGCCGACATCTTTTCCCTGGGCGCCGTCTTCTATGAGTTGCTGACCCGCGAAAGGGCCTTTGCCGGCGATATCGCGACTGTCCTCTACAAAATCGTGAATGAGGATCCCGTCGCGCCAACGCTCATTAACCCGGCGATTTCCGGGGGGCTCGATGCCGTCATTCGGAAAGCCCTCGCCAAAGATCCCAGAGATCGATTCCAGACTTGCGAGGAAATGCGGCAGGCCTTCCTGGAGCAATCTGTTCGCACACCGCTGACCCCGCCCGCGACGATTCCTGCAGAAAAGGTGGGCGCCAAACGGCCGCCAACCCCAGCAAGCGGTCGGCGTCAACTCGAGGCAACTCGACCGCGAATCTGGACGCGTCTGATTCTGAGTTCTGCCCTCCTTCTCATCGCAGCGGCGAGTTGGGCTCTCTACATTCGTTCGCAGACAGGTGCGTTTCCCCCGCTCGTTGTGAAAATTGAAAGCAAAATCACGCCGGCACTGACTGCAGTTGCTGGAAAGTTCAATGAGTCTCTGACGCGGCTTCCCAGCCCTGCCCCTGATGAGCATAGCGCGCCCGCCCATCCTGAGAATCCACCAGCGGATGGTACGCCGGCCGTGTCGCAAGTATCCGCAATTCCGGTGGCGTCAAGTCCCGCAGCAGTACCAACTTTGCAGCCGGTTGTTGCCCAGTCGCCAAGCGATCATCCGACAAGTGAAAGCGCACCCGTCTCAGGAGCATCGGCAACGTCTCCACCAGCTGAGACGTTCCAAAAGCCTGCCGATTCATCACAGACCGCTTCCCCTCAAGCGGTAGAGTCGAGCAACCACAATCAACCTAAAACCGACAATGCGACTGTCCGCGACTCAGTCGCCGCGGCTCCTGCCTCCCTCGACGACGACAAGCAAACTACACCGTCAGCCGCGCCAAAGCCGTCTGCGCGAAAACGCGCTCCGGAACCAGCTTTGACAGTAGACGGTTTCAGCCGACAGGACATCCCGGATCTGCTGAACCAGGCCGATTCCTCAACCGCGCGCGGCGATTATCGCCTGGCGCGTTACGAATACGGACTTGTTCTAAAGCTCGATCGCAACAATGTCCCGGCGCGAGAAGGTCTACGCCGCTTGGCAGCCGCATGGCAGTCGCGCTGACGTTTAAGGTTTGTCCAGGGATGACTTCCGCGCTTCTAGAGCGGCATGAAACAAACATGACGATCTCCTCAAACAGCAACGGCACCGGGTCTCGGTTTCGATCGAAATAACGCGGGCCAGAAGTCGGCTTCTAGGAAGTTAGCGTTTTCCGACGACAAACAATCTGACAGATGGATGTCTCCGTTTCCTAACGAAGAGGCAGATGTTGCGTAACAAAGCACGAGCAAGAATCATGAAAATCTTCATCTATTTGCCGTTTTGCGAGCACACTCTGCAGAGAGATTTTTCGTTTTGGACTGCGCGGCAAGCACGCAGTCACTATGCGACCTCAATTGGCTGCTTGGGAGGCGTCAGCAGAGGCCACTTCTAGCCACACAATCGCTGGCGCTTCGCCTCTAGAAGCTTCGCGAAATCGCACTGTTTAGCGTGTCGAATGGGGAGCAGGCAGTCTGCTGGAGAATTTCTGAACCTATTGATTCCGCGCAACTTACGCAAACGTCGGCTCTTACGCCATTCGGACCTGTACCCAGGGTTCGAATCCCTGCCTCTCCGCCATTCAGTCTGAACTGCAGAGAAATTCCTCTCCCTTTGCACCGAAATGCACGAATAACGCCCGTATTTCGCGAATACTCCCAGACAAACCGGACTGCAGAGAACGGACTGCTCGGGTGCGAAGGGTCCATGCGTATAACTTTTCTCTGACGGGCTTGTGCCAGTCCGGTTTTAAGGGTGGCAGTAGGCGAATGCAATGCGATCGCAAGCCGGATATTTGGCAATAGCGAGTTGACTCTTGTCGGCACAGTTGGACCGGAGTTTGCCGATTCGTCGAAGCTCGTTGCGGGCTGTTCCGTATTTATTTGAGCTGGTGATACGATTTCCCTATGAGAAGAATCAGCGCCTTCAAGACGATTCAAGCGTACATCGCATTGCTAGTGCTGTTGTCGCTGGTGCATCCATCGCGGGTCTTAGCGGCGAATCCTGACCTGGAGACAGTGCTGACTGGTTCCAGACAGCGTATTGAGAAATTGGACTACCGCTTGACTGGGCGACTTACACGGGTAGAAGGCAACGAGAAACGCACGAACTACAAGTTTGCCGCGAAGGCCCACTGGTTTCCCGATGGTCTGCGTTTCTTATGCGAGATCACGAGGCCTGGTTCAGAGAAGACGCGCATTCTTCTGCAAATGAGCGTAAGTGGGAACGTGATCATCGAGAAAATACTTCCGGGTGAGAAGGCCGCCAGCGTGTTGCCGTTCGAACACTGGAACGACCCAATAGCAGGGACAGACTTCTCCTATGAAGATATGGTAGAGAGCCAGTTCTTCTGGAAGAATCAGAAACTCCTGGCGCCGGAAAAGTATGGTGTAAGGGATTGCTTTGTTCTTAAGAGCATGTCCGGCGCTCAGGATCGGTCTTACTATGATTCGGTAACCTCGTGGCTCGACCGCGGCATTTTATGCCCGGTGCGCGTGGTTAAGACGGTACGCGGGACGGGGAAGCAGAAGGAATTTATCTACTACGGGCTGCGGCAGGTCAGCGGTGTTTGGTCAGCATCGCAGATAGAGGTAAAGCTCCAAGACCAGCCCGGTTCCTCGATTCTCGTAATCGAGGCAGGCTCAGCAAAGGCAAATCTTGGACGCAAGGACTTCGACCTCAATTCGTCCGGCGCTCAAGAGGAGAAATGAAATAGGTCGCATCGCTTAAATTCGCCGTTGCGAGGAACGGTGCTGTCGCGGAACCGTTGCCAGCGCTCGTCCATCATAGTAGAAGCTATTTATCTGGCGTTGCCGAAGCCCCATATAAACCAAAGGGCCACCAATTCCAGTCGCCGGCAAGTCGCAACAGGGCTGGCCCGACAACCATCCGCACCACTGTAGCGTCGATGAGCACCGCCCCAGCCAGCGTAAAACCCAGCATCTTAACAACCAGAAAGCTTCCCAAGGTGAATGCCGTGAAAACGGCAATCATAATTGCCGCAGCGCTAGTGATGAGGCCGGCGGTCCGCGCGAGACCCTCGATCACGGCTGAGCTCTCACCTAGACCTCGCCGCCTTTCTTCGAGAACTCGGGCGACTAGGAAGACCTCATAATCCATGCTCAATCCAAAGACGATAGCAAACGAGAGAATCGGCACGATGGGGTATACGCTGCCGGTCGGTCCTTCGAGCCCAAAAAGTTTGCTACCGTGGCCATCCTGAAAAACGACAACTAGCGCACCGAATGCGGCGGCAACCGAGAGCAGGTTGAGCAGAATTGCTTTGATAGCGGCGAATAAGGAACGTAGCCCGATAAGCAGTGCCAGCAAGCTCCCCAATACGACGCCGAGGACCACCTTCGGCAAACGCTCCTTTACTACTAAGTCATAATCCGCCTCGAGTGCGGGAACGCCGCCGACGCGCAGCACAGCGCCAGGCACGCCGGTTATCGCCGCGACATCGGAAGAACGCACGTCTCGAACCCATTGAACCTGTTCGTTCGGCGAAAGAGCGGCAGTCGGGAGCAACTCAATCAAGGTAGCGCGGCCATCGCTGCGAAGAAAACTCTTGCGGATTGGTTCTTGCAGTTCGTCGGCGGCATCCGCCGTGTCAGACATTCCCGTCAGGGTAGGCAGAGACAGCACCTCCTCGGCTCGAGCATCGCTCTGAAAGTGTTTCGTCAAGCGAGTGACCGCTAGCCAGCCGGTCGGTGAGGACGGTGGGGACTGCGGCGGCAACTCGAGGATCACTCGGAGACCCTGCACAATGCCCGACCGCCCCATGCCCTGAAGCGTGTGCAGTGCTTGCACCGACCCGGCAGAGGCTGGGAGCGAGTCATGGTCAGGAATGCCAGGAGAGATTCTCCGTGCCTGGAATGCAAGAATCAGTAGCGGAATCCCGGCGACCAGCAAAGCTGTCCAGGGCCGGCCGGTTACTATGCCGCCCCACCGGACCCACCTCTCACTCGCCGCGCATAGGTCCCGCGTTTTTGATCCTGTGTCTAGAACGCTCACTCTTGCGACGTCGATGCGATGCCCTAGCAGACTAAGCGCCCAAGGCAGAACAGACGTGCACAACATGACACTCAAAGCGGTCACCAGCAGGCCAGCTATCCCGATGGAGCGCAGTTCGCTAATTGGCACAATCAGAAGTGCCGAAAATCCGATTGCAACTGTCGTAGCCGAGATGATCAGCGTCCGCCCCGCTTGCCCGGCGGCAAGATCGGCAGCAGGGCCGGGATCATAGCCTTCGGCCAATGCTTCACGAAACCGGCTCACCATCAGCAATGCATAATCGATGCCCAAGCCAAGACCGAGCATCGTTGCCAGATTCTGTACCAGAATCGACAGCTGCAGATAATGCGCGAGGAGCGCCGCCGCACCCAACGCCATGGAGATGGAGAGCAGTCCAACTCCAAGCGGCAATAACGCAGCTACAAGGCTGCCGAAAGCAAACACCAACAAGGCGAGAGTGACCGGCATCGCTCGTTCCTCGGCATGGGTAACATCATCGGCACTGACCTTGCGAAGGTCGAAGTTCAGTGGCGTTTCGCCTGTGATCTCCAATTTGATATTGGGATATTGCGACCTAAGCTGACGTTCCATCCAGTCTGCCTTGGCCCGTAGGCTAGGAACCAACGCCTCCACAGCCTCATCGTGCGGGTCCAGTCCGACAATGATTAACGTCCCGCCATTGTTTCCGGTGAACAGAGGATCTGGCCAATCCACACTTGAGACGGCACCCGACACTCCCGGCACACTGCGCAATGAAGTGGTTAAGAAGCCCAAGACATCTGCGCCTTTGGCGGAATCGGGATCTGGAATACCGCTGATCACCAGAATCAAGCGGTGGGCAAACGGAGACTGAAAACGCTGCGCCAGTTCCAAATCAACGTTTTCGGATTCTGCGCCCTTGATGTGCACAACTGTCTCCAAGCGACGTTCGACCTTGTAGGAAAATGGCAGGAGCGCGAGCGCCACGGCAAAGCCAGACATCGCCAACCAGAATCGGCGGCGAGCCCCATCATGGGTGGTCTTCGAGCTTGGCATCACCATAGGATATCTGTGTCATTTCCTGGTTCGTGTGAAAGCAATCAAACTCTAGTAATCTACATTCATGATAGGGCGTTGAGCGATGGCCCGCACTGGCGTTCGCTGGCAGACATCTTGGCGCGGGCGAAAGGTGATTCGGGTAACGACCGACCCACTTTCGAACATACTGGCGGGTTTTGTGTTCCGCCTCTTTGCGGCGTCTGAGAGGAACCGGAAGTCCAACATGCTCAACCGCGTCCTCTTTCTGAATTTGGCGTGGCGGCGTGCCGAGTGATGAGAGTAACCCGAAAATTACGGACAAGAATCTCTGAGAATCCCAATTTATTCGCCTTTGTAACCAAACTCGACGGGCAGACCTCAAGAGGCTAGACTGCGCGCCCGGGCAAGTAGTCATGCTCACCAAGTTTTGACCCCGCAGCCAGAGCAAGCGAAGGTGACCACTTTCAGCCACACTATCCTATGCCGTTCTCCTAAAAAAGAGGATTCAAAGATGGACTGTTTCTGGGAGAGTGCCGCCGCGAGCACCCGTTAATTCTCTGGTTAACCTAATTTACCGGCTGTAAGTTGCGCAAACGTCGGCTCTTACGGCACTCAGACCTGGACCGAGGGTTCGAATCCCGATCTCTCTGCCATTAAAGTCTTAACTACAGAGAAATTCCACGGCCATAACTCAGGACAGGGACGTCGAATTGGCTTTCGACTCTTGATGCGGTCTTTTCGACCGTGTCAAACAGTACAGAGTTAATTCCTAAGCGAGCCGCCGCCTCGACGTTTTCGGCGCGATCATCCAGGTATAAGATGTCTTGCGGGGCCACTTTGAGTAGTTCGAGACAATTTCGATAGATTGCCAGCTCCGGCTTTATGGACCCGTAGTCGCAGGAATAAATCAGGTATTCAAATGTAGAGAGTCTCGGAAAGGACTTGGTCACATGGCGATCGCCCTGAAGGAAGAGCGCCACCAGTACATCCTGGCGCTGCTTGGCAGCGAGGGCCGAGTCCTCGCCGCGGACCTTAGCAGTCGATACAGGGTCTCCGAAGATACGATTCGTCGAGATCTGCGCGAATTGGCGAGTTCGGGAAAGATCCAACGGGTACACGGCGGTGCCCTGCCTCGCCGTGCCGAGGCCAGTTCTTTCGAGTCTCGCCAACAGATCGACATGGAGAGCAAGATCGGAATTGCTCGAGCAGCGGCTGCTATGATCCGCGACGCTCAGGTGGTGCTGATTGATGGAGGTACCACTAATCTAAGAATTGCTTCCTACCTTTCAAGAGAGCGTTCGGCAACGATTGTTACCAACAGCCCACCTCTTGCGCTGGCGTTGGCGGATCATCCGAAGTTGAGCGTGCTGATGCTCGGAGGAAATTTTCTTAAAGAGGCGCGTGTCACGACAGGCATCGAGACCATTCGTCAAGTAGAATCCATTCGCGCTGATTTATGTTTTCTCGGAATGTGCAGTTTGCACCCGGAGGTCGGAATAACCGTCGGCGACCGGGAAGAAGCGTACGTGAAGCAAGCGATGATAGGGGCTTCAGCGGAAGTGGTTGGCCTGATTTCACTGGGGAAAATGGGGACATCTCTGCCTTACCTGGTCGGTCCTGCTTCCCGGCTGACACGTTTGATCACCGATGCATCAGACGAAGATGTCCTGAACCCCTACCGCTCCCAAGGCATAGAAGTCACAAGTACGTAAACCGATACGGTTCTACACTTCTACTGGGTACGCCGTGTCGACATATGACGGACCAGGACAAGGGTCTATACTGCGCGATCAAGGCCTGAAATTAGCAGATCCGGGAAAGTGCTGCACAGGACCTGCATCATGATGCCAGAGGAACTTATGAACAACCGCTGTCTCAGCTCCTACTTGTTCTTGTCATTGCTTCTTGCCATAGGAATCATCTCCGCAACCGCGGTTCTCGTAGCCCAAGACACGGATCGGCCGTGGATGAATACCAAACTGTCCCCTGAAGAGCGTGCCGAACTGGCTCTGAAGCAGATGACACTCGACGAGAAGTTGGCCCTCCTGCATGGGAATGGCATGGCAAACAATCCTGAATGGACGATGCCGCTCACCTATCTCACAAACGGGGGCGCAGGTTATGTCGAGGGCGTAAATCGTCTCGGCATTCCGCCGCTGGTCATTTCAGATGCGGCGTACGGAGTACGGGATAGCGGTGTGAATGGAAGGTATGCAACCGCGATGCCTTCGAACTTGGGGGCAGCATCCGCATGGGATCCGGAATCCGCTTGCGCTTACGGCGAAGTAATCGGCAGCGAGCTTCGAGCGCAAGGCTTCGATATGACGCTGGGAGGCGGCGTGAACCTGGCCCGTGAGCCTCGGAACGGTCGTACCTTCGAGTATGCCGGCGAAGATCCTTTGCTTGCCGGCACGATAGACGGCAACATGATGAAGTGCGAGCAGGCGCAACACGTCGTCGGTGATATTAAGCACTACGCGCTCAACGACCAGGAGACCGGACGCAACTTCGTCAATGCCATCATTTCGAAACGGGCCATGCAGGAATCCGATCTGCTCGCCTTTCACATTGCGATCTCCATCGCACATCCTGGCGCGGTGATGTGTTCCTACAACCGGATCAATGGAGACTTCGGTTGCGAAAATCCGTACATGTTGCGAGACGTACTCAAGAGGGACTGGGGCTTCCAAGGTTTCGTGATCTCTGACTGGACTGCAACACACAGCACGGAGAAGGCATCAGCCAGCGGTCTCGACCAGGAACAGCCGATGGCCGACTACTTCGGTCCGAAACTGAAAGAAGCGGTGGCTGCCGGGAGAGTGCCCTTGTCGGAGATTGACGACCACGCAAGGCGAGTCCTGTATGCGGAGTTTCTCTCAGGAGTGGTTGACGACCCGCCGCGGAAGAGCGTGGTCGATGTCGAGAAGGGTCTCGAAGTTGCGCAGCGAGTGGAAGAGAACAGTATCGTTCTCTTGAAGAATACTCGTTCCGTACTGCCGATTAGCCAATTGATCCACAGCATTGCGATCATCGGGGGACATGCTGATATCGGAATGCTTTCCGGTGGAGGATCGGCGCAAGTGGACCCACCCGGCGGAAATGCCATCATGCCTGCGGGCAAGGGTGAAACGCATTGGCAAGATCACATCTGGTTTCCGACGTCTCCGCTGAAAGCTCTCCGAGCAAAGCTGCCGAATACGAAAATCGAATACGATTCGGGAACAGACTTGAAGTCCGCAGTAAGTCTCGCCAAGGGTTCTGATCTCGCAATCGTCTTTGCATACCAGTGGTTGGCGGAAGATATGGACCTGCCGAGTCTGTCGCTTCCTGACAATCAGGATGCTTTGATCGGGCAGATTGCCGCAGCGAATCCTCGCACAATCGTTGTCCTCGAAACCGGTACGGCCGTTACCATGCCATGGCTCGACAAAGTTGCCGCGGTAGTCGAGGCCTGGTACGCAGGTAGTGCCGGACATAAAGCTTTAGCCAACGTTCTCGTCGGGAACGTCAATCCAACAGGCAAACTTCCCATCACTTTCCCGAAAAGTGAAACAGATCTGCCGCATCCGGTCATTCCACCACTGCCACCTCAGGATCAAGCTCTCAGTTATACGGTCCACTACGATGAAGGACCCGAAGTTGGCTACAAGTGGTTTGAAGCGAAGGACAAGCAGCCACTATTTGCATTTGGCTTTGGTCTGTCCTACACCTCTTACGCATATTCAGGGATAAGCGTTGATTCCGCCGCCAAGACTGTCCGCTTCAGCGTCAAGAACACCGGGAAACAGACAGGTACTGAGATCGCGCAAGTGTACGCAAGATTGCCGAAGAGCGCGGACGAATCCTTCAAACGGCTGGTGGGGTGGAAGCGAGTCAGACTCGCGCGGGGTGAATCACAAACGGTCACGGTGACGATCGATCCTCAAGTCTTGCAGACCTTCGACGATAAGACGGCCCGCTGGAACTTCGCGCCGGGCGATTACGAAATCGTGGTTGGTGCAGCTTCGGACAATACGCCTCTCAGAGGGAGTCTCTCGGTTCAGTGAAATACTCACAGTTTAAGAGAGTGTTTCATTATTGATTGAGCGATTCTCGATGCTTGCATCCCGCAACCCGAAGGGAACTTTTGATGGCTCGGATTTTTAACAGCGTGCTCCGCTCTGTGGAGAGGTTTGCTTTTTGTGGACTGATAGCGATCGCGGTTCCACTCAGCGCACAGCAGGCTGCGACGACGACTTGGACCGGTGTCGTTCGTACGGCCGCCGCTGGACAAGCTGTCCCAGGTGCGCAAGTGACAGTATCCACAATAGGGAAAAAGCAGACGGCGATCACAGGACCTGATGGGAGGTTTTCGATCGAGAGCGTCGCACAAGAGCCCCACACTGTGATTGTGCAACTGCCCGGACACGGTCCAACCACACCGCTGACGGTGGATATCAGTGGCGCTTCCGTTGCCCTGATGGTGTCCGATCAAAACGTTTTGTCTATCACAGTCAATCCGCAAGCTGCTTCTAAAGTCTCGAATGTGGCGAGCGAGACGAGCGGCGAAAAACTCTCCAGCCAAAAGGTCAACGAGTTGCCGTTGAACGGACGTGACTTCAGCACCCTGCTGCTGTTGGCAGCCGGGACAATGACGGACGTGAATGGGCAGACAAATTTCACCCAGCAATTTGCCATCAACGGACAGCGCGGCGTAGAGGCTGTCTTCGCGATGGACGGCGCTGATATTAGTGACCCTGAGATGGGTGGGAGTACGTTTACGAATTTCAACGTGGACGCAATTCAGGAATTGCAGTCAAGCTCGGGCTGGATGCCAGCAGACATCGGGCGAGGCGCGGCAGGCTTTACCAATATCGTGACACGATCCGGGAGGAGCGGATTTCACGGTTCCTTCTTCGAGTTTCTAAGGAACTCTGCCCTCGATGCGCGAAATTATTTCGATCATCCGTCGATAGCGGACCCGGGCCGAATCCCTCCGTTCCGCCGAAACGAGTTCGGCTTTACAAACGGCGGACCGATTGTTTTGCCAAATCTATATGACGGTCGAGACCGGACCTTTTACTTTGTACAGTATCAGGGGTTCAGGCAGGTGCTTGGAACAACCCAGGTACTGGCCGTGCCTACAGCGGCAGAGCGAGCGGGCCAGGATGTGGTGACGTATCCGGACGGCGCCACGGACACGCTGCAGATAGCGGGGAGTTCGAATAGCCCGGGAGTAAATCCGGCGATTGCTTCCATACTGGCGGGCTATCCACTCCCTAACAACCCAACCGGCGCGTATGGTGCGCGAACCTATGCTGCTCCTTCCAACGTGAACACGGATGCGGATCAGTTTTCTATCCGCATCGATCAGAAAGTTGGTGCAAAAGGACAATTGTTTGGCCGGTTCAATTACGACAACCTGACGGGACCGACCACAAATCCAGATCAAACACTGCTTGACCCGAGCTTCGGCGTGCAGTATGTAGACCGGCAGCGCAACGGGGTCATCACCTATACACGCACCGTGTCTCCGCACTTTCTCTGGTCAACGTCGCTGAGTTTCACGCGTACGACGCCTTCGTTTGTGACGCCGAACCACACCGATCCGGCATTGAAGTTCATCGATGGCCTTTACGAGGCGTACAACAGCGCGGCGGGGTCGGTGATGTCTGCGTTCGGGAATTTGTTCCAGGGACAATTGAATTTTACCTGGACGACTGCGCGGCATGCGGTGAAATGGGGTGCGGAGGCGCGACTTAATCGCGACACGACCTACTTCGGAATCAGTCCCAATGGCGAATATGATTTTGGCGGCGGAACGGTTTACTCGCCAGTGTTCATTCCTTCCGCCAGCGGACAGCACAATGTGCAAGCCGGAGGTCCTCTGCCAGACACGCTAAGCAGTCTGCTGATCGGCTATCCGTACGGGTACACGATCGCGGTGGCGCCGCCTTATTCGTCGGATGGCGCACATATTGGGCCAGCGGCGATCAACCGGAATGACGTGAACGCGTACGTTGAGGACACATGGAAAATCGATCAGAAATGGACGCTCGATTATGGGCTCCGATATGAGCTCTACACACCGATTTCGGAGCGGGCGGACCGAACATCGAGCTTTCTAAATTCGTTCCCACCGGCGGGCGTTGGGCAGGAATACTTGATCAATCCGCAGCCTACTTATCAGACCGATTGGAACGGCTGGGGGCCGCGCGTGCAAGTGGAGTGGATTGCTCCGCAGGCCGTGCACGTGCATATGGGCGGGGCGATCACAGTGATTCCGCCGAATATCTGGCAGGACAATCTTCTGACGGGGTCAACGCCCTATGTTGTTTATCCACGTGTTAACGCGGCGCAGAACGGGGAGATTTCGTATGGATTCCAAATCACGCCGAACGAATTGCCGCAGGTCTATAACACCGCTGGCGTGAACGTGTTGGCTAGCGGCAATCCGAAAAACGTCCCGGCGAATACGGTGATGGACGTGAATCGATACCAGCAGGATTTGGCAGCGCTGTCGCCGAGTGGTCAGCTCTCGCTGCTGAGTCTGAGCGGGATCGACCGGCATTTTGGTAATGGCTCCCTGCAGACTTGGACGCTGGGGCTGGAACGGGCTTTCGGCGGCCTCACGGCTGATGTCGCGTATGTGGGAACATCGGCGTTCCGACTTCCCAGAATGTCATTTCCGAACGCGTATCCCGGAGCGGATCCGGAATTTGCCCGGTTTACAAACTTCGACAGCAGTGGAGCGGTAACGGGAGGTTTCGGATTCGAGTCCGTAATGGCGGCAACGTCGCACTCATCCTACAACGCGCTCCAGACTTCATTGTCGGGAAATGTTGGGCACGGCGGTCCGTCATTACAAGCAGGTTACACTTGGGGCAAATCACTGGATGATGTCAGCGGCATCCTGGGAGGAACAGGATCCACCGGCGCCGTAACGCTGTTCACACCACAAGACCCTTTCGATACGCAAGCCGAGAGAGGGCCGTCGAGCTTTGACGTAACCAACGCATTCACGTTGAGCGCGGCCCAGGATTTGCATTTCGAGCATTTGGGACTTCAGTCGGATCGAATCCAGTTGTTGACCAAGGGCTGGGAGTTTCTGAGCATCTCAACGATCACGAGCGGTTCGCCGTTTACGGTGTACTCGGGAATCCAGCAGACGGGGGCGGGGACGATTGGTGCGGACCGGCCGGACCAGATCGGAATACCGGACCTCTCGAGCGCCGGCAGTTCAACGCGACCGCGCGACGATTATTTCGGGCTGGGCGCAAACAACGCAAGTTTCTTTTCCATTCCCATCGGTATCGCGGGCGGGACCGGACCAAACTCCGGACTCTTTGGAACGCTCGGCCGTAATACATTTCGCGGCCCGGCATATTATGATTTCGATTTTGCGCTTATAAAGACGACTCCGATTGGCCACCGAGGAAGCGGTTTGGAGCGAGCTGACCTGCAATTCCGTGGGGAGTTCTTTAATCTGTTTAATGTCGTCAACATGGGGCTACCTGCCAATATCATCGAGGGGACGGGATTTGGCATGATCAGCAAGACGGCGGGAACTTCGCGGCAAGTTCAGTTTTCGCTAAAGCTCATCTACTGAGGCACGTCAAGCAGTGACTCAGGTTTGCGGGACGACAGGTTACTCGAAAGTGGCCGAGCTGCACGGCCTACGGATCCTCATTTCTTAAAGCCTTCCATTCTTAAGATTCAGCTTGACAGCTGGGAAAGAATGCAAGAGAATCCCGCACACCCGACGTTGGCACCCTTTGATCGCCCCCCGGAGGATGCCAAAGCTATACATCTGGTGTGGTCCGCACGGTCGTATCTTGGGGCCTCCCGCAGGGCGTTTCTGTGAGACCACGTGATTCGACCCGAAGATCGTAGACGTCGGCCTGCGCCGATGTGTTCTGCCTGAGTCCACCGCGAGTTGGGCAGACGTGAGTCGAGCGTGCTAAAGCTGAGGTGTGCTCATGAAGCCGATTTCAATTCTCACCCTGTCGTTCGTCCTCTTTTTCCTCTCGTTGGTTCCGTGTTCCCTGACCGCGCAGGACCTGCGCCCTGCGGGCACGGCCCGAGGAATTTCCGGTACCACTAATGCCTCCCCTGCCAGCCGCGCTCGCGTCCTCCGTGACTACGGCGATCTGCCACTTAGTTTTGAAGCCAATAAGGGGCAAACCGACGGTAGCGTACGTTTCATGTCGAGAGGCAACGGATACACGCTGTTCCTCAAGCCCACCGAAACGGTGCTGGCATTATCGCGCGAATCGGGCAACCCGGGCACGGGAAAAGTGGCGGGGGAAACGGCCACGGTCGAGATGAGGCTGTTGGGCTCAGACCCGGGTACCGATATAACCGGCCTCGGCGAGTTACGCGGTAAGAGTAACTATTTCATCGGCAATGACCCTACTAAGTGGCACACCGGAATACCTACATATGGAAAGGTCAGCTACAAGAACGTCTATCCTGGAATTGATCTGGTTTACTACGGCAACCAGCGCCAACTCGAGTATGACTTTGTGGTGGCGCCGGGAGCAAATCCGAATGCCATCAAGCTCAAGATAGTCGGCGCTCGCAAGATGCGTCTCGAGAAGAACGGGGACCTGCTGATTCGCGCCGACGGAGGAGACCTGCACCTGAGCGAGCCGGCCGTCTACCAGGAAGAGAGCGGCGAGCGGCACACCGTGGCTGGACGATGGCTACAACTTAGTGGACACGAACTTCGCTTCGTTCTGGGGAACTACGATCACAGCAAACCGGTTATCGTCGATCCTACTCTTGTCTACTCTACATACCTGGGCGGCTTACTCACGGATGCTGCGACCGCCGTTGCAGTGGACTCATCCGGCAACGCCTACATTGCTGGTCATACCGCGACACCCAGCACCGACACGCCGCCTTTTCCAACGACTCCTGATGCCTATCAACCAACATGTAACGGATGCACGGGAAGTGGCACTAACAACGCTTTTGTCACCGAACTTGACCCTACCGGGACCACGTTAATCTACTCAACCTACTTGGGGGGAAACAACGGTGATAGTGCAAACGGAATCGCCGTCGATTCGTCCGGCGACGCTTATATCGTAGGCACCACGTTCTCCGGAAACGCCAAGCCAAACGACATACCTTTTCCGACCACTGGTAGCGCTTTTCAGACCACATGCGCGGGGAGTTGCACCGATGGCGACGCATTCGTTGCGGAGTTGAACACCACAACCGGCGCTCTGGTGTTTTCCACTTTCCTGGGCGGTAGTGCCGCAGAGGAGGGCCTCGCAATCGCGGTCGATTCGCAAGGTGGTGTTTACGTAACGGGATTAACTACCTCCACGGACTTTCCCACCCAGAGTCCGTACCAACCCAACTGTTCGAGCAGCTGCTCCGGGGGACGAACCGGTGATGCCGATGTTTTCGTCACCAAATTCAGCCCCGGAACTACCGTCCCTCCGGGATCTACCCTCGCTTATTCGACTTATCTTGGCGGCACCGGCAACCAAAACGGAAACGGGATTGCGGTTGACAGTTCAGGAAACGCATATGTGGTGGGGTTTACGAACGCCAGCGATTTTCCTCCGGTTAGCGCCTATCAGTCGACATGCGGCGGTTGCGCGGACGGGTTCGAGTCCGCGTTCGTGACCAAGTTCGATACTTCCGGTGCTCCCGATTACTCGACGTTCCTCAGCGGCACGGAATATCCCACCGGCGCCGCGGGTGACAACGCTACCAGCATTGCCGTGGATTCGACCGGCGCTGCGTATGTCGCCGGCTCGACCACATCGACCAACTTCCCGACTGTGTCGGCATTCCAGGCCGCTTGCGCCAATGCTTGTTCCGGCGGCGATGCCTTTGTCACCAAATTCAACGCAGCCGGAAGCGCGCTGACTTACTCTACTTATCTGGGCGGCAGCGGGGCAGACCAGGCCAATGGAATCGCGGTCGATGCGGCAGGGAACGCTTTCGTCACTGGGCAAACATCGTCGTCCACTGATTTTCCCACGGCAAACCCAAACTATGAATACCAAACTACCTGCTCCGGCTGCGCCAGCGGCGGCACGGATGCGTTCGTATCCGAATTCGATGCTACCGGGAACCTGCTGATCTTCTCGACCTACCTCGGCGGCAAGACTTCTCAAGTCGGCGCCGGAATTGCCGTAGTAAGCGCAGCGGCTGGGCTTCCCCAGGGGGCGGTTATAGCGGGTAAGACCGCGTCCACCAACTTTCCCACTGTTGCTGGTTCCTATCAGACGACCTATGGCGGAGGAGGCGACGACGCTTTTGTTACCGCCTTCCCCACGGCTGCGAGTTGCGGCGTGGTAACCACAAGCACAGGATTGACCATAAACTCCACGCTCACCTGCTATGGCGATTTCCTGGCCGGGGATGCCGGAGACAATCAGTTCATGGGATTTATCTTTGCGCCCGGAGAGCAGACCGGGTCGGGGAGTGGCGGGGGAGCAGACTGCGCAGTTCCACCCGGCACTTGTTCGTTTTCGTCGTCGTATACTTACCCGTCCGCTGGGACCTACCCTGTTTCAACCACGGTGAACGACGCCACCGGCGCCATCATTGTCACAACGGGTTTCACCGTATCAATTCCGACGTTGTCGATTACAACCCAGCCGGCCAGTCAGACGATCAACTCCGGACAGACGGCGACGTTATCGGTAGTGGCGGCCGGCGCCCCAACGCTCGCGTACCAGTGGTATACGGGTGCAAGCGGGACCACGACAAATCCGATCACGAGCGCCACGACCAGCTCGTACACCACACCTGCCCTGACTACCACCACCAGCTACTGGGTGCAGGTGAGCAACGCATCCGGAAGTGTTAACAGCAGCACGGCAACAGTCACGGTCACACCGCCCGCCCCTGTAATTACGACCCAGCCGGCCAGCCAGACCATCAGCTCTGGACAGACGGCTACGATGTCGGTAGTGGCGACCGGAACCGGGCTCACCTACCAGTGGTACCAGGGGGCCAGCGGGACCACGACGGATAAGATTTCTGGGGCGACGAGCAGCTCCTATACCACGCTGGCCCTGAGTGTCACCACCAGCTACTGGGTGCAGGTCAGCAACGCCGGTGGGAGCGCTGACAGCAACACGGCCACAATCACCGTCACGCCGCCTGCTCCAGTGATTACGACAGAGCCAGCCAGCCAGACCATCAACTCTGGACAGACGGCTACGATGTCAGTAGTGGCGACCGGAACCGGGCTCACCTACCAGTGGTACCAGGGGGCCAGCGGGACCACGACGGATAAGATTTCTGGGGCCACGAGCAGCTCCTACACCACGCTGGCCCTGAGTGTCACCACCAGCTACTGGGTGCAGGTCAGCAACGCCGGTGGGAGCACCGACAGCAGCACGGCCACAATCACCGTCACGCCGCCCGGTCCAGTGATCACGACCCAGCCAGTCAGCCAGACCATCAACTCTGGACAGACGGCTACGTTGTCGGTAGTGGCGAGCGGAACCGGGCTCACCTACCAGTGGTATCAGGGAACCAGCGGAACCACGACGAATAAGATTTCCGGGGCCACGAGCAGCTCCTACACCACGCTGGCCCTGAGTGTCACCACCAGCTACTGGGTGCAGGTCAGCAACGCCGGTGGGAGCACTAGCAGCAACACGGCCACAATCACGGTCACACAGCCCCTTCCTGTGATCACGACACAGCCAGCCAGCCTAACGATCGACTCTGGACAGACGGCCACCTTGTCCGTAGTGGCGACCGGAACCGGGCTCACCTACCAGTGGTACCTGGGGGCCAGTGGGACCACGACGAGCCCGATAGCGAGTGCAGTCACGAGTTCCTACACCACGCCTGCACTCAGCGCTACCGCCAGCTACTGGGTACAGGTCACCAACACAGGTGGGAGCGTTAACAGCCACACCGCCACAATCACAGTAGAGCCGCCACTCGTCATCGATACGACCACCCTGCCGGGAGGGACGATCAACACCTCCTACACGCGGACAACGCTACAGGCAAGCGGAGGGATAGCCTCGTCATATTCATGGTCGCTTGCATCTGGAAGCCTGGCTATACCTCCGGGTATGAATTTCAGTTCGGCCGGGGTCATCTCGGGAACGCCGACAGCAGTGGGAACTTTTGATTTCACAGTGCAGCTCACGGACGCCACCGGGGCGAGCGTCATGCAGGCGCTCAGCATCGTGGTGACGTCTCCACCGGGGGCGCCCACGTGTCAGCCTCCAACCCTGCAAAACAGCGGCACGAATCCTTTGGCGGTGACGGCGACCACCAACTGCACTGATACGAGCGGCACAATTGCCAGCACAACCATCAATTGGGGCGATGGCACTCCATCTGGACCCACGACCTCACACACCTATGCCAGTGCCGGCTTGTACTCAGTTACGGTAACGGCTACGGATACGAATAACCTGAGCGATAGCGCTTCAGGCAGCGTGACAGTGACGGCGCCTTTGGTCACACCTGTGGTGCAAGGGCAGCCAGCGCAGCTTAGCACCATCGCAACGGCACCGCTAGGGGTACCAAGCGTTACGGTGACCTACACGTGCCCGACCACGCTGAACGGTCCCAGTGGAGTGCAGTCATTGAGCTATTACCACATAACATCTTGTACGGTCTCCCCTTCGACGGTCACGCTGAACAGCACGCCTCAATCGATCGGGGTCACGGTGCAAACCACGGGCACGACCGCGGCATCACTGCGTCCTGGTCTGAGGAGAGACGGAGCAGCGCCGCTATATGTGGCTTTCCTGGCGTTGCCCGGCATCGGGCTGGTGGGAATCGGGTGGTCGTCGAAGCGCCGTCGAAAGGCCGTGCGCTACGCCGGGTTGGCGCTGCTGTGCGTCATGCTCTGGATCCTGCTGGGGTGCGGCGGAGGAGGCAGCACGACGATAACGCCGCCACCTACGACTCCGACGCCAGCCGGAACCTATTCAGTGAATGCCACTGGAACTAGTTCGGGAGGCACTACGTCGTCTACCATTACAGTGGGCTTCACGGTGACTATCGGAGGGTAAACGGAACGGCGGCGAGGCGACGATCCCCGATAGGGCGCACGCCAAAAGACTACTGGTCGTTCAACGGAATGTAGTTGATAACCCAGTTGCCGCTCCTCTGGGCAACCAGGATGGAAAAGTTAGGCTTCTCACTATGGAGCTTGATTTGGTCCGACTGGACGGACTGTGTGCACGAGACCTGAATCTTGCCATCGGTCAAGCGCGAGAACGCGAGGTTTGAGAATCCAACTCTGACGTTCAAGCCGTAGGTTTCTTTGATCTTCTTCAGTTGCTCTTTACTAATCCCGGGGAACAATTCCTGCACCTTCTTTGCGTCCTTATGCTCATAGCTTTGGGCGTACTGTTGAAGAAGATCGGTAATTGCTTTCTTGTCCTGCTCCGAAACAGTTGCGGCGTCAGTCGTGGTTCTCGGAGGCGCTGGTGCATTGACGAGCACAACGGCTTCCTTGCTGTACTCGCCACCCGGTCCGGTGGCAACCAAGTGGTAGGTTGTGGTGGAGTCCGTCGGGGTGACCGTCATGGAGCCGCTGGAACTTACCGGTTGGCCGTCGATCTTAACGGTGATCGCGTTCCGGATATCCCAGTTCAATTCCGCCTTTTGGCCACGCTCAACTGCTTTGCGATTGATTTCGAATGGGCCTGAAGGGAAAGGCGCTGCTGGCGGGTGAGCCGGCGTTGGCGGTTCCGGCGTGGGAGCAACGGGAAGGCTCGGCGTCAATTTCGCCTCCAGCTCCTGCGGTTTGCCCGCTTTTACCGACACATCGGTTGTCCAAGTTTTGAATCCCTTCGCGTTCACCTCGACGTGACGCAGGCCCGCTTGCACCAGCACATCAAGCTTCCCCCCACCCGGAACATCGTGACGGTCGTTGTCGACCATGACTTCAGCGCCTGGCGGACCATCGATGATGAGATGTTGGCCGGACTGAACGTTGTGGGCGTCTTTGCTTGAGGGAGACGTAGAAGATGCCGGCGTCTTTGCCGATGCGTCGACGGAGCCTGTCGTCCCGTTGGAAGGCGGCTGAATCGGAGAAAGAGTAAACGGGAAGTCAGATGGGCCCTGACGCTCGACCTGAATCGGCGTATTCAGGGTCTGATAGCCTTCATGACTGGCTTCTACGTTATGTGGTCCCGGTGACAAACTCAGCCGGCAAGGAGTCACGCAGGAGCGGCCGTCCACCACAACAGCGCTGCCGTCCGGACTCGCAGAAATACTGACCATCACCGCCGCCGGGTGAGTGGCGATCCGATAAACGATGGCCCCACTGATGGCGACGGCGACGGCAACCGCGAGCGCGCCGCCAATCCATACCTTCGGTAGTTGGTGAGCGTGGAGTTTATCAAAGATGGGCGCGGGAGATACATCAGTAGAAAGCTTCCGTCTGCGCTCCTCAGTTTTTCTACGCTTCGCCGCTTCCATCGAGGTTTCGAGGAGCAACAATAACTGAGGGTCTTTGGCAAAGCTCCGCAGCGAGGCTTTCGCTGCCTTGATCGCATCTTCGGGCTCTCCGCTGTCGAGCAGCTCTCGAACGCGGCTGGTTTCGACTTCGAGCCTGGCGCGGAGTTTTTCAGCTGCTTCCCGGTCCGCCTGCTCCTGCGCCAGTTTTTGCCGGCTGGCCGCGAGTTGAGAGCGCAACTCCTCACTCTCGGGATAGCTCCGAACCGCATCTTCCAGTAATCCGCATGCTTTGGAGGTCTGGTTCTCCTTCAGGAATCGCCTGGCATCATCAATTACGGCGGTGATGCGCTCCTTGCGGGCTTGCGCTTCGCGTAACGCCTGCTCTTGTTCGATGCGCTCCTGTTTCAGCCGCCGGTGAGCAACGGCCAGTTCAGAACGCAACTCTTCACTGTCAGGAAACTTCTGCGCTGCGAGCTCAATCGTTTCCACAGCCTTCAGCGTTTGTTTTGACTCCAGCAGCCGGCGAGCCGCAGCAATCTGGCCCTCAATTTCTCTTTCTCTACGCGCTGCCTGCTCCCTGGCCCGCGCCCGTTCGTCCTGCTCGCGAGCCAGCCGTTGGCTTGCAAGATCCAGTTGCGCTCTTAGCTCCTTACTCTGGGGAAATCTGCGAACCGACTCTTCCAGGTACGCCACTGCTTGACTGGTCTGGCCGGAATCCAGAAGCTGGCGCGATGAGGCGATCTCCTTCTCGATTTCCGCCTGTTTGCGGCGGACCTCCTGTTCGGCTTTTTCCCGTTCCACTTGCTCCGCCGCCATCCGCCGGGCGTTTTCCAGTTGCGATTTCAGTTCGTGACTGCTGGGATGCTTACCCAGCGCCAGCTCCAGGGTTGAAATTGCTCGAGCAAATTGTTTGGACCCCAGAAGCTGCAGCGCGGTGGCAATCTCCTTCTCGATTTCCGTTCGTTTGCGCTGTTCCTCCTGCCTCACCCTCTGCCGGTCGGCCTCATCCGCGGCGAAGCGTTCTTTAGCGAGTTCCAACTGAGACTTGAGCTCTTTACTTTCGGGGAACCTGCGAACCGCCTGCTCCAGGCCCAGCATCGCCTGATGGGTCTGTTTGGCATCCAGCAATTGCCAGGCGGTAGCGATCTCACGCTCAATTTCTTCTTGCTTGAGTCGCGCCTCCCGTTCGGCGCGTTCCTGCTCTGCCTGCTCGGCCGCCAGGCGTCGCCGCGCGAGATCCAATTGCGCTTTCAGTTCTTCGCTGTCGGGATACTGGCGAACCACTTGCTCGAGCGCCGCCACTGCCTGGCCTGCCTGTCGGGCATCCAGCAACTGCCGGGTGGATGTAATTTCGCTCTCGATCCACATCTGCCGGCGCCGCGCTTCCTGTTCGCGCTGCGCTCGTTCGTCCACCAAACGTCCCTGGATGAGTTCCTGTTGTGCCTTCAGCTTTTCACTCTTGGGATAACGACGAAGGGCCTGCTCCAACGCTGCCAGGGCACGAGCGGCTTGATTGGACTCCAGTAGCTGCCGGGCGGAGGCGATTTCTTTCTCGATTTCCGCCTCGTTCCGCAGCATCTCCTGCTCATAGCGTTCCTTTTCCGCTTGTTCTGCAGCCAGGCGACGCTGGGCACCCTCCAGTTGCGATTTCAATTCCTCGCTTTCGGGATGCCGGTCCAGCGCCTGCTCCAACACCGCGACCGCGCGGCTCGCCTGCCGGGACTCCAGCAACTGCTGAGCTTTGGTAATTTCTCTGTCGATCTCCGCACGCTGGCGCCGGGCCTCCTGTTCGGCGCGCTCGCGCTCCGCCTGTTCCACCGCGAGGCGGCGCTGGGTGAATTCCAGTTGCGACTTTAGTTCCTCGCTTTCGGGATAGCGGCGAAGGGCTTGCTCCAATACCACCAATGCCTGGCCGGTTTGCCGTGATGCCAGCATCTGCCGGGAGGCTGCGATCTCTTTCTCGACTTCGGCCCGCCTCCGCCGCGCCTCTTGCTCGGCCTGCTTCCGTTGTTCCTCTTCCCTCGCCAACCAGTCTTCGGCAGCAGCGATCTGAATTTGCAATTCCTGGCTGTCTGGATAGTGGCGAAGCGCGTCCCGAAGTTTGGTCAACGCTTGCGCGGCTTGCCCCGACCGTTGCAACTCGGCTGCCGCCGCGAGCTGTAGATTGAGGTAGCGGCGCTTTTCCGCCGCCTGCCGCTCGGCCTCTTTGCGCTGCGCCTCCTGGCGCGCAATGCCATCCGTGACCATGGCCAGCAGAGAAATCAAACCCGAGTCATCGGCATAGCGCTCCAGGGCCGCATTCAAAACGCCCTGCGCGCGAATCAATTGACCGGAGTCCGCTAGCTGGCGGGCCGCGGTAATTTGCGCTTCGATAAAAAGGCGCCGGGTCCAGGCTTCCCGCTGTTTTTCGGCGAAGCTTCTCAACTTCAGCAATCCCAGATCTTCGGGAAACTTCTGCATGGCCTCATCGGCCAGGGCGCAGGCAGCGGCGTATTCGTCCCGATTCAGCAGATCTTCGATCTGACTGCACGCCTCTTCCAGAGCCCGGCGCCGCCGCTCGTGTTCCCGGCCTGCGGACGCAGTGTGAATCAACTGGTGAACCTCGGGAACCGAAGCGTCGATCCCTTCCGCTTGCTTCAGCAGATCCAGAGCGGCAGTGAAATGCCGCAACCCGATCTCTTTGCGAGCTCCGGCCACGAAGTCCTCGATCTTCTTCCTTTTGGAACGCTCCGCAATCTCCTTGGAGAGAATGGCATTCAACGCTTTTGCCATCGTGTTCTGCGGATCGACATTGAGCGCTTCTTCGACGGCTTGTTTTGCCGTGTCCAGATCTCCGTCCTGGTGCGCGAACTCTGCCTTCCGCAAAGCATCGGTGAGCTGCGCACTCGACCTCTTTACAGAATTGCGAAATTCGATCAGCCCGGAATTTGTGCCGTCAAGGCTAACCGCCTGATCGAGCAGAGCCAGGGCTTCGTCCCACTGCCGCGCTCCGAGGGCATCTTCGGCACGCGACCGGAGTTGCCTGACTTGCTCGCCGATTTGCTGTTCCTGAATCTGTCGTTGCACTTCGCGCAGCAACTCATTGGCCCGCCGGTGCTGCTTGTCGAATTTCAGAACTTGCCGCAGATACTCGCGTGCTTTATCCCACTCCTTGCCCTGGATGGAGACCTCGGCGCTGCGGAGGCAACTCGCAATCAGATCCCGGCTCAGGTTGTCCTGAACCGACTGCAGATCGAACGCAAAATCCTCCATCGAGCCGTAACGGTCCTTACGATCTTTCGCCAACGCCCGCTGAACTACCTGATCCAGGTCCGGAGGACATTGCCTCAAGACACTGGCCAGCGAAGACGGGCGTTCATGCAAAATCTTTGCCAGAGTGGACGTCGGATCCTTCCCCTGGAACGGCAGCATCTCGGAAAGGAACTCGAACAGCACCACTCCGGTGGAATAAATGTCGGAGCGGGCATCGATGTCGGCGCCCTGAATCTGTTCCGGAGACATGTAGTACAAGCTGCCCACCACTTGTCCGGTTCGGGTAAACCGTTCATTCCCCAGTTGCGCGATGCCGAAGTCGACGATCTTCACTCCGCCATCTTTCAGCACGACCACGTTGCCCGGTTTTACGTCACGATGAATAATCTGCCGCTGGTGGGCATAGCCCAGCCCGTCACAGACCTGGATGATGATGTTTAACTTCTCCGCCAGAGAGTAGGGACGGCGTTCCTTGATCACCTTCTCCAGGCTGTCGCCTTCCAGGTACTCCATGACCAGATACGGGACTCCGTCCTGATCACCAAGATCGTGAAGCGTTACGATGTTCGGGTGCTGGAGCTTCCCCGTAGATTGAGCCTCGCGGTAGAAACGCTTAAGAAGGTCGGGGTCGTCGGACAATACCGAAGTGACCTTCTTGATCGCGACCACCCGGCCGATGGTCGGATCGATGGCCTTGTAGACCATACCCATCCCGCCGCGACCGATCACGTCGAGGACTTCGTACTTTCCGATCTTGTTGACTTTGGGCGGTCCCATGGGCTTTTGGCTACGAGACTCGAGGGAGGTAGTCGCTACTTAGGCCTGTAGAAAATCCCGCCAGAACGGCCAGCGGCCACTCCTCTGGCTCGGATAACTTAACACGGAAATCCAGCGTCTTGCCAGCCAATACTGCCGAATCACGTGCTCCATTTTTCCCTTTTTTTCTTGACAAGCGGGAAAGAATACCCGAGAATCCTGCGCACTCGACATAATGGCACCATTTCGCTGACCCCACGAAGGATGCCAGTCCCCTGGGTGCAAGGCGGCGATTTGCGTCTCGGGACGCAATCCCAAAGTAGTGGCTACATTTGTGCCTGCGAACCCTTGCCCTCTCCGCGTTGGGACGCTCGCGGAACTTGGCCCATTAGCGGCGTAAGTGTCCGCCTGTAACAAATAGCGATGGGTGTCTGAATGAAAGGGCTTTCGTATGATTAAGAACGCGTGCTTAGCAATGTGTTTCGCGGTCCTCGCCGGGGTACCCTTGTGTGCTCAGACCAACACCTTTTGCCAAGCGAACGGAGCGCCGACGGCCAATGCCGGCAAGTTGGTCTGCCTGTTGCCGAATCTTGGCTTTCCACTGTTGACCAGCGGGCAGGATCCGATCGGCGGATTGGATGCCGCAATTGCCAGCCAGGCTGGCTTGTTTCCCCTGGCCTCTCCGGCCTCAGGAATCATCTATACGAATGATCCCCAGCTTGGGATTCCGGTAGCGTCCGGGACCGACAGTTTCGGTCCGGTTATGTTCGAGCGCGGAGAGACGCTGCATCGCCGCAAGATCTTCGTCGCCTTTACTTACCAAAACTTCCAGTTCAGCAATATGGATGGAATCAATTTGAAGAGCATTCCCGCCTATTTTCTCCTGCCGAATCAAACCCCGAACACATACGTGGAAACCAATTCGCGCGTCGATCTGAAGATCAATCAGTTCGCCATGTATGCCACCTACGGCCTCACCAACCGGATCGATGTCTCCGTGGCCATTCCGGTCCTGGATGTAAAGCTGGCGGCAACCAGCACCTGTGAGAGCGCCTTTGAAGTGGGCGTCGGGACGGGCACTTGTAAATTCGCTCTGAGCAATGGGACATCACAAACCACGGTCTCAGGGTCGCAAGGAGCTACCGGCATTGGCGACATCGTGTTTCGCGTCAAAGGAAGCCTCCGTCAGGGTGAGCGCTTCCATCTGGCCGCTGCCGTAGACGTTAGGACGCCCACGGGCGAAAGCCTGAACTTCCTGGGTACGGGCGCATGGGGAGTGAGGCCGTTTTTAGCAGCCTCCTGGCGAGGCCGCGTGGCTCCGCACGTGGACCTCGGCTACCAGTGGAATGGCAACTCCAACATCGCCAGCAGCCAGGGTCCCGGCGTAACCGGGAAATTGCCCGACAACCTGTTCTGGGTCGGAGGGGCGGATGCAAGGGTGGTGAAGCGTCTGACGCTATCCGCCGACTATCTCGGCCAGCACATCTTTACCGCACTACGGGAAGCCGTCCAGGTTGAGCCGAATTCGGGTTTCTCCGGCATCTATACCGCGTCGAGCTCGTTCAATACCAATTACGCCAGCGTCGGCGCGAAGGTGAATCCCGTCGGCAATCTATTGATAACCGCGAATGTCTTTTTCAAGCTGGATAATAATGGGTTGCATAACAAACCCGCGCCACTGGTGGGAATCTCGTACACCTTCTAGGCGAGACGCTCTGGGAATTTAGTCCAGAGCTTCGGCTGTGCCTGCGCTGAAGTAATGATCTTCTGCACGAAACCTTCCACAAGTCGAGCTTGGAACTTGTGCATTTACTCATGTCTCAGGCGAGCGTCCTTATTGTCTAGTCTCTCCTGACACTACGCCTCTCTCGCCTTTCTGAACCCATCATCCAGCAGAGGTTGTGGTGTCCGACGCAGCGAGGCTCCGCAACCTGAGGGGGGACGGCTATAATGCAAAGTCCAAACCATAAAGGGTTCGTGCGATCTGATCTGTGCGCGCGATACCTTGAGGGGGTCCGCATCGATCTCCCAAGTGAGGTAAATGAATGACGGTTCTTACTCGTCGCGATCTGCTTCGCTCCGGACTTGCGCTCTCGGCTTCTTCGCTGGTCGCGGGCTCGCTGGGCCGCGCCCATGCTTTGCTCTCCGCTTATCCAGGCGTAGCCTCGGCAGAGGCCTTGGCCGCGGTGGCTCCGCGGGAGCGACTGCTGTTTGACTTTGGCTGGAAGTTCTTTCAGGGCCATGCCTGCGACCCGCTGCGCGACTTGGGATTTGGCATCGGGCAGGGTGACTTTGCCAAGTCGGGCGATTTCGACTTTGCCAGGGAAAAATTTGACGACTCGAAGTGGCGCAGCCTGAACTTGCCGCACGACTGGGCGGTCGAGTTGCCGTTTGTGCGCGATGAAGAGTTGCAGGGGCACGGCTACAAACCGCTGGGCCGCCGCTATCCAGAGACGAGTATCGGCTGGTACCGGCGTACCTTTGACATTCCTAAAACTGATTCCGGCCGCCGCGTGGTGGTTGAGTTCGATGGCGCTTTCCGCAGCGCCCTTGTGTTTTTGAATGGCTACTTCCTGGGCCGCAATGACAACGGTTACGCTCCCTTCCGCTTCGATTTAACCGACTTCCTGAACTACGACGGCAAGAATTATCTGGTCGTGCGCATGGATGCCAGCTTCGGCGATGGCTGGTTTTACGAGGGCGCCGGCGTCTACCGCCACGTGTGGCTCACCAAGACCGACGCTCTGCACCTCGGACACTGGGACAGCTACGTTCGGCCGGCGATGAAAGGTAGTTCGGCCGCACTCGAACTGGGGACCGTAGTGCAGAACGAAGGTCAGCAAGCTGAGACTTGCCGCGTCCGCTGGCAGATTCTGGATGCAACCGGAAAGCCGGTGGCCTCTGCCGAAGCTGCGCCGCAGTCGGTCGCAGCCGATGGTTCCACAATCTTCTCCGCCACCGCTACGCTCCCGAACCCTGCGCTGTGGTCGCCCGAGACGCCGAATCTTTACTCGGCACTAATCACTGTCGAGTCGGCGGGCAAGCCGCGCGACGCCGAGCGCGTGAGTTTTGGCGTGCGCACGCTCGCCTTTGACGCGGACAAAGGATTCTTCCTCAACGGAAAATCAGTAAAGATAAAAGGTACGTGCAACCATCAAGATCACGCCGGAGTCGGCGCCGCTCTGCCTGATCGCATGCAGTGGTACCGTCTGGGTGTCTTGAAAGATATGGGCGGCAATGCCGTGCGCACTTCCCACAATATGCCCACACCGGAATGGGTGGAAGCCTGCGACCGCATGGGCGTGATGATGATGTGTGAGACCCGCCTGATGAGTTCGAATCCGGAAGGCATGGCGCAGCTGGAGCAGATGGTGAAGCGCTATCGCAATTCTCCCTCGATCATTCTGTGGTCCATGGGCAACGAAGAGTGGATCATGATGTATCAGCCGCAGGGTCCGCGCGTGATCGACGGCATGATCGCCCGCACCCACGAACTGGATCCAACGCGCTTGTGCACCGCCGCCGTCAATACCGCATTCGCCACTCAGTTTCCGGGAGAGCTTGACGTGATGGGCTTCAACTATAACCTGAAGGAGATTGACGGATATCATGCCAGGCATCCCAGGCAGCCGAGCGTGGGCTCGGAGACGGCGAGCACCGTGTCTACCCGCGGCATTTACTCTACGGACAAACTGCGCAACTGGGTCAGCGCCTACGATCTAAACCACACCGACTGGTCCGAACTCGCTGAAGAATGGTGGAAATTCTACGCCGCGCGGGAATGGCTGCCGGGTGGCTTCGCCTGGACGGGATTCGATTACCGCGGCGAGCCTACGCCCTACGGCTGGCCGTCGGTCAACTCACAGTTCGGCATTGTGGATATGTGCGGCTTTCCCAAAGACAACTTCTATTACTACAAGGCGTGGTGGGGACACGAGCCGGTGCTGCATTTGTTTCCCCACTGGAACTGGGATCAGCGCGACGGCGAACCCATTTCCGTCTGGGTGCATTCCAATCTCGATGAGGTCGAGATATTTCTAAACGGCAAGAGCCAGGGCTCGCAGAAAGTCGAGCCATTGACTCACCTGGAATGGAAGGTGAAATACGAACCGGGCGTGCTGGAAGCGCGTGGAAAAAAGGACGGCAAAGTCGTATTGGTCGAAAAGCGCGAGACGACAGGTAAGCCGGAGTCGATCCGGCTCACGACCGACCGCACTGAGATTAATGCCGACGGCGAGGACATCGCCGTCCTGCGCGTCGAAGTGCTCGACAAAGAAGGACGGGCCATACCCACAGCAGCCAACATGATCAGCTTCAAGGTTACGGGTGAAGGCGCGCTGATCGGCGTCGGCAATGGCGATCCCAATTGCCAGGAGTCCGACAAAGAGCCCAAGCGCAGCTTGTTTAACGGCCTGGCTCAAGTGATTGTGCAGGCCAGCAAGACTCCGGGGACCATCACGGTTGAGGCTTACACTGAGAATTACCCGCGGCCAAAGCTACCTTCCGTCACCCTGGACATCACCACAAAGAAAGTCGAACTGCGCCCAGCCGTGGGCTAGGCGGAAAAGCCTAAACCAACCTTATAGCACTCTCGGGCCACCTGTTCCCGGATCGTGCCATTGCCATAGAACGTCCATGGCCTGAGGATACTCGTGCCTGGTGAATGGCACTCCTTATTACATGCTATTTACCCAGGTGCCCAGTAGGAAAGACGACGCAATGCATGATTTGAGTTCAAGAGCGGAGCTGGTCAGGCCTCAGGCTGATCCCGCCAACAAGCAACCTCGCCAGCTGCGGATCGCCCTCGTTCTCCTCTTGGCTGCCCTCGCTGTTGTCATCATCAAGGACCGCGAATTCTGGTTCGGCTCGAATGAAGTCCTGGAATCCGATAGTGCGGTTCCGGAAAGCACTCCCAAAGCAAATACAGCATCTGTGCCGGTTCAGACCGCCCCCGCGCCCGCTGCGCCAACTGTCCCCGCAAAGAAGCACCTCACTGCCAAGACGTCCGCGGAACCGGCCGTTGCGGATCGCGCTCATCAGGAAGCTGCGAACTCAGACTCGCCGGTCGTTGCCACCAAGCGAACCGTCCTTCCTCCGCTGGATGTCGAAGTGGTTGCCGGCGACACGCACCGCACGATACATCCCGGAAGCAACGTCACGAAGGTGGAAATTCCCAGCGTTTCAAGCCGCGCCTCGGCAGTCAACATGTCGGCAGCGAGTCTGCCAACCAATGCGGCCGAGCGCGAAAGTCTTGCCGCTGGCACCGTCCCGGAATTGCGGCAGACCATCGATTCGAACCTCCCACTGCTGGGACAGCACATGAGAGTGCAAGGTTCGGTAGTGTTGCAGGCGGTGGTCGGCACCGACGGCACAATCGAAACCCTGCGAGTGCTCAGCGGCCCCGCCATCCTGACCACAGCAGCGCAGCAAGCTGTTCGCCAATGGCGCTTCAAACCCTATCTGCAAAACGGACAACCCGTCGAAACCAAAGCTAGAATCACCGTCAACTTCTCCATCCGAATCTCCGACGACCCCGCCAAGACCACCTAGATTCTCAATTACCAACGTAATTAGAGACGTGACCTGCGGCTGTGTTAGACATTACCTAGGTCGCTGACGTCAGCAGTAGCGACCTCAAGCATTCTAAAAGTCCCTCCCAGACCTGACTTAAAAGGCCGATTGGCGCGGCACTCAATCGTCCGTCTTATCAGTTGATTTACGAGACACCGTGACACGGAATTATGTCTGACGCTGCCCAATGGAGCAGCGGCCGGATTCGGCCGTGGAGCGCAGTCTCGGAATTCGCCCCTCCCCAACAGCGCTTACCCACGGACTTGGCATTACAGTTCTCAGGAGAACTATGTCAAAGAAGATTCTTGTGGTGGACGATTCCAGGACCGCATTGATGATGGAATGCGAGATTCTCGGAAAGCGTACGACCTATCAATGCATTACCGCGGCTGACGGTCAGGAAGCGGTCGAGAAGGCGCAAGAAGAGCGCCCCGACCTGGTCTTGATGGATGTGGTGATGCCTCGTTTGAATGGATTTGAAGCTTGCAAAATGATGCGTCAGCAGTCGAGCACCCGCGAGATCCCCATCGTCCTGGTCACCACCCGCAGCGAAGAGGCTTACATGGAAGCCGGGTTCCGCAGTGGATGCAACGACTACATCACCAAGCCGGTCGATGGCGCCGAACTGGTGGCCTTGTTGCAGAGTTACCTGGGCGAGTAGAGCCGAGCTGGCCCTCGAGTCGCCCGCTCGGTTGAATCGATATAAGTAAGGACCTCTTCATGAACGATGACAAGAACCACGCCACCGGATCGAAACCTGCTGCAGTCGACCCCATGAACGATCTACGGTTAAGGGCAGCACGGAAGAGGCTGGCCGAGAGCAGGGATCCAGAGGATGCCATCGATGGCCTGCGCGAGATCGTGGCCAACTTCCTCGGCTCCGAAGAAATGGGCTTGTTCAGGGTGCTTCGCGGGACCACGAGCTTCCAGTTCTTCTGGTCCTTCGGAATCGACCTCGAGAGCTATGACCTGCTGCGGGCCTTAGGCGATACCGGCGTTCAGCGCGTCATGCGCGGTGAGTGTCACATTGAACTCGGGGTCCGAGACCGCTCCGGGGCAATGGCCAAGGCTCAGGTGTTTGTTCCTATGCGCGCCGCCAATCAGACAGTAGCGATCCTTGCCATAGTGCGCTTGCTTCCCCAGAAACTCGGCTTCGACCGGTCTGACATGGAACTATTCAAACTGCTTTCCGACGAGGCCGCAAAACCTTTATTCGGTGCGAGCGGCCACTCCACGCCAATGACCGACGGACCAGGAATGAGAGCATGAGAGAGACTACCCCCAAATTCAATCCGGCAGTCCTGCCTGCGGAGTACATGAAGAGTTATGAGCGCGCGGACTCGACCGAGAACCGTCACTTCCTTTATCCGGGACAACTGTTCGTAACCCGCGACCCGATCACCATCTCAACCATTCTCGGATCATGCGCGGCCATTTGCCTGTGGGACAGGCACAAGAAAGCCGGCGGAATGAACCACTATCTTCTGCCTGAAGGACTCACTGACGGACCGAACCGGCTGCGTTACGGCAATGTTGCCAATCCTGAGCTCCTGAAGCAGGTTCTGGCATTGGGATGCGAAGTTCGAAACTTGCAGGCCAAGATCTTCGGCGGATCCAGCGCGTTCGCGGTCGACATGTCGCAGTCGCTGGGATCGAGGAATGTGGAGCTCGCCGAAAGTTTTCTTCATTCCGCGGGCATTCCGGTCGTGGAAAAAGAAGTCTCGGGGAAACATGGCCGCAGGTTGCTCTTTCAGATTCAGGATGGCATGACGACCATCAAGAATTTCGATTAGGCAGAAAAACCAAGCCGCGTGCTGATTGGCGCGGACTGCGAGAGGAGGAACGGTGGATTCAGCGGATTTTGATCGTGAAGCTGTCCTCGCGTCGTTCCTCGCCGAATCGGAAGAGGGCCTGGACACGATGGAGCAGGCATTAGTCCAGATGGAATCGAGTCCTTCGGATCCGGAACTGCTGCACAACATCTTCCGCATTGCGCACACCATCAAGGGCAACGCAACCTCTCTCGAACTCAGCGAACTCGCAGGGTTCGCCCACGTGGTAGAGGACTTGCTGGATGTTTTTCGTGAGCAACAGGCTCTGCCCACGGCCGACTTGATTTCACTGCTGTTGAAGGCAGTGGACGAACTTCGTGCCATGGTCTCGGCGTCATCGTCTGGGTCGCCATCGCTCACTCCCGAACAACAAGACCTCAGAAAAGAAATCGCGCGGGAAGTAAAAAAGCGGTCGAAGAGAGTTGTCAGTACGAGCGCAGCCACGGGAGAATCGAGCACGTTGTCGAGAAGCGATATGCTCCCGGTGCCCAATCACCGCACGCTGCGCGCCGATGTCGACAAACTCGACCACATGTTGAACCTGACCGGCGAGATCGTCATTGCGCAAGGCCGCCTGCGCCAGATGATCGAGAAGCTCGGCACCGATCAAGGACGCGCCCTGCTCGAGATGCATCGCGAGGCAGAGCGCCTGTACATGGACCTGCAGAGTGAAGTGATGAGTATCCGCATGGTCCCGGTGGGCCCGCTGTTTCGCCAGTTTGTCCGCTCCGTGCGCGACCTTGCCCGCAGTCACGGAAAACTGGCTCGTCTGGAGGTCGTGGGAGGAGATGTTGAAGTTGATACCACCATCCTCGAACACTTGAAAGATGCTCTCTTGCACCTGGTGCGGAATGCCGTAGATCACGGTATCGAGACGCCGGCCTTGCGCGAAAGCCAGGGCAAGAACCCGTGCGGAGTGATCCGGCTCACAGCCGCCCATAGCGGTGGAAACATCATCTTGAAGCTCGAAGACGACGGAGCAGGCTTCGATCGCGCGCGGATTCTCGAGAAGGCGAAACGCCGCGGCCTCCTGACCGGCAAAGACGAGATTCGTGATCAGGACATTTACGATCTGGTGTTTCAGGCCGGATTCTCTACCGCCGAATCGGTCACCGATCTCTCCGGCCGCGGCGTCGGACTGGATGTGGTCCGGCGCAACATCGACATTTTGCGCGGAATGGTCGAGATATCGAGCGCGGCCGGCAAAGGCACGAACATTACGATCCGCTTGCCTCTGACTCTAGCCATCATCGAAGGCTTCTCGGTCCGGGTGGGCGCCGAAACCTTTGTCGTTCCTCTGGAACATGTGACCGAGTGCACGGAGCTGCCGGCGGACCAGAGCAACTCGGAAGCCAGCGGGATCCTTAGCCTGCGCGGAGCTGCCCTGCCCTACGTGCGACTGCGCCACGTGTTCAGCGTGGGCGGCGATGCTCCGAAGAGGGAGAACATCGTCGTCGTCAAAATGAATGAGGCCCGGGCCGGAATCGCGGTGGATGAATTGTTGGGTGGCATGCAGACAGTTGTAAAGCCTCTGGGCAGGGCATTTCGAGGAGTCTCCGGGATCGCAGGTTCTACCGTGCTCGGAGACGGACGCGTCGGTCTGATCGTCGACGTCCCCAGTCTGCTGCGCGGAGTAATGCAATCGACTTTGCAGTCGCAAGCTTAGCCTAAGCAAGAACACGACCTAAGAACATCGATTCGAGAGGCGGAGAACCATGAAGACTTGGCAAGATCGAAAAATCGGCACGCGACTGGGTGTTGTCTTCGGAGGCATCCTGCTGTGCGTAATCGTCGTCAGTGGCTTTGGACTGAGCTGGCTCGGTCGCCTGAACTCAGAAATGTCAGCATCGATACAGAAGCGCTACAACACGGTCGAGTTGACGCATCAGACCATCGAGGCCTCAATCACCAACGCCCGCATCACCTTGCAACTGTTCGAGTCCACCGATGCGGAACAAGAGACCAAGCTGAACCAGCAAAACGATGCCATCAGCCAGGAAATCAGCGAGCAGGTCACGCTCATCGAAAAGAGTCTCAGCTCTTCCCAGGAGCGCGAACTGTTTGCGACCGTTACCCAGGACCGCGAGGCCTACAAGTCGGCGCGGGCTAAAGCCAAGAAGTTGTTGATGGATAAGAAACGTGACCAGGCGCTGACCGCGTTGAGCGACGAGGTGATCCCCGCACTCGACAAGTACCGCACCTCGTGGCAGCGGTTCATCGACCTTCAGACCGCCGCCGTAATGCAAAGTATCAAGGAAAGTCAGCAGGCCTACGCCACCGGGCGCGGCATTGCACTGTTGCTGCTGGGTGTCACTCTGATCCTGGCGATGTTCGCAGCGGTCAGCGTTACAAAGAGCATTACAGTTCCTATCCGGCGAGCCGTCGATCACGCGGAACTCATCGCCGGCGGCGATCTCACCAGGGAGATAGTCGTCACAAATCATTCCGAGACCGGCCAATTGCAACAGGCAATGCAAGACATGAGCAGCAAGCTGTCGAGCATCATTCGCGATGTCCGCGAGGGCTCGGCGGCAGTCGCGTCGGCAGCGCAGCAGGTTTCGTCGTCCTCGCAGAGCCTCTCGCAGGGAACCAGTGAGCAAGCAGCTTCGGTGGAGGAAATGAGCTCCAGCCTGGAACAGATGAATGCCTCGATCACCCAGAATGCCGACAATAGCCGGCAAGTGGAGCAGGCGGCTGCCAAGGGCGCCACGGCCGCGGAAGAGAGCGGCGATGCAGTCAAAGAGACGGTCGAAGCCATGAAGCAAATTGCCGCCAAGACCTCGGTAATCGAAGAGATCGCCTACCAGACCAACCTGCTTGCGCTTAACGCGGCCATCGAAGCGGCTCGCGCCGGCGACCAGGGCCGCGGCTTTGCCGTGGTCGCAGTCGAAGTTCGAAAGCTGGCAGAACGCAGCCAGTTGGCAGCGCAGGAAATCGGCGGGTTGGCTGGCAAGAGTGTCAGCGTGGCCGAACGCTCCGGCCAGTTGCTGTCTGATCTGGTGCCATCGATTAAGAAGACCGCCGAGCTGGTGCAGGACGTTGCTGCCGCATCCACCGAACAGTCCGGCGGAGTGACGCAGATCAACAAGGCGATGTCCCAGGTTGACACCGTCACCCAACGCAACGCATCTTCCGCCGAAGAACTCTCAAGCACCGCGGAAGAATTGGCGGCGCAGTCCGAGCAATTACAGCAGTTGATGACTTTCTTCCGCGTAGCCGGAGAGCAGTCTGCTCCTCGCAACGGCAAGCAGCACATGACAGTCCCCCTAAATCCGACTTTCAGGAGCGACTTCGCGCAGTCTGGCCGCACACGGCCGAACGCCAAGGCAACGGAAGAGGCTAACTTCGCTCCCTTCTAGAGGAAGACCGGCTTACTGGTTTGGCTTTGACTAAGGCAACGGCAGACACGCGAGGAGTGTAACTATGGGAGCATCGAACCAGGAGAAGGGCAACATGGCTCCGAGCACCGTGCAGTACCTTACTTTTTTCACTGCACGCGAGGAATATGCGATCGCCATTGTGAAGGTGAGGGAGATCATTGAGTACGAGTGTGTCACCACCGTGCCCAATACTCCGCCGTGGATCCGTGGTGTGACGAACTTGCGGGGCAAGGTGGTTCCGGTCGTCGACCTCGCGGTAAAGTTCGGGTTGCCCGCCAGCGGTATTTCCAAGTTCTCCTGCATCATCATCACGGAAGTGATGTTTCAGGGCGAGAGCCTGATCATGGGAGTTCTCGCCGACTCCGTGAGCCAGGTCATTGAGCTCTCCGCCGACGAAATCGAAGAGACTCCACCGTTCGGTACTCGTGTGAAGACCGAATACCTGCTCGGAATGGGAGCGTTAGGCAAGAAGTTCTGCTTGATTCTCGATATCGACAAAGTCCTCTCCGCCGACGAATTTCTCGCCGTGACCGACTCGGCCGCCGACGAAGACGCCGTCCCCCATGAGCCAGAAGAAGATGCGCCAGCAGAAGAAAAGGAAAACCGGCTCGGGGCTGGAGCCTAGCTGTGTCCGCTGGAATAGCCGCGGGCAAGACTTCAGCCGCGTCCGACCAAGTCGGCGCATTTCCTGAGCTGCCGCCCCAGCTCTCGGTCAGTCCCGCTCTGTTCCAGAAATTCCAGAAACTAATCTATGCCGAAACCGGCATCTGGCTGGGCAGCTCCAAAACGGCCCTGCTGTGCGGACGTCTCTTTCGACGGCTGCGCGCGCTGGAGATGGATTCGCTGGCAAAGTACTACGAATGCGTAGCGCAGCCGGACCAGGAAGAGGAACGCGCCCGGATGATCGATGCCATCACTACCAATGAAACTCGCTTCTTCCGCGAGCCCCGGCAGTTCGACTTCCTGGTGCAGAGAGTCTTTCCGCGTTGGCGGGCAGACGCCGTACACGGCTCACGCCCCAAAAGAGTACGAATCTGGAGCGCCGGATGCTCTTCCGGCGAAGAACCATACACGGCGGCCATGTTGCTCGCCAGGAATCTTCCGGCAGATGAAGGTTGGGACGTGCGCCTCCTCGCCACCGACATCTCAAACCGCGTGCTGGAAAAAGCTCGCAAGGGGATCTATCCGATCGCGAGGTCGCCGGAACTGCCCCAGGATTTCCTGCATAACTATGTGCTGCGAGGAACGGCGGAACGGGAAGGCGAGATGAAGGTGAAAGTGGAAATCCAGCAAATGATCGAGTTCCGAAGAGTAAACCTGGACCAGGAATGCGCTCTGACCGAAGGTCCATTCGATGCCATTTTTTGCCGCAATGTGCTGATCTATTTTGACGCCGCATCAAAGCGCAGAGTGGTCGCGAACCTTTGCCGTCACCTTAAAGCCAACGGCCTTCTATTCGTGGGCCATGCCGAGAACTTGAACAGCATGTTCCCACAACTAAAGAGCCTGGAGTCGACCATCTACACAAGAACATGCGACCAAGGGGATGCCCCAGGAAGGTGAAATAGCGTGCCAAGTATGCATGGAGACGAGTTGCACGTCCTGGTGGTGGATGATTCCGCGATGGTCCGCCAAGTCATGCAGGCCATCCTGAGCACCAACCGCAGGGTCAAAGTCGCTGCCGCCGCCGATCCCCTGATCGCGTGGGCAAAGATGCAGAAGGAACCCCCTGATGTCGTCATCACCGACCTGGAAATGCCGCGGATGGACGGCCTGACCTTCATTCGAAAGATCATGTCGGAAATGCCTACGCCCGTCGTGGTCTGCTCCGGTCTGGCCGCTCGCGGCACCGAACTCGCACTGCGCGCGCTGGAAGAAGGAGCGGTGGAAGTCATCACCAAGCCCAAGGTTGGCGTACGCGACTTCCTCCATGAATCGGCGGTGACGCTGCTCGATGCGGTCTGGAGCGCATCTCAAGCGCAGGTCAAGCCCCGGCCGAAGCTGGGTCTTGAGGTCAGTCCCGGACTAACCGCCGCTGCCCTCCTGCCGCGCAAAAGTGGGTTCAGCTGTACAGGGCTGCCGAGCGGTGTCATTGCAATGGGCGCCTCAACCGGTGGAACGGAGGCAGTGCGAGCCGTCCTCATGGCGCTGCCAACCGATTGCCCCCCGATCGTAATTGTGCAACATATGCCTGAAATCTTTACCCGGGCGTTTGCCGAACGCTTGAACCGGGAATGCGAAATCGATGTTCAGGAAGCCCGCGATGGCGACCGCCTACAAGCTGGTCTTGCTCTGATTGCCCCGGGCAACCGGCATATGCTGGTCAATCGCAGCAGCGAAGACTTCGTGGTTCAAATCATGGATGGACCGCTGGTCTCGCGCCATCGTCCCAGCGTTGATGTTCTCTTTCGCTCGGTGGCCACTTCTGTTGGCGCCAAGGCGGTCGGCGTCATCATGACCGGCATGGGCGACGACGGTGCCCATGGACTTTATGAGATGAAGGAATCCGGAGCAGCTACGGTCGCGCAGGATGAAGCCAGCTGCATCGTGTTTGGAATGCCCAAAGAAGCGATTGCCCGCGGTGCCGTAGACATCGTTTTGCCCTTGGAGCAGATCGCGAACGCCGCTATGAATCTACAAGGCAGAACCAAGGAAGAGATGCAGAGACGCTGAAATCAAAAATCTCTCAGTCAGTTTGGGTGCGGAAGCTGCTCTTAAGCTTCGGCGCCAAAGCTGGTTATTGATGCCAGCCCAGGTATTCTTCGTGTCCCTCGAAAATCTCATGAAGCAGAAGTTTGATGCGCTGCTTCAGGGTCGCGGGCTGCGGCTGGCGTGCTTCCGTAGTTTCAGTTTCAGCATTCCCCTTTGGTTCGAAGGCGGGCGCGGCACCAGAAGCCATGAGTACGGACTCCTCGCTAGAAATTGATTTTGATGACCTTGTCGCTTGTATTTGCGAGCTTGGCGGCGATGGGCTGCCGGGAGGAGGTCGGATGGGGTTCCGATTCACTCGATTTTAAGGAGGTTCTAATCGAGCGTGCAGATCACCGACGGCATAGCACTTCAGACTCTGGGACCAGCACCCGCTTCGTCAACCTCCGATATCAAAGCCGTACTTGTGACGCTTCGGTTGTCGCGGACGAATAATGCGCAATCTCGCAAGAACGGCGCGGGCGGCGACTGCCCGACAAATCTCTGAACAAGGCCTGAGCGTGCCGTTTCATCCATTCCCGAACCTGTTCGTGTTTCGTAACAGGATTAACTTTGTAACCGCGCCAATGCAAATCAGTGAAAAACTCCTTGCAACTGAGGGGGAGGAGTGGATCCGAAAAGCTGCCCGCGCTGCGGCGGTACCGGATACATTGCACGGCCTGCGGACATCAGCGGCAAGTCCGAGGGCGTGGCGTTTATCCGTTTGAAATGTCCGGCGTGCGCAGGTAGTGGACGGGAAAATTCGATACCCCCTTCGACCGCGGGCTGACCGCACGGCCTGTGGTGCTTGCGAAAACGTACGAGCCCGGGACGTTACGCTCCCGCCGTGATGTGACGATCCGGGCCGGACGTTTCAAGTTCACGCAATCCCAGCAGCTTTGTTGCGGACCCGGCGTCGAGCCGTAGCAGTCTCGATCCGATTGCGTCCCCCGGCCTTCGCGCGGTAGAGAGCCTTGTCGGCTGCCTGGACGACTTCTTCCGCAGACTCGTTTCCCCGCCTCGAAGTCGCCACCCCGATGCTGGCCGTTACTGAGAGTTCGTGTGACCCCGTTGCCTGAGCCAGTTGCCGGATCGCATGGCCGGTCTGGGCACGGCCGCGCACCCGCTGGTTGCGGCGGTCAGGACCGCGAGCCTCCTGCCGGCGGTCGGGGCCGCGCACATGAAGCGTGGCGCTTTCGATATCAGCGCGCAGTTTTTCCAGATGATCCAGAACGTCAGCGGTGGTCTTGCCGGGAAACAGAATCGCAAACTCTTCTCCGCCGCAGCGGTAAGCCTGTCCTCCACCCGACACGCGTGCCAGCCGTGAAGCGACCAGACGCAAAACTTGATCTCCCGTGTCATGACCGTAGGTGTCATTGCAGCGTTTGAAGTGGTCGATGTCGACCATCGCGATCGAATACGGTGGTACGAGCCGAAGCAGCGCGTCGTGAAAGGCGCGCCGGGAAGGCAGCGTGGTCAATTCATCGTGATAAGCGAGCAGGTAGGAAGTCTCGACCACGGCGCCCGCCAGAATAAATGCAGCGGCGGCGAAGTAAGCCGTTGGGATTCTTCCCACTCCGCCAAAGCGGAGCGCCAGAAGTGAAGCCGCCAGTGCCCACAAGAGCCCGCTCTCCATGGGCTTGTGGAACAACAGGAAGCGCATCAGCAAAACCACCGCAGCCGCGGCGAATGTCAGCAGTGTGGCAAAAGGCAACGGCGCCGGGGAAAACGCGTGATGCAGAGTGCGCACAGCAGCCGCTGACGACTCAGGCCGGCAAAGCACTGCCACGATGACGGACTCGACGAACAGCAATAAGGCTGGAGGAGCGACGCTGGAGAAAGGGAATCCCTTCTCTTGGTGAAAAGAGAGAAGAACAAAGTTGAGGGGCAGCAGCAGTCCAACCGCAGCCATGGCCGTGCTTCCAGGTCCGCTGGACGGGATATGTCCTGAAGCGAAAGGGGAAGTGAAGGAGAAATTGAAATATGAGATGGCTTCTTGGGCGAGGAACAGAACCAGCAAGGCAAAAAAGATGCGGCTGGAGTGAAACCGCCACGCCAGCAGCAGGCCAGCGATCGTCGCAGTGTAGAAGGCGTAGTTGACGAGCGTGGCACTGGGCGTGACCAGGCCAGTGTGCAGCACCGCCGCAACCGCCAGCAGACAAATACCGGGCGTGAGCAACGACTTCATCGAAGTTTGATTCCGGCGTGAATGGGGAACGTCCTCAGAACGTGGTGTCCAGCCTCGCGGCCCAACAACGATTCATATCTTCATAGCCTAACCACGATTCATACCTTCATAGCCTAACCACGATTCATATTCTCGCAGCCCGACTATGATTCGTATCAGGGCAGGCATTCATGCGTGCCGTAAGTGCCGCCTTACCAGCAAGCCTTTAGGCCCTGCTTCGCGCGGACGGAGTTCCCCGCGGACCGCCAGCCCCGCAGAGTCTTTCCCAAAATTATCGTCTTCAATATTATCTCCGGGAGCACGGGACGAGAGTAATTGACCGAGCAGGTTCGGCGTCGGACGGTGCCCGTCCTTGTCTCTGCGTTTTTTGCAGAGACAGAGCCTGCCCTGAGCGGAGCCGAAGGGGCGGGGACTTTGATCTCGCTGGGTGCCCCACTTCTCGCGTTTTTTGCGAGAAGTAGGGCTTTTGACTTATAACTCACGATAAGCCCAAGCTCGGGGGGCCGGTGCTCACAATCAACCCAAAATCTTGTCAATAGGCAAAAACTACACGATCAAGCCTAACTCGCTCACGGCAATGGAAATATAATTCCGGCAAACATGGCGGGTTCACCCTATTCAAATTGATATACTAGAGGTATAGAGTAAAAACAGAAAAAGGAGGCGCGGCCCCAAGGCCGCGCCTTTTCTTTTGCGGCGAAGTGAGGCGGGCACAACATGGCTAAGTGCAAGGGATTCAGGAACTTCAAAGAACGAGGCGAGTGGGTCGAGCTGCAATTCATGGCCCGCGCCCTGCGCAAGAGGTTCAAGGTATCGAAGCCCTGGGGAGATTCCTCAGCTTACGACGTAGGCATCGAACACGGACGGCGCTTCCTCCGCGTGCAGGTAAAGTCCACCAGCTACAGACTAGCCAACGGCTACCTCTGCGGATTCAGACCCAACCAGCGGAGAAAGCGATATGTCAGACGCAAAGTCGATTTCTTCGCAGCCTACATCGTCCCCGAAGATGTCTGGTACATAATCCCCGCAGCCGTCGTCCTGAAAACCAAAAGCTCAGATCTGATGCTGTGTCCCGTGCAGCCCATGCGAAGGGATTGCTACAAGTACGAGGGTTACCGGGAAGCCTGGAAGCTGCTGCGAAGCGGAAAGGGGTCCTCGGCGTCCTCTGCATGAATCATTTGGGGAGGCTTTGTAGGAAGTCTTCTAACACGTGGTTGAATTTCTCTGGGTCATCGACGAAGAGGGCGTGGCCGTCGCCATCGAAACGTTCCAGTTGGAGTTTGTCGCCGAGCGTTGCTTTCAGGAAGTCGGCGGTCTGCTGGGACTCAGGCTGGTAGGTGAAGAGCACCGGCCGATTCGTCTTCATTTCTGCAAGGCGGGCTAAGCCGGGTGAGAAATCCTTCACCGCAAGCATGTCGTAAATAAGTATCACTGCGGTGTCGGCGGGAACCTCGGCGGAGGCGTCGATGACACGCTTCAGGTAGTCCTCGGGCTGCGGCTTTTTGTACATGGTTCGCACAAAAGCGTCGGCTTGTTTCCGGCGATCCAGTTGAAGTTGGTTCATCCATCCCGAGATGGCGACGAACATCTCAGGGCTGGGCTTGTCCGAGATAAGGCCATCCACCAACACTACCCCGCTGATGTTTTCCGTGCCGAATTGCTCGACATATTTAATCAGCTCGCCGCACGCCATCGACCAGCCGACCAGGAGAGGCTGCTTCAACCCCAGCTGATCCACCAGCTCTTTGTAGTCGCGGGCGCGGGTTTCAGGCAGGTGGCCGTAAGCAGGTTTATCGCTCTCGCCTTGTGAGCGAGGATCGACGGCAATGACGCGGTACCTCTTCGAGAACTCCTCGATTTGCTTCTGCCAGATCCATGCCGGCATGGTCCATCCCGGGATGAAAACAATGGGCCGGCCGCTGCCCGCCTCTAGGTAGTGGATGCGAATGCCATCGGAAGTCTTGATGAAGCCGCTCTTCGCTGTTGCCGTTGTCGTCTGCGCGAGGACGCCCGGCACGGATACGACACACAGCAGGATCATGGCTAGTCTGGTTTTCATATGTCCTCCGGGCACCGACCCCTCGCTTTCACGCGGGATTATAGACCTCTCTTGTATAGCCCACAGCGAGGACAAAGGTCCATCGGTTGAAAGACGTGCGCCTAAGGAGGAGAACCTGGCACGGATACACACTTCCCGACTAATCCCGTTTTGAAACCCTGCTCCGTTTCTGCAAACACTCACTTTCGTGCGAATGACTTTCCGTTTCAACTGAGCCTTCTCTAACTAGAATCGCACTGTGATTAAGGCCCACTTATGATGCAATCGGTCGCCTCCGCATTTCACTCCCAGGCGATGGGAATTATCATGACCGGTATGGGAGCAGACGGGGCGCAGGGTATGAGCGCGATCCATCAGGCGGGCGGCTTTACGTTGGGCCAGGACGAGCCCAGTTGTACGGTCTATGGGATGCCTCGGGTCTGCGCCGAAATGGGAATCCTCGACCGGGTTGTACCCCTGTCCCAAATTCCCTATGAAATTCTTCACGCCACACGCTACCTCAAGACTAGCGTGAGCTAAGCCGGGGCTCCGCAATCGAATGGGTCAGTGTCTAACACTTGGCGCACCCGGCTCAACAGCATGTGGCTGGAGAAGGGCTTGGCAAGGTACGTTTTGCCGTAAGGAGACTGCTCACACAAGGCAAGCTGTTCCGCATAGCCACTCATCAGCAGAACCCGCGATTGCGGATACCAGCTGACGAATTGTGCAGCCAGTTCGCGGCCGCTCATTCCAGGCATGACAACATCGGCGAGAAGCAGATCGACCGGACGGGAGCATCGGCGGCAAGCTTCCGACGCTTCGGCAGCGCTTTTCGTTATCACAAGTCTGTATCCAGCCGACTCGAGCACCTCGGCGGTCACCTCTCGGACAAACGATTCGTCTTCTACCAGCAGAATGGTCTCTGGTCCACCCCAGATGACAGTCTTAGCGAACGCAGCTCCGGGGATGGTCTCGCCGGTCATCCCCTCGCTGATCATGCTCTCGCTGACCGTCGCATCGTTGATCATCGTTTCGCTGAGCATAGTTTGATTTTGGGGCATAAATTCAATGCTTCCATTCCCGGACGATGCGTGCTATCCAGCAGCTCAGTGGCCATCCTCTGTTTTCAGCGCAATAACGCTAAAAAGACGGCGAATAATGACTTACCCCCGCAAAATCTGAGAGCCTGAGCAGAGGTTCTTTCGCTCACTAATCGCCCGTTCCGGGACGCCAGGCAAAACCGGGTTCCGATCCGGGAGTAATCCGGCATCATTTCTCGTCGGCTGCGCTTCAGGTGTTTCGTTACTTGGGAGCGGTAAGGATGGTTCCGTTCGGATCCAGCAAAAGTTTGTGTGTTCCCGCTGGCACAGTCAGGCGAAACGAAGACTCCAGTCCATCGGCAAATACGCGGCCTACTAACAAGGGAGGCCTGCCAGAGACGACTGCATAGAGCGGAACGGACGTCACCAAGCTTTCTGGCGCGTTTTCCTGCCGGATTACCCCGGTCGCGACGGTGACGTTTGCCTTCGCCGCAAATTTGACCCCCCGCAACTCCAACCTGGGGAGAGAAGTGCCGTTGACCCAGCCATCCAGGAACCAATCGAGCGAAGCTTTGCCGTCATATTGCAACGACGGCGGCAGGTCTTCGGCAAAAACGTTCAGCAGTTCGCGCGTGCTGATGGCTTTTCCTTGATACCGTTCGCGAACTTTACGCAGAGAACGGACAAAGGGCTCTTCCACAACCGCGCCGCTCGCACCTTTTTGCGCATTATTCTCTACCGTATCCTGCAACATCGAACGCAGCATGTGGAACAGCCAGGTCCCGCGTCCGTAACTGATCGCTTGATAACCTTCCGGAAAATGAGAAGAGAGCAGGCGGTTGCCCAAGGTCACAGGCCCTGCATCTTTGGGAACATTGCCCTCTTTATCCTTCTCAGCCAAATCCTGCCGATATTTCTCCATGACCAACCGAAAGTCGGTCGGGTCTCTCTCCTGAAGCATCATCAGGGAAGAATAGTTTGCCAGACCCTCGGAGAACCATTGATCACGGTAGGTTTCCCATGTGATCAGGTCTCCCCACCACTGGTGCGCGGCTTCATGCGCGGGAATCAGTTGCGCGATCACATCGGTCGCAGCATTCAGGTGCAGGCTTTCCCGCTCTTCTCCAGTCAGGAAAGCGTAGGACGAGAGAAAGATAAGCCCGGGCCATCCTTGGCTCTCTCGCCCGGGCAACTGCGTCAACGCCAGCTGCCCATAGGGAAATGGACCGAATCGCTCGGCATAGTAGCGAATGGCTCGAGCCGTAACCTCTGCTACGGCGGTCGCATTCCGCGCGGGCGACGGGTCGGGAGCAGGGGCCAGCACTGAAGGGATCCGGGGCTGAATTGGCTTCGGGTCGACTGGGATTCTTGGCAGTGAAGGCCGCGCGAAATCTCGCTCCACGCCGATCGTTGCGTAGGAGTCCACGTTGATGTTCCCGGCTTGCGCCGTGCCTCGAACATACTTGCCAAGGTTGAATCCGGCCAAGGGAAGGGGTCGTTCCGATACCCAATGCGCCACTTGCTCGTCAGTGTTTTGCGGCGGCGTTGGTGCAGGTTCTGTCGAAGGCCGTGAGAGGGGGACTGGTTTGCCCGTTGCCAGAAGAGTCCAATCCGCGGGATAGTGAAAAGTAACATCGAAATCGGCCATACCCAGGCCCCGGTTCGGATACCATGTGCCGCGCGCACCCACATACAGCAGTCCCTTGCCAGCTTCTGCTATCACTTCGCCACCATAGACGAAGCGCAGGCTGATTCTTTGCCCCTTGGTTGTCGGCCGCGGCAGAATCACGGCGACCAGGTCGTTGCCGCTGCGCGCCAACCGCGTGCCCTCCACCGCCGGGTTCTGAATAAATTCCACTGCCTTTCCGTCTGCCTCGACGGTCCGGATCTGCAGAAAGCGCGATAGTTCGAACATCACAAAACGCGATCCGCCGCGCACCACGTCGAGCTGTAGTTTCACTTCTGCATCGAGCTGTTTCGGCGGTTTGACGTGAGCATCAATCACATAGCTGCGCACCGCCACCGGATCCTCATGGGACTCCGCCGCCGGTGGCAAGGTCTCAGGAATTTCCTTGTGGGCCGCGTAACTCCGCCGGGCATTCTCGGGCAAGAACGAAGTCCAGACGTCGTAATACCAGGCCCCGTTTTCGCCAGTCTTGGCTTGACCCGCCTCCACCTGTTCCCCAGCGGTCGAATCGAAAAAAATGTCGAAGACGCCAAGCTTGTGTCCCTGCACCCGGATATGCAGCATGCGATCCTCGGGATCTGCGCTTGTTGCGGGTTGCACGTCTTTAGAGATTGCCCCGTCTTCGGTCGGCAGCATCGCGCTGAAAGTTGCCAGCAGCCGCATGGCGTCGGACTGCGCCAGGTTGCGGGCAGTTTGGTTCCACGTCGCGGCAAACTGCTCGGCATTCTCGGGCGCCCTGAGACCCGGCTGCAACTCAGCGGCGGTGTTGTCGTTGAAGCGGAAGTAAGCTGTCGAAAAGCGCTCCTCCAGGATAGCCATCCCCGTGAACAAGCTCATCGACCTGCGTTCGACATCGTTGGGAGGAGCCAGCAGCACTTCACCATCGCCCTCAAAAAAGGCTCCCGTAATTCTGCCCATTACATCCTTGGTGAAGGCAATCGTGCCATCATCCAAGGTGATGTGGACTGACGAGCGGTCCAGCGACGCCTCCCGCACCTTGAAAACCCGGCCAGGATCAAGCCCGACATCACTGAGTTGCAGATAAAGTGACTCTGCCGGTCCGGGATGCCGCGCCTGAGTTGCTGGGGCTGAAACTGCCTGCGCGCTCCACGCCATCGAGGAATGCAGAACAGTCAACACTGCCAGAAACACGCCTATTCTGCCTGGCGTTAGCAGTACTTTCGTTATGTAGGTGTGTGCTCCCACAGTTGCTAGAATGCGCTTCAATGCGGCTTCGTGTCACTACTCTTTCAGCTATGATGCTCCTGCTCGCCTCCGCGGCGGCATCAGCGGATACGATCCATTTGAAGAATGGGAGTACCATCGTCGCCGACCACGTGCGGGAAAATGGCAACCGCTATGAATATGAAATCGGCGACGACACCTATGCCGTTCCCAAAAGTTCGGTAGACCGCATCGAAACCGGCGCTGCGCCCGCCAGTGTTGCATCCTCCGGCGCCAAGAGCGCTGGCGACCTTCCCGTTTTCATCCCCGTCGATAGTCTCGCAAACGAAGGCGACCTGCCCAAGACAATTATTAAGGATGGCAAGGTTGACCCCGACGCTCTTTCGAAGCTTGAGGGCAAGGGAAATGCCGAGTTGAGCGCGACGGCTGACTTCATTGCCGGAAAGTTTGAATTCGAACACGGCAATATCGATCAAGCCCGCCGTTACTTCGACAGCGCCCTCCGCTTCCAGCCGGAAAACGCAACTGTCCTTATCTATTACGCCGTTCTGTTGGTGCGCACGGGGAACGCTTCACAGGCGCTCTCCTATGCCCAGCGTGCCGTCCGGTCAGCGCCCGAGTCGCCTGATGCCTATGCCGTGCTGGGCTATGCCCAGCAGGCCTCCGACCGGACCAAAGACGCTGTCGCCTCCTGGAAGCGTTCCCTCGATCTACGTCCCGATCCGGCGGTGCAGCAATACCTGGCAAAGGCGCAGCGCGAACAGGCCGTCGAGACCGATTTCGCCCAGCGCGAAAGCAGTCATTTCGTCCTGCACTACGAAGGCAAACAGACTTCCGACGCATTTCGCGGCCAAATTCTGGAGGCGCTCGAATCGGACTACGACGATCTGGTGCGTGACCTGGGCACGCCGCCCCGCGACAACATTCTAGTAACGCTCTACACCGAGCAGGCTTTCTTTGACGTCACGCGCGCGCCTTCCTGGTCGGGAGCCATCAATGATGGCAAACTCCGCATCCCCATCAACGGACTGACCTCCATGACACCAGATTTGGCGCGGGTTTTGAGGCACGAACTGGCTCACTCGTTTATCAATCAGATTTCCGGCGGACGCTGCCCGATTTGGTTGCACGAAGGAATCGCGCAGCTTCTGGAACCAAAATCCCTGGGCAGTGATGGACACCAACTGGCACAGTTGTTCAAGACGCAGCGCAACATCCCGCTGAATGTTCTGGAAGGCAGCTTCATGCAGTTCTCTGGCGGTCAAGCGTATCTAGCCTATGCGGAATCGCTGGCTGCGGTGTCCTACATCAACGATTCTTACGGCATGGGCGATATTCAGCGAATTCTGCAACGCCTCAGCGAAGGCAGTTCCACCGAAGCTGCCCTGCGTGCGACCATCCACTCCGACTACGGCCAACTCGAGTCTGACCTCGCCAAGTATCTGGCCGATAAATACGGCGAGTAGGTAGTGGTGCAGTGTGGCTTACGCGTTGGGCCGGTTAAGTGGGAGATCCTTCACTACGCCTGAAAAACGGCTCCGCTCAGGATGACAATCGTAGTGTAATAGGCGAACTGCACCACTGCTCGCGAGTAGCTGATCTTGCCCGCCGCCAGCGCTTGTGCTAGTTTCGGCTGTTAGCCACCGTCGAATGTGCGCCCTATTTCAGTCTCGCGAGCCCGAGCCAATACTTTCCGTGGAACCAGTACAGAGCGAATTCCCAAAGATTGTGGGCGCGGAGATCGCCGCCAATACTTACGGGAAACGCGTCGCCGGAGATTTTTACGACTCCCTGCGGGTCAGCCCCGAACGCATCTTGTTTGGCCTGCTCGATGTCGCCGGCCGTCGCGAGAGCAATCAGGAAATCCTATCAGCCGCGCAGAAGATCTTTCGCAGCCTCGGAACGGAGCTCTTTTCGCAGTCCGACATCAACGAAGCCGAGGCCATGAGCGCACTCTGTCTTCGTCTCAACCGCGGCCTGATGGAAGCTGCGGCGGGGATTCACTCCTGCCCGGCATTCATCGGTTGCTACCACGAGAAATTCGGCACGCTCTGCTACACCAACGCCGGACATACCCCCGGACTGCTCCGCGACAGCACCGGCATTGCCGAACTCGCTTCAACGGGCCTGCCGCTCGGTCTGTTCTCCCACGCCACCTGCGACGCCCCCACCGTGGCTCTCGAGAAAGGTGCTGTTCTACTGTTAGTTTCCCGGGGAGTGGTTGAGGGCAAGTGCAAGGATGACAAAGCCGAAGACCTGGAATTCGGCCTGGAACGTGTGAAGGAGCAGCTGCAGGCCGACCCTTCGTCCGATGCTCAGGAGCTCAGCGGGTCCATTCTGAATACCGTCGAAAAGTTTACCTGCGAACCCCTGGTTCCAGATGACATGACCGCGCTTTGCCTTGTGCGAACGGCCTAGCGAGCGCTTGCAAGGCCAGTCGGGAGCGTCCCACCTGAAGGCAGCTTCGCCTTGAGCAGGTAGAGTTCGGGATTAGCGAAGTAAGGCACCATGGTGAGGCCCTCCGAGTTATAGCAGGCCAGCGCTAAGGTGTCGTCCCCGATGAGGGGACCCGCGTAGTCCGCGATCGAGTTCCCCTGAAGGTCGATTACCTTGACCCGGTACTGGTCGGTGTGGACACGGCTGCCGAGCATGATGGCGAGCCGCCCGTCATAAGACTTGATACCTCTAGCTACTAGGTCAAAATCCCCGGCTTCGATCCGCAGCTTGCGAACTACGTCGCCGGCCCGGGAAATGACGTAAACCAGCGTGGGAGAACCGCGAGGGGTGTGGCGCAGCAGATAAGCATTGCCATCCGAATCAGTGGCAGCATCGCCCAGGCTCACGAACTGGTTGCCCACGCCGTTGAGAGCGTAATCCAGGTCCCCAACCTCAGCCTTCTGGCGGGCCTCGTCGTCCTCCGGCTCATAAATCTCCTTAACCAGCCGCCCATCGGAGGCGAACACTGCCGTAAAGGGAGTGCTGTAGCGCCGATCCATCCCGGCTTCGCCGGCCAGCAAATACTCACCCGAGCTGAAAACTACCAAGTGGTCGAGGCTGAGTGATCGGTGAGAGCTCGTATCCAGCTTGGTCTTCGCCTTCACCGCGCCATCGCGCGCGAACTCGACCACCCAATAGACGCCATCATTTGCGGTCGCTGCCTGGTAAACCTTGCCGGCATGGTCGACAAAAACACCCATCCCCGAGACGTCCTGCTTCGAGCCAAGGCCGGGGAAGGCGTCCCTGACCCTGAAATTTCCCTCAACCGCCCCAGCGGGCGTTATCGACTGGATGGGGAGCCGAGACAGTTCGTTCGGCGAGGTTTGCGCATCCTGCTGTCGTATGTAAACGTTGCCTGCGTCATCGCACATGGCTTGGCCAGACAGCGTCGCCCGGTGGCTCCGGACCTCGATCTTGGTGGCTGCTTTAAGGCTCACGGTCGGCACGGCATCCTGCTGGGCGCAAAGCATCGGGGCCAGGCCGCACATACCGGCCAGGAGAAGAGATGGAGCTTTCATGGGTTCACCCCCAAGGTTACTTCGTTCATTCAACGATACATCAACAAAACCGCCCAATCCAGCGGTTTTCCCGGCACGAAGGTACCCAAAAGGCAGTTCGTCATAGACCTTGCCGTTCCTGTAGTAGCCGCCGCTGATCGGAAGGCGCGAACTGGTCGCGGTGGCGGCGCCACGTTTTCGGATCTCGGTGCAGCAGGCGAAGCTGCATGAGCCGTCGTCACACGCGCAGCCAGTCACGCATCCGCCGCCTCCTCCATCGTCACATTCAGAGCTGTAGCTCGCATTAGAGGTGGACCACACGTTTCCGGTCCCGTCCTCCCCGTCGCATGTAAAGTTCATCTGCACACAATAATTGGTGGGGTCCCCGCCGCTTACGCACGTCTGGCTGGTTTTATAAGAGTTGGGATTTGTGCTGCATAGGACCTGGGTCTCCCCGGAGACCTTCAGGCCGCACCCTCCCTCTTGGGAGTCGATAATGATACGGCCCACCCTTCCGCGCCAGAGTTTCCGAAATTTGTTACGAAAGGCGAACGCCCGCCCCGCTGGTCTGCCCCCCTCATGAACCTGAAAGAGTTATCGGCCGCCCCAGAACACCCCCTCGGGGGACCCTCGAATTTCTCCTACGAAAAGAGGACGAGGCCAAAACCCTGTCCGGCCGGGCGTAGTAAAATATCCGTCAGGTCCCCGCTAGCGAGTCCTGGTAGCGTGGCAGGCCCACCGGATACTTCTATGAAGAAATTGGTTCCGACACTCATTGCTATGGCATGCCTGTCCGTATTCGCTGCGGGTCAGGCTGTTCCCGTCGCTAAGGCTGCGTCAGTGGGTCCGGCATTGACCGGCCAGATGGTCGAAGAGATTATCGCGCGCGTGAATAGCCAGATCATTACCCGCTCAGAGTTCCTTCGCAGCAAGGACCAGCTCAGGGATGAAGTGAAGCAGCAGGACGCAGGCAACGCCGACAAGCTCTACGCTGATCGTGAAAAGGACATCCTGCGCGATCTTATCGACCAGCAACTGCTGCTGGAAAAAGGCAAGGACCTGGGCATCTCCGGCGATACCGACCTGATCAAAGCGCTCGACCAGATCCGCAAAGATATGAAGCTGGAGACCATGGAAGAGCTTGAGAAAGCCGCCACCTCCCAGGGCATCTCCTACGAAGACTTCAAGCAAAATAAGCGCAACGAGATCATCACCCAAAAGGTGATCGGCGAAGAAGTTGGCTCTCACCTCAGCATCAGCAAAGAGGCAGAACAACAGTTTTACGATGACCACAAGAACGAGATGGAGCAACCCGAGTCGATAAAACTCAGCGAGATATTAGTCGCTCCGAAGGTCTCGCCAGCCAATTCCTCCGCCGGGGGCGGCGAGAGCCCCACAGATCAAGACCCCGCCAAGCAGGCTGCGGACGCTGCGGCTTTGGCTGCGGCCGAAGCCAAGGCCAATGATCTGCTCAAACAGATTCGCGCCGGCGCCAGCTTTGAAGATGTGGCGAAGAAATCTTCCGATGGTCCCTCGGCGGCCCAGGGCGGCGATCTGGGAGTGTTCAAGCGAGGCGCTCTCGCCAAAGAACTTGAAGATAAGACGTTTGCCCTGAAGTCCGGCGAAGTCACCGATGCGATCCGCACCAAGCAGGGCTACGTCATCTTGAGGGTTACCGAACACCAGGCGGCAGGTATTCCGCCGCTGAAGGATGTCGAGCCTCGAATCCAGAATGCTCTGTACTATCAGAGCCTGCAGCCTGCGCTCCGCGCCTATCTCACAAAGCTGCGGGAAGAAGCCTACATCGATGTCAAGGACGGCTACATCGATTCCGGGGCCAGCCCGAACGAGACCAAGCCGATTGAAACCACCACCGCTAAGGCCGCCGACGCCAAGAACCTCAAGAAGAAGAAAAAGAAACTACTGGGCATTCCCTACTAGCAGGGTGCTTCCTCACCCGCCCTCGGTTCCATTCCCTTCGCGCGTGCTCGCGCCATCTGATTTACACTGATGGGAAGAATGAAAGAGTTCTATATCAGCGACTGTACCCGCCACGAAAACAAGATCATCACTTCCAACTTTGTCGTGGTGAGCAAGCAGATTAAACCCAAGAAAAGCGGCGAGCCCTATCTGGCTCTAACCCTCGGCGACCGCAGCGGGCAACTCGAAGCCAAGATGTGGGACAACGTGGAGGAAGTGCTCAACGCCTTCGAGCAGGACGATTTCCTCAAGATCAAAGGCCTGGTCAACAAATACAAGAACCGCTTCCAGCTCACCGTGCACAAGCTACGCAAGCTCGGAGAAGCGGAAATCGAATTCTCCGACTATCTGCCCAAGACCACCAAGAATGTTGATGAGCTCTGGCAGTCCCTGGCAGACTTCGTCGCCTCTTTCCACAATCCTCATCTCAAAGCTCTGGTGCAGTCTTTCATGTCTGATCCGGAGATTGCAGCCGCGTATCGCAACGCTCCCGCAGCCAAGACATTGCACCACGCCTATATCGGCGGCCTGCTCGACCACGTAGTCTCGCTTTGTCGCTCCTGCGATCTGGTCGCGCGAAACTATCCTCAGATCAACCGCGACTTGCTGCTTACCGGCGCGTTTTTTCACGACATTGGCAAAATCCACGAACTTGCCTACAACCGTTCGTTTTCCTACACCACGCGCGGCCAGCTTCTCGGGCACATGATTATTGAACTTGAAATGCTGCAGGCGAAAATCGCGTTGATCCCGGACTTTCCACCCGAACTCAAGACTCTGGTGGAGCATCTCATCATCAGCCACCATGGCGAGTACGAATTCGGCTCGCCCAAGTTGCCCATGTTTCCCGAAGCGCTCCTGCTGCACTACATGGACGACCTGGATTCCAAAATGGAGGCCATGCGAGCCCACTTTGAGCGCGAGGCCGACTTGGAGAGTCCCTGGAGCAGTTACAACGCGTCGCTCGGACGTCCGCTGCTGAACAGCGCCAAGTTTCTAGCGCCCAAAGCTGCGTCTCCTCCCGAAGATGCTTCTTCTGTCGCAGAGCCTGAGGGAGAGACCGAGCGTGCCAGTGAATCCAGAGAAGAGACACCAACGCTACCCGGTTTCGAACGCTAACTTCCGTGCCCGCGAGATAAGCCATCCACCATGCTTGACTTCAGCCGGTTTGAGATTCTTACCTTCGATTGCTATGGAACTCTCATCAATTGGGAAGACGGAATTCTTCGCTGCGTGCACAAAATTCTTTCGGCCCACGGCAAGGATGCAGACGATGCTGCAATCCTGCAGCTTTACGGCGATTTCGAAGCGAAGGCAGAGCAGGGAGAATATCGCTCGTATCGCGAAGTTCTTCAATCGGTCGTGCGCCAGTTCGGAAAGCAACTTGGATTCACGCCCGCAGACAAGGAAATCGGCTCGCTACCCAACTCCCTGAAAGATTGGAAGCCGTGGCCCGACACCGTGACAGCGCTCCGGGAACTGCGGAGCCGGTTCCGATTGGCGATCGTTTCCAATGTGGACGACGACCTTTTCGCGGCCACGCGCCCTCAACTGGGAGTGGAGTTTGACCAGATCATTACGGCGCAACAGGCAGGAGCCTACAAGCCATCATTGAAGATCTTCGAGCTCGCGTTGAGCCGCGTTGGTGTTCCCGCCCACCGTGTGCTGCACGTGGGCCAGAGCCTCTACCATGACGTGCTCCCGGCGCAATTACTGGGCCTGGCCACGGTCTGGGTCAACCGTCCCTCGGCGCGTACCGGCGTGGGAGCCGTAAAGGCGGCTGAGGCGCGTCCCGACTTGCAGGTTTCGAGCCTCGCCGAGCTGGCCGCAGTCTGTGCCCCGCCATCATAGTCTTCGACGGTAATTTGTCATCCCGAGCGCAGCGAGGGACCTTGGTCTTTGCCGGCGGCAACACTAATCGCAACGCCTAGAAATTGGCGGGAATCTTCACAACCTTCTTCTGAATCGCCCACATCACCAGTTCTGCTTTGTTGTGGATGCGAAGCTTGCGCATCAGATTAAACTTATGCGCGTCCACCGTCTTGCTGCTCAACCCCAGGACCGTCGCTGCCGCGCGAACCGTTTTTCCCTCCGCCAGGAGTTTCAACACTTCCTGTTCCCGGGCAGTGATCGCGCGTTCGTCGGGAAACAGCGTCTCCCTCGAGCGTTGTGGATCGCGCCGCGAGGGCACTTCAGAACGGCGCGCCGAAGCATGATCCGCCACGCCCCGGCTGCAAGAGTTCCGGATCATCTCCACCAGCTCTCCCGCGGAAGTCGCCCGTGCGGTGCAGCTTCCAGCCGCGGCCCGCAGGCCAGCAAATGGGGAGCTGGCTTGCTCCTGCATGCTTAAGAACACAACTCTTGTGTGGGGAGATTCGCGTGCTACAAGTAGCTCTGCGTCAGCTTCAGGCAGCCCGAACGTCGCGGCGCCTGCGACCAGCACATCCGGCCGAAACTCACTAACTTTGCGCAGGCACTCCGCTGCGTTGCCGGCTTCGCTGATCACGTCAATGTCATGCTCGTCTTCCAATAAACGCCGCAGACCCTGCCGAAACAGAACATGGTCGTGCACGAGCACACAACGGATCTTCCTGCTGGGGAAAGTTATTTCCCTTGGATCTGTGCGTGGGGGCACACAGTTTCTCCTTCATTCGGCCAGAGAGCTTGCGAAGTGACGCGAACAGCTAGATTGATGTCAAACCACAAAGAACACGAATGCTCCACTATTGTAGCAATCATTCGCACCACTGCGCACAAGAAAGCCCACATAGAGATTAACTTTCTTGCGACCTGTCCGGAAGCCTGAAGTCTTTCTCCATCCTCCGACTCCAGAGGGACGCGGCATCAGGTAAAATCGAGCACTTATGCTGCGCTACTTCACAGCCGGAGAATCCCACGGCGAAGCTCTGGTCGCTTTCCTCTCGGGCCTGCCCGCCGGGCTTAAAGTGGACCAAGCCTTCCTCGACCGCGAACTCTGGCGCCGGCAGCAGGGCTATGGCCGCGGCGGCCGCATGAAGATTGAGCGGGACACGGCTCACATTCTTTCCGGCGTTCGCCACGGCATGACAATCGGCTCGCCCATTTCCGTCCAACTCGAAAACCGGGACTGGAAAAACTGGCAGGAATCGTTGCCGGTTGGCGAAGGTGACCCAGCCCGCCACAAGCGCGTGGCTTCTCCACGGCCCGGGCACGCCGATCTGGCAGGCGCTCTGAAATACAATTTTCCCGAGGCTCGCTACGTCCTGGAGCGCGCCTCAGCTCGCGAATCGGCCGCGCGCGTCGCTATCGGAGCGCTGGCTAAGACTTTCCTGCGCGAACTCGGCATCGAAATTCTCAGCCACGTCGTCGCTGTCGGCAATGTCGCCATACAACAAGAAGTCCCTTGGGAACAAATTCAGGCTCTTTACAATCAGGAAGAAATCCTGCTGAGTTGCGCTGACCCCGAAATTCAGCAGCGCATGAAAGACGAAGTAGACAAGGTTTTCAAAACTGGAGATTCACTGGGAGGAGTCTTCGAGGTGGTCGCTCACGCCGTCCCGCCCGGCCTGGGAACGTATGCTCAATGGGACGAACGCCTCGACGCTCTGCTGGCCGCAGCCGTCATGTCGCTGCAAGCGGTGAAGGCGGTTGAGATCGGCTCCGGCATTACGGCTGCCGCTTCTCCCGGCTCCGCCGTGCACGATGAGATCGCCTATAGCAAGCCGGAGAGCTTTAGCGGGTTTACCCGCACTCGCAACAACGCCGGCGGAATCGAAGGCGGCGTTTCGAACGGGCAAGAGATTCGCGTCCGCGGCTACCTGAAGCCGATCTCTACCTTGCGCCGACCGCTGAAGTCGGTCGATTTCTCCACTCGCGAACCCGTGAGTGCGGCCTATGAGCGGTCCGACGTTTGCGTAGTCCCGGCCGCCGGAGTCGCAGGCGAAGCCATGGTCGCGCTCACCTTGGCCCGCTGTGCTCTCGATAAATTTGCCGGCGACTCCATGGGGGAAACTCTGCGCAATTTCCAGGGCTATTGTCTGCAACTGAAAAACTACTGATTGCAACTGAAATGATCTATCCCATTGTGAAGTTCGGAAATCCAGTTCTCGAAAAGCCGGCCGAGAAAGTCACGGTCTTCGACGAAGAATTGAAGCAGCTGATCGAGGACATGTTCGAGTCGATGTACGCGGCCCGCGGCGTTGGACTGGCAGCGCCGCAGATCGGCATCTCGCGCCGCATTGCCGTAGTCGACGTTACTTTCAAGGAGGACCCGGACGCAAAACTCGTCCTGATCAACCCTGAAATCATCCACAAAGAAGGCCGGCACGCGCAGAGTGAAGGCTGTCTCAGCATTCCCGACTTCCGCGAAAATGTGACGCGCGCCCAGGTGGTTACGATCCGTGCGCAGGACTTGACCGGGAAGGTCTTCGAGAAAACCGGCGACGACTTGCTGGCCCGCGCCTTTCAGCACGAGACCGATCACCTCAATGGCAAGCTCTACATCAGCCACATCAGCGCCCTCAAACGCGATTTGATCAAACGCAAAATTCGCAAGCTGGTCAAAGCCGGGGAATGGTAGAACGAATTTGTGATTGGGTAATTTGGTAATTGAGTAATTTGCTGCTGCGGTTATCGCGTCTTTCAATTACACAATTACCCGATTACCAAATTACCCAATGCCTGCCTCCCTCAATCTCGTTTTCTGCGGCACGCCGCGCTTTGCCGTGCCTACGCTCGACCGACTGGTCGAAGCTGGATTCCGCATTCATCTGGTAGTCACGCAGCTAGACCGTCCCAAAGGGCGCGGCCTCGAACTCGTTTCTTCTCCGATCAAGCAACGCGCTTTGCAGTTGGGATTGCCAATCAGCCAGCCAGAACGCATCAAGAACAATGATGAATTCCGCGCTCAACTCACTGCTCTCAAACCCGACGCCATCATCGTCGTGGGTTACGGCCGCATCATTCCGCCATGGATGCTCGATCTTCCCCCGCTCGGCAACATCAACCTGCACGCCTCGCTCCTGCCGAAATATCGCGGAGCCGCGCCGGTTCAGTGGGCGATTGCAAGCGGCGAAATTGTTACCGGCGTTTCCACAATGAAACTTGACGCCGGCCTCGACACTGGCGACATCCTGCTGCAGCAAGAGATCCCCATCGCTCCCAACGACACCGCAGAAACTCTTGCGCCAAAGCTGGCAACTGTGGGAGCAGACCTCACCGTCGAAACCCTGCGCGGCTTGCAAACCAGCACCATTCATCCGCGCAAGCAGGATCAAACCCAGGCGACCCTCGCGCCGATTCTCAAGAAAGAAGACGGCCTCATCGATTTTTCCCGCCCGGCGTCCGAGATCCTGAACCGCCTGCGCGGCTTTCAGCCATGGCCCGGTGCATACACAAAGTTTCGCGGTAAGAGTTTGCAAGTATGGAAGGCAGCAGCGCTTAGTCAAACCGTGCCCCTGTCTGAATTGAAGGTGGAGGGCGATCGTCTTCTTGTCGGCTGCGGCCAGGGTACTTCGATCGAGCTCCTCGAACTGCAACTGGAAGGCAAGAAGCGAACTTCTGCGGCAGACTTCCTTCGCGGCTATCGTCCGCTGGCCGCCGAGAAGCTCGGCTCGTAAGACAGCACGAATTTTGTTTGTGAACCGAAAGCTTCCGTCATACTGACTGTAGTGAAATCAAAATCTCGAGCATCGCGCCCAGTGGTTTCTCCAGCCCGCGCCGCCGCTTTTGACATCCTGCTCCGCGTCGAGCGCGAGTCTTCCTACGCATCCGAACTCCTGCATTCCCGGACCTACGACCGGCTCACGGCAGTCGATCACTCTCTGGCAACAGAACTGGTCATGGGAGTTCTGCGCTGGCGCTCGCTGCTCGATTCAGAAATTGCCAAAAGCTCTGCCCAGGCAATCTCCAAACTCGATCTCGAGATTCTTACCTCACTGCGCCTCGCGGTTTACCAACTCCGCTGGCTCAGCCGGATTCCCGCGCGCGCTGCCATTAACGAGAGCGTCGAACTCGTCAAGCGGGCGCGCAAACGGTCCGCCGCGTCCTTCGTGAATGCGGTCCTGCGCAAGCTTGCCGCAAGCGTCTCTCTCGTGGACAACCCGCAACACGCCATCAGCGGCGCTTCAGCAGAGACTCTCTCTGCCAGCAGTGCTCATCCGCTGTGGCTTGTCGAACGCTGGACCCAAGCCTACGGCCCCGATGCCGCTCTCCGCATTTGCCAGCACAATCAATCGGTTCCCGTAACCGCAATCCGTCTTCGCAGCACTGAAGCGGAGGAGTTGCTGAAAAAGGAAGGAATAGAACTCGCTCCCGGCGCGATCCTTGCCTCGGCTCGACGAGTCGAGCATGGAGACATCACCAAAACTGCTGCGTTCAGGGCCGGCCTTTGCGTTATTCAGGATGAAGCCTCGCAACTCGTCGCAGCTCTTGTCGGAAACGGCGATCACATTCTTGATTGTTGTGCGGCACCGGGAGGAAAAACTCTGGCCATCGCCGATCGCAATCGCACATCAGATATCGTCGCGGTCGAGCTTCATACTCACCGCGCGCGTCTACTGCAAAAACTACTGAGCGTGCATAATTCAAAAGCTGAAGCGGAGACCCGCAGAATCCGTATCGTGGCGGCCGATGCGCAGGATCTGCCCTTCACCACGAAGTTCGAGCGCGTTCTCGCCGACGTGCCCTGCTCCGGCACCGGCACTCTCGCCCGCAACCCTGAAATCAAGTGGCGGCTTACTCCCAAAGACCTTGACGACTTGCAATCGCGTCAACTCGCGATCCTCCGCGCAGCCCTGGCTCAAGTCGCCGCCGGAGGCCGCGTAATCTACTCCACCTGCTCTTTGGAAAGAGAAGAAAACGAAGACGTCATCGAGCGGACACTGGCAGCAGACTCATCGTTGCGCGTGATCGATTGTCGCGAAGAGCTGAATCGGCTGAAGGAGACAGGGGAACTGACCTGGCGGGAGCCCTCTTCGCTCACTCTCGGTCCCAACCTGCGCACCTTGCCCGGCGTTCATCCCTGCGACGGCTTCTTTGCCGCGATCTTAGAGAAAATCTAAACGATCCCGGGTCTCATTTCACTTCGAAACTTACCATCGCTCCTGCCAAAACTTTCTGCCCAGCTGGCGGCCACTGCGTAACGATCAGACTGGCTGGTGACGGTTGAGGCGGTTCAGAAGGCGCGGCCGGAGCCGAATTCGGCGGCTCTGCATTTGCAGCCGCCGGCGCCATACTCACGTTCCCTAACTTAAAGCCCGCATCCTGCAATGTACGGCTCACACTGCCCAGGGGTTGCCCCACAAAGTTCGGCATCACATAAGGCGGCGGATCAGCCGCTACGGTTACCAGCAAACTGGTTCTCGGCGCTGCCACCTCGCTTGCGTTCGCTGGCGGACTCTGCGCCAGCACTTGATCGGCAGGGGTTCCCGGCAACTGCATCTCCGCTGTCGAGGCCAATTCCAGTCCGCGCCGCTGTATATTCCATTCCGCAGCGCGCTCGCTTTGCTTGGTTACATCCGGAATCACCACGTTCTGCTTTCCCAGACTCTCTGCTACGCGAACCTGCCATCCCCGCCGTACCTTCGCGCCCGGCGGCGGCAATTGAGTCATGATACGTCCCTCGGGAATCTGCGGACTGTAATACCGCCGCTCCACTTCGATCTGCAGTCCCGATCCAGCCGCTGCGCGCTCCGCGTCCGCGGGCGTCAGGCCGACCACGGCAGGCACCTCGACTACTTGCCCGTGAATGGCGAATCGCATCGCTGTCAGCGCTGACACAAGTGCCACAGCCACCAGCACCAGAGCCAGCATCGCGAAACGGAAGAAAGGTTTCATAATGAAAATAGAATTACGCGTTGATCTTAATGGGTCTCGTCCGCACCAGGCGACGTATCCGGCGTATCCACTTTTTGCGTCACGGTCACAGGGACGTCGGGCGCCGCCTGAAACTGCCCCGGATCTTTCCCAGCCATGGCCGCATTCATGAAATTCATCCACATCGGGAGTGCTGCGTGCGCTCCAGTTTCCTTTGCCCCCAGCGATCGATTGTCGTCGAAACCTGTCCAGACTCCGCAAGTCATCGTGGGCGAGAACCCCACAAACCAGGCGTCAGTAAAATCGTTGGTCGTGCCCGTCTTTCCCGCGACCGGGAACGGTAGCTTCGCCGCCGCTACTGCGGTGCCGTGCAGTACCACTTCGCGCATCATCCCGGTCATAATTCGCGCGGTGCGGGCGCTGATCACATCCTTTACCTCGGGATAGTCCTCCTCCAGCACTCGCCCCTCGTAATCGGTCACCTTGGTGATATAGCGGGGCGTGACGCGCACCCCGTCATTCGGATAGACACTGTACGCCGAGGTCTGCTCCATCAGCGTGATCTCAGCCGCGCCCAGCGCTACCGGCAAATACGGCGGCAACTTGGCTGTGATTCCGAAGCGCTCTGCATAATCGATCACGGTCTTGATCCCAACCTTGCTGGCCAGCTTCAGCGCAGGAATGTTCCGCGACTGCGCCAGCGCCCGACGTAGTGTGATGATCCCCTCAAATTTCTCGTCGAAGTTATGCGGTGAATAGGGCCCGGACGCGGTTTCAAAAGTGACCGGCTCATCCAGAATCGTGTCGTTCGGGCTTCCGCCCAGGTCGATCACCGTGGTGTACACGTAGGGTTTGAATGACGATCCTACCTGCCGCAGCGACTGTGTTGCGCGATCGAATTTCGATTCGCTGAAATCCCGCCCACCCACCAGCGCCTTGATTCCGCCCGTCACGTTGTCAATCGCCATCAGTGCCCCCTGCACTCCGGAATCCTGTTCCAGGCTCACGCGCGCCGCCCCGTTGGGGTTCAACGCCAGAATTCTCACATAGCAAATGTCTCCTGTCCGCAATAGATCCTGTATCTTTCCCTGCGTCCAGGATAAGTCTGCCTGACCCAGCGCCGCAGAGTAGCGCCCGAACTTCAGCGTGGCAATGCCAACCCCGGCCGACGTGACCAGCGCGTGTACGTATCCATTCACCTCCGGTTCGGTATCCCAATCGGGATGCTCATACTTGTCAACCGCGCTTCCCTCCGCGACCACGTTCTCGAGATGCCCCTGCCATCCATGACGCCGTTCGTATGCTGCCAAGCCATCCAATACCGCTTGGCTCGCCGCCTTTTGCAGATCGACGTCCAGCGACGTGTAGACCTTCAACCCACCTTCGTGTACCTGGTCAGCTCCATACTTGGTTTCCAGGTACTGTCGAATCTCCTCCACGAAGTAAGGTGCCAGCGAGTTGGGATCATTCTGCAGATGCAAGACCAACGGCGCTGACCGCGCATCCGCCGCCTGAGCCGCAGTAATCTTTCCGTCTTCGAGCAGGGCGTTGATCACCAGGTTCCGGCGCTTCATCGCCCGGTCCGCATGATTGATCGGCGAATAGAATGCCGGACCCTTGGGCAGTCCTGCCAGCAATGTGGCTTCTTCCAGTGTCAGGTTTCGGGCCGGCTTGCTGAAATAGAATTCCGACGCAGCCTCGAAGCCATATACGCCATGCCCCAGGAAAATTTGATTGGCATACAGCGCGAAAATCTGCGGCTTGGTGAAGTGCCGCTCGATCTGAATCGCAAGCATCGCCTCCTGCACCTTGCGATGGAACGAGCGGTCTGGAGAAAGAAACAGGTTGCGCGCCAACTGCATGGTCAGGGTCGATGCACCCTGCACCTTCCCCCCGGACTCAATGTCACGGTATGCCGCACCTATGATGCGCCAGAAGTTGATTCCCGAGTGCCGGTAGAAGTTTTTGTCTTCAATGGAGACCAGCGCATCTCGCAGCACCGGAGCGAAATCGTCGTAACCAACTACGACCCGCCGCTGCAGGGCGAACGATCCAATCACCCGTCCATGATCGTCGTAGAGCTCCGTAATCGAACTCGGACGGTATGCCTCCAGCGCCTCCACCTGCGGCAAATCCGTGGTGTAGACCAGCAGCAGGCCCGCGGTTGCTCCCACCAGAGCGGAGATCAGTACCAGCAGGCCGAACAGCACGCGGCCCACAAATCTCTGCCCCGCAATCTCCACCGGCGGAAGATCTTCATAAAGCGGCTTCATGGCAAGATGGGTTCAGAATAGCAGGGCGTCGACTGCCCCGGTAGTCGCGCAGGCGGCATCGAGGATTTGCCGGCGACTACACCTCAAGCTGGGCACAAAAGAAATCGCGCACCTTTTACGGTGCGCGACAGGATTCTGAGGCCCAACGGTGCCTAGCTTGACCGGCTCTTCAGTACCTCGATGGCTTTATTCAACTGGTCGTCCTGCGTGCTCTTGGGCTTGGCCTCAGGTTCAGCAGCGGCAGGTTCCTGCTCATCGTCGTCGGAAATGACGTTATCCACCTCGTCGGCCACCAGCACGTTGGGCGTCACCGCAGTTTCCTGAATCGCTTTTCCGCTGGGCGAATAGTATTTCGCAACGGAGAGAATCAGCGCCCCACCGTCCGGCAGATCGATGGTTTTCTGCACCGATCCGTCGCCGAAAGTCTTGTCGCCCACCACATCGGCTCGCGCATTTTCGAGCAACGCTGCTGCCACAACCTCAGCCGCGCCAGCCGTCCCCTTGTTCACCAGCACAGCGACGGGAAGCGAAGTCACTGCCTTTGCCGGATCGGCATTGAACGCCTGCCGCGGAAACTTCTGTCCTTGCAAATATGTGATGGTGCCGTGGTTCAGGAAAAGGTTCGCGGTGGCAACGCCTTCGCTCTCTTCGCCTTCCGACGTGTTCCGCAGATCCAGAACCAGCTTCTTCGCGCCTGACTTTTCCAGCGACTTGATCTTTAAGCCAATCTCCTGCGCCTTGCCCTTGGTCAGAGCGTCCACTTTCACGTAACCGACGCCGTCTTCCAGCATCTTGTCAGAGACCGGAGGAATGCTCACCACGTCGCGCGCAATCGACATTTTCTGTGGCTCTGCCCTCCGTGCCCGCACCACCGAAACATTCACCGTCGAGCCCGGCGTCCCCGACAGCGCTTCGCGGATCTCCGGCAGCGACATGTCCCGCGTGCTCTGGCCTTCGATCGATTCAAAAATATCCGTATCCTCAATCCCTGCCTTATCCGCCGGCGAGCCCGGGATCACCGAAACTACGTCCGCGTAGCCAAAGCGCTTCGACACGGTAGCCCCGATCTCTCCCTTGGCCTCCGACTTGTGAGCCTTCAGGGCCTTGTAAGCCGCAGGCGTCAGGTAGCTCGAGTTCGCATCCAGCGACTCCACCAGGCCGTGCAGTGCTCCGTCCGTGACCTTGGGGATGTTGGGATCTTCCACGTACTCACTCTGTACGCGTGACAGCACTTCGCTATAAACCTGCATCTGCCGGTAAGAGCCGTCGTTCGAGGAGGCGTGAACGCCCCCAAAGGAACCAACGACGACAAACATCAGCACGGCAAAGGACGAAAACAGAATCGCTGCTTTAATCTTCATGGACATCGGATTCTTCTTCTGGAAAGGAGTCACTTCCTGAGGAGCTACTGATCATTATATCTTGTGGATGCCGTTTTTGCAGTCCCGGCTGCCCGGGATCACGACCCTGTGGTAACTTCGCCGAAATCAGGTTTCGACCTCTCAAAGTCAGACGATTCAGCGCCAGTTTCGTCACCTACGCCGGGGGCTGGAACTTCAATGTGATCACGCTCCGTACCGCTACGGCGCGGCCATTCATGGAATAGGGCTTAAATCGCCACTGCTTCACCGCGTCAATGGCAGCCTTCGCAAACACCAGCGATCCTTGTAGAAACTTGGCATCCTGCACTGCTCCATCGCGCCCGATGAACACCTGTAAAACCACGCTCCCACGCTGTCCGCTGGCTTTTGCCGCCTCCGGGTATTCCGGATCAACCGGCTGAGTCAGCAGGTCCCGTGCCGCGGCTTCCGGCAGACTCACCGGCTCAATCGATGACATCGCCGCATCGGCCGGCATAGCACCGCCGGGGTCCGGAGTAGTGGCGGCGATCTGCGACTTCAGGCTTGAGGGAATGCTTGTGTTGTCCGCAGGTGTGGCCGAGTGGGGCGCCACAGAATTCTGTACCGGTGGCGTGACTGCCGGTGGCTGCGGCGATGCCGCTTGTGGCACCGTTTCATTCGGCTGCACTGGCGCTGCGGACGTGGTCGGACCGGTCGACGTTCCAGCCGCATTCCCTGGCGCATCCCCAGCGCTTGTTGGAGTCGCATCCTTTACCGGACTCTCCACCGCCTGGGCTTGGCTAGTCGGAATCTGTCCAGTTTGGCTCGCTCCGCTCGGGCTTGTTCCCGCCTGGTTCTGATCAGTAGGATTGTTCGCGGCCGGAGGCACTTGCGTCTGCCCGGTGTTCGCTTCCGAACCCTTCTCCGGCTTTGCCGTCGGGTCGACTACCGGAAGCACGCGAATCTGCGCGGGATCCGTCGTCGCATCCGGGATATTTCCAACCGTAGGAAGTTTGTATTCATCCCCCGACTGGCCAAAACTGTCATGCTGCGCCACAGCCTGCGGCAAAGGAGCGGGCGCCGGGTTCAGCCAACTTCGTCCCGTGCGCACCACGTTTTGCGAGAACACCAACAAACTTTGCCGCGTGCGCGGCACCGCCACCAGTACTACGCACGTGGCCACCAATATCCCGACCAGCGGCACTCTGCCGCGCTTCGAAAGCGGCACTTCCGGCGTCTTCTCAGGTTCTTTGGGTTCTCCCGACACGTAGGCAAACAGAGCAGCTTCTGAGGCCGATTCCGGCTGTGGTTCCTTTTTTGTAGAGTCTTTGTCTTCCGCGGGGTGAACCTCCGCCGGCGGTGCGCCATAGGATGGCGTTTCTCCATACGCAAGCAAGTCGCTTTTCGCCGGAGCTTCCTGCGCCGGTTGCGGTGGTGCTTTCATCAGCCGGGCTTGCAGCGCTGCCCAGCCCGTTAGCGGCTCCTCCGGTGCAACCGGCTCGGGGGGTGCATCCTGCACCGCAGCGGCCATCGGCTCGAGTTCAGTGAGTGCGTCCACTGCCGCGCCTGCGGCATGGTCGAGCGACTTCTGAACTTCAGATTCCGTGTCGAATTGCTGCCCGGGCGCGGAGCTTGACGAGTGCAGGAACTCTCCTGCTCGAAAGGCTTTCTCTGGCATCTGAACCACAGATGCCGGCGCCGAAGCCGCGCCCGCCGTCGCCGCGGCGGCCAAAGCAACTGTCTCTGTCGCTTCGCGTGCAGCCACCGGGGCCATTGGATGCTGGGCTGCGGTTGCTTGCGAGCCCGGTTGCTGCTTCGAGCGAAGCAGTTGGCACGCCGTGCTCATCGTGTCCCGCACTTGTTCGGCGCGCAACGGTTTCATCAGAACTGAGTTGGCTCCGGCCTGCAATGCTTCCGGCAGCTTGGCAGCATCGCTGACAATCGCCAAAGTCAGGGGGCGCTGCGCCGCTTTCAGTTCCCGCGCTGTCTTCAGCAGGAACGCCGCCTCCGGCTGATCGTCCCAGTCGGTGATCACGATTTGAAATACCTGGGTGGTTACCCGCTCCACTGCATCTACCGCGCTCGGGCAGTGCTCTCCTTCGATTCCCAGATCGGCGAGCACCTGCCAAATTGGCGGGACGATCTCCTGACTCGAAGAAAACAAGAGGCAGCGTAAGGGCATGCTAGTCCAGCCTATGCGGGCGCAGTAACCACTGCAAGTTACCGAGGTGGCCGATCCCGCTGGCCTGGCTCTCTTGAAGTACATGTCCCGAGGTCACCGCCGTTCCATGGTTGCCCCAGCGTGACCGGCCAAACGTGATTTAGAATGCTCGGTCCCCGTGACCGCTGTGCTGTTGTGCCTGGGGAAGAATCACTCATGACGCTTCGCGAACATAATTACTGGCTCACCACCGCGCAGATGCCCGGCACGGATGCCGGCTCTCCACTGCCCCAGCGCGTGGATACTGCCATTGTTGGCGCAGGTTTTACCGGACTCTCGGCAGCCCGCACTCTTGCGAAACGCGGCGCCAAAGTCGCCGTACTCGAATCCGAAACCATCGGCTGGGGAGCCAGTTCCCGCAACGGCGGCATGGTATTGACCGGCATGAAGCTGGGCGTGAACCAGCTCATTGCCATGTACGGACGCGATCTCACCCGCCGCATGTATGCCGCGTCGCTAGCGACCATCGATTGCGTCGAGCAGATCGTCCGCGAGGAAGCCATTGATTGCGACTTCTCACGTTGCGGCCATCTTGAAGTCGCCTGCAAGCAGAAGCACTTCGACGATTACGCGCGCCAGGCGGAAGTGATCGCGCGCGAGTTCAACCATCAAATCCGCGTCGTGCAGAAAACTGAGTTGACTGCCGAGATCGGATCGCGCATTTACTACGGCGGCATGGTCGATGAGGTCAGCGCGGGGTTGAATCCCGCACAGTATGTTGCCGGATTAGCCCGCGCCGCCATGAAAGCCGGTGCGGAAGTCTTCGAGTATGCGCGGGTGCAAGGCCTGCAACGCGAATCCCGCCAGGGCGAATCGGGATGGAAGATCACAACTTCGCGCGGCGCATTATGGGCACGGGATGTTTTTGTCGCGACCAGCGGCTACACATCCAACGCAACTCCGGCGCTGCAGAAAAAGATCATCCCCATCGGCTCGTTCATTATTACGACCCAACCCCTGCCGGAAGAGCTGGCCCACGAACTCAGCCCGCGCAACCGCATGATCTACGACTCGAAGAATTATCTTTATTACTACCGGCTTACGCCCGACCGTCGCATGCTCTTCGGAGGCCGCGCTGCGTTCTTCCCCGAAACCGACCAGACCATCCGCCGCAGCGCCGAAATCCTGCGCCGCGGCATGATCGATGTCTATCCCCAACTGCGCGACGCCACAATCGACTACGTATGGGGCGGCACGCTCGACTTCGCCTTCGACATCATGCCCCACGCCGGCCAGCTCGACGGCATGTACTACGCCGTAGGCTATGCGGGACACGGCGTGGCCATGGCCACGTATCAAGGCCAGAAGATGGCAGAGCTAATCGCTGGTGACAAACCTGAGAACCCTTTCGTAGGCATACCATTCCCCGGCGCTCCGCTCGGCCTGTACAACGGCAAGCCGTGGTTCCTGCCGTTCGCGGGGATGTGGTACAAGTTTCTGGATTGGGTGAGCTGAACCTACCACGGAGACACGGAGTCACGGAGAGAAACTTCAAGTCCATGTAGTTTGGAGGAAAAGGACTATGTCGGTCAGCGAGCTGAAACTGATCAAGAGGTGCGCTGAATTCTGCGGCGTCGATCAAATCAGGCTAATACCCAACAACACGCGTGGAATATATGTCCTTTTCAACTTTCGTGGAAACAAACACGAGCCCAGATACGATGTTGTTTACATCGGCATGGCGCGGGGGGTGAAATCGGGAGCGCACGGCCGCCTCAACGCTCATCTCCGATCGAAAAGGAAGCAAGGCAAATGGACGCATTTCTCGCTATTCGAAGTGTGGGACAACATCACCGAGGCCGAAGTGGCTGAACTGGAGGGTCTGTTCCGCCACATCTACAGGAAGGACTCCCGAGCGAACCCCTTGAACGTTCAGAAAGGCTTTAAGAAATTGAAAAGGCTCGACACGAAACTTGAGAAATGGAAACACGCTCTTCAGTGAAACGGGTTTCGAATCGTCAGTCGCTCGTCGATGATCTGGCCATCCTGCAAGTCTTCCGAATAGAGCGTGGAGCAATTCGCTTCGAGAGCAGAGGCGGCGATCTGCGCGTCGTAGATACCGAACCCGTATTTCTGCGCGATCTTCACTGCCGCTTCGTGCGTATCCAGCGTAATTGAAACCGGCGAAGGGAACAGGATTCGAACCGAATTGAGCGCTTCGATCACGTCCTCCCAAGGCATGCGCATCTTACGTCGCGCGACTGCGACGAACTCATTCAGAACTTGAACGCTGATTGCTCCGCCTTGCGCGACTAATTGCTGAGCCCGATCCCTGCGGGAATCTCCACTCACCATCGCGTAGATCAATACGTTCGAGTCGAAGAATGCCCTATCGCTCATCGTCCTTGCCTCCGCGCTCATAGATCTCGTCGCGGTCGAAGACAAAGCCGGGCGGCAACGGGCGGCTTAACTTGCGCAGGTTCTCCAGGGCGCGCTGACGGCTCTCATCGCGACCGACTTCTAACTCACGGGTACCCGCGATCCGAATCTCGATCTTGTCGCCTTCTTTCAATTCAAGCGCCTTGACGACTGCGGCGGGCAGGCGAATGGCTAAACTGTTTCCCCACTTCGAGACCTGCATAAGCCCTCCATAGATATACATCATAATTGTATATCCAATAGCGCCTTGAATGCAACGATTGTCTCGCAGCGGCTCACGCTGCTAGCGTTTTCGCCAGCGCGCCTTCCAGTTCCAGCAGCTTGCGCTTCACCTCCAGCCCGCCGCCGTACCCGCAAAGCGTGCCATCGGATGCGATCACCCGATGGCAGGGGACCACAATCGCAATGGGGTTGCGGTTGTTGGCCATCCCCACGGCGCGAAACGCGTTCGGCTTGCCCACCGCGCGCGCGATTGCAGCATAGCTGCGTGTCTCTCCATAGGGAATCGCCAGCAGCGCCTGCCAGCAGGCAAGCTGGAAATCTGTGCCGCGAAGGTTAAGCGGGAACGTGAACTCACGCCGCCGGCCGGCAAAATACTCTGCAAGTTCATCAATATAAGGCCGCATCTGGAGCGGCGACTCCTCGAACCGGAAGTCCTTCTTTTCCATGCGAAGATGGCGAGGGTTGGGGCGAATCGATTGCTGCCCCGGCAACCGGGCGTCGAATTCCAACGCCACCAGTCCCCGGTCGGACGCTGCCAGGAATAACGGTCCAATCGCCGAATCCATTGTTGCGCAGTGAAGCATTTCCATAAGGGCCGATCCCTCCGTCAGCAGACAACGATACCAGACGACCGCCAGTTCCATTTCGTGCTTCGATTCAGCCGCCCTCCAGCAGTCGTGAGTGGACCAGCCCAGGAGTTGACAGAAACGGGTTTTTGGCCCAAAGTGTGTGCGGCGTGCTTATGTCCTTACCTCCATCCCCTATGAAGAAGGGGCTGTTTATTCTGGTTGCCGTGGTGCTGGCACCGGTTCTGCTCGTGGGATTCGTCGCACTGGCTGCCGGAGACTGGCGGCAAGTCGGCGCCACCCCTGGCGGCGATCAGGTTCTAGTCAGCTCGGTAACAGCCCAGAAGAATGGACTTCGCACCGCCTGGATTCGGGTCGAATACAAGGAGCCGGCCAAACTGCCGCAAGGCGGTCCTTTCGTGGAATTGCGGGCGCGGGCCCGCTTTAACTGCGGCAGCGGCGTCGCGGTGCCGGGCGTTGTGACGAACTCGGAATGGTTCTACTCCCGCGACCACGGCGGCAAGCTCGTGGTCAGCAAGAAAGCGCACCGCGACGATCAGTTCGGGCAGCTCTCGGAAGGCGGTTTCGGGGAACTGGCCAAAGACTTTGTTTGTAACCAGAAATAAAGGCAATGCTCAGTGGCTAGTGGTCAGTGGCCAGTAAGAGCGAGTCCCGCCACCACTTGCTTTGGTTTTACTGATCACTAGCCACTGATCACTGACCACTGCTTTTAGGATTTCCACAGGCTCACACCTCAGTAACTTCCCACCCACTTCCGCTGAAGCTGCTTCCGTCATATGCTGAATAACGAAAACGCAGTTGGCGGCACGCGGCTGCGCCGTTCTTCATCTTCGGTATGGATTCTCTTCGCCTTTATTCGCTGGTGATTGCCGGTGGCGGCGCCGTTGCTCTGGGTGCTTACGCGCTTGTGCGGCGCAAGCCCAAGGGACCGGCAGAACTGGAACGCGAACGCCGCACCTGGCTTGACGGCATCGGCCGCATCACCGATGGCACCGTCATCGACGTGCAGGAATTACCCGTAAGTGACGGCCATCACGCCGCAGTCTTGCTCATCTACAAGTATGACGTGGCCGGCGTGTCGTACGAGTGCTCCCAGGATGTCACCTACCTGCGCCAGTGGATTAACCTGCACTCCTGCCGGCTGGGACTGCCGACGTCGGTGAAGTACGATCCCCACAATCCCGGCAACTCCCTCGTGGTGTCAGAAAGCTGGATGGGGTTAAGGCAGTAGCAGTGGTCAGTGACCAGTAAAAGCAATTCTCGCCACTCCTTTGATTTTACTGACCACTGACCACTGATCACTGCCTTTCAGATCTGGTAATCGTCCTGGAACAACTCTTCCGGAGAGATATTTGCCGTCGGCGTACCCTCGTCGAGCGCGCTGACGACGTCGGGCTCAGCGCCCAGCGCGGCATGCGAGTGTTGCTGAAACTTCTCGCGCAACTCATGGATTTCCGCCGCCAGCTTGATGATTACATCCGACAGGGGGTCTCGGATGTCTTTGGGATCGGTGATGACCACGCGTTTGCCGTCGCGCAGAACGATGTGTCCGGGCACGCCTACAATCGTGGAGTTCGCCGGCACACTGCGCAGCACGACTGAGCCCGCGCCTACGCGGCAATTGTCCCCAATCGTGATGTTCCCCAGCAGCTTTGCCCCCGAGCCGATGGAGACGTTGTTGCCGATGGTAGGATGCCGCTTGCCTTTCTCTTTTCCGGTTCCACCCAGAGTCACGCCCTGGTAGAGCGTGACGTCGTCGCCGACGACAGCCGTCTCGCCAATCACTGTTCCCATGCCGTGGTCGATGAATAGACGCCGCCCAATCTCGGCGGCGGGATGAATTTCGATCCCGGTAAACCAGCGCGCCACTTGGGAAACGAATCTCGCCAGGAAACGCATGTGATGGCCCCACAGCCAACGGCTCAGGTGATGAAACCACACGGCGTGCAGACCCGGATACAAAACAAGAACTTCGAAGTAGGAACGAGCAGCGGGGTCGGACTCGAAGACGGCGGCGATGTCTTCCCGAACAGACCGAAAGAAGGAGGTCATTGGGCAGTTCTCAGTTCTCAGTTCTCAGTTCTCAGTTCTCAGTTCTCAGTTCTCAGTTCTCAGTTCTCAGTTCTCAGTTCTCAGTTCTCAGTGTCCGATGCTGACCGAGAGATGAGGATTCACAGTTTTCGGCTGGAACCACGTTCAGATGTCACAGCCAGCGCCCAGAGTTTACCGCCAGAATGCTTCGGGGAGGAACACTTATGGGCGAGTCATACCGTGATTTGATCGCGTGGCGCAAGGCGATGGAATTGGTGACTGACATCTATCGCGTGACCAAATTCTTTCCCCGAGATGAACTCTACGGCCTAACGAATCAACTTCGGAGAGCCGCAGTTTCCGTGCCGAGCAACATTGCAGAAGGGCAAGCCGCTTTTCCCCGAAGGAGTTTCACCACTTTCTGAGTCACGCGCGGGGATCATTGGTCGAAATCGAGACTCAACTCATGCTTGCTGAAAACCTTGAGTATCTGGGCTCAAATCAAACCCGGCCTTTGCTCGATAAGACCGCAGAATTGGGCAAAGTGCTCAACGGCCTGATCGCGTCGATCAAATCGGCAGCCTGAAGGTTGACAGATGGCCCTGACCGGTTTTGCCTTAACTGAGAACTGAGAACTGAGAACTGAGAACTGAGAACTGAGAACTGAGAACTGAGAACTGAGAACTGAGAACTGAGGTGTGGCCTAGCTTCCGGCCTGGTAGCCGCCGCTATGAGCAACGGTCATGCGGAGATACTTGTAGGGATTGACCGGGGTGTCGTTGATGCGGACTTCGTAATGAAGGTGGGGACCAGTGGAGCGTCCACTGGAGCCAACGTAGCCGATCGTGTCGCCACGATGAACCTGCTGTCCGGGTGTGACTGCGAAGCCGGAAAGGTGGCCGTAGCGTGTGGAGATGCCGTGGCCATGATCTACCATGATCGCCTTGCCGTATCCGCCCAGGAAGTCCGCGAAGGTGACCACGCCATCGGCGGGCGCGACCACCGCCTGGCCGTAGGTGCTGCCAATATCCACGCCACTGTGAAATGCGCCTTCTCCGTTGAACGGGTCAATGCGCTCTCCGAAGCTGGCCGTGACCTGGCCTTCAACCGGCCAAAGGTTGGGTGCGGAGTTGGCACGGAACCAGTCGGCGGTGGTGGCATTGCGAGTGAGGCCGAGGCTGATGCCGACCGAGGCCGCGCCGGTTAGGGCTGAAGTCCGCAGAGCGCCCAGCTGGTCCAGCGAAGAATTGACGTCAGCGTCCTGAATTTCCTGCTGCGATGCCGTCACCAGCGTAGGCTGCGACTTCAATCCGTAAAGAGCCGATACCTCGCTGGCGATCGAGCCCAGAGAAGCAACCTGAACGTCACGCTCCTTGGCGACCTGTTCCAGCTGGGAATAACGATCTTTGAGCTGCTCTTTCTCCGTGCGCAGTTGGTTATAGTTCGAAACCTTCAACAGCATCTTTGCGTAGGAGCTGGCGATCCCGGTGAGGCTAAGGAATCCGATGGCCGCGCCGACGACGAATACATACAGGTAGTGGACAGGGATGGAGATCTTGCGCAACTGGCCGTCGTCCCCGCGAGCCACGAAAAGTATGTAAAAGCGCTTTCGCAAATGCCGTCCTTCTTCCTTCAACTTTAATCTTCACTCGTTTAATGATCAGGGCCGGAACTCCAGGCAAAGTTCTGAGGTTGCAGAAAGCCTGTTCGAACACCTGATTTTTCGGGCCACGCTCCCCACCTTGGGATGGGAATGGAAATTTAACGTGCCCTTCCTACCGGAACCAAGGCAACGCCAAAAACATCGCGCCCGCAATCGATACGAGACGCAGAACTTAGCTTATCCAACTTCGCCCGGCCAAAGGTTTTGTGAATGTCTGGTAAAAGGTAGCAAACTGGGTTCCCCCTGTCAACGACCACGAGGGGCGATTAGGAGTTACTTAAGGCGCGGTAATCGAATGTAACCACGCAGAAGTTACCGGGGCGGATGGGCACCACCCGGCGTTGACCCATAGGCCTATACGAGAGTCGGACCTGCACTGGGACACGGAGCGATCAGTCCTCGAAACAGGCTTCGCTGCAACGGCGCAGCGAAAGACAATCGTCAGGTGCTGGAGGCTTTGAGACCTCTGCCAGCATCGAAGAGTGGGCCTCGCTTATAGTAGTTGCCGTGGTGATTGCCGAAAAAGCGCTGATTGCCCAGGTTCGCCGCATGGCGAAGCTTGGAAGAAATCCGGCTGTTCAAACCGGTATTGGAGACGACTGCGCCGTGCTGCGACTTCTGCCGCGCCGTGGCGGGGGCCGAGGTCCAGAACGAGGTCGAGAAAAAGACGCGCTGGTAACGACGGACTTCACCCTGGAAGGCATCCACTTCCGCCGGGACTGGCATTCGGCAGAGTCCGTCGGACACCGCTGCCTGGCGCGGGGACTGAGCGACATGGCCGCCATGGGCGGAGAGCCGGTGGCAGCATTCCTTTCGCTGGCGCTGCCGCGCGACTTGCCCCAGAGCTGGGTGGGCCGTTTTGCCCGCAGCTTGATCAGTCTGGCAGAGCGATACGGCGTGACCCTGGCAGGCGGCGACACGGCAGAATCTCCCAACGGGATTCTGGCGGACATTGTTGTGGTGGGGACGGTGCCGAAAGGAACGGCCGTTTTGCGCTCGCGGGCCAGGCCCGGCGACCGCATTTATGTGAGCGGGGAGCTGGGCGGTTCGGCAGCCGCAGTCTGGCAGATGCGGAAGAAGCCCAGGCACAAACTGAATCCCAAAGAGTATCCCCGGCATTTCTTTCCTGAGCCGCGCATCGAACTGGGACGTATCCTGCGCGAGAAAGGTCTGGTATCGGCGATGATCGACACCAGCGACGGCCTCTCCACCGACCTGGCTCACCTCTGCGAAGAAAGCGGAGTCGGAGCAGAAGTGCAGGCAGAAGCCGTTCCCCGCGCCAGTGTGGGCAAGCCATCGCGCGAAGTCGATCTCCAGCTCGCGCTGCACGGAGGAGAAGATTACGAACTGCTGTTCTCGGCGCCCCGCAGCAAGCGTATTCCATTGCGCATTGCGGGCGTACCCATCACCCAGATCGGCCACACCACGCGGGGGCGGAAGATTTTCCTCAGGAACCAAGGCGGCGTCGGGCACGAACTTGAAGCGCAAGGATGGGAACACTTCCGCAGATAGTGAGTACCTCGGTTACCCGTCACCACCTATGCATCTACCTTCCGGGGAAGAACGGGATTAAAGTAGGCATATGTCGTTCGCCCAAGTTATCTGCCTCCGTGTCTTACTTTTCTCGCTTACAATCTCTGCCGCGTCCGTAGCCCTGGCTTCTGACAAGAAGCAGCCGCCTCCGCCGCCAGCGCACGCCAAGTCGCCGGTGCCCGCGGTCACCGATGATTACGTCCACAAGGAATTTGGCGACAACTGTTCGCTGCTTCCGGGCCCTCCGCAATTTGTCGGCGACCTCGACGGCGACGGCGTGGATGACCTTATACTGGCCGGCCGCTGCAAGAATCCACTGGCCGACCAGGCTGAGTACGGTTTTGTGGTGGCCGATCCCTATAACAGCTTCCTCGGCTTTGGCAACGTCAAAGTCACTTCGACTTACGCCTCGGACGAGCCAGAGCGCAAAGGAGTTTGTCTGCTGATCGTCCACGGCGTGGGCCCCGCGGCCTGGCGCTCCGACAAAACGAAGCCCAAGTTCGTCTTGATCAACCTGCCTTACAAGACGCTCACCGTAAAAAAGCTGGCATTGAAAAAGAGAGTCGTGCTGGGCATTTACATGGAAGAAAAAGGCGAAGGCGAGAGCACATCGTCGGTCGTTTTCTGGGACGGGAAGAAGTATCGCTACCAGATGCTGGGATCGGACCTGGAGTAGGCGCGCTCCCTCCAACTCCGCCCGGCTTCCTTCTGCAACCTCTAAACTTACGCAGGGTTCTAACCCCGTATAGAATTCGCCAGGGAGAACTCTATGTTGCAGATCTCAAAGTCAGAAATCCGCTGTGCAATGGTTACGATGGCCTTGATTATGGCTCCCGCCATGCGAGGCCAACAAACACAGGAACCCGCCGGCGCTCCAGTTCCCTCGCAAATCGCCGCTGCTCACAAGGTATTCATTTCGAATGCCGGAGCAGACGTCGCTGCTCAGGCTGTTTTCAAAAGGGCCGGGGAACCCGAACAGGCGTACAACCACTTTTACATGGCCATACAAAGTTGGGGGAGATACGAGATCGTGACATCTCCCGCCGATGCGGACTTGGTTTTTGAGATACGCTTCACCTCTCCGATGTACATGAACGGAAGTCTGGCAGTCTATCAGCCTCAGTTCGGCTTGAGAGTACTCGACGCTAAGACTCACTTCCCGCTCTGGAGTATGGAGGAACCGGTGGAAGGCGCATTCCGCAAAGATACCTGGCTCAAGAACTTCAGCCACGGATTGGACGCGCTTATGGATGATCTGAAGAGGCTGTCGGCGCCTTCAGCCGCGAGTGATCCCGCGAAGAGGTAGCTTCGTCAGCAGAGGGATTGGCACACGGATTCGTTTGATATACCGTGATGCACTGCATGTCTGCCCGCCCACCTACCCGCTATAATTCTTCCGCACATGAATCTCGAAGAAAAAGCCGCGGAACTGAAGAAGCGCAACCAACTCGCCGAAGCCGGCGGAGGCGAGAAGCGCCGCGAGCGCCAGCACAAGGAAGGCAAAATGTCGGCGCGGGAGCGCATCGAGTTCCTGCTCGACGACGGCAGCTTCGAAGAGACCGACAAGCTGGTCACGCACCGCTGCAACGATTTCGGCATGGCCGAGCAGAAGTTCTACGGCGACGGCTTTATCACCGGCTATGGCCGGATCGAAGGCCGCCTGGTCTACGTCTTCGCGCAGGATTTCACCGTCTTCGGCGGCTCGCTCTCGGAGACCAACGCCGCGAAGATCGTCAAGATCATGGATCTGGCCGCCAAGATGGGCGCGCCTGTGATCGGCTTGAACGATTCCGGGGGCGCGCGCATTCAGGAAGGCGTGGCATCACTGGCAGGCTACGCCGACATTTTTCTGCGCAACACGTTGTACAGCGGAGTGGTGCCGCAGATTTCCGCCATCATGGGCCCCTGCGCCGGGGGCGCGGTGTATTCGCCCGCGATTACCGACTTCGTTCTCATGGTCGATAAAACTTCCTACATGTTCATCACCGGGCCGGACGTGATCAAGACAGTGACCCACGAAGAAGTCACCAAAGAGCAACTCGGCGGCGCCATGACCCACAACGAAACTTCAGGCGTGGCGCACTTCCTGGCGCACGACGATGCCGAGTGTCTTTCGATGGTGCGTGAGCTGCTGAGCTTCATGCCGTCGAATAATCTGGATGACCCTCCGCGCAAGCCCTGCACGGACTCGACCGACCGGGCCGACGCGGCTCTCGACAAAATCGTCCCGGCGCAATCGAACCTGCCCTATGACATGAAAGATGTAATCCACGCCGTGGTCGACGATGGCTACTTCTTTGAAGTGCAGGAGCACTTCGCGAAAAACATCGTCGTGGGCTTCGCGCGCCTCGACGGCCGCTCCGTCGGCATCGTTGCCAACAATCCGGCCATGCTGGCAGGCACGCTCGATATCAATGCGTCCATCAAAGGCGCGCGCTTCGTCCGTTTCTGCGACTGCTTCAACATTCCGCTGGTCACGTTTGAAGATGTTCCCGGATTCCTCCCCGGTACTGCGCAGGAATACGGCGGCATCATCAAGCACGGCGCGAAGCTGCTCTTTGCGTTTGCCGAAGCCACGGTGCCAAAGGTGACGGTGATCACACGCAAAGCCTACGGCGGCGCCTATTGCGTGATGTCCTCCAAGCACATCCGTACCGATGTGAACTACGCATGGCCGACGGCGGAGATCGCTGTCATGGGCCCGGAAGGCGCGGTGGACATTGTCTACAAGCGCGAGCTCGACGGTGCCGCGAATCCGCAAGAGCGTCAGGAATTGCGCCAGAAGAAAATCGAGGAATTCCGCGACCGCTTCGCCAGCCCCTACGTAGCGGCCGACCGCGGATTCATCGACGCGATCATCCAGCCTCACGAAACCCGCCGGAAGCTGATCCAGGCGCTGGCCATGCTCGGAACCAAGCGGGATAAGAACCCGCCGAAGAAGCATGGGAATATACCGCTCTGATGATCAGTCTCGGAGGGAAATACTGAGCGGGCACAAAAAATAAGAGTTCCGAGGTGATGTTGGGTCCATTCGTCTCGGCCAGTAGCTCGCTTTTAGACCCTTGCTCGACCTGCTGCGCAGCTTCCCTTGCGGGGTGCTACGCGCGATCTTCGCTCGGGCTCCGGGCTCACCGCCAACCGGAAAAACCTACCCAACGCCTCGGAACTCTATCCTGCCTTCAACGTTTCTTCTTGTTCTCCTCGACCAGCGCTTTGCTATAGACCCTTGCTTGCCCTCCCTCGTCATTTTCACGAGAGGGTGACTGCGCTTGAGTCCCGGACGCCGCACCAACCGGGAAAACTTTAGAAGCTGTCAAAGAACGATTTAGTTCTACGCTTTCTATTTTTTTCGTCAATGAAAAATCGCGCTTTGTAAGTGGATGTATTTTCAATCGAGTGCAGCTCATTCACAGGCCCGTGACCGGATTTGGTGCATCTGTGCTCACCCCACTCTGCAAGGGCCGTCTAATCGTTTGCTTCTTTCAAGATTCATGGCCTTGTCGGGAGTGCGCTTCCTACCTTCGCAACCGGCCGACGATTGTGAAAAACATGGTGAACTCCACGTCCAGCAAGGGATTCAGCTTCAACAGAAAAATCTACGGGGGATTATAGTAGGCCCATGAGAACCCGAACTCAGCTCCGACTGGCTGCTGTAATTCTGCTGGTCTCCATTTGTTTGACCGCGCAGGTACAAATTTCCGACACGCCTGCGGCCCATCAACTTTCCGGCTGGCTCGCTGCCTTCAACAGCGGCGACAAAGCCACGTTGCTGGCGTTTCTTCAGAAAAACTATCCCGCGCGCGCTGCGGATATCGAGGGCGAAATGGGCTTCCGCGAACAGACCGGCGGCTTCGATCTGAAGCAAGCCGGTGACTGCGCCGCCACAAAGTGTTCGGCAATCCTTCAGGAACGCGACTCCGACCAGTTCGCGCGCATTGTCGTTGACGTGGATCCCGCGGAACCCCATGCCATCAAAGGCCTGGAACTTCGCGCCATTCCGCGCCCCGCCGGGTTTTCCATCCCCCGGATGCCAGAGGCGGAAGCGCTCAAAGCGTTTCACGGATACCTCGATCAGGCCGCCGCTGCCGATCGTTTTTCCGGCGCGGCGCTCGTCGCAAAAAATGGCAAGCCGGTGTTCACCGCGGTTTACGGCATGGCCGACCGCGAAAAGAAGATTCCCAACAAGCTCGACACCAAGTTCCGTATCGGATCCATGAACAAGATGTTTACCGCGACCGCGGTGCTGCAGCTGGTGCAGGCGGGCAAAATCAATCTCACGGATCCGCTGGGCAAGTATCTTCCCGACTATCCCAACAAAGACGTTGCTTCGAAGGTCACCATTCATCACCTTCTCACTCATACCGGAGGCACCGGCGACTTCTTCGGCCCCGAGTTCGACAAGCACCGGCTCGATCTGCGCACGCTGCAGGACTACGTCAAGCTGTACGGGGAGCGAGGTCTCGCCTTCGAGCCCGGCAGCCGCTGGGATTACAGCAATTATGGTTTTCTGTTGCTCGGGTTGGTCGTAGAAAAGGCGAGCGGCCAGAACTACTACGACTACGTTCGCGAGCACATCTTCAAGCCCGCCGGAATGAACTCGACTGACTCTTTCGCCGAAGATCAAACCGTCGCTGATCGATCCATCGGCTACACCAAAATGGATGGCGCGAAAGAGTGGCGCTCGAATGTGGATACGCTTCCGTATCGCGGCACTTCCGCTGGAGGAGGTTATTCCACGGTCGAGGATCTACTCGCGTTCGCCAACGCACTCTCGAACCACACACTGCTCGATGCCAAGAATCTGGATCTGCTCACTACCGGCAAGGTCGAAAGGCCGGGTGGCGGCTCGAAGTATGCCTATGGGTTCAACGATGAAATCTCGGCAGACGGTGTCCGCTGCTTTGGCCATGGCGGAGGAGCACCCGGCATGAACGGCGATTTGAAGATCTGCCCGCAGTCCGGATACGTGATCGCTGTCCTGGCCAACCTCGATCCCCAGGCCGCTGACCACGCTTCGGAATTCATCACGGCGCGCTTGCCGAAGGATTAGCCGGAATCCAGGAAATCAGGCGACTTCGATCTTCTCGTCGACCAACTGCTTATCGCTCTCTTCCGTTCCCGCGAGTTCGAAGGAATTCGTGATTACGGCCTTCCCCTTGTCCACGCTGGTGATGACGTAGGAGCAGCCGAACCAGTGGGCTTCGGCCAGATCGGTCGGCGACCAGTGAGCAGGATGGTCGGGATGGGAGTGATAGAAGCCAACGATATCCTCGCCGCGCTCGCGGCCTTCGCGCTGAATGCGCACCAACTCCCGGGGATCGATGTTGTAGCGGTTCTGCGGTGAGTCCGTGCGGGTATTGCCGCAGCGCGCCGTCGAGGTCACGATGCGAGAGCCGTCATCATCCATGCGGCCAAGCAACACCCCACAGCATTCATGCGGGTAAGTTTCCTCGCCGTGCCGGCGGAGCGTGGCGTAGTCTGACTGGGTTAGCTTGAGCATGAATGGAATGCAGAAGTCAGAAGGCAGATTGCAGAAGTAAAACCTGCCCACTTCACTCGTTTTACTTCTGACTTCTCACTTCTGACTTCTGCCTTGGTTCATCCTTCCGTCCAGAATCTCTCGCTCAAATACTTCTCGCCAGAATCGCAGAGGATGGTGACGAGCACCGCCTCCTGCTCTTGTCTTAGGTTGAGACCCTCGGCGATTTTCAGGCTGGCGAAGACGCCCGCCGCTGCCGAGATTCCCAGCAGCAGTCCGCAGTCGCGGCCGATCCGTCGGCACATGGCATAAGCATCTTCAGTCGCGATCTCAAGATTGTCATCGGCCAGCTTCGGGTCGTAGATCCTGGGAACGATTGCGGTCGCCATGTGCTTGGCGCCTTCGATGCCGTGAAAGGCAGAATCGGGTTGCAGCGAAATGCAGCGGATTGCAGGATTCAGCTCCTTCAAACGCCGTGACGTGCCCATGAAGGTGCCGCTGGTGCCGAGCATGGCGACAAAGTGGGTGATGCGCCCTTCGGTTTGCTGCCAGATCTCGTTGGCCGTGCCGTGATAATGAGCGAGCCAGTTAGCGTCGTTCGAATATTGATCGGCGTAGAAATACAAATCCGGACGCCTCAAGGCAAGTTCGCGAGCCGCGCGGATGGCGCCGTCGGAGCCGTCGCCCGGATCTGTATAAATAATGTCTGCGCCGTAGGCAGCCAGAATCTTCTTGCGCTCGGCTGAAACATTTTGCGGCATGCAGAGCGTGACCGGAAATCCTTCCGCCGCGCCCAGCATGGCGTAGGCAATGCCGGTGTTGCCGCTGGTGGCGTCAAGCAGGATTTTTCCCGGGCTGAGCTTGCCACTGCGCCGGCCTTCGGCGACGATGCTGGCGGCGGCGCGGTCTTTCACGGAGCCACCAGGGTTGTGCCATTCGGCCTTGCCCAATAGTGCGACGCCGGGGAGGTGCGCGGTGAGCTGATCAAAGCGCAGCAGCGGAGTGTTGCCGATGCGATCGAGCAAACTCTGCCCGGGGCGCGGGATGGCGGGCTCCGGCGGCTCTTGTGCCGGGAAGGTTGCGGCCCACCTCGCCCAACTCTCACCCATATTCGAACTATCCCCTCGTGACTATCGTAATATGCAAAGGCCAGCGAAACACGCTATGTAGTATGGTGTCTTTAGATGAGACGGATTGCAAGTCCGATGCAAAGCTGAAGTTTGCCACGCACTATTTGCGCGAAGCCTGCATCTAACAGAGAGATTGGAAGCGTAGAAAATGTCCAAAGCAATAGAAGAACGAACTTACGAGGAAGCGCTGGCCTGGCTGCGCGAGCACGGTTTCGACGTGCTGGAAGCGCCGGGAACCAACGGGCGCGTGTTCCTCAGGAAATACAACGTATCGGCCGCGATTCAGAAGACGGCCGACGATGGCGTAAAGATTTTTGCCTATCCCGGATACCTGATCGGCAGCGAGATCTCGAAGCTGGTCAACCGCGGCTACCAGCAATTCCTGAAGAACTCGAAGACAGAAGTGCCGGCCACTGCCGACCACCTCAAAGCCCTGCAGTCGTTTACCGAGGAACTGAAAGAAGGGCTTGGACTACCTAGCCTTTACAACGAGTCGCTGGGAACCGTGAGCGACTCCTACCACTACGACCGCCTGAAGGACGACGATAAAGCGCCTGTCGATCGGCCGAAGCGCCCCTGGGAAGTTGCCGGCAAATCGGTTGCGGCCAAGAAGGGCCGGGCGTAAGTCTGTAAGTTCTCCGTTAATCTTGTCATTCCGAGAAGCGCAAGTAGTCTTTGTCATTCCGAGGAGCGCAAGCGACGAGGAATCTGCTTCCTGGGCTTGGCACGGACCGGGTTCTCCATAATCAGGTTCTCCATAATTCTGTCCCCTCTTCAGAAACATGTGCGAAACTGGTGCGCTCTAGCTAGCCGGAGCCGGAGGTTTGCATGCGCAGCGGATTTGTCCTCTACTTCTTACTCTCTCTCTGCAGTTTCTCGATCATCCTCTTTGCAACCAGTGACCAGGCTGGCGCCCAGGACGTGTCAGGCACCTATGGCAATGATGCGAAAGCTATCGAGCGCCTGTTGCGCACGCAGCAGGAAGCCTGGAACCGTCACGACCTGGAAGGCTTCATGGCGGGCTACTGGAATTCATCGGAGCTGACCTTCTTTTCCGGCGGCACCGAGCAGAACGGATGGCAGGCCACGATGGACCGTTACCTGGCGAAGTATTCAAGTCCCGGGCATGAGATGGGGAAGCTGGAATTCTCCGGCCTGCGCGTCCAGGTGCCATGCCAGGATTTCGCTTTTGTGCGCGGCTCGTGGAAGTTGACCATGTCCGACGGGACAACGCCGCACGGATTGTTCACCCTGGTGTTCCGCAAGTTCCCCGAGGGATGGAAGATTGTGCACGACCACACTTCGGCCGCGGAATGAAGCACTTCCGCTGCTCCTAGCGTCCCATACCTTTGTCCATAGCTTCGTTGGCCAGGCGGTCGGCGTCGCGATTGTGTTCGCGCAGAGCGTGGCCGATCGAGAACCATTCCAGCTGCGCGATTAATTCCTTGGCACGGCCGTGCAGATCCTTAAGCGTTGCGTTCTTCACCTTGTAGATTCCTTTGATCTGACGCACCAGCAATTCGGAGTCGCTAATCAGCTTCAGCGCTTTCGGGCCATGCTGAACGGCGTATTCAAGAGCCGCGATCAGTCCCTGATACTCGGCGAAATTGTTGGTCTGGTGGCCGAGGTACTCGCTGAGATGCGCGACTTTTTTCCCCGACTCATCCTGGATGACCACTCCGTAGCCGGCAGGCCCAGGGTTACCGCGCGCGCCGCCGTCGCTGTGGGCGATCAGGTAGTGCTTGGGAGGAGTTTCGCGGTGGGATTCATCTCGATTTGAAAAGAGCGGCTTGCTTCCGGTGCTGCGGAGGTAGGGCATGGAGTCGAGTTTACAACGGCGGCTGGGTTCGGAACTCAGCGGCCGGTGGCCAGGCGTGTCGCAAGCCGCGACGGCAGCCCGGCGGCGAGGATGCGTTCCTGCGCAGCTTTCAGGTTGTAGGGGGTGCGATGGTAGTGAACGACCTGCGCTTCGGTATCGAACAAGGCGAAGGCGGCGCGCCAATCTCCGTCGCGCGGCTGCCCCACCGATCCCGGATTGATCATGTAACGCGTGTCCGGCTTCAGTTGCAACGAGACTGACTCGGGCTGCCCCACGGTGCGATATTCGGGACGGAAGCCATCGGCGCTGGAGCCGTTGGCGAAGAATCCGCCTTGCAGGTGGGTGTGGCCGAAGAAGGTCAGCGGCGTTGTGTTGGCCAGGAGCGGGACCAGAGCATCGCCGATGGAAACGATGTAGGCGTCCTCGTCAGCCGGAGAACCGTGAACCAGGTGTACTTCCGCAGAGCCTTCGAGCGGGAGCGGGCCTTGCGGCAATGCGTGCAGCCAATCATGATGCTCTGGAGTCAACTGCTCGCGGGTCCAGATGGCAGCGGCCGCGGCCATGGGGTTGAAATCGTCCAGTTCGAGCAGTCCGGTTGCGGCTTTGTCGTGATTGCCTCGCACGAAAATCTTTCCCAGGTCACGGGAGCGCTCGATCACCTCATTGGGAGAAGCCCCGTAGCCCACAACGTCGCCCAGGTTGACCACGAAATCAAACGCCGGAGCTGCCGCCAGAGTGGCCTCCAGCGCTTCCAGGTTGGCGTGAATGTCGCTAAGCAGCAGGATTCGCAATGAGCACCAGACAAACTGGCGATTATAGAACGATCGGGAACGGAATCGCACATATACGCCGGGTTTATTCGGCCATCATTATTTCGCATTCAGCACGGGGCAGCGTGCCCAATGTTCCCGGCCAACCTCTACTAGCGGCGGGAGGGCGCGCGCGCACTCGGGAACCCGTAATCCGCAGCGCGGCTCGAAGGGGCAGCCTGGAGGCATGGCGTGCAGGGGTGGGACTGTACCTTCGATGGTTTCCAGCGGACGTCCCCGCTGCGTCTTAAGGTCCGGAACAGCGTGCAGAAGGCCGCGAGTGTAAGGGTGCGCCGGGGAGTGAAAAATTTCGGGTTTAGTTCCCAGCTCCACCACGCTGCCGGCATACATAACCGCCACGCGGTCGGCCACGCGTGAAACCACGGCGAGATCGTGTGAGATGAAGAGCATGGCCAGTCCGAACTTGGCGCGGAGCTCACCGAGCAAATCGAGGATCTGGGCCTGGATGGTGACGTCGAGCGCAGTGGTGGGTTCGTCGGCGATGAGCAACTGCGGCCGGTTCACGATGGCCATTGCTATCATCACCCGCTGCCGCATCCCGCCCGAAAGCTGGTGCGGATAGTCGCGCATGCGGCGGTCGGGCTCAGGGATGGCGACATCGGTCAGGGCTTGAATGGTTAGTTTCTGCGCCTCGCTCTTGGAACGAGAACCGTGAGCCAGCACGGCCTCGGCAATCTGGTCACCGACACGCATTACGGGATTGAGCGCGGTCATCGGTTCCTGGAAGATCATGGCGATGCGCGACCCGCGCAGCTGGCGCATCGAGTCGTCAGGCAAGGCTGGGAGATTGCGGGTTGCGCCGTTCTCCGAAAAGAAAATCTCACCCGAAACCCGCGCCTGCGGCGGAAGCAGACGCATGATGGCCAGGGAGGTGATCGATTTGCCAGACCCCGACTCGCCCACCAGGCCCAGCACTTCGCCGGGCGCAATGCTAAAGCTAACGTCGCGCACGGCAGGAAGGGCCTGTGTGGGGACTGCCGCCCCCGGCGGTCCAGCCACGCGCAGGGCGGCAGCAGGGAAGTCAATGTTCAGGTGGCGGACGTCTAGCAGCAATGGCACGGTGTCATCGTAGCAGCGTTCAGTTGGGTCTCAGGTGTCAGGTCGCAGGTCTTAGGCTTGGGATATAAGAGGTGGATAGAGAAAATCGCAACCTTAAGACCCAAGACCCAGAATCTAAGACACAGAACCTACTGTCCCAGAATCAGCGGCAGTCCATTCTTGTTGTTGCCGATGACTACCACCTTGGAGTTGGGGCTCTTGGCCAGGTTCTCGGTCGCTTCGATGCCTTTCCACTCCAGCAGCGACGGAGTGATGCCCTGGGCCACAATCTGCTGGAAGTCGCGAACGCCGGCGGCCTCAATGCGCTTGCGCTGTGCTTCCTGGGTCTCTTTCTGCAGGCGGAAGTTCATAGCCAGCGATTCCTGCTCGGCCTGCTGCTTGGCTTCGATGGCGGCCTTCAGCGTGGCCGGTAGTTGGATGTCGCGTAACAGAACGTTCTCCACAGTCAGGCCGCGCTGGTTAAGCTGGGCGCTCACCTGGTCATAAATCTGCTTGGCCACCATTTCGCGCTCGCCAGTGTAGAGGGCGTTGGCAGTGTGGGACGCGGTCGCTTCGCGGATGGCGGAGCGGAGCGTGGGCTCGACCACCACGTTTTCATAGTCGGCGCCGATCTTCTGGAAAACCTCGGCAGCGCGGTCGGGATTGAGATGGTAAATCAGCGACGTATCCAGACTCATCATGAGTCCTTCGCTCGAAGGCACGCTGGCGGATTCCTTCAGCGTCTGCGTCTGAATGGAAAGTTCGTTGTTGGTTTTCAGCGGATTGATCAGGTGAATGCCCTCGCCCAGTGTGTCGTTGGTCTGCACTTTACCGAAGAGCGTGAGCACGCCGACGTGACCGGTGCCCACCTTGGTCACGGCGCTGAAAAACAAAATCACCAGCAGCAATGCGCCAATGCCAAGTCCGATCAGACGCAGAAGCCCGCCGCCTTGTCCACCACCGCCATCAATAATTCTGCCCCGAGCTGGATCAAAAATCGTCATAGTAGTTTCTCCCTTGTCTTTTGCATTCTACGGCACCGTGCACCATCGGCGTATCGCAGTCAGCCAGGCCAAACCCCGGTCTGAATCTTCCCATTCTCCCGCGCATCTTTTATGCTGAGAGCATGAGCAAGATTCATATCCCGACGCCGTTGCGGCAATATGTGGGCAAACAGTCAACCGTGGAGGTTAAAGCCGCCACTGTCGGCGACGCCATGATCGCGCTGGTGGCGCAGCATCCCGACCTGCGCCGGCATCTTTACAACGATGACGGAAAGCTGCGTGCCTTCGTCAACCTTTACCTGAACGACGAGGACATCCGCTACCTGCAGAAAGAAGCGACCGCACTAAAAGAAGGTGATAACATTTCGATCGTGCCTTCGATTGCTGGAGGCGCGGCCTGATTCGGATCGGGGCACGCCTTTCAGGCGTGCCGCAAGCGCTGTGTTCCGATGCGCCTTCAGGCGCTGGAGTCCGAGGGTGACAGGATTGAGCTTTTCCGCCACAAGCCGCTGTTGTTGTCCCTCCCGTTGGTAGATCCCGAATTCCGGCTCTGCGAACAAATTTCAATCGAGGACTTATGGCTACAACCACTACCGAGATTCCAGTAACCCTGAGCAAGGACGAAATCCTGCGCTACTCGCGCCATCTCATCATGCCCGAGGTTGGCATGGACGGGCAGAAAAAGCTGAAAGCGGCGCGCGTGCTGTGCATTGGCACCGGAGGGCTGGGCTCACCGCTGGCGTTATATCTGGCGGCTGCGGGCGTGGGCACGCTGGGCCTGGTTGATTTCGATGTGGTCGATTACACCAACCTGCAGCGCCAGATCATTCACTCGACCGCCGACGTGGGACGTAAAAAACTTGATTCCGCCGCGGACAAACTGACGGCGATGAATCCGTTCCTGAACCTTCGCACGTTCGACCTTCGCCTGAGCAGCGAGAACGCGCTCGAACTCTTCCGCGACTTCGACATCATCGCCGATGGCACCGATAACTTTCCCACGCGCTATCTGGTGAATGATGCGTGCGTGCTCACCGGGAAGCCGAATGTCTACGGTTCGATCTTTCGCTTCGAAGGCCAGGCTAGCGTTTTCGCCACGAAAGATGGTCCATGCTACCGTTGCCTTTATCCCGAACCGCCACCGCCAGGTCTCGTTCCTTCCTGCGCGGAAGGCGGAGTGCTGGGCATTCTGCCGGGACTCGTGGGCGTGATGCAGGCGACCGAGGTGATCAAACTGATTCTGGGAGTGGGCGAGCCTCTTATCGGACGGCTGCTGCTGATTGACGCTCTCGGCATGAAGTTCCGCGAACTCAAGCTGCGCAAGAATCCCGATTGCCCGGTCTGCGGCACGCATCCCACCGTGACGAGGCTGATAGACTACAACGAGTTTTGCGGCATTCGCGGGGAGGAAAAACCGGTGGGAAATGGAGTTCCGGAAATTCAAGTGGAAGAACTGAAGCGCCGTCTGGATGCGAAGGAAGACTTGTTCGTCCTCGACGTGCGCGAGCCGCACGAATACCAGATCTGCAACATCGGCGGACATCTGATTCCGCTGAACGACCTGCCCAATCGCGTGCACGAACTGGATTCGAGCCGCGAGATCGTCGTCCATTGCAAGATGGGCGGACGCAGCGCCAAGGCGGTCGCGTTTCTGCAGCAATCGGGCTTCGCGAAAGTGCACAATCTGGCGGGCGGCATTACGGCGTGGTCGGACCGCGTAGATCCAAAGGTGCCGAAGTACTGAAAAGCAGTGGCCAGTGGCCAGTGATCAGTGTCCAGTTTAAGCACCCGGGAAGGGCGCGGCTTCAGTCGTGCCGTAAGGCCTATGAAATCAACGCCGGCTTCAGCCGCCTCCGCGCTTCTGTCCCTTTTCCACAGAATAATTCGCTCGGCTGTGACATCCAACCTTCCCTTCGCGTCCGCATTTTCCTAATCTGGGAATGTAGGTGCCGGATGTAACGCCGTGCCTAGTCCTAGGAAACTCACGGCCCCCGCAACCACCCCATGCGAGCGTGGGACAGTGGGACATCTGATCAGGGCGTCTCAGTAAGCTACCCTGAATAGCTCAGGGCTGGCGCCCGCTGTTGGTGGTGATCACTACCATTAAAAGATCGAAAAATGTGCGACGCAAAGCGGAAAGGATAGAGAAAAAGACAGGAAATTACACACGAGCGAGTGCACTTTGTGATCTCACGCTTGCATTTGTGGCCAGATTCTGCATAATTACGACTCTCCTTCCCCCCGGGAGGTCTCATGCAGTCGCTGGGTCGTGCTCTGCGTCTGGTTGTGGTGTGTCTTGCCCGATCGCTTGCTTTTATCTCCAGGTCTTTCCTTCCGGGGATGGCCGGATTGTGGCTGGTCGCTGTTCCCGCAGTGGGGCAGAGCCCCGCGCCGTCTGGTCCTAACTCCGATCCCACCTATCAGGCGCTGCGCAACCTCACGCTCGGAAGCGAGGCGGTTAGCGTCAGCAACCTCGACCTCAAACGCGATGGCGGAACATTTCATCTGCATTCCGGCACCGTGTGCTTCGTCGCGCCCGTGCAGGGAAAAGTTACGGGCGCCGTCTTTGTGGGCGATGGCAACTTCGTGATCTCGGCTCCGGCTTCTGAGATGAGCATGCTTAAGTTATTGACCAAAGAAGACGAGTTCAGCGAAAAGTTCGAACACATGGTGCTGCGTTTCACAGACTCGACCTATGACGAGATCAAGAAAGCTGGAGGACCGGCCTCGGGCGGCTGCGACAACGGTCTGCTCAAGGACAGCCAGCGTGTGACCCGCCACATTTTGAAGAACAACCTGGAGGCCCGCATCCTGGAAGACGTGTTGCGCCCGGAGCCTGGCGGGCTGTTCGTGGCCTTCATCCACGGCAAGCGCTATAACGGCCAGGAGTTATTTCAAATCGATCCGCGCCGCGGCGGAGATCAGGTCGATTTCGCCACCTATGATGAAAACAAGTCCGGCGTCTGGGCATCATTCGCCGTGAGCGGCGAGCGACGGGGAAGCTGGGGCAGATCGATTCACATTGAACATCAGGTGCTCGACATCACCGTCGAGAAGAGCGCTCACCTGACCGGCAAAGCTGACACCACGCTGGTTTCGCGGGCGAATGGGCTGCGCGTGGTGCCCTTCGATCTGTTTCCGGCATTGCGGGTGCAGAGCGTGACCTCGGGCGGGCAGGCGCTGGCTTTCATTCAGGAAGACAAGAATGATGATGCCGACTTCTTCGTCATTTTGCCCACGCCGCTCCCTGCTGGCGAAAAATGCACCATCACAACGGTTTACGGCGGGAAAGACGCGATCCTTAACGAGGGCGGCGGCAACTATTTCCCGGTGGCGAGAGAGAACTGGTATCCCAACTCATACTTTGGGGAGCATGAGACCTACGAGATGACTTTTCGCATTCCCAAGGGCATGAAGATTGCCGCCACCGGAAATCTGGTTAGCAGTGCCGACGAAGGTTCAAAGAACGTCACGGTCTGGAAGAGCGAAGCCCCGCAACCGGTGGCGGGGTTTCAGTTTGGGCAGATGAAAGAAGAGGAGGCCAAACTGACCTCACCTGAGTATCTTGTGGCCGCGTACGCTAACGAAGCGCCGCCGGACTGGGCCTCTCACTTCACGGGCGGCGCCATGGGCAACTTGAGTACGGTCAGCCTGATGAAGAAGCCGCTGGCCGAGGCCGAGGTCGCAATCGGCTTGTACACGAACTACTTCGGGCCGACTCCATTCAAGCGGCTGTCGATGACCCAGCAGAGCGCCTGCGACTTCGGTCAATCCTGGCCGGAGCTGGTTTGGCTGCCTACATGCGCCTTCTACGACACAACCGTCCGGCATCAACTTGGGCTGGACTGGGGCGACCGCGGATACTGGAAGGTGGTGGCTCCGCACGAGGTGGCGCACCAGTGGTGGGGGCAAACCGTGGGGTTTGATTCCTACCGTGATCAATGGATGAGTGAAGGCTTCGCGGATTTCTCGGCCTCATTGTTTCTGCAAGAGGTGTATTCGGAGAAAGGGAATAAGGAGTTCATCACATTTTGGAACGATGAGCGCGACCTGATGCTGGAGCGCACTGCGCAGGGTTTCCGCGCCATCGATGTGGGACCGCTGACCATGGGATACCGCACCAGCAATTCCCGCACCGGAGGCCAGATCTACCGGCGATTAATCTATCCCAAGGGCGCTTACGTCCTGCATATGATCCGCATGATGATGTGGACACGCGGGACCGAAGATCAGCGCTTCAAAGACGCCATGCACGACTTCGTGAGCACGTACAGCGGCCGCAACGCCTCCACGGAAGAATTCAAGGCCATGATCGAGAAGCATATGACCCGCGAAATGGACATGCAGGGGAACCAGAGAATGGACTGGTTCTTCGACGAATACGTTTACGGCACGCAGTTGCCTACCTACAAGTTCGACTATTCTTTCGACACGGGAGCGGACAGTGACATCGTTCTCAACTTCAAGGTGACGCAATCCAAAGTGAACGACGATTTCCGCATGCTGGTGCCGATTTATCTGGAAATGGCGGATGGAAAGGTGAAGTTTTTGGGGCGAGCGAAACTTGCGGGAAACAATTCGGTCGAGCAGAAGGTTCCGCTGAAAGGCATGAAAACGAAGCCGCGGCGAGCCATGATCAATTACTACGACGACGTGCTGGCTTCCCCTAACTAAAATCATCCGCAGGTCGCCGCATCCCAACTGTCATCGCGAGCAAAGCGAGGGATCCTGGTCTTTGCCATCACCGCCGATACTGCCGGTGCAGGCAAGAACCAGGATCCCTCGCTTCGCTCGGGATGACACGTGGGTTTTGATCGCCGCCTGCCGCTGCGGCTACTCGCTCGAACCGGCCTGCATGCCACCGCTGGCTTCACCCAACTCCAGTGCAATCTTCTTTCCCTGGAAGCGGACCGCGGTCAGCGAGTTAGGGCCGCTGTTATTTTTCTGCGTGATGGCAGCACTCTGGGGCGCTGCCTTTTGCAGTTCAACCAGATGCGCCGGCACTTTCGCTACCACGTTATTGCCTTGCGTGATGCTCAGTTCGACGTTGGGGCCGCTGCCCTCCCACGTCAGCTTGTAATCGCCAGCCTTCAGCTGGGTTCCATTGACTGTTACGGCGTCGGCAAGTTGTAAATTGGCTTTGGTTGCGGCAAAAGCGCCCGAGGCCAACAGCAATGTCAACCCCAATACCAGACTCTTCGACACTGTCGCGAACTTCATGACTGCTCCTTTTTCTTTCCCGAAATCACGTCGGGAAACGGTTGGGGCGGCCCGGTTCACGACTGGCGCGGAAAAAACCTTATGTTTCACCGCGAATCGCCTACAATGCAGCCGTTGGGGTTCAGCCAGCAAGCCGCCAGGCCTGTCGTGCTGTGAACAGGGGGTTTCTCACCTGGGCCGCCAAACCGAAAGTGAGAGAATCCCCTAACCCCGCAAGAATCCTGCTTTGAAAAATGCGGCCAGCTTTGCTTCTACTTGCCTTGCTGGCTGCCTGCTTTCATTACTACGAAGTCGCTTCACCGAAAGTTCCCGCGGTTCCTGCTGGATGTTTCCGGCAACTTCCGATCACACGTGTTTGGACGAGGAGCGCGCCCTTCCGGTAGCAAGAAATCGAACCGAATTTGTTTTCAAAAGGAATGGAACAGCGGCGAGGTGTTCTGTCTGACCAGGACTCGGGAACTATCGCCATCCTTTCTTCGTAACTCTTCTCGTAATCTGCGATGTCAACAGTCTCAGTGTATTGTCAGGCAATTTTTGTGGTTGGTTGGCGTAAGGTAGTTCCATCGGGAGGCGCTTTCAAGCGAACAAAACTGTGATTGAACTTGTGCATCTCCGCAAAGAATATGACAACGTGCTCGCCGTGGATGATTTGGATCTGACCATCCCGCAAGGGGAAATCTACGGCCTGATTGGTCCCAATGGCGCGGGCAAGACGACGACCATCCGGATGACGTGCGGCCTGCTGTCGCCTACGATGGGGCGCGCGCGCGTGGCTGGAGTGGATGTGGCCCAGGAACCGGAGAAAGCGCAACAACATATTGGCTACCTCTCCGATTTCTTCGCCGTGTACGAAGACCTGAAGGTCTGGGAGTATCTCGACTACTTTGCCCACGCCTACAAGATGAGGGAGAGCGAAATTCCGGCGCGGGTGAGCGAGGTGATCGCGGAGGTGAACCTGGAAGTGAAACGCGATGCCATGATTCGCGGATTGTCGCGCGGGATGAAGCAGCGGCTGGGAATTGCGCGGGCAGTCATTCACCGTCCCAAGGTGTTGCTGCTGGATGAACCGGCATCAGGCCTGGACCCGAAGGCGCGGCTGGATCTGCGCAGCCTGTTGCTGGGGCTGCGCGATCGCGGAGCGACGATTTTGATTTCGTCGCACATCCTCACAGAGCTGGAAGGCTTCTGCACCTCGATCGGCATCATGGAGAAAGGCCGCATGGTGCGCAGCGGACGCATCGAGGAAGTCACGGCGGCGGAAAATCCGGCGCGGCTGGTGCGCTTGAGTTGGTCCGGAGATTCGCCGGCCGGCGACTCATTGAGAACGGTGCAGGAGCAGTTGCAGCGCGAGCCGCGAATTTCGGAGGTGAAGCTGGCAACCGGCGCAGGCGCGTTCGGATTCGCCGGGCCGGAAGAAGACTTGGCGCCGATTCTTGCCGGCTTGATCGCCGGCGGCGTGAAGGTGACGTCGTTCGGGGAAGTGAAACAGACCGTCGAAGAACTCTACATGAAGCTCTCGACGCACGAGGTGATGTGATGGCCGATTATGCGATGAGGATCTGGAGCAATCCTGAATTTGTGCGGCACCGGCGCGCCGAGTTGCGTCCGGTGCGGGCCATTACCGTGGGCGCAGTCGTGCTGGTAGTGTGCGTGCTTGTGGGGCTGGCGTGCTTGAGCTACCAGCACACAATAGCGGATAACCTACGCCGCTGGGATACGCAAGAGGGGACGCGCAGGCTGGCGCAGATAGAAGATCAATTTGCCCGCACGACCTGGCTGCTCTTCTACAAGTGGCTGATCGGAATGCAGGGTGCGGCCCTCACCTTCTGGACGCTCTTCTCCTGTGCGCAGTCGGTTTCAGGCGAGCGTGATCGCAAGACCTGGGACTTTCAACGCGTCACGCGGCTCTCCCCGGCAGAGATTCTGATTGGGAAACTGCTGGGCGAGCCGGTGCTGGTTTATTTTGCCGTGCTCTGCGCGGCTCCGGTGACGCTGATTGCGGGACTGGTGGGAGGGTTGTCATTCGGAACCGTGATCTCGGTCTACGCGTTTCTTGCCATGACATCCTTATTTCTCGGCCTGGGCGGGATGTGGCTTTCGACGTTGCTGGAAAGCCGCTCGCGGGCAATTGGTTTGATCGGTGCGCTGGCGTTTTACGGATTCACCCTAGGTGCACGCGGGCTGGAGGCTAGTGGACTTCCGGGACTGGCGGCTCTCAGTCCATTGATGGCAACGTTTGCCCTGACGAAATCAGCCGGCGTGGGGCATCTGCTTCGGCCCGTTCTGTTTGGCCACGAAGTTCCCTGGTTGCTGATGTGCTTTTTGCTGTGCGGATCGTTCAGCGCATGGCTGGCGGTGATGCTGGTGCGGAATTTGAAACGCGATTACCAGGAAATTCGTCCGCTCTCGCGATGGCAGGCGGTGGGGTGCGCGGCGTTTCTGAACTTTCTGATCTTCGCCCTGCTGCGTCCCGCCGGGCTGTCTGACTTTTCGCAATATGGCGCAGCAGGCTCGTTCCCTGACGCCAAGAGCGTAGCCACGTTCGCGGTGGCGATCAACGGCCTGATTCTATTTCTGATGGGGCTGGCTACGCTGACTCCGCAGGAACGGCTCAACGTGTGGCGGCGCAAGCGCGCGACCGGCGAGGCCGCAATGTTTGCCGACGACGGCTTGCCCTGGCCCTGGCTGGCCATCTCGGCGATCGTGGCGTATGGCCTGATGATCTGGGGATTAATGGCTTGGGGCCACGCTCTGCCTTTGGGAATGGGCACGCTGCAAACGGCGGCCGTGCAGTTGCTGATGGTGCTGGTTTTTGTGACGCGCGACGTGCTGTTCTTGCAGTGGTGCATGCTAACCCGGCTGCGGCAGCCAGTGGTGAAGGGAGTTTTATATCTTTTCCTGTATTACGCGGCGGCGACGGTGTTCATTATTATCGCGTCGATTTCGTCGCGGGACGCCGGACGCTGGGTGATGGCATTACTCACTCCTGTGCAGGTGTTTGATGCAGACGCGGCTGGGTTTGCTTTTCCGGTTGCGACCTATGTGGGGCTGGTGTTGCAGATGGTACTGGCTTCTGCTGTGCTGGTGGCGATTGACACTCGTTTGCGAAGGCCGGTGCGCGTTGGAGCCGCGGCGTGAGCCAAACCCGCTCTAGTCGGCGTCGCCGTGCTGGCGCTCGACTGACCAGATATTCGCCTGATCTTTTTCGAACGGGTAGACGTGCACCATCCAGTTGAAGATTACTGGATGAAAGGTTCCGCCGGCGGCGTCGCAGGCTTCCTGCGTGGTGATCGATCCCTTTAAGCCGAACTGCGGATGCGGCGAAAATCCTTCTCCGCGACGATCTGGAGGTGCGAGGCAGAAGTTCACGTGCTCGTGCCATTGCGCGACGCTGAGCGGAACCCGCTCGTCCAGTTCATCCTCGGTGAGTCGCTTGGGCGCGGTATACATTACGCCGATCAACTTGTAATCGTCCCCGTGCTTTTCATAGAGCAGCGACGTCGGGTGCTCGGGATTGAAATGCATAAACGCTTCCATCGCGTACTTGCGGCTGGTGAAGTGGTACATCTTCTGCGGAACTTCAGGATGGAAGATCTGGAAGCCCTCGGCCAGCGCGGTGCGGTAGTCGAGGTAATGCTGAGAGGCCTTGCGTGCCGACTCCACGATCTCTTGCGCGCGTGCGGCGTCGCCGGGCTTGGCTGGGCGCAGAGCCGTCATCTTCATGTGCGGACCCATATCCATGTGCCCTTCCATGGAATTCATGGCGTGGGCGCTGGCGTCGTTGTTGCCGCCCATGGGCATGTCTTTCATGTTCATGTTCGACATATCATGACCAGACATATCCATGCCTGGCATGCTCTGCTGGGCGCTGGGCGTGGCGCTGCCTGCGGCGGGTTGTTGCTGGCCCCAGGCTACGCTGGCTAACAAGAAGAGCGAAAGCAGAACGACGATTTGGTCGCGCATGGAAAATCCCCCCACGTTTTACTTGATACCTTTAGATGGTATTAACACTGGCGCAGCGGAGTTGTTTCTGCAAGAGCACTCGGGTTACCAGCGATTACAGAGGTAATCGCCGGTTGGGTGAGGTGGGGGTTTTCGATCGGCTGCGGGCCTACTGCAGCGGCTCTGAGACGTGTTCGTGTACGATCAGCCACTTGCCGTCCTGGTTTTCGAATACTCCCGTCCAGCGCATGTTGGTCATCTCAATCTTGCCGGCTTTCGTTGTCATCTCGCTCTTCACCGTCGCAGTCGCCCAGACCAAGTCTCCATGGGGATGGATGGCAAGGTCGTCGTTCAAGGTGAACTTTGCGCTCTTGTAGCCGGAGACCACGGCCAGCACTCCCTTGGAATACTCGTCCCAGCTGTTGTACTTCAAGGGAGCGATGTCGAAGAAAGTATGCGCGCCTGCGGCATAGTACTTGGCCACGTTGGTGGGATCGAGCGTGGACCAGCCGTCCCAGATCGTCTGCAGGTAAGCCTTGTCGGGAGAGGCAAAAACGGCCGCGGTTTTCTTCGCGGCTGTTTTAGGTGACTGCGCGATGCTAGAAAGAGTGAGAGCGAGCAAGCACAAGAGAACGTTAGTGATGCGCTTCATTTGCTGGGTTCCTTCCAGGGCTGATTCGAAGTTTCGGCGGCATTCTCGCACAACCGAAAGAAGAACGACAAGGATCAGAAGCTTCCCCGCAGGAGAGCATAGGCATCAACACAGAAATGTGCCAAGACGACCGGAGCGAGCCGGCGGGTTTTCCAGAAGTAGATGGAGTACACGGCGAAGCCGACGGTGAGGGTGATCCCGTTGCCCAATCCCTGGTAGAGGTGATAGCTCATCTGCACGGCGATGCTGGCCAAGACAGCAAGAGCGCCGCTACCGCCGAGATCAAGGATCTCTGACATGAGATAGCCGCGGACGATCAGTTCTTCGAAGAACGGATTCAGGCAAACGAGCGCGATGGAAAGGCCGGAGATTCCAAAGCCCAGCAATCCATGCATCGACCTTGGCAGCAGATAGTGCCCAAAATAAAACTTGTAGAGAATCTGAAAGGGAACCACTACCAGGTACATCGCGACCCTGTCGGCGAGAAGCAGGCCCGCGGTCCGCGGGACGTCCATCCATTTGAAATTCCAGCCGATGTCCTTCCAGTTTCTTCCTTGCCCCGAGAGGACGTACCACAAGACGGCTAGTGAACCCGCTTCCGAAATCAAGGTTCCCAAAAGCCTCGCCTGGTGTTGCTGCGAATCTCCCGGAGTCGTTACGCCGATCAGAGAATATGCCGAGGAAAAGATGAAGTGTGCGAAGCTGACAAACAACACGATACCCAGCGCTTGTAAACGACGACGCCGAGGGCCGGGGGTTCCCACGGGTGGACTGGGCACTGCTTCCGCCGCGTTCTTAACCTCATCTTGCGGCAGGGGTGGGGTGGCGGACATTTCCTGCGATGCTATAACACTCCCGTCCTCGTTGGAACTGCAGCTTCTCAAAGATCGCGCATTGACCGATTTCCACAGCACACGCTAGAATAGTGAAGTTTGCCTGTACTCGCCGACCCGTTCTGGGGACGCTCGCCCTGGCAGCTCACGCGCCGTGGCGGAAAACACAGCAAGCAGAGAAGGTTCAGGGCAGTTGAGCAGACCCCGGAGTTGCGCCCGTGTGCGCATGGGTTGCGTTGGATGCTGACTTTCACGACATTTTGACGGAGGCAGACGTATGTACGCGGTTATCCGCGCCGGCGGCAAGCAGTACCGGGTGGCGCCCGGAGATGTGATTCGAGTGGAGAAACTGGCCACGGGCACCGATGGCCAGGTCGAGTTCCCTGAGATTCTGGCTGTGTCCGGTGGAGAAGGTCAGATCGGGAAGCCGGAAGCGGGAGCGCGGGTTGTCGGCCAACTGGTGGAAGAAGGCCGTGGCGCGAAGATTCTGGTTTTCCACTACAAGCGCAAGAAGCAGTACAAGAAGCTGCGCGGACATCGGCAGTCCTACACTGCCGTGCGCATCACTGAGATTGCTTTTGACGGGCAGAGCTTCAAGGCTCCGGAGTTGGTGAAGAAGCAGCCCAAGGTGAAGAAGGCTGCGCCTGCGGAAGAGCACGAGCACGAAGCCGAAACGACCGCGAAGGGACATGCCAAGAAGAAGGCTGCGCCCAAGAAAGCGGCCAAGAAGAGTACAGCGAAGAAGAAATAGGTTTGCGGCGCGAAATGCGCTCACGACAGCCGGCGGGACGCCGGCGCTACTTTCGAAACTGAGAGCTGAATCATGGCACATAAAAAAGGGCAGGGAACTTCACGAAACGGCCGCGACTCGAACGCGCAGCGGCTGGGCTTTAAAGCATTTGGCGGGCAGATCGTGCCCGGCGGGACCATCATTGTGCGGCAGCGCGGCACCCGCGTGAAGCCGGGGCTCAACGTTGGACGCGGCAAAGACGATACTTTATTCGCCAAGATCACCGGACGCATCAAGTTCCTGAACAAGGGCTCGATGGGCAAGTTCGTGATGGTCGAGCCCATGGAGATCGCGGAGTAGTTCCGTTGCGCCGCCGGCAGTCGCGGGCGGGGGCGCCCGCGCCACACAGCCTCGCCTTCGGGACGAGGCTTTTTGTTTTTTATCTGCATCTATAAAGAGCCATGTTCATTGATGAGGCGAAAATCCGGGTGAAGGCGGGCGACGGCGGTAATGGCTGCATGGCCTTCCGCCGCGAGAAATATGTTCCGCGCGGCGGGCCTTCGGGTGGCGATGGCGGCAACGGCGGAGACGTGATTATGGAATCCAGCGAGCGGCACAACACGCTGGTTCACTTCCGTTTCAATCCGGAATACAAGGCTGAGCGCGGACGCCACGGCGAAGGCTCGAACAAGAGCGGGCGCGAGGGCGAAGACATACTCCTGAAGGTTCCGGTCGGGACGATTGTGTATGACGAGGAAACCGGCGAGAAGGTGTTCGATTTTTCGGCCCCCGATCAGCGCATGATAATTGCCCGCGGAGGCCGCGGTGGGCGCGGGAACGCGCGTTTCGCCACTTCGGTACACCAGGCTCCGCGCGAACACGAGGACGGACGCCCCGGCGAAGAGCACAACTACAAGCTCGAACTGAAGTTGCTGGCGGATGTTGGGCTGGTGGGCTTTCCCAACGTTGGCAAGTCCACACTGATTTCCCGCATCTCGGCGGCGCGGCCAAAAATCGCTGACTATCCTTTTACTACATTGCAACCGAATCTCGGCGTGGTTGCGGTGGGCGATCCCAACAATGAAATCAGTTTTGTGGTTGCTGACATTCCCGGATTGATCGAGGGCGCGCACACCGGATCCGGCCTGGGCACGCAGTTCCTGCGGCACATTGAGCGCACGCGGCTGCTGGTTCATATGGTCGATGTGTCGGACGGCAGCGGTCGCCCTGACGTTGTAAAAGACGTGGAAGTGATTCTCGGCGAACTGGCCAGCTTCGGCGCTCACCTCGAAGATAAGCCGATGATCATGGTGGCATCGAAGATTGACGTGGCCAACAAAGATAAAGTCGCGGCGCTGAAGCGCTATTGCAAGAAACACAAACTGAAGCTCTACGAGATTTCAGCCGTGACCGGCAAAGGAATTGAAGAACTGAAATACGCCATGGCGAAAGAAGTGGATGCTTTGCGCGAGCAGGCGCAGCAGCAGACAGCCAGTACCTAGTACCCAGTACCGAGAAAACGCGGTTTTTACTAGATACTGGGTACTAGGTACTGGATACTTTTACGCTCGAGGCAGCTGGGATCCGTGCTGAAAGTGATACTGAAGAATCTTCGCGGCGAGGGCGGGATGCATTTTGTCTCCGTTCGGTTCTACCGTGCGCACGACTTCTCCCTTGCAAACCACCTCGGTGGGTGAAAGCCCGGCAATCTCCGCCGGCAAAACCAGATTGATTTCAAGGATCACGTGCGGCTGCAACTGATCCTCCGCTTGGAACAGCAAACCGGAGCGGCTGATGTTCTTGGTCTCTCCGGAGTGCCAATTCTGCTCGTCGAGGCGACGGTATTTCAAAGGCAGGTGAAGTTGAAAGCGTTGCGCGCGCGACGACGGCAATTCGTGCAGCCCTTGCGCCGCCTTGGCATGAGCGGTATGTACTGACATAGCAACCTCCTGGGGAAATGGAGAAGAATCCAGCACCTCGCGAACTTTGCTTTTCAGCTCGCGGAGGGTAAAGGGCTTCTGAAGCAGGCGTACACCCGCGTCCAGCGTGCCATTGCGCCCGATCACATTTTCCGTGTAACCGGACATATAGAGGACTTTCACGTTAGGTCGAATTTCCGAAATGTGCTGCGCCACCTCGCGGCCGTTCATGCCGGGCATGATCACGTCGGTGAGCAACAGATGAATCACTCCCTCATGGGCCACTGCGATCTGCATGGCGACTGCGCCATCCGCGGCTTCCATGACGCGATAACCCTGCTTTTCGAGGTATTGCCGGGCCAGGTAGCGCAGATTGGCCTCATCCTCAACCAGCAGGATAGTTTCGGTTTCCGGTTCGCTGGTTACGTTCTCCGGGCGAGGCACTACCAGTGCGGGACCCTCGGCCGCTTCCGCAACCCGGGGCAAATAGATTTTGAAGGTGGTGCCTTTGCTGGGCTCGCTGTAAACCCAGATGTAGCCGCCACTCTGCTTCACAATGCCGTAAACCGTGGAGAGCCCCAGGCCGGTACCCTTCGGTCCTTTCGTGGTGAAGAAGGGCTCGAAAATGTGGGACTGGGTTTCCGAATCCATGCCCGCGCCGGTATCGCTGATCGCCAGCATCACATAGTTTCCGGGCTTGAGGGGCGCGTGAAAGCGCGCATATTCCTCATCCAGCGAAACGTTGGAGGTTTCGAGGGTGAGCCTGCCGCCGGAGGGCATGGCATCGCGGGCGTTCACGGCAAGGTTCATGATGACTTGCTCGATCTGCCCCGCGTCGGCGCGCACCGTGCCCAGGCCGGCGGCCGGAACCATGACCAGATCGATGTCTTCGCCGATCATGCGGGTGAGCATCTTCAGGTTTTCCGTGACCACATCATTCAGATCAAGAATTTTCGGCGCCAGCATTTGCTTCCTGCTGAAGGCGAGCAGTTGGCGCGTGAGTGAAGTGGCTCGCCCCGCCGCATTGGCGATCTCCTGCGCCGGGCCAGTCAGCACGGGATCTGCTCCCAGGCGTTCGAGCAGGAATTCCGAGTAGCCTGAAATCACCATCAGCAGATTATTGAAATCGTGGGCAATGCCCCCGGCGAGCCTGCCCACGGCTTCCATTTTTTGCGACTGCCGGAGTTGTTGCTCCAGGGCGCGCCGTTCAGTTACATCCTCGGCGAACAGCTCGAAGGTTTTTCCTTTGCCGCAGTCGGAAACGGTACGGCCGGAAACCCGAAGCACGGTGGCAGTTCCATCCTTGCGCTGCCACTCGACGATGATGCCGTTGAAAGGCGCTGCCGAGCGCAAATGGTCTGCCAGTTGGAACCATTGCTGCGTGTCGGCGTAGAGCGCTGCGAGGTGTTTCCCTGCCAGTTCCTTAGCGGAGGAATATCCCAGCATGGCCAGCAGTGCAGGGTTCGCATCCAGCAGTTCGCCTGAGGAATCGCAGCGGCAGATTCCATAGGGTGCATTGGTGACTAGCGACCGGAAATTCATTTCGGAGCGCCGCAGATTCTCCTGGGCCCCACGCAGTGCCGCGTTGAACCAGCAGATCAGCATGGCCAGCACAACGAAAAGCGTCAGCCGGATCATCGTCGACCGGTACTGCGCCGGAGTATGTTCCCCGGAAAATGAGAAGTAGGCGCTGACGGTGAGAGCGAACGAGGTCGCTACCAGACCCGGCTTCCAGCCGCCATACCACGCGCTCACCATCACGGCGACGGCAAACACCGCCAGGCGGCTTTCGGCAATATTCGGAAGCAGCAGAACCGGAATCAGGGCCAGGGTGGTGCTGAGCACCGCGACTCCGTAGCGCAGAATGGGCGCTCGCGATGGTTGGATGCGGAGTAGGGGGAGGGTTACTCGCATATGGCCCATCCTAATTACAGGTTTTAAAACGCGCGAGATTACAGGAGTTCATTCCAGATTCTCGGGATCCCTGTTTTTTCAGCGAATAACTCTGGGCCATACGGACAAGGCAACGATGCCCCATGGGACAATGCCCCAGAACCCCGCGGAAGGTTGAGCTTGCCAACCGGGGCTGCGAACGAAGACACTAGCGACGCATGAATATTGGCCTTTTCGGCGGCACGTTCGACCCCATCCATCGCGGACACCTTGCGCTGGCGCGCGCCGCGCGGGAACGCTGCAAGCTTTCGCGCATCCTCTTTGTCCCGGCCGGCGTTCCACCCCACAAGCAACGCCAGCCGCTCTCGGCCTTCGCGCAGCGCTACGCCATGATTGCTCTGGCCACGGCACCCGAAAAGGATTTTGCGCCGTCGATGCTCGAAGCGCCGGATGACTTTGACGCAGGGAGCTCCGGAAAAGAAAAGAAACGTGTCGCCAAGCCGAACTACACCATCGATACCGTGAAGCGGCTCAAACAATCGTGCAAGAAAGCGGACCGGCTCTTCCTGCTGATCGGCATTGATGCCTTTGCCGACATCGCCGAGTGGCATCAGGCCGAGGCTTTGTTTCGGGAGTGCGAGTTTGTGGTTGCCAGCAGGCCGGGCTACTCTCTCGCCGACGTCGCCAACGCGCTGCCTGCGAGCCTGCGCCCGCGGGTGGAAGTGACGCGTCCGTTTCACAAGCAGGCTGCTACGGGGGACCTGGTGCTGAGCGGCGTGACCATCCATCTGCTCGATGAGGTCTATCAGCCGATTTCTTCCACCGCAATTCGGGAGGCGGCGGCCGCCGGCAAGCCGCTCGGCCGGTTCGTGGACCCGGCGGTGGCGGATTACATCAAGAAGGTGGGGCTATATAAAGGTCGTTAGTCGTTGGTCGTTGGTCGTCGGCCAACCCCCTGCTGCCCGCTTCAGAGTCGGACCACGGGAAAACGCCGATAAGAACTGTCGTTTACAATAGAAACTCTGCCCGGGTTGGGCCAACGACTAACGACTAACGACCAACGACCGACACTCTCCGCATGAAAAAAAGCGAACTGAAGCTACAGGTAGCAGCAGCCATTCAGGCTTGCCTCGACAAAAAAGCAGAAGAACTTTCCATCCTGGAAATGGAGAAAGGGTCGGGAGCGTTTACCGACTATTTCGTGCTATGCAGCGGCACCAACCCGCGCCAGGTGCAGGCCATCGCGGATGAGGTGGAGCTACGCCTCAAGGCGGCAGATGTGCGGCCGGCGCACGTCGAGGGCTACCGGCAGGGCGAGTGGATCCTGGTCGACTACGTGGATTTCGTGGTGCACGTGTTTTCCGAGAAGGCGCGCAAGTTCTACGATCTGGAGCGGCTGTGGAAGACGGCCAAGCGGCTGCAGCCTTCTGAGTTGAAGACGAAGACAAGGGCGAAGGCGGCGTCGAAGGCGAAGGCTATGCCGCGCAAGCGAACCACCGCAGCGCCTCGCCGCAAGAAGTCTTAGCTTCGTTTGACCCTCGATTGGGCCCGTTTCTTTCGTGTCCCCGGACTAGTTGCCTTGAAGATCAAGATCGCATGGATTGGAAAAACGAAGGAGCCGGCGATCCAGTCGCTCACGGATGAGTATCTGAAACGCATCTCGCGTTATGCGCAGGTGGAAGGGTTGGCACTGCGGGACGAAGCTGCGCTTCTGCAAATGTGTGGACGGGCGCCAAAGAACAAACCAACTGGCCAGAAGTCGACGCTGGTGCTGATGGATTCCGCCGGGAAGCAGTTCTTGTCCGAAGAGTTCGCTGAGTTTCTTGGGGACTACCAGGATCGCAATCCCCTGCCTTTGGTCTTCGCTATCGGGCCGGCGGATGGATTTGCCAAGGCCGCCCGCAGCGCGGCGCAGCATACCATCTCACTCGGCAAGATGACGCTGGCCCACGAACTGGCTCGCGTGGTTTTGCTGGAGCAAGTCTACCGGGCGTTCACCATTCTGAAGGGTCACCCTTATCACTCGGGGCATTGAAAGCGCTGCACTCGCCGTTCACTGCGTTACGGTGGCCTGGTAGCTGACGGTTTGCCACTGGCCGTTGCGGCGAACCCAGACGCGGGTGTAACGGTAGGGTCCGCTGAAGTCTTCGCCCAGCTGGTGGCCTTTGACATCGGCGCGGGCGGTGACCACGGCCGTGTCACCATAGACACGCACAACCATATCCGTGACGTTCATGGCTTCGTAGCGAAGCTGGCCGCTGCGGCGGGCGGAGATGGTTTCTTGTTTGGTGGTGACCTGGCCCAGCGGCGTGATGGCGACGTAGTCCTCGGCGAGGGTGCGCAAGGAAAAGTCGGCATCGCGCCGGAGGCTGGCTTCCTTGGCCTGGCGCTCCATGTCGACAATCTGGCGGATGGTTGCCTCTTCGGCCGACTCGAGGCCGGGCCGGGGGTGAATGGCGACATGCTGGGCGGAAAAAGCGGGTAAGGCGACGAGAACGCAAAACAATAACACAGCACAATTGTTGATCACGACAAGACCTCCGCAGTCTGCCAGCGGACAGAGATCTGCTTGCACCCGGGTACGCACGGTTGGATGCACGAGTTCCGTGGAAAAGTTCGGACTTTTGCAATCCCGTCCCAACACGAACATCAGGGAGGGACGCCACGGGGTTCGAATACGGGCTTACGAGTAAGTACGGCACTGTAGGAAAGACTAGGTTTCCGAGTGTTTTGTTTGCCTCTTTCTGATTCACGACCTGTTTTGCCGGAACCTAATTCGCCAATCCCCGTATAGAGACTTAGAGAGGGTCGATATGAAGGGTCTCGTGCTCTGGCTTGTACTGGTGGTTCCTGGCTTGCTCCACGCTCAACAGGCTTCCGATGCTTCAACCCGGCAGGCGTTCGTTTCTGGGGGCATGATTCGCTTGCATCTAGAGGCTGGCGGTTACACGATTACTCCCCGCGATTCCGAGGACATTGTTGTGACCTGCCACGATCATTCCGGGGAACCGTTGAATCGCACCAAAGTAGAGATCAAACGGGGTCCCAGCAGCGCGGACGTTTACGTTACCGACACCCCGCACAACAACTTCCAGGCCACGATTGAGGTTCCTCGCCGCTCCGATCTTTGGGTGAGACTTTCGGCGGGAGAACTGATTGTTGAGAGTGTGGAAGGCGATAAGAATCTGGAAGTGCTTGCCGGGCGGATTCAGGTCGACGTGCCTCATCCGGAGCAGTACGGTCATCGTGACGCTTCGGTCACGACCGGCAGCATCGAAGCTTCGGCGTTCGACGTCAACAAGGGCGGGATGTTCCGGTCGTTCGAGCAGCACGGTCCGGGCAAGTACCGACTGCATGCGCACGTGATTACGGGAGAAATCCAGCTGCGCGATTAACCCTCCAACCTTGGCGCAGCGCATCCGTCGTCTTTCGACCTGCTTCCCGCGATTCCGCCCAAGTTCGTCCGCCTACCAGCCTTTGGGCGGCGCCGTTCTAGTAGAATCAAGCCTCCTGCATGAATGACGTACGCCGCGGTCTCATCATCGTGAACACTGGGCCGGGGAAAGGCAAGACGACTGCCGCGATGGGAACGGCCCTGCGCGCGGTGGGCCAGGGGATGCGGGTACTGATGCTGCAGTTCCTGAAAGGCTCGTGGCACTACGGGGAACTGGATGCGGTTAAAGCCTTCGGGGACAAGTTCATAATGAAGCAGATGGGACGCGGATTCGTGAAGGTGGGAGCGGAGAAGCCGGACCCTGAAGATGTGAAGCTGGTGGAGGAGGCGTGGGCTGAAGGGGAAAAGGCGATCCAGTCGGGAGAGTGGGATGTAGTTATACTTGATGAGATAAACTATGCTATAAGTTATGGGATGCTCGACCCGGCGAAGGTGGTGGAGAGCCTGAAAAGGAAACCCGAGATGGTGCATGTCATCTTGACGGGAAGGAACGCACACCCCACAATTGTCGAGGCCGCCGACACGGTGACGGAGATGCGGCAGGTGAAACACGCGTACGAGAAGGGCGTGATGGCGCAGAGAGGCATAGAGTACTAGTTCCCAGTTCTCAGTTCTCAGTTCTCAGTAAAGGTGCTGCTGAGGAGGGGACGGTTTCACTGAGAACTGAGAACCGAGAACTGCTTTATGGCTTGGTTCAAACGCGAATCCGGGGAAGTGAACGCTTCGGGGGAGAAGACCGTCCGCACCGAGGGGTTGTGGGTGAAGTGTGAGAACTGCCGGCAGATTATCTGGAAGAAGGATCTGGAAGAGAATTTGAACGTGTGTCCGAAGTGCGAGAAGCACTTTCGCATCGATGCCCGGACCCGGCTGGCGCTGCTGCTGGACGACAATGAATTTGAGACGTTTGACGAGAATCTGTCGTCGACCGATCCGCTGAAGTTTGTGGATTTGAAGCCGTATTCCTCGCGGCTACGGCAGGCGCAGCACGATACTGGGTTGCGCGATGCGGTGATCAATGCCCGCGGCAAGCTGCTGGGGCGGCCCGTGGTCGCCAGTGTGATGGAGTATGCCTTCATCGGCGGCAGCATGGGCGCGGTGGTGGGTGAAATGATTACACGAGCGGTGGAGCGTGCGGTGGAGTCGAAGACTCCGCTGATTATTGTGTCGGCCTCGGGCGGGGCGCGGATGATGGAGGGCGTGGTCAGCCTGATGCAACTGGCCAAGATTTCGGCGGCGTTGGCTCGGCTGGATAAGGCGAAGGTTCCCTATATTTCTGTGCTTACCGACCCCACCACGGGCGGAGTGACCGCATCGTTTGCCATGCTGGGGGATTTGAATATTGCTGAGCCCGGAGCGCTGATTGGGTTTGCCGGGCCGCGGGTGATCGAGCAGACGATCCGGCAGAAACTGCCGGCGGGATTTCAGCGCAGCGAATTTCTGCTGCAGCATGGGATGCTCGACGCGGTGGTCCCTCGCAAGGAACTCAGGCCTTATATTGGGCGGGCGCTGGATTTCATGGCGGCGTGAAGAAAGCTGTCGGCGTGAAGAAAGCTATCAGCTTTCAGCTCTCAGCTAAATCTGGGGCAGCGCGCGGAGATCTGTCACAGTTCGAATCCTGTCTTCCATCTTGATAATCTGAAGTACAAGCTGAAAGCTGACGGCTGATAGCTGAGAGCTTCTTTATGTCCTATGAAACCGCAGTTGCGCGCATGTTTGCGCTGGGGCACGAGCTGGCGCAGACGCCTTCGCACAAGTTCGACCTGGCGCATATGCGGGTGCTGTTGCAGGGGATGGATCATCCTGAGCGGCGGGTTCCGAGCGTGCTGATCGCAGGGACGAATGGCAAGGGGTCGACGGCGGCTACGCTGGCTTCGATTCTGCGGGCATCGGGAGTGAAAACCGGGTTGTACACTTCGCCGCATCTGGTGCGGATCAACGAACGGATCCGGGTGAACGGTAAAGAGATCAGTGATGACGATTTTGCGGCGCTGCAGGGCGAGGTGGACCGGGTAGCGGAGAAGCTGGTGGAACGGGCGGAGTTGCCGTGGCATCCCAGTTTTTTCGAGATGATGACGGCGATTGCCTTTGAGCATTTTGCGCGGGAGAAGGTCGATCTGGCGGTGCTCGAAGTTGGAATGGGCGGGCGGCTGGACGCTACGAATGTAGTTGATCCGCGGGTGAGCGTGATTACCGATATCTCGCTCGATCATCAGAAATTTCTTGGGAATACCGTGGGCGAGATTGCACGGGAAAAGGTTGGGATCATTCGTCCAGGCGGGGTGGTCGTGACCTTGCCACAGCAGCCTGAGGCCAACGACGTGATCGGAAATACTATTCTGGACTTGGGAGCGCGGGGGGTGAACGCGGTTCCTTATGTGCCGCCGGTCTCGCCTGGGAGTACCCAGTACCTGGTACCCAGTGCCAAGCAAGGCAAGACCGGGTTTGTTTACCGCTATCCGCTGGCTGTTCTGGGGGAGCAGATTCTGGTGGAGACTCCTCTAGTTGGCAGGCACCAGTTGCGCAATGTCGCTTTGGCGATTGCGGCTGCGGTGGAGTTGAATCAGCAGGGATTCGGCGGCATCACGGCGAAGACGATTGAGATTGGCATTCGCGAGACGCGTTGGCCGGGGCGGTTTCAGGTGATCGCAGCACGGCCAGGATGGCCGGAGATGGTGCTTGATGTGGCGCATAATCCGGCGGGCGCGTGGGCGCTGCGTTCGGCCCTTTCGGAGCGCTATGAAGACCGTCCACTGATTTTTGTTTTCGGGGCGATGCGGGATAAGGCAATCTCAGAGATGACGGAGATTTTGTTTCCGCTGGCGGAGCGAGTGATCGCGACCCGGCCGGAGAATCCGCGCGCCGCCTCGCCGGAGGAGATTCAGCAGGCAGCTTCTCGAACCGGGGTTGACGTGGAGGCGGTGGAAGACGTGGAGGTCGCCATGGAGCGGGCTCGAGTGCTGGCAGACGCCGGGACGCTGGTGGTGGTGACGGGTTCGATTTATCTGGTGGGAGAAGTCATGGGAAGGGTTGGGGCTGAAGTCTGACGCAGCGCCTGCGAGCGGTTTCCCCTAGAATGGAAGAGTGCAGGAAGTGAATTCATCATCATCCGTGGAAGTGGAGAGCGGCACGCCCGAGGTTGCGCCGCAGCGAAGGCCGCATGCTCTTCCCGGCGGAGGAAACTACGGCTGGCTGAGCCGGCTGCGATCGTATTTGATTCTTGATCCGCTGGTCTGGTTCTATACCCTGATCATGGGAGTGCTGGCGCTGCCCGGCGGACTGTTTGACCGCAGCGGACGGCGGCTGCACTGGTTTTCTCGGGCCTGGTCGTGGCTGATCATGAAGACGATCTGGTCGCCGGTCAGGGTTACTGGCCTCGCTAAGATCGATACCTCGAAGCCCCATGTCTACGCGGTGAATCACGCCTCGGCGCTGGATATTCCGGTGCTCTACGTTTACCTTCCGTTTCAATTCCGCATCGTTTTCAAAAAAGAGTTGTTGTCGTATCCGATTGTGGGCTGGCAGTTGAAACGTTCGGGGCAGGTTTGCATTGATCAGCAGAAGCCTACCAATTCGATTGCGGCAATCCGGTCGGCGGTGAAGAGTTTGAAGGCTGGCATGCCGCTGGTGATTTATCCCGAGGGTGGGCGCACTCCTGATGGCGAGATCAAACCTTTTCTGCCGGGAGCTTTTTTTCTGGCCATTAAGGCGCAGGTGGATATTGTTCCGGTGGCCTTGGTGGGAACCTACGAGCTGCTGCCGATGAATACTTACCACATCAAGTGCCGTCCGCTGGAGATGCGCGTGGGCGAGCCGATCTCGACCGCGGGGATGACGATGCGGGATCTGGAGGCGGTGTCGGCCAGGGTGAAGAAGGCGATGGAGGATTTGTGCTACCGCGCGTAACTCCTGAGTAATGGCACGCGTGGCCGATGCAGCGCCTAAAGGCGAAAACGATAACTCGGTTGTGACGGCAAGCCTGAAGGCGTGCCCTGATACGAATCTCACTTCTTGCAGACCCTGACCGTAACTTTTCCTTGTTCCCTGCCGTTATTCCCTGTGTAAGACTACTCCGCGCGGAGAATTCGTTGAAGGCTTTGAGGAAAGAAGCGGACGAGCGGCTTCTGATCGAGGCGGCGCAGAAGGACCCTGCGTGCTTCGCGGAGCTTTACGAGAATAATTTCGAGCGGGTGTATGCGTACGTGGTGCGGCGGGTGGGAGATCGCGCGGAAACGGAGGATCTGACTTCCGAGGTATTTCATCATGCGCTGGCCAACTTGCGGCGGTTTGAGTGGCGGGGGATTCCGTTTGCGGCGTGGTTGTTCCGGATTGCCGCGAATCTGATTTCCGATCGCTGGCAGCGTAAGGGCCGGGAGGATGTAGCGGATGAGCCGGAGCAGATCGAATCTGCGGCGACTAAGGGCGTGGAGTTCGAGGAAGTGGAACGAAGGGCAACTCTGTTTCGCCTGGTTGATACTTTGCCTGCGGAGCAGCGGCGCGTAGTGGTGCTGCGGTTTGTGGAGCAGAAAAGCATTAAGGAAGTGGCGCGGGAGATCCGCAAGACCGAAGGCGCGGTGAAGCAGTTGCAATTCCGCGCGCTGACGAGCCTGCGGGCGCGCATGGAGGGTGCCGATGCCTAAGCGCTCTCTGAATCCGGGTAGTGGCGAGCCCAAGAAGATCGACCCGAAGAAGGTCGAGCAGCTCAACAAGGCCGTCGAGACGATGCTCGCGCGGGCTCATGGCAAGGTCGGTAAGTTGGAAGCCGGCGTCGCACCGCTCGTGCACCTGGCCGCCGATTTGCGCGAGCTACCGCGCCCAAGTTTCAAGACACGATTGAAAACTGAACTAATCGAAGGGAGAAGAAAGATGGCTACAGCTGAAATGGTGGTCGCCTCGCGGAGCACGCGGAACGACGCAATCCCAAATCTTGCTTTCAAGGATGCCGCCAAAGCGATCGAGTTCTACAAGAAAGCCTTCGGAGCGGTTGAGGTCTTCCGGTTCGAGGCTGGCGGAAGCATCCCCCATGCTGAGATCCAGGTCGGAGATACCGTAATCGGTTTGTGCGACGAGTGGCCTGAGGGTGGCCGCTTCAGCGCCGAAACCTGGGGACATTCGCCGGTGGGCTTCCGCATCCACGTGAAAGACGTTGATTCGTTTGCCGCACATGCTGTCGCCGCTGGGCTGAAGGTTACGGCGCCGATTCAAGATCAATTCTATGGATATCGCGAAGGCAACTTCGTCGATCCGTTTGGCTACGCCTGGAACATCGCCACAGTGAAAGAAGAAATGTCGGTGGAAGAAATGCACCGGCGCATGCAGGGGATGACGACCGGGCCCGAGGGCGGGCAAGTTTCGGCGAAGGACGACTTGCAGAAGAAAGTGGACCCGGTTCCGCGCGGCTTCCGCATGGTGACGCCTTATCTGGTGGCTGAGGATGGCGGGGCGCTGATCGAATTCGTCAAACAGGCTTTCGGCGCGGAAGAAGCGTTTCGGGCCGTGATGGCGACGGGCGTGCACGGGGAGGTGGGCATCGGCGATTCGAGGGTGATGATCGGCGGCGGTATTCCGGGGGTCAAGTTCCCCTCCACGCTTCATCCCAACGCCCTGCATGTCTACGTGGAGGATGCCGACGTGGCCTGCCGCAAGGCGGTGGCGGCGGGAGCGACCTTGATTGACGAGCCGCGGGATCAGGACTACGGCGAGCGCTCCGCCACCGTGAAAGATGCGGCGGGGAACTTCTGGTACATCGCCACGCACAAGGGAAAGAGTTACATTCCCGAAGGTTTGCACAACGTGAATGTGTATCTGCATCCGCGGCGGGCGGAGCCGCTGATCGCCTTCCTGAAACGCGCGTTTGGGGCGGAGGAAGTGGCGAAATATGCTTCGCCTGACGGCGTGGTATACCATGCGCGAATTCTTGTCGGCGACTCTGCCGTGGAAATGGGCGAGGCCCACGACAAGTATGAGCCGATGCCGGCCATGTTCTACGTGTACGTGCCGGATTGCGACGCGGTTTACCGGCGAGCGCTGGCGGCCGGGGCGAAATCGCTTCACGAACTGACCGACCAGCCCTACGGTGACCGCAACTCGGCGGTAACCGATCCGTTCGGGAATATCTGGTATATCGCGACGCATGTGAAGGATGTTTCTTAGCGGAGTTGGTGAATGCAGGCTGGGAGCGGGCGAGCCTTCGTCCCGCTCCCGGCTTTTTGTCAGACCCTCGCCAAACCTAACTCGCTACGGACTTTTCGCGGATCGACTTTCCCGAGCTCCGAGCATTCCCTCTAAACCGCTACACTAGGGCTTGAGGAGCCGACCACGTCGACTCTGATATTGTTCTGGCCAGCGTAATTATGAATCGCATCAGCCGTCGTGACTTCGTAAGGTTTGGAATGGCGGCGGCCATCACCCGCTACGGAGCAATCCGCGCCCTGCCCACTCCGGCGGAGGAAATCTTTACCGACCACGCGAAAGAAGCGGGAATCGATTTTGTTCACTTCAATGGGATGTCAGGCGCACATTACTATCCGGAAGTAATGGGATCGGGCGTCGCGCTTTTCGACTATGACAACGACGGGGATCTCGACATCTTCATTGTGCAGGGAGCAATGCTTGGCCCAAAGGACATAAGCCAGGCTATTTTCCGTCCGCAGTTGCCATTACAGGGCCGCCTGTTTCGCAACGACTCGGTCCGTCATGCGGACGGCAGTTGCACGCTCAAGTTCGTCGATGTTACTGAGCAAAGTGGGATCAAAGCCTTTGGATACGGCATGGGAGTCACGGCCGCGGACTTCAACAATGACGGCTGGGTGGATTTATACATCACCAATTTCGGGCACAATCAGATGTGGCGAAACAATGGAGATGGAACATTTACCGACGTCACTGCCGAAAGCGGGACGGATGTTCCGGGCTGGAGCACTAGCGCCGCCTTCGTAGACTTCGACCGAGACGGCTGGCTCGATCTTTTCGTCTGCAACTACGTGGATTTCAGGTTTACCAATACAAAGAGGTGCCCTGCACCGAGCGGGGTCGGCGACTATTGCGGGCCATTAGCGTTCAGTCCGCTGCCCAACCGTTTGTTTCGTAATCGGCGGGATGGCACCTTTGAGGACGTATCCAGTCATTCTGGTATTGGAAGCGAGTTTTATGGCGCGTTGGGCATCGTCTGCGCCGACTTCAACGGAGATGGATGGCCCGATCTGTTTGTCGCCAATGACGTGCGTCCGAACCAACTCTGGGTCAACCAGCGAGACGGAACCTTTAAGAATGAGGCGCTGGTCGCCGGCTGTGCCTTGGATCGCGATGGCAATCCTCAATCCAGCATGGGGGTTGATGCCGGGGATCTGCTGGGCCGGGGCTTCGAAGATCTGGTAATTGCAAATCTGGCAGGACAACATGCTGACCTGTACTCGAACAACGGGAAGGGGTGGTTCGACGACAGCTCCTATGAGAGCGGACTGGCGCTGGCGACGCATCGCAGTACAGGATTCGGCGTAAGCATGCTGGACTACGACAACGATGGCTGGCTGGATTTGCTAATGGTCAACGGTGGGGTGACGAGAATCGAAGAGGAAGCGCGAAAAGGCAGCTTGTATCCGCTGGGCCAGTCGAACCTTCTGCTCCACAACAACGGCAAGGGGCGATTCGAGGACGTGAGCAGCCGCGCGGGACCTGCATTTTCCCTGCTGGAGGTCGGCCGCGGTGCGGCCTTTGGCGATATCGACAATGACGGGGACATCGATGTCGTGGTGGTCAACAACAGTGGCCCGGCGCGCCTGCTCATTAATAATGTGGGCCATCTGAAGCCGTGGATCGGGTTTCGCATGGTCGGAGACAAATATCATCGGGACATGTTGGGAACGCGCGTGGCCGTGTTTCGCCGCGGTGCTCCTACGCTTTGGCGACGGGTGCACAGCGATGGCAGTTATTGTTCTTCTAGCGATCCCCGGGTGTTATTCGGGTTGGGCGATGCTCCCGAAATCACAAAAGTTCAAGCGCACTGGGTCAGCGGTCGAGTGGAAGAATGGACCGGCTTGCCGCTGCGAAAATACACCACGCTGCGCGAGGGCAGTGGCGCTGCCACATCCGGATCATGAAGATAGTCTCAATGGTTGTCCTACTACTCGCCGCGATGGTGCCAGGCGGGGCCGCATTTCCGGTTTTCCTTTCCGCGCAGCAGACAGCGCCGCGTGCGGCGGACGGCCAAGTCCAGTTGATGGAGGTTCCTCAGCCTGACCTCTCCGGAGTGGATCCGCCTGCCCGGGAACAGATTCGAAACGCACAAGCGGGGCTTGATCAGGCGCTCGCCCAGCATAATTCCCCGGCGCAGAAAGCCAATGCCTTTGGCAGCCTGGGGCAGATTTACCAAGCTTACGGCTTTTACGATACCGCACTCGTCTGTTATGAGAATGCCGCGAGGCTGGCGCCGCAATCATTTCGTTGGCAGTACTACGCCGGATATCTCCACCAAAGGACTGGAGAGGACGAGGCCGCGGTACACGATTACCGCAAGGCGCTCACTCTTGAGCCGGGCAATACCTGCGCCATGTTGCGTCTGGGAAATCTGGAACTTAGCTTGAATCAGCCTGACCTGGCCAAATCATGGTTCCTCAAGGTAACGGCTCAGCGAACGCCCTCAGCCGCCGGTTTGACCGGCTTGGGCAAGATTGCGTTGATCGAGCACCAATACCCCGCGGCGGTGAAATACTTCACGAAAGCTCTGGCGCTTGAGCCTAAGGCGTCCAGCATTCATTACCAGCTTGCTATGGCTTTCCGCGGACTCGGCGACACCCAGAAAATGCAGGAGAATCTACAGGCCCGCGGAGAGATCGAGCCCACCATTCGGGATCCCTTAGTGGATGAGATCGATATCCTGAAACAAGGCAAGGTCGGCCTGCTGGAACGTGGCAGTGCCGCCATGCGCGAAAACCGGCTGGCAGACGCCGTCGCTTCCTATCGGCAGATGGTCCGTCTATATCCATCCGATCCGATTGCTTACAAATACCTGGGTGTGGCTCTGGCTCGATCCGGAAAGAGCGGGGAAGCGCTGGAACAGGACGCGCATGCCTTGCAGTTGGATCCAACCAACGCCACGGTGCACTACGACATGGGAGTATTGCTGATTCAGACGGGCAAGGAGGAAATGGCGATAGCGCATTTCCGGGAAGCAATCCGGTTGGACGCGGGACTCACCTCCGCTCACTTCCAGCTGGCAAATCTTCTCATGCGGCGCGGAAAGGATAAAGAGGCGGAGGCAGAATACGGAATCGTTGTGTCGCTTGAGCCGCAAAATGGATTTGCCCGGCTGATGCAGGCCATGGCGGCCGTTCACGCGGGCGGGTACGCTGAGGCTCGCTCACTGCTGGAGGAAGCAAGCACGGCGCTTCCCCAGGATGCCGACATTGCGAACGCGCTGGCCCGGGTGCTGGCTGCCGCGCCTGACGTTGCCGTACGCGACGAGAATCGCGCCCTTCACATCGTCGAAGCGCTGGTAAAAAATGAACGCGGCGACGAGTTCGAAGTTGGGGTCACGCTGGGGATGGCTCTTGCCGGGGTTGGCCGGTTCACGGAGGCAGCCGCATATCAACGAGCCATGATCCAGGGGCTCGAAGGATCAGGGAGACCTGACCTGGCCCAACGTCTTCGCAAGGATTTAGCTTTGTATGAGAACCATCGACCCTGCCGTAAACCTTGGGCAAGCGACGACCCCATATTCACTCCTGTTCCCAACAAAGCTCAGTTTTCCGCCGAGACGAAGACTATGAGTGCGCATCCCTAGACAGACGGCCGGTGAGTCCTGGTCCTCCGTTTGACCCTCTAGAATCCCTCCAATAAACTGAGGGATTCAGAGCGGGATTAGAAAGCCTCAGAGGGCATTTGCCGTTGAGCATCTCCACCCAAGTGATATTCGGAGTCCTGTTCGTACTCGGGTATCTTGTCTCACCGACAATGCTGATCTGGGGTTGGACAAGATGGGCGGCGTCACCAAAACTGCGGAGCATCGCCTCAGTACTATCCCTAGTTGGGTTCATTTTCGCTACAGCATCGGCTCTGCTTGCGATTTTATCCATTGCGTACGCTCAGATTCATCATTTTCCGTATTACGATCCTCTGCTATTGAGGATATTTAGGTGCGGAGCGTTACTTTCGCTCTGCGGAATTGTTTTCGGAATCGGAGGCATGTGGAGACCGAGCTCTCTACGGTGGCACGCCCCGGCTTCTGGGCTGGGGATGCTGATATTCTGGACAATGGCAGCATCGGGTGAATGAGGTTTGGATCGGCCGATGCTCAAGCTGCTGGTTTGACCCTCCCGAATCCCTCCAATAAACTGAAAGATTCAGTATTCCTGCAGGTCTCAACTTATGGCAGACAGCATTCATGTGAAGCTTCCCGATGGGAGCGTGAAAGATGTTCCCCAAGGGACGACTGCGCTCGATATTGCGAAATCCATCAGCCCGCGGCTGGCGGATGCGGCCTTGGTGGCGAAGACGAACGGCGACCTGATCGATCTGACCAAGCCGCTGGAAAAAGACACCGATCTGCGTCTGCTCACTGACAGAGATCCGGAGGCGCTTGAGGTTTACCGGCATTCGTCGGCGCATCTTCTCGCGGCGGCGGTGCTGGAGCTTTTTCCGGAGACCAAGCTGGGGCATGGTCCGCCGACCGAGAGTGGATTCTTTTACGATTTTTACCGGCCTACCGCTTTCACGCCGGAGGATCTCGAGAAAATCGAGAAGAAGATGCAGGAACTGGTGCAGCAGAATATTCCTTATGCGCGCGAGTTTCTGCCTCGCGATCAGGGGCTGGCGGAGTTCAAAAAAGAAGGCGACTTCATGAAGTGCCACTTCATCGAGCAATTCACCAAGCCCGATGAAAAGATTTCGATTTACCGCACCGGCAAGTTCACGGATTTCTGCCGCGGGCCGCATATTCCATCGACTGGAAAGATCAAGGCGTTCAAGCTGCTGAACATCGCGGGCGCCTACTGGCTGGGCGATGAGAAGAATCCGCAGCTGCAGCGCATTTACGGGACTTCGTTTTTTTCGAAGAAAGATCTCGACGCGCACTTGCAGCAGGTGGAAGAGGCGAAGAAGCGCGACCATCGCGTGCTGGGCAAGCAGCTTGATCTGTTTTCGATTCAGGAGCTGGCCGGGCCGGGGCTGATTTTCTGGCATCCCAAGGGCGGGATCATCCGCAAAGAGATGGAAGACTGGATGCGCGAGGAGTACCTGAAGCGCGGATACTCGCTGGTTTACACGCCGCATGTGGCGCGGCGGCAGTTGTTTTTTACCTCGGGGCACGAAGGCTATTACGGGCAGAACATGTTCGACGCCATGGAGCTCGACGACGCCGAATACCGGCTGAAGCCGATGAATTGTCCGGGGCACATTCTGATTTATAAAGATTCGCTGAAGTCGTATCGCGATTTGCCGGTGCGGTTGGGCGAGTTGGGGACGGTTTACCGCTACGAGCGTTCGGGGGTGATGCACGGGCTGCTGCGCGTGCGCGGGTTTACGCAGGATGATGCTCACATCTTCTGCACCCCGGAACAGGTCGAGCAGGAGATTGTGGGCTGCACTGAATTTGCATTGGCGGTGCTGAAGGCTTATGGATTCGATAAGTATCAGGTGGAGCTTTCTACCTGGGATCCGAAGGACCGCAAGAGCTTTCTTGGCACCGAAGAGCAGTGGAACATGGCTAACCATTCGCTCGAGAGCGCGCTGAAAGGCTTGAATATTGAGTACAAGACCATTCCGGGCGAAGCGGCATTTTACGGGCCGAAGATTGACATCAAGCTGGTGGACGCCATCGGACGTTTGTGGCAGCTCTCGACGGTGCAGTTCGATTTCAACCTGCCACAGCGTTTCGGCCTGGAGTATGTAGCTGAGGACGGTTCGCGCAAGCAGCCGGTGATGGTGCATCGCGCTTTATATGGATCAGTCGAGCGATTCTTCGGCGTGCTGATCGAGCACTATGCGGGCGCGTTTCCGGTGTGGCTGTCGCCGGTGCAAGCCGTGATGATCCCCATCAGCGAGCGGCATGCGGAGTACGCCAACAAGGTTGCGGATCAGCTGAAGGCCATCGGGGTGCGCGTGGAGGTGGATGCGCGCAATGAAAAGATGAATGCCAAGATTCGCGAGCATGCCATGCAGAAGGTGCCGTTCCTGCTTGTCGTCGGAGACAAAGAGGCTGAGGCTGGCAAGGTGAATGTGCGCAGTCGCGGGAAAGAGAAGACTGAGGACATGGCCGCGGGCGAGTTTGTGGAGAAAATTCGGACGCTGATTGCGGAGAAGAGTCCGGGGCTGTGACAACGACTAGACTAGACCGTGTCTTCCCGTTCAATGAGAAGGTCAGTTTTTTGATTCCACACGAGTGGACCGAAGAATTCGATGCTGATCATTATCTCTATCAGGCGCCGAATACTGATTCGGGCTGGCTACGCGTGAGCCTCATTACCCTGACGAATCCGGGCAAGCGCTCCAAAGAACGACTCAGCGAACTTCTAAACGAACGCGCACAAAAAGAGTCTGGGGTGCTTTGTGAATCTGGCGAAAACATCGTAGTGGCTTGGAAGCAGCTTTTCGAAGAGGGCGGATCTCCGATTTGCAACTATTGGTGGGCGGTTGGCCATAGCTTCGGCCCGAATCTTGCCCGGGAAGCTCTCTTCTCCTACACAATTCTTCGGGATCGCGGCGAAGAGACTGAAACCCGAGAAACTGTCTCGTTCATAGGAAGCTCGCAGCTGCCGCGCAGTTCGCCGACCCAGAGATCACGTAACTTCTAATCCTCCTAGCTGATCAGACTCCCACTGCGGCTCCCAACCCGACTGCTGCGGTACCATGTTTCCGTGCACCCCCTCGCAGAGCGCGTGTTGGCCCATATCCGGCGGGAGGAATTGCTGGGGGCTGGGGACCGGGTTGGGGTTGCGGTTTCGGGCGGGATTGATTCGGTTGCGCTGCTTCGGTTGCTGATTGAGTTGCGTCACGAGCTTGGCATTGTTCTTTCTGTTGTTCATTTCAATCACGGGCTGCGCGGGGCGGAGTCGGACGCGGATCGGGAGTTTGTAGCTGCGCTGGCTCGCGAGCATGGCTTGGAGTTTCATGCCGCTACTGGCGAAGTGGCGGAGCTTGCTGCTGAAGAGCACTCCGGGGTGGAAGCGGCTGCGCGGGAGTTGCGGTATGGATTTTTTCGAGAGCTCCTGGGATCGGGTGGGGGCTTCGAGATCGAGTCAGATATCCCCCAGGGGCTAAAGCCCGCGTCCTCAGCCGAGCCCTTCCCGATCGTACGCGCGGCTGACGCCGCGCCCTTTCAAATACGAAATCAGGAGCGTGTTCTAAACGAGATCGCTACCGGGCATACGCTCGACGACCAGGCCGAGACTGTGCTCATGCGTGTGATTCGTGGGACTGGATTGCGCGGGCTGGGGGGGATTTATCCGCGCATCGTGGTCGACCGTGAAGATGAGGAAGGTCATGGGGAGATCGTTCGTCCGCTGCTGGGAATCAGGCGGTGCGAACTGCAGCGGTATCTGATCGATCTCAAACAGAGCTGGCGGGAAGACTCGTCCAATGCCGATTCGAAGTTCACTCGCAATCGCGTGCGCCAGCTGGTGCTTCCGTTGCTGGAGCGGGAATTCAATCCCGCCGTGGCCGAAAGTTTCGCTGAACTGGCGGAGATTGCCCGCGACGAGGAAGATTACTGGGACAACGAAATTTCCGGCTGGCTGGGGACGGTGGTGCAGTGGTCGCAACCGGAATGGACGCGCGGGTTGCCCGGTTTCGAGGGCTCGCAGGAGTTGGTGCAGATCCAACCGTCCCATCCTAAGTTGCCTGATCCCGAATTATTGGCGCGACTCGAAGAGCCCGGGCCAGCGGTGATGAATGCTTCCGTGAGCCGGCCTTGGCTGCTGACGGAGCCTCGGGCGGTGCAGAGGAGAGCGTTAAAGGCGATCGGAGAGCAGGCGGGGATTCCGCTGGAGTTCAAGCACATCGAAGAAATCCTGCGGTTCGCGGCTGAGGACGGTCCATCGGGGAAAGAATTGTCGCTGCCGCTGGGATGGAAAATTGTTCGCGAGCCCGAGGCCATGGTATTCGTCACGCCCGACTTGCGGCGGCAGGAGCGGGTTCCGGACTATGAATACCCCCTGGCGGTGCCCGGAAGCGTACTCGTGCCGGAATTAGGGGTAGTAATCGAAGCGTTGCTGGTCACCCTGAAGGTCACTCCGGAGCCGCAGGTTGCGGCGTATAATCCGCAGCAACTTCTCCGCGCAGAATTGTTGCCGGGACGGTTGATCGTGCGGAACTGGCGTCCGGGAGACCGGTTCTGGCCGGCGCACACGAAGTCGCCGAAGAAGGTCAAAGAACTGCTGCAGGAGCGCCATGTGGCGCAGCCCGAGCGCAGGCTTTGGCCGGTGGTGGTGAGCGGAGACGAGATGGTGTGGATGCGCGGTTTTCCCGTTCCCGCTAAGTTGCGAGCGCACGCGGGACAGGAATCAGTGCTGATCCGAGAGATGCCGTGGGCGGATGAGGAGCGCACGATCTAGAATCTGGGCTAGCAGCAGCTTGAGATCAAAGACCGGGAGGCACGCCACTTCATGAACAGGCCGAACGCCGAGTTACTTCGTCAGGTCATTGCGGCCGAGCAGATCCAGAAACGGGTGAAAGAACTCGCGCGGCACATCTCCGATGACTACCAGGGGCAGACGATCCAGGCGCTGGCCGTTCTGGAGAATGCGTTCATGTTCATGGCTGACCTGGTACGGGCGTTGGAGGTTCCTGTGGTGTGCCAGTTCATCAAGCCCAAATACAGCAAGCAGCAGGGCAGCCAGGCGGCGGAGATGGTGGAGATCTTCTTCAGCCATGAACCGGATATTCGCGGCCAGCACATCCTGCTGGTCGAGGGCCTGGTGCACTCCGGCGTGACCAGCGAGTTCCTGATGAACGACCTGCGCGCGCGCGGGGCGGCTTCCGTGAAACTGGTGACGCTGCTGGATCGCCAGTCGGCGCGCCGCGTGGCCTTGCAGCCGGACTACTTTGGTTTTCTGGTGGATGACACCTTTCTTATTGGCTACGGGCTGGGTGCGGTGGAGCAGACCAATCGCAATATTCCCTACCTGGCTGCAACCCCGGTCCCACAAATGACTTAAGTTATGCGGAGCAAGACGCGCCTTTTTCCCTCGAAAAAGGTAGAATAGTGTCTTAGGGAATTTGCCTATCGAAATTGGTCGAGCGGCATCTAATCAAAGTGATAGGAGCCTCGGGGCTTCGCATCGTGCTCGGACCCCGGTTTCTTCAGGAGTTTCTTGGTGAATTCAACAGTAAAAACCGTAGTGTTTTGGGTGGTCATTGGGCTGTCTGCCCTTTTGTTGTGGACCGTGATCCAACAGGGGCGCGGCGGGCAGAAGGAAAAGGAAATCAACTCCTCCCAGTTCATCAACGACGTGAATCAGGGAGCCGTGCAAGAGGTCACGTTAGATGGCCAGCAGGTGCACGGAAAGTCCAAGGACGGTTCGGCCTTCCACACCATCGTGACGGCGAATTATCCCAACATGTACCAGGCGCTCTACGACAAGGGCGTGTCGGTGAACGTGAAGGACGCGAACGGTGGAAGCTGGCCGCTGCAACTGTTAGGGACCTGGGCTCCGCTGATTCTGCTGGGCGCACTGTGGTTCTTCATGATCCGGCAGATGCAGACAGGCGGCAACAAGGCGCTGTCGTTTGGCAAGAGCCGGGCGCGGCTGCTTTCGATGCAGCAGAAGAAAGTCACGTTCAAAGATGTGGCCGGGGTGGAAGAGGCCAAGGAAGAGCTGCGCGAGATTATCGAATTTCTGCGCGAGGCGCAGAAGTTTCAGAAACTTGGCGGCAGGATTCCCAAGGGAGTGCTGCTGGTTGGGCCTCCGGGAACCGGCAAGACACTTTTGGCGCGAGCTGTCGCGGGCGAAGCGAATGTTCCTTTCTTTTCGATCTCCGGTTCGGATTTTGTGGAGATGTTTGTGGGCGTCGGCGCCAGCCGCGTGCGCGACTTGTTTGAGCAGGGCAAGAAGAATGCTCCCTGTATCATCTTCATCGATGAAATTGATGCCGTTGGACGGCATCGTGGCGCAGGATTGGGTGGCGGGCACGACGAGCGCGAGCAGACTTTGAACCAGTTGCTGGTGGAAATGGACGGGTTCGAGTCGAATGAGGGCGTGATCCTGATGGCGGCGACGAACCGGCCCGATGTGCTGGATCCGGCGTTGTTGCGGCCGGGGCGCTTTGACCGGCGCGTGGTAGTGAGCCGTCCGGATGTGCGCGGGCGCGAAGAAATTCTGCGCGTGCATACCCGCAAGATTCCTCTTGCTGAAGATGTTGATCTTTCTGTGCTGGCTCGGGGAACGCCCGGATTTTCCGGCGCGGACCTGGCCAACATGGTGAACGAAGCGGCGCTGGCCGCGGCTCGGCAAAACCGCAAGGCTGTGCTGATGTTCGATTTCGAAGTGGCCAAGGACAAAGTCCTGATGGGCGTGGAGCGCAAGTCGCTGATCCTGTCGGACGAGGAAAAGAAAGTCACGGCGTACCACGAAGCAGGGCACGCGTTGGTTGCGGCAAAGTTGCCGGGATCCGACCCGGTGCACAAGGTCACGATTATTCCGCGCGGCATGGCGCTGGGCGTGACCATGCAGTTGCCCATCGACGACCGGCACAACTACACCCGCGAATATTTGAAGACCGACCTGGCGATTCTGATGGGCGGGCGGTTGGCCGAAGAGCTATTCCTCAATCAGATGAGCACCGGCGCGGGGAACGACATTGAGCGGGCCACGGAAATGGCGCGCAAGATGGTGTGCGAGTGGGGTATGAGCGATCTGGGTCCACTCACCTTCGGTAAGAAAGAAGAACAGATATTCCTGGGCCGCGAGATCAGCCAGCACCGCGACTACAGCGAAGACACCGCCATCAAGATTGATGGCGAGGTCCGCAAGCTGGTGAACCAGGGATACGAAACGGCGAAGGGCATCCTCGAAGGCAGCCGCGACACGCTGCAGAAGATTGCGGCGGCATTGCTGGAACGGGAAGTGCTGGACGCTTCCGAAGTGCTGTTGCTGGTGGATGGCAAGGAACTGCCTCCGATGAAGTCGCCTTCCAAGCCCGATGATGGCGTGCAGCAGGTGCTGAAGCCGGAGCCGGGACGCGGGATCGTCAAGGGTGGAGAGAGTCCGGCGCGAGCTTGAAATCAGTTCTCAGTAGTCAGTTCTCAGTTAGGGGCGGCCTCGCGGCTGCCCTTGATTTTTGTTGCGTGAATTATCCGTTCACGATTTTCATCATGTGTTCGGGATAGCGCTCGCCGGCGGCGGCGCCGGAGGGGAAGATTTCTTCGATGCGGCTAAGGTCTTCCTTAGTTAGTTTCAAATCGAGCGCAGCCACATTCTCTTCCAGATATTTGCGGCGCTTGGTGCCGGGGATGGGGACGATGTTCCTATCACGAGCCAGGACCCAGGCCAGCGCCAACTGAGAGGGTTTGCAGCCTTTCTGCTTCGCTACTTGCTCGACTCCGTGCACCAGGTCGAGATTTTTTTGAAAATTGTCTCCCTGAAAGCGCGGGGAGAATCTGCGGACGTCGTCGGCGGGAAAGTCCTCGAAGCGCTTGAACTGTCCAGTGAGAAAGCCACGCCCGAGCGGGCTGTACGCGACGAAGCCCACGCCCAAGTCGCGGCAGAGGGCGAGGAGTTCATCTTCCGGGTCGCGGCTCCACAGCGAATATTCGGTTTGCAGCGCGGTGATGGGATGGATTTTAACGGCGCGACGAAGAGTTTGCGGCGACGCCTCGGAAAGCCCGATATGACGAATCTTGCCTTCCTTTATTAGGTCGGCCATCGCCCGGACGGTTTCTTCGATGGGAGTGTTGGGATCGACACGATGCTGGTAGTACAGATCGATAGTGTCAACGCCCAGGCGGCGAAGACTTGCATCGCAGGAACGGCGCACATAGTCAGGCTTGCCGTTTACCGCGCGGACGTTGGGATTCGCTGGGTCGCGCACGATGCCGAATTTCGTGGCCAGCACAATCTGGTCGCGCTTGCCTTTGATCGCGCGGCCCACTAGTTCTTCATTTGTAAATGGGCCGTAGACGTCGGCGGTGTCGAGAAAGTTGATGCCGAGCTCGAGAGCCCGGTGAATGGTGGCAATGGATTCGCCATCATCGCGCGGACCGTAAAACTCCGACATGCCCATGCAGCCGAGGCCCTCGGCTGAGACTTTAAGACCACTGCGTCCGAGTTCGCGAAATTGCATGATGGCTCCTTCCAGGAAAAGGTGACGCGTCCAATTAACAGATGCGCCAGCTCCGGCCTGCGATGGCAGGAATTCGTGAATCGCCTGAGGGGGACGCGCATCTCTCACCTGTTGAAATCATCCCGCTAGTCGGAGGAAGCCGTGACCGAGGTGAAGCTCTGGTTCGAACGCAAGTTTGAGTTTTCGTTTCCGGCGGAGCTGTATCCGAATCTGCTGGCACGGCTGCGCGGCACTCCCGCGCGAGTGGAAGATTTGCTGCGCGGACGGTCTCAGGAAATCCGTTCTCACGAAACCCTGGCCAGAAAGCCGCAAGGAAAGTGGTCGGCCCAGGAACAGGCTGGCCACCTGCTCGATCTCGAACCGCTGTGGCTGGCGCGGGTAGGCGATTACCAGGCGGGCAGCGCCCAACTCACCGTGGCAGATTTGACGAACCGAAAAACCGACGAAGCCAACCACAACGCGCGTCCGCTGGAGCAAATTCTGGAGGGGTTCCTCAGCGCAAGAGCAAAACTGTTAACGCGCGTGGGCGAGATGGATGCTTCGTTATTTACCCGCGCTATTCCGCACCCGCGTCTGAAGACGCCGATGCGGCTGGTAGACCATTTGTATTTTGTCGCCGAACACGACGATCACCACCTGGCGCGAATCTGGGAACTGCTCAACACTTAGTAGGGAATTTGGACGGGCGGCTTAGAGTTTGACCGCGATCAGCGGCTTGGTGCGGGCCACGACTTCACCAATGTGGACTGCCGGCACGCTGGCCGCGTTGAGCGATCGTGTAAGCTGCGCGGCATCTTCGGATGCGACTGAAATCAGCAGCCCGCCCGCAGTCTGAGGATCGAAGAGAAGCGCTCGCAGGTCTTCGGGAACTCCATCGTCGTAACCAACCACGCATTCGGCAAAGTCGCGGTTGTTGTTCAGGCCTCCGGGAATGTAGCCGGCGCGAATGCATTCGAGTGCGCCCGGAAGCACCGGAATAGAGCCAGCCTGCAAATTGAAGGAAACGTTTGAGGCCATCGCCATCTCGCGCCCGTGGGCGATCAGGCCGAAGCCGGTGACGTCGGTCATGGCGTGGATGCGGAAGTGGCCTTGCTGAATTACTTCCGCGGCTTGCTTGTTCAGCGTGGTCATCGACTGAACCGCTGCGTCCATCCACGCCGGCTCCGCCTTGCCTTTCTTGATTGCCGTTGAGATCACGCCCGTGCCCAGCGCTTTGGTGAAGATGAGAGCGTCGCCGGGCTTGGCTCCGGCGTTGGCGAGGACTTTTTTCGGATCGATCAGTCCGGTGACTGCGTAGCCGAACTTGGGTTCGTCGTCGCGAATGCTGTGGCCGCCGATCACCACGCATCCGGCCTCGATCATTTTCGAGAGGCCGCCGGCGAGGATGCGTTCGAGAATCTCGAGATCTGCCTTCTCCGGAAAACAGACCAAAGCCAGCGCGGTGAGCGGCTTTCCGCCCATGGCGTAGACGTCGCTCAAGGCATTGGTCGCGGCGATCTGGCCGAAGGCGTAAGGGTCGTCGACGACCGGCGTGAAGAAGTCGACGGTCTGCACCAGGGCCTGATCGGGCGCGATTTGATACACACCGGCATCGTCGGCGTGGTCGAAGCCGACCAGAACATTGGCGTCGTGTTGACGAGGGAGCTTTCCAAGCACCTTATCGAGTGCTGCTGGACTGAGTTTGGACGCGCAGCCTGCCGCCCTTACGGATTCGGTAAGACGAAATGGCTTACTCTCTGGCATTGACACATTTTAGTGGAATGCGTCGCAGCTGCTATTCTCCACCCACGGTGAGTCCATCAATACGCAGGGTGGGAGAGGCGACGGAGCCGCGAAATTCCAGATCGTTAGCGATCTCGGAGATGTTGAAGAAAATTTCTTTGAGGTTTCCGGCTACCGTGATTTCTTCGACCGGGTAGGCGAACTCTCCGCCGGAGATCCATAGGCCGGAGGCACCGCGGGAATAATCGCCGGTGACCAGGTTCGCGCCGTGGCCGAGGAACTCGGTCACGTAGAGGCCTTCCTTGATTTCGGAGATCAACTGCTTGGGCGTCCTGGTTCCAGCTTGCAGAAAATAATTGCCGGGGCCGATGCCGGGCGTGCCTGCTAGTCCGCGCGACGCGTTGCCCGTGGTCTTGAGGCCCAGCTTCTTTGCGGTGTAGGTGTTCATCAGATAAGAGGTCAACACGCCATTCTCAACGACTACCGTGCGGCGTGTGGGCACACCTTCGCCATCGAATGGGCTGGAGCCGAAGCCGCCGGTGATGGTGCCGTCGTCGATGATGGTGACGTTGCCGGCGGCGATTTTCTGTCCCAGCTTGCCCGCGAGAAACGACGCGCCGCGGTAGACCGAGTCTCCGTTCACGCCTTCGAAGATGTGTTCGAGGATCGATGTGGCAACCATGGGATCGAAGATGATTGGAACCTGCGCGGTTTTTGCTTTGCGCGCGCCTAGACGGCGCAGTGTGCGCTCGGCGGCGACCTTGCCGACCTGCTCGGGCGATTCGAGCTTGCTCAGCGTACGCGCAACCGAGTACCAATAATCACGCTGCATCGCGCCTGCTTCGGTTTGCGCGATGGGAACTGCCGACACGGAACAGTAAGACCGGCGATATTCGCCGACGAAGCCGTGCGAGTTGGCGAGAACTTTGTGGCCAGTGGCGGCGTCGAACGATCCGCCTTCAGAATTCTTGATGCGCGGGTCGAAATCAAGCGCGGCTTTTTCGGCGCGGCGGGCGTAGTCGATGCGATCGGGGCCGGGCAGCGAATAAACGTCCTCGTGATACAGATCTAGATCGCCGGGGAGCGAGCCGAGTTGCGACGCGTCAGGAATTCCGCCGAACGGGTCTTCGGAAGTGATCTTCGAAAGCTCCAGCGCGGACTTGACCATGCGGTCGAGGCTCTCGCGGGATAAATCGCTGGAGTAGGTGCTGGCAGCACGCTGGCCGTTGAAGACGCGCACGCCGATGGATCGCGATCCGGATTCTTTGAGGGTTTCGACCTGGCCGAGGCGGACCAGCGTGGAGAATTCGTCGCCCTCCCGGACTACGCACTCGGCAGCCGTTGCGCCGCCGTTCATGGCGCGGCGGACGATGTCCTGCGCGAGTTCGCGAAGGTCAGTTTCCAGTTTCGGGTTTTCTAATTGCGCTTGAGACATAGACGCCTTGAGCAAACAAGATTACGGCAGAAAGCAGATTCCTCACCGGGCTTTGCCCGGTTCGGAATGACAAGAGTTATGAATCCGTGCCGATCCGTGTAAATCCGTGGCAAGATCTTACTGCATGAAGCCGCCGGGATCTTTCTTGGCGGTGCCGCCAACGGTGAGGCGATCGATCTTGATAGTCGGAATGCCCACGCCTACCGGCACAGCTTGTCCATCTTTGCCGCAGGTGCCTACGCCTTCGTCCAGCTTCAGATCGTTGCCTACCATCGAGACTCGCGTCAGCACATCCGGGCCGTTGCCGATCAGGGTTGCGCCTTTGATGGGCGCTGTGATCTGGCCGTCTTCGATCATGTAGGCTTCCGAGGCTCCGAACACGAACTTGCCGTTGGTGATGTCGACCTGGCCTCCGCCGAAATTCACCGCGTAGATGCCGCGCTTCACCGAGCGAATAATGTCTTCCGGATTATCCTGGCCGGCGAGCATGTAGGTGTTGGTCATGCGCGGCATGGGGATGTGCTCGTAGCTTTCGCGGCGTCCGTTGCCGGTGTCGGCGATGCCCATCAGGCGCGCGGAAAGCTTGTCGCTCAAATAACCTTTCAGGATACCTTTTTCGATCAGCACAGTTTCCTGCGTGGGTTCGCCTTCGTCATCTACATTCAAGGACCCGCGACGCCATGGCATGGTGCCGTTGTCGATGACCGTGCAGCCCTCGCTGGCTACGCGCTTGCCGATCAGGCCGGCGAAAGCGGAAGTCTTCTTGCGATTGAAGTCGGCTTCGAGTCCGTGTCCGACCGCTTCGTGCAGCAGGACGCCGGGCCATCCCGGGCCGAGAACCACTTCCATCTCGCCGGCTGGAGCTTCGCGCGCGTCGAGTTGTAAGATCGCCTGCCGCGCTGCTTCTTTGGCGAAGAATTCGGGATTTTTGTCTCCGAAGAAAAAGTCGAGAGCCACACGTCCGCCGCCGCCGGAGCCTCCGCGAGCCGAATTGTTTTCGGTTTTCGCGATGCAAGACACGTTCATGCGGGCCAGTGGCTGGGAATCTTCGGCGAAGGTTCCATCGGAACCGACCACCAGAATATTCCGCAGTTCGTCACCATAGCTGGCGCGGACTTCCTGAATGCGTGGATCGTAGGCGCGCGCCGCTTTGTCGGCGCGCATCACCAGTTCAACCTTGGCGGTGATTTCGGCATCGACCGAAGGCAGGGTCACGGGATACAGGCTGCGCGCCGCGGTTTGCCGAAAACCAGCGACGGGAGTCTTCGCGGGAGCGCTGGCAATCAATGCCGCGGTGCGTGCCGCGTGCAGAATGCGGCTGGAGGAAAGATCGTCGGTGTAGGCGTATCCGGTGCGCTCGCCGGAAACTACGCGAATGCCGCAGCCGGCGGAAATGCCCTGCGAGGCCGACTTCACCATCGATTCATCGAGCGAAAGCGAGGTGGAGGAAAGATATTCAAAATACAGGTCGGCGTAGTCGCCGCCGGCAGAAAGCGCGGCTGCGAGGTAGTGTTCGAGGTCGTTTTCCGTGACACCGTAGTGGTCGAAGAAAAAGCGTTGCCGGTCGGCGAGAGATTGTTTGTCCAGACTTTTATTCACCAAGCTTATACCCACGGGAATTAGATGCCGCCGGGCTGGAGGCAGACTCAAGTTGGGCGGATGGTTCATTATCCCACACAGGCAGTATGGCGGCGGGCGAAACATCCACAGCACAATTGTGACGATGGTCACATGTCACAGACAGTCGTCCCTACGCCGTTAGACAATCGGGAACGGACATCGCCAAATGCCGACAATGACGCCGCAAGCTCTAACTCGAACCGTGCAGGACTTTCTCAGCGAGGCCGCAGGCGCTGTGGTGCTGGAGAACGGCGCGGTCGCCTTTGACCTGGCGCAGTCTAAGTACTCCATTTCGGGCGATTACAACCGGTGCCTGCTGCACCTTTGGTCGGCGGAGCGCAACGCGGTGCGGCGCGTGCTGGATGCCGAGATCAAGAATGGCACGCTGCGGCTGGCCGTGCAGCGGCTGGGACAGGCGCGGCCGTCGAAGCTGGAAATCTGCCGTGAGCGCGACCGGCGATCGCCGACAGCTCGACGAGCCTGCCGCGCTGCTTATGAGCAAAAGCTGCGCCGGACGCTGGAACGGCACTTTCCCGAGTTCAAGATCGCGAGGCTGACGAGTGGCGTGGATCTGGAGAAATCCTTTGGACCGATCTATGCGCGCGGTTTGCTGCGGCAGGGGCGCTCGGGGTTCGCGGTACTTGGGGTTAATGCACAAGAAACGCAGTCTTCGATTGACGCGGCGCTGACCTTTGGCATCCTGTGGCTCGACGTGTGCCGACGGGCGCAGGCCGCGAACGTTCTGGTGGAAGGTCTGAAGATGTTTGTTCCGGCTGGAACTTCCGCGCTAGTGCGAGAGCGGATGGCGAACCTGAACCGGGACGCCGCCAAGTGGCGGCTGTTCGAGCTGGACGAACGGCACGACGCGCTGGTGGAGATCGACTGCACGGACCGCGGCAATGTAGCAACGCGTCTGGTACATGCCCTCGACGATGAGGCGGCGCGCGAGCGCTTCAAGGAGTCGATTGCGCGGGTGCAGCAGATTCTGCCGAATTGCGAAGCCACAGTGTCATCAGCGGCGGAGATTGCCTTCCGCTGGCGAGGGCTGGAGTTCGCCCGGGCGCGGCTGGCAGGCATTCCAGGATCGTTTTGCAGCTCCGAGGAGATTGTGTTTGGCGTGGGCGCGGAGGAGCGTGTTCTGGAGATACAGAATGAAGACGAATTTACGGAGCTGGCACACGGTTTGCGCGATGTGCGGCATCCCTATGGACCACGGCAACATCCGCTATGGCGGATGCGTCCGGAGAGATGGCTGGAGTCGCTCGTGCTGGGCGATGTGCGGGTGGTGGATGACCGGCTTGATGGATCGTGCCGGTATTCTCAGGTTCCGGCATTCACGGGTTCTGACCGCGCCATGATCGATGTGCTTACGACCACGCACGCGGGACGGCTGGCCGTGGTGGAACTGAAGGCGGACGAAGACATTCACCTGCCGCTGCAAGGGCTGGACTACTGGGCGCGCGTGGAGTGGCATCACGCGCGCGGCGAATTTCCTCGCTTTGGATATTTTGACGGAAGAGAACTTTCGAACGAAAAGCCGCTGCTGTTTCTGGTGGCGCCGGCGTTGCGCGTGCATCCGGCTACGGATACCTTGCTGCGCTACTTTTCACCTGAGGTCGAATGGGCGTTTGTGGGCATTGACGAGCGTTGGCGGGAGGGAGTAAAAGTCGTATTCCGGAAGCGGCCTGATCGAAGGACGACGCGTGGACCTGGGCTACCCTCCGGCGCAGCAGCTTGAACTTGGCGGCGTCCTGGAACGCTGGACCAGCCACATTCTGGCTTAGGGCCGCGGCCAGCCAAGCTTCTTCCTGTTTCCGTAACATTCATAAAAAAAATAATAAAAGCGCCCGAAGTGCGCTAAGATTCAGCGGTTTTTGGTCGACGCTGGCCACTCGATCGATACGTTCTGAAAGTGCAAATCCGGATACCACAAGGAGATGACATGCTTCGAAGGTTGAGTACTTTTCTGCCCAGGATCGTTTTGTTTACGTTGGCCGTCAATATAATCTGCCATGCCCAGTCGCAGCTACTGACGCGTCATGTGCGCGAAGCGGTTGTCAATGGGCAGGCGCAGTTAGTCGGGCGACTCCCCGCGACCCAGACCCTGCGCTTCGACATTGTTCTGCCGCTGCGCGACCGCGCCGGGTTGCAAAGTTTCGTGCAGGAAGTGCAGGATCCCGCCAGCCCCTCCTATCACCAGTTCCTTACGCCGCAGGAGTTTACCGCGAGGTTCGGAGCCAGCCAGGAGGATTGGGACGCCCTGGTTGCTTTCGCGCAAGCGAGCGGCTTTGAGATCATCAGTGGAACCCGCGAGGAAAGAGACCTAAGGCTGACCGGAACGGTGGCGAACATCGAGAAGGCCTTCCACGTGAACATGGGGACCTATCACGACCTCAGCGAAGACCGCACATTCTTTGCCGTCGACCGCGAGCCCACAGTGGATCTTCCCTTCCAGATTTGGCACATCACCGGTCTGGATAATGATTCCAAACCGCATCCGATGTACGTGAAGAAGAGCGACTACGCGAAGGCCCATGGGATCGATCCCGACAAAGTGGTGTCTCATGCCACCACCGGCTCCGGCCCTTCGGCTTCTTTTTTGGGCAGCGACATGCGCGCGGCCTACTACGGTGGAACGGCGCTCACGGGTACCGGCCAGAACATCGCCCTGTTTGAATTTGCGGGCACAGATTTGGCCGATCTGACCACGTACTACAAGAACGCAGGGCAAACGGAACCTTACACTCCCACGCTCATTTCCACGGGCGGTTACGCGACGAGCTGCGTGGATAGCGGCAGTAAAGCGTGTGATGACACCGAGCAGACCCTCGACATGACGCAAGCGATGGGGATGGCCCCGGGTTCCACAATGCTCTACATGTACGTTTGCGGCGACGTCCTGGCCAGTGGATCAGGCAATATCAGCGATACTGCCTGCATCAGCGCAATGGTTTCGACTACGGCGGCTCCCTTGTCCAAGCAGATCAGTTGTTCGTGGGGATGGACACCGGCGGACCCCAGCACTCTGGACCCGTACTTTGAGCAGATGGCGTCGCAGGGCCAGAACTTTTTTGCCGCGTCTGGCGACAGTTCGGCTTGGTCCGCGTCGAATGAGGCCTGGCCAGCGGATGATGCGAACATCGTCTCGGTCGGCGGCACGGACTTAACAACCTCCAGCGCGGCTGGCCCCTGGAAATCGGAAACCGCCTGGGCAGACAGCGGCGGCGGAATCTCCCCGGATTCCATCCCGATCCCCTCCTGGCAGCAGCTCTCGGGCGTGATTACCTCGTCTAACAAGGGATCCACGACTCTACGGAACGGCCCGGACGTGTCGGCCAACGCGAACTTTACTTTTTACGTCTGCGCCGACCAAACCACCTGTACCGCTAACGACTATGGCGGAACCAGTTTTGCGACGCCCATGTGGGCCGGATACCTGGCACTGGCCAATCAACAGGCAGGGGCCAACGGGGACACGATCGGCTTTATCAATCCGATCCTTTACCCGGCTGCTCTGACCTCAAGCTATGGAACCTATTTCCACGACATCACCAGCGGTAGTTGCGGCACCTATTCGGGAATCACCGGCTACGATCTGTGCAGCGGCTGGGGCAGCCCGAATACGACCGGCATCATCAACCTGCTGGCTCCTTCGTCTTCGACGCCGAGCTTCACACTTTCGGCTTCGCCGAGCAGTCTGTCGGTTACCCAGGGCAACAGCGGCACCAGCACCATCACGGTGGCTGATGCAGGCGGATTCACCGGCAGTGTAACTCTGGCCGCATCTGGTCTGCCCAGCGGCGTGACGGCGGCGTTCGGCACGAATCCCACAACCGGGACCAGCGTGCTCACGCTAACCGCCAGCAGCACCGCGACTACCGGAACCTCTACGGTGACTATCACTGGAACTTCCGGCAGCCTGGCTGCGACCACTACGGTTGCCCTCACGGTCAGTGCTACGGCGACGCCAAACTTCACGATCGCGGCCTCGCCCGCTTCGCTGGCCGTAACCCAAGGCGCCAGCGGAACGAGCACGATCACTATCACGAGCACGGGCGGCTTCGACTCTGCAACCACGTTGAGCGCTACCGGTTTGCCCACGGGCGTGACGGCGGCGTTCTCCACCAACCCTGTGACTCCGGCGGCGAACGGGAGTGCGACCTCAACTCTCACGTTGACGGCTTCCTCAACCGCAACCGTCGGCGCCGCTACGGTGACGATCACCGGAACATCGGGTTCGCTCACGCAGAGCACCACCATCGCCCTTACAGTCAACGCTTCTTCGGGAACGAAGAACTTCACCCTTTCGTTGTCGCCTTCTTCGTTCACGATCGATGAACGCGGCAGCGTTTCCACCACCCTCACTGTCACCAGCGTGAACGGATTCAATTCTGCGGTGGATTTGAGCGTGAGCGCATTCCCCAGTGGTGTATCGGCGACGGCCTCGGCCAACCCCGTCACACCCCCAGCAAATGGCAGTGTGAAAGTAACCATCACGTGGAGCGCTACCAGACGCGCGCCCACGGGAACCACAACCATCGAGCTGATCGGGACTTCCGGATCACTCACGAACGAGACGCCCGTCGCCATAACCGTGGCGCCTTGAAGGGCTGATCAGTCTGGCGAGCCGGCCCGCCAAAGGCCGGCTCGATTATCATAGCGCCGCCGTCTCGGCGGCTTTTGCGAGCAACCCGCCCCTGCGATAGCGGCCGGGACGGCGGCGCTACACTATCCTTTCCAGGCGCCGAGCAGCCGGCGCAGGTCGACCAACTGTCCCAGGTGGTAGGCGTTGTGGTCGGCCAGGAGCAGAGCCTCTCGCAGGACCGTCTGGCCGTCGCCCCAGGGGATGCGCGCATATAGGTCGGTCTTGGGGTTAGCGACCAGATCCTGCATGGTTTTAAGATCCTTGCGGAATTGCCGAACGCTACTGTTCCATGCGGCAGCACTCGGCGGCGCTTCCGTCTTCGGCCAATATCCCTCGGGCCACTTGGGAGACTTGTGTCTGGAGTTGCGGCTGAACTCGAGAATGTCCGACTGCGCCAGGCGAAGGTGATCGAGCAGCATCCAGGCCGAGTGTGGAAGTCCATTTGCCTTTGCGCCGCGAAGGTCTTCCGGCATGTCTTTGATCACGTCGTCGAACCGGGCGTGAGCACCCCCGCCGTTGAGAAGATATAGCACGTGCTCGCGAAGTTGTTTACTGTATGGATCCTTGGTTGCCATTTTGTCCTTCCTAAGACAAATTCTTCACCACGGAGCACAGAGGAATCAAAACGCGAGTTCAAGAATTTCTCTGTGACTCTGTGTCTCTGTGGTGAAGACGCACTTCGACGTTCTTCTTCTCTTCTTCTTCCAATCCCTCGGCCTCGCCTCTTAACACCCGGCCAATGCCGCGCACGATGCGGCGCATGGGGAACACCCCTTTGTCATCCGCCAGAAATATTTCGCCCACCCGGGTGCCGCGGTAATACCAGCGCTTGAGCAGGGCGAGGTGCTCCATGGTTTCAAGCGCATGCCTGGTCTTCAATGGAGGGAAAGAATCGAGAACTGCCGACACCCGTGATTCCATGGACTGCGATTTTGTGTGCTCGGCGGGTTGAATCGAGAACACTGCCGGGCCGGACATTATGCCATTTTCCACGCGGAACAAGGTGACCGAGTCCGAGAGATCGGAGGGCTGAATGATCAGCGCCGAAAAACGGTCGAGGCGGCGAACTATCTCGGGAAACTGGCTGAGTATTGGCTTTAGCTTTTCCAAACGAACGTGAATGGCCGCGGCGTCTTCAAATGCGAGACTCGCCGATGCGGCGTCGCGTTGCGCGGAAAGTTCACGAGCGAGGGATTCGCCTCCGGAATCAAAATAGGCTTGCACGCGGTGCACTTCCGTCGAGTATTCCTCGCCGGTGCAGCCTTTAAAGCATGGTGCCAGGCACATCTTCATTTCGGAATAGATGCAGCCGGGAAACTTGGGATCGGGATGCAGATCGTCGACGCAGCGGCGCATCTTGAAGAAGTCGAGGGAGTCGTTCATGAACTTCTCGGCCGCCGTGCGCGACTGGAACGGACCGTAAAAAAGATTGCGCCCGGTGAGGCGCCCCAGGCGAGTGGTGATGGAGGCGCGCGGAAATTGATTTTCGAGATGGAGTTTGACCAGCGGCGCGAAGCGGAAGCGCATGCGGTTGGCGTAGGTCCTGGGGAAACTTTCGCGCAGGACTTGGTACAGCAGGAAGCCCGATTCAAAGTCGGAGCCGGTCGGCGCATACTCGACGGAGCGCACGCGATCGCGCAGGTTGAGCTTCTTCGTGCGCTCTTCGACTGGGCCCAGCAGGCGTTGCAGCCGGCGGCGGAGATTCGCTGTCTTGCCAACGTAGGGTTCCGCTTGCGCATCCCCACTGCGAAGAAGAAACACGGCAGGAGCAGCCGGAACTCCGGCGAAGACTTCAGCGTCGCGTTCGGGGGCGAACTCCAGGCGCTCGGTCAGCACAAAATCATTGTAAGCAAGTCTTCGCCACAGAGACATGCCTCGACGCCACTCACAGTCCCCCGTGTAGCGCTCCGAAATGGTGGGCAAGCATCACTGACATGATCAGCACGCCCGCTCCGAGGACGAGCACGTGCAGGGTTTTGCGCAGATCGAAGCTGCCCACACGACAGACCAGCAGGTAACCGACAAAAAGATTGAAGAGACCCCAGAGGACGTTAACGGTCGACGAGGACAAACCTACTCCCGGTGGCGATGCGAAGGGGCTCTGGAAGGCATGCCCGGAAATTCCATTGCCGAGATGAGGCAGCGCGTTCGCGAGGAAAGCACCCCCGAAAAAGTACGCTAGATAGTGGTACCAACGCATTGTTGTTCCCTCTGGCTGCCGAACACTTAAGGACAGCGAGCCTTACTTTAAGACCGTGCCGCAGCCGCAGCAGCGGCAGCGGAGACTAGCGAAAGCTGGCGCTGCGGAACTTCTGGCGGAAGTCTTCGCCTTCCATCCTGATGATGCGGCACATCTCATGCAGGCGCGAGCGCATGCGTTCGCCGATGCGGTCGCCCAGGGTTTCAGCGCGCGTGGCGGCGCGTGCGGCAGATACCGGGCCGTTTGCGCCGGCCGCGGGCTGATCCTCAAAGTTTGTCGTAATGATGGTGGTGCGATTGTCGTTGTAACGCGTGTTCAGGATCAGGCTTACCGTGTCCCAAACCCATTCTGTCGGCTTCACGGCGCCGAGTTCGTCAAGAACCAGCACGTCGGCTTCAAAGACGGGCCGCAGAACGTCCAGCTCTGTAGTTTGAACCGCTGCGTTATACGAATTCTGGATTTCCTTCAGCAGTTCGCGATAGTCGTAGAACAGGCACGAAATTCCTTTGAGGATCAGATCCTTAGTGATGCCAACTGCGAGGTGAGTCTTTCCGGTGCCGATTTTGCCGATGATCAGCAAGCCCGTGCCGTCGCGTGGATCGTACTCTTGCGCGAATTTTGAAGCCGAGAGCTGAGCCAACGCCAGCGAGGGATGGGCTCCAGGAAAATCTGTGGTGTAGCTGGCGAGTTCACAATGCTCGTATCTCTTGGGGATACGTGCCGCAGCCAGCAAGGTTCCGGCCCGCGCCCGCAGTTGGCAATCGCAGCGTGTGACTCGCCGGTCTTTGCTGTGGTTGTGGTTACTGTCTCCGAGCGCGCCGGCGGAAAGCGTCTTCCAGCCCGTACCTTCGCAGAGCGGGCAAACCTCCACCCGTGTCCTTGTCACCTTCAACCCGGTTTCTTCAATCCTTCTCAATTCCATCGTGACTCAATCCAACCCTTCGTGAACCGCACAAACTGACTTTGCACCCTGACCCCGGCTTCCCGCAAGTGCGAACCGCGGAATGTCTGTGTACAACCTGTGCAGGGGTGAGGTGGGCTGTGGAGAGCGGAGGAAAACGGCTCCCCGCCTGCGTCTTGGGGGTCTCTGCCGCCGGCCTCCGTTTGAGCCGCGGTCCTCAACCGCCAAAACCCGCCCCGCCAGCCCCAATCCGGGACGTAGGGGTGCGAAACAGGCTTCGGGCGCTGATTTTCACAGTTGACATTCTCCGCGGAGAGAGGAGAATACCAGCCGTCAGGTTTTCCCAACTCAGCCGCGAGCTTTTCTTTTTATCCCGCGGGTGCTGAGTATGAAAGAGACCTGCGAGGAGAAAATATGAATAAAGCCGATCTGGTTGACAAGATCGCAGGCGCTTGCGAAATCAGCAAAGCGCAGGCTACAACGGCGATTGATACCGCCGTGAGCAGCATCACTGGTGCGTTGAAGAAAGGGGATCGTGTCGCGCTGATAGGTTTCGGCACTTTCTCGGTATCGCAGAGAAAGGCCCGGAACGGGCGCAATCCGCAAACCGGCGCCACGATCAAGATCGCTGCCCGAAAGGTCGCGAAGTTTACCCCTGGGGCTGAGTTGAAGAAAACCGTCAATAAGAAGTAGCGAAAGCAGAAGCTGGATTCCACCAAACGGCAGGGGGTCGGCCCTGCCGTTTTCGCTGCCGCAAATCTGATCGCGATCGGTCCTCACGCGGCTACAATGGCTGCAGCATGATTGCTCATCTGCGCGGAAAACTGCTGGCCAAACATCCTAATCAAATTGTGGTGGAGACGTGCGGCGTCGGCTACGAAGTGAATATCAGCGTACCGACATTTTCCGAATTGCCGGCTGGTGGTTCGGAGGTCGCACTCCACATTCACACTCACGTCCGCGAAGAAGTGATTGCGCTTTACGGATTTCTCCATCCTGCTGAGAAGCAATTGTTCGAGAAGCTGATGACGGTCAGCGGAATCGGGGCGAAGCTGGCCATCACCATTCTGAGTGGGATGGCGGCGGACGAAATGGCGGGTGCGATCCGCGGCAACGATGTTGCGCGCCTCACCCGGATTCCGGGTATCGGCAAGAAAACCGCCGAGCGCATGGTATTGGAGTTGCGGGACAAGTTGCCCCCGGCCGCAGGGGCCTCCGCGCCGGCCACGCCCGTGATAAGCGCAATGGAAGAAGATGTTCTGTCTGCCCTCGTTAACCTAGGCTATCAGCGGGCCACAGCTGAGAGGGCTCTGGCGAGTGCCGTGAAGGGTGCAGCAGCCATGCGCGACGGGGGCAAGATCAAGGAGCCAGCCTCATTCGATGCCGTGTTCCGCGAGGTGCTGGCCAGTCTCTCGAAATAGTGATTGAACCTCAGCGGTCGTCCCGGCCGCGCGAGGGTCAATCGGCCCAGAAAGCGTCGCTAGAGATGGCCGTCTGAGGGCAGCCCAACGCCAGATTTTTCACCTTCGGCAGAGCATCGCCTTGAGCGGCTCCGAATTTCCTGACTACAGAAAACCATATTTTTATTCAGCAAAGCGGAGCAATTCTCTGATGGATTATCCATAAGTATAAGAAAACAAAACATCATTCAAAGGTTACTGTTTGGAACAACAGTTGCACTTGGGGTGTCATCTTGTTGTGTTTTGTTTTGTTGAATCGGTCTCGCTCTGCTCTAGATAGTGTTTTGAAGCTTGGTTTGGGGTGATGTTCTTGGAGTTTCTCGCCCGAGGCAAGGGTGGCGTTTTCAGGTTTGCGGTCAGTCGCTAAGATTCAATCTCTTGGTAGGAGGAAACAATGTACACGCGCAGCTTCAAGTTGGCTCTGGTTCTCCTGTTGGTGGTCAGTCTGGGCAGTGTTCTGCCCGCGTGGGCCCAATCAGCATCCTCCGGTACGGTTGCGGGAACAGTGACCGACCAGTCGAATGCAGTAGTGCCAGGTGCCACGGTTACGCTTACCGATACCACCACCAATACTGTGCGAACCACTACCACCAACAAAGATGGGCGGTACACAGTGGTGGACGTGCCACCAGGTATTTACAACGTTTCGATCAGTAAGACGGGGTTCGCCACTACCAAGACGGAGCACCAGGAGGTAACAGTCGGGTCCAGCCTCACGCTCAATTTGTCTCTGCAAGTGGGCGGCGCCAATGTGGTGGTGGAGGTGCAAGCCACCGGCGCTGAGTTGCAGACCATGAATGCCACGGTGGGCAACGACATCACGAGCATTGCCATTGACAACCTGCCGAGCCTGGGCCGTGACGTCAGCACATTCCTCACGTTGCAGCCGGGAGTGGGCACGGATGGCAGCGTGGGTGGGTCGTTCAACGACCAAAGCTACTTCTCGTTGGATGGTGGCTACAACACCAACGACATGGACGGCAACATGAGCATCTACACCAACACCTATGCCGGTGACCCGACCGGGGGTGTTGCCGGTCAATTTTTCGGATCCATGGGAGCGACAGGCGTAATACCCACTCCCCAGGACAGTGTCGAAGAGTTTAAGGTGAGCACCGCCGGCCAGACCGCCGATTTCAACAGTTCGGGCGGCGCCGAGATCAAGGTGGTCAGCAAGCGCGGAACCAGTTCCTACCACGGCACGGTCTATGAGTATTACAAAGACAATAACTGGTCCTCCAATAGCTGGCAGAACAATTACAATGGCGTTCCGATTCCCAGCTTCCATTACAGCCGCTTTGGCGGTGCGTTTGGCGGGCCACTCATCCCGACAAAAATCTACGACTCCAAGACTTTTTTCTTCGTCAATTACGAGGGCTTCCACTTCCCGAACTCGGAGACCATCGACAGGAACGTTGCCTCGCCTGCCTTGCGGCTGGGTTTGGTGACCGATCCCGTAACTGGCACGATCTTCAACCTGAACCCCGGCAGCGTGACGTACAACGGCAACACCTACCTCGGCAACTCAGCCTGTCCGACGACTGGGCCCTGCGTCGTATCGGGAACCCCCTACGATCCGCTGAACTTGGGACTGAATCCGGTCATTTCGCAGATATGGAACACTTATGAACCCCAGTCGAATGCTTCCGCCTGTGCTCAGAGCCTTTGCGACAATGCGAACGTTCTGCCATTCTCGGCTAATCTGTCGATTCCGCAGCACAGCAAATTCGGGGTCGTGCGCCTGGACCACGATTTCTCGGCCAAGTGGCACTTCAACACCGTTTATCACTATTACAACCTGGTTCAGACCGGCGATCAGCAGGTTGATATCGGTGGCTTCTTCTCTGGCGACAAGCTGGGAGTCCCGGCTTCCGTGTCTGGCGATCCGCAGCAAGCATGGTCCTGGGTAGTTGGCCTGACCACCAACATCAGTGCCAACACTACCAACGACTTCCATTACAATTTCCTGCGTAACTGGTGGCAATGGGCCCGGCATGCGGATACGCCACAGGTCGCGGGACTGGGCGGGGCGATCGAAATCGAAAGCGGGCAGAATCAAACTCAGGATCTTGGCCCTTACAACTCAAACAACCAGCAAACCCGCACCCGCTTCTGGGATGGGCACGATCAGATGGTGCGCGACGATCTTTCCAGCCTGCACGGGAACCATCTGTTCCAGTTTGGCGGTCAGTATCAGCACAATTGGGACTGGCATCAACGCAACGATAGCGGCGGCGCTATCAACGCACAGCCGGTGTACGGAGTGGGCGACGGAACCAATGGATCGTTGCTCTCCGATGTCCCGTCATTCTGCAACATTCAAACCGTGGCAGGAACCAACGACATCGCCAACTGCAGCTCCCTTACCGCGGCGGTCATGGGCATCGTTTCCGTCTCGTCGCAAGCCTACACGCGAGCTGGCTCGAGCCTGAGTTTGTTGCCTCCTCTGACCCCTGCCTTCGACAAGAGCACGATTCCTTATTACAACATCTACTTCAGCGACACTTGGCACTTGAAGCCGACTTTTACCCTGACTTATGGCTTGGGCTATACGCTGGAGATGCCACCCACCGAGGCGAACGGCAAGCAGATTATCGCGGTAGATCAGTCTGATCAGCCAATTAGCACTCCGGACTACCTGGCGGAGCGCCAGCGCGCCGCGCTGGCAGGCAATGTGTTTAATCCCGAAATCGGCTTCGCACTGCTTGCCAATACCGCGAACGCACCGAAGTACCCGTACAACCCGTACTATGGCGGACTCAGCCCGCGCTTGGCGGCAGCCTGGAGCCCGCGCTTCGAGAGTGATTCGATCGCAGGTAAGGTCTTCGGCGCTCAGGATACCGTCATTCGCGGCGGCTATGGCCGCCAATACGCGCGCTTGAACGGTGTGACCCAGGTGCTGCTGCCGCTGCTGGGCCTTGGCCTCATCCAACCCGTATCTTGCGATCAAAACCTGGCCGCCGCCGGCCCAGCTAATGCCTTTAACGGCAGCGGTAGTTGCGGGGGAACAGGCTCCGCTGACATGTCCAACGCTTTCCGCATTGGCACGACGGCGTCTGCCAACGGGGGCCCAGTTGCGCCAACCCCGATTCCGACGGCAACGCTGCCCCAACCGGACTATCCTGGCTACAACAATACTGGGGCCTCTGCTCCCGCTGCTCTGGATCCGAATTTCCGGCCAGCCGCGATTGACGCGTTCGACTTCACCATACAACGCCAGGTTACCCGCAAAGTCAGCCTGGAACTGGGCTACATCGGGCGCAGAATCACCCACGACTTCGAGCCCATCAACCTGAACGCGGTGCCGTACATGATGACACTGGGTGGGCAGCGGTTCGACAATGCCTACGCCAATTTGGTGATGCAATATTGCGGCGGCATTGCCGGGATCGCTGGTGGCGGCTGCGGCGGTGCGGCAGGACCCCTCCCGATCACCAGCATCTCGGCGCAGCCTTTCTTCGAGGCCGCGTTAGGTGGCCCCCATTCGGCCTACTGCAGCACCGGCGTCACCGTCGGGGGAGTCACAGTCACTCCGACAAATTGCACCCAAGCGGTGGCGCTGAATGAAGGTTCGAACACCATCGCCGCTGGCTCTGCGCCTGTCGGAACCTACAACCTTATCGATGCGGGCGTGTTTGGCTTGTGGAGCGACCTGGACGCCGGCCCGATGCAAGCCGTGAATGGCGGAGCCCTCCCGGGAGCCACCATGATGAACACGCCAATTCCCAGCAGCGTCAGCCCCACCTTTGGCGGCGGCGGCCAATATTCATCGGGCGTGTCTGTTGACTCCAGCGTAGGCTACTCGACCTACAACGCTGGCTTCGTCTCCGTCAAGATGGCCGACTGGAGAGGATTGACCGCGCAATCGAACCTTACCTGGTCCAAAGCTCTGGGAACGGCGTCGCTGTACCAGGCCGTCAGCTCGTTTACTGTGGACGATCCCTACGATTTGGGCAGGGGCTACGGCAGACAGGGCTTTGACCGCAAGATCGACTACAACGCGTTCCTAGTGTACCAACCGCCCTTCTTCAAGGGGCAGTCCGGACCCATGGGACGGTTGCTGGGCGGCTGGACCATGGCGGCTGTTTTCACCGCAGGGTCGGGCACACCGATTGAGGTCGGGTCGACCTTCTTCCTCGAGCAAGAGTTCGGTTCAGCAGATGGCATCGGCTTCGGCAACGATGACACTGCCGTGCCGATCGGGCACCAACCCAACGAGAAGGCCTACTACAACTCGCCCTCAAGCGGGATACCCGTTAACGGGTTCAGGAACGGGACGGCTGAAGTTAACAACTGGCGTAATCCGATTCTGGGGATGGATAACAAGGATTGCGGCGCCGGCTGCATCAGTGGCCTGAACTTCTGGAATATGGACTTCAGCATCAAGAAGAGCATCCGAGTGGCCGAGGGTATTAGCGTGGAAGTCCAGGGCGTCTTCACGAACGTCTTCAACCATAACCAGTGGCTGGATGCTAATTTCAACTATCTTGGCAACCCGGACGCTTTCGGCGTTCTGGGAGGCTCGGCGCAGGGGGTTCCGGGCGGCGACCGAAACATCGAGGTGGGTGCACGCGTCCGCTTCTAGGCCAACCATACGTTTCACTTCAGGCCGCACCCTTCGGGTGCGGCCTTTTCTTTTTGATCGCATGGATCTTTGGGGAACCTGCGGCTCTACTTTCCGATGCAGAACGTGCTGAAAATCAGGTTGAGGATGTCGTCGGCGGTGGTGGCTCCTGTGATGGCATCGAGGGGCCGCAGGGCGCTGTAGAGATCGAGCAGCAGCATTTCGTGAGGGACTTTGGCCGTTACGGCTACACTGGCGGCCTCAAGAGCTCTGAGTGATTCCTGCACCAGACCCTGATGGCGAATGTTGGTGAGAAATCCGGCTTCGGATTGCGCCCCTGCTTCGCCGCCAGTGTGGCGAAGAATCTCGGCGCGTAGTTCAGTGATGCCATCCCCGGTAAGAGCCGAGACGCGAACTATGGAAGGCTGGCCGTCGGCCACTAACCACTGACTGGCCGTCAGGTCGCACTTGTTTCCGACCACGATGCTTGGGCGACCTTGTGTGTGCCGGAGCAACTCCTGGTCTTCAGGCGTGGCTGGCTGCGACGCGTCGAGTACGACCAGAACAAGATCGGAATCTGCCAGCGCTTCCATGGATTTGCGGATGCCGATGGATTCGGCTTCATCGAGGGCTTGCCGGATTCCGGCCGTGTCTACAAGCTCTATGGGAATGCCGCCGACGGCGACCGTCTCGCTGACGAGGTCCCTCGTGGTGCCGGGAGTCGCAGTGACGATAGCGCGTTCGCGCTCGACCAGACAGTTGAACAGACTGGATTTGCCGACGTTGGGGCGGCCGACGATGGCAAGGGTAAGCCCCTGACGCACAATCTTGCCGTAGGCGAAGCTGGCCGCCAACAGCTCGAGCGGCTGGCGGACGGCGGCGATGCGCTCGAGAATGGCCGGGTTGGGCAAGACTGACACGTCGTCTTCGGCGAAGTCGATGCCGGCTTCGAGCACAGCGATCAGTTCGACCAGCTTCTGTTTAATCGGTTGCAGGCGCCTCGAAAGAGCGCCTTCGAGCTGCTGGGCGGCGATCTTTGCCTGGTAAAGTGTTTGGGAGTCGATGAGATCGCGGACGGCTTCGGCCTGGGTGAGATCGATGCGTCCGTTAAGGAAGGCGCGCATGGTGAACTCACCGGGCTCGGCCAGGCGCGCCCCGGCGGCGATGCACAGCTCGACGATGTGCCGCAGCACAACCGGAGAGCCGTGAGCGGCGATCTCGACCACGTCGTCGGTGGTATAGGAATGGGGTTTGGCGAAGTAGGTGACCACGACTTCGTCGATGCGAATCGAGTTCCCAGCTTCGAGCTTCTGGTTTCCAGTTTCACAAGGTTCGAGGAGTTCTGCGAAGGTGGCTCGTCCGGGCTCCAGCTCATGTTTGAGCCGCAACATTGGTCTGGCGATTTCACGCGCCTTCGGTCCGGCCAGGCGCAGCACGCCAATGCCGCCGCGTCCGGGGGGCGTGGCGATCGCGACAATCGTATCGTCGAGGTTCACGGGGCGATTGTAGCGGTTAAACTAGTCGGACAACCAGCAGACCGGAAGAAACTCAACTGCGGCCGGTCCACTGAAAAGAGAGGGCCAAGAATTGTCAGTCGCCGACGAACTGCTGCGAGCCAACGAGCAATTTGTACGAAACTTCAATCTGGGAGATCTGGCCGTGCGGCCGAAGCGGCATTTAGCCGTGCTGGCCTGCATGGATTCACGAATCCTGTTTGAACGCTGTCTGGGATTACACCCCGGCGACGCACACATGATCCGCAATGCGGGCGGGATTGCGACTGAGGATGCGATACGGTCTCTGATTGTTTCGCATCATCTGCTGGATACGCAGGAGTTCATCATCATCAACCACACCGACTGCGGATTGCTGAGAGTGCGGGAAGGCGAACTCAAGAAGAAGCTGACGGAGAAGATGGGAACCTCAGAAGGCGCGCCGGCGCATTTTCATGCCTTTGACGATCTGGAAGAGAACGTCCGGGAGCAGGTGCGCCGGGTGAAGTCGCATCCGTGGATTCCGAAGCATATTCCGGTACGAGGTTTTGTCTATGATGTGAAGACCGGAAAGTTGAGTGAGGTGCGGACCGTCTAAACTCCGCTGCAACGCGCTTCTATTCGTCAAGTCTTACCGGTGCAGCAAATCCATCCCTTCTCGGACTTCTCAAACACCTGCACGTCCGAGTAGCCGGCTCCCGTAAAAAGATCGCGATGCTCGCCGGGAGTCAGCAGAGTCATACCCGACAGCGGGAGATATTTTTCTGCAAGCCTTCCGGTCTTGGTTGGCGCTCCTTTGTAGATCTCCGCAATAATGATGAGTGTGCCTCCAGGCTTCAGCACTCTGAAGATTTCACGCACATCGCCAGGCAGGTTTGGCCAGAAGAAGTGTGTTTCTACCCCGGTGACGAGATCGAACATGCCGTCTGGGAACGGCAACTGAGACACCGAGCCCTGCCGAATCTCGGCGCGGCCGCCGCTTACCAATCTTGCATTGGTTCTCTTGGACGCTGCGACGCTCTCCTCAGAATGGTCGATGCCGTAGACCTTTCCCTCGGTTGCGATCGCTGCCAGCTTGCTGATCGTTCTCCCGCCGCCGCACCCCACATCGAGGATATTGAAGGCCCGTCCTATGGAGACGTGCGCGAGGCCCCAGTCTGTCACTTTCGAGTGCCGGGAATTCATGGTCCACAGCTGAAACCGGCCGACCCAACCCGCGGGCTTTCGACATTGATCTAGAAGTGTGCCTTTGTCAGCCACATCGTTCTCCGTAGAAACTCAAGCGCTAGATGGGTAGTTTGGGTCCTATCTGCGGTCGATGCTGTAAATTTATCTGGTCACTACTTTCTCAATCTCCGCCTTCAACTGGTCGTAGGGCAATGCTCCCGGATGATACATCGCAACCTTGCCTGCACGGTCGAGCAGCACCAGCGTGGGGGTGGTTGAAGCGCCGTAGGTATCGAAGTTGTATTTGCTGATCGGCACGGGCATCTCAAGCAGTCCGGAGTAAAAGCGGTGACGCACGGCGTCGATGTAGGCGAGTTCGGCGCTGGGCGCGGCGTTCTCGACTTGCGCGGTATAGCCGTAGAGCCGGGTCGGGCCGAGGACGGCTAATCCCGCAGGCGCGTATTCCGCGCGCAGTTGGGTGATGATCGGCGCTTCGGCTTTGCAATCTCCACACCAGTGCGCCCAGAAGAAGAGCAGCACGGGAGAACCTTTGAGTTGGGCGAGCACGGGCGGCTTTGACCCTAGAAACTGGTCGGCGCGGAGCGCGGGAGCGGGTTTGCCGTCGAGCGAGAGCAGGTTCAGGTTTTTCTGGAGACGGGCGCGGATTGAAGTACTGCCGTAGGTGTGCAATGCGGTCTGCAGGACTGCGATGGCCTGAGTGCGCAGGCCGCGAGCCGCCAGAGTTTGCGACTGGACTTCGATGGCGGCGCCCAGAGCGATCGGCAAGTGGGGCTCGGCATCGAGTGGACGCTGCTTGAGTTGCTCGAGAGCGAGGGCGCTGGTTTGCTTCGCGTAGGCCGCTGCCTGATCGTATTCGTGCGCGCTGAGCGCGGCGCGGCCCATCCACGAATAAGCTTCGATGTATTCGGGCGTGACGCCGCTCGTGGAGCGGTAGGAGCTCAGTTGCGCTTCAGCCGAAGAAAAATTATTCTGCGCTAGGGTTGCGCGGACATCTTCGACAACGCCGGCCGAGGCGGGAGCCACTAGCGCAATTAGAATTGCAAGCTTTCGCAGATACGTGTTCTTAATCATTTACCCCGATCCTGCAGCTTGATCATGTATCTTTTGCCCCCCGGCTGGCAAATCCCGGCGGTCCGCTGAGAGGACACCATAGCCTGTAAGTCGCTGATCCATAGTTACTTAAGTCTGCGGAGTATGAAAAATTGTGGATTTTTCGTAATCGTTCCCTTACAATTCATTTGCGTTTGATCTTTAGAGTTCCTTCGCAGTACCCAGTTTCTCCGCCAACTAGCGCGTGACCTGCCTGCTGAAGAAACCTTCCAAAGTTTCAGCGCTACATCAAAGAAAAAGGAACAAAGCAACACCATGGAAACAGGAACAGTGAAGTGGTTTAACGACGCCAAGGGTTACGGTTTCATCAGCCGACAGAACGGCGAAGACGTATTTGTGCACTTCTCGGCCATTCAGGCGAGCGGCTTCCGCAGCCTTCAGGAAGGGCAGCAAGTGCAGTTTGACGTGGTCAAAGGCCCCAAGGGCTGGCAGGCCGAGAACGTGAAGGGCGCCTAACCCACTTCACCAACAATCCGGAAAAGAGGGCGGCCAGAAATGGCCGCCTTTTTGTCTCTATCGATTTATTGTTTATCTGGCCGTCTACCGATGATGATCTGCCGATGACGGTCGGCTACTGTTGCGCGTCGCGAATCAGAACCACATCCGAGTCGGTGTGCCCGCGAACCATGGCCAACTGTTTGCCATCGAACGACCAGTGGAAGTCGTAGATGTGTTCGGTGGTGAAATCGGTAAGTTGCTTGCCTTTGGAACCGTCGAGAGGTTGCTGCCACAGGTTGTCGACACCATTTTCACGAGTGGGATAGACGATGGCCTTTCCGTCCTGACTGAAGCGCACCAGCCCGAACCGGGCGCGCTCAAAATCCAGAAGCTTCGCTTTGCCAGAATCAGTGTCTACCAGAACCAGCTTGTCCTTGTGTCCTTCGGAATGCTCCAGGGTCGAGAAGGCAGCGAGCTTGCCGTCGGGCGAGAGGTCGAAGGTGCTGTCTGAAATCGGCAGATCGGAGACAGGCTGCGAAGCACCGCCGTCAATCGATACCCGAGCCAGTTTTCCTTCATCCCGCCGTTCGATGTAGTACACCCAGCGGCTGTCGGAAGAGCAGACAGGGTGGTTGTCATTCTTGCCGCTGGTGAGCTGCTTCAGGCTGCCGCCGGAGAGATCCATGCGCCAGGGATTGATGTCGCTGGTGCCAGCATGAAACCCCAGATCGAACACAAGATAGCGGCCATCCGCGCAGGCGGCAGGGTCGCCGACTGGCTTTCCTTCCGCAGTCGCGATGACGGTCTTGTTACCCGTCGCCGGATCGATTCGATTGAGAATAGCTCCCTGGTCGGCGATCAACATGCCGTCCCCCGTCCAGGTGAAATTCGTGAACGCTTCCGACGCAGTGATGGCGCGAGCTTGTGCGCCAGATCCAGATGCAGGCATACCGAACAGGCTCCAGCGTTCCTCACTCATGACGGTTGCGATCGACTTCCCGTTGGCCGCGACGCTGAGATTTGAGTAGGTGTTGGTGTCGCGGGTGATCGGAAATAACTTTCCTTCGGGATAAGAGATGAACGCTACCTGCGCTTCACGGAAATTGGAACTTTGCCGGCGTAGCAGCCCGAATACGCCGCTGCCGTTGGGCATCCATAGGGGAGAATCGAACAGCTGCGTATTGTCGCCGTAGAAGAGCCTCAGGTGCCCGCTGTCGGCGTCCACGACCGCTAGACTTTCGAGCGCATTGCCCGCGTTGGCCTCGACACATACGATGGTTTTTCCATCGGGAGACCACACTGGTGCGTAGAGAACTTGGCTGTTCGACCCACTCGCCAGGACTTTTTCTCCTTCCTCGCCGCCATCGACCGGGCGAACGATCAGCCGGTATTTTCCCCGCTCCGGGTTGTCATAGCGCATGAAGGCAAGCCTTTTTCCGTCCGGCGAAAACGTAATGTTCGAGTCGACATCGGCCGCGAGTTTTTGCGGCGTACCCCCGAGCAGAGCAGCCCGGTACAGAAACTTGAGCTCAGTATTGCCGGGATCGCTGCGCACAAAATAGAAATAGTTGCCGTCGGGCGAGAAGAGCAGGCCGTTGTAATCCACGTCGGCAGGGGGTTGCACCTGAGCGTTGCTATTGGTGGGCACATTCCTTAACCAAAGGCTCGCCAGCCCGTTCTTTCTGGCCAAGCTCAGGATGTAGTTGCCATCGGGGGAGATTGCAGCCAGCCGTGCGTCTCCGGTATCGGTGATCTTGGTGACGGAAATATTTTGGAACGGAACGGAGTGACCGCGGAAGAATATCGAGTATGCCAGGATGCCCGCCAGCAGCAGGGCAGCACCCGTACCCAGGAAGCGAAAGCGGGATCTCGGTTTGTGGAGCTCCGTTGCAGCGGAAGCGTGCTGACTTCCGGAGGACGGTGGATTCACCAACCCGCTGCTGGGGAGTCGAGACGCGGCCGGAGTGGAGTGATCTGCCGCTATCGAACCTGAGGCCAGGGCAGGGATCTTTCTTCCCGACTCCGAGTCGCGCTTCAGCCGCTTGAGATCGCCGCGCAGATCGGCGGCCGACTGATAGCGCAAGTCACGGTCTTTCTCCAGAGCTTTCTCGATAATCTCCTCGAGCTTTGGCGGGAGCGCGGAATTCAACTGCAGCGCCGGCACCGGGTCGAGCTCAAGAATGGCGTGGAAGACCACTGCGGAAGTGAGGCCGGTAAAGGGCAGGCGTCCAGTCGCCATCTGATAGATCACGATGCCGAGAGAGAAGAGGTCGGTGCGCGGGTCGAGTTCTTCACCACGCGCCTGCTCGGGAGACATGTAGGCGATCGTGCCTACGGTGGCGCCGGGGCTGGTCAGATGCGCCGGGTCCGGGTCCTGGGTTGCGCCGATGGTTTCCATCGCCATCTCAGGATGTGTGAGCTTGGCGAGGCCGAAATCGAGCACTTTCACTGGTCCTCGCTTAGTGAGAAATATGTTGGCCGGCTTGATGTCGCGGTGGATGATGCCCTTGGCGTGAGCTGCGTCGAGCGCGTCGGCCAGCTGGATGCTCCAGTCCAGCAGGCGGTCGAGGGGCATCCCTCCGGCGCTCAGGCGACGGTCGAGGGTATCGCCCTCGAGCAACTCCATGGCAATAAATGACTGGTCTTGCCCGTTCTCAATCCGCACCTTTTCGACAGCGTAGATGGTGCAGATGTTGGGATGGTTCAGGGCTGAGGCCGCACGGGCTTCCAGCAGAAAGCGGTCCAGCGCGTTTTGGTCGTTGGAGAGCTGTGGCGGCAGAAACTTCAGAGCGACGCTGCGCCCCAGATCAAGATCCTGGGCACCATAAACAATGCCCATCCCGCCACTGCCGAGCTGGCTGGTGATGCGGTAGTGCGAGATGGTCTGGCCAATCATGGTTTAGCCGAGCGTTATGTAGCCGAGCATTATCTAGCCGAACAGGTCTAGCCGAACAAGGAGGCGCGCCGGGAAATCCATCTTAGGAGGGATGCGGAGGGCAGTCAAACCGTTTTCACGAAGGCGGCTGTCGCGTGGTGGATGACTGCTCGGCTGCGGTGACAGAATCGAAGAAGCGAAATAATTGCTCGACCCAGGCCAATCTCAACGAGTTGCGGACGCGGTCATTCGTGCCTACAAGCGCCAGGTTCCGCCCGCTGTTCTGGCTGCTAACGTAGGCTGCCACGAGGGCGCCAATCCCCGCCGAATCCACGAAGGGGACGGCGGTAAGGTCGACGATCAGGGAGCGCGCGTTGTCGGCGCGCACCAGGTCGAAGAGCTGCGACATGGTGCTCATCACCAGCGGCCCTTCCAGTTGGAGGACACATTGCCCGGGCGTCAGGCGCTGCTCAATGTGCAGGCTCCGTTGCAGCATGGGGAGATATTTTAGCTCCTGCGCAAATCTAGAACTAGGCGCTCGAGATCCCGGCCTAAATGGAGGCCGCTTGTTCCCGTCTTCGCGCCTGGATTTCGATGAAAACGTTGACCAGCGATACCGCGGCCGGGGTCACTCCAGGGATGCGCGAAGCCTGGGCCAACGTGCGCGGCTGCACGTGGGTGAGTTTTTCCTGCATTTCACGCGAAAGGCCGCTGACTGCGCGGTAATCGAACCAGCCGGGGATCGAGCGCTGCTCTGATTTTTTCATTCGCTCCATGGCGCGCTGCTGTTGCAGCAGGTAGCCTTCGTACTTGATTTCTGTCTCCACCGACTTGAGTTCGTTGCGGATTTCGGAAGAAAGCGTGGCCACGGATTCACGCGGATTCACGCGGATCTCTTCTCTTTGGAAGAAAGCTGGATAAAGGTCGCGGAGAATGGGCGCTAGCTGCTCGATGATTATTTCTGGCCGCTTGAGCAGTTGGGCGCAGGTCTGGCCGAGGGCAGAGCTCAAGTCGCGGGACGGTTCGGTTGCGCTGCCGGCGACAGCAGGTTCCTCGTCGCTTCGCTCCTCGGAATGACAAGGTGTGAGGCTCTCCAGCATTTTAGGCGTCAGCCTTGTGCGTTCCAGCAATTTCTTCAGACTATCGAGACGCTGCTGCTTGTTTTGAAAATCGTCCCAGGCGGCATCCGAAATCAACCCCACCTGGCGGCCGTGGGGGGTTAGGCGGCGGTCGGCGTTATCGATGCGCAGGTGCAGGCGGAATTCCGCGCGCGAGGTGAACATGCGATACGGCTCGTTCGTGCCCTTGGAGATGAGGTCGTCGATCAGGATCGCGGTGTAAGCCTCGGTGCGGTCGAGAATGAGCGGCGGCTGCGCCTTCACTTGCAAGGCCGCGTTGATGCCCGCCATCAGGCCCTGGCAGGCGGCTTCTTCATAGCCGGAGGTGCCATTGATCTGGCCCGCCAGGAACAGGCTGGCAATTATCTTAGTTTCCAGGGTGCGCTGCAGTTCGGTCGGATCAATCGAGTCGTATTCGATGGCGTAGCCGGGGCGCAGCATGTCGGCGGTTTCTAGGCCGGGGATCGATTTCAAAATCGCAAGCTGGACGTCTACCGGAAGCGAAGTGCTCATGCCGTTCACGTAGATTTCGTGCGTGTTCAGGCCCTCGGGCTCAAGGTAGAGCTGGTGCGTCTCCTTGTCGGGAAACTTGACGATCTTGTCTTCGATCGACGGGCAGTAGCGCGGACCGATCGACTGAATCTGCCCGCTGTACATCGGCGAGCGATGGACGTTCTCGCGGATGATGCGGTGAGTCTCGGGCGTGGTCGAGGCGATGTAGCACGGGACTTGCGAGTCATGGTGCGCCACGCGCTTGGTGCGGAAGCTGAAAGGGGTGGGATCGGCGTCTCCCGGTTGCTCGGCGAAGCGCGACCAGTCGATGGTGCGTCCATCGAGGCGCGGCGGGGTTCCCGTCTTGAGCCGGCACCCGCGCAAGCCGAGCTTCTTCAGAGCTTCTCCGAGCAGGACTGCGTTCGGTTCGCCGGAGCGTCCGGCGGGATACTGCTGCTCGCCGCAGTGAATCAGGCCGTTGAGGAAGGTTCCTGTAGTAATGATTACAGCTTGCGCACCGACGGTGCGGCCGTCGCGGAGAGTGACGCCGCGAACGACGCGGCGGGCGTCGTTAGTCGTTAGTCGTTGGTCGTTGGCAAAATCGTGCGCGCCGTTGTTTTCGGCCAACGACGAACGACTAACGACCAGCGAGTCCTCCACCATCAACTCCGCCACTTCCGCCTGCTTGATCTTCAGATTCGGTTGCGACTCGAGGACCTCGCGCATCTTGAGCCGGTAGGCTTGCTTGTCGCACTGCGCGCGGGGCGACCAGACCGCCGGACCCCGCGAAGTGTTCAACAGGCGGAACTGGATGCCGACTGCGTCCGTGATCTCGCCCATGATTCCGCCGAGCGCATCGACTTCACGAACCAGATGCCCCTTGGCGATGCCGCCGATGGCCGGGTTGCACGACATCTGCGCAATCAAGTCGACGTTGAGCGTGTAGAGGGCGGTCTTCAGACCCATGCGCGCTGCGGCCATCGCGGCCTCGCATCCGGCATGGCCGGCGCCGACGACGACTACTTCGAATTGTTCTGTGAACTGCTGCATCGAAATGCTGGACCGAAACTCCCACCTGACTGAGTACGTCCGCTTTCATTCTAACAAGTCGGCAGGATCGGTGATTGCCCCGCTACAGCGTCGCTCGTATAGTAGTCAGTCACGCGGGAGACTACAGCAATGGCGAAGCAAATTCCAATCGGGGCGCGCGGCGAGGCGCAGGAGACCGTTGAGTTCAAGCACACTTTGACTTCGCACCATGCCGAGTTGCCGCCGGTTTATTCCACGCCTGACATGATCCGCGTGATGGAGACTGCGGCCTTTCTCGCGCTCCAGCCTTACTGTGAGGGAGATGAGATCACCGTGGGCACTTCGATCAACGTCGAACACCGCGCGGCGAGCGGCATTGGCGCGCACATCCGGGCCGACGCCACGCTGGAATCGTTTGACGGGCGCTTCTACACGCTGCGCGTGTCCGCGCGCGACGATGTTCAGGAAATCGGCCGTGGCACCGTGGGTCGGGCGGTGGTGAGCATTGGAGAGTTTGTCGAGAGGATGCAAGGGAGATGACGAATCCCCGCGCGCTTGATTCGATCAATCTTGATCAATAAATAATGATCAATAAATAACGATCAATAAATAACGATCGATAAATAACGATCAACAAATAATGATCCCCAAATAATGAAGAGCAATCACATTTTAATCGAAGTCTGCGTCGACTCGCTTACTTCCGCGCTCGCCGCAGAACGCGGCGGAGCGCAACGAGTAGAGGTGTGCAGCAATCTGCTCGAGGGTGGCGTTACTCCCAGCGCGGGACTGATTGAACTGGTGCGGGCCAGAACGTCCATCGGCGTGCAGGTGATGATTCGGCCGCGCGGCGGCGATTTCTGCTACACGCCGGAAGAGTTCGAGACCATGCGATGCGACATCACGGTCGCCCGGAAGCTGGGGGTCGATGGGGTTGTGCTGGGCATCCTTCACACCGATGGCAGCGTGGATATTGAGCGCACGCGGGAATTGGTCGAACGGGCGCGGCCGCTCAATGTGACCTTTCATCGTGCTTTTGACATGTCGGCCGATCTTTCTCGTGCTTTGGAAGACATCTGCGCGACTGGGGCTGGCCGGATTCTGACCTCGGGCGGAGAAAAGACTGCGCTGCGGGCTGTTGAGCGAATCGCCCGACTGATGGAAGGGGCACGCGGCCGAATCGCGATCATGGCTTGCGGTGGCATCGACGACCAGAATGCCGCAAGCATCATCGAGCAGACCGGAGTGCGGGAAATTCATGTGGGATTGAGGAGTCCGGTTGCTAGCCCCATGCTCCACCGCAATGCGCAGATTGCGATGGGCACCGCTTCCGGCCTTGAATATCAGCGCTTTCAGGTGCTCGAGGAGAATGTTCTGAGTCTGCACCGGGCGGTTGCGCTGGCTCGAACCTGATCGTCCGACGCGCCTTAGGATCTGAGACCTCATGTCATCCGTCCTTATCGGTGTCATCTCCGACACGCACGGCCTGCTTCGACCCGAGGCAGTGGAAGCTCTGCGCGGGGCCGATTCCATCATTCACGCCGGGGATGTCGGCTCGCCTGAGATTCTGGATAAGCTTGCAGCTATAGCACCGGTGACAGCCGTGCGGGGCAACATCGACACGAAAGCATGGGCCGGCAAGCTGCCCGAGACTGAGGTTCTCGAGGTAGTTGGAATTTCCATCTATGTGCTGCACGATCTGGCGCAACTGGACCTCAAGCCGAAAGCTGCCGGATTTGCGGTTGTGGTGAGCGGCCACAGTCACGTTCCCAAACAGGAGGTGTGCGACGGTGTGCTTTATTTCAATCCTGGAAGTGCGGGGCCGCGGCGATTCAAGCTTCCCGTGAGCGTGGGAAGGTTAATCGTGGACGGCGGTCGGGTACGCGGCGAACTTGTGGATTTGCCGCTCGCTGCGGCTGCTGACTCCTAACCGTTGTTACAATCTCAAACAATGTCCATTGAGTTTCGCATCGAAGCCGCAAGCAAGCAGGCTCGCGCCGGCCGGTTGCTCACGCCGCACGGCGAAATCGAAACCCCTGTATTCATGCCCGTCGGCACGGTAGCCACCGTCAAGGGCATGCCACAGGACATTCTCGAAGAACTTGGCGTTCAGATTCTTCTCGGTAATACCTACCACCTCTACCTGCGTCCCGGGGTCGAGACCGTTCGCAAGCTGGGCGGGCTGCACGGTTTCATGGCGTGGCCGCGGGCGATCCTGACTGACTCCGGTGGGTTTCAGGTTTTCAGCCTGAACGAGCTTCGAAAAGTCAGCGAGGAGGGCGTTACATTTCGCTCGCATCTTGATGGCTCGTCGCACTTCTTCAGTCCGGAGAATTCGATGGCGGCGCAGATCGGACTGGGTGCGGACATCATCATGGCGTTCGATGAATGCACGGAGTATCCCGCCGAACACGCCCGCGCCAAGGCTTCGATGGAATTGACGTTGCGGTGGGCGGAGCGGAGCAAGAAGTATTTTGAGGAGCACAAGGATGAGGTGCCCTGGAGCAGTTCTCAGTTCTCAGTTCTCAGTTCTCAGCCGGTTGAGCGCGGAGACGCTGGCGGCGAACAGCAGGTTCCTCCCCTTCCCTTCGGGAAGGGTCGGAATGACAAACTTAAAGGAGGTTCCAGCCAATCCTTGTTCGGCATCGTTCAAGGCGGGATGGATCTCGAATTGAGAAAGGAATCGGCCTTGCGGACCGTCGAAATCGGCTTTCCTGGCTATGCTATCGGCGGGCTCAGTGTTGGCGAGCCTCGGGAGCGCACGCGGGAAGTCATCGAAGCTACGCTTGAGTACCTTCCTGCCGACAAGCCGCGCTATGTGATGGGAGTGGGCACGCCGGAGGAGATCGCGGAGTATGCCAGGCTCGGCGTCGATATGATGGATTGCGTTCTGCCCACGCGGGCGGCGCGGCATGGCCTGCTGTTTACCTCCGAGGGGAAAGTCTCGATCAAGCAGGCACGGTATGCTGACGATGCAGGTCCACTCGATCCCAATTGCGGTTGCCGGGTGTGCCAGCGCTATTCGCGGGCCTACCTTAGGCATCTCTACGCTTCTAATGAAGTGCTGGCTCAGGTCTTAAATACCATGCATAACCTGAGTTTCTACCTTGACACTATGCGGCGGGTGCGTCATTCTATTCGACTTGGGGAAGAGGCAGGTTTTCTTTAGCGTCTGGTCTCGACCGAAACCCTAGACCTTGTGACGTCTCTCCCCGGATTCAAGCCTGAGCGGTAGATGGTCCGGCCGGAATCGATCAGCATCCCGTCGTGAGATGACAGGCCCGCGGCGTTTGTAGGCGTGGGCGGTTGTTCGCGGATTGAGGCCGAAAGTGTGGGGAATATCGTTTGATGACTATGAAATTCATGCTGGCAGCGCAGTTACCGGGGGGCGGCGGCAGTATGCCATTCCTGCTGATGATGGGGCTGATGATCGGGGTCTTTTACTTTCTCCTGATTCTTCCTCAGCAGCGCCGCCAGAAAAAATGGCAAGCCATGCTCGACAGCATCAAGACCGGCGACAAAGTGGTGACCACCGGCGGACTGCGGGGAACGGTTGTGGCTCTAAAGGATGACTGCATCCATCTGCGTGTTCCTCCCGACAACCTGCGGTTGGAAGTGACCAAGGCGTCGGTGTCGCAATTGACCACGGCGGATGAAGAAGCAGCGAAGACCAAGTAGTCGCGGCATAGCCTGATATCTGGATTTTGTTTCGTTATGAATAAGAACCTTACCTGGAAACTGGCAATCATCGTTGTAACTCTTCTCGTCTTTGTATACGGGATCTTCGGGATTCCGCAGAGCTTTACGGGTCAGGGCCTGCTGGCAGCCATGACCAACCGCATTCACCTCGGGCTGGATTTGCGGGGTGGGACTCACCTGATCCTGCAAGTGCAGGTCAATGATGCGGTGAACGTGGATGCGCAGAATGCGGTCGAAACCCTCAAAGAGCAGCTCAACAAGCGCAAGATTGCATTCGCCGATATCTCTCAGCCTGATGTGCAGAACAATCCCGACCGGGTAGTGGTGAAAGGCGTACCGCCGGAATCGCGGAAAGACCTGCTGGATATCGCCAGCGACCGCCTGTCTGAGTACAACGTGAATTCGGGACCGGACAATACCTGGGTTCTGACCATGAAGGCGCAGAATCTCACCGACCTGAAGAATAAGGCGGTGTCCCAGGCGATTGAAACCATTCGTGCCCGCATTGACGCTCTGGGCGTGAGTGAACCTACCATCCAGGAGCACGGCCTCGGCCAATACCAGATTCTGGTGCAGTTGCCCGGCGTGGATGACCCTGAGCGGGTGAAGACTATTATGCAGTCCACCGCCATGCTTGAGATCAAGCAGGTCTTGGGTGGACCGTATCCGAGCGAGCAGGCCGCGCTGCAGGACAAGGGTGGCATTTTGCCGGCAGATGCGATTCTGTTGCCGGGGCACACCGCTCCTGGAAGTGCGAGCGATGAACAGGCTGTGTATCTGTTATCGCGCGTTTCCGCTGTCCGGGGAAAAGATTTGCGGGATGCGCAAGCCAGTACCGACCAGAATGGCCAGCCGGATGTGAACTTCCAGCTTACGAACGAGGGCGGGCAGCGCTTCTACAGCTTCACATCCCAGCATGTGGGCGAGAGGCTGGCCGTCGTCCTCGACAACAAAGTGCAGGAAGTGGCCAACATCCACGAGGCCATTCGCGATACCGGGCAGATCAGCGGTGGCAGCATGAACCAGCAGCAGGCCAAAGATCTGTCGATGATTCTGCGCTCGGGCGCGCTGCCTGCGGGCATCATCTATCTGAACGAGAGTGTGGTGGGCGCGTCGTTAGGTACTGATTCCATACGCGCCGGGGTTCGTGCCGCGGTTGTGGGCATGCTCGCGGTACTGATTTTCATGCTGGTTTACTACCGCGCGGCCGGCATCAATGCTGACCTTGCTTTGATTCTGAATCTCATTATTCTGCTCGGGTTCATGGGCTACTTCGAAGCCGTGCTGACGCTGCCTGGAATCGCCGGCGTGATTCTTACGGTTGGTATGGGCGTGGACTCGAATGTGCTGATCTTTGAGCGCATCCGGGAAGAGTTGCGCAACGGGAAGACCCCGCCTTCGGCGGTGGATCAGGGTTTCGGTCACGCCTGGATCACGATCGTGGATACGCACGTCACGACGATCGTTTCGGCGGCGATCCTGTTCATCTTCGGCACCGGTCCGGTGAAGGGATTTGCGGTCACGCTGATCTTTGGTTTAGCTGCCAACTTGTTCACGGCTGTGTTTGTCTCCCGAGTGATTTTCGACTGGATATTGAGCCGGAAGCAGCGCGGTGAAGCGCTGAGCATTTAGGGGGATTGAGTAGTTTTGTAATTTGGTAATTTTGTAATTCTTCACGAAATCATAAATCGGATAAGAGGTAAGACTGGTGGAGTTCTTTCGCAATACCAACATAGATTTTCTCGGCAAGAAATGGTATTTTCTCGCCTTCTCGCTCGTATTCAGCGTGGCGGGACTGTTTTCCATGTTGTTCTGGCATCACATTCCGTACGGTGTGGACTTCCGGGGCGGCACGCTGGTTTATGTGAAGTTCTCGCATCCGCCGGACGATAACGCTCTGCGTGCGGCGATGGACCATGCGGGCCTGCACAACGCGAAGATTCAGAGCTACGGTCTGCCTTCGGATAACGAAGAACTGATTGACCTGGATGTCCGGGAAACCAGCGAAAAGGCTCTCGACCAGGGCAAGACTCAGATTATCAACACGCTCGAGGCCAATGCTCCGGCGGGCAAAAAGGACTTGAACAACTCCAGCTTGCTCGACATCAAGAACTATCTGATGGACAAAGACCCGATGCACCTGGGCAGCGATGCCGATCAAAAGTATACCCAGCAAGCCCAGGCAATCGTGGATACCCGCGACAAGGCGCATGGCGGCGTGCTGAGTTCATTCGATCAGCTTAAGGGCCCGGTCGACGCAGGGGTGGTGGCGTCCTTGCCGGACACCTTCTTCTTGTCGGATTTTGGAGTGCGCAACGTCGAGATCGTGGGGCCACAGGTGGGCGCGCAACTGCGCAAGCAGGCCCTGCTGGCGACGACTTACTCGCTCGCCGGAATGCTGATTTACCTGGGTTTCCGCTTTGAGTGGATTTACGGAGTAGCCGCGGTGGTCACGGTTTTTCACGACACGCTGATCACGGTGGGGGCATTTTCGCTGCTCAATCAGGATATTTCCCTGACCGTCATCGCCGCCATTCTCACCCTGATTGGTTACTCTAATAACGACACGATCGTGGTATTTGATCGCATCCGGGAAAACATTAAACTGATGCGGCGCGAGAAGCTATCGGAAATCGTGAACCGAAGCATCAATCAAACCCTGAGCAGAACCATCTTGACAGCCGGGCTAACCTTCCTTACCGTACTTGCACTCTATTTGTTCGGGGGCGAGGTGCTGCACGGCTTCAGCCTGGCCCTGGTAATTGGCATCCTGATTGGAACGTATTCGTCGATCGCAATCGCGGCTCCCATTCTGGTGGCCTATCAGGATTGGAGAATTGAGAAGGGCAAGCGGCCGGTCGCGGTGCCGCGGTAATTGCCGATAGCAATTTAGGCGAGTTTAGCCTTTGTTTGCAGGTGTTTGGAGATCGGTTTGGTGCCAGACGAGGGGCTGGGACGTACCCCTCTGGCAATGCAGTTCGATTTGGGAGCAAAGGGGACGCAGTCGGTGTCTAAGGTTACGTAGGCTCTAAATAGGGGGAAACTTTATGTTTGAAGATAGCCTTCTTGAATCCGGCGGCAGGCTGAGGACGAAACGGGGACGAACGACGACATTCGCTATCTTTCTTGAGATAATCGTTGTCGGCATCATGGTGCTGATTCCCCTGATCTTCACCGAAGCCTTGCCCAAGCAACAGTTTATGACCTTTCTAGTGGCCCCCCCGCCGCCTCCACCACCTCCGCCTCCGGCTGCCGCGCCCGTGCATGTGGTGCACCAAATTCAGACCGACATCGTGAACGGGGCTCTGCGCACGCCCACCAAGATTCCCCAGAAAATCCAGATGATCAAGGAAGATGAAGCTCCGCCACAGATGGCGGCGAGTGGCGTAATCGGTGGAGTTCCGGGAGGCATTCCGGGCGGGCAGATGGGCGGCGTGATCGGCGGAATCATCAGTTCGACGCCGGTGGCTGTGCCCAAGGTCGCGGCGCCGCAGCGTGTGCGCGTGTCAGCGGGCGTGACGTCAGGTCTGCTTGTCCGCCGAGTTGCCCCGGTCTATCCTGCGCTGGCACGGCAGGCGCGCATCCAGGGGCAGGTTCTGTTGAGGGCGCAGATCAGCAAGGATGGTTCGATCGAGAATTTGCAGCTGATTAGCGGCCATCCCATGCTGGCGCCAGCTGCCATTGATGCTGTGAAGCAGTGGAAGTACAGGCCATACCTGCTGAATGGCGAGCCCGTCGAAGTGGATACGGAAGTACAGGTCAACTTCACGCTGAACGGGGGCTAAATCCCGGCAGGGTGTGAACGCGGCAACGCGTGCGACTTGGAAGCGTAAGAATAGTGTATGAGAATGGCCCTCCCCTCCGCCTAAACGGTAGGCCTCAGGGAGCCCATATTCGTGGGTGCGGCCGCCGTGCCTTTCATCTCAGGTGCGCGAATGCAGGTCGCAGGCGATTTTCTGCCGTCCGGCTTTTGCAGCACGTACAGAACTCGCATCAAAGTCTAAAGAATTCCGAGGAGGGAACAGCAACTCATGTTAGCTAACTTCGCAACAGCAGCAGTTCTCAGTCATGTCCCCAGGGTGGCCGCCTGGATTGTGCAAGAAGGTGGCGCCACGGTGGGTTGGGACCCGATCTCGCTATGGAAACAGATGGGTTGGATAGCGAGGGGCGTGGTCGTCGTCCTGTTCATCATGTCGGGCTGGTCAATCGGCGTCATGATTGACCGCGCCATGGCATATAACGCGGCTCGCAAGCAGTCCCGTGCCTTCGCTCCCGCGGTGGCTGGGGCGCTGCGCGACGGGCGCATCGACGAAGCCATCAAGGTGGCCGAGCGCAACAAGAAGAGCCATCTGGCCAAGGTTGTAACCGCCGGCTTGATGGAATTCAAGGCCCACCAGGATAGCCCCGGCGCCATCCCCGGCGAGACGATTGAAGCCTCGAAGCGCGCTCTGGAACGCACCGAAGCCATTGTCCACGCCGAACTGAAGCGTGGTCTTGGCGGCTTGGCTACTATTGGCTCGACGGCACCATTCGTTGGCTTGTTTGGCACGGTGATGGGCATTCTGAGAGCATTCAAAGATATTTCCGCGGGCCAAGCCACTGGTATCGGCCAGGTCGCAGGCGGAATTTCTGAGGCGCTGGTGACCACGGCGCTTGGGCTGCTGGTGGCCATTCCGGCCGTCATGATGTTCAACTACCTCACTGGTCGCGTGGAATCCTTCGATGTGGAGATGGACAATTCATCGAGCGAACTGATCGACTACTTCCTGAAGCGGCGGGACGTTCGCCGGGCCTAAGGCCGCGTGGGGCGCAGTCCGCAATGAGTTGCTGGCCGGCGCCGGGAACATTCCCGGCGCCGGGCCTTCCCAACCCGAAGCGGATACGGCTCTTTAAGTGAAGGATCTGCTCGGCCCAGTTTTGCTGGCAACTGGCCGCTGATCCAGGGAGAAATCAAGCTATGGCAATCGCAAAGCGGAACGAAGGGGCCAACGTCAACTCGGACATCAATGTCACGCCGATGGTGGACGTGATGCTGGTGCTGTTGATCATCTTCCTGGTGGTCACGCCCATGTTGCAGAAAGGTCAGAGTGTGGACCTGGCCAAAGTAAACAACCCCACGCCAATGCAGGACGCGGACAGGGAAGACGCGCTGATGGTTACGGTTGTGCGTAATGGGGATGTCTTCTTCGGCAACGACAAGGTTGCAGTGGACAGCCTGACAAGCAAGATCAAAGATCGCCTGACCAATCGCACCGACAAGCGCGTGTATGTGAAAGCGGATGCCCGCTCTCACTTCGGCAGCGTGGTTCAAGTGGTGGACGCCGTGCGCGCCGCCGGAGTTGACGATCTGGGCTTGCTGACCGACCAGAGGAAGACCAGTCCGAACGCGCCCTCCGCCCCGGCGGCTGGGCAATAGAGGAGACCGACTATGAGTATGGCAGTTGGCCCGCGCGGAGGCCAAAGCGCAAACATGAACGTCACTCCGCTCATTGACGTTCTCCTAGTGTTGATCATCATTTTCATGGTGATCAATCCTCCAACATTCAAGGGCTTGGATGCGCTGGTTCCTCAGCCGCCTCCACCCAACGCGCCCAAGAACAACACGCCAGATCGCACTGTCGTGGTGCAACTGATCGATCGTGGCGCTGGTCAGGAGCCGAGCCTGAAGATCAACCAGGAAGATGCCACCTGGGACAACCTGCAGGGCCGTCTGACCGATATCTACAAAAGCCGCGCTGAGAAGGTCATGTTCGTAAAGGGAGATGACGCGATCGCCTTTGAGAAGGTGGCTAATGTGATTGACATCGCGCATGCCGCCGGAGTAGATAAGGTCGGTCTGATCACCGCAAAGATTGAAGCGGGCGGCTAAAGGCGCGCCCAAGAACTTTAAGATTGAAGGTCCAGAGGTCGCGCTTCGCATTTCGGCCCGCGCACGGAAGCCACGGTTTCCGCGCCGCATCTGTTCAGGAACGCCTGGCCAGCGCTTGTCAAATTGCTGTGTCTGGGCCTAGGATGCTGGGTGGCAAGGGAGACTTATACCGCAATGAATAAACAGATTCGAGTGCTGACGCTGGCAACTGTGGTGCTGGCGCTTTTCTCTTCGGTGGGCTGTAACAAGCTGCGCGCCCGGGACCAGCTCAACAAGGGTGTGATCGCTTTCAAAGCCAACAAGTTCGAAGAGGCGGTGGACCATTTCCAAAAGAGCGCTGCCCTGGACCCGAATCTAATTAACGCCAAAATGTACCTGGCGGGCGCTTACGTGGCGCAGTACATCCCTGGCGCCGATACTCCGGAAAACAACCAGATGGCGGAGCAGGCCATCGTGCAATACCAGAACGTACTCGCCATGAATCCTCCGCGGGAGCAGAAAGTAATGGCCGCGAAGGGCATTGGCGGGCTCTATTTCAACTTGAAAAAGTTCGACGAGTCCAAGAAGTACTACCGCATGGTGTCCGATATCGATCCGAGCGACTCCGAACCTTACTATTCGATCGGTGTGATGGACTGGACCGCCTGCTATGCTCCGCGCATGGAAGAGCGCGCGAAACTGGGATTGAAGCCAGACGAGTATCTGAATCCGAAGAACAAAGAACAGAAAAAAGCGTGCGAGGAATTAAGGGTGAAGAATACACCCCTGATCCAGGAAGGCATTGAAAGCCTGAGCAAGGCGATCGAACTCCGTTCTGATTACGACGATGCGATGGCCTATTTGAATCTGATGTACCGGGAAAAGGCTGACCTGGAATGCGATGACCTAGCTGCACGGCAGGAGGATCTGAAGACTGCCGACCACTGGGTCGACCAGACTTTCATCGTCAAGAAGGCCAGGGCAGAGAAGCAGCCGGGACCGCAAGGGGTTACGGCGGACCAACCAAAATAAGACCGGTCAACAAAACAGGACCAAGCCGAGGCTGCGGGATTTTGAAGCCACGGCTACCCAACGGGTCCTCATCCCGGCCCGCCTTCGTTCTGCAGGCGAGTGTATGGATTCTGGATGATACTATTCAAGAATAGCCCCGCGTGGTGTTCGTAGCCGCGGGTTTTTGTGCGATGACTGTGTCTTTAGAGGCATCCCCGCGTAACATCGCTGCCCCTGCTGCATTATCAAAAGATGCGCGGTGGTTGGGGTGCGTGTCCGTGATCGTTCCCGTCTATAACGAGATTGCGCATGTGGATGAACTTCTCCAGGCCATCCACGCCTCACCGGTCAAGAAAGAAATCATCATCGTGGACGATGGTTCCACGGACGGCACGCGCGAAAAACTCCGGGCGATGGAGCTGGCTGATGATGTTACCGTCGTCTTCCACGAAAAGAACTGCGGCAAAGGCGCGGCCATTCGTACTGCGCTTCACTATGCCCGCGGAGAATACGTTCTGATTCAAGACTCCGATCTCGAGTATGATCCGCAGGACTATCCCGCGCTGCTGCGACCGCTCGAACAGGGCCAGGCGAATGTGGTTTACGGTGTGCGCCCGGACCGGCCCGAGCGCGGTCTGCGATTTTTTCTCGGCGCAAAGCTTTTGACCCATCTGACCAATCTGCTCTACGGAGCGGGCATCCACGACGAAGCCACCTGTTACAAAGTCTTCCGGCAATCATTGATCGCGCAAATTGATTTGCAATGCCATCGCTTCGAGTTTTGCCCCGAAGTGACCGCCAAGCTCTGCCGCATGGGGGAGAAGATCGCGGAAGTGCCCATCGCCTACGCGCCGCGCTCAGCGGGTGAAGGCAAGAAGATACGCCACGCCGATGGCTGGCTCGCCATCTGGACCCTGCTCCGCTACCGCTTCACCCGCCGCGCCCGCTGGGCGGGATCAACCGGCGCGGCCGCAGCTCCGTTTGCGGTGAGTTTTTCGCGTATTCCCCCGCAGTGAAGAACTGATAGAGGAAGCTCGGATGCGATTCATAGATCGCGAAGAAGTCGCCCGGCGGCTCAGCTACGATGTGTGCATCCCGATCGTGCGCGATGCGATGATCGCATTCTCGAGGGGCGAAACCAGACAACTTCTGCGCTCAATTATCCCGCTCTCGGAGGGCCGCCTATTCGGTGTCATGCCCGGTGCTATGGGAGCGCATGCGACGTTCGGCGCAAAGCTGATCAGCGTCTTCCCGGAGAACTTTGCGCGCGGAATACAGTCGCATCAGGGTCTTGTGATTCTATTCGACCCCGAAACCGGCGCGCCGGTTTGCGTACTCCACGCGGGCGAGATCACGGCCATTCGAACGGCAGCGGCCAGCGCGGTCGCCACGGACGCCTTGGCGCGGAAAGACGCCCGCCGTCTAACGATCCTGGGCTATGGCGAACAGGCCGGCACCCATGCGCGGGCGATCCGCAAGGTACGCGATCTTGACTCCATTTTGATATGGGGACGTTCGCCCGAGCGCGCCCGCGTGTTTGCTGAGCGGCTGCAGGCAGAGCTTGGCGTGCCCGTCGCCACCGCAGGAACCGTTGAGCAAGCCGTCGCCGACGCCGACATGGTCTGTACTGTCACCTCGGCGGCTGAGCCAATTTTGAAGGGTGCATGGGTGCGGCCGGGCACGCACCTGAATCTTGTCGGCTCAAGCCATGCCGGGCCAGCGGAGGTGGATAATGACTTGGTCGTCCGCTCGCGCTTCATTGCCGACAGCCGCGAGGGAGTTCTGGCGCAAGGCGCGGAGTTTCTGAGGGCCAAGGCTGCGGGTTTGATCCGTGACGAGCACATCGTCGCTGAGATCGGCCAGGTTTTAGCAGGCGACATCGAAGGTCGTCGCTCGGCAGAGGAGATCACCGTCTACAAATCGCTTGGCCATATCGTCCAGGATTTGGCCGGCGCGTGGGTACTCTATTCCCAGGCCGAAAATGCGTCCTGAAGGCGCATCCAGGAAACGAAAACTGTAGAATCATGGATTCCCGGCGGCCTCATGTTCAAAAAGATTCTCATAGCCAATCGTGGAGAGATCGCGGTGCGCGTTCTTCGCGCTTGCCACGAAATGGGAATTGCCGCAGTCGTCGTCTACTCTGACGTAGACCGCGCCTCGCTGCACGTGCGCAAGGCTGACGAGGCCTACCCCATCGGCGCCGCGGCGGCCAGCGAATCCTATCTGAACATTGGCAAGATTCTGGACGTTGCAAAGCGCTCCGGCGCCGATGCCATTCACCCCGGTTACGGATTCCTCTCCGAGAACGCGAAGTTCGCCCAAGCCTGTGCTGACGCGGGGGTGAAGTTCATTGGCCCAACCGCCGCGGCGATGGACGCGATGGGGTCGAAGACGCGCGCGCGCCAGGCGATGGAGAAAGCCGGCGTTCCCGTCGTGCCCGGCACATCGCGTGGCGTGGAGTCGTTCGATGAAGCGGGGCAGATTGCCGCCAGCATCGGATATCCCGTGATGCTGAAAGCTGCCGCAGGTGGCGGTGGCAAAGGCATGCGGCTGGTGAATGCTCCGGAGCAGTTGAAGTCGGCTCTGGAAGCGGCCCGCAGCGAGGCGGAGCGCTCCTTCGGCGACAGCGAAGTTTATCTCGAGAAAGCCATCGTCAATCCCCGGCACATAGAAATGCAAGTGCTGGCCGACGAGCACGGCAACACCGTCTACCTTGGCGAACGCGAATGCTCGCTGCAGCGCCGCCATCAGAAGGTGCTGGAAGAAGCGCCTTCGCCGCTGGTCGATGCCGACATGCGGCGTCGGATGGGGGAGGTTGCGATCCGCGTGGCGCAGGCCGCGGCCTATACCAACGCCGGCACGGTCGAGTTTCTGGTCGACGCGAAGAAGAATTTTTATTTCCTCGAGATGAACACGCGTTTGCAGGTGGAGCATCCGGTGACGGAACTGATTACCGGCCTTGATTTAGTGCACCTGCAGATTCATATTGCGGCAGGGGAAACGCTGCCCTTCAGGCAAGAAGACGTGCGGCTTCGCGGGCACGCCATCGAATGTCGCATTTACGCCGAAGATCCTGACAACAATTACTTTCCCAGCCCCGGGAAGATTACGCTGCTGCTGGCGCCTTCAGGCCCGGGAATCCGCCGCGACAGCGGCATGTATGAAGGCTGGACGGTGCCCATCGACTACGACCCGCTGCTGGCAAAATTGATCGGCTATGGCTCCGACCGTGATCAAGCCATCGCCAGGCTGGGGCGAGCCCTCGGTGAATACTTTGTCGGCGGCATCAAGACAAATATTTCGTTATTTCGGCGCATCCTGCGCGATGAAGATTTTCGCGCCGCCAAACTGGATACAGGATTCCTGGACCGGATGCTGAAACGGCCCGAGGACAAGCCGGCCGACTCAAAAGCGGTGGAAGCAGCAGCCATCGCCGCAGGCATATTCGCCGCACTCGGCGCAGTCAACAACGCGGCAAGAAGCGGTTCGGGCGCGGGCGACACAGCGGAGTCCAACTGGAAAGCCGCCGGCCGCCGCGAAGCTCTACGTGAGGGTTAATCGTAAATCGGGTGACTGGCCGTGATCACTGACCACTGCTTTTATGCTCTACGACATAACGATCGACGGCAAGAGTTACCGGCTTGAGCTCAACCGAGCCGACGGACGCTGGTCTTGCCGCCTCGATGGCCGGGATCTGGAGGTTGATGCCGTTCTCGCGCGCTCGGATGTGCTTTCGCTGCGCATTGGGAACATAGCATATGAGATAAAGTCAGAGCGGGTTGCGAACGATCTTCATTCAAACGATCTGCATCTATGGGTTGACAGCAGACGCTTCGCCGTCGAGGTTCACGATCCCCGCTCCCTGCGCGGCCGCGCGCGCACCGGAGACGATCACGGGCCCAGGAAGATAACCGCCCCCATGCCGGGAAAGGTCGTGCGCCTGCTGGTCCGCGAGGGAGACACCGTGGAACCGGGTGCGGGTGTAGCTGTCGTGGAGGCGATGAAAATGCAGAACGAGATCAAGTCGCCAAAGAAAGGAACCATCCGGAAGATTCTAGTGAACGCGGGCGCGGCCGTGAACGCGGGGGATGTTCTGGCCGTCGTGGAGTGAGGCGGCCTACTTCATCAGCCCGTTACTCTCCAGCACTTGCTTGGCGTAAAAGTTCTCCACCTTGGCGGAGTCGCGCAGCACTTCGTAGTAGGCGGCTTTCAGCAATTGCTCGCGCCGGTCATGGAGTTGCGAGCGGATGGCCTGCTGTACGCGCGGATCCGACAGATCGCGCTGTCCCGCGGGCTCTTTCGACACCAGCTTCACGATAAGGAACCCCATCAACTGCCTGGTCTCGGGGTTCACCATCGGGATGATCGGGCTGTACTGTCCAGGCTTCAGCTTCAGCACTATGTCGCGTGTGCTCGCATCGGCGCTGCGCAGAGAAGACTCGGGAATCGTTCCCAAGTCGCCGCCGTTGCCGGAAGTCTCCGGATCCTCCGAGTAATTCATGGCCAGAGTCCCGAAGTCGTCGCCGCTGTCCAACCGGTTGGCGATCATCTGGATCTTCTTGCGGGCGTCGGCTTCGTTCTGCGCCTTGTTGTTCTGGTTGTGTACTTGCGGGTTCGGCACGGGAGTCACAAAGATCTTCGCCAGGTGGTACTGCGTTTCGATGAGGTTGAAGTCGGATTTGTGCGCGGCGAAATAGTCGGAGATATCCTGATCGGTAACGTTGATCTTCGATGACACTTCCTTGTTCATCACCTTGTCCACGGTGATGGAGCGGCGGATGTCGCGCTTGAAGTCGTCAAGGGTGATCTTCTTTTCCTGCAGCCGCTTATCGAATTCCTCCTGTGTGTACGGGGACTTGATCTCGTTGAGCTTGCGGTCTACTTCTTCCTCGGTGGCCAGCAGGCCGAGCTTTTCGGCGCGGTGCATCACCATATAGTCTTCGATCACTTGACGCAGGATGTTCAGGCGTAGGATGGTGGCTTGTTCTCCGGTGGGCACTTGTTGGGCGCTCGCCACCGAATTGTCGTAGTACTTGTCGACCTCGGAACGGAACACGGTGCGGCCATCCACCGTGGCCATTACGTCGCCGCTTACCTTTGACTTACAGCCCAGCATCGACGCCAGCAGAGCGGCAGCGGCCAGAATTGCCGCGAGCCGGATAAAGTCCGCGTTTTTTTTCAAAGAAATTTCTCCCTTGAACTGATGGTCCGCAGTGCGCTTGGAATGTGCAACGGTCGCAAGCGCCATTCTAGCCGCCTCGTCCAAATCACTTGGAGGCCGGCGCCGTGGCGGCGGCTGCGCGCTCAGGCACGGGCAGGTTGGCATCCTTCAAAGCGCGGTCCAGCGCGGCCCGCACTTCGCCGATGGGCACGGCCCCGTCGATCTTTTCTCCATTGACGAACAAGGTCGGTGTGGCGTCCACCCCGATGTCGTCACCCTGTTTCACCGAGGCCTTGACCGCACTCTCATCCTGCACCTTGATGCAAGACTGCAACTTCACCACGTCGAGATTGTGTTTCTGCCCCTGCAGCAAGGTGAGCTTGTCGAGCGCCTCGAGCCGCGCTCCAGGCGTCTTTTCATTGCTCACCTCGTGCTGGTTGGCGTGAATGTAATCCGCAAAATCCCAATAAGCGTCGCCGTTCTGCGCGGCCAGGCAGTTGGCATCCACGGCCGCGTGCATCGCCCAGGGATGCATCTCCATCGGGTAATCCTTATAAATGAATGTGACGCGATCCCCGTAGTCTTTAAAAATTTCCGGGAATAAGGTCTGGTGCATACGCGAGCAGAAGGGACACTCGAAGTCGTCGAAACTGACCACTACTACCTTGGATGCCTTCGCGCCCCGGGTAGGCCGCCCGCTGGTATCGATTTTGCTCATGGTCTCGGCAAACGGATCCTTGGTCAGGTCAAACTTGGTCAAGCGCATCATCGAAGAGCCGTCTTTGGAAACCAGAAATGTGAGGTCCTGCTTCTTTTCTCCGCTGTCGACGATTACGATGATCGACTGATAGTTGGGGAATTCAGCGCTGGGCGAAGGAGCCCCAATGAGGACGTGGACCTCGGGCGGAAGCTTGTAGTAGGAGCGGATTTGACGCTCGATTTTTTTTGCTAAATCGGGTGAAGCCGACTGAGCCACACAGCCCAGACATACAACAAGCAAGAGCAGAAAAGAACGCCGAATTAGGTTCACCAAAAACCGCCTCAATATCACAGGATTGAATGTTGATTATCTCACAGCGCCGGGCGGGGCGATCGCGGGAACTGTCTGAGGAATGCGGAGTTTCGGGAAGCTCGTCCGCTTCCTCTTCAGCCCGTTCGCCGGAACAAATCCTCCGCCGGCAGCAAGCTGTTCATCGACCCGGAGCGAAAGCCTTCCAGATCGAGAGTCACAAACTTGAAGCCGAGTCCTTTGAATATTTTCGTGAACTCCCCGGCCATATCGGGATCGAGCGCCCGCTCCAATTCCTCGCGAGCGACTTCAATGCGGACGATCTCGCCGTGGTGACGCACGCGGAACTGCCGGAACCCCAGCGCCCGCAGCGCGTCTTCACCCTTCTCCACCACCCCGAGGGCCTCTCGGGTAACCGGCCGTCCATATTCGATGCGGGACGAGAGGCAGGCCGAAGCAGGCTTGTTCCAGATGCGCAGGCCGGCACTTCGCGCGAGGGCGCGAATCTCTTCTTTGGTGAGGCCCGCATCCAGCAGAGGAGCGACGACGTGGTGCGAGCTCGCAGCCTTCTGGCCGGGACGGAAGTCGCCCTGGTCGTCGAGATTTACGCCGTACGCGATGGCGTCAAAGCCACGCGCCGCGCGCAATTCTTCCATCAGGGTGAATAATTCATCCTTGCAGAAGAAGCAACGCTGCGCGTCATTGCGTACGTACTCCGGACGATCGAGTTCCGAAGTCGCAACCACCTCCAGCGGAATCCCTTGTTCGCGGGCAAAAGCAATCGCGTCGGTGAGCTGAGTGCGTGCCAGGCTGGCGGAGTCGGCAATGATCGCCAGCATGTTCGCTCCCAACGCCTGATGCGCGGTCCATGCAAGGTAGGCGGAATCTACACCGCCGGAATAGGCGACAAGGGTGCGTCCGAGGTTGCGCAGGTGCGCCTGCAATAATGCGCTTTTCTCCTCGATATTGGTTCCGACGGCTGACATGCACACCATGTTAGCAGGCTCGCCTGCGCGAGCCCAATGGTCTCTGGTTTCAGACGCTACGGGATGGCCACTAGTAGAGCCGCTCCTGCGGGCGCATACTGCCGAAGCCGCCGATGTTGGCCAGAGTGAAGGTAAAGCGGAACAGGTTCTCGTGCACGGTTGCCACCGTGTAGCTGCGAAACTCCATGGTCGCGCCGCAGCAATCCCAGTTGTAAGTGGTCTGTGCGTTGAAGAACTGCAACTGCGAGGATTCAGCGTCAAAACCAAAACTGCTGGCGGCACTGAAGCCGCGCTTGGTGTTGCGGCCGTATCCCAGGCCCACGCGAAACTGGTTGAAGCGCGCCGGTTCCGAATTGAAAGCCACAATTGCGGTCTGAACGGGTATCTGCAAGAATGCGTCGCCACCGCCGATGGTTACCTGACCGATGTGGTAATTGGCCAGCAGGGTGCTGGCATTGACGCGATTGTTTCGGAAGTCGTAATCCATGTCCCACTCGGCGTCGGTGCGGGCGCTGGTTTCCACGCGCAACCTCGAGACGATAGGCGAAAGGTGTCGCGGTTCGGTGAGAAACGCGATTCCCGTGAGGTCGGCCGTTGTGGTGAACACGTTGCGCTCGCCCGGGACCAACGCCCCGCCAAAGGTGGGATCGAGGAAGTATTTCTGGGCGAGTTCCCAGGTCACGACCTCGCGCACCTGCGGCCCCGGCTGACACGGCGCGTTTGCCGCCGTGCTGGTGTGTTGCCACGGGATGGTCGATTGCGGCGCCGCGCCGCCTGCTATGAGAGCCGACATGATGATCTCGCAATCTTCCGGCTTGGCCGAAGTGCGTTTGGCATAGAGACGGGTCACGAAACCGTACTCGACCTCGTGGGTGTCGGTGAGGATGTCGCGCTCGTCGAATTTCAAAATATTTGAGTAGTTGTTTACCCCGGTTACAAAGCGGTACAGCGCGCGCGGTTCAATGACGTGCTTCCACTTTCGTCCCAGGAATTCTTTGTCGAAAACGCGTTCCAGCACCGGCGGCCGCAGTTCCACGGACGTCTCCAGAGCCTGGCGGTTGACCGGGTCGTTTACGGCCTGCCCGGGATTTACCCCGCTTTCTCCCACGAGCCTTTCCGTGTAATAGGTTTCATGCAATATCAGTTCGGGACGCAAAGACCAGCCGCCGAACAACAGCGGCATCGAGATCCCAGGGCTCAGATCGAAGCGGCCAAGCAGATTTCCCGTGCGGAAAGCCGGCGTGCAACGCTGAAACAAGAGCACGCCCGAACACTGTTCGGGCTCGCTGCGTGCCAGGCCGGTACCGGACGCGTCGAACGACCAGTAAAGCGGCGCGTGCCCCAATTGTTTTTCCACGCTGGAAGAATCCAGACTGGGGGCATGCGAAATCGTGATTACCTGCCCGGGCGTTGTGCTCAGGAAGTTCTGGTAGCGCTCCAGAAATCCATTGAGGTAAATGCCGTCCGTGGACTTGGACATAAACGCTTGCGACTTCACTTCCGAATACACAGCCTGGCTGAAAACTTCATTGAAGGCCAGCCGGAAAAGAAACGAACTCAGGTAGTCGATGTTGGCCACGGCGCGGAAACCATCGATGTTTCCCCCCGAATTCAAGCGCACATTCTCACCGCCTTCTTTAAGCGGAGGTGTGCCGATGCCGCGGTCAATCACACCAAAATAGTTCAGATCCACATAGGAAGTTTCAGTGGGCCGCGCGCGAAACTCTCCCCGCTGCGACCAGCCGCGCAGGGAAAAATATTCAGCGCCCAAGGTGGCGTCCATCATGCGGTTGATGGCCCAGTAGTAGGCATCGCCAACGACGTTGCCCTTGGTGGAAGACCGCGCCACCGACGGCATCAGAAACCCTGATTGCCGGGACTCTTTCTCCACGGGATGGGTCACGTAGGGAAAGTAGAGGATGGGAATGCCGTGCAGGGCGAACGTGCTGCGGTAGATTTGAGCGTTACCGCCCACGTCGACAATCACCCTGCGCGCGTCGAATTGCCAGCTGGGATGAGGCAACTCGCAGGTGGTGATGGTGCCGTCGTAGAGCAGGTAGTGGTCGGGGCTGGTCTTGTCGACAATCTTGCCAGTGAAGGCGAAGGGAGCGGTGGAAGTCAGGATCACCCGATTGTCGCGATAGCGCAGCCCGGTGGTGCCGGTCACGTCGTAGAAGCGTCCCGTTTCGAGGGCCAGATTATAGGTGCCATGCGACGCGCGAATGTGGTCGTCATTGGGACCGCCGTCGAGTTTGAAATGTCCGGTTGCGGTTGCTTCTTTTGTGTCGGAATTGTAGGTGGCTTCGTCGGCTTTCAGCACATAGCTTCCGTAATAGATTTCAACCGCTCCGTGCAATTTGTAAACCGAGCCTTCTTCCTCCTGATCGATGGCGCAGATGGTATTGACGTCTTCTCCCTTTTCCTTCTGCGCTGCGGCTGCCAGAGCACAGGGTGTTGTCTCAGGGATTGCCGGCTTGTCGGGCGCAGTACCGACGCGCTGTGTAGCGGTAGGATTCGCGGGCGGCAACTGGCTGGTAACTAATGGCGCAGCGATAAGAAGGTGACAAAGCACTGCGGCCGTGATAAGGAATCTGTTGCGAAGAGTCATCGGAACGCGATCATCGAACCGGATCATCGGAACAAAGCTATCCGAAGCGCAGACGGAAGCGCGCGGAGGCCTTTACCGGCAGCAGTCGTGGTGAACTTAGCACGGCTGTGCCTCAGGAGGCAAAGCCGCCTGAGACCTTGGATTCCGATGCCGTGTTCCTGGTTATCCGGTAAGGGTTATCCGACAAAGGTTATCCGGCCAGGCTTATCCGGCCGGGCTCTGGTTCTAGCGTTCTCATAAGATTGTGATTCATGCCTTGTCCGCTTTGTGGTGACATTTGCCGCTGCGCTTCCGACGCTAACTCTGCCTCTGCGCCCGGCTGGCTCGCGAGTGATGATGCAGTCGCTGAGCCAGCTTTGCCCGGCGGATCTCCGGCGGACCCCCCTGCGCCTGGCGGATCTGTGCCTGAAGACTCGGTTGCCTGGCGCCAGGAAGTTGCCGCGCGGCTGAATCGATATCAGGCGCGGCGCAAGCCACGGCCGCCACGCTATCCGTCCCTGCGCTTGCGTTTTGAGGACGAGGAAAATTCCGCTCGCGCCGCTGTTGAATCAGGAAACGTGCCCCCGATCTCGGCACCGGTTTCGCATCAAGCCCTCGCCTTGGACCGGTTCGCCGACCACGGTGCCCAGGCTGAGGAGTTTCCAGCGTCCGACGAGTTGCCTCCCGAGGCTCCAACCCCAGTCCACACCGCGCCACTTACCACGGCTCCCGCCACGGCAAAGATCATTGAGTTCCCGCGTTCCTGGGCTCCCACGCCTGCGCCGCTCGACGAATTGGCGGGGCCGGTCTTGGATGGTGACCGTCCTCGCATCCTGGAAGCGCCAGAAGTGGTCCCACCGCCTCCGGCTTTAGGTGGAATCACGATTGAGCCGGCCCGGCAGCCGGACATGGAGAAACGTCCGGGGATTGATATCCCGCTGCGGAGTGCGTCCCTGCTGCGCCGCATCTTCTCGGCGGTGATCGATGGGGTCATCATCGCGGCCGCCTGCGCTCTGTTCGGCTTGATTTTTTGGAATGTGACGGCGATCCGCCTGCCGCGATTGCAGATCGTCGGGTTCACTGCTGCTCTTTCCGGCGTTTTCTGGGCTGCATACGAATATCTTCTGCTGGTCTACTCAGGCAGCACGCCCGGGCTGCGCCTGGCGCAACTCGAACTGGCCCGCTTCGACGGAAGACCTGCCGGCCGCCGGCTGCGCCACTGGCGCGTCTTTGCTTCATTCCTCTCGGCTGCTTCGCTCGGCATGGGATACGCCTGGGTCTTCCTCGACGAAGACTCGCTCTGCTGGCACGACCGCATCACGCATACCTACCTCGCACCGAGGGCCCGCGGTAGCGCCCAGCAACACGACCGACTGACCCTGTAGCACTCTGCTAGCCGCCACCCAGCTCCACCCCACCTACCGCTGGTAGGTCCCTGTTTTTCGACTATCCGCTCAGAGATCGCCGCCGAGCTTCTCTGGCAAAGATTTAGCCATCTCCAGCATGGCATGGTGATACTTTTCGTGGGCGAACTCGCGCGCAATCTGCCACCCCTGACTGAGATAGAATTGCACGGCAACCGCATTCGACCGAACCACGCGAAGGCGGCACATCTGGTGACCACGGGCAGCTATCTCGGCTTCGCCGTGCGCGAGTAATCTGCTGCCAACACGCTGTTTGCGGTGCTCGCGAAATACCCACAGGTCGCTAACCCACTCCCGATTCGTTATGATCACGCCCACAATCTTTTCATCAGAAACTGCCACCCATGCCAACGGCCAATCCTCATCTTCGAACTCAAGGGGGACGGGATTCGGAGCAAAGAGATCCTTAAATGTTTCAGTCGCCACTGTCTCGATCAGAGCCCGTACCGAGCTGTACTCGCTGGATTGCGGTCGCCGCATAACCACTTCAATGGTCATCCGCGTATTTTAGTTGAGCCTCGGTGGCCTGCTCCCTGATTGCAGGCAAACCGGAAGCCGGCCCGCCACCCACGTTCCCCTATGCTATCTTCATTAGGTTTACCCTGATAGGCGGTCCACGTAATTCCCTGAAGCATGGCTACCTCGGTTGAAGGCTCCAAACCGGCCATAAAGGTCTTCGTCGCCACCACGGTGATGTTGACCTTCATCTCCTTCTGGCGAGCCTCCGCCATCGTCCTCTCTGATCTCGCATCTTCCGCCTATTACGCCGGTGGTGACGCGGAGAAAGTCATCGGCAAGAGCGCTCCCTGGTTCATTCTCGCGGTTATGTTGTTCAGCTACTGCGTGCGGGCGCTCTATATCGAATCCAGCAGCATGTTCGTCCGTGGCGGCGTCTACCGCGTGGTCAAGGAAGCCATGGGCGGCACGCTGGCCAAGTTTTCGGTCTCGGCCCTGCTGTTCGACTATGTGCTGACCGGCCCCATCAGCGCTGTTTCCGCCGGCCAATATCTGGCGGGCTTCATCAAAGACATGGGGCTGTACATGCACCGCCCGCTGCACTTTTCCGACGACCACTTCGCCGCGGGACTGGCCGTCATCGTGGTGCTCTATTTCTGGCGAAAGAATACCCAAGGCATGCATGAATCCAGCCAGAAGGCCTTGCAGATCATGGTCATTACCACCGTGATGGTGGTGATCCTGATCATCTGGTGCACCATCACGGTTTTGCGCGCTCCCGCCATCCAACTGCCACCCAACCCGCTGCACCCGGGCGTGATTCCCTTAAACAAGGAGTCGCTCGGCTGGCTCAACGGAACCTGGTTCGGCCACGTGACGTGGATCATCCTTTTTGTCGGATTCGGGCACTCAGTCCTGGCCATGAGCGGCGAAGAGACGCTGGCGCAGGTCAATCGCGAGATCGAACATCCCAAGCTGAAGAACCTGGAGAAGACCGGGCTGGTCATTTTTATCTACAGCCTGTTGTTCACCTCACTGGTCTCGTTCTTCGCCGTAATGATCATCCCCGACCATGTCCGGCACGATTACTTTGCCAACCTCATCGGCGGCATCGCCATGTACCTGGTTGGGCCCACCAGCCTGAAGCTGCTGTTTCACGGCTTTGTGGTGCTGGTGGGAGTGCTCATCCTGGCCGGCGCGCAGAACACTTCCATCGTGGGCGCCAACGGTGTTCTGAATCGCGTGGCGGAAGACGGAGTGCTCACCAGTTGGTTCCAGAAGCCGCACCACCGCTTCGGCACCAGTTACCGCATCATCAACCTGATCGTCATACTGCAATTGCTGACCATCTTCCTCAGCCTGGGCAACGTGTACGTTCTGGCCGCGCTCTACGCTTTCGGCGTGATCTGGAGCTTCGCCATGAAGTCCATCGCCGTGCTCGTGCTGCGCTTCACCGAGCCAGGAAACCGCGCCTGGAAGGTGCCGGGCAACCTGCACATCGGCAAGATTGAAATCCCGGTGGGATTGATTCTCATTTCTGCCGTGCTGTTGATCACCGCGGTCGTGAACCTGTTTACCAAGTATGAAGCCACCATCGCCGGAGTGATTTTCAGCGGCATGTTCTTCACCATCTTCACGCTTTCCGAGCGCCACGTCGCCAAGGAGCGGCACGGAAAGCCGGAGCAACTTGACCAGTTCCGCGTCTACGGCAACCAGGAACTGGGCAGCGGAGCCATGGGCGTACGTCCCGGCAACATTCTGGTTGCGGTGCGCGATCCCCGGAACCTCTATTACCTGCGCCAGGTGCTGGCTCATACCAACACGGTCAAGCAGGATGTAGTGGTGATGAGCGCTCGCATGTACCATCGCGAACACAGCTTCACCGGCAGCGCCGTCATGGAAGCCAGCCAGGTTTTCGACCACTACGAGCAGGAACTCTTTACCGCCGCCGTAGCCGTAGCCGAAAAAGAGGGTAAGCCGATTTCTCTGCTGGTAGTTCCGGCGACCGACGTGTTCGAAGCCATCATGGTGACCGCGCAGCGGCTCGATTCCTCGCGCGTAGTCTGCGGCCTCTCCAACAAGCTTACGGCAGACGAGCAGGCCAGGCTCACTGGAGACGCCTGGGAGCGCATGCCCGAGCCCCGTCCGCGCCTGTCCCTGGAAGTCTGCGCTCCCGACGGCACCGTCCGCGAGTACGCTATCGGCCCTCACAATCCGCGCCTGCGCCCGCAGGACGTCGAACTCATGCACCAGCTCTGGCTCAACATCACCTGCGATCCCAAGTTTGCCGGAGCGCACCATTACCACATCGTGGCCCTGGCATTGGAAGAACTGCAGCGCGAATTGAGCACCGAACAACGCACCCAGCTTCTGCAAAAGTTGCTGGAGGAAATGAACCGCTCGGGCGACGCGGGTGACGAGCCGAAAAACTAAGTCTGCCACGGATTCGCACGGATTTTCGCGGATAAAGACAAGAACGTTAGTTCTATCCGCGTGGATCCGTGCAATCCGTGGCTAAGAAGTATTTTCACTCACCGCGTTAACAGCGCGTCCAGCGACGCCCTCAACTCCCGATAGCGAAACGGATACCCACTAGAGATAAGCTTGCCGGGTTCCACCTTCTGGCTGCCCAGCAGCAGTTCCTCGCCCATCTCGCCGAAGACCAGCTTTGCCGCGAAGGCCGGCATGGGAAAAATCGCCGGACGCGACAACACGCTGGCCAGCGTACTGGCGAACTCCGCGTTCCTAACCGGTTTCGGCGCGACCATGTTCACCGCTCCCTGCATCAAGTCATTCTTCAAAACGTGGTGGATCGCCCCCACCATGTCCCGCACATCGATCCAGCTCATCCATTGCCGCCCGTCTCCGGTTCGCCCGCCCAGCCCCAGCTTGAACGGCAGCAGCATGGCTCCGAGCGCGCCGCCTTTCGCGCTGAGCACAATTCCTGTCCGGATGTGCGCGGTGCGAATGTCGGCTTGCACCGCGGGCGTGGTCGCTTCTTCCCACTCCTGGCAAACCTCGGCCAGAAATCCTGTGCCCGGCGCACTCTCCTCTGATAACAACTCGTCGCCGCGGTCGCCGTAGTAGCCGATCGCCGACCCGCAGACAAAAACTTTCGGCTTTTCTTCCGAACGCGCCAGAGCCTGCGCCAGATTCAAAGTCCCGGCTACGCGGCTCTCTCGAATCTTGCGTTTCTTGGCCGCCGTCCATCGCCCGAAAATGCTTTCGCCAGCCAGATGAATCACGGCGTCAAATCCAGAGACCGCCTCTGGTGCAATTGGCGCGGACGGATCCCACGCAATCTCCCCGTCTCCCGCAGCCTGTCCACGCACTAGCCGCACCACCGACCATCCACTCGTTTTGAGCGAAGGAAGAAGAGCGGCGCCGATCGGCCCCGAGACCCCGCTGACAAGAATTCTGGAATTCATGACTTGCCGCATGCAACTCTACCAGTTGCCGGAGCGTCCCAACAAACTGCAGATCGATTTGAAACCTTCGTAACGGGCGAAATGCGAGAAGGCTCTTATAAGCTCTCACCAAGGGCTCAGCGTGGCAGTCCGGTGGAATCGTTGGTGTAAGCTCTTTCATGGATTCTCTGGCCGCGTGACGTTCCCGCGAATCCACCGCCAGAGCAACGGATCTTGAAGTGAGCGAGAGGGGATAGGACTTTCTTCATGGCGTTCCAATTCAGACCCGGACCAATAGTCTTTGCGCTGGTCGCTCTGGGCTGGACGTCGCCATGCTTAGCCCAGACCGTTTCGCCAACGTCTTCGCCCGCTCTGGCGTCCGGAAGCGTCAGTGGAACCGTTGTTGACCAAAGTGGAGCCGTCGTCGCGGGAGCCCACGTCAAGCTCACTCGGGCGGACGTGAACGAAGCTCAATCCCCCAGCCAGGAGGCACTGTCAGGCGACGATGGCCAATTCGCCTTTGCCAACGTCGCTCCCGGCGCTTTCCAACTCAGCATTACCTCGTCGGGCTTCGCCAGCCAAACCTCTTCTGGAGTCCTGCATGCGGGGGAGATCTTAACCGTCCCGCAGATCGCGTTAGCGGTTGCGGCCAACGTCACCGATGTGGAGGTCGCGCTCTCGCAAGTTCAAGTCGCGGAAGCGCAGATCAAAGACGAAGAGAAGCAGCGTGTACTCGGCGTCATTCCCAATTTTTACGTTACGTACGATCCTCATCCCGTTTCCCTCAACGCCAAACAAAAATTCGAGCTGGCCTGGAAGACGACCATCGATCCCGTCACCTTTGTCATAGTTGGTGGCATTGCCGGTGTTCAGCAGGCGGATAATGCTTTCAGCGGATTCGGGCAAGGCGCACAAGGCTACGCCAAGCGCTTCGGTTCCACCTACGCCAACCTGGCGACGGGTACGTTTCTCGGAAGCGCCATCCTGCCCTCCATCTTCAAACAGGATCCCCGGTATTTCTACAAGGGAACCGGAAGCGTGCGATCCCGCACCATGTATGCCGTCGCCAATTCAGTGATTTGCAAGGGCGACAACGGACGCTGGCAGGTAAACTACTCAAACATCCTCGGAAACATTGCCGCCGGTGGTATCTCAAATTTCTACTATCCCTCGCAAAACCGCAACGGAGCGGCACTAACCTTCGAAAACGCGCTAGTTGGCATCGGCGCCACCGCCGTAGCCAACGTGGTCGAAGAATTCCTTATGCGCAAGCTAACCCCAAACACCAACCGCGACTCACCCAAACACTAAGAGTGTGACGGCCAAGTGTGGAGCGGGCGCCCTCGCCCGCGTCTTTCCATGACAACAAAGGCCAACTTTCCCACCTTCATTGACTTGCCCCATCCCTAGTCCTAAGATTTCACCCTATGATCGGGCAAATCATCTCGCACTATCGCGTCGTCGAGAAGCTGGGCGGCGGCGGGATGGGTGTGGTTTACAAGGCTGAGGACACCGAGCTGGGACGCTTCGTGGCCCTCAAGTTCCTGCCCGAGGACGTAGCGCAAGATCCGCAGGCCCTCGAACGTGCCGTGAGGCCGGGCTGCGTCCGCTCTCAACCATCCCGCATCGAGGGCATCGGCAATCTCGATGGCAAGATTCAGCAGCGCATCGGCTTCCATTTTGGCGTCCGCCAAGGCGATGCTTCAGCGTCATGCCGTCGAGAAACTCCATGGCAATGAACGCCTGCCCCTCGTGATTGCCGATTTCGTAAATGGTGCAGATGTTGTGTACCTCCTCGAGAATTTTTGAGCGCTCGATTTAAGACTGGCCCGGGGGCGTCGATCCTGGTTCTTCCCTCCTAGCGAGCCGGGGTCGAGGCGGCAGCGGCTCAGTTTGGCATTTATTCCCACGGCGTCATCCCGAAGCCCCTCGTTTTCTCCAGCGGGGCGAGGGATCTCCCGCTTAACCGGCCCAACGCGTAAGCCAAACTGCGCCACTACTAACCAGGCGACTACACTCACGACCCCAGCCGGGCGCCCTCGCGGTCGAGTGACCTCAACGGTCAGGGCCGCCCGCCCTTGCAATGGGGAGAAGGATTAAACGTCGTATAATCTCGTGCGCGCAACTAGGCAGCAGAACATATGAACGTACAAGAACAAATCAAGAAGTACATTACCAGCCAACCGGAGCCAAAACGCAGTGACATGCGAGAGTTGCATCGGCTCACACTTCAAGTGTCACCGGAATGCAAATTATGGTTCTTCGATGGTAAAGACAGCAAAAATCATACTGTTTCCAACGCCACGATTGGATATGGATTTCACACAATAAAATATGCCGATGGAAAAAGTAGAGAGTTTTTTCGAATTGGTGTGAGCGGAAACAAGGCCGGAATCTCTGTCTATATTCTTGGTCTCGAAGATAAGAAGTACTTAGCCAAAACGTATGGAAAAAAACTAGGCAAGGCGAGCGTGACCGGATATTGCATTCGGTTTAAAGCTCTAACGGATATAAACATCGATACGCTTGAAGCGGCAATACGAGATGGGCTTGCAGCTCAGAATGAAAAAGGCAAGCTGATGAAATAATTCCACTGTTAAAGGCAAGCAGTTATCGACGTAAAAGGCCCTCCGCTATACGACCCCTACAGCCCTGACCCGCGCCACAAAGCCATTCTCTATAAAACGGGTCTCCCGCAATAGTCGTGCGGCTTTCCGTCAGCGCTCCTTGTCTTTCTCTGTTGGCGTTGCCCACTGCGGAAGCATCACGAGCAAACCGGAGGTTAATGTCAACTGACGCTAACAGGCGATTACACTCATTGACCCCAGCCGGGTGCCCCATCCCCGTCTCTCCGTTCCGTGGAGAGACAGAGCCCGCCCTGAGCGAAGCCGAAGGGATGGGGATTCTGACCTCCAAGTCTATGTAATTGGCACTCACGACCCCCAACTGCCAGCCTCGTTCGCCACTTTTCAACGCTTTCTCTTCGCCCCACGATTTTCGTGCCGATATATCGGCACTCGGCTAAACCCAACTGCCCCAATCACCTGCCACCAATCGACTATAGCTTTAAGGTGGTTTTCCGAGATTTCCGAATTTTCCACAGTGTTCCGGTAAAACCGCTTGAATGTTCCAACTGGAACATTCAGCACAATGTTCCGGCAGGAACACCGCGGGCTATAATCCTACATGGCGAGCTTGCGCCAACAGATCGCGACCACCGCTCTTACGCTCACCAAGTTCCGCGAGCTCATGAAGCGGATCCAGGACAACCGTCCGCAGGACGATCTCTCCATCGTCAAGAAAGCCTACGACTACTCCCTGAAGTATCACGAAGGCCAGCTGCGCGCCTCGGGCGAGCCTTACCTGGTGCATCCCCTCGAGGTAGCTTTGGTGCTCGCTGAAATGAAGATGGACCCGGTTGCCATCGCCGCCGGCCTGCTGCACGATTCCGTCGAAGACACCTCGGTCACCATCGTCGACATTCAGAAGGAGTTTGGCGAGCAGGTCGCGCACATTGTCGAAGGTGTCACCAAGATCAGCAAGATCGACTTCGCCACGCGCGAGGAGGCGCAGGCCGAGAACCTGCGCAAGATGATGCTCGCGATGGTCGATGACATCCGCGTGGTGCTCATCAAGCTGGCCGACCGCCTGCACAACATGCGCACGCTCGAACACCTGCAGCCCGATCGTCAGCGCAAGATCGCCGAGGAGACGCTTGAGATCTACGCTCCCATCGCCCACCGCCTCGGCATGGGAAAGATTCGCGGCGAGCTCGAAGACCTTGGCTTTCGCTTCCTCGACCCAACTGGCTACGAGCAGGTGGAGAAATCCGTCAACGCGCGCCGCAAAGAGGGCGAAGCTTTTCTCGTGAAGATGCAAGGGATCATCAGCGACAAGCTGAAAGAGGCGGGCATCCAGGCCAAAGTTGATAGCCGCATCAAGCGCCTGTTCAGCATTCACAAGAAGCTGCAGCGGCAGCGCATTTCCGTCGACCAGGTCTATGACCTGTTTGCCATGCGCATCATTACTCGGTCGTTGCAAGATTGCTACGCAGTGCTCGGGATCATTCATAACATCTGGCGGCCGGTGCCGGGGCGCATCAAGGACTTCATCGCCATGCCGCGGCCGAATTTCTACCAGTCGCTGCACACCTCGGTGATCACAGAAGATGGAACGCCGTTTGAGATACAGATTCGTACCGAAGAGATGCACAAAATGGCCGAGGAAGGCATCGCCGCTCACTGGAAATATAAAGACGGTCCGGTCTCGGCGCAGGATGAGCAGCGGCTGGCGTGGCTGCGGCAGGTGGTCGAGTGGCAGCGCGACGTCAGCGATCCGAACGAATTTCTTACTGCGTTGAAGGTTGATCTCTATCCCGAAGAGGTTTATACCTTCACGCCCAAAGGTAAAGTTGTGGTGCTGCCGCGCGACGCTACGCCGGTCGACTTTGCTTACACCATTCACACTGAGGTTGGACACACTTGTGTCGGAGCCAAGGTGAATGGGCGCATGGTGCCGCTGCGCCACAAGCTTCACTCCGGTGACATTGTCGAGATCCTTACCCAGGCCGGCCACAAGCCCAGCCGCGACTGGCTTGGGCTGGTCAAGTCTTCGCGCTCGCGCAACAAGATCAAGCACTGGCTCAACGTGCACCAGCGGGAGCGCTCGATTGAAATCGGCCGCAAGCTGATCGAGAAAGAAGCGCGCAAGTACCGCATCGCTCTCAAGGAAATTAAGGACGAAGAGCTGCTGAAGGTTGCCGGCGGGTATGGGCTGGGCAAGGTCGACGACCTGATGTCCGGCATCGGCTACGGAAAATATTCGGCGCGGCAGGTGCTGGCGCGTCTTCTGCCTGCCGGGGCCACGCCTTCGATGGCGGGAGACATTGAAGCTGAGGGGCTCTCCAACAAGCCCGGAGCGATCGCCAGTGTGGTGCGGCGCGTGTTTGGCGACCACAACGCCATCATGGTCAAGGGCCAGGGGGATATGCTGGTCTACCGGGCGCGCTGTTGCAATCCCATTCGCGGAGAAGGCATTGTCGGCTACATTACCCGCGGCAAGGGAGTGGCGGTGCATGCGGTGAACTGCCCTAACGTGACCAACCTGATGTACGAGCCGGAACGGCGCATCGACGTGGAATGGGCACGCGACGAGAGCACGCCTACGGCTTATGCGGTCAAGCTTACCGTCTATTGTGACGATCGTTTTGGTATGCTTAAAAATATTACCAGTGTAATCGGTGATGCTCAAAGCAATATTAAAAACATTGAAGCGCGCACTTCCAACAGCCAGGCCAGTGTGGAGATCGTGCTTGATATCTCCGATTTGAAGCATTTGGAATCGATCATGGCTGGGCTCAGGAAGATTCCTGGCGTGCATGAGGTGCAGAGGCTGCAGAAGATTTAGAGGCAGGGGCCAGGGGTCAGTTGGAATCCTCTCACTTTGACGGTTTCTTACGCGCCGCGCATCCAAAAAAGCGTACCTCAGGCGCTGAAGCGCGGGTTCATTTTCGACGGCTTAACGGCACGAATGAATTCGTGCCCTTCCCGAGCCCTTTCATGGCCGGGTCACCGATCACTGATCACTGGCCACTAGCCACTGACCACTGCCTTTCAGCTTCTCAGAGCTGCGTTTTCTTCGCGGAGATATTCTTCCAGGCGGGCTGCGAGCCAGGAAACCAACTGCTCTTTTACCGGGGCGGGAACCTGAAGGAATTCCATGCCTGAGGATCCCGCCGGGTTACACCAGCAGACCTCCGCGGTGATCTTGGCATCGGCTTGGGTATGGGGCAGCAGCAGGCGCAGAGTAACTCGATCTCCTACCTGTAGGCCGGGCGCGTTGGTGAGAGCGATGCCGACCTCGCTGATGTTGGCGGAGGTGGCCATAATTTCGGGCTGGGAGCCAATCGTGAGATAGACAGGCACCCGCACGGGGCAACGGAAGGAACGCCTTTTTTCGTTCACCATGAGCGGGTAGGAGACGCGAAGAGTTCGCATGAGGACGGTGGGAGACAGCGGCTTGACCAGCACGAAGCTGGCGCCGGCGCGGAACGCGCTGGGCATTTCTTCGTTGCAATCCAGAACTGCCACCACGACCGAGGCCTTGTGAGACGTCATTTGACGTAACTTTTTGAGCAGATCGAGGGCTTCAGCCCGGTTCTTGAAGTCCACTACCAGGGCTTCGAATTTGGAGTGGCAAAGTTTGTAGGCAGCAGAGGTGAAGTCGGAGCAGATATCGACGTGCATCGACATCTTTCCCATGCACTCGCAAAGAGTATCGATGGTCTGAATGTCACCGCTTACCAGCAGAACTCGAACTCCGATCGGCGTGGGTGTTCTTGATCCCGGTCGTGCGGATGCAGCCGTGTTCGACGAGGGCTTGGCCGGTTCTGTCGCGTGGACTACGGTTTCACTCATACCACCAGTGCCTCGGGGATTTCCATCTCCCCGTGTTCAAAGGCGTCGACGAATGCATCCACCACCGCGGGATCGAAGTTGGTTCCGGCGCTGGAGACGATGATTTGCCGGGCTTCGAATGGGGTGACTGCGCGGCGGTAGGGCCGATCGCTGGTTAAGGTGTCGTAGGCATCGGCCACGGCCAGTACGCGGGCTTCAATGGGTATCTGGTCGCCTTTCGAGGGGCCGTATCCCGAGCCGTCAAACTTGTCGTGATGGGCAAGAATAATGGGGAGCACGCGGCGCAGGGATCCGCCGACCGGCTCCAGCAGGGCGACTCCCTTCTGGACATGCTGGCGCATTTCCGCCATCTCTTCGGGCGTGAGGCTGGCCGCCTTGTGCAGAAGGTCGCGGCTGGTTTCAAGCTTGCCGACGTCATGGAGCAGGGCCGCGGCGCGGACATCGTCGATGCGGTCCTGGTCAAAGCCCATGCGCTTGGCAATCGATGAGGAATACAGCGCCACCCGGTAGGAGTGATTGTGGGTGTATTTGTCGTTGGAGATGAACTGCTGCAGAATCGTCAGCAGGCCGAAGTAGGTTTGGCGGAGTTCGCCCATATGACGCTCTTTCTTGTCATACAGGGTGCCCATGGCGTAGGCGGTGATCAGAAGCAAGCAAGCCCATGTGACCAGCTCGGACCATTCGTCGTAAGTCAACACGAACGGAGCGGAGCCGGCAAAGAGGCCGGTATTCTTCCATAGAAGTATGAGCACCATGAAGATGCTGGCACTGGCCGTGAGCACGGCGTGCCTGCGGCCATAGACATACGCCGAGAAGATGGTGGGCAAGGTGTATAGACCAAGAATCATGCGGTGAGACGCGACCAGCCAGTTGAACAGGCCGGCGATGACGAAGAGAGATAAGACCAGCCATAGTTCCTGGTTGATTCTGGCTAGTCCGCCTTTGAACTTGGATTTGATATCGGAAGCATCCCCGGCAAGGCTGGCTCGTGTGCCCAGGATGCGTTCGTTTTTGAATGTCGATTTCATGCCATTTTCCATGTTGAATGATGTCCCCTGCGAATGAAGCGCCCATAGTCTCACTATCGGCTGGCTCTCATACAACGTTAATCTTCCCCTGAAGCAGTAGATAGGGACCATGGGGTCAGTGGCCACTAAGGTTTTTGAGGTTGGCCTAGAACGAGTCCTGGACGACTTCCCTCGGCGGGATGGTGGGGAAAGGCGGGCGCGCGCTGCGCAATCGACGAAGAACGTGACTTAAGTTTATTGACTTGAACACGTTCATTTTTATCTTGACAAGGCCTTTGGGGAGGGTGCATTCTGTATTTGAACATGTTCAAATACGAGTTTCCAAGGAGGATTGCCATGTATATCGTCGGATGCTACGCAAGTTATCTGCTGATCAGCCTGGCCGTGACTGTGTGGGTGGCGCGAACGCTGCATAAGAACGGTAGGGTGTTTCTGGTGGATGCTTTTCATGGAAATGCTGAGCTGGCCGACTCAGTGAATCACCTGCTGGTGGTCGGGTTCTATTTGATCAATGTCGGCTATGTGACGCTGGCTCTCAGAACGACGACGAATCTGGACACGCTGCGGTCGGCGATGGAACTGGTGAGCGATAAGGTTGGCCTGGTTCTGCTGGTCCTGGGAGCGATGCACTTCTTTAATCTGGTTGTTTTTTCCAGCCTGCGTAAGCGCACGCGCGGACGCTCTGGGCTGGATATGCCGTTTTCCAATCCGGTGGCTGCGGTTCCAGCGACTGTGACTGCGACGCCCAGGGCATAGCCATGACGCAAGCCGCCACTAAGACGACCAAGAAGTCCGAGGAGACCCGGACGCGCATTCTCGAGGCTGCGCTGGCATTGTTCCGCAAGCGCGGCTTTGAGAATGCGACCATGCGGGACATTGCGCGGGAGTCCGGAGTAGCTTTGGGGGCTGCCTACTACTACTTCGATTCGAAAGATGCATTGGTGATGGGGTTTTATGAGCAGGCGCAGCGGGAACTCGATCCTTTGCTGGTGGAGGCTCTGGCGAAGACGCACGGTCTCGAAGAACGGTTGCGGGCCGCGATTGACGTGAAGTTCAAGTACTTTGCTGCCAACCGGAAGCTGATGGGAGCTTTGTCGGCGCATATCGATCCGCAGCATCCTCTGTCGCCCTTCAGCGCGGAAACCCGCGACATTCGCGAGCGCGATATGGGATTTCTGGCGGCCGCGATCGACGGATCGAAGGTCCGGATTCCCGAGGATCTGAAAGCCCATCTGCCGCGCGTGTTGTGGCTCTATCAGATGGGGCTGCTCCTGTTCTGGGTGTATGACTCGTCGCCTGGGCAAACGCGAACCCGGCAACTGTTCGAGAAGAGCCTCTCGATTGTGGTGAACCTGATCAGGTTTTCAAGCTTGCCGCTGATGCGGCCAGTGCGGAAGCTGGCCACAGACTTGTTTGAGATTGTTTATGGCGAGGAAACGCCGCTGCTTCCAAAGGTGACGCCATGAGCGAGGCGCTTCGCATCGTTCTGGCTGGCGGTAATGGTCAGATGGGGAATCTGCTGGCCCGCCATTTCCATGAGAGCGGTCATCAGGTTGCCGTGATCGTGCGGTCGGTTCAGCCTGCGCCCTGGCGGGTGATTCAGTGGGATGGAACCAGCTTGGGTGATTGGACTGGCGAACTAGAGCGGGCTGATTTAGTAATCAACCTCGCCGGCCGCAATGTAAATTGCCGGTATACACCGTCCAATCGACGGGCGATTAAGGAATCCCGGGTGCAGAGCACGTTGCTGCTTGGCCGGGCCATTGCGCAGCTGGCTCATCCGCCTCGAGTGTGGATGAACGCGAGCACGGCCACAATCTATCGGCATGCGCTCGACCGTCCGATGGACGAAGATACGGGCGAGATTGGCGGAAACGAGCAGGACTGCCCCTCTACCTGGCGCTTCAGCATTGATGTTGCCACCAGTTGGGAGCAGGCATTTTTCTCTTCAGTAACGCCCCGCACCCGGAAGATCGCTCTGCGCAGTGCTATGACCATGAGCCCCGACCCAGGCGGCATTTTCGCGGAGTTGCTGCGACTGGTGCGCCTTGGGCTGGGAGGACCCGCGGGTTCGGGAGAACAATTTGTCTCCTGGATTCATGGCGCCGATTTCATCCGCGGCATCGAGTTTCTGATGGATCATGAAGAGCTGGATGGTCCGGTGAACCTTGCGGCGCCCGGTCCGCTGCCGAATCGTGAATTCATGCGGGCGCTGCGGGAAGCCTGGGGAACGCGAGTGGGCCTGCCTGCACCACGGCCTCTGCTGGAACTGGGCGCGGTGTTTCTGCGCACGGAAACCGAACTCATTCTGAAGAGCCGCCGGGTTGTTCCCGGAAGGCTGCTGCGGGCGGGATTTGAGTTTCAATTCCCCGAATGGAGGGGAGCTGCTAGAGATCTGGTGGCGCGTTGGCGCGGAACTACGGGCTAGGAATTGCACGTCCCTGTTTCATGGACGGCTCAGCGGCAGATCATCGGAACCAGATCAGTATAGGCACTCTTCGCAGCAGCTTCCCTTCACGCTGGAACTTAGTGCCAGTTCGGCATAATCTAACCGACAACTGCTGAAAGCTACGGGTATTGGAGTGAAGAGGCTTCTGCCATGAAACGTTCCGTCGGAGTGACGGTAATTGCGATTCTGTCGCTGATTGGATCCGGGCTCACCTTCGCCATGGGGATCCTGATGCTGGTGGCGATGGTCCTGGTCCCTGTTCCCCGCTCGAGCGCGTTTCCCGCCTCGCCCCTCTTATTCCGGGTATTTTTCGTGGCGCTGTCTCTCGTGTACTTGTTGCCGGCGGCGTGGGGTATATGTACCGGCGTTGGGCTGTGGCGGCTGAAGAACTGGGCGCGCATTTCGATGATCGTCTTCTCGGTTCTTCTGGTTCTGATGGGCGGGTTCGCAGGATTGGTGTCGTTAGTTATGCCTATTCCCGCTAGCCCGAACAGTGCTGTGGACCCCTCGGTGATGGTCTCTATACGAATCGTGATGGGGATCTTCTGGCTTACGCAATTGGGGATTGGCGTCTGGTGGCTGGTGTTTTTCAATCGCTTGAAAGTGAAGGAGCAGTTCGGACAGCCTACGGTAGCGATGGCCGCTGGACTCACTTCGCAAACTGCTTACCCTGTGCAGAGTGTGTCTGTGGGAGCGATGAGGCCTGGTCCGGCCGGGCGTCCGCTGAGCATTACGATTATCGCCTGGTTCCTGTTGGCAGGCTGCTTGTTCATTCCCTTGAGTCTGGTACTGCGCGGGCCGGCCATCCTGTTTACGAAAATTTTGATTGGCTGGCCGGCGGTTTTGCTCTTCCTTGCTTTTGCCGTGGCGCAGCTTTGCATCGGAGTGGGATTGCTGCGCCTGAAACTGGCAGCCCGCATAGCGGCCATTGTTTATTTTGCCTTCGCGTTCGCCAATAGCGCGGTCTTCTATTTTGCGCCGGGAGGCCATGCGCGCATGCTGGCGCTGATCGAATGGCAGCAATCGATGTTCCCGTGGACGCGGGCATTTCAGAGCCAAGCCGAGTTCAAGTTAGACCTCACACCCTTTCTCAGCCTTGGAGCTGTTCTTGGTCTGATCCTGATCATGGTGCCGTTGTACTTCCTTATTACCCGGAAGCTGGCGTTTGAAAACGCTGCCGCCGGTAGGTAATCGGGCAGGCTTGAGGGGCACGGAGCCTAGCGGAGCGCCATTCCCCGGGTAGATTTGATCTTTCTGCGAGCATCTGCGTTAATTAACAGCGGAGGTCCCATGCGCGAAGTTGTTTCCACCAAAGACGCTCCTCAGGCTATCGGACCATACTCGCAAGCGATCAAGGCCAATGGATTCGTGTTCACTTCCGGGCAGATCGCCATCGATCCGGCTACGCAGCAAGTCGTGACGGGAGACGTGGCCGCGCAGACCGATCGTGTGTTGCGCAATCTGTCGGAAATTCTGGAGGCTGCGGGCACAGGACTTGGCAAAGTTGTGCGGGCCACCGTCTTCCTTAAGAGCATGACCGACTTTGCCGCCATGAACGAGGTTTATGGAAAGTATTTCAGTTCCGCGCCCCCGGCTCGTTCCACGGTGGAAGTAGCGCGCCTGCCCAAGGATATGCTGGTGGAGATTGACGTGATCGCTCTGGATTGAAGCATTGGTTCGTGTGCAAGAACAGCAGGTCCCTCCACTCCGCTTCCCCTTCCTCGGAAGGGGAAGCTCCGGTCGGGATGACAAGTGTATTCTGGTCCGGGATAAACTATGTGGATCTCTCCGCTTCTTAATGGTTAAGATTTCTCGTAGGAGGAAAGCATGGCGAAGTATCTTGCAGTCCTTGCCATTATTGTTGCGCTGACGGCAGTGTTCGTCCTGGCGCAGAGTGTAACCAAGAAGGCCGCGGCTCCGAACACGAACGCTCCCACAAAGGTTACCGGGGACGGCGTTAAGACGGATTCCGGGCTGCAATATTGGGAGATCCGGGTCGGCACCGGCGAGGTCGCCAAAGAAGGCAGCCATGTGCGCGTGCACTATACCGGCTGGCTCACTACGGGAAAGAAGTTCGACAGTTCGGTCGATGCGGGGAAGCCTTTCGATTTCACCATCGGCAACGGCGAAGTCATTAAGGGATGGGAAGAGGGAGTTGCGGGAATGAAAGTTGGCGGCAAACGGCAGTTGCGCATTCCGCCTGCCTTGGGTTATGGCGCCGAGGGCACTCCGGGTGGACCGATTCCGCCGAACGCGACCCTGATCTTCGATGTGCAGTTGCTGGGCGTGCAGTAGAGGCGACTCACGGCCGAGCACGCAAAGAGCGCCGAGGAGTTTCTTGATCAGAAATTGAAAGGCGGAAGTGGCTCGGCGTACTTGGCGACCTCGGCGGTAAGTCCTGCTCTTACGCCTTGACCACTTTGCCGCTGCGCAGGCAGGACGTGCATACGCGCATGCGCTTGGTGGTAGCGCCCACGCGGGCGTGCACCGGGCGCAGATTCACGTTCCAGCGCCGCTTGGTGACGTTATGGGCGTGGCTGATGCGGTTTCCTGATTGCGGCTTCTTGCCGCAGATATCACACTGTTGTGCCATGACTGCTTAGATCCTTTCAGAGGCCTTTACGCGAAACCTCTATTCTACCGGAATCAGGCCCTTGCCGACAATTCGCTTGGCTGGGCCGGCCGGGCAGGATAAAATAAGGGCGTGAATTTGGCAGAAGAAATCGGGGGATTTATGTCGAATCGTGGAAAAGCGACCTTGGTAGAAAGCGTGCTGGTCCTGGCTTTGATGGGGATTGTAGCGGGAGCCATTGGCGGCCTGGCCGTCGGAGTTGTAACCAGTCCTAAGTCTTCAGCCGCTACGTCTGCCGCCCACTAGCAAACCCTTCCCCCGCGACCCCTCGCATTCTCGTATGCGATACTGAGTTCATGCAGTCCCCGCTTCAGGCGCCTACCGCGGCCACCGACCCCAAGTCGGTGAAAGTGAATCTCACGACCGGTACGGGCGTGGACATCGAGTGGGCCGACGGCCACGCTTCCCACTACGGCTTTGTCTTCCTTCGCGATGCCTGCCCCTGCGCCATGTGCGAAGAAGAGCGTGCCAAGGTTGGACGGCAGCGCGGAGAGGCTCCCAGACTCGCTCCCGGCACGCTGCCTATGTTCAAACCGGCAGCTAAGCCAGTTTCTGCTGAAGGCATTGGCAAGTACGCCATCAAGTTCAAGTGGAACGACGACCACGACCTCGGGATTTATTCCTGGAAGTTTCTGCGAGAAGTCTGCCCTTGCGAAGAGTGCAAGTCGGCGCGGGCGGGAATCGAGGAGTAGTATGGCGCGTTCGGTCTGATCGTTTTTGATCTCAACTTAGTCGATCTCAACTCCGATGCAGGAAGGTAAATTCAGCAGGACAGCGCGCCGGGTGGCGATTCGCCGGGCTGCGCACCAGCTTCTTGACCAGCCCAGGGTGCTCGACGACCCTCTGGCGCTGCGCATCATTGGATCCGAAGCGGCGGAGGAGTTGCGGTCAAATCCCAAAGAGGGCCATGCTTTTTCGCGGGCATTCCGGGCGTTCATGGCGGCGCGCAGCCGGTTTGCCGAAGACGAGCTGGCCCGCGCCGTCGGCAATGGCGTGAGGCAATATGTTGTGCTCGGCGCTGGACTCGATACCTTCGCGTACCGAAATCCGCACTCGGGCCTGAGGGTGTTCGAAGTAGATCATCCTGCGACGCAGGCTTGGAAGCGCGAGCAACTGCACGAGGCGGGCATTGCGATTCCGCCGTTTTTGACCTTCGTTTCCGTCGACTTTGAACAGCAAACGCTGGCAGATAGGCTTGTGCAGTCCGGGTTCCACTTGGACGCCGCAGCGTTTTTCTCCTGGCTGGGCGTGACGCCTTATCTGACGCGCGAAGCCTGCATGACGACCTTGAGCTTCATCGCGAAAATGCCTGCGGGCAGCGGAGTGGTGTTTGATTTTGCAATGGATCGCAAGCTGCTCAGTCTGGGGCAGAGAATCGCGCTCGATGTGCTCTCCAAACGCGTGGCCAGGTACGGGGAGCCGTTTCAGTTGTTTTTCGATCCCGGGAAATTGCAGGATGAGTTGAAGGGTCTGGGATTTCACCGCACCGAGTTCTTGCAGGGCAAGGAACTGAACGCACGTTACTTCAAAGATCGCAAAGATGGGCTGCTGGTGCGCGGGGGGTTGGGACATTTGATGGGAGCGTGGGTGTGACGGTGTCCCAAAAGGCGAAGGCTACGCTTTGATACAATCGCGTCCGCGATGAAAACTGCAGTCGCGGTTACGCTTTTCTGTTCCCTCAGCGTCCTTGCTCAGGTGGGCAAGAGCAACCTGGTTCAAATGGCGATCCCCGGCGTCAAGGGAGTGCTGGAATTGGATGTCGGACCGACGACTCCCGAAACGAGTGTTCGTCCCGACGGTAAGGAAGTGCAGTTGCGCGCCTTTGGCAGGCCGGACAAGCTCGATATCACCGCCTTCCTGCAGCAAGTTACATTTCCCGCCAGCCCAGATAAGTGCCGGGATGAATGGTGGTCCGAAGGGAAGAAAGCTCCTTTTCAACGGGACAATCTTCAGGAAACCGTCGTTAGGGACGGAATTGCCAGGGTCGAATACATTGTGCCCGAATTCCAAGGGGTCAAGGTGCATCAGAAGAACGTGCATGCCTACCTTGGCGCGGGTGACCTTTGCGCTGAGATTCATTTGTCGAAGGTTGCGTTCAAGCCTGATGATCAGAAGCTCTTCGAGGATCTTTTGGCAAGCGTGAAGCTCCGGCCTGACGCCTTGCCCTCCGCAGAACAGTCTCGGGATCGCGACAGCCTCTACTATTTTGCCCAGGGCAGCAAGTTCTACCTGCAGCAGAATTACTCCGAGGCGGAGGATTCTTACCTGAAGGCTCTGGAGCTTAACAGACAGGATCGCGCTCTATCGAAGGATTATTTCCGTGTGCTGGTGGACAACCTTGGGATGTCGTATGGAATCAGCGGAAAGCTCGGGCAAGCGGAGGCCACATTCGTATTCGGATTAACGCAGGATCCCGAATATCCGATGTTTTATTACAATCTCGCTTGCACCTATGGTGAGAAGGACAAAATGGATGACGCACTCGCGCAGCTTCGCCTCGCTTACAAGTACAAAGCCAATATGATTGCTGGAGAAACCTTCCCTGATCCACTTAAGGACGATTCCTTCAGGCATTTCGTCGGCAAAGAAGAGTTTGTCAAGGCTGTCCACGAGATGCAGAAATAGTTTCGACCCTCGGAAGTCGAGGGCCGGAAATCGCCAATCGTCGTCCCATCGCGTCGCCAATCTCGAGTCCCCTGTAAAATTGAAGCATCAGCTCCGGAGCCACTTCCGCATTGTCTTTTCTCGATCAACTGAACCCGCAGCAACGTGAGGCCGTCGAAACTACCGAGGGTCCGGTCCTGATCCTGGCCGGCGCGGGGAGCGGGAAGACGCGCGTCATCACTTACCGCATCGCCTACCTGATCGAGAGTATGGGAGTGAGGGTTGGAGCATTTGATAGGGGGTGGGTGTGACGGCGGGCGATGCGAGTTTAGCGACTCACCTCGTGACCAGTGGGAGGTTGTTACGGTTGAACTTCTGATGAGCCTCTCTCGCCGTATAGCGTTGCAATATCTTGCCCGAAGGAACCGCTACGCGGTAAACATTGAACTCCGACCCGTACCGGCAGTCGCCGCCGTTGGGGACGAGAATTGAAACCAGCAACTCGCTGGAGCCATTGAGCCACTGCGACGCGACCGCGTTGGGGTAGCAATACTGCCCGATATCCCAAAAGTTTCGAGCTGGCCACTTTTGCTGGTCTCTTGGGATCGGCAAGCCACGAATGAACTGGTCAAAATCCTTCGTGGGACTGTCCACAATTCCCTGAATCTCATGCAGGCCGTCCGGCGACACATCGTAGACCTGAACCTGCCATGTCCCGGTTGTGCCGCCTTCTGTCCATGTCAGAAAAAAGCGAGAGGAGTCGGGCGCCCAGCCCAGTTCCGCGCTGGATTTCACCCAGAAGTCTGTCGGATACTCTTTGCCGTCGATCGAGATTGTCACAGCTTGAGCGTGGATTTGAACCAGTTTTTTATGATCCGGCGAGTAGAACGATGCTTCTCTGCCCTCGTCTGCCCCGAAACCTCCAAAGGTGTTGAACAGCGAGATCGCCTCGCCGGACCAGGCTCCTGGACCGACGTATGTGAGGGGATCATGTTTCGGCTTTCGATCTTGGCCGAGACCGCCGCACGAGATGACCAGTAGACAGGCAAGCAGCCATGAAAGATTCTTCACGAGAGTAGTGTCGCGAATGCCAGAGCTGACAAAGGCATTATATATGCGGTGTCAGCTGCCGATCTCCGCCGCCGCTCCTGTAAAATTGAAGCATCAGCTCCGGAGCCACTTCCGCATTGTCTTTTCTCGATCAACTGAACCCGCAGCAGCGCGAGGCCGTCGAAACTACCGAGGGTCCGGTCCTGATCCTGGCCGGCGCGGGGAGCGGGAAGACGCGCGTCATCACTTACCGCATCGCTTACCTGATCGAGAATATGGGAGTGATGCCGGAATCCATTCTGGCGATGACTTTCACCAACAAGGCCGCCGCTGAAATGGGCGAGCGCGTGGAGAAGCTTGTCGGAGGGCTGAGCATTGCCAAGCCCGTGATCTCGACGTTTCATTCTTTTTGCGTGCGTGTGTTGCGCCGCGATATTGAAGCTTTGCAGATTCCTTCGGCCACACCCGGGCAGCCGCCGATTGGACACACGAAGAAGTTTGTTATCTACGATGAAAGCGACCAGCAATCTGTCGTCAAGTCGGTGATGAAGCGGCTGGGGCTTGACGACAAACAACTCACGCCGCGCACGGTGCTCTCGCGCATTTCGTGGGCGAAGAATCACATGCTCGATCCGCAGGAGCTTTACCTGCAGTCGGCCGATCCGAAGACGGACAGGATCGCGCATCTGTTCGAGGAATACCGCAAGGAACTGCGCAAGGCCAACGCTCTCGATTTCGACGATCTTCTTCTGGAAGCGACCCGGCTACTGAAAACTGCTGCGCCGGTGCGCGAATATTACAACCGCCGTTTTCAATATCTGCTGATTGACGAGTACCAGGACACGAACCGTCCGCAATATGAACTCATGCGAATGCTGGCCGGAGCGCGGCACAACGTGTGCGCCGTGGGCGATGAAGACCAGTCGATTTACTCCTGGCGCGGGGCCGACATCCGCAACATTCTGGAATTCGAGAAGGATTTTCCCGAGGCGAAGATCATCCGGCTGGAACAAAATTACCGGTCCACCCAGAACATTCTGCAGGCGGCGTCGTCGGTGGTGGCGAACAACATCCGGCGCAAAGGCAAGAATCTTTGGACTTCGCGGCAGGGCGGCACCAAGATTGGCTACTACGAAGCTCCGGACGGCGAGAACGAAGCGCTTTTCGCGGCTGACCATATCGCAAAGTATCTGCGCGAGGCTGGACGTGCTGAAAACTCGCGCGGCGAGACTCCGCGCGCAGCTGTACTCTACCGTACGAATTCTCAGTCACGTTTGTTTGAAGAGGCCATGCGGCGCTATGGCCTCAAATACAAAGTGGTCGGCGGATTTTCCTTCTACGAGCGTGCTGAGATCAAAGACCTGATCTCGTATCTCAAGGTCATCCAGAACCCGGACGACTCCATATCCCTGCTGCGCGTGATCAACACTCCTACGCGCGGTATCGGCAAAGGGACGATCGACATCATCGAACGCCTCGCGCTTGAAACCGGGTTGTCGTTGTGGGGTGCGACCGGAGAAGCGATCCGCCGGCAACTTCTGCCGCAGCGAGCGCTGGCAGCGCTGAAGAGTTTTCAGCAATTGATCGTGGACGCGCAGGCGATGTTGTCGGGAACCTTTGTCGAGCAACTGGAAGAAAGTGCGCAGGACACTGTCGTGCGGGCGCCCGCGGCTGCCCAAGCCGAAACAGAATCCGTTGCCGAGGACGACGCGGCCGCGTTCGATCCCAACGAATTCGAGAACACGGTCTTCGATTTCGGAGGGAGCTACAGCGGCAGTGACGGCGAAAGTGGTAGCACCGGCATCCCGCCGGCGGCCGAGCAAAAAGAAGATTCCGGCGCGCTGCCCGGCCAGCAAGATGCTGGCGCTTCGACCGCTGATCTGCTCAAGTTCCTGATCGACCGCACCGGGTATATCAAGCTGCTCGAAGCCGAGGACACGCCGGAGGCTTTCTCCCGCATCGAGAACCTGCGCGAACTGGTGAACGCCGCCATGGACTCGCGCGACCGCGGCGAATCGCTTGACCAGTTCCTCGACCACGCCGCGCTCATCAGCGACGCTGACGACTACGATGAGCGCTCGCAGATCACTCTTATGAGCCTGCACGCGGCCAAGGGCCTGGAGTTTCCCCTGGTGTTTCTTAGCGGCCTCGAAGAGGGACTGTTCCCGCACTCGCGCACCATGCTGCAACCCGACGACGTCGAGGAAGAGCGGCGTCTGTGCTACGTCGGCATGACCCGCGCTATGGATCAGCTCATCTTGACGCGGGCAGTCTATCGTCGCAGATACGGCACCGACCTGCCCGAGGCGAGCGTACCGTCAAGATTTCTGGAAGAAGTGCCTGCACCTCTGATTGAAGAGCTGGGCCGACGCCGCAGCGCGAGCACTGCACGTGTGGGGAAGGGCACTCTTGCCCGTCCAGCGGGGCGCAGTCCCGCAGCGTACGACGGCGACGCGCACTACTCCTACGAAGACGAGGACCAGAGCGCAAGCTGGAGACCTAGCGCGGGACAACCCAGCCGCCAGAAGCCCACGGCTCCTGCCAAGCCCTACAACTCCATCGAGAACATTGCCGAGTTCTTTGCCTCGCGCGGGAAGAAGTTCAGTGTGCCAAAAACGCCGGTCGAAGAGCCCACCGGCAAGCGCGGATTCCGGCCGGGCCAGAAGGTTCGGCATCCCAAATATGGCGAGGGGACGGTCTACCAGCGCGAAGGAGAAGGCGAAGAAGCCAAGATTACTGTACAATTTCCTCGCTTCGGCTTGAAGAAGCTGGTGGAAAAGTATGCCCAGCTGGAGCGGGCTTGAGTCCATTTAGTAATTTTGTAATCGGGTAATTTTGCAATTTTACGACCTGCAACGTTGGGTCTCGAATTACGAAATTGCCGAATTACCAAATTACGGATCCAAGAAAGCAATCATGGCAAACACAGCAGAGCTAACCAAAGAAGAACGAAAAAAGTCTAAACGCGCCTCCCGCAAGAAGAGCAAAGCGGAAAAGCCGAAGAAGCCCCGCGACTACGCCCGCGGATCGAAGAAACGCAAAGTGAAGAAGTTGGCTCGCGGCCAGTCGAAACGGTAGGCCGAACGCTCGGAATTACGGGCATGGGCGGTTGCCCATGCCCGACTCCCGTTGTGAGGAGACAACTACCTCTTGTCACCATCATCGCCGGAACCCACCGCCACCGTGCGTACGTCTGACAACCAGCTTTTCTGCTGCAAATCGATTGACAAACTGATCACGGAATCCGAGGCACCGGGACAACGCTTGCAAAAAACCCTCGGCCCGTGGTCACTGACTGCGCTGGGCATCGGCGCCATCATCGGCTCGGGAATATTCATCCTTACCGGCACCGCGGCCGCGGGTGAATATTTCCAGGCCCCGTCTATCTTGCATGCGCAGGCGCTCGACGTGATCGTCAATCTACTGCGCACTGGCAGCACGGCGGGAGCGCTGATGCACGGCCGCCCGCCGGCCGGGCCATCGATTGCGATTTCGTTTTTCCTGGTCGCGATCGCCTGTAGTTTTGCCGGATTGTGCTACGCCGAACTGGCTTCGATGATTCCCATCGCCGGCAGCGCTTACACCTACTCCTACGCCACGCTCGGCGAAATTTTTGCCTGGATCATCGGCTGGGATCTCATTCTCGAATACGCAGTCTCGAACGTCGCCGTCGCGGTTGGCTTTGCCGGCTATACGAAAGCGCAACTGGCGGTATTCGGCCTCAGCTTGCCGGAAAAATTTGCCAGTCCGGTCTTCGCCGGCGGCCAGTGGACGGGCGCCTATTTCAATCTCCCCGGCTTCCTCATCGTTTTCCTTCTCACCCTGCTGCTGGTGCGGGGAGTGAAGGAGTCGGCGGAGACCAATAACATCATGGTGCTGGTCAAAATCGGCGCCATCCTGACCTTCCTCGTAGTGGGTGGAATGCTGGTGAAGCCAGCGAATTGGCATCCCTTCGCGCCTTCGGGCTTCGCTGGAATCGTTACGGGAGGGGCCATCGTTTTCTTTACCTACATCGGATTCGATTCCGTCTCCACCGCCGCCGAGGAATCGCGCAATCCGCAAAAAGACTTGCCCTTCGGCATCATCATGTCGCTGGTGGTCTGCACGATCCTCTATGTCGGCGTTGCCGTTGTCCTGCTCGGCATGATGAAGTACACGACCTTCGTCTCGGGTGCAGCTGCCGAAGCCCCCGTGGCCTACGCGATGAAGTATCTGGGCGTGCATCCGCTCTTCCGCTCGGTCATCGTGATCGGAGCGCTGACGGGCATGATCTCTTCGTTACTCGTATTTCAGTACGGGCAGGCGCGCATCTGGTACGCCATGTCCCGCGACGGTTTGTTGCCGAAGCTGTTCTCCGCAGTGCACCCGAAATTTAAGACGCCGCACATTTCTACCTGGATCGCCTGCTTCGCGGTGGGGATTCCCGCCGGCCTGGTGGACATCGGAGATGCCGCCGACCTCGCCAACATCGGGACGCTGTTTGCCTTCGTTCTGGTTTCGCTGGGAGTGATCATCCTGCGCCGCAAGCAGCCCGATCGCAGGCGCGCGTTCCGGGTCCCGTTTGTGCCATGGTTCCCGCTTATCTCGATCCTCCTCTGCGTCGGCCTGATGACGGGGCTCACCGTCATTACCTGGCTCCGCTTCGTAATCTGGCTGACGCTTGGGTTGATCATCTTCTTTTCCTGGGGCCGGTACTTTAGCGAGTTTGCAAGCGAGAAGTTCAAGGATTTACTGGCCGTTGAAAAACGAACTCTGATGGGGATGAGCGGAAACGTACGACAACTCTACGACTCGCAACGGAAGCGCCCTTGGCTTGCCTGGCTATTGTGCTTCACCCTCGGCGCTTTTGGCCTCCACGACTATTACTTGCGGAGGTGGGTTCGGGGAGGCTTCTGCCTCGCCATTACTCTTCTAACTGGCGTGCTTGTTGCCCTTGTCAATCCGCCGCACTCGAGCGTGGCCTGGGGTGTTGTGCGCTACTGTGTTCCCGTACTAATGCCTCTGGCGGAGCTCTTCCTTGTCGTCGAGACGGCCGAAGAGTACAACGTTGGCCTGGCGCGCAATCTGAGCAGCGCGATGACGTCCTAACGACAGCCGGCATCGCAGCGAGTTCGCGAAGAAGTAGCTTTTCTTATTTCGCCCACTCTGTGCCCAGGAACAGATAGCGATCCCGCTGATCGTCCTTGTGGGCTGCTGACTTTTCATCCAGATACATGACCTGCCAGCCGCTGGCTGGGGAATACCCAGGCCACTTCGGCAGGCCCTCTCCGTTGGGATCGCCGCTGCGCGCGAAGTTGGCCCAGTACTTCTGCATTTCCGCGCTGAGTTGGCGGTCTGACGGTCGCCATTTCACATTCGCTTTGGAATCGAGTTGCCCGAATACGTATTCAATCTCCGACGAGTGGTACGCTCCCAGTTGCGGGCCTTTTGGGTCGGCGGGCGGTCCGAGGTCGAAGCGAAAACGATAGACGGGCTGTTTGCCGGTTGTGGATTGGGCTTCGATCCATCTCCAAGTGGACCAGGCAATGAAGCGGTCGCTGGCGAAATCTATCATGGAACGCAGAGCTTGCGCGTCGGTTTCGGCCGGATACAGACGCAAGAACTCTGCGGCCTTCGCGCCGAATTCTTTTTCCGCTGTAGCCTTCATGCTGTCCCCGGTCGGCTTCTGCGGACTGAGTACGACCTCAAAGCTGCTCTCGTCGTGGTTCCAACCTGCCAGCAGCGGGACGTCATTCTGCTTTCCCGCGGCAAAGATTGCGGGCACGGATTCGGGAAGGAAATATCCATCGACGTCAGGACCGAAGGCGAAAGCCGCTGGTTTGTCCCCGAAGGCGTCGAGCAGTTTTTGCGCGGGCACGGCACGGAGTTCAGCGATGGTTTGTACTCCGAGGATCGAGCTCATTAACTTCGAGTCTTTCTCTTCGCGAACCGCGAGCGGCTCGAACGGCATGCCGCTGTGGGAAAACGCCGCCCCGCTTTCGCCGATGGCCTTTTCAAATAGCCCCTTCGCGAGAGGGGATGCCATCTGGGCGCTCACCGAGAACGAACCCGCGCTTTCGCCAAAGATGGTCACTTTGGCCGGATCGCCACCGAAGGCGGCAATATTTTGATGCACCCACGCCAGCGCTGCCAGTTGATCGAGCAGTCCGTAGTTGCCCGCGGAATTGCGTCCCGATTCCTTTGCGAGATCCGGGTGCACGAGAAAGCCGAAAACGCCGAGGCGATAGTTCATCGAGACCACCACCACGCCCTGCTGGGCCAGATGTTCGCCATCCTGGCGCGGTTCCGAGGTTGCGCCGGCAACGAATCCTCCGCCGTGAATCCAGACCATCACCGGGAGCTTGGCTTCCGCGCTCTTTGCAGGAGTCCAGACGTTCAGAAAGAGGCAGTCTTCACTGCCGGCGGGATCGCGGAAATTCATGTCTCCATAGACCGGCCCTTGCAGGCATCGCGATCCGAACCCCGAGGCTTTGCGCACTCCCGTCCACTTGGCGGGCGGAAGGGGCGGCTTCCAGCGAAGGTCACCGACCGGGGGCGCGGCGTAGGGAATTCCAAGAAAGATGCGCACTGTGCCGGCCTGCTTGCCTTCGACAACGCCGGACTCGGTCCTTACTTGCAGTCCTGGTGAATCCCCATATGCTGCAAACGGCGCGATGAACATGGCAAGCAGAACGAGCGATCCTCGAAGTAGTTGCATTCTTTGCGCTCCCAATTATTGGCCCGCTTTAACGGACGGCCTAACGGCCTTTACCTATGGAACCACCGGATTGTACTGGAAAGACAGGCTGGTGAAAAATCAGGATTGCCATTCGCAAATCTGCAATCAAGAATCTACAATCAGAGAGTGATGTCCTCGATAACAGATCGCCCGCCGAGCAGCTTTCTGCGACTCCTACCCAAGGCCGAGCTGCACCTGCACCTTGAGGGATCGGTCGATCCCAGTACGCTGGTGGAGCTGAAGCAGCGGCATGGCGAGCGTGGAACTCCCGCCGAGGTTGCCGATCTCTATCGCTACGAAGATTTTCAGGGCTTCCTCATGGCCTTCAAAATGGTAGCTGAGCAACTGCGAACCCCGGAGGACTATGAGCTCATCACTTACCGCCTGATGCAGCGCCTGAAGGAAGAAAACGTCCTGCACGCCGAGGTTTACGTTTCGGTGGGAGTCTGCCTCTGGCGTAATCAGGACTTCGCCCGCATCTTCGAGGGCCTCGATCGCGGCCGGGCTCGGGGCGCGCGCGACTTCGGAGTCTCTCTGCTCTGGATCTTCGATGCCGTCCGCCAGTTCGGCGCGGAGGCTGCGCAGAAGGTCTTCGAGCTTGCGGTACGCTACCACGACCGCGAAGTTGTGGGCATCGGCATCGGGGGGGACGAGCAGAAAGCGCCGCCTGAGGTTTTTCGCGACGCCTATGCCTGGTCGGCCGATCACGGCCTGCGGCTTACGGCGCACGCGGGCGAGACTGGCCCGCCGGAATCCGTTTGGGGTGCGCTGAACCTGCATGCCGAGCGCATCGGCCACGGCCTTACCGCCTTCCACGATCCCGATCTGGTTGAGGAACTGGCGCAGAGGCAGGTTCCCGTGGAAATCTGCCTCACCAGCAACCTGCGCACCGGCCTCTGCCCCAACCTGGCCGATCATCCGGCGAAAAGCTACTTCGACCATGGGGTGATGATCACGCTCAACACCGACGACCCCGCCATGTTTGGCACGACCCTGGCGCGGGAATACCAGCTCGCCCAGCAAACCTTTGGATTCACTGACGAGCACCTGCGCGAACTGGCCCGCAACTCGTTCGAGGCGTCATTCCTGCCGGCGGAAAAGAAGCTGGAGTTCCTGAACCTGTTCGACGCCGCGGCGGCAAGATAATCATGCCAGGATAAACATGGCGGTTAAGACCATTCTCCAACTTGGCGACCCGCGCCTACGGGAAGTCGCGCTGCCGGTTGCGGATCCATCCGCCCCCGACGTTGCTGCTCTCATCAAGGACCTCGCCGACACGCTCGCGCACTGGCGCGCCAGCACCGGATACGGTCGAGGCATCGCGGCCCCGCAATTGGGAGTGCCGCAACGCGTCATCTTTCTGCAGCTGCCCGGAGAGAAGCCATGGCCGCTGATCAATCCGGAAATCGTGGGAAGCAGTGAAGAAAAAATCGTTGTGTGGGACGCTTGCCTCAGCTTCCTCTCGATCTTTATGCAAGTCGAGCGCAAACGCGAAATCACAGTCCGCTATCAGGATCTGACGGGCGAGCACCACGTATTCCTCGCCGGGGACGACCGCAATCTCTCTGAACTCCTTCAACACGAAATCGACCACCTCGATGGCATCCTCGCGGTTGATCGCATTACCGACATCAAAACCCTTTGCACGCGTGAGGAATTCGAAAAGCGCTATCGCGAGAGCAGCCCGTATGCCGCCACTCCAGCTACAATCGAAATTTGATGATTGGCAGCTGAGAGCTAACTGGGAACTGCATGCCTCTCCACATCGGAATCGTTGCCTGCAGCGCGGAAGGTGCCGCGCTCTGCTACCGCACCATCTGCCTGGAAGGTGCGGAATTGCTCGGTCCGCACGCTCATCCTGAAGTTTCCATGCATAGCCACAGCTTCGCCGCCTACGTGAAGTACATCAATGCCAATGACTGGGCGGGCGTTGCTGAACTCATGCTCTCCTCGGCGGAGAAGCTCTCGAAGGCGGGCGCGGACTTCCTCATTGCTCCGGTCAACACGGTTCACCAGGCCTTCGATCTGGTGGAGCACCGTTCTCAGCGCCCATGGCTGCATATCGCCGTTGAAGTAGCCAACGAAGCCAAGCAACACGGCTACGGGCGCCTGGGAATTCTGGGAACGCGGGCTCTCATGGAGGGCCCGGTCTACCGCGAAAAACTGAAGGCCGCGGGCATCGAACATCGCATTCCCGGCGCGGAGCAGCGCGAGCGCATTCACAGAATTATCTTCGACGAACTGGTGCAGGGAGTGTTCCTGCCGCGAACGCAAGCCTACCTCACGGAGGTGATCCGCACGCTGAAAGACGAAGGCTGCGACGCGGTGGTCCTGGGCTGCACGGAAATTCCATTGTTGATGACGCAGGAGCAGTCGCCGCTGCCAATGCTGGATTCAACGCGACTGCTGGCTAGGGCGGCACTGCGCAAGGCAGTGGAGGGCTAGCACCGCGGCGGCCATGTCTCAGATTCTCAGATTTCACCAACTTCGCGGCCCCTTCGCCATCGTGCGGCTGGCGCCGGACACGCCCGTCCCTGAGTGGGCCACGAAGGGAGACTTCACCTCCGTCACACGCACTGCTGATGAGCTCTCCCTCGTGTGTCCAGCGAACGACATCCCGACGGGCATCGATCCTGGCCCGCGCTGGACTTGCCTCAAGCTCGAAGGTCCGTTCCCCTTCTCGCAAACCGGGGTGCTGTTATCTTTCATCCAGCCGCTATCGAACAGGAGCATTCCCATCTTTGCCATCTCCACGTACGACACGGATTACGTTTTCGTGCAGGAGGAATTCGCCGAAGCCGCTCTGAAAGCTCTGCAAGCTGCCGGCCATGAGCTATAGCCACGCGACGAATCCGGGAGCAAGGTCATCGTATGAGGCATTCAACCCGCCGTGCGACCGGCGCCATTCGCCCCGCTAAATTCCCCAAATGCTGCTGCTGAGCCTACGTGTAGCCCGCGTGTGTGTTGTAATTAGGGATAAGTACTCAAATGCCATCAGTCCTGACAAACCTGCGCCGCCATGCCAAGTCCCTGCACCGCAACCTGCGCGGAGCTGCCATGGCCGCGCATGCGCTGGCTTCGACCGACCATCCCTTGCTGGCGCACATTATTCCCGTGCGCCGCTGCAATCTGAGTTGTACTTACTGCAACGAGTTCGACGATTTTTCCAAGCCCGTGCCAACGGAGGAGATGTTCCGCCGCATCGACAAGCTGGGAGCGCTCGGGACTGCAGTCGTCACGATCTCTGGCGGCGAACCGCTGCTGCATCCGGAACTGGATGACGTGATCCGCCGCATCCGTTCGAACGGGATGATTGCGGGATTGATCACCAACGGCTATTTTCTGGTGGCGGAGCGCATTCAGCGCCTGAACCGCGCAGGCCTCGAGTGGCTGCAGATTTCCATCGACAACGTGAATCCCGATGAAGTTTCGAAGAAAAGCTTGAAGGTGCTCGACAGGAAGCTGCAGTGGCTGGCTGAATACGCCGAGTTTCACGTGAACATTAATTCCGTAGTGGGCGGCGGCATTTCGAATCCGCAGGACGCGCTGACTATTGGCAAGCGTGCCGTCGAACTGGGTTTCAGCTCGACCATTGGGATTATTCACGATGGCAGCGGCCAGGTGCAGCCGCTCAAGGACGAGGAGCGCCGTATTTACGACGAGATGAAGTCCTGGGAGAAGCGCAGCTTTACCCGCATCAACGCCTTCCAGGACAACATCGCGCAAGGCCTGCCGAACGAATGGCGCTGCCGCGCCGGCGCGCGCTATCTCTACATCTGCGAAGATGGGCTGGTGCACTACTGCTCACAGCAGCGCGGCTATCCCGGAGTGCCGCTGGCGACTTATAGCCGCGACGACATGCGTCGCGAGTACCTCACCGAAAAAGGCTGCGCGCCGCACTGCACGGTCTCCTGCGTGCACCAGGTTTCCATCTTCGATGGCTGGCGCGCACCGCAGCATCCCGCACCCTCGGCTCTTACAGCAGAACCGGCCGGCGAACTGGTGCAAATCAAGTAGGGGCTTGGCTCGGAGCTTCGCGCCGCATGACCCGCGGCCGATTCTTGTTGTTATTTCTTCGGCTGCGCGCTCGGCGGCAAAATTCCGTTAAGGCGCAGGTACATTGCAGCGGCCGCGTAGTGATCGGCCCAGCCGCTGGCCAGGGCGATCGCCGCCATGGCGCGGGGAAACTGGCGTCCCCCGAAGAGTTCGACGCTGTCGCCCAGTTTGGAGTCATCCATCTTGCTGAGCGCATCGCCACAAAAGTCGTAGGAAGCCGTGGCCCCTGCCAGGAGCTTCTCCTTGGAATCGGTCTCCTTGAGTTCCTCAACTTTGGGTTCTGCGATGTCGGCTGCCTTGGCGCACTCAAAGTTGTTGGAGCCAATGATGTGAACCACCAGATGCGCAAAACTCATTTGCTCGGGCGTGGGCTTGTAGCCGAATTTATCGGCGGGCATGGCGGTGATGGCGCCGAGAATATTGTTGCGCGAGCGTGGCAGGAGTATGCGGAGGGAGGCCGTTACCGGATCCTTCACCGGCGCGGAAGCCTGCGGAGTTGCCGCAGGAGCGGGTGCCATGGTTTGCGCCGGTGCAGAAGCGAGACCGCCAAACAAGGCGAGAAATGTCACAAGAATGAGTTTCATTCGATTCCTCCTTAGAGTGCTCGTTGCATGGTTCAGTTCGGCAACCCGTTAGCCCCGGGCGGCAAAGGCTGAAATAGCAAGCTTCCAGAACAGATACCATCCTGCGACGATCGCGATGGCCGTGCCGCGTTTTACCTTGCTGTTGCACGAGAAGCCTATACCCATGAGTACGATAGTCCAGATCATCAGAACGTCCAGGCCAGAAGCCATGCCGTATAGGAATTTGTTGCCCGCCCGATCCATGAAGTACGCCGGATTCGTAGCCACCGGGTTGTTTACGTTGAAACCTTCGGGATCTACTCCGGCGAACATCGAGATCGTGCCTAGAATTGACCCGATGATTCCGGGCAGGCTGGCATAGAAAACGGTCGCATAGGCAACCTTAAAAGAAACATCAGCCCCCGTCGCAAACTTGAAGGTCACCCACAGCACCACGGTTATGACCGCAAGATAGAGGAGAATCATCACCGGAATGCCGTATGAGGCGTAACGAGTGGCGATGCTGGTAATCCGGATCTGGCTCGCCTGCTGGTCGGCCGGAAGTTTGTCGAACTGATCGGCCCGCGGGGAATGCGCGATCTCGTTCTTGGTGATCTGCTCAAACCCAATCTGCCGATCCATCGAATAGACGAAGATCAGCCCGAAGATAGAAATCAGCAGCCACGGCGCCCACCAGCTAGCGTTGCGGCGCAGGTCGGTGAATGTCTTCGAGGGCGCGATGAACGTGTCGATGATGCGCGCGCCTTGAGAAAGCCCAGCGGGTTCGGGCGTGGGTGCGGGCGACGACACCGGCGGGACTGGAGCAGCGGCCATGCTTTTGCCTCCTGTTGGATGCGGAAGGAATTCTAGCCGGGAAGCGGCGGCGAAACAAGCGCCGAGTGCGAGTGCGCATTTGATCGTCCATTTAAGATGGGCCCATGCAGAATGTGACGCCGGTCGCGATTGCAGCGCTCGGGCTGGAACTGGCTCCGGCGGTTTTGTTCGGCTGTGCCGCAGAGCGCGTGGCACGGGCCGTGCAGCGCTTGCCGGTCGCTATGCGCCTGGGGCTTCCGGCATTGTTGGTCGCACCCTACTTGATGGTTTCGATCTCGCAGCACATATTCGGCTGGGCGTGGTTCACGCTCTATGCAACGCTGCCCGTAGCAATTGCGTGGCTGCTGCAGCGTGCGGCAGCAGTTGATGCAGGGCAGCGTGGGAACTGGCGGGATGCGCTGATCCTGCTGGTGCTGGGCTTGGCCGTGGATTTGCGCTGGTTCGAACGTGCGTGGTCGAGCGGGCTGCGGGCCTTGAACGAATTGTTGCTGGTGGATGCCGGCTTGTACGGTTTTCTGGCGATCCGGCAATTAAGCGGCACGGGGTTCGATTTCCACCTGAAATGGAGCGACTGGAAGACTGGTCTGCGCGAGCTGATTTTCTTCACGCCGATCGTTCTTGTGCTGGGACTCGCTCTGGGTTTCATCCGTCCCCATCCGAATTTCCCTTCGGTTGGCGGATGGCAAGCTTTACGGTGGATCGGTTCAGTGCTCTTGCGTTGGATCCTGATATTCTTCTTCACCGCCGTGCCGGAAGAACTTTTCTTCCGTGCCTGGGTGCAGAACCTGCTGGAGCGGCGCGTCGGCGGGCGGGCGGCGCTGGTGATCGCGTCAGTGTTGTTCGGGCTGTCGCACTTCAATAAGCGATCTGCGCATTTCAATTGGCGCTACGTGTTGTTGGCCGCCATTGCAGGGATTTTCTACGGACGCGCGTGGCGGGAGCACCGTCGCGTGCCCGCCTCAACGATTACGCATGCCAGCGTGGATTGGATTTGGGGATTGTGGTTCTAGGCGAACATCCCACAGCCTTAATGACGATGGTGAGAAGCAAATCAACCGGCAGGCTGGTTCAGCTTTGTCGTTCAACGCTGGGGCAGTTTCGCAGTCAGTAGCGTTCGCAGTTGATCGGCGCAACCCGCAGGAATCGCGCGCTTGGGTAGCGTCCAAAACGAAGTTCCCACTGTTGTAGCAGGAAGACTGTCGGGGTTTCCTGGAAAAAGGAAAAATCCTGCCATTTCTTTTGGTGACTCGTTCGGCCATGAGAGACATCGACACCCTGATCGCTCAGTGCGATTCGCCTCTCCAGGTCTAACCGATTTGCAACCCGGTTCAATCTCGCAACGCCGAATTGGCCCATTGCAATCCAGGCGTCGAGAGCAATCAACGCCCCTAACAGCACAGCCAGAACAGGGTAGTTGTGCAGCCAACTCGACCAACTCCCGCCAAATTTGTGTGGAAGATACAGGAGGTAGAAGGCTCCCACTCCGCAGACCAGGCGCATCACGAGTCTGTTGTTTTGCAGATTGCTCCCGACTTTCCGGACCCTCGCCGCCTCGTCGAGTTCTTCGGGCGTCAGAAAGAATCGAAGCTCGACCGCGTAACTCCCTGGCGGCACGGCAGGAAGGGAGGGACTAACCTCACTACTCGCGGCTTTCTCCCAGACATCCATGTGGCTATTGTCTGGCCCTCCAGTTGGATCGCAAGGTAACCTGCGTAATGCTCAACGGGCCGCAGATTCCGGAAGGGCACGCCCATCATTCAGCACAGCGACTCTCACGGGATCGGCTGCGTCCCCTGATACCGCAGATACCCCAGGCCAACGCGCAGGTGGTGATGGAGCGCATCGGGCACGCAGATCGCGAAGCAGAGGCCGAGCAATCCCTGGGCCAGGCCGAGCGCCCACAGATTGTGATAACGCCGGAACAGCGCGCAGGAAACTATGCCCCATACCAGAGTGGCGGCGGTGAGCACCAGATTGGGCAGGTGCGCTGCGGCGAAAAGCGTGCCGGCGAGCGCCACAGCGGCGGATTCGCTGGACACAAGGCGCAGCGTGCGTGCCATGAAGTAGTCCTGGAGCAGGAACTGCTGGTAGACCGTCCAGAGCACGTAGCCGGAGATGTGGACGAAATCTGCTTTGTAGAGCGGATGCAGAGTGCCAATTTTCGCGGCGACGAATACGCTCACAGCCGTGAGCGCGACGGCAGCGGGGAAAATCCACAGCGATTGGACGAAGCCTCGCCGGCCGACGCCCAGTTCATCGCGATCCTGGCTCCGCGCCAGCACCACCAGCAACGTCAGCACCAGGACGAACGGTGAGAGGATGCGTTGCAAATGCTCAGGCGTCCATATAACGCCGACGATCACTCCGTAGCCGAGAATCAACTCAATCAGATCGCGGGCGCGGCTGGGCTGGACGCTTGACATCAAAGAAGTATGGCACAGGCCGAGGCTTGCCGGGTTTCTCTAGACCCCCACTTCCGGCGTGGCTTCCAGAAGGCTTCGCGTGTAGGGATGCTGCGGGCGCTCGGTGATCTGCTCGGTTGATCCTATCTCGACAATCTTGCCGCGATACATCACCGCGATGCGCGTCGAGAGATAACGCACGACTGGCATGGAGTGCGAGATAAAGAGATAGGTCAGGCCGAAGTCGCGCTGCAGTTGCGCCAGCAGGTTGACGATCTGCGCCCCTACGCTGACGTCCAGCGCGGAGACCGGTTCATCGGCCACGATGAATTTGGGGCGCAGCGCCAGGGCACGGGCGATGCCGATGCGCTGGCGTTGCCCTCCGCTGAATTCATGAGGGAAACGCGGCAGGATGGATTCATCGAGCCCGACGGCGCGGAGCAGTTCGATCACGCGAGGTCGAATTTCTTTCGTGGTTCCGGCTTTTGCATTCGTGTTCCCGTGGATCAGCAGCGGCTCCGCGATAATGTCTTCCACGCGGAAGCGGGGATCGAGCGACGCGAAGGGATCCTGGAAAATGATCTGCATGTCGCGACGCAGGCGCCGCATTTCGCCGGCGCTGGCGTCGAGCAGGTCGCGGCCTTCGAAGCGGATGCTGCCAGACGTAGGCTCGATCAGGCGCAAGACCAGACGTCCGAGCGTGCTCTTGCCCGAGCCCGATTCGCCGACCAGACCCAGAGTCTCCCCGGCATGAATGTCGAGCGAAACATCGTCGACAGCGCGGACCTTGCCTTGAGACTTCCCGCCGAGCACGGATTCGGCCTGCGGATAAATCTTAACCAGATTGCGGATTTCGAGAAGCGGCATTTTGTAGCCCTGATTCTATCGCGCCGCGATCATGGGCACGGCTGCCAGGGCAGCCAATAGGCCGACAAACCTCCAGCGGGTGAAGTGCTCTTTCAGGAACACGCGAGCCAGGAGCACGGTGACCGCCGGATAAAGCGACGAGATGACGACCGCCTCGTCGAGGCGTCCGGACTGGCTGGAGCGAATAAACAGGATGGTCCCGATGGAGTCGATGCAGCCGGTGAGCACGCCCCAGCGCACGCCGGCGGGTGTGATATCGCGAAATTTCCCGCCCACCATCACGATCAGTGCAGTAATGATCAGTCCACCGGTGCGCGTGAGCGATGCGAACCACAAGGCTGAGCCGTCACCGGCCTGCCGGACACAGAGATAGAAACCGGCGAAGCCGATGCCCGCGAGGACGGCAAACCCGATGCCTTCCGGAGTGCCGCCATCTTCAGCGCGGGTGATGAGCCAGAGTCCGACGGCTGCGAGGACGAAACCGGCGATGGGAATCCTGCCGGGCAAGCCTTCCGTGAACATGGAAAAGACGGCCGGGATCGCGGCACTGAGAACTGCAGCCACCGGCGCCGTTAGTCCCATTCTTCCTGAGGAAAGCGCACGATAGAAAATGGCGAGAGATGCGCCTCCAGAAACACCGGCGGCCAGAGCCCAGGCCAGGCTGCGTCCTGACGGGAACGGTGCATGAGTGGCAGTCGCCAGCGAGCCCACCAGCAGCAGGCCACCGATATTTACGACGGTCGTGAATACGAAAGCGTTGGCGCGGCGCGTGGCGTAGCCGCCGAAAAAATCGCTCGTACCCCAAGCCAGGACTGCGGCCAGTCCGTATGCAGCGGTAACGAATTGGGGCGTCGCGGACATGTCCGACGAGGGTAACATGCGGCAGAATTGAGGGCTCGACCCGGATCATGACCTGCGTCCAAACCTTCCAGAAACTGCTAGATTAACCAGCGAGAATGGACTACGCTGAGGAAAGTCTACGGAGGATTGTCGTGAATCGTTTCCTCGTTGCCATTATCTTGTGTGTCGCGTTCAGTTGGACCGGCTTGGCGCAAACCGCTGCTGACGCTCCCGCTTCAAAAGAAGATGTCGAACGATACCTCCAGGCCGTTCATTCCCACGACATGATGCTGAAAATCGTGGGGGCAATGTCCAAATCCAGCCATGAGATGGCACACGACGTGTGTGCGAAGGACAAAGACGATCTTCCCGCGGATTGCGAAGCGCGGATCAACAAGATGCACGACGAAATTATGAAGCAAATGCCCTTTGATGAGATGGTGCAGGCGATGGTGCCTGCCTACCAGAAGCACTTTACGAAGGGCGACATGGACGCTCTTACCGCATTTTATTCCGGGCCGACCGGCCAGAAGGTATTGCAGGAAATGCCGTCCATCATGTCGGAAGCGATGGACTCGATGATGCCGATCATGCGCAAGAATATCGACAAAATGCAGCAACGGATCGAGCAACAGGTTGCTCAAATGCGAAAAGACTCCTCAAAGACGGCGGGAGACAGCGCTCCGCCGGCCCAAAAGTGAGGAGCGACACTTCGGGCCCAGGTTTATCCTGCGGCAACTCTCGGCCTGGATACGGACTTCTCGCGTGTTAGAATTTCCACAAGTCGCTTCCTTGCAAGAGCTCAGGTTCTAAGAGTTGATCGAACTGGCACCTTCGATTCTTTCGGCAGACTTTGCCCGTCTCGGTGAGCAGGTGCGCGCCGCGGGTGAAGGGGGAGGAAGTGTCATCCATGTGGACATTATGGATGGGCATTTCGTTCCCAACCTCACGCTGGGGCCGCCGGTGGTGAAGTCGCTGCGCAAAGTTACGGATTTGCCGCTCGATTGCCATCTGATGATCGAGAATCCGGACGCATTCATCCCTGCCTTTGCCGATGCGGGTGCGGACTGGATTTCGGTTCATCAGGAAGCTTGCCGGCATTTGAATCGAACCCTGCATCTCATCCGCAGCCACGATTGCCTGGCTGGGGTGGTGATTAATCCGGCGACTCCGGTGGATGCTCTGACCGAGGTGCTGGATATTGTGGATTATGTGCTGGTGATGTCGGTGAATCCGGGGTTCGGGGCGCAGAAGTTTATTCCGGCTACATTGCACAAAATGAGGCAATTAGCGGAGATTCGCAGCCAACGCCGGCTGACGTATCGCATTGAGGTCGACGGCGGCGTGGCCCACGATACGGTGGGCGACGTGGTGCGGGCAGGTGCGGAAATCCTGGTGGCAGGCAACGCCGTGTTCGGTAGCGGTGATCCAAGGAAGAATGCCGAGGCACTGTTGAAGGTGGCCACGGAAGCGGCACTGCTGAAAGTCTAGCTGGTGTAGAACTGGGTCTTTGACCCGGTCGGGTGTTGGCGGATCTGCAAGATGTCGGCGACTGCTTCAAGCTGGCAGCGAAAAACTAGCCGAGCTATGCTCGGCGGCCGGGTCAAAGACCTGGCTCTACAGGTTTCTTCGAGGTCTTAATGTCACGTCGAATTTCATTTGCTGTGCCGTTGTGCTTCCTGCTGATGGTTACAGCGGCTTGCTCCAACAAGAAGTCCGTCAACCCGCTGGCTAATGTCGGATCAAAGCAGCCCGATAAGGTGCTGTTCGACAAGGCTATGGACGCGATGAAGCACAACCGCTTCGACGTGGCGCGCATGACTCTGCAGACCCTGATCAACACCTATCCGGATTCCGAATTCATCGCCCGCGCCAAGCTGGCCGTGGGTGATTCATGGTATGCCGAGGGCGGCACGGCGTCGCTGGCGCAAGCCGAGCAGGAATACCGCGACTTCGAGACGTTCTTCCCCAACATGCCGGAAGCTGCCGAGGCGCAGTTGAAGATCGCCAACATCCAGTACGAGCAGATGGAGAAATCGGACCGCGACTACACCCATGCCAAGCGAGCCGAGGATGAGTACCGGAACCTGATCATGCAGTACCCCGATAACGCCAAGCTCGTGAAAGAAGGAAAGCAGAGGCTGCTGGAAGTGCAGGAAGTGCTGGCCGACCGGGAGTTTGGCATTGGAAGGTTTTACTACCTGCGGATGTCATATGCCGCATCGATTGCGCGACTGCAATCGCTGGTGGATAAATATCCGCTGTACAGCCGGGCCGATGAGGCGCTGTATCTGGTGGGGCAGAACTACGAAGCGCAGATCGCCATGATCCGGGCGAAGCCGATTTGCAAGGCATACAACACTCCACCAGGCTGCGCTGGGCGGGAATCGGACAAGGCCAACACCATCGCAGTGTTAACCAAAGCAGCCGCCGAAAAGTACTCGCAGATCATTACGCGGTATCCGGTGATGGAAGCTGCCGACGATGCCAAGAAGCGGCTGGCAGCGTTGCATCAGCCGATTCCACGACCAACCAAGGCAGCCGTAGCGCAGAACCGGGCTGAGGAAGAAAGCCGCCGCGAAGCCAGCACTTATGACCGTCTGATGAGCGTCGTCAAGAGGGGCCCAGACGTAGCGACGGCGGCGAAAGTAGGAGAGCCTACGTTAGTGGATCCCACGCCCTTGTCGGCAATTCAAGTAAACCGGGACCAAATGCGGAAGGTGATGGGACTTCCTGCTGATGAGCGTGGTCTGAGCGTGGAAACGGTGAAAGGCGCAACGCCGGGGACAAACGACCCGGCTCCGCGTTCGGATGCGGCTGTGACTCCAACGAACGCCGATCCCTTTGCGCGGCAGCCCAGCACGCCCGCAGATCCTAACGAGTTGAAGCCGACTACACCGGACGCAAATGAGTTAGTGCCCGCTGCCGCAGATCCGAACGAGCTCAAACCAGCTGCCGGAAGTCAAAGCCCAGTTGCGGGCGATCCTGCCGCGTTGCCGCCAATGCAGGTCAATGAGATTCAGCAGGGACCGGCAGCGTCTGGCGATGGGGCGGTCGCGAGTTCCAGTTCCACCTCCAACCTGGCCACTGATAAGGATGTTTCGAGCAGTAAGAAGAAGAAAAAGAAGGGACTGAAGAAGATCATCTCGTTCTAGTCAGGCCTTCCGCCCTAGGTACGGTCCCACGCGTTCGGTCAGGAGGTATTAGGGTTCTCTGCCCAACGCGATAGGCGTTGACCACTGGTAACCTGGTAACATGCCGTCTGATCATTGACTTACGTCGACGGTCAGGTTACCTTCGCGTTATCTCCCCGCATTAGAGGAATTTCCTTGGCCCGGAAGATACTGCTCGCCGATGACAGCGTGACCGCCCAGAATATGGGGCGCAAGATCCTCGCCGATGCGGGGTACGAGGTGATTGCCGTCAACAACGGCTCCGCCGCGCTGAAGAAGATCGCTGAGCTGAAACCTGACCTCGTCATCCTCGATGTTTATATGCCCGGCTACAGCGGGCTGGAGGTGTGCCAGCGCCTCAAGGAATCGCAAGAAACATCACGCATTCCAGTGTTGCTCACTGTCGGCAAGCTCGAGCCTTTCAAGCCTGAGGAAGCCCAGCGGGTGCGCGCGGAAGGCTATATCGTCAAGCCTTTCGAGGCCAGCGAGTTGTTGAGCGCCCTGTCGAAACTGGAAGACAAAGTTGTGCCCCGGGCTGAACCCTCCAAACCGGGGCGCTTTGCGCGAGCCATTGCAGCCGCGGAAGAATCCGGCCGCGGCATGCGCATCGAACCTTCCGGTGACGAGAATGGCTGGAAAAGCCGGATTGGATTCCCGAAACCGAAGACGGAGCCTGAAGAGAAGGTTGCGGACGAAGCTCCGGTCCATAATCCCCTAAACCGGGATCTGCGCGCGGGGGTGGAAACCGGCGCGGAGAAGCCTGCGGAGAAAAAAGACGACGCGCGGCCGGCGGCGGCAGCGGCGGAAGCCGTGGTGGATGTGGCGGCCCTGGCGCCCGCAGGTCTGCCAAAAGATGTAACCCCGGAAGAAGTTGCCGCGATTGCGGCCGCCGCGGCGCGAATACAGATGGTGAGCGCGGCCATCATCGATGATCCTGAGACTTCTGAAACGCAGACTGCGCAAACCACGAGTCAGGTGAGTCCGGAACAGGCTCCAGCCAGAGTCGAGGCTGCGCTTTCGTCCCCGATCGAGCCGCAGGTCGAAGCTCAGCGTGAGCCTGCCTCTTTGGCGGAAGCGGCGAAGGCAGAGGCGCTCCCAGAAAATAGCACTGACAGCTCTCGCGAGAGCTCGGAACATATTCAGGACTTACCGGTGACCATGGCAGCCACCGCTGAATCTGTGATTGCGTCCAGTGCGGGCGGGTCGCGATGGACAGCGGTTTCGGTTGCGGTCGAAGCCGAAGAAGCAGCAGTTTCGCTCGAGCAGGAAATGCAGAAGGCCTATGCGGCCTTTTCGGCGGGCGGCTCTTCGACAATAGCAACCGTGCCTGAGGTGCAGGCTTCGTCCACTGAGAATTCTTCTTCACCGGCACAAGCGGCAACAGAAGTGCCGGTTGCGATTTCTAATCCTGAACCTGCGCCGGAAACCGAGCCCGCCGTGAGCCCTGTGGCGCTGGAGACTACGCCGGCGCCAGTCGAGCAAGTGGAAGTAGCGGCGGCTTCGGCCTTCGCGGCATCGAGTTCCGAACCTGCCGAGCCGGTCAGCGTTCCCGAGCCTGCAATCGCGCAGCCCGAGGCAGTGGTTCCCGCGCCTGTCACTGCAGAATTAGTGGCGGCTGAGTCTCCTGCCGAGGTCTCGTCGACGGTTGAGTCTTCGGAACCGAATCCAAAACCTACCCCAGTCGCGGACTTTGCGAGCCCTACCACGGGGTCGGAAGTTGCCGATTCTGGCTCAACAGCTCAGGATCTGCAGCCTTCCCCGGTATCTGAACCCGCAATGGCGGAGCCGGCAAGTGCTGCGGACGCATTTTCGCCCATCGTCCCGCCTGCGAGCGACGGTGCGGAACAGGCAGCGGAACCCGCGTTAGACTCAGAAACGGTGAAGAGCACGGCGGCCGCGTGGGCCAGTTGGCGTCAAATCCGCGACACCAGCAACGACAACAGAATTGCCGAAGGCCAGTCCACGGAAAAGTCCGTCGACGTCCAGGAGTTAGCCCCAGCGGAGGCAACTGCCCGGGCGGTGGCGGCGGGTGCCGAGCAGATCATGCAGGAAGCGGCAGCTGCACCGGAGAGCGACAAACCGAAAGACGTCGCCAGCATCGTGGATAGCGTACTCGCCGATCTTCGCCCCAAGCTCATGGAAGAGATCTCCCGGAAAATGTCGGAGAAGAAGTAGCAAGCCAGCTATCAGCCTTCAGCTTCTAGCATTTTCCCGACGCCTGATATCAAATACATCCTCCTCCTTCGCCCGTTTGACCCTTCTTTTCTCGCGCCTGTAAGATCAAACTTCTGACCACAAGGACACAGAGGAGCACAGAGGGAACTCAGATCTACCCTGTGAACCTGTCCGTCTTCTGTGGTGAGGTTTTTGCCGACTTCTAGTTGCTGACTTCCTCATGCCCGAATTGCCAAAATCCTACGAGCCGGGCGCGATTGAAACGCGCTGGGCCGAGTACTGGATCAAAGAAAAACTGTTCTCCGTGCCCACGCCGCCTGCGAGCGAGACGCGTCCAGTATTCACGCTGCTGTTGCCGCCGCCGAATGTGACCGGGCAGCTGCACATGGGGCACATGTTCGGCCAGACGCAGATGGACATCATCGTGCGCTGGCACCGCATGCGCGGCTTCATCACGCTGTGGCTGCCGGGGACGGACCACGCCGGCATTGCTACGCAGATGATGGTGGAGCGGCAGCTCGCCAAGGAAGGCAAGAAGCGCCGCGACCTCGGCCGCGAGAAGTTCATCGAGCGGGTCTGGGAGTGGAAGAAGCTCTACGGTGGTGCGATTCTCAACCAGATGAAGCGTCTGGGCGCGTCGGTCGACTGGGACCGCGAGTATTTCACCATGGACGAGAATCTTTCGCGCGCGGTGCGCGAAGTGTTCGTCCGGCTGTATGAAGAAGGGCTCATTTATCGCGGGAAATACATCGTGAACTGGTGTCCGCGCTGCGAGACGGCGATCTCCGATCTCGAAGTGAAGCACGAGGAGGTTGCCGGGAAGCTGTGGGAGATTCGCTATCCGGTCATCGGCACGAACGAATTCATCACCGTGGCAACCACGCGCCCGGAGACCATGCTGGGCGATACCGCGGTTGCGGTAAACGAAAAAGACGAGCGCTACACCCATCTGCACGGCAAGCATGTTCTGTTGCCGCTGATGAATCGCGAAATTCCGATCATCACCGACGAACTCGCGCAGCCTGAATTCGGCACCGGCGCGGTGAAGGTAACGCCGGCACACGATCCCAACGACTTCGAAGCCGGGAAGCGGCATAACCTGCCGCAGATCGACGTGATGGATGAGCACGCGCACATGAATCAGAACGCCGGCCGCTTCGCGGGTTTAGATCGATATGACGCGCGGAAGCGCGTGCTCGCGGAACTACAGGAACAAGGATTCCTGGTGGCGGAGAAAGACTACACGCTCGCGCTCGGCAAATGCGACCGTTGCGGAACGGTGGTCGAGCCGGGTCTCTCCGAGCAGTGGTTCATCAAAATTCAGCCGCTGGCGCAGAAGGCAATTGAGGCCGTCGTGAGCGGCGAGATCACGATTGTTCCCGACAACTACCGCCAGATTTATTTGAACTGGATGAACAACATCCACGATTGGTGCGTCTCGCGGCAGTTGTGGTGGGGGCATCGCATTCCGGCGTGGACGTGCGCCGGCTGCAAGGAGGTCATCGTCGCGCGTGAAGCCCCAACCGGGTGTAAGTGCGGCAGCACGAAGCTGGAGCAGGTTTCCGACGTGCTCGATACCTGGTTTTCGTCAGGCCTATTGCCGTTCACAACCCTGGGCTGGCCGGAGAAAACACGCGACCAGGCGGTCTTTTATCCGACCACGCTGCTCATCACAGCGTATGAGATTCTCTTCTTCTGGGTGGCCCGCATGATCATGTTTGGCTGCCACTTCATGCAGGGACACGAGCAGGATCCCGCGATCAAGAAAGCCAGTGGCTGGGAAGGCAAGAAAGACGACAGCGTGCCCTTCCGGCAGGTCTACATCCATGCCCTGGTGCGGGATGCCGACCGGCAAAAAATGTCGAAGACCAAGGGCAACGTGATTGATCCGCTGGAGATCATCGAGCGCTTCGGCACCGACGCAACTCGATTTACTCTAGCCGCGATGGCCGCGCCGGGCACCGACATTGCTTTCAGCGAAAGCCGAACCGACGGCTATCGCGCCTTCGCCAATAAAATCTGGAATGCCGCAAGATTCATGTTCATGAATGTGGACAGAGTCGAGCCGGGCCTGCGGCCCGGGGCCGGGTCTGAGACCCGGTCCCACGCCGGAGTTGCGGGTTTTGAGACTGGGACTCTCGAAGACCGCTGGATTCTCTCCCGCTTCAATCGCGTGACCGCGGAGGTGAACGATGCACTGGCGACCTACCGCTTCCATGAAGCGGCCAACCGCATTTACGATTTTTTCTGGGGCGAGTTCTGCGACTGGTACCTGGAGCTGATCAAGCCACGCTTGAATTTTGAAGAGGGCGCGGACAAGTCGCAGGCACGCGTCGCCTGCGGGAATCTGGTCAATTTGTTTGACGCGTCGTTGCGCTTGCTGCATCCGGTGATGCCGTTTATCACGGAGGAAATCTGGCACGCGATCTATGAAGGCCAACCTCCGCTGAAGTCCATTGCTCTGGCAGGATATCCGCAGGCGGATGAAAAACAGTTCGACCTCGCCGCCGAAACCAGGATGGCGATCTTGCAGGACTTGATCGTGAACGTGAGAAATGTCCGGGCAGAGTTGAAGGTCGAGCCCAAAGTGAAGGTCCCCATCGAAGTATTTGCGCACGAACCGGAAGTTCGCGCGATGATCGAACAGAATCGAGGCGCAGTCGAGCGGCTTGCGAACGTGGAGAACATCACGTTTGTAGAAGGCTCGTTGGCCAAACACGCGGACGCGCGCAGCACCGCGCGCTTTGATGTTCACATAGTCTACGAAAGAAAAATCGACGTCGCAGCCGAGCGCGAGCGCCTGATGAAAGACCTGGAGAAAATAGAAAAAGAATTCGCCAACAATCAGCGACAGCTGGGCAACGAACAATTCCTGGCGAAGGCCCCGGAGAAGGTAGTCGAGGGATTGCGCGGTCGCGCACAGGAACTGATAGGTCTGCGCGATAAGATAAAAAGTCAGTTAGTTGAATTGAAGGGGAAACAATAACGAATAGCCGAGAACTGGCCACTGATCACTGGCCACTGCTTTATGGACTTTAACAGCCGACGCATCACCGCGATTCTGGAGAACGCGCTGCTCGAAGACCGGGCCACGCGCGATGCCACCAGCTACGCCTGCATCGATCCCAACCAGCGGGCTTCGGCCACCATTCTCGCCAAGCAGGATTGCATTCTGGCCGGCATCGGCTGCGTGGGGCGCATCCTCGATGTCTACGCCGCGCTCGACGGTGCAGTCACTTCGCACTACGAAGTGACCACGCATCCCGAAATCTTCGACGGCGTGCGGTTGCACCGGGGGCAATCGGTCGCGGTGATCCAGCACAACGCGCGGGTGATTCTATCATGTGAGCGCGTCATCCTGAACTTCTTGCAGCGCATGAGCGGAATCGCCACGCTGACGCGCAAATTTGTAGACGCTGTCTCGGGAACGAAAGCGCGCATTCTCGATACCCGCAAGACCGCTCCCGGCCTGCGCGTGATTGACAAGTACGCGGTGCGCTGCGGCGGCGGTCAGAATCACCGCCTCGATCTCTCCGATGGCGTGCTGATCAAGAATAACCATATCGCCCTGGCAGGAGGCATCGTGCCTGTGCTGGAGCGCGCAGTGCATAACCGGCGCGGCTCGCAACCCATCGAGGTCGAAGTGCGAACGCTGGACGAACTGGAAGACGCTCTCGCTCAGGGCGCGGAAGCGCTCCTGCTCGACAACATGCCGATCGAGGACGTGCGCCGCGCGGTCGAGCGTTGCGCCAGGCTTGAGCACCACATTCCGCTGGAGTGTTCGGGCGGCATCCGCCTGGAAAATGTTCGCGCTTACGCCGAGACCGGCGTGGATTTCATCTCGGTCGGCCTGCTGACGCATTCGCCGCAGGCGGTTGATATGAGCCTGCGGGTTGTGCCGGCTTAGAGCAGCAGGGCTGGCCATCGTTGGCTTATTCTTCTTGCGATGACTGCTTCGTTTGTGCTTTTCCGCTCACTCCCGCATAATTCCGGCATCAAGAAGACTGGGACAATTCGCAAGCGCAAGCTTTCGCGGGCGAGGGCGCCCGCTCCTCACGAGCAGGCGACCGACGCCCATCTGGGCCGCATCGTGCGCCTGCTGATGGAGCACGCCACTGTCGTGGTGAGCGGGACGAAGATTGCGCAGGAGATTTCTTCAAACCGTTCGGAAGTGTGGCGACTGATTCAGCAGTTGCGCGGCCTGGGCGTGGACGTGGCGGGACATCCGGCGACCGGGTATCAGCTAAAGTCAGTTCCGGATTTACTTTTGCCTGAAATCCTGTCTCCGCTGATTCGCCGCACTATCTTCGGGGCTCAGATCCATCACTTTTACAAGATTGGCTCAACCAATACAGCGGCCATGGCGGCTGCCGCCGAGGGCGCCCCGGAGGGCAGCGCGTTTCTTGCTGAGGAGCAGACGGCGGGGCGCGGACGCGGCGCGAACCGTTGGCAATCGGCGCGTTCGGCCGGAATTTACTGCTCGGTGGTGTTACGGCCGTCTCTGCCTCCTTCAGAGGTGCTGGTGCTGGCTCTGGCGGCGGGTTTGGCGGTGCGCTCTGCCATTGAGCAGGTTGACTCGCGTATAAGCACCGACTTGAAGTGGCCCAATGATGTGCTTATCGCGGGAAAGAAAGTTTGTGGCATTCTCACTGAGATGAACGCCGAAGCCACTCGCGTGCGCTACATCGTCGTGGGAATCGGCATCAATGTGAATCAGCCGAGCTTTCCCAAAGAACTCGAGGGCGAGGCGACTTCTCTGCGGCTGACTACGGGCAGCGAGTGGTCCCGCGTGGAGTTGGCCGCGGCTTTGCTAAAATCGCTGGACCGGGAATATCGTCTGTTGCTCGAACAAACGGACGCGCGCGAGTCGATTCTGCGGCGCTTTGCCGAGCAGTCCTCGTGGGTGCGAGGCAAGCAGATTCGCGTTGAAGAGAACGGGTCGAGCGTCGAGGGAACAACCGAAGGCCTGGATGAGCGCGGCTTTCTCCAGGTGCGCACTGCGCAGGGATTGCAAACGGTCTTGAGCGGGACGGTGAGAGGAAAATGAAACGAGCACTCAGCATTCAGCACTTAGCCATTACGCTTCCATGCGGGCTGAATGCTGATTGCTGTTTGCCGTTCCTGACGGAATAACCATGCTTTTCGTCCTCGATGTCGGCAACACGAATACGGTGCTGGGCGTGTTTGCCCGGGTTGCGAAGGCGCATCCCTTAGGAGATGCCGCCACCGAAGCCGCTCCACGCTACGAGCGGCTGCTTGCCAACTGGCGGGTCGCGACCAGGCAAGGCAGCACCGTCGACGAATACGGCGTCCTGTTCCGCAACTTATTTTCGATGGCCAGCCTGGAGGCTTCGGGGATCCACGGCATCGTGATTTCATCCGTAGTGCCGCCTCTCGATCCCGTGCTGCGGCAGGTGTGTGAACGCTATTTCAATTCCAAGCCGCTCTTGATCGAGCCCGGTGTGAAGACGGGCATGCCGGTGCATTACGATAATCCCGCCGAAGTGGGCGCGGACCGAATCGTGAATGCCGTAGCCGCATTTGAAAAATACGGTGGCCCCTGCGTGGTCGTCGACTTCGGCACGGCAACCACCTTCGACTGCGTTTCCGCCAAGGGCGAGTATCTGGGCGGCGTGATTTGCCCGGGCATTGGCATCTCGGCCGATGCGCTTTTCCAGCGCACGGCGCGCCTGCCGCGCGTTGAGATTCGCAAACCGGCGCGCGTGATTGGAACGAACACGGTAGGCAGTCTGCAGTCGGGGCTCTACTACGGCTATCTCGGACTGGTGGATGGCATTCTCGAACTCCTGCTGGAGGAATTAGGCAAGGAGACACGCGTGATCGCCACCGGCGGCCTGGGACCGATGATCGGCACCGGATCGAAATACATCAAGACCGTGGACGATTTTCTCACCCTTGAAGGCCTGCGCATCATCTGGGAGCGAAACGTGGCAGCGCGACCGGGGCTCGCGTCCAAGGCGGCGCAAAAGGCCTCGCCCAAAGTGAAGAATGGTGGCGGTGAGCGCGCCGCTTCCACTCCGCGTTCCACCCGCTAAGCCGCCGTGGAGGATCAACTCAACTACTTCAACTACTTCACCGAAATTGAGGAGCAGTTCCTGCGCCGGCGCGGCGGCGGTCTGCTGCTTACCACGCTCGACTGGGCTCTGATCGAGACCTGGAAGGATGCCGGCATCCCTCTCGAAGCTGCGTTGCGGGGGATCGACGCCGCTTTCGACCGCTACGACCAGCGCCCGTCGAAAACAAAGAAAGTGAACAGTCTGGCTTATTGCTCGCAAGAAGTGCTGGCGGCCGCGGAAGACATGAAAGAAGCGGCCGTGGGTGCGGCAGAGGGCGGGCAAGCAGCCTCGAGCAAATCGGCCGCGGAGCAGGGCTTCGAGTCGGCAGCAATTACCACTTTCCTGCGACGCAATGCGGATCTTCTGGCAGCGGCGAAGCTACCCCATAGTGCGGGAATTTCCGTTCATGCCATCGCTGAGGGCTCTGCTGCCGCCCTGCGCAAGCTGGCACTCGAAATCGAGGGCAAGAAGGCGCCTTTAAGACTCGAGGATTTGGAGCGTCACCTTACCGTGATCGAAGAAAAACTCTTCGCTGCATTGCTCGCTGCCACGCCCGATGAGGAAATCGTGACAGTGCGTGCGCAGGCCGATCGTGAACTCGTGCCCTACCGCCGCAAAATGGCGGCAGCGCAGATCGAGCAACTGCAGAAGCAGTACGTCCATAAGCGCCTTTTGGAAAAATACGGCCTGCCGCGCCTGAGCCTGTTCTACATGTGAGCACCTGATCGTTGAATCACGACTGTCGAATCAATGACTCATTCCTTCGATGCACTCATTCTCGGGGGCGGCGCGGCCGGGCTGATGTGCGCCATCGAAGCCGGCAAACGCGGCCGCCGCGTCGCGGTGCTGGAGCATGCCGACCGGCTAGGCAAGAAAATCCTGATTTCCGGCGGCGGACGCTGCAACTTCACCAATCTTCATTGCCGTCCGGAAAACTTTCTCTCCTCGAATCCGCACTTCGCCAAGTCCGCCTTGGCGCGGTACGCCCCGGCGGATTTCATTGCGCTGGTGGAAAAGCATGGCATCACATATCACGAGAAGACTCTCGGCCAGCTTTTCTGCGATCACTCCGCGCGTGACATCCTTGGAATGCTGGAGTCCGAATGCCAGGAAGCAGGAGTGAGTGTCTTATTGAACACGACAATTCGCGAAGTCGAGCGAACGACCGAGTACGTCGTGCGCGCCTCGAATGCGGAATTCCGCGCCGGGGCGTTGGTGGTGGCCACCGGAGGCCTTTCGATTCCGAAGATCGGCGCCACGTCATTTGGCTACGATCTGGCCCGGCAGTTCGGACTAGCGATCCGCGATCCGTGGCCTGGCCTGGTGCCGCTCACACTGAGCACCGAGGACCGTGCGCGCTACTGCGATCTGGCCGGGGTTTCAGCCGAGGTCATTGCTTCGTGCAACGGCCAGCAGTTCCGCGAAAAATTGCTGATCACGCATCGCGGCCTGAGCGGCCCGGCAATCCTGCAGATCTCTTCCTATTGGAAAAGCCCCCAGCCAATCCTCATTGACCTCGCGCCCGGACACAAAGTTACTGCGGCATTTGGCGATTCAAAAACGTCCAGAAACTTAAGCGCACTTCGGACAGAGTTGCGAAAGTTTCTGCCTCATCGCCTCGCGGATCGCTGGCTGGATGTGCACGCGCCCGGTTCGTGGACTAACCAAGCGCTAGCTGACCTGGAAAAGGAGACGCATGCCTGGGCGATCTCACCAGCCGGAACAGAGGGCTACGCTAAAGCCGAGGTAACAGCAGGTGGCGTCGACACCGACGAACTCTCAGCCAAGTCTATGGAGAGCCGCAAGGTCCCCCGCCTGTTCTTCATCGGCGAAGTGGTGGACGTGACCGGCCATCTCGGTGGCTTCAACTTTCAATGGGCCTGGGCCTCTGGCGCGGCAGCGGGGCGAGCGCTGTAAGGATGCATAGATGGGTACCGCAAACGCTTGATTATGGTGTTACTTGCCCACTGAAACGCTGCTTAAGGCAGTTCCCCGTCTGCGATTCATCCGGGAGATCACATTGTTCAGCATTTCCGGCAGCAGGTTCATGCCCGGCACCGGCATCAATGAATTCTTTTCAAGGTAGTCCTCGGCGCCCGCCTCAATCAGTTTTTGCCGGTTCTTCTCCGTAAGACTGCTCAACACCACCACCGGAATGTTTGCGGTTGCCGCATTCTTCTTCAAATGTTCCAGCACCTCAGGTCCGCTCATTCTGGGCAAGATCATATCCAGTAAGATCAGGTCAGGTTTCTGCTTCGCGGCTAGCTCAAGGGCAGCCTCTCCGTCTTCGGCGCAAATCACTTCATAACCAGCCTTGATGAGAACGGCCTCATTCGCCCGCTTCATAGTCTTGCTGTCGTCTACCAAGAGAATCTTCACGCGGTCCACCGTCCTTGACTGCTCCTATCGGCACTCACCCGCCAAAAACTTAGGCTGGAGCCGGCTTCTCCTTGCGCCCATATCTGCAAGGATAAGCGTGATTTTCTTCGATCGGGTTACTATCGGTTACCCGCCATTCCATCAACAACCGTCGGATCTCAGACGAGTTCCAACCGCCGAAAATCCGCAATCCCGTCCTCCCTCTCCCAATGCCGTAGAATCAAGTCTTGCTCCTAAACATAGAAAAGCTCATCTATGGCGGCGACGGCCTAGCTCGCCTTCCTGCCGCATCGCCGGGAAATGCATCACTGAAAAACGAAACGCCCGGCGCTAAAGACCACAGCCGCGGCAAGGCCGTCTTCGTTCCCTTTGTTCTAGCCGGAGAAAAGATCGAAGCGGCCATCACCGAAGAAAAGCCCGGCTTCGCCCGCGCAAAGGCCGAAGCAATTCTCGAGCCCTCGCCGCACCGCATCCCGCCGCCCTGTCCACATTTCACCCGCTGCGGCGGATGCCATTACCAGCACGCCACCTATGAGCACCAGCTCGACATCAAGAAAGAAATCCTGCGCGAAAACCTGCGCCGCATCGCCAAGCTCGACTTGCAGTGTGAAATCGAAGTCCATCCTTCACCGCCCTGGAACTACCGCAATCGTTCCCGGCTGCAGGTGCGCACCCGACCCGAGTTCGCCGCGGGATACTTCAAGTTCGCCTCGCATGAACTCCTGCCAGTCGAGGAGTGTCCCATCAGCTCGCCGCTGATCAACCGCGGCATAGCGGCACTGTGGCACTCCGGGCGCGCAGGCAAGGCGGTGGAAGGCGTGCGCGAAGTCGAATTCTTCGCTAACGCGGACGATACAAAGCTACTCATCGAGTTCCTGTGCGCTCCCGAAGCTCGCCGCGCCGCTGTGCGGGCTTGGGCCGAAGAGTTGTGCGCGGCAATGCCGGAGATCACGGGCATCGCAGCTTTCCGTGAGCCCCAGAAAGGCGTGCAGGAGCCCCTGGTCGCAGTAGGTTCCTCGGAGCTGACCTATCGGACCAAGACCGCGGCCTACCGTGTCAGCGCCGGCTCATTCTTCCAGACCAACCGTTTCCTTACCGATGAGTTAATCGAAATCGTCACCGCGGGCCGCTCCGGCGAACTCGCCCTTGATCTCTATGCCGGCGCCGGCCTGTTTTCCACAGCCCTGGCCTGTAACTTCCGTCACATCGTTTCGGTTGAGTCGTCACAGACAGCCTCGAGCGATCTTCAATACAATCTGCCTGCGAATGGAAAGGCGGTGCAAGCTCCGGCTGCGCACTACCTCATCGAAGCAGAAAGTGGTCGAGCCGCTAAGGCAGCGTTCCCGGTGCCCCAGAAGCCCGACCTGATCGTCGTGGACCCGCCCCGAAGCGGTTTGGGAGATCCTGTGGCGCATGCCCTTGCCAGCGCAGGTGCGCCTCAGCTCACGTATGTGTCGTGCGATCCCGCGACCCTGGCCCGCGACCTGGTGCCACTACAAGCCGCCGGCTATCGCGTTGAGCAGGTGCATCTGGTCGATTTGTTCCCCCAAACCTACCACCTGGAGAGCGTGCTGCAGTTAGTGCGCTGAAGCCGAAGGCTAACGCGAAGGCTTCAGCTGCTGAGGTGAGTTCGGCCCTGCCGTCCACAAGTGCCAACTCGTTCAGGCCACCGAATGCCGCTCCTGCCCATTGTCAACAATTCGCCAGTTCCCCGCGGCTTGCAACCCAAGCCTGCGCGGCAACCCATGCTCTGGGCCGCTTTGTCTTATTCCGCGGGAATTGTTGCCGGCGTTTTCGCCTGGCGCCCGGCATCGTGGTGGATCGCGGCAGGCATAGCCTTTCTAGGCGCGGGTGTGTATTTTGTCCGCCGCCGAAAATGGCTCGGGGCAGGCCTGGCTCTGGGTGCGTTCTTTCTGGCCGGAGCTCTTCACATCCAGTTGCGAGGCTCGGCGAGCATGCTCGATACCGGCCTTTACCCCTTCGCAGACGGCCCGGAAGTAGAAATGACGGGGCACGTCACCCGCGAAGGCAGATTCCGCGATACAGCTCCCGATGAACTCAAACAAAGCCTCGATGTGGCGACCGAAGAAATCATAACCGACACAGGCACACGAATTCCCGTCCATTCCGGCGTGCGCCTCGGAGTCTACGCAGCGGCTTCGACTAAGATGCGCCTCTTCCACTACGGCGAACGCCTCCGCCTTCCCGTCAAGTTGAAGCTGCCACGCAATTTCCGCAATCCCGGCGCATTCGACTATCAGGGATACCTGGCCGCGAACGGCATCTCCGCTCTGGGTTCGGCGAAAGCCGAAGACGTGCAACTGCTTCCCGGCTTCTCGGGCAGCCGTCTCGAACTCTGGCGAACCCGCATCCACTCCAGCATCATCGCCAAAGTGCATCAGCTCTGGCCGGCGCCCCAAGCCGCGTTGATCGACGCCATGGTCATTGGCGAAGAGGCTTTCATCGACCGCGACACCCGTGCCGATTTTCAGCGCTCAGGCACCTATCACATTCTCGTAGTCTCAGGGATGAACGTAACCATCCTCGCGTTTGCCACTTTTTGGATGCTGCGCCGCCTTCGCCTCGGCGACATTCCGGCAACCCTGCTCACGATCCTGTGCTGCGTTGCCTACGCCTTTCTCACCGAAGTAGGCGCGCCGGTGTGGCGAGCCACGCTGATGTGCGCCATCTACCTGGGCACGCGCCTGCTTTACCGTGACCGCGCCATGGTCAACGCGCTGGGAGCAGCCGCCCTCGGGTTACTGGTATTCGATCCGCGGCAACTCTTCACCGCCAGCTTCCAGATGACATTTGTCTGTGTGCTGATCGTGGCCACGATCGGCATTCCGCTCGTCGAGCGCACTTCGCGCCTCTACCGCCAGGCGCTGGCGCACTGGGACGCCGATGATTACGGCCCATCGCTGCCGGTACGAGTCGCGCAGTTCCGCCTCGATCTTCGGATGATTGCAGCCCAGTTGGCGCGTTTTCTCGGCAGCCAGTGGTCGCTGCGTCTGGTCCGCGGTGCGACGATGATTTGCCTGGCGACATTTGAGTTGCTGCTGGTTTCGGCGGTGATGCAGATGGGGCTGTCGCTGCCCATGGCGTATTACTTCCACCGTGCCACCACCATCGGTCTTCCCGCCAACGTCGCGGTAGTTCCGCTGACGGAGCTTTTGATGCCTGCGGCCATTCTGACCATTGCCTTGGGATATGTGTCTCTGGCGATCGCGAAACTTCCAGCGTTGCTCACCGCCTGCGCTCTGCAGGCCATCACTGGCACGGTGCACGGCCTGGGAGGCCTGCGCCTGGCCGATCTTCGCGTAGCAACTCCCTCTGTACTAATGATAGGGGCAGCTTCCGCTGCGCTCGTCCTCGCCATGATATGTGCGCGCCGCCGCGCCCCGCTCGCAATAACCGGCCTGGTGGCGCTGTTGCTGGCGTCCCTTGCGCTGCCCTTCGTTCCCCCGCCGCCGAAAACTCGCGCAGGATCGCTCGAAGTCACTTCCATCGACGTAGGCGAGGGCGATGCCATCCTGCTGGTAATGCCTCAAGGCCGCACCCTGCTGATCGACGCCGGCGGACCCATCTGGGGTGCCGGTTCGCAACTCGACTTCGGCGAAGATGTGGTCGCGCCCTACCTATGGACGCGGGGCATCTCCCGCCTCGATGCCGTCGCCATCTCCCACGGCCACTCCGACCACATCGGAGGCATGGCCGCCGTGCTCAAGGATTTTCGTCCGAAGGAATTATGGGTGGGCCTGCTGCCCCCCAGTCGAGCGCTCGACAGCCTCATCGCCGAAGCACACGCCCTCGGAATCAAAGTAGTACGGCACTGGGAGGGCGACGAGTTCGATCTGGGCGGAGCCAGAGTTGATGTGCTTTTTCCCCCGCAAGATTGGCCGGTGGGCTTGGAACCCAAGAATAACGACTCGATGGTGATGCAAGTCAGCTATGGCGCGACGTCGGTATTGCTGGAGGGCGATGCCGAGAAAGCTGTCGAGCGCCGGATCGCCAGCCTGCACCATCCCAAAGCGGACCTGTTAAAGGTAGGCCATCACGGCAGCGCCACTTCAACCACCCCAGAAATTCTCGCGTCCGTGAAGCCAGCCTTTGCCGTAATCTCCGTGGGCTTTCGAACTTCTTTCGGACTGCCGAAGCACGACGTTCTCCAGCGGCTGCAAAACTCCGGCGTCCACGTCTATCGGACCGATCTCAACGGCGCAGTCACCTTCTACCTCGATGGCCACTCCATTACGCCTTGGCTGGCAACTCTTCAGTAGAGTCATCGTCGTCGGCTTCATCCGCCGCATTATCCGCGGCAGGCCGCCGGTACTCCGCGATCAAACTGCGCGCCTTCTCCGCATCCTCTTCCCGCACCAGGATGATCATTCCCCCCATCCCGGGAAACGCGTCCTGCAAAAGGCTGGCGGACGCGAGGTCGTTTTCAATATTTGCCGAATCGAGCAAGCCCCTGACCACCATCGCCTCCGACTCATCTTCGCTGTCGAATACCTTAACCAGCTTCTCGTTGGGATTCGGGCGTCGTTCCCCTACTGCTGCCTTGTTCTGCTCTGCCATGGTGATCTCCGTTCTCGGAACCCGCCAACCACCTCAGGACGCGCTCCATCCCTGATTCTAACCCTTCTCAGGACTTACATTGTTTCGTAAGCACCGGCGTGACGAGCCTTAGCCCTCCTGAGACCCGGCACTTTCGGGCAGTTGCTTCCTGTCCCGGTTGCGAGAGAATACTGAAAGGTTTGTCGCAACCCAGTCCAAGCTGCAACATCCAAAAGCGCTGGACAGGAAGAGAAGAAGGGCCAGCATGAACATCGGAGAACCGGCGGATCACCAGAAGCAACCACCTCTGGCGGGAGAGACAGTTACAAAAGCGCACGATCAGAATGACGACGAGGCCCGAAGAATCCGGCGCCTTCAGGTGATGATGAGCATGGTCACCTCGGTCATCAGCCAGGATCCCGGCCTCAGCATCGAGGAAGCCTCGGAACTAGCCGCCGGCGCCAAGCGCGCAGCCCTAGCCATGTTTCCCGACAAAGAACTAGCCTATGACTTACTCTACAAACCCCGCCTCCAGCGCCTAATGAGAGAACGCTTCCGCCTTCAGTAGCGCAGCGATAGCGATCTACCCTGTGTAACCCTGTGTCCTCCGTGTTAAAAGAACTTAGCTACTCATCCACCACAGAATTCCGCAGGGTCCCCACACCTTCCACGCTAACGTCAACCACGTCCCCCGCCACAAGCGGCCCCACCCCAGCCGGCGTGCCGGTGGCGATCAAATCCCCCGGGAAAAGCGTCATAACCTGCGCAATGTACGGGATAACCACATCCAGCGCAAAAATAAAATCACGCGTATTGCCCGACTGTCGCACGTCTCCGTTGACCCGCGTCTCCACACCAACCCCAGCCCACGGATCAAGATCCGCTCGCTCCACCACCACCGGCCCCACCGGACACGAAGTGTCAAACCCCTTTGCCCGCGCCCATTGCCCGTCTTTTTTCTGCAGATCGCGCGCCGTCACGTCGTTAAGGCAGGTGTAGCCAAGGATGTAAGACCGCACGTCCTCATCCGCTGCTGGCTGATAGCAGGTCTTGCCCATCACCACGCACAACTCGCCCTCATAGTCGACGCGTTCCGAAACCTTCGGACGCCGCACCACGCCGCCCGGCGCCAGCAACGCCGAACTAGGCTTGAAAAACAGCAGCGGCTCCTTCGGCACCTCATTGCCAAGTTCCGCCGCATGTTCCCGATAGTTGCGCCCCACGCACACAATCTTCGAAGGCCGCGCCGGCGCCAGCAGTGCAGCCTCCTCCAGCGCAATCGCCTCGATCCGCCGCGTGCGCAAACCCTCCACGTCCCCACCGGACTCCTCGGGAGCCGTAAGCAGTATGCGCACAATCGCATCCCGTCCAGCAGTGGACTCGACCAGCCCGTAATGAGCCTCGCCATTCAGGTGAAACCGGCAATATTTCATCGCAATCTATCTAACCACGAGTCCGGAAATCCGGCCAGAAGTTTTCCCAACAAGACGTCGAGAACAGCCGTCAGTCGCGAAGCGACGACATTCATTAGCCCCGCACGTAAGTGCGGGGTAAGCCTTTCAATTACCAAATTACCCAATTACAAAAATCTCTCACGGCACGCTCTCGCTCGCCTCCTCCGACCGCGCGCTCTCATTCTTCCGCAGATCCACCGCCGACACCGAATAAAAATAAGTCTTCCCCGCCACCACCTGCATATCCCGAAACGCCGGCATTTTCACCAGCTCCAAATTCACCTTCACCGGCACACCACCTTCCTCGTGGCGGTAAACGTTGTACCCGTCCAGGTCCGCGTCCGCAACCGGCGCCCAGATCAGATCGATGAACGGCTGCTGCCCGGGTCCAGAAAACACCGCTTGTAACCCTAACGGCACCGCGGGAGGAAACACATCGTCGGCGAACACTCGAACTTCCGGTGTATTGTCGCCATCGATCGAAACATCCGGCTTTCCTGCCTGCGAAATCACCGTGAAGGAGTCCGCGTGGTAGTAATAGGTTTTTTCCCAATCGAAACTCTGATCAGTCAGCGATTGATTCCTCTCCATCCCCGCGTCCCGCTCCCCGACCAGGATCTCTTGCTGGCTCCCCTCGCCCCGCCGATAGACGCGGTAACTATAGTGAACGGGGTTGGGACTCGGCAGCGACAGCAGCGCACCCGTCCACGTCAAAACCACACCCTGAGCCGTAACCCGCGCGCTGAAATCGCTCGGTGCCGCCAGCGTTTCCGCCAGCGAAACATGCACCTGGTTCGACAGTCCGCCACCGCGCCCATCCCGGTTCAACACCTCCACCGCGTACGTCACCGAGCCGACGACGCTGCGAAGCCGGAGGTCGGGCGGCAGAATATCCGTATAAGTTGCCGACAGCTTCTTTCCGCCTGCATCTTTCTTCTTGCTGTCGAAATCCGCCGGCGGCTGCAACTCTCCAACTGGATTTCCACATTGGTTCAGAGTCGAATCAATATTCCGGCAGATGCGCGTCTTCCCTAGGTAGCGCACGCTCTGCTTGTCCATAGTTCGCGCAGGTATAGTCCAGGTAAGTATGACTTTGTCGCCCTTGCGAGCTGCCCGCAAATCCGATGGTGGACGCGGCAACTCCAGCGATGGCGGCAGCGGAGGCCCAATGGAAGCGCACCCGCTCAACCCAATCAACCCGGCCATCGCCAGCAACAAGCGTCCTGGAAGAAGCTTCATGCGTAGAAGCAATAGACTACATCATCGCCAGCGCGAGTTTGGCGCGCCTTGTAAATGTCCGGAGCATCGGCTAGCATCGTCGCGTGAATCTCAAAATCACAAGCCGCGATGGGATAGCAAGGCCGGAGCGCTGGAAGAGACCTCAATCCGGAATGGTCATGGAATTGGCGTGGCACCACATTATCCCGTTCCCGGTGTTGCGCGACGTCTGGAACTGTCTCGTGGATCACCACATAGCAACCGAACTGCCGGAGGCACGGCTGGCTATCAGGCACTATCTCGTTTTGTCAGACCGAAACCTGCCCAATCTCGACGTGCTGATTGATAGAATACGCGCCGAGAATACCGCGAAGAAGCGGGCTGGCCATCATCAGCTCCATCCTCTGAGCGTCGCCGAGGCGCACCAGTTGGCTACGGCGGTGGTCTGGCCTGTATGGAACGTGGTGGAAGGTCCGAAGAGCAGAAGCGACGACCCGGAGGACCGCTACTTCGATCGCTTCACCGCTGGATTAACGCCGGAGGAGGAAGCCCGGATGAGGGCCATCGAGGTCCTGTTCGGCCATCTCCAGGCGTTCGCTCGCGCCTGCCCGAGCCCCGGACCGGGGGAACTGCGCGCTCTAGCTCAAGCCGCCTCGAGCGCTCGAGCTCTTGTCATCTGCGACCAGCCCATCCACTTTCGCCTGGAAATGTGGGTCGATGAAGGCAACGGTCTCTGGCACAAACGCCGCGACCGCGAAGCCAACGTCGCTTAAAAGGAAACGAAATCCAAGCTGGCCCGGCCTTTCACCACGCGCTGAGGGTGCCCGTCCCTGCCTCTCCGTTCTCTGGAGAGACAGGGCGGGGATTCTGACGTTCGTGTCGGCGTCCGGGTTTTGCGCCGAAATAAAGGTTACCGGTGTTGCTTGAGGGGAAGACAGAACGAACCACTCCCTGGACTTTACATTTGGGACTCGCTATTTCACCACGGGGTCATCTGCTTGAGCGTGCGGGCACATCAGACACCATCGAATCATCCCACTCTCGCTGGTATAGAAGTGCACGCCATCCGCGTTATCGTAAGTATTCTCGATTTGATCGACTTGTATCTCATACGAACTCGCTCCCGCGCCCGGCGTCGCGATTGAACGATAACCGAATCTGTATATGTTCTGGATGCCATCGGCGAGCGGGAATTGAATCAGCGATGCGTGGTTTTTGTCAGGCGGTGCACCATGAGCAGCAAAGTCCAAACCGTCGAGCGTCGCAGGATATTCTCCGTAACGGGCTTTATATGCTGCGAGGGCGCTGTTGAGATTGTGAAGTGCAGCTACCGCAGCAACATGGTTTCTCTGAAGACGCTCCTCTCGATCGCGCTCCCTCTTTTGGAGAGCCAACGGACCTCCCAATGAAACACCGATCAGCATCACAGCGACAACCAGCATCACCGCTCTCCTCACAGCGAGCGATTTCACAGTTTGGAGAAGCGCCAAGAATGCCAGGCAAAGCACTGCCAGGCCGACGAACGCCGCAACAGATATAAAAAGCATCCCCTGCGACTCAAATCCTACGCCGTTAACCAGCAGGATCGCCCAATAGTAGACCGCGGGCATGCCCAGGAGTGGGATCGGAAATCCCAAGCCGATAAGCAGAGAAGAGAGAAACTTTCGCCTTTCGAGCATCTTGAAGAAACGTGTATCTGACTCCTCCGCGCGTTTCATGAACGCCAGACAGATACCCGCAGTCATTAGAACGGTAATGAGACTCAGTTCGAGAAGCAGCGACCAGTCGACCTTGAGAAGAAATGCGTTGTACTGGTAAGCGTTGATACTGGGCGATGGAGGCCTGAGCAAGAACCCGAACCCTTCGCTCCAGCCATACGGTCCGAATTGACCACCAATAAAACTCAGTTTCCAAGGCAGAATGACCCCGCGTGCAACCAGCAAGATCAGCCCCGCAAGCAGAACCCGTCGTTGTGCGCCGTTGAGCGACATCACAGTGGGCTCCCGGTACAACTGCCTTTTTCGGGACCTACCCCGTGTTCCCCCCTGCCCGGAGCCTGCCCTGAGTGAAGCCGAAGGGTGTTAAAGATTTTCCTACAGAATATATCTCGACAAATCCTGATCCTTAACAATGTCGGTCAACATCTTCCGCACATAATCCGCGTCGATGTTCACATGCTCGCCCTTGCGCTCCGGAGCATCGAAGCTAAGCTCATCCAGCACCCGCTCCATGATGGTATGCAGCCGCCGCGCTCCAATATTTTCCGTGCTCTCATTCACCCGAAACGCAAAGTGCGCGATCTCGCTCAGCGCCTCCGGAGTGAACTCCAGCTTCACGCCCTCAGTCTCCAGCAAAGCCGTGTACTGCTTCACCAAAGAAGATTTCGGCTCGGTAAGAATGCGCACAAAGTCTTCCATGGTCAAAGACTGCAACTCCACCCGAATCGGAAATCGCCCCTGCAACTCCGGGATCAGATCGCTAGGTTTAGAAACATGAAAAGCCCCGGCGGCAATAAACAGAATATGATCCGTCCGCACCATCCCATAGCGCGTATTCACGGTAGTGCCTTCAACAATCGGCAGAATGTCACGCTGCACGCCCTCGCGCGAAACATCCGGACCATGCCCACCCTCGCGCCCCGCAATCTTGTCGATCTCATCCAGAAAAACAATGCCAGAGTTTTCCACCCGGTCAATCGCCATCCGCGTAACCTGATCCATATCGATCAAGCGCTGCTCTTCTTCCTGAATCAAATATTCGAAAGCCTCGTTCACCTTCATCTTCCGCTTCTTGGTCCGTGCCCCAAAGATGTTGGGCAGCATGTCCTTGATGTTGATATCCATCTCCTCCACGCCCTGATTACTCATAATTTCAAACGTGGGGAAATTACGCTCGCGCACATCGATTTCAACCTGCCGCTCGTCCAGCTTGCCCTCGCGCAATTGCTGCCGCAGCTTCTCCCGAGTCCGCGAAGAAGATTCGCCTAACGCAGTACTGCCATCGATCACCACTCCACCCGCAGTAGAAGGCTCAGCAGGCCGGGCCGGTGGAGAGGGCGGCAGCAGAATATCGAGCAGTCGCTCCTCGGCGTTCAGTTCAGCCTTGTCAGCAACATCTTCCAGCTTCTCCTCGCGCACGTTGTCGATCGCGATTTCCACCAGATCGCGCACCATCGACTCCACATCGCGCCCCACATACCCAACCTCAGTAAACTTCGAAGCCTCAACCTTCAGAAACGGAGAATTCGCCAGCTTTGCCAGCCGCCGCGCAATCTCGGTCTTCCCCACCCCAGTGGGCCCAATCATGATTATGTTCTTGGGAATGATTTCCTCCGCTAGCTCGGGGGTTAGCTTTTGGCGGCGGGTGCGGTTGCGTAGGGCGATGGCCACCGCGCGTTTGGCGTCCTTTTGGCCGATCACATGTTTGTCGAGTTCGACTACGATCTCGCGCGGAGTGAGTTCGTCGAGGGCTAGTTGCTCTTCTTCGGCGGTGCTGGGTAAGTAGATGGCCATAAATTCAGTGTCTACTGATCAGTGGCTAGTGGTCAGTTTTGTTGTGTCGCCTTTACTGGACACTGATCACTGACCACTTTCTTACAATTCCTCGATCGTTACCATGTCATTGGTATAGATGCACATTTTGCCGGCAATCTTCATGGCTTCTTCGGCAATCTGGCGGGCGCTGAGCTGAGTATGGCGGCCCAGAGCTTCGGCGGCGGCCTGGGCATACGGCCCGCCGCTACCGATAGCTGCTACGCCGCCGTCGGGCTCGATCACGTCGCCCTGCCCGCTCAGCAGGAACGTTTGTTCCTTGTCGCAGACCAGCAACAAGGCTTCGAGATGCCGCAGGAATTTATCGGTGCGCCAATCCTTTGCCAGTTCGACTGCGCCGCGTCCCAGGTTGCCGTGGTACTGCTCGAGTTTCGATTCGAAGCGGCTGAAAAGCGTGAAGGCGTCAGCGGTGGAGCCGGCGAACCCGGCGAGGATCTTGTCGTTGTAGAGCCGGCGGATCTTTTTTGCCGTGTGCTTGATGACGGATTCGCCCAGCGTCACCTGGCCGTCGCCAGCAAGAACCACGCTGCCGTTGCGGCGGATGGATAAGACAGTGGTGGAACGGATCAGTCGCTTCGGAGACATAGGCGCAATCTTCGATTATAGCAGCGCTAGCTCGTCCACTTTGTTAGAGAGGCTTCCGCCCCGCGCGAGGAAACAGTTGCTTCGGGATCCAGGGATTGGGGGGAGGGGCCGAGCCAGTCCGCTTCGAGTAAAAAGGGCCTCGCTGTTTGGAGATGGTCGTCAAGCAGTACCTGCCCCGGCGCCACAGAAAAATAGTTCTTGACGTGACCATATAGTCACGTGATAGTATGCTCACATGATTATTGCTCCCCGGAGCGTAAAGGAGAAAACGCAATGACTGTGGAAGATCTGATTCTCGACGTTGAGCAGCAGGTAGACATCAAAGCCACGCCGGAAAAGGCTTACGCGGCGGTTCTGCATCGCCTCGGAGAAGGCAACACCAGACCCGACGGCCATTCGCAGCAACTGCATCTGGAGCCGAAGCCGGGCGGACGCTGGTATCGTGATCGCGGCAACGGCATCGGGCACCTGTGGGGATTCGTGCAGGTGCTCAAGCCTCCCACGCTGGTGGAACTGAGTGGACCGATGTTCATGTCGTACCCGGCCACGAACCACGTCGAGGTCAAGATCGAACCGGCTTCCGGAGGGTGCCGGGTCACGCTGCGGCATCGCGCCCTGGGCTTGATCGATCCCGAGCATCGCAAGGCGGTGACCAACGGCTGGGGGCACATACTCAGCGAAATGAAAAAGGACTGCGAGTAGCGGCATGGCGGAAATCGCGGCTCATCTCGCGGATGGACTTGACCCGGTGTGGAAGGCCCTATCGGACCCGACCCGGCGCGCCATTCTGGATTTTCTGCGAGATCGTCCGCGCACCACCACCGAGATTGTGGAGTCGTTTCCGCACTTGAGCCGCTTCGGAGTGATGAAGCATCTCGAAGTGCTGCGCCAAGCCAACCTGGTCAGCACGCGCGAGTCGGGAAGGCAGCGGGTGAACTCGCTGAACGTCGTGCCCATCCGCCAGATTTACGAACGATGGGTGGGTCCGTTCCAAGAGCTTTGGTCGGGCGAACTCCTTCGCATCAAGGACCTCGCCGAAAGCGATAGCCCGGGTGGAGTGCCACCAGTATCACGCAGAACAAAAATAATCAGGCCGCCAGCAGCGGCCCGTAACCGAAAACAGCGGGACAAAAACAAAAGCCGTTAACAAATAAAAACAGGAGAATGCTAATGACTACGCCAGCTACCAGCACAGAAATTCAAGAACACCAGGTTGTCTCCCCCAACGAATGGATCGCGAGTCGCAAAGAGTTGCTACGAAAAGAGAAGGAGTTCACCAGGCTACGCGACGAATTGAGCCGGCAACGCCGCGAATTGCCATGGGAGAAGATTGAGAAAGAATATGTCTTCGAGGGCCCAAACGGCGGGGAAACTCTCGCCGCCCTTTTCGACGGCAGAAGCCAGCTGATCGTCTACCACTTTATGTTTGGTCCGGGATGGGAGGCAGGTTGCCCGAGTTGCTCCTACCTGGCCGATCACTTCGACGGCAGCCTGGTTCATCTCGCCAATCGCGATGTGGCGCTGGTCGTGGTCTCGCGAGCGCCCATAGCCCAGATCGAGGCCTTCAAAAAGCGCATGGGATGGCGCTTCAAATGGGTCTCATCGTTCGGAAGCGACTTTAATCACGACTATCACGCGTCGTTCACGAAGGAGGAAACGGCCAACGGCAAGGTCGACTACAACTACGACGTGGTTGAATTCCCCAGTGAGGAAGCTCCAGGAGCAAGCGTCTTCTACAAGAACGCCGGAGGCGAACTCTTTCACACCTATTCTTGTTATGCGCGCGGCCTCGACATCCTGGTGGGCGCCTACAACTTTCTCGACCTGGCGCCGAAAGGCCGCGATGAGGATGGTCTGGCTTTTACTATGGCCTGGGTTCGTCACCACGATCGCTACGCTGAGGGCTACTTCGTAGACCCGAAAGCGCTGTATAGAGAGCCCAAGAAAGCGGCATCTTCGTGCTGCTCGGAGCACCAGTCGTGAGCAGTCATGCTTGCTGTGTAGCGGCGGCGGAGGCGCGGATCGTCAACGGCGGTCCGCGCCCGCTGAGACGCCCGCTGAAGCTGATTCGGCGTTGCCGCGAGGCCGCCGGATGGATCATCCCCGGCAGTATTCTGGCTCTGCTGCCGAAGTGCCCCGCGTGTATCGCGGCTTACCTTGCGATTGGAGGCGGGATTGGGATTTCGCTATCGACCGCGACCTATCTTCGGATGGGACTCGTAATCCTGTGCCTGTTCTCGCTGTCTTATTTTGCGGTGAGCCGCGGGGGACGGGTCTTCGTGCGGTGCGGGGAGGCTGTTTCCCCCAAAACCGCCAAGGGACGAAAACTTGTCAATAGGCAAAAACTACACGATCGACCCTAAGTGACTCACGCGCACGGAGATATAATTCCGGCAAACATGGCGGGTTTACCCATTCCAAATTGATATACTGAAAGTATAGAGTAAAAATTCAGGAAAACGAGGCGCGGCCACAGGCCGCGCCTTTTCTTTTGGGGCCGGATGTCTCCGTAAAGATGTCCCCGGAAATCCCGCCCTTCAGTCAGGAGCGGTATGGACGAATTCAAAGTTTTCAGAACTTTCAAGGAGCGAGGCGAGTGGGTCGAAGCCCTCTTCATGGCCGCAGCCCTGCGCCACGGCTACAAAGTCGTAAAGCCCTGGGGAGATTCCGCGTCCTTCGACGCAGCCCTCTACTTCGGCAACCGCATCGTAAGAGTCCAGGTAAAGTCCACCTCCAACCGCTGCGGCACCGGATACCTCTGCCAGTTCAAACCCAACTATCTCACCGATCCCTACACCCTCGACCAACTCGACTTCTTCGCCGCCTACGTCATCATGCAAAACACCTGGTATCTAATCCCGGCCCCAGTCATCCTGGGCGGCGAGGCCAACAAACAAGCCATCATGCTCTACCCCATGCAGCCCCTAAAGAAAAATCGCTACCTCTACGAGCACTACCGCGAAGCCTGGCCCCTACTCCGCCTGCGGAGAAAGAGATAGCCCATGTAGAGCGGACGCCCTCGTCCGCTGCCTTTGACCTTGATGTTGATTTTGACCTTGTAGGCCTTAGCCCCACTGTTTGTCATTCCGACCGAGCCGGAGCGCCAGTGCCAGCGACGGCTAAGCGGGGGAACCTGCTCTCCCCCGCTACTTACCAGCAGCCCGCCTCTTTTGCCCCCGCTTGCTCACCGATTCTCTCCCATTCGCGGCCCTGCGCCGTGTTTTTTTTCGCCACTCCGCTGGAAGTTCATCATCCTCGACAGGAGCATTTCCCTTCCCCGCGCGTTCGAGAATACGCAAGGTTTCCGCGCGATCCGCACGACGACCTCGGTCGCGGAAATAATCCTCCGTCCGCAGGGCAGAAACCTTTTCCGCCACTGCCACATTGATGAGTTGGTTCAGGGCTACTCCTTCCAGTTCCGCAGCCTTTCTCAATTCCTCGAGCAAGGAAGGCTGGAGTCGTAATGCGAAATTACTTCGCCTCATGGGATCAAGCTCCTAACTTGTCGAAGCGCCGTAATCGGAAGAATCATGGCGCAGTTAAAGTCCTTGCCAGCCTCGGCAAAATCGCTCTGATTGAAGGTCACGATTGCGCTGGCCCCACCGTTGATTGCTGTTTCCAAAACCATGTCATCATCTGCATCAGGCAGCCTGGGCCGCCATCGGAAGGCAAGCCGAACCGGCCTCGCGATTGCCGCGAGATCGTCAAGCACTCGCCCGACTTCGGTACCGCTCAATCTGCTAGCGGCTAAATGCTGCGGCCTGGTAAGCACCGCTTCGTACTCAAGCATAAGCGGAACGGAAAGCAACAACTCGAACTGCCGATTCAAAGCTGCCAGCAAAAGCTGGCGAGAAGCGCCACGATCACTACGCAAGGCCGCAACCATCACGTCGGTGTCGAGGACATAAGAAGTCGCCACTTGCTAATGATATTGCAGGCAATATCATTCGTTCAAGCAAAATGTCATTCCGGCCAGGAGCCGGGCCCTGTGGAGCGGACACTCCTGTCCTTTGACCTTGATCCCCGCCCGTCAGGGCCACCTAGGCTGAGGGTGCCCCATTTCTCGCGTCCTTTGCGAGAAGTGGGGATTCCGAATATATGCAGCGCAGGGTTTGCTCGTCGCTTTCCGTGGCGCCCAAGATAGAATAAGTCGGTGAACCTGTTCGTCGATGACGCCGGCTCGTTCTCGTGGCATGCTCCAGGAACGTCCCTATTTGCGGGACTCACCGTGCCTGACCGCGAAATGGGCGGACTGCTTGACCGGTTTGAACGATGGCGGCGCTCGATCATTGGGGCCAGTAGGCGCGAGCTGAAAGGCAGCGAGCTGACGCCGAACCAGCTGTACTCGTTCACCCATAAGGTGCTGCCCCTGAGCGGAAGAGATACTCGCGTGACTGTTGTCGGAGCGGATACCTCTGAAACGTCGGAGAAGGTTGTCGCGTTGGTTCGCAATCAAGTATCGTCACAATTCAAAGCGGCGGCTGAGCTTGTGCGACGCACGAATCCTGCCAACAAAAAGCTGATACAGAACTATGTGGAACTGTCGGGGTGGGTGGGGAACCGTAGCACGCCAAACTTCCTGTGGGTCAGTGCCCTGGAGGACGCGCTGCTGGATACGGTTCAACATTCCGCCGTTTATTACATGGAGCCAGAGTATGACCCGGAATTCGAGAACACCGAAATAGTCATAGACCGCAGTTTTATTCATCGCGAGCAACATATGTATTTCTGGAAAGCTTGGCTAGCACACGGAATGAATGGGAGGGCGCGCCGCACTGGGGGCTTCATGGTACCGGATACATGGGCAAGACGCGGACACCCATTCCAACGGAAGTACGGCGGCCAGGGCACATTTGATTTCAATGACCTGTTCATGAAACACATGCGGTTCGGCGATTCGCAGAAACTGCCGGGACTGCAAGTAGCCGATATCTGCGCGCACATTTGCTACCGGCACTGGCGTGGGGACGAAGAATCAGAAGCCGCGTATCGGTATCTGCGCCCTCGTATTGTAGGCCGGGACGCCATACAGATAAGAATGGTCCACTTCACAACTGAACAGAGCGTCATACATGACGCAATCGAAAACCACGTCGGCATCGCCGACTACGGATCGATTAGGAGAAAGGGAGCGGAACTGCAGCGCCAGCGCCGCGCGGCCGCTGTGGGACAATAAAGTCGATTCACACGCTCACGGTCTGCGCGCTTGGCTTCGCCGCGAGCAACTGCCTCAGCACATACTGCAGAATCCCGCCGTTAGCGTAGTAGAGCGCCTCCTGCGGCGTATCGATACGCACCAGCGCGCTGAACTCGATGACTCCTGCTTTGCCTTTGGCGCGAACTTTTACCTGGCGACCCGCGGCGAAGTGTTCGACCACATCGCGGATGCCGGTGATCTCAAACACTTCCTCGCCAGTTAGCTTTAGAGATTCGGCGGTCTGGCCTGCTGCGAATTGCAGAGGCAGAACTCCCATGCCGACCAGGTTGGAGCGGTGAATGCGCTCGTAACTCTCGGCGATCACGGCGGAAACGCCCAGCAGGCGGGGGCCCTTGGCTGCCCAGTCACGGGATGAGCCGGAGCCGTATTCTTTGCCGGCGAGAATAATCAGCGGCGTGTCGTCGGCAATATATTTCTGTGACGCATCGAAGATCGACATTTCCTGATTGCTGGGCAGGTGGCGGGTGAATCCGCCTTCCACGTTTACCAATTTGTTGCGCAAGCGAACGTTGGCGAAGGTTCCGCGCACCATTACTTCGTGGTTGCCGCGCCGCGAGCCATAAGAGTTGAAGTCGGCGGGCTTGACCCCGTGCTCTTGCAGATATTTCCCTGCGGGGCCGTCTTTCTTGATCGATCCGGCGGGAGAGATGTGGTCGGTGGTAACGCTGTCGCCCAGCACGGCCAGCACGCGCGCTCCTTTAATCTCTTCCACCGGCGAAGGCTTGATCTTCATTCCCTCGAAATACGGGGCGCGCCGGATGTAGGTGGAATCTTTTTCCCAGGCGTAGGTCTGACCTTTGGGAATGGAGAGTCCGCGCCAGCGCTCGTCGCCCTCAAAAACATCGGCATAGCTCTTCGAGAACATCTCAGAGGTGACCGACTGCTGAATCGCCTCTTCCACTTCGCGCTGCGTGGGCCAGAGGTCGGCGAGGTAGACGGGATTGCCGTCTTTACCTTTGCCAATGGCGTCTTTGCGCAGGTCGGTGTCGATGCGTCCGGCGAGCGCGAAGGCAACCACCAGCGGCGGCGACATGAGATAGTTGGCACGGACTTCAGAGTTGATGCGGCCTTCGAAGTTGCGATTGCCGGAAAGGACGGAGGCGACAACCAGATCTTTTTCATCGATGGCCTGCGAGACTTCCGCGGGCAGCGGGCCGGAGTTGCCGATGCACGTAGTGCAGCCGTAGCCGACGATATGGAATTTCAGCTTTTCCAGATATGGAGTCAGGCCGGCATTCTCCAGATAATCGCGCACGACTTTAGATCCGGGCGCAAGCGAAGTCTTCACCCAGGGCGGTACTGACAAGCCTTTTTCCACGGCCTTCTTCGCCAGCAATCCCGCGCCAATCATCACCGAAGGGTTCGAGGTGTTGGTGCAGGAAGTAATCGCGGCGATCACCACGCTGCCATGCTTCAGTGAGTCCTTCACACTCGCGGCAACGTGCTCGTGCACGTTGGGATCTTCAACGCCGATTGCCGCCGGATTGCCGCCTTCCTGTTCCCAACGTCCGGAATTCGTGGGTGCGGCCGTTTTCGCGCCGGCTTTCGGCTTGATCAGCGAAGGCAGAGCCTTCTGAAAGGAGTCAGAGGCCTGCGACAGAATCACACGGTCTTGTGGGCGCTTGGGACCGGCGAGGCTGGGCTCCACAGTGGCAAGATCGAGGCTCAGCAGTTCGGAGTATTCGGCCTCGGGAGTTTTCTCGTCGTGGAAGAGTCCCTGCTCGCGGCAATAAGCCTCGACCAGCGCAATCTGTTCGGAGCTGCGTCCCGTGAGTGTCAGGTACTTCAGGCTCTCTTTGTCGACAGGGAAGATGCCGCAAGTGGCCCCGTATTCGGGAGACATATTGGCAATCGTGGCACGATCGGCCAGCGGCAGATCGCGCAGCCCCGGCCCGAAGTATTCAACAAATTTTCCAACGACGCCGTGCTTGCGCAGCATTTCAGTTATCGTCAGAACCAGGTCGGTAGCCGTAGCGCCTTCGCGCAGACGTCCGGTAAGCTTCACGCCTACAACCAGCGGAATCAGCATGGAAACCGGCTGCCCGAGCATCGCAGCTTCGGCCTCGATGCCGCCCACGCCCCACCCCAGCACCCCCAACCCGTTCACCATCGTCGTATGAGAATCTGTGCCTACTAATGTGTCGGGATAGGCTGTGGGCTTGGCGTTCACGTCTTGTCCCGTGTTTTCCTGGACGAACACTACGCGGGCTAGATACTCGAGATTTACCTGGTGGACGATGCCGGTGTCGGGAGGTACGATGGCTAGGTTTCGGAATCCGGTCTGGCCCCAGCGCAGGAAGGAGTAACGTTCTTTGTTGCGCTGGAACTCGAGCAGGGCGTTTACGTCGAAGGCGCTGGCACTGCCGAACTCGTCTACCTGTACGGAGTGATCGATTACGAGTTCAACGGGCTGCAGGGGATTGATCAGAGCTGGGTCGCCACCCAGTTGCTGCATGGCATCGCGCATGGCGGCGAGGTCGACCACGCAGGGGACGCCGGTGAAATCCTGAAGCAGGACGCGGCTGGGAGTGAAGGCAATTTCCTTGTCGGGCTTCGAGTTCTTGTTCCAGGCGGCGAGGGCACGCACTTCGTCTTTGGACACGTTGCGGCCGTCTTCGGTGCGCAGCAGGTTCTCCAGTAGGATGCGCAGGGAATAGGGGAGGTGTTTGGTTGAGATGCCTTGCTGGTCGAGGGCATCGAGGCGGTAGATTTCGTACTCATTGCTGCCGACTTTGAGGATGGAGCGGCTGTTGAAGCTGTTCAACGACATGATGGCCTTCCTGATGAAAAGAACAAACTTCCCGAAACAATAAGTTTAGCTGTTCTGGGGCGGAATGCGTAGCGCGGAATCGAGCATCGTGACATTCTTTTGGCCAAGGTGGCCCAGGCAAATAGGACAATGAAACCTAAAGGTCGGCTGCGTCATCTACCTATTTAGGTGCAGGGCTGAGGCGATGAAGGTGCAAGGAGGTTCAAGAATATGAACATTTTTGGACATGCCGCAGGATTGTCAGGGCCAGTATGGGGCAGGAAGAGTTTGATTTTTTTATTGTTGTCGGCTGTGTTGCTGATGGGGTGTCCTCAGGATCATGCGCAAGATCAGGACACATCGGCCCCGGCGCAGGCGGGACCAGCGCCAGCGCAGGGCGCGCCGGCTCCTCGGTATACGCAACAGACTCCCGAGGAGTTGCAGCGGTTGGTGGCGCCGATTGCGCTTTATCCGGATTCGCTGGTGGCGCAGATTCTGACGGCGGCCACATTTCCTGAACAGGTGGTCGAGGCCGACCGATGGGTGCAGGCGCATCCTGATTTGAAGGGCGATGATTTGGGTAAGGCGGTGGACCAAGAACCTTGGGACCCAAGCGTCAAGGCGCTGAGCGGATTTCCGTCCATTCTTGGGAATATGGACAAAAACCTCTCCTGGACGTCGTCTTTGGGCGACGCTTACTACAACCAGCAGCAGGATGTGATGACTGCGGTGCAGGTGATGCGGCGGAAGGCGCAAGACTCTGGCAATCTAAAAACTACGCCGCAGCAAAACGTTACGGTGCAGGATTCGGCGATTGATATCGAGCCGGTCGATCCCGAGGTGGTTTACGTTCCCGCGTATGATCCCTGGCTGATTTACGGGTATCCCATCGTGGCCTGGCCGGGGTGGTATCCATATCCTGGAATCTGGTTTGACGGCCCGTATCTCTCGTGGGGAATCGGTTTTGGCATCGGCTGGTACGGAGGATTTGGGTGGGGTTGGGGTCACTGGGGATTCGACTGGCATAATCACGTCGTGTTGTTTAACCACGTCAGCTACTTCTCCCGGAGCACAACGTTTTATAACCGGAGCAATTTCTATCGCGCCGGAGCGGAGCGCGGCGGAGCGTTCAACCGTCCCGGGGCAGCGGCGAGACCATTCGACGGAAACCGCGGCGCGGCTCGAGGGTATGCTGCGCCTCGCGGCGAGAGTGGCGTGCGCTCGGGCGCGTTTAGCGGCTATGGCCGCGGCGGAGAGACCAGGAGTTTTTCCTCACGCGGTAGCGCCAGCTTTGGGGGCGGTGGATTTCACGGCGGAGGCGGAGGGTTTCACGGGGGCGGGGGCGGACGCCGGTAATCGAAGTCAGGTTGTGATGTAGTAAGTTTGCGAGACTTTGAAAAATGGAGATAAGCCGATGCGGCGAGCAAAGCTGAACCTCGACAAATTTCACTGGGCAAATCTTCCTGCGACAGCTGCGGTTGTTGCGCTGTTGGCGAGCTGCTTCGCCGTTCCTTCCATGGCGCAGCAAGCCGGCCAGAAAACTTTTTCGTCGCCGGAAGATGCCAGCAGCTCACTGCTGGCGGCGGTGCAGAGCAACGATGAAAAAGCGATGATCGATATCCTCGGAGCAGACGGGAAGCAAATCGTCTCGTCAGGAGATGAGACCGAGGACGCCGAGAGCCGCGCTAATTTCGTGAAGAGATATCAAGAAATGCACCGTCTGGTGAAAGAACCGGATGGAACTACCGTTTTGTATATCGGCATGCACAATTGGCCGACACCCATACCGCTGGTGAACAAGAGTGGTTCGTGGTATTTCGACACCGAGGCGGGCAAGAGAGAAATTTTATTCAGACGAGTCGGCCGGAATGAAATGTCGACTATCCGCGTTTGCCAGGAGCTGGTGGCGTCGGAAAAAGAATACTATTTGGCGCACCAGAACGAGTACGCCGGGAAAATTTTCAGCGACGAAGGGCAGCACAATGGCCTGTATTGGAAAGCGAATGGCGAACCCCAGAGTCCGATTGGGCCATTGGTGGCGGCAGCCGTTACGGAGAGCTATGCCAAGGACACAGTTCCGACTCCATACCGCGGCTACTATTTCCACATTCTGACCCGGCAGGGGAAAAATGCCCCCGGCGGCGCGAAGAGTTACATCGTAAACGGCAAGATGACCGCCGGCTTTGCTTTCGTTGCCTATCCTGCGGAATACAGATCGTCGGGTGTGATGACATTCCTCGTTAACGACGGAGGAGTGGTGTATCAAAAAGATCTTGGCAAGAAGACCGAAGCTCTGGCTAAGGCCATGAAGGAATACAACCCAAATTCCACCTGGCAAAGGGCGGAAGAGCAGCAGGAAGAGACTGCCGGCGCGCCGGATGCCAAGTAATTGGCGATCCATTCCGAACCGCGAGGGCTGAGACCGGAATCGTCTGCGGTTTCTTAACGCGCGGCAATCCAGACTTGGTACGCTACTACTGCCATCATGAATAGAAGATAGAGGCGAAGCGCCCAGAGGACGAGGAGTTCCGGGCCTTTGAGATGACGGCGGGGAATGGGATGCTTCTTGGCGTTGGCGAGTTGATCGTGTTCGAGGGAAGATAGGACCCAGGTTTGGTCGGTAGTTTGTGTGAGCTCTTTCTTGACCATCAAATTCTTTCTCCAATTCAGAAACGGCTATAGCGTTGCGACAGCTTCCTCAGGGGCTAAAGCCCGCGTTGATTCCGACCTTACGCGGCGCTGAAGCGCCACTCTTCCACGTTACCGCACGCGATCCACGTTGCCGCACGCGATCCTACGTTCCACCCAGCGCGGCGAAAATGTTGGGCGCGATTATGCTGATGCCGAATAGTAAGCCTGCGGCTGTCAGTATAAAGACCACGGCCGTGGCAAGTATGTTTGCCCACAGCGGACTGATCAGGTCGCCCATGATTTCCTTGTCATTCACCAGCATAAATAGAAACACCAGGGCCGGGGGCATGGCCAGAACCGCGACCACGTTTACCACCAGCACCACGTAAACCAGCGGCAAGCCCGGGATTAAAACGATGCCGGCGGCGGCCACGGCGCACAGAGTCAGGACGGCGTAAAACGCTTTGCCTTCTCCCATGGGGAGGTTGAGGCTGTGCGGTTTGTGGGTAACCTCTCCGAAGGCATACGCGGAAGAAGTGGAAATCGTGATGGCGGCTACGATGCCGGCTTCGACCATGCCGAGGGCAAACAGCGAGGCGCCGAAGCGGCCGATGATCGGCTGGAGAGCCTGAGCGAATTCGGCGGCCTGAAAATTGTCGGCGGTCATCTGATGGGCGAACAGCGGCGCGGTTGCCAGGATCGTGGCGATGGCCGCAGCGGTTGCCAGCGTGGCTCCGAGCACAGTGTCGATGCGCCCGAAGCGAATGTCCTTGGTGGTCATTCCTTTGTCTACAGTGGCGCTTTGCTGAAAGAAAAGCATCCAGGGGGTTACAGTGGCTCCGATGTCGGCGAGAACGATCAGGAGGACGTCTTTGTTGAAGCCGGGAAGCGGTTGCCAGGTGATGAAGGCGTGCCCCACCGAGTGCCAACTGGGATGGGTCATCAGCGCAACTGGAATAAACATGAGGTTAAATATGGCTGCGCCGAGAGTGATGCGTTCCCAGGTCCAGTAGCGATGACTCATTAGCGCCGCATACAGGATGACGAGGGCGATGAGGACTGCGATCCACGGAGGCACTCCGAAGAACCCCAGACCGGCGCGGATGGCGATGAATTCGGTGATGAGGGTCAGGAAGTTTCCGATGCCCAGGTCGATCATGGAAAACCATCCCCAGAAGGGGCCGAAGCGCTCGAAGATCAGCTCGGCGTGTCCGCGATGGGTGGCGGCGCCGAGGCGCACCGTCATTTCCTGGACTATGATCGCCATGCAAAACGTCAGGGCGACGAACGGGATGAAGAAACCGATGCCAAACTTAGCGCCGGTCGCGGCGTAGGAAAGCATGCTGGGGCCGTCATTTTCGCCCAGCATGACCAGAACGCCGGGGCCCACCAGCAACCACAACAGACGAGCTCTGGAGGAGAAGCCGCGCTGGGCACGGGCCGCCGAGACCCGGACGCGATCATGGGCGCGGTCCACGTCTTCGTGCGTGATTACTACTTCGTCTTCGGGCTGGACAGCGGAAGGCTTCATCGGGGAGCGGTTGCGGCTGGTCTCTACGGTGCGTCCGACCCGGGACGCTTTGCGTGGAGGTTAGCGCAAGTATACACGAAGAACTAAACTATGGTTAACGAGGCGGCGAGGCATTTGTCTCGGTCCTTGCACATGTGTGTTGCTAACGATCAGGGTGCCGGTCGTTTGCGGCAACCCAAACGCGCTCGGCTGCGGCGCGGCCCAGAGAGACGTTCCCGGCGGTGGTGGACAATGTGAGCGTCTGGTCGTAGTTGCGTTCGAGCAGGCGCAACCGTGCTCCGGGACGAATGCCCCGGGCTTCGAGGAACTCGAGCAGGCGACGGTCGCGTTCATAGATTCCGCTGACGGCGTAGGCTGCGCCCGGCGCGGCATCGGCCAGCAGCAGCAAGCCGCGATGGCGGCGGCTGGCGGGGCTTTCCATCTCGCTGAGGTTGCCGTGAGGACAGGCGCCTGCCTTGCCCAGTTTGGCCAGGAGTTTGGCTTCGAAATCGGGCGAGACGGCATGTTCCAGTCGCTCGGCTTCGTCGTGCACCTTCCACCATTCCATGCCAAAAAGTTCCGACAGCATGCGCTCGATGAGGTGGTGGCGCAGGGTAAGCTTGCGGGCGATCTTGCGGCCGGCGGCGGTGAGGCGTACGTGTCCATCGGTCTGGACGCGAACCAGTCGATCCTTCTTAAGACGCCGCAGCGCCATGGTAACAGCGGGAGCGGAGACTTTCAGCCAATCGGCGAGGCGGGCGGAGATTACGGATTCACCTTCACTCTCAGCCTCGAGGATGGCTTTGAGATAGTCCTCCTTGGAGACGGTGATCATCTTGGCAGATTATACGATGGGGTTAAGTGCGGTTAATTGATGATTGTATCTTTCGCCGTTTGACAGCTTTCGTGCTCAGCCCCTAACCTTGAATTTCCTTTCTATGAAAGTTCTGGTTCTGGGCAACGGCGGACGCGAGCATGCTTTGGTTTGGAAGCTGCGCGAGTCCGCGCGCGTTTCGAAGCTCTATTGTGCGCCGGGAAATGGCGGGATCGCGGACGAAGCGGAGTGCTTGTCGGTTGATCTAAAGAGCTTTGAGTCGATCGTCGCGCTGGGCGAGAAGGTTCGGCCGGACCTTACGGTGGTGGGTCCTGAGTTGCCGCTGACGTTGGGGGTGGTGGACGAGTTCACGCGCCGTGGGTGGCCGGCGTTCGGTCCGACCAAGGCCGCGGCACAACTGGAAGCGAGCAAGAGTTTTGCCAAGGAATTTCTGCAGCGGCACCGCATTCCCACCGCTTCGTATGCAATCTGTGATTCGGTGGAGGAGGTGCGCGCGGCGCTGGCGCACTTCCACGTGCCGGTGGTGGTGAAGGCCGACGGATTGGCGGCGGGGAAGGGTGTGGTGATTGCAGCGAGCAAAGAGGAAGCTGCTGGCGTAGCGGCTGAGATGCTGAGCGGCAAGATGGTGGGAACGGCGGGTTCGCGCGTGGTGCTGGAAGAATGTTTGAAGGGCGAGGAGCTTTCATTTCTGGTGCTGAGCGATGGAGAACGCGTGGTACCGCTGGTGGCGGCACAGGATCACAAACGTGTTGGAGATGGCGACACGGGGCCGAACACCGGCGGCATGGGCGCATATTCGACAACCGACATTGTCGACGACAAGATGCGCGATTGGCTGGTACATCACATTGCGCGTCCCGTGGTGGAAGGGATGAAGTCCGAGGGAGCGGAGTTCAAGGGCGTGCTTTACTGCGGGCTGATGATGACGGCGCGTGGTCCGATGGTGCTGGAGTTCAACTGCCGGTTCGGCGATCCGGAGACGCAACCGATTCTGATGCGGCTGGAGAGTGACCTGGTGGATGCGCTGGAGGCTTCGATTGAAGGGCGGGTCAGCGACGGCGATTTCAAGTGGTCGACGGACGCTTCGGTGTGCGTGGTGATGGCTTCGGGAGGATATCCCGGGACGTTTGAAGTGGGGAAAAACATTGTGGGGCTGGGACAGGCTGCGGCGCTCGAAGGCGTTAAGGTTTTTCACGCGGGGACTTCGAAGCGGGATGGAGAATTCTATACGGCCGGCGGGCGCGTGCTGGGAGTATCGGCACGAGGTGCGGATTTGGAGACTGCGGTCGAACGGGCATACGAGGCCTGCGAGAAGATCCACTTCGACGGCGCGCATTACCGGAAGGACATCGCAGCGCGGGCGCTTAAGAAATAATTTCGAGGAGATTGATGAGCAAGCCACTGGTTTCGATAGTGATGGGTAGTGATTCCGACCTTGAGATTATGCGCGAGGCCGGGAAAGCGTTGGAGGAATTTGGAATCGCTTACGAGATTGACGTTACTTCGGCGCATCGTTCGCCGGACCGTACGGCCGATTTCGCCCGGAAGGCTGCGGGGCGCGGTATTTGCGTGATCATCGCTGGGGCGGGAGGCGCGGCGCATCTTGCGGGTGTGATCGCGGCTCATACCACGCTGCCGGTGATCGGCGTGCCGATTCCTTCCACGGCGCTGCAAGGGATGGATTCTTTGCTGGCTACGGTGCAGATGCCGGCGGGCATTCCCGTGGCGACGGTGGCGATTGGCAAGCCGGGGGCAACCAATGCTGGGATTCTGGCGGCGCAGATGATTGCTTTGGCGGATGCTTCGATCGCGAAGAAGCTTGAGGTGCATAAAGAAAAGCTGGCGCGCGGGGTGGACGAGAAGTCGAGGAAGTTGAAGAGCTCGCTCGGCAGTTGATGCGGTACGAGGACCGAAGATTTAAGCGGCCGAGATCGCTTTACCCCACACACGACGCGCGGTATCGACCACGAGCTTTAACTTGGCCCACTGCGTCTCCTCGGTGATGAGATTTCCTTCCGCCGTGGAGGCAAAGCCGCACTGCGGACTTAGCGCCAGATTTTCCATCGGAACATAGCGGGACGCATCTTTGATCTTCTGTTCAAGCGCGCGAGTGTCTTCCATTTGGGCGCGTTTCGAACTGACAAGCCCCAGCACCACGGTCTTGCCTTTGAGGATGAAGCGCAGCGGGGCAAAGGTTCCGGAGCGTTCATCATCGTATTCCAGCAGGAATCGGTCGACGTCGAGCGTGCCAAACATTTTCTCGGCGATGGCGTCGTAACCTCCCTCGGCGTACCAGTGGCTGCGATTATTGCCGCGGCACAGATGGATTGCCAGCGTTACACCGGGGCGTCGGGCAGCCTTGAAACAGGCGTTGTCCGCTGCGATGGCCTCCACCATCGCGGCGTCGGGATCGGTACGAAGCTCGGTGCGAATCCACTCGCGCCACTTGGGATCCATGTAGTAGCTGTAGCGCGGCGCATCGATTTGAATGTAGTTCACGCCGTCGGCGGAGAGTTGGGCGATATCGTTCTTCATGATCTCCACAATGTCCCACAAAAGCGCGGAACGATCGCTGTAGATCTTGTCGGTGACGCCAGATTTGAACGAAATTGCCGGGAACTGGGTTGCGCTGGGCAGCGTCATCTTGATCGCGACCGTGCTGTTCCGCTTCAAGAACGGCAACTCGTGCCCCGTGAGTGGCCTGGTCTGGTGCAGCTTTTTATCGACGATACCGGTCACGCTGCTTACCGGGGCCGCGTTCGTTTCTCCTTTCCAGTTTCGGGCGAGTGCATCCTCGAGGTCGAAGCCTTCAACGGCATCGGTGAAGTCACTCATGAAGTTCCGGCGACGCAACTCGCCATCGGTGCACAGTTCAAAGCCGAGGTCTTTTTGTTTAGCGAGCACGCGCTGGATGTGACGATCCTCGAGATTGCGCAAGTGCTCCGGATCGGTGGCCGCATTTTTTCTTGCCTCCAGCAGGTCCGGGGGCCGGAGAAAACTTCCTACATGGTCGGCTCGGTAGGGTGTCGCCATCGGCGGAGATTATAGCTTCAGTCCTTTTAGGTACTCGCGGAACGGTTGGCCTAGGTCTTCGCGCTTCAGGGCGAACTCTACCGTGGCTTTCAGGAAGCCTAGTTTGTCTCCTGCGTCGTGGCGGCGGCCTTCGTAGACGTAGGCATACATCTTTTCTTTTTGCAGCAGGAGGCGCATGCCGTCGGTGAGTTGGAGTTCGCCGCCGGTGCCGGTCGGCGTGTTGGCGAGGCAATCGAAAATCGCCGGCGTGAGAATGTAACGGCCGATAATTGCGAGGTTTGAAGGCGCATCTTCAGGCTTGGGCTTTTCCACCATGTTCTTGATTTCGTACAGGCGGCCGCCGAAGCGGCTGTCGGCGGGCTTTACGTCGAGAACGCCGTAGGACGAAATCATCTTTCCTTCGATCACCTGGGTGGCGAGCACCGAGCACTGGGTCTGATCGAAGACCTCGACCATCTGCTTGAGGCAGGGGACTTTGGCGTCGATTACGTCATCGGCAAGGAGCACGGCGAAAGGTTCGTTGCCTACCAGTTCGCGCGCCATCAGCACGGCGTGGCCGAGGCCGAGGGCTTCTTTCTGGCGAACGTAGGCGATGTGCATCATGTCGGAGATGGAACGCACGATCTTTAGCAGATCGAGCTTCTTGCGATCTTCGAGCATCCTTTCGAGTTCGTAGCTGACGTCGAAGTGGTCTTCGATGGCATGCTTGCCGCGTCCGGTGATGATGAGGATCTGGTCGCAGCCCGAAGCCATGGCCTCTTCGACGCCGTATTGAATGATGGGCTTATCGACCAGCGGGAGCATTTCTTTGGGCTGGGCTTTGGTGGCGGGCAGGAAGCGGGTGCCGAGGCCGGCTGCGGGGAATACGGCTTTGCGGACTTTCATGGGCATGGGCGGTGTTTAGTCGCTGGTCGTTAGTCGTTGGTTGCGCGACTTCGGTTGCCGGATAATTGTACCTGCTGAGGTTTGCGGCTGGCGACTTTGGCGGCCAAATCGGCTGTTGAATTTGCGATGGGCTGGGAGCGCGGCTGGAAGCCGCGCCCTTTCATGGCTTAGCGTGTCCTGCGGTCCGAGCTTCTGCTGCCGGTTCGGTGGTTGCTAGTTGTTCTAGCACCGTGCGCAGGGCGCGCAACACTTCTTCTGCTGCGGTTGCTTTCAAAACGAATTTCAACATGCCATCGGGAGTGAACTGCGCGCCGCGCTGGGCTGAGACGAAGCGGGCTAACTGCTCCGGGTCGACCGTTGCATCCTGGCGGAATTTCAGGGTGACGAAGTCGCGTTTGCGTTCGATGGCGTTGACGCCGACTCTCATGCACAGGAGTTTGAGCGAGGCGTAGTCGAGCAGGTTGCGGACTGCGGGTGGGGGCGGCCCGTAGCGGTCTTGCAGTTCGGCGGCCACGTCGGTTAGTTGCGATTCGGTTTCCACTCTGGCTACGCGTTTGTACATTTGCAGGCGCTGGTTTTCTTCGGGAACGTAATCCGCGGGGATGCGAATGTTCAGGCCCAGATTGAGCTGGGTCTCGGCCTCGTCGGGACTGGCTTCGCCTTTCATTTCGCGGACGGCGCGCTCGAGCATCTGCGTGTAAAGCTCGAAGCCGATGGCCTCGATGTGGCCGCTTTGCTCGCCGCCGAGCATGTTGCCGGCGCCGCGGAGTTCGAGATCGAGGGCGGCGATTTTGAATCCCGCGCCGAGGTCAGAGAATTCCTTTAACGCGGCGAGGCGGCGGCGGGCGATGGGCGTTAGTTCGATTTCCGGCGGCAGCATTAGATAGGCGTAGGCGCGGCGGTTGGAGCGGCCTACTCGTCCACGCAATTGGTAGAGCTCCGAGAGGCCTAGCCGGTCGGCGCGGTTGATCAGAATCGTGTTGCACAGCGGGATGTCGAGGCCGTTTTCGATGATTGTGGTGGAAACGAGAATGTCGGCTTCGTGATGCATGAACTTCAGCATCACTTTTTCCAGTTCGCCTTCCGACATTTGTCCGTGGCCGACGATGATTCTTGCCTTCGGAACCAGCACTTGCAGCTTGGCAGCGATTTCCCAGATGGTGTCGACGCGGTTGTGGACGAAATAGACCTGGCCGCCGCGCTCCAGTTCCTGCTCGATGGCAGACTGGATCAGCTTTTCGTCCCAACTGGCGACCACCGTTTGGATCGCCATTCGATCTTTGGGTGGAGTTTCGATTACGCTCATGTCGCGCAGGCCTACCAGCGACATGTGCAGGGTGCGGGGGATGGGCGTGGCAGACATGGTTAGCACGTCGACTTGTTTGCGCATTTGCTTGATGCGCTCTTTGTGGCGGACGCCGAAGCGCTGTTCTTCGTCGACGATTAACAGGCCCAGATCGGAGAACTTGATGTCTTTCGAGAGTATGCGGTGGGTTCCGATGAGAATGTCGATCTTGCCGGCTTCGGTTTTCTGCAGAATTTCTTTTTGCTGCTTGGTGGTGCGGAAGCGGCTGATCATCTCGATGGTGACGGGGAACGGCGCGAAGCGCTGCTTGAACGTTTCAAAGTGCTGAAAAGCGAGCACAGTGGTGGGCGCCAGTACCGCGACCTGCTTGTTATCGTTGATGGCTTTGAACGCGCCGCGCATGGCTACTTCGGTCTTGCCGTAGCCGACGTCGCCGCAGAGCAGGCGATCCATGGGCTGGGAGGATTCCATGTCGCGAATTACGTCTTTGATGGCCTGGGCCTGATCTTCAGTTTCGTTGAATTCGAAAGCGTCCTCGAACTCGCGGAACCATTCGTTGCCCGGCGGAAAGGCGTGTCCAACAGCCGTTTTGCGCTCGGCGTAAAGCTTGAGCAGTTCGTCGGCCATGTCTTTCATGGCCTTGCGCACGCGAGATTTCGTCTTGGCCCACGACTGCGTGCCGAGATGACTGAGAGCCGGCTTGGCTCCCTCTGAAGAACGGTACTTCTGCACTAGATCGAGACGCGTTAGCGGAACGTAGAGCCGTGCGCCTTCGGCGAATTCGAGCAGCATGAATTCGGCGGGGCCGTCGCCGTGGTTGATTTCCTTCAAGCCCTGATATTGGCCGATGCCGTGCTCGACGTGCACAACGTAATCGCCGACCTGGAGATCGCGGAAGTCGGAAAGGAATGCCGAGACTTTGGATTTCGCTCGCTGCGGACGCGAAGCCACCGATTCGGATTCGTCGAACAAGTCGCGCGCGCCGAAGATGGCGAGATTGGCATCGGGGAGCAGGACACCATCCGGAATGTAGGCGGTGGCGAGAGTGGTGGTTAGCACTTCGCCGGCGAAGTAGCTGGTTTCATCGGCGTAGCTTTCGCCGCCGCGAGTGCGGCTTCCCAGCTTGAATGAGACATTGTATTCGGTGAAAACGTCGGCCAGGCGCTCGACTTCGCCGGTGTTGGGCACGGCGAAGAGCACGCGTTTTCCATCAGCGTTGAGCTTTTGCACTTCCGCCAGCATTGTGGGAACGGCACCGTGGAAGCGGGGTGAGGGTTGAGTAAGGAATGAAATTACCGAGTCTTCGTTCTCATCTGCGCTGCGGGTGATGCCGAGGTGCTCGATATCGGCGCCGGGAAGCGAGGCGGTTTTTTGCCACCATTCGTCGGGTGGCAGGTAGAGATCTTCGGGCTTGACCAGATTGCCGACTCCGCTGCGCTCGTGGGCTTCGCCGACCCGAGTCCAGAAGCGGTCGAATTCCTGCTCGAGTTGATCGGTTTCGTCGAGCAGAACCGCGGCGCGGGGAATCAAATCGAAGATGGTGCTGTCAGCTCCGGCGACCGGGGAATAAAACTCCCAGCCGGGGAAAACGTTGACGCCACCCGCGCGGATGGCGGCTTCCACGATCTCTTCGTTGCCAACAATGCGTTTGCCGCTGAGCCGGGTGTGAATTGCGCCCAGCAGATGTTCGCTGACCGGGGTTTCGGTCAGGGGAAGCAGCAGGGCTTCGTCCACTGGGTTGGAGGAGCGCTGCGAGGCGGGATCGAACTTGCGGATGGAGTCGGCTTCGTCACCGAAGAACTCGATGCGCAAGGGGCGGTCGGCTTCCGGGGAGTAAACGTCGAGAATGCCGCCGCGGACCGCATATTGGCCGGGCATCTCGACCACGTCAGTGGAGCTGTAGCCGACGGTGTTGAGGTGCGCGAGCAGGGCTTCGAGATCGAAAGACTCGCCGCGGCGGATGGTGCGGGCGAGGTCGGCGTAATAGTCGCCGGAGCGCAGGCGGATGGCTGTGGCTGCCACCGGCGAGATTACGATGGATGCGGCGCCGGTTGAGATCTTCCATAAAGCTGTGGCGCGTTCTTCCTGGAGTTCGGGGTGGGGCGAGAGATTTTGGAATGGGAGGACGTCGCGAGCGGGGAGTGAGATGACGGACTCCGGATCGCAGGCGGCGGTAAGTTCACAGAAGCCGCGGACGACGGGGAGGAAGTCTTCGACCGCGCGGTTGTCATTGACCACAAAGATCAGCGGCCGGCGGGCGGAGCGTTGAAACAGCACGAGCAACAGGGCTTTTGCGGTGGGTGTGAGTCCTGAGACACGAATGCGCCCCGTGGCCTCCCCCAGGTGGGAGGCTACACGCGCGAAAGCGGGAAGCTTTTCTACGTCCGTGAAGAGTTCACGAACGAAGGGAAGAAGCATGCAGAATTATTTTAGCAGGGATAGAGGAGTGACGGAGGGTAAGCGGATTCCGGCGACTTGCTGCGCTCGGCGGAACCCTTCGGCTTGGCTCAGGGCCGGCTCACGAGGCGCCCGTTCCTCCTGTTCCCGCACGGTTTTTGATCATCCCCGCAGCAGTGGACGCGTTAGACAGGTTGGTCCGCCGCTACCGTTGATGCAGAGTTCGCTGCCGGGGAAGGTGCGGACGTCGAAGCCTGCATCGCGCAGGCGGGTGTTTGTTTTGTAATTCTCTTCGATCGCCAGCAGTCGGTGGTTGCCTAGCGCGAGGACGTTGCAGGCTAACGTGTCGCGCTCGGAGTGGTCGATTTCGATGAACTGGAATGCGCGTGACTTCAGCAATTCGACGGTTTCGACGGCGAGCCAGGTCAGGTCCACCAGAGCGGTGTGCTCGTCGAGCAGGCTGATCAAAGACATCAAATGCAGGCACGCGGATGGGCCCGGGCCGTAGGGCAGCGGCGCCGAAATGACTTCCACTTCCTTGGGCGCGAGCAGAGTGCGCACCTGCTGAATGCCGGCCGCGTTGGTGCGATAGCCGTGGCCGATCAGCAGAGTTTTAGGGTCGAGCCAGACAATGTCTCCGGCTTCGCTGGTGCCGGGAGGCGTGATTTTGCCAAGGTCCGGGATGCCGAGAGTCGCGCAGAGTGAGCTGTGGTGCGGGCCTTCCGGGACTCGATTGGATTTGCCGGGACGCATGACGATCAGGCCGAAATCGGTGGGCAGTGATGCGTCGTGGGTGTAGACAGCATCCAGAGAGAGATCGCTGGCTGGCGCCAGTTCGATGACTTCCGCGCCTACCGCGGCGAGCTGATGGCAGAGAGCGTCGTGCTGCGCTTGCGCTGGCTCGAAGTCGGGTGCGTGGTGGAAACCGAGGTCGCGCCAGCGTGCGGCGTACTCGCGCCGATTCCATCCGGCGGTGCGCGGTGAGCAAACCAGTACTGATTCCAATGCGCCGACCATGGAGTGGCCGTTGAAGCGAGTCTTTGTCGCCGGCTGTGACATCGTGCCCTCGCAACGTTCTGAAGCTGCTGCGCCTGACTAGGAATCTATATCGGCATTATGGCAAAAGCAATGTGGGAAGGCGCGGTGCTGGCCGAAAGCAATGCGACCCTAGAGATCGAGGGCAATCAGTATTTTCCGCCGGACGCAATTCGCAAAGAATATTTCAAGCCGAACGACGCGCATACCGTGTGTCCGTGGAAGGGCACGGCGAGTTATTACGACGTTGAAGTCAATGGCAAACGCAATGCCGGTGCGGCGTGGTTTTACCCTGAGCCCAAGGCGGCGGCGAAGCAGATCAAGGGATATGTTGCGTTCTGGAAGGGCGTGAAGGTCGAGGAATAAGAGTTCCCGCAGTAGTGGCTAAAGCCGTTTATGTCGCGGGACTTGGCGCAGCGCTGACGCGCTGCGCCACCCGAAATCACCAAATCTAAGGTCGGGTTCCGCTGCGCTAGAACTCGACATGGGCGCGGAACGAGGGTACGAGCACTGGGCCGCGGTCGCGGTTGTAGCCGGGATCATTGATGTGCTGCAGGCCGGGCGCGAGATAGATGCCGCGCCAGGCGTGGACCGTATAGTAGGTCTCCACAATATTTTCACGCCCGTAATTAAGGGCGCCATCGCCGAGCAGAAAACCGAGGCCACCATCGGCGAGATAGGTCTGGTGATCCTTCTTGATTGCATTCGAGACAAACGCCACGCCGGCGCGGTCCTGCTTGCGATGCCACCACGCGCCTTGCGCTCCCAGCCCCTCAGCGAAAGTTTGGTCGACTTCGGTGTAGGCGAAAGATTCGGTCTTGCCGTTATCCCAACCGAAGCGGGCGAACGCCGTGAGATAGTGCGTGAGGTTTTGCTCGAGATTCACGCCGAAACCATACTTGCGCGTGATGTGCCAGGGATGGTCGGTGATTTCTGGAATAGGAGAGAGGCCTGCTTCAAAGTTGGCGACGGCATCGCGATAGATTCCCATGTTGGCGTAGTTGGTGTAGGCCAACAGACGCACCACGCCGGCTCTTTTGGGGATCAGGCCGTGGCGCAGTTCGTATTCGAAGTTTTCCGCGTGGGCCTGCCAGGGCTTCCACACCAGATCAATTCCGTTGGCGATTTTTGGCATGAGCGCTTCGGCGAAGCGGAAGCCCCAGTTGCGGTCTTCGAAGTCGGCGGTCGCGCCGACGGTGTAGCCGCGCGTGTCGGCGGCATAGTCCCATGCGCCGTTGTTGTCGATAGTCCAGTTGATGAACTGCAAATGGGTATCGGAGCCCACGGAATTTATATCGAAGAAGTCTGGCATGCTGAATTTGCCGAAACGGATTTCCAGGCGGCGGCGCGGCAGTTCGTCAAAGAGCGAGAGATAGCTGCGCTGGTTCTCGACTTTGTCCTTGCTCAAGGCGAATACCTTGTGAATCATGCCCCGCCCAAAATAAGGCTCTTTGCTTAACAGAGGATTTCGCACAATATCCAGATCGGTGTTGCCGGCGAGGCCGAAGCCCTGGCTGAGCGCGGATCCGCCGGCCTCTTCAATATCGACCAGAAGTTCGGTGGAATTATTCAGGCGTACGCCAGTGTAGAGCGTCATCACGCGGGACGTGGCTTTTTCGTAGTTGGGGCTGAGACTGTGCGTGCCACTATAAGCGGCATAGAACGGAGGATGAGTTTGGAAAATGAAATTTGCCTGGCCGGAGAGCCAGAATCGCGTGTCCTTGAAATGGGGGAACATGGTTTCGGTGGCTTCGTCCGGCGCTGGATCGGCTGGGTTAAGAGGGGCGGCACTGTCCGTTTGAGTCGTGGCGTCAGATTTTGTGGAGGATGGTGCGTCCGGTTGCTGAGCGAACGCCGGCAGCGCCGGACCAGCGGCGGTTGCAGCCCAGAGTGCAAGCAACAGCAGGCATCGCGTGCCGAGTTGTGCGGGTTGGAATTGCCTTTTCATGCTTAACTTAACTCGCGCGACTATCCCGCGGCTTGCGAACCATCCAACCCGGGATACGGACGCCGCCGATCCACCGAGCCTACGCAGAACCAGTTAAAGGAGTGTTACAGGACGTGAGCGTCCGCTTGCCCCTTTTGCTGCTGTAGCATACCCCGGTATAGTATATTTGAGTCAAGTTAAAATTACTGAGGGAACCGGCATGACTCACACCTTACGGGAAAAAGAGAAGCTTACGCTGCGAGTGAGGCGCATTCGCGGACAGATCGACGCCATGGAGCGGGCGCTCGACGAGGGCAAGGACTGCGGAGATATATTGCAACTCATCACGGCCGCGCGCGGTGCGATGAACGGGTTGATGGCGGAGCTGCTGGAAGATCACGTACGATTTCACGTGCTCGATCCTTCACGCAAAACGACTTCTGAGCAGGCGATCGCAGCCGATGAGCTGATGGAGATCGTGCGCTCGTACCTTAAATAGGCCCGGCTTTGCGGCAGATTCGAACGGCGGACAGGCAGAAGCAAAAAGTAAGGACAGCCCGGAGCCCCCGAAGCTGTCCTTGAACCCTCCCGGTTAGAAGGGCAACGTGATGACCCCAAGTTACCTGCGCGATGTTGCAAAATGATGGCGAAAGCATGAATATCTGGTTAATTTGTTGAGGAAAGCGCCTGCTATAGTAGTCAGTCTTGCCGGTTGACATTCTGTTGTGAGAGCGCTCCATGCCGTCCACAACGACCCGAAAAGTCGAGCAGTCGCGCCGCTTGCAGCTACGCGCCGCAAGCATGATTCCGGGCGGCGTGAACTCGCCGGTGCGCGCGTTTGGATCGGTAGGGGGCGACCCGCTGTTTATTGTGCGCGGAAAAGGTTCGCACATCTGGGATGCCGATGAAAACGAATTCATCGACTACGTTGGATCCTGGGGGCCGCTGATTCTCGGCCACGCTGCGCCGGACGTGCTCGACGCCATCGTCGGCGCGGCCTGCAATGGCACCAGCTTTGGAGCCTCCACGCCCTCTGAGGCCGATCTGGCCGAGTTGGTGCTCGCGGCAGTCCCTTCCCTGCAGAAAGTTCGCTTCGTGAATTCGGGAACCGAAGCGACCATGTCAGCCATCCGTCTGGCGCGGGCTTATACCAAGCGCAAATACATTATGAAGTTCGAGGGCTGCTACCACGGGCACTCCGACTCGTTGCTGGTGAAGGCGGGGTCCGGGGTGGCTACGCTGGGCATTCCAGGATCGGCGGGCGTTCCCGAGGAATTCATCCAATTCACACTCGCTTTGCCCTTCAACGACATTAAGGCAGTCGAGTACGCCTTCCAGAAGTTCAAGCATCAGATCGCATGCGTGATCGTGGAACCGATCGTGGGAAACATGGGCTGCGTTCCGGCGGCGGATGATTATTTGGTGGCCTTGCGCCTGATTACCGAGCGCGAGCGGTCAGTGCTGATTTTCGATGAAGTGATGACCGGGTTTCGCGTGGCTTTCGGAGGAGCGCAGGAGCTTTACAATATTCGTCCCGATCTGACGACCCTGGGCAAGATCATCGGAGGAGGCTTGCCGGTCGGCGCATATGGCGGATCGAGCGAGATCATGAATCTGGTGGCTCCGCTGGGGCCGATGTACCAGGCGGGCACGCTCTCCGGCAACCCGCTGGCCATGGCCGCGGGCTGCGCGATGTTGAAGAATCTGCGCGAGCACAGGCAGGAAATCTATCCGCGAATCGACAAGCTGAGTGGGGAACTAGTCGAAGGCGTCGCCGCGGCCGCGAAAGATGCCGGCGTAGCGCTGTGCTACAACCGCGTGGGGTCGATGTTTACCTGGTTCTTTACGCCGGGGCCGGTCACGGATTGGGATTCGGCGTCGAAGTCGAATACGCAAGCGTTCGGCAAGTTCTTTCGCAGCATGCTCGACAGCGGCGTGTTCTTGCCGCCGTCACAGTATGAAGCGGCATTTCTTGGTTCGACACACACGGCGGAAGATGTTCAGCAGACGATTGCCGCGGCGAAGCAGGCGTTCGCTAAGTCATAGTTCTCATTTGTGAGAAGGCAACACAGTCCAGATTTCCGGATCCTCGGTTCCGAGTACCCACGAACAAAAGCCGTGCAAATTGCGGTCGCGAGCTAAGTTCAGGCGCTCCTGAAATACGCGCTTGTCGGTGTAGAAGACCCACTCGCGATTGTCGTCCTTATAGAAATAAAACCAGGCCGCGCGGTCGAACGAGTCCCACTCGACATGCGGGTGGTAAGCCGCCAGGTATTGGTCGACTTCCTGCTGGCCAATGTATTCGGCGGTCGGATTCGGTTTCTCATCTTTGCCCGGATCTCCGGCGAACCAGTGATATCCATAGACGGGAATTCCCAGCGACAATTTTTCTTTAGGAACCGATTGCAGCGCGTATTCCAGCTGCTGTACTGTCCACGGATAGCCCGCGACCGGGCCGGGCGCCGTCCAGCGAGTGTTTTGATCGTAGGTCATCAGGCAAATCAGGTCGACGGACTGGGCCAGCGCTTTCAGATCGTAGGCGCCGCGCCAGTTGGCATAAAGCCAGTGAGCGTATCCGCTGTTTCCGGGAGCGCCGGGACCGTTAGGCACGGTGGCGATGGTGAGTTGCAAGCCGGTCTTGTGCAGCGCGGAGGCAGTTTCGGCCACCAGGTTTGAGAGCAGGTCGCGGTCTGTCCACAGCACATTTTCGAAATCGATTTGAAAGCCGCTGTATCCGTTTTTCTTGCATTCGCTGAGAATCGAGTCGATGAAGGCCTTTCGCGCCTCGGGAGTGGTGAAGAGTTTGTGCAGGTCAGCCTGCACAAAAGTGGCCACGATGGGCATGACCGGCACATGGCGCTGCGCAGCCGTCTCCAGGACATGCGGATTCGGCCCGCCCCAGATGAGTCCGTTGCCGTCAACCGAGTACCAGGCGGGCACGAGAATGTCGATTTTGTCGGCATGCTCGGTGAACGACTGAACGGAGTTGGGATTGCTTGTCATATAGAAAAGCGCTTTGGGCTGCGCCGCAGACATGACCGTACTCATGAAGAAAAAGAGAACGAGATGCTTCATCGAATGCCTCCAGAATGGTCGCATGTGAACTCGAATCGCGTCGCTTTCCGTCATCGGTCCATCGAATTGCGGACCATCATCTGCGGAATAGTAAGAAAGTCATAGCCCTCGGCTTTGTAGCGCGTGATCAGGTGATCGGTGGCGATCACCGTTTGGGAGCGGTCCGCGCCCATTTGATTATGCCCGCCATCGTGCAGAAGGATTACGTCGCCGCCTCGAATCTGTTTTGCGACCTTGCGCTCGATCACCTCGGCGGGCGGTGCGGTCCAGTCGTAGCCGGTTACGTTCCACATGATTGGTTTCATGCCGAGCTCTCGCGCCGCGCGGAGGACCCCGGGGCGGCGTCCGCCAAACGGCGGACGGAAGAGATTGGAATGTTCGCCGATTGCGTCTTGCAATGCGTGGCGGCATTGGCTGAGTTCCTGGCGGATTTCGGCGTCGCTCTTGAAAGTCAGCAGGGGATGCGTGAAGGTGTGGTTGCCCACGACGTGACCGGCCTGAACAATTTCGCGGGCGAGGTCCGGACGCTGCTGCACGTAGCTCCCGATCAGAAAAAAAGTTGCCTGGACGCCATGTTTGGCGAGCACTTCCAGCAAGCGCAGCGTGTGCGGGTCGTTGGGGCCGTCGTCATAAGTTAACGCAATCTGGCGCGAGCCGCGTGGCAGGCCGGTGAACGTTCGTCCGTACCACTGTCCCGTCGGCGCCATCGACTGGTAGGCCGCGGCAACCGCGGCCGTGGAGACGGCGCCGGTCAGGGCGAGGGCGAGCATGTGGGGATTGTAAACGGAAGGCAGAAGGCAGAAGTCAAAGTGCAGAAGTAAAAGATGATTCGCCTGCGCCCGAGGCTCTTACTTCTGCATTTTGAATTCTGACTTTTGCCTTCTCCTTGCTGTTAACTCTTCCCGCAATTGCCACTCGGCTCCATCCGAGCTATCCTGCAAATTCCGAAATATTGCGAGCCCATGGCTAATCTCTTCGAGCTGCCCCGGTACATTGCTGTGGAAGGCCCCATCCGAGTGGGCAAGAGCACGCTGGCCGGTATTCTGGCCGAGCGCCTGAATGCCCAGCGTGTGATGGAGCCCGAGTCCAATCCCTTTCTCGGCGCTTTCTATGAGGGCGAGCGGGGTGCGGCATTTCAGGCGCAGTTCGCGTTTCTGGTGCAGCGCTTCGAGCAGTTGCAGGCGCTCGATCTGGGTCCGCGGTCGCAGAAAACCGTGGTGGCCGACTACATCATCGAAAAAGACAAACTCTTTGCCTGCCTTAACCTGACCGACCAGGAGCTCGATACCTACAACCGCTACTACAACCACTTTCGCGAGAAGCTGCCGACGCCTGATCTTGTCATCTACCTGCAGGCCACGCCCGAGGTGCTGAAGAAGCGGTTGAAGAAAAAGAACGCCCCCGGCGAGCGCGCCGTCAGCGACGAGTATCTGGAGGAAGTGGTCAAGGCGTATGAACACTTCTTTTTTCACTACACCTCGTCCGACCTGCTGATCGTCAATACGTCAGACATTGATTTTGTCGATCGCAATGAAGACTTGCAGGAGCTGTTGCGCAAGGTGACGGAGCCGATTAAGGGCACGCAATACTTCTTGCCGTTAGGCGGGCAAGAGGCTGTGGGAGTGTAGGAAAGCGTTGTTGTAAGTCTGCGCTGTTTTTGAAGGGAAAAGGAGAGTCCACTCAGAATGACTCGTACTAATTTTGTTATTGCACTCGTGCTATTCGCTCTTCCTGCATTCGCCCAGCGTGGCCAATCTGCTAGGCCGCCGGCCGATCCCAGCGCAACTCCCGCGGCAGAAAAATCTGCGGAGCCGAAACCCCCCGAACCAATCAAGAATCCTCTGCCCGCGGACAAGTCTGTGGCGCAGACGATCACGGTGAACGGCAAGACGCTTCACTACACCGCGACGGTTGGCACAATCACGCTGAAAGGCAAGGACGACAAGCCCACCGGCGTGGTGATGTACACGGCGTACACCTTGGACGACCCAAAAGCCAAGGACAGCGGTTCGCACCGGCCGGTCACGTTCGCGCTGAATGGTGGGCCGGGGGCTTCGTCCGTCTATTTGAACCTGGGCGCGATCGGGCCGAAGCATGTTGCGTTTGCGAATGAGGGTGATTCGCCTTCGGACCCGGCGACGCTCACGGATAATCCCGGCACATGGCTCGACTTTACGGACTTGGTCTTTATCGACCCGATCGGCACGGGATTTTCGCGTTCCCTGGTGGACGAGGCGGAGACTAAGAAGCTTTTCTATGCACCGACGCCGGACATTGAGTATCTCTCGCTCGTGATCTACAAGTGGCTGGTGCAGAACGATCGCTTGCTGGACAAAAAATATCTGGCAGGGGAGAGCTACGGCGGGTATCGCGGGCCACTGATGACGCACTATCTGCAATCAACGCTGGGCGTGGCGATGAACGGCCTGGTGCTGGTGAGTCCCTATCTGAACCCGGAGAGAGGCGACGGGAACCTGTCGCCGATTCCGTGGATGGTCGACCTGCCGTCGATTACGGCCGCACATCTGGAGTCCGAAGGCAAGCTGACTGACGTAGCCATGCAGCAGGTGATCGCGTACACGCGCGGAGACTACGCCGAGGCGCTGCTGAAAGGCCGCAGCGACCAGGCGGCTACGGACGCGATGATTGCGCATGTAACCGAAATGACGGGGCTCGATCCGAAGTTCGTGAAGTTTGCCGGTGGCCGGCTGGACACTCGAGCCTATCTCCGCGAAGTGCACCGCACGCAAGGGTTAATCGGCAGTGTATACGACTCGAACGTGACCGCGCCCGATCCGTTCCCCTACGCCCCGACCCAACAGACCAGCGATCCGATTCTGGAGAGCATCATCGCGCCTACGACCACGGCCATGGTGGACTTCATCACGCGAACGGTGGGATGGAAAACCGATGCGCGCTATGAGGCCCTGTCAGAAGACGTCAACCGGCAATGGGATCGCAGTGATGACCTCCGCCGGGGCGCGGTGCGGGACCTGCGCCTGGCTGTGGCTGCCGATCCCAAGCTGCGTGTGCTGATCGTGCATGGATGGAACGACCTCTCGTGTCCGTTCATGGGATCAGTGCTAAGCGTAGACCAGATGCCGATCATGGGCGATCCGAACCGCGTGCAGATCCACGAGTTTCCCGGCGGCCACATGTTTTATACGCGTACGGTGAATCAGGACGCGCTGCATAAGTTGGCGGAAACCATGGTGGAGACGCATTAACGCTTGTCATCCTTACAATGCGCGGCTTATGCATAGACGAATCGGTGTTTTCCTGCTCGGTTCCTTCTTTGTAATTGCATCCGGGGCACAAGAGGCGCCCAAGCCGGTAGGGGCGAGAGCACGCGAGGTGCTTTCGCCAATTCACGGGAGTCTTGTCGTGCCCGGACTCAAAGAGCCAGTCAGTGTCCTGAGAGATCGCTGGGGCGTTTCGCACATTTACGCAAAGAATCAGCACGACCTCTTCTTTGCGCAAGGCTTTGTCGTGGCCCAGGACCGGCTCTTCCAGATGGAGATGTGGAAGCGCGCAGGTCAGGGCCGTTTGGCCGAGGTGCTGGGCCCATCGGCGGTCGAGCGCGACATCAATGCAAGGCTGCTTCGTTACCGCGGCGACATGAAGGCCGAGTATGAGAGCTACTCGCCCGACACCGAGGCAATCCTGAGCGCCTTCACCGACGGGATCAACGCCGAGGTACGGTCATTGACTGCAAAAGGCGGTCCCGGTTTGCCCATCGAGTTTCAGTTGGCCGGTTTCCAGCCGGAGCCCTGGAAGCCGCAGGATTGTCTCAATCGGATGGCTGCATTTGCCATGACTGGAAATGCGTTCAGCGAGCTTCGTGATGCAGAGTTGATCGCGAAGCTAGGTGTACAGAAGGCCAGCTCCGTTCTAAGCCTTGATCCGAAGGTAGAACTTGACCCCGCACCAGGTGTGGATTTCAGCGGGCTGACTCCATCACTTCTCAAGAACCTGATCGGAAGCGATTCGAGGATCGAGTTTCCGTTTGATGGTCCGCAAGGCAGCAATGACTGGACGATCTCGGGAAAACTCACCTCTACGGGTAAGCCGATTTTGGCCAATGATCCGCATCGCGTGATGGCGCTGCCCTCGCTGCGCTACATCATCCATCTGGTGGCACCCGGTTGGGATGTGATCGGCGCGGGCGAGCCGGGCTTGCCGGGAATCGCAGTGGGGCACAATCAGCACATTGCCTGGGGATTCACCATCTTCGGCCTCGATCAGCAGGATCTGTACATCGAAGATCTGAATCCGCAAGATCCGCTGCAGTACAAGACGGCGAAGGGATGGGCGCGGATGCAGGTGGAGCACGACAGCATTGCAGTGAAAGGAAAGCCGCCGGTCGAAGTCGACTTGAAGTTTACGCGTCATGGCCCTGTGCTTTGGGAAGACGGCAAGCGCGCGCTGGCACTGCGATGGGTTGGAGCCGAGCCCGGTACAGCGGGCTATCTCGCATCTCTTGCCGTCGACCGGGCGACGAACTGGAAGGAATTCGAAGATGCGATGACACGCTGGAAGGTGCCGTCGGAAAATATTGTCTATGCCGACACTGCGGGCAACATCGGCGAGCACTCCACTGGTTTGGCGCCGCTGCGAAAAAATTGGACGGGGCTGTTGCCGGTTCCTGGTGCTACGGGGGACGGGGCCGCAGACTATGAGTGGTCAGGATATGTGCCGAACTCCGAACTTCCCCACAGTTTAAATCCACCCGGCGGGTTTGTCGCAACCGCAAATCACAAGATGATCCCGAAGAATTATCCGTATAAGGTCGGCTTCGAATGGGCTCCTCCCGATCGCGTGCATCGTATCGAGGAGGTGATCTCTGGCATTCGGGACAGCGGCAAGAAGATAACTCTGGAGGATATGGAAAAGCTCCAGACTGATGTTGTGTCGCTGCCGGCGCGTCAGTTGGTGAACCTGCTAAAAGAGTCTTCGCCAAACCCAACAGCTGCGACGCAAATGATGCAGGGATGGGATGCGACGCTAAGTAGAGAGTCCGGAGTGGCTGCGCTTTATGAAGTTTGGCTGAAGGAACTGCGCAAGGTAGTCGCCGAGAAGCAAGGGATTGCATCGTTTGAAGACGAGGAGAACGTGCTCCGGGATCTTTCGGAACCGTCGCCGCAGGTTTTCGGAGCCGATGCAGTCGGAGGTCGAAATCAGGTGTTGCAGCTAACTCTCGAATCGGCGTGGAAGCAGACGGAACAGCTGCTGGGCGCCGATCCGCAGACGTGGTCCTGGGGCCGGTTGCATACCATTCAGTTCCGGCACTCGCTCGACCGTTTGCCTGACGTTGCGACTTCGTTTGATTTTGGACCGTTATCGCGTCCGGGCGATGGCAACACCGTGAACGCCACCTGGCCGGGCAATAAGTTTGAGCAGGAGGGTGGCGCGAGCTATCGCGAAATCCTCGACACAGCCGATTGGGACCGTTCGTTAGCCGTAAATACTCCGGGACAAAGCGGGCAGCCCGGATCGTCACATTACTCGGATCTGCTTCCGCTGTGGGATAAAGGCGAATATTTTCCCTTGCTCTATTCGCGTAAGGCCGTGGAGAAGAATGCCCAAGATCGGCTGATGTTGGCGCCGAATTGAGCTCCCAGCTGGCGGACATCGAGTAAGTCGGCGCCAAAAGCCTAGTTCTCGTATCTCGGCAGCGAGTAGACAAGAAGCGCTTTCCCGACCTTTGAGAACTCCGGATCGGCTGTGACCAACCACGCCCCGCGTTCGATGGCGAGTTCGGCAGCGAAGGCATCTGCGTATCCGAGGCCATGTTTTTGCTTCAGAGATCCTGCGCGAGTCGCGCTTTCTCGATCCACGCTGATGACGGCGATGGGCATCTCGCGGAGCTTCGCTTCGGCTTCGCGGGCTCTCGCCTCGCCGCGATACCGCCACTCGGTGTAGAACACCTCTCCCCAATTGACGGCCGACATTAGAAGCGGAATATCCTTAAGCAAGGCATCGCTGAGTAAGCGCTCAACCTTTTCTGCGATCACTCTACGATCTTCGAAGAGCCCAATCAGAGCGTTAGCATCGAGGACGTACCGGCGAGTGCTATCGCGGAGTGACCGTGTCATTATTTCCCCCGCCTGCGCTCGCGCTCGCGTTCTTCAAACAGACCCTCGAACGCTGAGAGCTCGCCCGGGCCAGGCTTCAGAAATCCTCTGATCTCGCGCAGACGCTGCGCGGTAATCGGGGTCAGCACCAGCCTGCCCTTCTCTTCGCTCCACACGGCTGGAGTGCCCTTTTTCAGGCCGAATTCCTCGCGGAGCTCTGCCGGAATAACCACCTGCCCTTTGGAGCTAATCACGGTTCGGTAGTTTGCCATATAGCTATCTTACCATATAGTAAGACAGTGGTGGATCGTCTTACAAGCGAAACCATGGTCGGTTCTAGGGGAGAAGACACTGAAATAATCACCATCGACGAACTCTGAGGTAACCGCTACAATAACTCTAGGCATCCACGAAGATGCTGTACAGGCTCTATCCGGCCGCGCCGGAGGGGCACTGGAGGACATAATGAGTCTCACCCCGATCGGCGGGCGTCCCGGTTTTCCTGACCATGACGAGAGCCGCCAGAAGGTCACCACCGCTTCTCTGCGGGAACGAAAACTCCGGCACGAACCCATCACCTGCCTCACTGCCTACGACTACTCTACCGCGCGCCTGGTCGACGAGGCCGGCATCGAGATGATCCTGGTCGGTGATTCGCTCGCCCAAACCATTCTTGGTTACGACAACACGCTCTCGGTCACCATGGACGAGATGTTGCATCACGTGAAGGCTGTGCGCCGAGGCGTGAAACACGCGCTGTTGCTGGCCGACATGCCTTATGGGTCTTATCAGGTTGACCCTAAGAGCGCCCTTAGCAACGCCACGCGCTTCGTGAAGGAAGGCGGCGCGGAAGTGGTGAAGATTGAAGGCGGCGAAAAGCGTGCCGACCTGATTCGCCGCATCATTGACGCCGAAATTCCTGTGGCCGGCCACATTGGGCTCACGCCGCAGTCGGTGAACGTGATGGGTGGCTACAAAGTGCAGGGAAAAACTCTCAGCGGTATTGAGCAGCTCATGCGCGATGCCGTGGCGCTCGACCGCGCGGGCGTAGCTTGCATCGTGCTGGAAGGCATTCCGCGCGAAGTGGCGGCTATGATTACGGCGGAGGTGAGCGCGCCGACCATCGGCATTGGAGCTGGTCCGGAATGCGACGGCCAGGTGCTGGTGTTCCACGACCTTTTCAATCTGACGTTTGCGCCGCCGGCGAAATTTGTGCGCCGCTACGCCGACGCGGCCGCGTTGATCACGCATGCGGTACAAGCGTTTCGTTCCGATGTTAGGTCGCGGCACTATCCCTCGGATGACGAGTCTTACCATCTTCCGAAGGAGACTAAGGCCGGATTGGACACCGTTCTGGCGCGGAAACGGGCCATGCGGTAAGAAAATGTTTGGCCACGGATTTACGCGGATCAACACGGATCGATCACGATCAGGGGCTTCAAAGTTGGTGGGCTGGGGTGCTACGCTAGTGTCGTTTAGGAGGGTTTTATGACTCACCTCTTCCCCGGTTTTTTCTTGTCGTTCGTCGGTTTCTGGTTCGTGATGTATTTTTTGCCGTCGATCATTGCCATCGCTCGGAATAAGCGAGACGTTACTGCGATTCTGCTGCTGAACTTGTTCTTAGGATGGACGATGATCGGTTGGGTGGTCGCGCTGGTTTGGGCGGTGATGCAGGACGTGCCCATGGTGGTGCGGTGAGTTTGTCCCCCGCCGCTCCGAATTGCCGCCGAGCCGGCTCCGTGTTCGCTCTCGTATTTGTTTTAGCGATGAGTTTTTCTCTCGCGGCCTGCTCGCGGCAGAACGCGCTGCCGCCGCCTGATGCGGCCACTCTGCTCCAGACCATCGCCGCCGCCGATCCCGCGAAGTACCCGCCCCTGCAAGAAAACAAGCACTGGAGCAATCCCTATCTTGTCATCCGTCCTGACGCGGTTGGACTGCTGAGCAGCGCCGCGGCCAACGAAGAACACATTCTGAAGCCGGAAGAAGTATTGAATGCGTTGGCGCGGTTGCCCGCGTCGGCCTGGCCTTACGGCCGTGCCGTCGCCATCCTGGTAGAGGAGAAGCCCACTGCCTCTGAAGCGGACAAGATTGCTCTTCGCCGGAACCGCGGCATCGTCGCCGGCGATCTGGAAGGAGCACACGTCGCGATCAGCTGGATCCCTACTTCCTGAAAAACTTCCAGAAACTTCCAAAACAATGAGAATCTGCAACACTATCGAAGACATGCGTTCCGCCTGCCGCGCGGTGCGGGGCGGCGGCAAGCGCTTGGGCTTCGTGCCCACCATGGGAGCACTGCATGAAGGGCATCTATCACTGGTGCGGGCGGCCAAAGCTTCCCGCGATATTGTCACAGCTTCGATCTTTGTAAATCCCGCGCAATTTGGACCTAATGAAGATCTCGCGAACTACCCGCGTAACTTCGAACAGGACCGCGCTCTCTTGGAAAAAGAAGGTGTGGATTTGCTCTTCGCCCCCTCGGTCGAGGAAATGTATCCGCCGGGTGCCCTGACCTGGATTACGGTGGAGGAGCTAAGCGGCAAGCTGGACGGGCGTTCGCGGCCGGGACATTTTCGTGGCGTGACCACGGTGGTGGCCAAGCTGTTTCACATTGTCGAACCGGATACGGCATTCTTCGGGCAGAAGGATGCGGCGCAGGTTGCCATCATTCGCCGCATGGTGCATGATTTGAATTTTCCCGTCGAAATCGTTGCGTGTCCGATTGTGCGCGAGCCCGACGGGCTGGCCATGAGTTCGCGCAATGCCTACCTCGACCCGATGCAGAGAAAACAGGCGGTGGTGTTGCACCGGTCGCTGCTGCGAGTGAAGAGATCCTGGGAAGCCGGCGAGCGTGACGCTGCAAAACTAGCGGCCGCGGGCCGCGAAGAAATTACGGAAGAAAAGTCTGTCCGGCTCGATTACTTCGAAATCGTAGATCCCGACAGCCTGGACCCGGTCAAGGACGTTACCGGCGGCGCGCTGATTGCAGTGGCTGCCTTCGTGGGTACGACACGGCTTATCGATAATATTTTGCTTTCCAAGCCGCCCCACTAAAGCTGTCTGTCCCACTGAGGCTTGTCATCCCTCGCTTCGCTTCGGGGTGACAAGTTCTTCCGGTAAGGTCCTAGCGTTGCAGCCCGACGCCGACGGAAGTCGCGGAAGGGTTCGCAGAAGTTTCTGAAGGCGTCAGCCGCTGCCGCACCATGTCTTCGACCCGCGACCAGATGTGAGGATCACACTCGCTCTGCATGTGGCCGGGGGTGAAGAAGCGGTCTGCCCAGGGATATTCCGGGCACTGAACCGGATTCTTCTTGTAATCGGTGCGGTAGTTCCCCAGAATCTCAGTCTTCGCTGGATCGGCGGCGGTGATCTGCGCCCGGCCGTGGATGATGCCATGCGGCTGATAAAAGTTCACCGCCTCAGCCACGTTGTCGGGAATGACGGCATCGTCCTGCCACATTTTCGCGACGCTATCCACCTGCACCGTCAGCAGCACCGGTATGCCGGCCCGTCGCAGGTCGCGAGCCAGCAACACCACCGCAGACGCTCCCCAACTGTGGCCGAAGAGGATGATGCGGGCCCGCGCCTTTTCTTCAGCGGAGAGAATGCCATCGCGATTCGTGTCGAGCAAGTGAACGACGGCGTCGTAGGCCTGCCTCCTGCGGCGGTTCTCGAAAACCCGCACATAAGTATCTTTGGGAGCCGTCTGCTTGATCTGCTGCGCGGCTTGAACCGGGCCGTGGTACGGGCTATCGTGGCTGACGAAGCCACCCACGAAACCGATCACAATACTGGAACCTGGCGGCTGCGGACGGAGCGGCGTCGCATCCACCGCTCGGGAGATTGCCGGCAGGGTTGTGCCCAGCATCGTTACGATGACGACCGAGGTGCGGAATGAAGTCAAGCGGCCCAAACAACTTCCTCCTCAATCAGATGATGTGTTCCGTCGCGGAGATGCGGAAAAACCCGCGAGATTGAATCCACCGTGCGAGGGAAGCGGGTACCTGCCGTCAAACCGCCTTGGTACAGCGGTTTTTCACGCATTCCCGACCAACAGTCTACACCCATACGCCAAACACAGATGGCTTCGGCTTCGATGTTAGTTACCTTCGGGAGACAAAGACGTTTCCAGCGAGGATATATCTCAGCCGCCGGTCCGCTGCCTTGGTGATGCCGATTCGCGGAGTGATTTGGATGCGGCCTGTACGAAAGCCGTCTTCTCCAATCCATAAGCCAGAGCCTGGGGAAGTGAGATCGCCGCCGTTGTCGCGGGTGCGCGTGATGCCGAAGGCTTCGGCTAGGCGTCCGGGGCCGCTGGTGAGCCGAGGAAGATCGCGGGGGCCTTGAAGCGTCAGGTGTCGAGCTCGCGCCATTTCTTCCATGCCCAGCAACGGCTCGAGGGCGCGGAAAAGAACTCCCCCTGCTTTGCCATCACGCTCGCACGACACATTGAGGCAGTAATGAGCGCCATAGATGAAGTAAACGTAGGCGTGGCCGGGCGGTCCGAACAGGACCGCAGTGCGCGCAGTGTTGCCGGCGGCGGAGTGGGACGCGGGATCGTTTTTTCCGAGATAAGCCTCCACCTCAACGACGCGGGCCGCCAGACGCGCCTTCCCGCCGTCGCGCACCAATACTTTGCCCAGAAGTTCGCGAGCCACACGCCGCGGACCGCGGGCGAAAAAGGAACGATCGAGGGGGTGCATTTCGGAAGAACCGGCTTCGCTGGATGGTTTGCCCATGCCAGCGAAATCTTAAATGCAAGACGATGCTTTTGCCTGGTTAAATTGGTCCGTCAAATTGGTCGGTTAAATCGGTCTGGGTTCCGTATTCCGGGCGGCGGTGACGTTTGAGGGCGTAGCGTCGAACGACCTGCCGGGCTCGTAAGCCAGCTTTTCGTGCTTCGTGCCAACCTTCCGTAGGATGTCATGCCAACCGTCGTCCCAACTGATTCGGGCTTCTCCATCGACCAAAACCCAGGTGCCGTGGCTCGAGCCATGTGTCTTCCTGGCTTCGCCGTCGGCTTCGAGCGTGATGTAGAAATTCGTGCCACCCCCGTCGCCCACTTCCCACTTGCCCACAAAATGATTTCGGCTGGGAATTGAGACGCCCGTAGAGGGTTCGAAATCAATCCGCAGGATGTCCACGGCGGGGACGTTCTGCTCGTGTCCATCCTTGAAAACGATCACGACCGGAGCCTTGAAATCAATGCGCGCGATCTCCGCCATATCAAGAGTTTGCCGGTGCCCGTCTTTGAAAACGATGGCAATCGATCCCGGGTTGTCGGCAGGCGCGGCAGCGTTCGCCACGCTGACCGCGAGCATGATCGTGGCAAGAATCGAAGCTGCTCTGAGAGTATTGCGCATGGTGTTTCTCCTTCAGACTCAACAAGGTGCCCGAATACACGCTTCCTGGATAATGGTACGCCGTCAGGCGCAGGTTTGTTCCACCCACGGCCTCATTGTTCGGCTACGCTGCACCCTTCGCCGATTCTTTCAGGTAAGCCAGCACCTCTCCGGCATGGCCCTCAGCCTTTACTTTGGGAAAGATATGCTGGATCTTGCCATCCGGTCCGATGATGAACGTGGTTCGGACGATGCCCATGACTTTCTTGCCATACATGTTCTTTTCCTGGAGCACGCCGAAGGCATCGGCGACTTTCTTGTCCGCATCCGCCAGCAGCGAGAAAGGCAGCTTGAATTTCTCCTGGAACTTCTTTTGCGCCTTGGGCGTGTCGGGCGAGATGCCAAGTAACACGGCGCCGGTTTTCTGCATCTGTTTGTAAGTGTCGCGAAACTCGCAGGCCTCGATGGTGCAGCCCGGAGTGTCGGCGCGAGGATAGAAATAAAGCACCACCACTTTGCCGCGCAGACCTTTCAGCGAGATCTCTTTGCCGTTCTCGTCCTGCAAAGTAAACTCGGGAGCCTTATCATTGACATTGATGCTCATGAGCGCCTCCAGAAATATGTCTCGAACGTTCTTATACCGTAGATTACGGCTGGCCGTCATCGTCATTCTGGCCTTGTTCATTCTGGCCCTGTTCGGGGCAACGGCCTCGCAAAGTGTAGCCCAGGGACGACCGCAGTTGAAGCGCCCCGAGGAAGCTCCTCCGCCAAAGCCGCCCGAGCCTCCGAAGAAAAAAGTAAAAGGGCCGCGCGCGATTGCGATCCTGCAGCTCAATAGCACGGGTAAGGGGACGTTGATTCCGGTCGCGATTCTGGTCGAGGGCAGGTTCTACGATGCCAGCGTGTATAAGGCCGACCCCGTGCCGATGGCTCTCGAGTCCGGCACGGTCTATGAGGTCGAACAGACGGGCGACTCTCTGGGACTGTTTACGATCAACGGAGCGTTGCATAGCAAGAATGTGGGCAGCCCGACTCCGTGGCTGGGCGCCGGCTCATACGTGCTGAACGGAACCGAGGCGGCGAAGACTACGCGCAAAGCAGAAGACGTGCCCGTGGGCATCGACAACAGCGGCAGCGATGCACCGCCGCGGCTGACCAGAAAGGGCGCATCGAAGCCTGCGGATACTGCTTCGAGCCCGAGTGCTCCCCCAAGTTCCACGGCACCGGGTTCCACGGCACCAGGTTCCACGGCACCAGGTTCCACGGCACCGGCTCCTGCCACCGCCGGATCGTCTGAGAAGCCGGCCGCGACCACGCCTCCGGCATCAACTGCGGACAGGGCCGCGGACCAGTCTGCCAAAGATCAGTCTGCCAAAGATCAAGCCGCCAAAGATCAGGCGCCTGAGGCAGCAGACACACCTCCGGCTCAAGCCGCTCCGGCCCAGACCTCTTCGGCTCCGGCAAGCTCGGCTCCGGCAACTCCGAGTCAGGCGTCGCCGAGCCAGACTCCGCCTAGCCAAGCGCAGCCAACTCAGAGTTCGGCAGGGCAAGCCGCGCCAGCGCAAAAATCGTCCGGTCAGGAATCAGAAAATTACTATCGCCCGACGCTGCGCCGGGGCAAGCCTACGCAGGCCGCGCCCGAAGACGACGATGAAACTGCAACGAAGGCCGCCAAGCCCGGGTCTGGCAAGCCTGGGTCGGACAAAGCTGGTTCCGACAAAGCTGGTTCCGGGGCAAGCGCAGCGGCACCTGCTAACGCAGGACCCATCCAGATGCTGGCGGCAATTTCCGATTCCGGAGGACCTGATCCGCGGTCCTACAAATTCTTTTGGAAGGAGGGCGAAGAAAATGATCGGCGTCAGCAGATGCTCTCCCTGGCCGGGGATGAAGTTCGGGCTTACGCAACTGCGCTGGTCAGGAACCGCATTCCCGCCAAGCCGCCGGCGCCAAAGCCGTCCGCCCCAGGCCACAAAACGCCTGCCAAGGCAGTGCAGCCGGTCTTGGAAAACATTCAGTTCCACGCCTTCGATGTGGGGGGGAACAACCAGCCCGTGATTATCCTGAGTGCCGAAGCTCACCTGCCGCCCCAGCCGGGAGATGACGCGGCACCCCAGACGTACAGCATTACCCTGGTAGCCCGGACCGACATCTACGGCAACCTGCGCAAGCTGTACTCGGGGGTGACCGACAAGTTTCACCTCGACGTTACCCCGCGGCTCGAGCTGATCGATGCCGTGGATGCCGACGGAGACGGTCGCGGAGAGTTATTGTTTCGTGAAACCACCGATGCGGGCAGCGGATACATAGTCTATCGGGCGGCACCAGACAAGCTCTTCAAGATGTTCGACAGCCTGGGAGAAAAGCAGTGATCAGCGTCCAGTGATCAGTGACCAGTGATCAGTGACCTCTTCTCGGGTTGACTGGCCACTGACCACTGGTTTTTGGGTTTCGACTCACCACTATTTTTCCGGGTGCATTCTGCTTGCCGATAGCGCGTGCTGTCCGCGTGGCGGGTAAACCAGCAGTCCGCTCACGCGCCCGTCGCTTCCTGTCTGGAACGTGACCCGAACCGGGAGTTCCGCAACGAAGAAGTCCCGCAAGCTCTCCGGACGAAGACGGAATTTCGGAAGTCCCCACCCAGGCGGCAGTTGGATCGTCAGGAAGTCACGCTCCCGAACTATGTTGAATACTCCTTCATCCTGAACTTCATATTGGCCCGCATAGGCATCGAGGGTCGTCGAATCAACCGCGATCTCAGTATGCTTAACAACGGTCGGTTTCTCCAAAGGGACGTTCGGCCGCAGCAGGTGACGCCCAATATCGTCAACGCTTGCCAGTTGATTCGAGAGCACGACCACCCCGACGCGAGTCGCTGGGTCCCAAGCCATGTAACTCGAATAACCCCAGGTAGATCCGTCATGCACGATCAGTTGGTCGTCACCTTTGCCCATCACCACCCAACCCAGAGCTTGCTCGCTTCCATTCATCGCACGCCGCGGGTTCAACATAGCCGCCATACTCGAGGCAAGGGGCGAATGGTCGTCACCCATGCAGGCAGAGAGGAACCTCAACAAATCATTTGCCGTAGAAACCAGACCGCCGGCTGCTGGCATGGAGGAATAGACCGAAACCGAAGAAAAAGACGGAGCCGGCTGTAAAACCGCATTGTGGCCGGGCGCGAGCCTGGCTTTCAGCTTGCTGGAGAGGGTGATGGCGGTGCTCTCCATCTTCAGCGGAGCAACGATGCGCGCCCGCAGAAGACTCTCAAAATCCGTCCCGGCCCGGGACGCGAGGGCCTGTCCCAGAAGCCAGTAACCGACATTGGAGTAGTCCCATTCGGCCCCGGGATCGCGCGTCAGCTGGTAGCGGGCCAGGAACTGATAGATCTGCGCATCGGAACTTTGTGCTGCGGCTGAATCGTTGAAAACAGGCAACTCATCTGGCATGAAGGGCAAGCCTGAGGTATGAGTGGCGAGGTCCAGAAGCGTGATCGAGCGGCCATTGCGGTCAGGGATCCTGACGCCTGCGGGCAGATACTTCGCGGCCGGGTCGGCCAGCGCAACTTCACCCTTCCGGACCATGTCAGCGAGCAGGAGGGCGGTGAACACCTTGCTGACCGAGCCGATCTCAAAAACCGTGTCGCCATCCACCGGCCGCGGATCTTCACGGCTGAGGTGACCGTACGAGATGACCCTCCGGCCCTGCGGTCCGACCACCCCAACAACAATCCCGATGCCATCTTCTCCGCCGGCGAGCGCGTCAATCCGTTCGGATAGGATCTTGCGAATGTCAGCATCGGATGGAAGAGCCGTCCTCGCCGGGTTTTGCGTCGCCTGGGCTCCAGCAAGGGTTGTTAGTAGGCCCGCAAGAACGGCAAGCACGATACTTCGAGCGATGTGGAGCATTCCATTTGCGGGTCGAGGGCGCCAATCGCTCGCAGATGCAATCACTTAGGTTTCAATGCCGACGTGGCACACCCGGCCAACCAAATAGTGGGACGCGGACATGCCATCTTCCACGGTTATGACTTCGATGGGATAAGCCTGGTTGTGGGGCCGCAGAATCAGATGGTTACCGGCCGTTTCCACGTATTTCACCGTGCAGCTGTCATTCTTGAGTACGGCGTACATGTTGAACTCGCCCTTGCGATAGGGCTTGAGTGAGTTGTAATGGCGGTCGATGAGGAGTGTGGCTCCGGGCAGCAGGCGGGGGTACATGCTCATGGCTTCGCGGCTGTCCACTTTGATCAGCACAAAACGCTCCCAGGCCTCGCGATTGCCTTCGGTTTCCGCTTTCAGCTTCTTAAGAAAGCTTTTCTTGAATTTAACGATTTCCTTGACGTTCATGCTGGTGATGAGGGAGTGAGTGGCGGCGACGGTTGCGTCGGTCAGGAGGATGTTCTGAAACTCGTCGTTGCTGGGCGGCAGGATGGAAGCGCGCTTGTTGACCTCGGCGGGGTCGAGCAGATCCAGCACGGAGAGGTGCTGGACCGCCAGAACCCGGTCCATGCCCTCAAGACTCAAGCCTCGCTTACGATTCAGGAAGTTGGAGATGTGGGCCTGCTTAAACCCGGTCTGCTGCGCCAGACGGAGGCCGGTCAGTTCGCCTTCTTCGATGCGCTCCCAAAGAGTTTTGCGGAGATTATCTTGCAGCACGCGGAATTTCATGGCACGGAGTATACCACGCATATAGCACCACGCTAATCGTAGGGGATTTCCACAGCCCCCTTGGTATAACAACCTTGACTGAGAAAATTTGCAGCTATACGATCGCCCTATCGTATAACCCAACTCCTTCCGGGGACCGTCAGCCATGAGTAGCGTGGATAACTGCAACGAAGAAAAGAACTTCGGAGAATTTCGCCGGAAAGTGCGCTCCGCCGAGGTGCTCTCCGGAGCCATGGAACACCTGTTGAAATCGTTGCGGTTCAGCGGACGAGTCAGCGTAGTTTTGCAAAACGGCCGCGTCCTGAAGTCGGGTTACGAGGAAGGATTTTTTCGCCAGCACGAGCCTGGTTCCGGTTTGGAAAAGGGGATGACGATGGAACCATAAACGATTGCCGGTAATCAGGTTGCGCGTTTTGCTGGAGCTGTAGCTTCAAGCCAGCAGGCGCAACCAGCAGTTTGACAAGTAAATAGCTCAAGCAGGTCATCGTAAGAGAAACGAGCCCTGCGTTCGGTTTCCGCTTCAGGAGCGGAGACCGGCGCAGGGCTTTTTTTTTCGGCCAACTAGCACGTACAGGCAAGGAGGAGTGATGAAAGACAAGGCAGGCAAGACCAGCGATGCGAATGAAGTGAAATTCGAATTGAAGTATTGCGAACGCTGCGGCGGGTTGTGGCTGCGTCCAGTGGGTAGTGGGCAAATCTATTGCCTGGCGTGCGGGCGCGAGATGGCCGAACTGCCGCCGGGGTCACGACACTCAGAGCGGGTGAGGGTGCCGAGAGGACCGCAATGGGGCGTCAACGGAGGCGAGTTTGAGGAGGACGAGGAAGTGGATATGGACGCTCCGGGCGGTGAGGTATGAGCGGCTTTGTCGATTGGATGGGGGACGGGGATATGCCGGGGGACGCGCCGAGCGAGCGTAAGGCGATCGAGACTCCAGCGGGGACACCGCTGCCGAGCGAGTCTTCACCGGACAGTCCGGTGTGGCAAGATCTGGCGGAGCACAACTTTCCGGCGGGTCCCGGTCTTGATGAAGTGCCGTTGCAAGAGGACCCTTCGGATCGCAACCCGGATTTGTGGATGTACCGGGGGCGCACGGCGGGCTTGCTGCGGCGCTACATGCGCTTTTCGATCGAAACGGGCCGATTGCCCTCGGTGATCGGACGGGAGTTTTTTCGCGCGAAGGTAACGGCTTACACCGCGACTACGTTTGAGGACCGGGTGATTTTTGTACGCGATGTGGAGAAGTCCTTGGATCGATTGGAGTATTGGGATCAACAGCTGATCGCGCGGATTATCCTGCAAGAATACAGTCAGGAACAGGCTGCGCGTATTCTGCACTGGGGTTTGAGAACTATCGAACGCAGACTGCCACAGGTGCTCGACCTGGTCAGCGAAGACTTTCTCAGAGTGGGACTGCTGTCGGCGCAGCCTTCAAAGCGGCGAGTCTCGCGATGACCAAAATCTTGTCAAGAGGCAATTTTTGCCGAAATCCGCGCAAGTTGCTGATGACACGGCAAATATAAATTTGCAAAATGTGGCGGGTTTACCCCCTGCAATATGCTATTCTGGAAATATAGAGTAAAGAAAAAAGAAATACTCTAGTGAAGGCGCGCTGCGAAGCGCGCCTTTCGTGTTTTTGGGCGAGGAAGAATTCGAGTAGGTACCTCAGGGGCTGAAGCCCGCTCATCAATGGCATGCCTATGCGCAGGCCTGAAGGCCTGCTCCACCCGGGTTTTGTGGAGGGCGAGCCATGAGTGTGAAAAAGGCAAAGGGAAAAGGCAAGGGAGCGGCAAAGAAGTCAGCGAAGAAGAGTACGCCGAAGGAGAAGACGGGGACGGACATTGTCCAGGTAAGGGAGAACATCAACGAACTGGTTAAGGGCTCGGCGGAATTAATCGCGACCGAAGTGATCAAGGTTGCCCTTACTGGCCAATTGGCGACCGCGAAATATCTGTTTGAGGCAGTCGGGTTGTATCCGCCGACGGAACAGACGACGGTGCGGCCGATAGAAACCACTCTGGCCCATACGCTGCTTAAGCGGATGGGGCTGCCGCTGGAGCCGGTGATTATCGACGAAGACGCGGTTCCGGCAGTGTCTAAGGGTGATGCGAAGAGCACGAGCACTGAGGCGGCGAAGGTTGCGGAACAGGACGCGGGGGACGAACCGGCGGAAGAGGACGCGTCAGTCCCGGCTGAGGGCGTGGAGTAGAAAGCAATGGGAAGGCGTTCGTGTTGAGGAGATACCGTAGAATGAAGCCTCCCGGGGCAGAATTCCAGGGAACATTCGCGGCGGACAGAAAGCTCCGCCTCACACGACGCAGGATGGGGATGGATATCACGTGGTTGACCGAGCGGATCGCAGTTGGAGGCGGAATCTGGAACGCGGAGAACATGGCGGCGGTGTCGCGCGAGGGGATTACGCACATCATCGACATGCAGATTGAATTTGACGATACGCTGCTGGCGGAGCCGCATGGGATCGTGGTTTGCTGGAATCCGGTAGACGATGACTTTGAGCCGAAGCCCCCTGAAGTATTTGCGCTGGGTGTGGAGTTTGGGCTGGAGGCGCTGGAAGAGAACGGCGGGGCGAAGTTGTTTATCCACTGTGCGGCTGGAGTTCACCGGGCACCGATGATGGCGCTGGCGCTGCTGGGGGTGATGGCGATAGCGACGGGGAAGACGCTGGAGCAGGCGATGGAGGATGCCATGGACTTGATCGAGATGAAACGGCCCGCCGCTGATTTCGCCGATGTTTATGTGCAGAGCGTGGAGAGGTTTTTGAAGGGGCGAAGTTGAGAGTTTGAGGAGGAAGTATGTTTCAGGCATGCCGCCCGGCAGGGCGGCTTTTTTATTTGGTGCTGGCAGTGGTGGTGTTGGCATCGAGCGTCCGGGTTTCGGCGCGTGAGGAAGGTTCCGCGGGAAAGGCTGCAAGCTCCCCAACGGCGAAGCCGGCGGCGGCAGAACCATCGCCGCGCGCGGCTTCGCCGTCCCCCCAGAGCGGGCCGACACTGACCAGCGTGGTTGACACCGTGTACATGGCGGATGGTAGCGGAGCGCAGGGCACTCTGGTGATCACGTGGCCGGCATTTGTGGCGGCGGATGGGACAGCAGTGGCTCCGGGAGCATTGGACGTCACGCTGGGAACGAACGGCGCGTTGAGTGTGGCGCTGGCGCCGAATGCAAATGCCACTCCTCCGAACACTTACTACACCGTCGTGTACCAGTTGCAGCCCAGCGAAGTGCGGACGGAGTATTGGGTGGTGCCGACGAGTTCTCCGGCAACCCTGGCGCAGGTGCGGACTACGCCGGGATCGGGAACGGCGGCTCAGCCAGTCTCTCAGCAGTATGTGAACACGGCGCTGGCGGCGAAGGCGAATGACAATGCGGTGGTGCATCTGGCGGGGACGGAGACGGTTACCGGAACGAAAAGTTTTACCGTGCCTCCGAATGTTCCGACGCCGGTGAATACAGGGGATGTTGCGAACAAGGTTTATGTAGATAACTCGGTTGCTGCCGTGGGGGCGGGAAATTATGTTCCGACGGCGGGCGGGGCGATGACTGGGGCGTTGACGTTGAGCGGAAGTCCGGCTACGCTGGTGGCGCCGGCGACGGTGTTGTATGACGACGTGATCGAGAGTGCGCCTGGATTCTGCACTTATGCATTGGTGAACGCAGTCAGCATGCAGTGCAGCATCGCCTACACGTATGTGGCTCATATATCTCTGGCGTCGGTGAGAACCGCGTTGCCGAGCGCCAGTTATGTGACGCAACTCGTCGGAGCGCTCTCGGATGGGGCGGAGTGCGAGATCACTAGCGATCCTTCGCTGGATTTTTATCCGGCGTACGTGCCGGCGCTGAATGAACTGATTGTGGCGAGCTACCGGGGGAGTGGACCAGCAGTGGCGCAGGTAGAGAATGCAGCGAGTGTGGCTTCACTGCAGAATGGCGCCGACGATGGGAGTCGAGGCGCGGTGCGAGTAGTGAAGAATCCTGGGGCGCGCACGGATGTGGATTGCGAGAATGCAGCGCTCGCCATTCTGGATGATGCTACCGGGATTGCGTGGTCGGGAAGCTATGAGACGTGGAGCGACTTTCTGCCCGGAGCAGCGGCAGACATCTTTCCGGGAGATGCGATTGTCGTGAATGTTCCTTCACGTGGCGCGTCGTTTACCGGGATTGTGCGAGAGGTGGGAATCCAAATTGCGGATCCGGCGGACGATCGTGGGTTCTACACGATTGGGTTTGCGAACGATTTGGCGGCGGCGCTGGGGATCGAGTATGAAGCCAGCGCGAAAACGATTTCGATCGAGGACATGCCTCCATTGCTGGAGACGACGCAGGTGGGGGCGTACTACCAGGTGGACTTGACGGAGGCGCAGATCACGGCGGTGACCTCGACGACGGTCTCGGTCGATGCAGGGATGGCGCCGCCGAGTGGGTGCGGTTTTGAAGTTCGCGAGAATGACTACGGCTGGGGGCAGGCAAACGATCGCAATCTGCTCGGACGATTCAGCACCGAGACCTTTACACTCGCCCGCCTGGCGGAGACGCAAGATTATTTCCTGAGGCTGTACGACAGTTCTTCGCCACCGAAATATTCTCGATACTCGGCGGCGCTGCATGTTGATTATCCGCTCTAGGCGTCTCTGGCAGAGAAGGGATAAAGACTATGGGAGTCACCGACAGGGAATTGGCGCTACGGGCGATTGACATTGAATTCCAGCGGGAAGTGCTGGACAAACTGGTGCGGCTGGAAACGAAGATGGACGCTTTAGTAGGAAACGGGCAACCGGGGCGGATGAAGACGGCGGAGGACAAAGTGGCAGTGCTGGAGCGAAACGATTTGCGCAACAGCGTGCACAACCGAATCGTGAATGGGGCGATCAGCGCGGCAATCAGCGTGGCCATCGCTCTGCATAAGTACTGGCTGAAGTAGTTACTTAAATCAAAAACAGGAGAACAAGAATGACTACGGTACCGAGCACGACAATCATCACCAATTTGAAGAATGCAACTGCGCCTACGGCGAACACGCTGGCGGACGCGACTGCAGCGGGACTTGATATGCCAGGAATGCTAGCTTTGTCATTGACCAAGGCCTATGAACTGAAGGTATGCCTGACTCTGATCGTTGGAAAGACGGACAGCGCTGACCCGAACCTGGCGACGCTTGACGATGTTCTGGCCAGCCTTACCTAAGGTCTACGGCAGCCGGCCGAAAGTGGACTGGCTGCCACAGACTTCCTATACATCGCAGAAAAAGATTCGAGGAGAAATGCTATGGACTTTTTATCTCAATTGTTGCGCGGGATCGCGTTTGTGCCGGCGCTGGTTAGCGGGATCGAGGGGCTTTTTGGCGACAAGCCGGGGGCCGAGAAAAAAGATGCGGCTATGTCGTTCCTGCAGAATGCGCTGGCTATGACCGACGCTGTGGCAGCGCGGGAGATCATTAACCCGGATCAATTCAAAAACGGCATTTCGAAAATAATCGACGGCACGGTCGAATGTTTAAATGCTTCAACCTGGTGCAAGCAGCCACCATCTACAACCACCCTGCCTTCGGCTTGATTTGAGCTAGCCGATCTCTTCGCTCCAAGTCTCCAGCGACTTCTTCACCAGAGCCATGAACTGGTCGGCGACGGCGCCGTCAATCAGGCGGTGGTCGTAGCCGAGCGTGAGGTGAACGACCGAGCGGATAGCGATGGAATCGTTACCTTCCTTATCGGTAACGACCAGAGGCTGCTTCGTGATTCCGCCGACGCCCATGATCGCCGAGTTGGGTTGATTGATGATGGGCAGACCGAATACAGCGCCGAACTGGCCGGGGTTGGTGACGGTGAACGTGGAACCCTCGACATCTTCTGGCTTTAGCTTTTTGCTGCGGGCGCGCTCGCCGAGGTCGGTGATGCCGCGCTGCAGGCCGAGGAAGTTTAGGTCGCCGGCGTTCTTGAGGACGGGGACGATGAGTCCCCAGTCGAGGGCTACGGCGATGCCGACATTGATATTGCGATGGTAGCGGATGTTGTCGCCTTCCATCGAGGCGTTGATGATGGGCCACTGCTGTATCGCGATGATGGCGGCGCGCACGAAGAACGGCATGAAGGTTAGGCGGACGCCGTGGCGCTGCTCGAACCCGTTTTTGTGTTTGGCGCGCAGGGTGACGATGCGGGTGAAATCCACTTCGTACATGCAGTGGACGTGAGCGCTGGTGCGGCGGGACTCGATCATGCGCTGGGCGATGATCTTTCGCATATTGGTCAACGGGACCAGGTCGCCGGGATAGGCAGCGGCAGCGGGGCGGGGCGCCGGCGGCGTCGCTGGTGCCGGTGACTGTGACACCTCGCTCCGCTCGGAGGGACGGACGAATGCGTCCGTCCCTCCACGAGCCGGTTGCGATCCTTGGCGCTCGATGAAGGCGGTGATGTCCTGCTTGGTGATTCGGCCGCCGAGTCCGGTGCCGGAGACTTGCGAGAGACTTACACCGTGCTCGCGTGCGATCTTGCGGACTAGAGGTGAGGAGCGGGCTTCTTCGTCTTCGGCTGACTGCTGCGGTGGTGGAGCGCTGGCAGTCGGCGCGGGTGTTGCCGGTGCGGGTGGCTTCTTCTCTTCCTTTTTTTCTTCTTTCGCTTGCGCTGCGGGAGGCGCTGTGGCGGCCTTCGCGGGGACCGCTGCGGCCTCACCGTCTGCGGCGATAGTGCCTACGACCGTATTCACGCCCACCGTTGTCCCCTCGGCGACTTTGATTTCCTGCAAGACTCCGGAGGCGGGAGCGGGGATTTCTGCGTCGACCTTGTCGGTGGAGATTTCGAAGAGAGGTTCGTCGCGTTGGACCTTGTCGCCCGGCTTTTTCAGCCATTTGGTAATAGTGCCCTCGACGATGGATTCGCCCATCTGGGGCATGATGATGTCAGTCGGCATAATTTCCTTCCACGCGGCCCACGGTTCGGAACAGAGGGCTGGATGCAAACGAATATTATAGCGGGTGCGGGAGTTGGGTTGAAGAGTCGGGCCGCACCGGCTCAAGGAAGTCCTTTTGTTCCCGGTGTCTCTCTTTATTTCTATTTCTTGTCCTCTTCGCCGCTTGGGGCTGGTACGCCGAAGGTGGTCTTCCAGTAATCCTGCACGGTGGGTGGGAGCTTTTCCATGTGCGACAGGAGGCTGGTGAGCTTCCACATGTCTGGCTCACTGAGAGTCTTGTCCCAGGCGGGCATGCCGGTATAGCGGATGCCGGTGCGGATGGTGTAGAAGACGTGCCACTCGGGGTCGTCGGGCGGGTCGGAGACGAGATTGGGAGCCGGCGGGAAGAAGGACTTGGAGAGAGACGCAGGCTTGCGATCGAGTCCGCCGTGGCAGACGGCGCAGTTCATGGTGTAGAGCTTCATGCCGTCTTCAAAGTTCTGGTCGCTGGGCGGCAGGGGATTGGCTACGTGGGGAGCGTGGCGCTCCATGGAAGCGTCGACGGCTCCGTTGGCGATGCGGTGCTCGAGGCGAGGCGGAGCCACGTTCGCGTTGGTGGGGAAAAAGCCGAGCATGGCGAAACCGAGCCCGCCGAGGATTAGTACTAAAAGAGTTACTATGATGCCGAGAATGAACTTACCCATGGGTTCCCTCCGGAACGGACTATTGTGGCAGATGGAGCGGGTGCGGCGCTAGTTTGGGAGAGCCGAGGCGGCTGTTTCCACATGTTCCGTTGGGCCCTCCACGAAATTCAATACGCTTTGAGCCTGCGGGCTTCGCGGACAACGTCTTCCACTTTGGGCAGGTAGTGCTCTTCCTGCGGCGGCGAGAACGGGATGGCCGAGTCTAAGCCTGCGATGCGGATTATGGGGCCATCGAGGTCGTCGAAGGCTTCTTCGTTGATGATGGCAGCGATTTCGCCGGCGAGGCCTCCGGTGCGGGAGTGCTCGTGCAGGATGATGACCTTGTTTGTCTTCTTCACGGTCTGTGCGATGGCTTCGCGGTCGAGTGGCGAGACGGTGCGCAGGTCGAGGATTTCTATCTCGATTCCTTCTTTGCTTAATATTTCTGCAGCTTCAAGTGCAGTGTGCACCATTGCCGCATAAGTAATGACGCTGAGGTCGCGGCCTTCGCGGACGATATTCGCTTTGCCGATAGGGACTATGTAATCTTCCGCTGGGACTTCGCCTTTGATGCGGCGGTAGAGATATTTGTGCTCGAAGAAGATGCACGGGTTATTGTCGCGGATGGCAGCTTTGATCAGGCCTTTGGCGTCGTAGGGCGTGGCCGGGCAGATCACTTTGAGGCCGGGATTGTGGACGAACCACATTTCGGGATTCTGCGAATGGAAGGGGCCGCCGTGAACGTATCCCCCGCTGGGGCCGCGCAGGACTAGCGGGGCGGGCGCGCCCCAGAGGTAATGCGTTTTCGCGACCATGTTGCTGATCTGGTTGAAGGCGCAGCCGATGAAGTCCATGAATTGAAATTCCGCGACGGGGCGCATGCCGGTGAGCGACGCTCCGAAGGCCGCGCCTACGATGGCGGACTCCGCGATGGGCGTGTCGATGACGCGCTCGGGACCGAAGCGGTCGATGAAACCGTCGGTGACTTTGAAAGCACCGCCGTAGATGCCGATGTCTTCGCCGAGGCAGAAGACAGAGGGGTCACGGTCCATTTCTTCCCAGATTCCCTGGCGGATAGCTTCGAGGTAGGTTAGGAGCATAGGGCTAGTCCGACTTCTCTTGCCACGGACTTACACGGATTCAATTCAGTACGAATTGTACAAAATGTGTTATTATACGTTTAGTACAGAGTTATTGGCCAAACCTATGCCAACCAAACTGACAGCCAGCCTCGCCAGACAAAACTTCTCCGACATTCTAAGCCGTGCCGAATATCGCGGCGAAAGAGTTATCGTACACCGCGGCAAGAAAGCTGTCGCTGCGGTGGTGCCCATTGAGGACGTAGAACTCCTGGAAAAACTGGAAGACGAAATCGATATTGCGGCGGCGCGGGAAGCATTAAAAGATCCGCGCACGATTTCCTGGGAGAAGATTAAGAAGGACCTCAAGCTGTAGGATCGGCGGCGGTTGTGGCCTATACGATTCAGTTCAAGCCGCTTGCGCTCCGGCAATTGGAAAAGCTCCCGCGAGACGCGCAGAGGCGGTTGTCCACCAAGATTGAGGCTCTGCAAGACGAACCTTTTCCACCGGGATGCAAGAAGATGGCGGCTGTCCCTGACGCGTGGCGGATTCGGGCTGGCGACTATCGAGTCGTCTATCAAGTCCATCGCGAGATAGTGCTTGTACTCGTGCTTAGCGTTGGGCATCGCAAGGATGTCTATCGTTAGGCAGCTTTCGTTCCGACCCTGACATCAACTTCGTGTACGCAGGTTTGCATGGTCGAATAGTTTGAAGCGGTATGCCATTCTCCTTTGGACTTTCTGATCGAGACATCGGAGAGCTCCCCGACGCGGACGCAGCGCCAATTGTCCGGTGATCCGTCAGGTCTTAGACCACTGCGGCTTTCTCCGGCAAACTGATAGAGCAATGCCTGCGTCCGACCGTCCTTCATGCCGATCACGTGTGGGCACACTTCTCGGACGAAGCCACGATAGCTTGCGATCACAATGTCGCGGTCGATGATCGCCTGCCGGATATGTCTGTAGACTTCATCTGCGGTGTCGATCACAACCCCTCGACTCGGGCTAGCGTCAGCGTAGGTGCACCGCCGCTTCTGTTTGCTTGAAACCGCCCGTTCCCTTCTTCACCTTCGGCATCCCATACTTCGGCTTAATGTCATGACATCCCTCTTCACAGAACACCCCGCCCTCTGCTGACTCCGGCGTGGGCATTGGGGAGTTGACCGCAATCTCGCGTTCGGCTTCGATCACTCGCTCGACTTCTGCAATCAGTTCCGCATTTTCTTTCGTTGTCAGCCACTTCTTTTCTTTCACCAGATAATTCTCGAATCTTGCGATCGGGTCGCGCTTCTTCCAGAAGTCGAACATGGGCTTCGGTACGTACGCTGCCGCGTCGTGGATGGCGTGGCCTTTCATGCGCATCATCTTGGCTTCGATCAGCGTGGGGCCTTCGCCGCGGTGGGCGCGTTCGACGGCGTCGCGGGCGGCGTCGTAGACCTGGCAGGCGTCAGTGCCGTCGACGATCACGCCGCGGATGCCGTATCCGATGGCACGTTCGGCAAGATCTTTGCAGCGGTACTGCATTTCCGACGGCGTGGAGTAGGCCCACTCATTGCTTTCGACGAAGAGCACGAGGCCGAGGTTCTGCACGGCGGCGAAGTTGATGCCTTCGTAGGTGACGCCGGTGGACTGGCCTCCGTCGCCGATGTAGGTCATGACGGCGATGTTGCGACCCTGGAGGCGCGCGCCCAGCGCCACGCCGGAGAGCACGGGAATTAAATCGCCGAGCATGGAGATAGGCGAGACCATGTTGCGCTTTTCGATGTCGCCGAAATGCGAGGTGCCGTCGCGGCCGTGCGTGGGCGAATCGGCCTTGGCCATGTACTGCATCATGGTGTCGCTGGCGCGGAAACCGCGCACCAGCAGCGAGCCCTGGTTGCGGATCATGGGTGCGAACCAGTCGTCCTTGTCGAGCGCGTAGGCGGAGGCGCAGGAGCAGGCTTCCTGGCCGAGTCCGAAATAAACTCCGCCGACCACTTTGCCCTGCTTGTAGAGATTTTCGAGCGCGACCTCCATTTTGCGGTTGAGCAGCATGTAGCGGTAGATCTCGATGCACTGCTGCTTGTCGAGATACTTCGAATCGCGAATGGGCGGCACCGGCGCGTTCAGGTTGCCGGTGACTTCGTAGCGGACGTGCCCGACGCCGTCTTTGTCTTTCTCGATGGACTGACTAACGCTCAGGTCGGGATGCTCGAGGCGGGTGTCGGGGATGGAGTAGGTGCGGAGGTCCGTTGTCGTGGACTTGGACTGTGGAGCTCCGTTGCGCCGGCGGCTGCCGTTGGAATTGGATTTCTTTTTCTTGATGACCATAAACTTAGCGAAATACGGACGTCATAACAAAGCAGGGGGCGGCTCCAGTTTGTGATATCCGGGCATGTTCGCGATGGTCGCACCGCCTCGGACGTTGGTATTTTTCGAACTGATGCTGAGGTAGACGCTCTCGACGTAGTCCTTCTCAGTCTCGAAGAGAACGTAACCGTGATCGTCGAAATATGCTGCCGGAAAGCGTTGCAGATTCCAGAACCAGTGTCCCTCGCCATGATAGTAGGCACTCTGGACCGGGATCCTATAGTGGGTCGCCAGCTTCTTACCGGTTTTCTTCATGAACCACACCTCCATCCTAAGCTCGATGAATACCCTTATCATCGTACCCATGCAGTCGCCGCAACTCAATCGGTAGTTCCATAGGGACACCCACCGTCCGCCCCAGGAGCGCATCAAGCGTTTCGACCCAAAGCATCTGGCTGGAGAATACCGTGCCAAAGTTTCGGGAAATAGATTCGGCGACCGCATTCAGATCGAGTGCCTTGCCGAGTTCTTGCTGCATCGACGTGACCGGCCTCGCTGTGATGCCGCAGGGGATGATCAGGTTGAAGTAGCTGAGGTCGGTGTTTACATTGAGGGCGAATCCGTGTGAGGTGACCGAGCGGGAGATGTGGACGCCGATGGCGGCTAGTTTGGCTTCGGCTGAGTTCACCTCAGCGGCTGAAGCCGGTTCTCTCTTCGGCCCTTTTTCGGCACGACTGAAGTCGTGCCCTTCCCGGTCGTTGGTGGGCTGGCTCGCTTCGCTTCGCTGGACAGCCGAGGCGGCTGTCCCCACATGAGCCTTGTGGCCTCCGGCATCCGTCCACACACCCGTTAGGCCTGGTACTCGTTTTGTCGGGATGGTGAAGTCGGCGCAGGTGCGGATTAGTACTTCTTCGAGGCGGCGGACGAATTCTACCGCGCCTAGCGTCTTGCGGGGGGCGGACGAGGCGTCCGCCGCTCCACGAGCAAAGTTGCGCAGGTCGAAGATGGGGTAGCCGACGATTTGGCCGGGGCCGTGGAAGGTGACGTCGCCGCCGCGGTCGCATTCGAAAAGCTCGACGCCGCGCTGGGCAAGGAGTTCAGGCGAGGCGATCACGTTGGCAGCTTTCGCGTTCCGGCCCAGCGTGATTACCGGTGAGTGTTCGAGGAGGAGCAGAACATCGCCGATCTTTTCTTCTTTGCGGAGGTCGACCAGTTGCTGCTGCAGGCGCAGGCCGGTGGCGTAATCGACGGTACCGAGTTGGACTAGAGAGATCAAATTCAATTTGCCACGGATTTTCACGAATTCACACGGATCAAGATCAAGTCTTGGTTTATCCGTGTTCATCCGTGTGATCCGTGGCTAAGAAGTTTCATGCATTGATCGCAATCCCGTACACGCTGTTCGCCGCGTCCAGCATGGCCTCGGCCAGCGTTGGATGCGCGTGAATCGTCCACATCAAGTCTTCGACGGTGGCTTCCAGTTCCATGGCGGCGACCGCTTCGGCGATCAGCTCCGTCGCCTGTGGGCCGATGATGTGCACGCCGAGAATCTCGCCGTAGTCGGCGTCGGAGATGATCTTGATGAAACCTTCGTGCTGGCCGACGATCGACGCTCGCGAGTTTGCGGTGAAGGGGAACTTGCCGACCTTAATGTTGTATCCGGCCTCACGTGCCTTGGTTTCAGTGAGGCCGACGCTGCCGATTTCGGGATGGCAATACGTGGCGCCCGGGATGTGTTCGGGATTGATTGGCTTGCCCGGCTTGCCTGCGATCTTGGCCACAGCCACCAGCGCTTCCATCGCTCCTACGTGAGCAAGTTGCGGTGTCCCAAGCACAATGTCGCCAACGGCGTAGACGCCGGGCTCGGCGGTCTGCATCCAGGAATCGGTTTTGATGAATTCGCGGTCCGGCTTGATCTTGGTTCGCTCCAGGCCGATGTTCTGCGTGCGCGGTTTGCGGCCCACCGCGATCAGGATCTTCTCGGCGTCGATCTTCTGTTGTTTTCCGTCGACCGTAATAGTTACCGCGATTCCCGCCTTCGTCTTCTCCACCTTATCGACCTTCGCACTGGTATGGAAGTTGATGCCACGCTTGCGGAAGACACGGGCCAGTTCCTTGGAGACTTCTTCATCTTCAACGGGAACAAGTCGCGGCAACATTTCGACGATGGTGACTTCGCAATCGAAAGAGCGATAGATCGAGGCAAACTCCACACCCACCGCCCCCGCGCCAACAATGACGAGCGACTTCGGAATCTCTTTCAGGCTGAGAATCTCGATGTTCGTGAGAATCCGGTCGCTGGCCTCAAGACCAGGAATCATGCGAGCTTCGGAGCCGGTGGCGAGAATGACATTCTTTGCTTTGAGATGGCTGGCCTTGTTATCGTTCACCACTTCAACGGTGAATAAACCATTCTGTGCCGGGCCGGTCAGCTTGCCGTAACCTTTCACGGTCTCAACTTTATTCTTCTTCATCAGGAATTCGAGGCCTTTGGCGTGCTTGGCCACGATCTTCGACTTGCGATCCTGCACGGCTGCCCAGTTCAACTTGCGCGCGTCCACGCCCTCGATGCCGAATTCTTTGGCGTCTTTGAGGTGGTCCCAGAGTTCAGCGTTGAAGAGCAGAGCCTTCGTCGGAATGCAGCCTACGTGCAGGCAGGTGCCGCCGAGAAAGCCGTCTTTTTCAATAAGCGCGGTCTTCAGTCCATATTGGCCGGCGCGGATGGCGGCCGTGTAGCCGGCGGGTCCGCTGCCGATGATGGCGACGTCATAAATGTTTTCAGGCAAAGTAAGAGTCCTCAGTAGGAACAGATGAGTAAAGGCAAACGAATGATTCTAGAACACAGTCGAAGCTCTGGCCACAACCCTGGTCCTCGATAACGCAGTTTCAGTACGCAAAACTACATCCACGCATTTTCGGTTTGAGGGCAAGATGCGCGGTTTCCCCTTCGCCGGCTTCTCCAGCCAGGAGTAGAGAATGCCTGCCGTAATTTCTCGATTCAGTAGGTTAATTCGCCCGTAGCCATACGAATGCCCCACACAGACTTGAAATTCACTGCAATCGTGACTCGGATGCTTTCGTAGATCTTCGGATTCGCGAAATCCTCGCCACGGGCATGCGCGAACCAGTGCTTTGCGGCCGCCTTCACAAAATCTTTGATCATATCCTTCACTGAATCCAGAGATGCTGGAGGCTTGCCGTAAAACGATTCAAACATCGCCTGAACGTACCCCATGGCGTAGCTCTCGTCGATCGCTTCGAGAAGCAATGCCTGGGCAAAGGCGACGTCGTCATCGGTGAGTTGGTCGGGAAGATCGGTATTGAGCCCGAAGAAGTAGCGCAAAATCGTACGTGCCTGGTCGGAAGAGATCAGAATCTCGTCCCTGCGAAAGTGTTTCAGCCCAGCATCAGCAACTGGCATAAGCTGGCTCCTTATTGGTTTGGAATATAACGCCGGGGAACTGAGGAGTCGGGCAAGCAGTATGAACCGCAGACAGTCCCACGTCAAGACGTTGCTGAAACGCGTGGAGAGTGAAGGGGCAGCTTCAGACAAGCTGCCCAGGGCAGAGAATTCAGTTGTTTTCGTTGCTGGCGCGCTTCCATGAGATCAGCTCGCCGATGGTCGAACTGGTACTCGAAACCGGTTGCTTGTAAGCCTCGACCTCGGAGCGCGAGGCTTCTTCGCCGACGGCGCGGATGCTGAGTCCAACTTTCTTTTCTTCTGCGCTCATCTTGATGATCTTGAAGTCGTGCTCGACGCCGGGTTCAAGATGCAGAGGCTGGCCGTTTCCATCGACCGCTTCCGACTTGTGGCACAGGCCTTCTACGCCTTCGGCAATCTCGACGAATGCTCCAAATGCGGCCACCCGCAGGACTTTGCCGTGAATCACATCGCCAATGTGATGCGTTTCGAAGAAGGTTTCCCAAACGTCAGGCTGCAGTTGCTTCACGCCCAGAGACAAGCGCCGCTTGTCGGGCTCAATGGCCAGCACCACTGCTTTCACGCGATCGCCCTTCTTCAACACCTCGGAAGGATGCTTCACGCGCTTGGTCCAGCTCAGGTTGCTGACGTGCACCAGGCCGTCGATACCGTCCTCGATTTCGATAAACGCACCGAAATCGGTGAGGTTGCGCACCCGGCCTTCTACCGTCATGCCCACAGGATACTTGTCGTGCAGCGCATCCCAGGGATTGGTCGCCAGTTGCCGCATGCCCAGAGAGATACGCCGCTCGGAGGGATTTACATTCAGCACCACGCACTCGACCTGATCGCCTACATTCACCAGCTTGGAGGGATGCTTCATGCGCTTCGACCAAGTCATTTCGCTGACGTGGACCAAACCTTCGATACCCTGCTCAAGTTCGACGAATGCGCCGTAATCGGTCACGCTGATCACGCGCCCGGAGACGTGCGCTCCCACAGGATAGCGATGCTCAGCATCAAGCCACGGATCAGGCGTCAACTGCTTGAAGCCCAGTGAAACGCGCTGCTTCTCTTTGTCGTACTTCAGTACCTTCACCTGAATCTGGTCGCCGACGTTGACCAGATCGCGCGGGTGCGTGAGCCTGCCCCACGACATATCGGTGATGTGCAACAGCCCATCCAACCCGCCGAGATCGACGAATGCGCCGTATTCGGTAAGGTTCTTCACTACTCCGGTCAGGATCGAGCCTTCTTCCAAATGTTCCAGAGTCTTGCTGCGTTTCTCGTTCTGCTCGCCTTCCAGCAATTCCTTGCGCGAGACCACAATATTGCCGCGCTTCTTGTTGACCTTGATGACCGTAACTTCGAGGGTCTGGCCCTTCATGCCCTCCAGATTCCGAATGGGCCGCAGGTCCACTTGCGAGCCGGGCAGAAATGCCCGCGCGCCGAGGATATCGACCGTCAAGCCGCCCTTGGTCCGCTCAATCACGGTGGCCTTGATCGGCCGCTTCTCGTGATGAGCTTTTTCCACTTCGTCCCAGGCGTGCAGGCGCGCCGCCTTCTGATGCGATAGATTGACGTAGCCTTCCTCGGTTTGTCCCTTCTCCCGCATTACGTCAATTTCATCGCCCGGCTTCACCTTCGGCTTGCCCTCGTGATCGAGAACCTCCGAGAGCGGCAACATGCCCTCCGACTTTGTGCCGATGTCGACCACCACATGGGTCGCAGTTAGCTTCAGCACCGTGCCTTTAATGACCCGGTCTTCTCCCACGGCCTCTTCGGTTTCGGTGGTGAAGTTCTCAAGCGCGGAAGCGAAATCTTCGCTGGCGTGTTTGTCTTCCGGAACAGGCGCCGAATGCTGGGTTTCCTCCGTGGAAGCGTCTGTCGAGGCAGCGGTTGCGACCGGAGCCGGATGCGGCTCGGTCAAGGTGGTTTCGGGTGTCGTCGGTTCTGCTTCGGTTACGACGGCGGTGGCGGAATCGGAGTTGTGAGCGGTGGTATCGTCGAACAAGGTCATGCCTCTCTGCTGTGCCTCGCACTCGGTGCGGGGAGGATACGGGGCCTGCTTGGCGGACTGCTGGAGTGAGTCGTTTGGTTGTGGTGGGCTCACCCTGGCGAGTGAGCTTGGACAATCCCAGCTGCCGGACGTTTTACAGAAACCCGCGTCCAAAGGGAACTATTCGACTATAGCAACGCCCCGCAAACAGTGTCAAACGCAAATCTCGCAATGTTACTGGAGTGTTGCAATATCAGTGTGGGGACAGCCGCCTCGGCCGTCCAGCCGAGCGCAGCGAGGCTTTCCGCACATTCTCGGTTTTGCCCCACGCCCCCCATCTGCTACCCTGCCCTCTGCGATGGATTACCTCTGGACCCCATGGCGCTACGCCTACGTCTCGACCGCCGAGAAAGCGGTCGGCTGCGTCTTCTGCGATGCCGCGAAATCGACCGACGACGCCAAGTTCCTCGTTGTCTATCGCGGCCAGCATTGTTTCGTCATCCTGAACGCGTTTCCTTATACGCCCGGCCACGTGATGGTCGTCCCCTACGCTCACCTCGACGAGCTGCAGAAGCTCCCGTCAGAAGCGGCGAATGAAATGATCGCTCTCTCGCAGCGTATGGAGCACGTGCTGCGCGAACTCTACCATCCCGATGGCATCAACCTGGGCATGAACATCGGCAAAGCCGCCGGGGCGGGTATTGCCGGCCACATCCACATGCACGTGCTGCCGCGCTGGGTCGCCGATGCGAACTTTGTTTCGGTGGTGTGCGAAACGAGGATTCTGCCGGAGACGCTGGACGTGACATGGAAGAGAATGACAGCGGCGTTAAAGGAGTAGCCCTACCTGCGAACGATACTCGTCATCTCTTTCTCGTCAATCACCTCCACCCCCAGTTCCTTCGCCTTGTCCAGCTTCGACCCCGCATCCGCTCCCGCCACAACGTAATCCGTCTTCTTGCTGACCGAGCCGGTCACCTTTCCTCCAGCATCTTCAATCATCTTCTTGGCTTCATCGCGTGTGAAATGTGCCAGCGTCCCGGTTAACACAAACGTCTTCCCGGCAAGCTTCGTCCCGCGCTGCTTCTTCTTGCCAGTCAGCGTAAGGCCAGCGTCGCGCAAGCGCTCGACCAGTTTGCGATTGGCCGCGATGCTGAAGAACTCCACTATGCTCTCAGCGATGCGAGGTCCAACTTCATTCACATCCTGTAGTTCTTCAACGCCAGCGCTCTCGAGCGCTTCCATCGATCCAAAATGCTCAGCCAGAAACTGCGCCGTGCGCTCGCCAACCATACGAATGCCGAGGCCGTAAATCACTCGCTCCAGCGGCAGCTTCTTCGAATTTTCGATCTCATCGAGAATGTTTTGCGCCGATTTGTCCCCCATGCGCTCCAGGCTGAGCAGATCGTCTTTCGTCAGTTTGTAAATATCCGCAACATTCTTCACCAGGCCTCGGTCGGTAAGCTGGGTCACCAACGCGTCTCCCATGCCGTCGATATTCATGACCCCACGCGAAGCGAAGTGCAGAATGGTCCCCAATAGCTTGGCGGGGCAATTCGCGTTCACACAGCGGTAGTCGACTTCGCCTTCGGTGCGAACGACTTTGTTTCCGCAGACCGGACACTTTTCCGGAACTTCGATTTCCTTTGTTCCGCGAGGATGATCCTTATCGTCGATCACCTTGGCGACTTTCGGAATCACGTCGCCGCCGCGCTCGACTTGTACCCAATCGCCGATCTTGATGCCCAGCCGTTCAATTTCGTCCATGTTGTGAAGTGTCGCGTTCCGAACGGTGGTCCCGCCGATGGCCACCGGAACCAGCTCGGCGACCGGCGTAAGTTTGCCTGTCCGGCCAACCTGCCATCGCACGGATTCGAGCTTCGTGATCCCGGCCCGCGCAGCATACTTGTAAGCAATCGCCCAGCGCGGAGCTTTCCCCGTGAACCCCAGCTCGTCCTGCAAAGAAGTTCGATCGACTTTGATGACGATGCCGTCGATCTCATAAGGCAGTGAATCGCGTTTCTCTTCCCACTTCTGAATAAATGCCCAAGCCTCGTCCATCGATCGTACGAGCTTGTGGTTTGGATTGACTTTGAATCCGGCGGCGTCGAGAGCCGCCAACGTTTTCGACTGATGATCAAAATATGTTCGGCTGTTTTGTAGCAGAATGTAGGGGAAATAATCGAGGCGGCGCTCCGCGGTGATATTGGAATCGAGCTGCCGCACGGTTCCCGCGGTGAAATTGCGCGGGTTCGCGAACGTCGGCAGTCCATTCCGCTCGCGTTCTTCATTAATCTTTTTGAACGACGCGGTGGGCATGAGCAACTCGCCCCGCACTTCAAAATCTGCCGGGATGCCGGCCTTCTTCAGCTTTTCTTTCGGAATCGAAAGCGGCACCGAGCGCACAGTTCTGACATTGAGCGTGACGTCTTCACCCACGCTTCCGTCACCGCGAGTAATTCCGCGCACCAGCTTGCCATCTTCATAAATCAACGCCAGAGACATGCCATCGAGCTTCAGCTCGCAAACGTAGTCCACCTCACTGCGCCCGCTGAGTTCGTGCACGCGGCGTTCCCAGTCCCGCAGTTCGTCTTCATTGTAGGTGTTGTCGAGCGACAACATGGGCGAAGAGTGCGGCACCTTGACGAAGCCCTCGCGCGGCTTGCCTCCAACCCGCTGCGTGGGAGAATCCGCCGTGACTAGCTCCGGATGGTCCGCCTCCAGATCCTTCAACTGCCGCATGAGCTTGTCGAATTCGGCGTCGCTGATCTCAGGATTGTCTACAACGTAATAGAGGTATTCGTGGTGGCGAATCTTCTCGCGAAGCGACTCAATCTTCTTCTCGAGGTCCTTGGTAGGAGCAGGCATCGCCAAAGATTATAGGCGGGAACGAACCTAAAGTTCTTCGCCACGGATTACACGGATTTGCGCGGATAAGGCAAGGGCCTGGATTGATCCGTGGGGATCCGTGCGAATCCGTGGCGTACCGAGTTCACACCAAATCGTCCAGCTTTAGCGCCTCAGCCCCGCCCTTCCATGACGTCTCAAACTCCTTCTCCACAAATCCTGCGTCGTAGGCGCGCTTCTGCTGGAGCAGGGCCTGGCGCAGTCCCCACAGTGACCGCGGATTCCGCGGGTTCCGATCCAGGTCTTCGCGGAAAACTTTCTCCGCACCGTCGGCATCCTCGTTTATCAGCAGGATAGCTCCCAGCGATTCGCGCACCGGGTAGAACCAGTCAGGGGGCTCGCCGTACTTCAGCGTGTCCTGGATAGCGACGGCTTCGCGCAGCATCACGACCGCGCCGCTGTTGTCTTTCTTCGCCACTGCGATCTTGGCACCCAGAACATCCGTTGCGATCTTAATGATGTCCTTGGCCTTGTTGTTGATTGGCATCTGGAAAATCACATCGGGAGGCGTGGCCGCTTCAGCGTCGGAGACAATCTTGTATTCGGCCTCAGCATCAGTGACTTTGCCCGTGCCAGCCAACGCCATTCCGCGGGCGAAGTGCCAAAACACAGTCGCTGTCTTCATCGCCGCATCGGGCTGCGGCATTTTGAGAATCTCATTCCAATGATGGAAGCGAACCTCCACCGCCACTGGAATGGTCATGAAGCCTTCGAGCGGCGGCATGTCTTTCACGTGCGGGCCGACATTGCCGACCAGCAGGTCCGCATTCTTCCTCGATTCCGCATAGTTGCCATTCATCGCCGCACACATGGCGATGAAGTGTAAGTTGTGGCTGTAGTACATCAGTGGATAGATACCCTGCGCTCCAGTAGCCTTGATGTAGGCTCGATCCACGTCTGCGGCCTGCTCGTTGGTTTTTACAGCCGCTTCATAGTCGCCGGTGCGGATGTAAACATGCGCGGGCATGTGCACAATGTGCCCGGCACCGGGAGCGAGTGCCGCGAGTTTGTTTGCCCCCGCCAGCGCACGCTCCGGAGTGGGCGAAGCCTCCACAGCGTGGATGTAGTAGTGGATCGCGCCCAGATGATTGGGATCGCGTTTCATCACCGACTCCAGCGTGGCGACGATTTCCTCCGTGCCTGCCTCGGGGGTTCCATCGACATGCCACAATCCCCAGGGATGCAAATTCATGCCTGCCTCGGCAAACAGCGTAGCTGCGTCCAGGTCGTCAGGAAATTCGCTGACCACCTGTCGCATTGCGTCGCGATAGTCCTCCGCAGCCTTCTTCAAATCGGAATTAGGATCGGCCGGAAACCGCTTGGCCAGCGCCTGGATGTACGCCTGATCGCTGGGCGAGGCGTCCGCCGACAGATCGACAGCCTTCTGCACCGCATCGTGCGCATGCTTGTAGCGGTCGGGATCGGCGGGATCGTTATAGTTCGGTCCCACGGCCTCGGCCACGCCCCAGAAGGCCATGGCCAGCTTGGGGTCGAGCTCCCCGGCATGCTGAAACGACCGCGCCGCTTCGTCATGATTGAACGCGTAGATAAATCGCAGACCCTGATCGAAGAACTGCTGCGCCTGCGGGTTCCTCGTGGAAACCGGATGATGAAGATCCCCCAGCCCAGTCACCAGCACAACCAGATGCGACTGAGCATGCGAGGCATGGTCCTGGGCAGCAGCGCCCAGGCACAGAAGCACTCCACAGAGAACGTGCGCCAGAGTTTTCATCTGGTCGATCCTCCTGCATTCGAATTTGTAGGCGGGCGGTCAAAGGAGAGACACAGGGAGACGCGCCCTTTCCGAGCGGACACAGCTTATTCCAAACTCGAACGCTTGCCAAGTACGTTTTGACCACCAGTAAAAACGACTCAGGTACAATCCAGCTTCGATCCGGCTATGCGGAAAGCGGCTTTGATCTATAACCCGGATTCCGGCGGCAGCCGCATGCGGCGCCAGGCGGAGTTGGAATCCGTGCTGGCTTTGCTCGGCGCCTCGAACGTCGAGGCTGAGCTGATCCTCTCCGACTCTCGCGCTCACGCGAAGGAGAAAACACGGCAGGCCGTTCTCGCAGGTTGTGACACAGTTTTTGCCTGCGGTGGCGACGGCACGATCCACAACATAATTCAGGTACTGGCGAACACTCCCGTCGCGCTCGCGATTTTGCCGATGGGGACGGCCAATGCGCTGGCCCACGACCTTGGACTGCCCATGAGCATGATGGCGGCAGCGCGCGCCGCCCTGGATGCCGTGCCGCGACGGATTGCTCTCGGCCGCATACAGTGTCTCGATCTCGAAGGCCATCCCCGCGACCGCTTCTTCGTCGTCGCCGCAGGTGCCGGAGTGGATGCCCACCTTTTCTACAAACTCCACGCCGGGACCAAGCAGCGCATGGGCATGATCGCCTATTACGCAAAAGCCTGGAACCTTTGGTTTACCCATCCCATGACGCGCTTTCTGGTTGAGTTTGCCGAGAGCGGTTCGGAAGTGCTCAAGCGAGCCGAAGTCACAGAGGCGATGGCGGTGCGAATCCGCAATTTTGGCGGAGTGCTGCAGGAACTGGCTCCAGGAGCTTCGCTCGAGCGTAACGATCTGCGGCTGGTCTTTTGTCGCACTTCGAGCCGCCTTGCCTACCTTCTCTATGTGACCCGAGGATTGCTGCGCCGCAACTGGAAGATCCCCGGCATTGAACTGGCCTACAGCGGGCACGCTTCGTGTCAGTATGCCCCTTCGGCTCCCAGCGAAGGCACCACGCAGGCGCAGCAGAAAGTCTATGTCGAGGCCGACGGTGAACTGGTGGGCACGCTGCCCGCCGAAATCACGATGGTTCCGGATGCGCTAACGGTGCGGGCGTCCTCCCGTTAGCTTTTGTTGCTGTTGGCAATTGCCTGTGCAGCCAAATAGAATCCTTAGACCTTGGAACCCGTCACCCATTTTCTGACTGGCGCGTGCATGGGCCGCGCCGGACTTAACCGCAAGACTGCGCTAGCCACCGCTGTGCTGACGCTCGCCGCGGAGGCTCCCGATCTCGACGTGCTCGGCCGCTTCGGTGGCCCGGCCTTCGGCTTCGCGCATCATCGTGGCTTCACCCACTCCTTCCTCGGAGTTCCACTCGACGCCGCCGCGGTGGTCGGCTTCGTGTACTTGATCTGGCGTTTGCGCGGACGCAAGTTGAAAGATCCAAATCTCCCGCCGCGCTGGGGGTTGCTCTTCCTCTACGCCTGCCTCGCTGGCCTCAGCCATATCCTGCTCGACTTCACCAATAACTACGGCGTGCGCCCGTTCTGGCCTTTCTACGAAAAGTGGTACTCGTGGGATATCGTCTTTATCTTTGAGCCGGTCCTGTTCGCTTTCCTGCTCCTCGGATTGATCGTTCCATCATTTTTCGCGCTGATCGACGGGGAAATCGGCGCTCGCGCTCGCGGCCCCCGCGGCCGGATCGCCGCAACCCTCGCGTTAGTCGGCGTAGTCTCGTTATGGGGGTTGCGCGATTTCGAACATCGCCGCGCACTCGGCGCGCTGGCCGCCCGCACCTACGAAGGCGCCGATCCGCTGCGCGTTTCCGCTTATCCCGAAATGATCGATCCTTTTCACTGGTACGGAGTCGTGGAGACTCCAAATTTCTTTGCCCTCGCCCCAGTAAACTCTCTTGGGCCGGAGGTCGACCCCGAGGACGATCTCGATATTCGCCGCAAGACCGAGGAAACCCCGATCACGTTAGCTGCAAAAAGATCCTACCTCGGGCGTGTGTACCTGTCCTGGGCCCAGTATCCGATCACAGAAACCGAAACGCTCGACGCGCCGGAAGGCGGCTACATCGTGTACTTCCAGGATCTGCGTTTCGTTGGGCTGCCCAGCCTGCTGACCCGCCGCGGGGCGCGCGGAGCCCGCGGCCCGCTCGGCGCAGGCGTTCGCCTCGATAAGAATCTGAACGTTGTTGGCGATGTCTATGGTTCGGGAAAAAATCAAGTGACGGTTCCGGAACCGCACCAGCGCGGGCAGTAGCGATCTGCGAAAGTGATTGGAACAATTCAGCTGTGGTTTAGGAGTCTTTTCATGAAGTCTGACGACAGCGCCAGGCGCAGATTCTTGAAAACGGCAAGCGCAGGACTCGCGGGAGGCGCGCTGGTCGCGCTACCTCGAGGCGGCAGTGCCGAAACCTCAACCGAACTAGCCACCTATGGTGCATACGACGTCGCGGCGTTCGGAGCTATCGGCGACGGCAAGGCGCTCGACAGCCCTGCCGTCAACAAGGCGATCGAAGCCGCCGCAGCAGCCGGAGGCGGCACAGTCAACTTTCCAGCCGGAACGTACTTGTGCTATTCCATCCACCTCAAGAGCAAGGTAGCTCTGCACCTTGCCCAGGGATCAGTGCTGCTGGCTGCGGAATCGCCCGCAGAAGGCCAGAGCGGTGGGTACGATCTTGCGGAATCAAACCAGCCCTGGGAAAACTACCAGGATTTCGGCCACAACCACTGGCACAACAGCCTTATCTGGGGCGAAGGCCTCGAAGGCATATCGATTACCGGCCCCGGACTCATCTGGGGTAAAGGCCTGAGCAGAGGCTGGGGTCCAGGGCCCAAAGCCGAGCAGCCCGGTGCAGGCAACAAGGCCATTGCCCTCAAGAACTGCCGCAACGTGTTGTTGCGCGATTTCTCCATTCTCCACGGCGGCCACTTCGGCATTCTCGCAACCGGCGTCGACAATCTCACCATCGACAATCTCAAAATCGACACCAACCGCGACGGCATGGACATCGATTGCTGCCGCAACGTTCGAGTCTCCAATTGCAGCGTCAACTCGCCCTGGGATGACGGAATCTGCCTAAAGAGTTCCTTTGCCTTGGGCTACGCTCGCTCCACGGAAATGGTCACGATCAGCAATTGCCTGGTCACGGGCAGTTACGAAGAAGGCACGCTACTTGATGCCACGTACAAACCATTTGCTGCCGATGCGGACGTACCTCGTAGGGGACGGATTAAGTTCGGCACCGAATCGAACGGCGGATTCAAGAACATCACCATCTCGAACTGCGTCTTCGAGGGGTGCTGTGGTTTCGCGATCGAGAGCGTCGACGGCGCTGTGATTGAAGATGTGTGCATCTCGAACATCACCATGCGCAACATTCTTGCAGCGCCCATCTTTCTGCGGCTGGGTTCACGCATGCGCGGCCCCGCCAACGTTCCAGTAGGAGCGATCCGCCGCGTCATCATCAGCAACATCACCTGTCTCAATGCGCCCGCGCCGCGGATCTGTTCCATAATCGCAGGAATCCCGGGCCATGCCATCGAAGACCTGAAGCTGAGCGAAATCACGATCCTCCATCAAGGCGGAGGCGACAGCCATGACGCGTCCATTCAGCTCGCCGAAAAGGAGAAAGACTATCCCGAACCCACCATGTTCGGAACCACTCCCGCTCACGGTTTTTTTATTCGACATGTCAAAGGCATCGAGGTGAGCGGCGTAAAAATCGAATCCACCAACAATGATGCCCGCCCCGCCTTTGTGCTTGACGGCGTTCGCAACGCCGACTTCCGAAACATCACACTGCCGTCAGCTGGCCGCCTACCCGTGTTCGCCCTGAACGACGTAAAGGGCCTGAGCATCTCCAGGAGCAAGCCTGTGCCTGACACCGAACTTGAAACCGTCGACCACAAAGAGCTCCCTTGACGTACTCGCCTTCCCGGCCCAGAATAATGATTCAGTCCGAGGTGCTCATGCTGCCCTATCTATTCGTCATACTCGCCATCGCAGTCCGGTTCCTGCCGTTCATGGGTCCATTGAATGTTCTGCCCCATGCCTGGCACTTCACCCCGCTGGCAGCGTCGCTTCTGTTTTTTGGCGCCCGTGGTTCGCGGCGCCAGATGTGGATACCTCTGGTGCTGCTGGCGGTGACCGACGTCATCCTCACCAAGTTCATCTACTCGTATGCTCTCTCCTGGGACCTTCTGGTTACCTGGGCCTGGTACGCGGCGATCCTGTGGCTGGGGACCAATCTCCGGGAGAAGTCCGGGCCGGTGCGCGTGGTAGGCGCGGCGCTCACCAGCTCAGTTTCATTTTTCCTGATCAGCAATTTCACAGCATGGGCGATCTTGTCAGGTTTGTATCCCAGGACGTTCAATGGCTTGATGATGTCCTACGCCGCCGGCCTTCCATTCTTCCGGGGCACGGTCGAGAGCGATCTTTTCTTCTCGATCGCTTTCTTCGGGACGCCAGTGTTCCTGCACGCGCTGTCAGGCTGGATGCACAAGTCATCGGGCGACCGCATCGCCGCTGCGTAACGATTAAAGAGAACCATGTAGGGACAGCCGACTCGGCTGTCCTGCCGAGCGCAGCGCGGCGTGGATTGATTCTGTCCGCGGCAAGCACCTGCTGGCCGGTCAGCTGAACAGAGCTCTGCGCTTCTTGTTCCGCCGCATCAGCAGCCACACGAGCAATCCGACGGCTACTACCCCCAGCACCCAATAAAAATGCCGCCGGAACACCACACCCAACAGCCCGACGATTTGCGGCCCGAACCATAGCGTCAGCAAAGCCAGCGTCAGGAAGCGAATAAATCTCCCGGCGAAGATAGCCGCCAGAAAGTCGCGGAAGCGCATTTCAAACACTGCCGCTCCCAGCACGAAGATCTTGAACGGCATGGGCGGCGGCAGCATTGCGGGAAACATCAGCGCCCAGAATTCGTGCTGCTCAAACGAGTGGTGAATCTTCAGGAAGCGCTCCTCTGAAATCCGTTTGCGCAATACCTTCTCGCCGCCCACGTACCCGATCATGTAAAGCGGAATGCTGCCCACAGTCGACCCGAGCGAAGCCATCACCACGTAAAAAAGCAGCCGCCGGTGATCCTGGTACACATAGGTCGCCACCATCAAATCGACGGGCATGCCCAACAAAGCGGAATCCGCGAAAGCTATGGCGAACGCACCCCAAATGCCTAGTGGTAACAGCAGGTGCCAAATCCACGCCGTGTACTTCGCCAGAATGTGTCCGATAGTTTTCAAAGGGAATTCAGTCTACGCGAAAGCCCCTCCGTATTCACACTGCTGAAACATTACGCGCGAGTTCTCCGCTAAACCCTTTGTTTACTCTCACGTTACCTCCAGTTACTACTGCACCGATTTTGATGCATATTTCATCACCCCGTAACATTCTATTGCTACAACTAAATTGTGGATCTGCATGGCTACAACACGCTGATCCTTTCCGACCTGCACCTGGGTGCAGAGACGAGTCATGCCCGCGAAGCCACGCGCGTGCTCAAGGAAAACCGCTTTCAGCGCCTGATTCTGCTGGGCGACATCTTTGCCGATCTCAACTTCGCCCGCCTCACCAAAGACCACTGGAAGTTCCTCGGCTACATTCGCAAGCTTTCCAATCCCAAACGCAACATCGAAGTGATCTGGGTCGAGGGCAATCACGACCACGGACTCACCAACATCATGTCGCACCTGGTGGGCGTCCGGGTCTATCAGCACTACGCCTGGCAATACGACGGACTGCGCCACATCGCGATCCACGGCCACCAGTTCGATGGTTTCCAGGTAAACAATCTGCGCTTCAGCCAGTTGGGCACTTCGCTCTATCTGCAACTTCAGAAGCTCGACTTCAAGA